>Ga0224512_10000003_pt1 | contig 478628 bp, 449 predicted proteins | sample SF_May12_sed_USG_4_FD_169103 | JGI IMG/M metagenome (GOLD analysis project Ga0224512, IMG submission 169103) | Sediment microbial communities from San Francisco Bay, California, United States - SF_May12_sed_USGS_13 | ecosystem: Environmental > Aquatic > Marine > Sediment | place: USA...
CCTCAAGGAAGACCTGCGGAGTCCGCCCAGCACGACCGTAGTCGAGAGTGAGTGGCTGAAGCAGGTGAAGGATCGCCGGCTCGACATCGGCGACAGCGGAAAGAATCTCGAGATCGAGTTCACGGACGACTTCCCGCTCAAGAAGAACCAGCCGGTGTCGGACTTCGACCTCACTGTCACCTTCTCGGAAGGCTGTTCGGTGACGTTCTAGGTCTCTGACCGGATAGCGATTTGCCCGCGCGCGGGCGGATCGCGGTTCCCTCAGGCAGTCAGGGCAGGCGGCGACGCCTGCCCTTTTTTGTGGCGATATGGCGGTGGGCATGCCGTAGTATTAACTTGTCACCTGAGCAGCGTGGTGAGTGTTGCCTTCACCGCCTCAATTCGTGAAGCAAACCGGTCTTGGTCCATTTCGTGCTCGATCGATTGAACGCACCGCGCCGCAGCGGCTCGAGTTCGTAATGTCTTACTCTGAGTTGGGTATCCTTGCGTGCGAATCTGGGCTCGCCACTGATTAGCTCCACGCTTTCGAAATGTCGCCATCGCTTCGTCCCTAGTCTGGAACGAGTGTGACAAGATTGTGACAAGCACTCAATCTGCAACCCGACCAGCAAACGCTCGGTCTTCGAGTGCCTGATTGGGAATGAAAAACCTGGTCGGGGTGAGAGGATTTGAACCTCCGGCCCCTGCCTCCCGAATCCGGATGTTGGACACTAACTGATTGTTTTAACTGACTAATCAGGAGGCGTCCACGGACGATATTGCAGTACCGCGCACAACAATGCAGGACTGACTCCCGCAAAAGTCCCGCAATGCCTTGCTGCTACTTGCTGAGTCATTGGCCGTTACCATCTGTTACGAGTTTCTCTGCGTCTTTGCGCTATTATGAAATACACATTCCAAATGTTGGGTACTGGTATGGTGATTTTTCGTCGTCATCTGCTCGGACGGTGGGTCACCGTCGTCGCGGTTACGATTTCATTTAACGCCATCGCGACAGCTAATGCTGATACCGGCAATATTCGTGTGGCGATCGCAAATGAAGAAGGTCGACCACTTCCGGCGGTATCAATAGTCGCGGAATCCCGCAGCGGTGACCGCCGAAATGTCTCGACCGATGATTTAGGCGAAGCTTCAATTGATGGTTTGGAAGCCGGTCTGTATCGCATTTCCGCATCCCTCAAGGGCTACATTAGTGTCGTTGAGCCAAATCTGCGGGTAGTGCGAGACAAGACCATCCCTTTTCGGCTTCAAATGCGCACCGCGGACGAGAGCATGGACGAAGTACTTGTGGTCGCCAAGGCCGTCCGAACGGATGCCTTTGGTGCTGTAAGCAGCTCTTTCCTAAACCGGGAGGATCTGCGCACGGCGGTTGGCAGTGGTGCCGATGTGCTGCGCGCGTTGGATGGGCTACCCGGACTGTTTTCAACCGGTGAATTTGCCAGTTTCACGGTGCGAGGGCGTGGTCCCCGCGACAACCTGATTCTGGTGGATGGCTTTCCGTACGACAAAGTCGTGCACTTCGACCAATCACTTGGTGAGCAGGAAGACATCAATGGCGGCGGACGCTTTTCGATTTTTCCGCCAACCCTGATCGAGGGTGCCGAATTCTCGCCGGGCGGCTGGAGCGCTGCTTACGGCGGGCGCAACGGGTCATTACTGAAGCTCGATGTGGCGCGAGGCAATCCCAGTCCGTCGGCCAGCCTGCGCATCGACCTGGCGGGATTCGAGGCGATTTACGATGGGCCCAGCGGCTTCCACGACGATACATCTTTGATCTTTACGGCAAGACGCTTCGATTTCGGCCAGTTCTTCGAGACCATCGATGAGGAAGATATTGGCAGCCCTGTCCTGACGGACGTGATTCTGAAGACACACACACAGCTGAATGCGAGGAACGAGCTTGAATTCCTGCTCTTGTTCACACCGGAAACCTACGAACGCGATGTCGACAACGTCTTGGCATCGGAGGATCTCCAGGAGCGCGAGCTGGTCGATACGGAGCAGGACACGGGTCTCTTCGGCGTTACCTGGTCGCGCCTGGTTGGTGACGACGGACGGTGGGAGAATCGCCTCTATTTTCGGGACAGCGACAAGACCAGTCGGGAAGGTGAGGCCTTTCCGGACTCCGAGCCGATGATACTGCCGCCGGAAGATGTGCCCGTCCGCGAAGAGATCATCACGTTGGACGAGAACGAAACCGAATTTGGCTGGCGCAGCGATTTCTCAAACAGTAATCGTTGGGGTGAATTCTCCGCAGGCTTGCGCGTCGCCGAGCTTGACCTGGACTTCGCGACAACCCTTGCAGACGACTGGATTCGCTACCAATACGATAGTGGCGACTTCCGGCCTGACCCCGACCAGCGCTATATCGTCCTGACACCTGCAAACACCAATGCTGCTTTTTCTCGCAGTGAGCTTCAGTACGCGGCATACGTCGAGCAGGTATTCGCGGTGGGCCAATGGGACCTTCGAACCGGCTTACGCTACGATTACGACCGTTTTTCCGATGACAGTTACCTATCGCCACGCCTCAGCGCGAACTACCGGTTCTCGCCGGCCACGCGGTTGTCGATGACCGCCGGCACGTTTTATCAGTCACCTCGATTCCTGGATCGCGCCGCGGACCCGACAAACTTCAACCTGGCCAACGAGAAGACCAATCACGTCAGCCTGGGGGTCAATCGACGAATTGGCAAAAACTGGGACGTTCTCGTCGAGGCGTACTATCAGCAGCTTCGCGATCTTGTTACCGAGCCCGATGCTGTGACGGGCCTTGCGACTAACAACGGCGAAGGCACGTCCTACGGTCTGGATGTCGTCGTCAATCGGCGGTTCGCCGAGGAATGGTCTGCGAACGCAGTTTACTCATACAACGCCGCCACGCTAGACGACAACGATGGCAGCGGGGAGTACGACGCACCGTTCAATCATGAGCACCTCTTCAGCATTGGTGCAAAGTGGGAGATCAGTGAGCGTTGGCTGGTTGGTTTCCGGTGGAAATACGCCACCGGCCGTCCCCGCGATGACTTCATCATTCACGAAGATGTGCTTGGCGATATCGGTGGACCGCTGCGTTTCTCCGAGGAGTCGATCTCCAGTGGCACGTTGCGTTGGGAGGATTACCACCAGTTGAACATCCGCGCGGACTATCGGCGTCCCCTTGGTCCCGTTGACTTCATTGCATTCCTTGACGTGCTCAATGTCTATGGATCGCCACCGTCCGACGAACGTGAGTTCAACTCGGCGACCGGTGAGCTGACGGAGGACGATGAAGGCGCAACACCCCTGATCGGTATTCGCTTCGAAAAAACTTGGCGGTAACGCGCCATTCGTGACTTCCGCTGAATCCCAACAATTCGGCCCCACAAAAAAACAGTGGCGGGGCAGGGTAGTTTGTAAGGAATTGATCTGGAAAAGGAAATACTGGTCGGGGTGAGAGGATTTGAACCTCCGGCCCCTGCCTCCCGAAGGCAGTGTATTAGTGTTGCATCGTGCCCAGAGAGGTCATAACTACTTGTTTTTATGTAGATGATTGCACAGCCATGTATAAGAGTGTACGATTGATTTCCATATTGTTTCCATATTTTGGACATCATGGCAAAGCAAAAACCAAACATCAGCACGTCCACATCGCGTTCTAAGCTCAAACCTCGCCCCGACCCTTACTGGGGTCTTCAACTGAAAAAGGGCTGTCACCTTGGTTATCGTGCGAGGGCGAACAAACAAGGCACGTGGGTACTCAGATCGCCGGGAATTAAGCGGTACACGTACACCGTTATCGGCGACGCCGACGACTACGATTTTGACCAGGCACAGGATGAAGCCAGAGAGCGGCTGAAATCATTCGGTCATGGTGGAACTGGCGACCCGCCAACGCTCAAAGAGGCTTGCGCCAGTTACGTCCAGTTCATTCGAGACAACGACAAGAAAGTGAACCCGGAAGCAACCGCCAAGGACGCCGAAGGCAGATTTCGGCGCTTAATCGATGATGATCCGATTGGGTATCAGCGGCTCGATCACATTCGATACTCCGATATTGAGAAGTGGTGGCACAAACTCGAGGGCAGCAAATCGAGCCGAAACCGCAACCTTGCTGCCGTGAAGGCGGCAGTACATAGAGCCATCAAGGTCGGCGACGTAACCGCCGACGCTGCACTGCCGTGGCGACAGGTCGACAAGTACGAGAAAGCCGACAAGCAGCGCGACGTTTATCTGACCCGTGAACAACGCCGGGAACTCATTGATGCTTGCGAAGGCAACTTGCGGGATTTCGTCGAAGCTGCCGCGTTGACTGGCTGTCGACCTGGCGACTTGGCAGCAGTCACGAAAGGCGAATTCAATGAGCGTTTAAAGACAGTGACATTTCGCGCTAAAACGGATGATGAGCAGATACCATTATCGGATGCCGCGCTGGTTGTTTTTTCGCGACTTGCAAAAGGAAAACTACCGGGCGCGTTTTTGTTTGTTCGCGACAATGGCATTGAGTACAAATATCGCGAATGGACCAAACCATTCAAAGCTGCCGCAGAAAAAGCGCTGCCAAAAGCACTCGCAAAGAAAACAGTTATGTATGCCCTTCGGCATAGTTTCATTACGGACGCGATCGAGTCGGGAATACCAGTCTTTGAGGTTGCTAAAGCAACGCGGACCAGCCCCGAAATGATTCACCAGCATTACGCGCACCTGTTGCATGAATCTCTGCGTGAGAAACTCAACGCGGTACCGATGCTTTGAATGCGCCTAGCTGGCTATCGCGCCGCCCTCGCGCCTATCTTGTGCGGTTGCGGGACATCGCAGAATGCGGTGTTTCTGAGAGCAACCTCTCGCGTAAGCAGCGGAGATTTTACCGCCGCCGTGCATTGGATGCCGATGGCCAATTGCGATCGGTCCAGACACTTATTCAATTGGCCGATGAGTCCGGCAAACCGGAAGCTGCCCTCGCCGTGAATTACGTCATTGCCGCCCTGGAGAGGCGCGAGAAGTATGTCGATGACCGACATATCCTCAGCGGACATCGAGGCCTGGATGTTGAAGACGTGACGCCGAAACACCGAGCAATACTTGACGAGGCAGCAAGATTGCGCGAACTGGATTCGCCCGAAAGGGGCTTGTCCAGAAAAGTGAAAAAGGCGCTCAAAGAAGCCGGTCACGAGGCGGGGGACATGCATCCTGATTCCATTGCGCGGATCATCCGAGAACACGACACGACGACGTATTAGCCCGAATTACGGGACACAATCGTGCACGTTCATGCAGGAGGTGTCCCAATATGACTCAGGTCCAAACCGCACAGAAACGAATCACGCCCGGCTTTGTCACACTCGCGAACGGCGCAATCGTGCCACTACCGCAAATCGACCCGCATCAGCGCTACACGATCGACGAAGCCTCCGCCTACCTTCGCCAGTCTCGCGAGAAAACCTATCGGGATATTCGTGAGCGCAAGCTCGCAGCGATCTTTGATGGCCGGAAATACATAACCGGCGAAGAATTGATCCGGCGCGCCACGTCCGAATAAACGCGCGCCCCGACCGCGTGCGGTGCAGCCGGGGCGCTGAAGGCTCAAGGAGGTATGAATGAGCGGAAAAACTGTAATCCCAATTCGCCGACCGTGCAAATCGCCCGTCTGTCGCTACTGCAAAATCCCCGTTAGTCACGGCGACTTGTGCGCAAAATGCCGGGCAGGCGTTAAGGTGCACTGGCACATCACGGAGGCGCGACGATGGTCGCGACAGATTCAGTGATGAGTGATGGCGAGGCCGTGCTGAATCTCGTAAGTGCGAAGTTGGGGACATTTTGTGTGTTTCCTGATAAGCACTCGCGCATCGCAGTTACACTTTGGACTGCCCTCACTCATATTATCGAAGAGTTTTATATTGCACCGCGCCTCGCTTTGGTATCGCCGGAGCCTGAGTGCGGAAAGTCGCTTCTTCTCGGATTGTTATCCCTGTTAACGCCGAATCCGATGTTCACATTAAGCGCTTCGCCTCCCGCGATATTCCGCACGTTGGTCGACACGAAGGTGACCCTACTGTTCGACGAAGTTGACGCGATATGGAGCAAGCACGGCAAGAATGACAATCATGAAGATCTCCGCGCTTTACTCAATGCCGGGTACAAGCGTGGCGCGACAATTCCGCGTTGCGTTGGCCCAAAGCATGAGGTGCAGCATTTTGATGTCTTTTGTCCAGTCGCGATGGCGTCTATCGGCGAAATGCCTGAGACGATCATGTCCCGATCCGTGATTATCCGAATGCGACGGATGGCTCCAGATGAGGGCCGGCAGGTAACCAGTTATCGACCACGCCGAGACGACGAGATACTGAGTACTTTGCGCGACAGTCTTGCAGAGTGGGCCGCGGCAGTTGGCAAAGAAGCCGGCGCTGCATGGCCTGATCTGCCGCCCGGAATCATTAACCGGCCCGCCGAGATTTGGGAACCGTTGCTTGCGATTGCCGATGCTGCTGGAGGTAACTGGCCGAAGATGGCCCGCACTGCCTGCGTATTCTTGTGTGACGCCGCGAAAGACCGCCGAGTAAGTCTCGGTATCCGACTGCTTGGCGATCTGCGCACCGTATTCAGTGACAAAGACGCGATGACAACAGCAGCCATCATAGAGAGCCTCACCGCTGAAGAGTCAGAACTCGACGACGACGCGCCCTGGGCTAATCTGAGGGGTAATCCGATTGACGGTCGTAGACTTGCTTCCCTGCTCAAGCAATACGGCATCCACTCGACAAAGGTGCGTGTCAAAGCATCGCGGCCACTTCAGGGTTATCGACGCGAGGATCTCTGGGATACATGGCAACGCTATCTCCCGTCTATGTCCGCAAAGGCGGAACTACCGGAACAACCAGAACAAGCAGCGCGTAGCACTGTTCCAGATGCTCCGAATGTTCCGGGTATGCGGGGTACTAAGAGCGTTCAGAACGCCGTCAGAGAACTACGTGTTAGTCGCTGAGAGTGGCGGTATTCGGCGATATGTTTGTGTGCTTCCGATATAGGCCTAATCGCGCGTCAGACGCCCTGAAACGCCACGTTTTGCGCGTATACTGCCCACTATAGGCAGTGGTTTAAACAGTATAATCCCTGTTATTAAAGGCTTCTCGTTGCGTTATATGGAAAACATATGGAAATTGTAAGCTCAGACCGCGTGAAAAAACGGATTCGCATTGTCGCGAGAAACCGTTGGACCTGGCGGCGAGTGATGCTGTGGCGGGTAGAGACGGGGTTGGGCACCCCCCCCGCGATGCGGGCATAGGTATAGGCAGAGCACTATGAAATCGCGCCCCTAAAAAAATCGCCAACCTAACGCTATAACTGGCCAATGACTGACGATGCAGAAAAGTGGATCGCAAAGCACGCGCCGAACAAGCGCCTGGGGATTTTGTTGCTCGAACTGGAGCGCGGCGCCACGCTGGCCGAGGCTGGTGCGAAGGCCAGTTTTGGTTCAGGCCGATCGTCGGACCCCGAGGAAAAGCGGCGCAACTGGGCGGCTGCGGCATCTCGCGCGACCAAAACCGAGCGCTACCGAAATCTGCGGGAGCGATACCTCAAGTGGAAGCAGTTCGGCGACCCCAAGCCTATAGCCGACACACACGAACTTGAGGCAAGTCTGACGCGCATCGCTCGCGGCGATAATCCAAATGCGTCGATTCAGGCCGCCAAGGTGCTGCTCTCTGAGGGTCGCGCAGGGCGCGACGCTGTGCCAGAGAGCAAGATTTCCCAGATAGTCGATGCCGCCTGCCGAAGTGAAAACCTGTTTATCAAGTGCCTGGGCACATCGGCCGGCATTGTGTGGAAGCGCGGCGGCGCGTCATTCATGGAAGGTTGGAAAACGCCCGATGACCTGGCGCATATCGAAGCATTGATGAGCGTCGACGGCGTGCGTCATATCGACGTTCTCGAGCTCGTGATTGCTCAGGAGCAGGCGAAGAAATGATTAACGGCCGAGTCAGTTTGCATGACGTTGCGCGGGGCATGGATATTCGTCGCGAGGATATTGCTCTTGGCAAGCCAGATCCGTTGCCAGGCTGTCCGTGGTCTGTCCCGGTCGACTTCACCCGCTGGCAGCAATGGCTCGCCGATTACGAAACTCAGCGCGACTGTCGCGACGACATCCGCGTGCTTTATCTACATTGCGGTAACGCTTAATTTGCTCGACGGAGGACAACAATGAACGACTTGATTGATGGCATGACTGACGACGAACTGGTCCAACTTAAGAACTCGACCGCGCGCGCGTTGCGAGAACGAACTGGCGTCAGTGACGGCGTCGATTCGTCGGGTGTTCCATTCATGAGCGACAGTGAATTTGAACAACACAAGAGCCGTGTATTTGCTTCTACCCGCAAAGCTGCGCATAAGCGCCGTATCGAGTCTGAGGCCCGCGAGATTATCGAGGACGGTGAGTAATGGCAGGCGATGAATTGACAGCTTTGCTGCAATCCTGGGGACCGGATGCGCCGGCAGGGTTGGCGGCCGACAAGCCGAGCAAGCTCGATCTGCAATCGATTCTCGATAGTTGGGACCGCGAGAAAAAGTCCGAGCAGACTGAGTCGAAACAGGCCGAACCGCTTACCGACGAAAAAGCGCCAGCCATGACATGGCTGGCAAACGAGAGTGACCACGAGAAGGAGCTGCGACAAACGAAGGAACAACTTCAAACTGTAGTTGAGTATTTGGAAGAACTTGACGAGCATCGCGCCAACGAAATTGAAGAAAAAGATGCCGAGTTCGCGATCAATTGGGCGAAGGAACAGGGCATTATCCCCGACCTTGACAACGACTATCTGCAATTACGGTTTCTCGCCAAGATGATGAACGACGACTTTTTTGCTGAAGCGTGGGGAAATCGGGGCGAAGAACCGGGTCGACTCGAAAATATGCTGCGTACTTATGGCGAGCAGATCACGGCAGAACAGGATGAACTCATCAGAAAATCCGACGCCGGTCTGGCTGCCGCCGTACACGCTGCAAAATCAGTCATAAACTCGTCAAAGGACAATTCGAGCCTCGACTTCCGAAAAATGACTGACGCCCAATACCAGGAAGCGAAACAGAAGATTTTCGCGGACGCCAAGGCGGGCAAGCTGCGCTGAGTGCCCTCGAATGTCCGCTTTCACCAATAGCGGACGTTTAGTGGCTCCGAAATGCCCTAATTTCAAGGGCAGCGAACGGCCAATTGCGGTCATGCAATCGATCAGAAATGCACAGAACTAACTGGCTGCTAACGGCCAGCGTCTACTTAGGCGCCGTAACCTAGTCGCTGAAGCACTCTGGAGGAGCCGGCTGGTCCTGTGGCACTATCCTGACATTTTGACTCGAGGACCCTGTCATCGAGATTACTGAAAACGGCGCCAGTGGATCCGGCCCTGAATAAGAAGCGGTTCGCAAGAACGACGGTTGTCCAACAGGGTTCACAGTCTCAGTATAAGAGCCTGAGCCAAACAAGACCCTGGGTTCGTTTCTAACAAACGTGAGGAAGTCTGGGGTCGGGCAGAGCGGGCAGCGTTGATCCTCCATATCAACTTCTATCGTGAAGTTGCTCGAAGTTTGAGTTGTGGCGGTACCAAAATCAAAACTGTTGCTGTAATCGGTAACGACTCGCAATATGCCGTCACGGTCAATCGTTACGGCGATGGTAAGACTATCGCTTCCAAATGTTGATCCTACGGTAGCGGAGTCAATTGACACTTTCTCAATCCATCGGTCGCCATCCCTGCACACTGTAATGGGGCCATCTCCATCAAAAAAGGATCCTTCAACTTCGGCCGTCAAATAAGGTCGAAATACTCCGGCAAGACAACCCAATCCAATATTTGATTCACACCGACCGGATACCCGGGTGAATCTACGCAGCTCAAAGACCTCGCATCCTAAATCGCTATTACACATATTTTCTTCAGGCGGTTCATCGCCCTGGACACTAATATTAAATCTCTGCAATTCAAGATCCGCCGCGAGCCCTATACGCGGTGCTTTGAGATAGGCGGCAACTTGGACGGTGTTCACTAAACCATCCGTCCAACCATCGACACTTGATAAATTGAATTGGAACTCTACGTTTTGACTCATCGATTCTCGGGCCATCTGTGTAGCCAGCTGCGTACCGTCGAGAGTTGTAATAAGAACAAATTGGGCCTCATTTGGCATCCCATTGGGCCTGGAATTCTTATACCCGCTTAGAAGCTTCGTCAGGCTCTCACCTCCCTGGCTCAGAAAAGGACTGGGGTCGACTCTGATATCTCCGTTGTCGCTACCAAAAAGAGTGAGGTCCAAATGCAGATGCGGGCCTGTAGATTTGCCGGTATTACCAGAGGTGCCTAAGCCTCTATCTCGACCACCGGAATTGAATGTATCCAAATGGAGGTAGCGTGTCCTCCAATCTTCATCCGTTGTAACACGTGCAAAGTTGCCGGCGGTCTCACTGCCCTCGAACTTGTCGATCTCGCCAGAATGTGCGGCATCAACTAGGCTTCCTGTCAAAGCCCGCAGGTCAATGCCTCGATGAGGGTAATCCCCATCGTCCCGAACTCCGAAAGGACTAAAAATGTGATTAGTTAAGACTGGTAATGGGTCACTGGTGAACTCAATATTTGGATCCAGAATGAATGTAAAGCCGAATGTGATCGAGGCATTTCTATCGCCGATAACGATAGAAGTATCGCCTGGAACATTTAGGCGCCATATTCGCCAACTCGGCGCAGTTCCTACTACCGCGATCGGTTGAACTATTAGAATAGGATCATCGGGATCGAAAGGGTTATCGGCGATAAATTGATCCGGACTTAAAGTCACACACAACGCTTGCTCAGAGCGACATACCGTGCCACCGATGGGCGATAGTATTGGAGTTAATTGCTCCAACTCGCTGCCGTCTGCGTAAAGGGCCGCAAGTCTCGGCGTTTTGCCTTGAGCAATCAGGTCTGCTAGTCCCGGAATTTCAAAAGCCAGCTGAAGGTTCTTGAAGAGGGGCCGCTGCGTCTTGATCCTTAGCGCGGGCACAGGGATTAGCTCTACATCGCTCTCCACTGCAGCCTGCTCGATCACATTCATGCGAATCGACGCAAGTTCGACAAGTCCTGTGGTTGCTCCCGCATTGATAGTAAGTTCGGCAATGCCGGGCAATTCTAAAGTCGCGCCATCCTCCCCAACCGTAGACTCAACTGCGCTGTCAATTGATATTCCGGATAACACATCCCAAACGACACGCAGCTCCGCAGATCCCACCCTGCCATCGACATCTGTTGCGGCCACGGGAATGACGTTTAACCCAGGGTCCAAAATGTATGATTCAAGTCGAAATGAACCGGAATCGTTAGTCACCGGGATACCATCGACCGAAATACTGGCTGTAGGGTCATCTGTAATGCCCACAATAGTGATCTCATCGACTGCGACGAAAGATTCATTGGTCGGGCTTGTTACAGATACCTGTGGTGGACGAATCGTATAGATTCGGACAGATAAAGCACTTCCTCGAATGCCGCGGACTTCTATCGACAGTATGTTCTCCTCCTGGACACGAATCGGCATTTCAATAAGTTCTACCTGTTGACTAAAATCACTAGGTAAGACGAGTTCAACGCCATTCAATGAAATCACGGCACTTGATACTCGGGCAGATACGCCCATGCCGTTAACGACTTCAATAAAGTAATCTGCGGCGGGATCAGTCACAGCGAACACTCTTTCAACTGCGATCGGTTCTGCGCTCGCACGCACAAATGTCTCGGGGCCGAATACATCGGCGGTAACGGCATGAGATGCCAGGGGAATGACCGCCGCCAGGGACAAGAAAATAGCAATTAATTTTTTCATAGTTTCACAGCCTATCCTTAGGCTCGGCGGGTAGTCTCCAACGCCAAACTTTCACTGGTAATGAATAAATGGCAATCCGACCAAATTGAGTGATTGCGTCGGAGTCCGTATAGGACCAATGCCGCAGATGCTCTTGAGACAGAGATCTTTTGCTTACTTATTACGAACAACATACGGGCATCGCAGTGAGAACACAAATGCGAATCATTCGTTTCGGTACTTATGTGAAAAACGCTGCCTTAATGTGGTCGCAACGTCCGCTTCCGGTCATTAGCAGCCTCTCAGGGCTCTACCAGCTCAACGCCCGCTTTGAAGTCGAAAGCAGACTCTTAAGCAGCATTTTGGGTGTCGGCGTTCTTTACAGTCTAGTCGGATTATTCATGACCCTACTTAATCATCTGAATGAATTTCAGTGCCTTACAGTCTCGGATTGAAATTTGCATAAATTTAAGGAGTGACGCATATACGACTGGATCGGGGGCCGCTGCATGAGGAAATTAATTCCGATACTAGGAATTGCATTGGTTCTTGGCTCGGCCGCCGTTGGCGCTGATCCCGTTACATTATTCGATAACGGCTCGTTTTCGGGCTTTCAGGAACAATCGCGAAACAATATGTGCGCGCAGTTTGACGATGATGGAAATTGCACCAGTCGCTTCACGATGTATGACCAATTTCTTCTCGAAAATGAATCAGTAATCACAGGAATCGAATGGCACCAAACGGAACAAAATCCCGACAACTACCTGGGTACATTACTTACGATTGGTAGTGGGATTCCCTCAGTAGATTCGTTACTTCACACATTCCTCTTAATTGCTGATCGCGTTCTAACTCCAATTCCTGATGATGATCCACGATTTAATTCAATACCAAACGGCTCTTTCGAGGCTCTGGCAAGCGTCTCGGAACTCGATATATTGCTGGCGGAAGGCTTCTATTGGCTTGGCATTCACAACATATATCCGGAGTTCGGTGGTGGATCTCAGTGGAGCCAGACAATCGGAACTGACCAATCTATCGCCGGAAGATGGCAAGGGGAAGGAACAGTCTGCGGGGACTTTCCCATTGGCCCCGATCGTGGGTGTCTGAAATTCTTTCCTGACGAGAACTCAGCATTTAGATTGATTGGTCATACTTGCGACGACGGCGATAGTGATTGTGTCTCAGTCCCCGAACCCGGCACCCTCGCACTCTTAGCCATCGGCCTATTCGGAATGGGTGTGGCACGACGTAGAAAAACAGTCTGAACGACTAGCAATACTCAACATGAAGGCCCGCCTAATGCGGGGTTTCTTGCGTCCGCTAACCGCCCTAAAGCCGCCATTGGGCTAGAATTGGCGTGAAGGGCGGCTACTGACCCAAAGGAGACGGTCGATAAATCCTCCTCCGCCAGTAATTGACTCAGCAAGACTTTTGTTCTTTGCGGAGAACGATGACGACGTGACTTACACGGGCAAGCTCTCCTTGCATGTCGGAGGTCCTGACAATTGGCAGACAGTTGGTGAGTTGCCCGGACTCGTCATCGTCAATCCCTACAACAACCCTGATGACTTCCTACTCGGCTTTTGCGATGAATCTTGGGCGATTTCTGGGGTCATCCAATTTGACTCAGTCGAAGCGGCCAAGGCGCGTGCAGAGCATTATTACTCCGGAGTAGAGGGCAAATGGCGCCCGACACCGTACTCAGAAGAACAGACTAGGGAGTATCTGAGGACCGAGTACGAGGTTGACCCGGATTCTGAATGGTGGATAGTCCGATGCTCGTTCTGCGGGAAGGAAGACACCGACACCGCAGGAATAATCGCCTCGGAGTCGGCGACTATCTGCTACGGTTGCATCGAGGATTTCCACAAAGAGATTTCGAAGACCGAGTGACCCCTTCTGGCCGTTAGCCGCCGTTCAAATTTTTTGCCTATGACCCGACTGAATGTCTGCTATTGGTGAATGCAGACGTTGCTGATTGGATGTGATCGGTTGGGCATACGTCAGTATGTTTCGCAGGGCTTCCTGTAATTTGGTTGTCGGTAACCGAATCGCTGCTCATATAGTGTTTGGTCTTGTATTTCCCACTTTGGCCGTATAGAAGGCGCGTGCGTATAGCCATGATTAAGTTAAAAACTGTATAGGTATGCGTGTTCCAGCATGGTCTGACAATCCCCACCCGCCGATTATCGAAGTTTCCCGCGTAAGCAGTTGATTGCTGGTTGCCACTATTGCCGCACGAAATCCTGAAATTCCCACCCGGCATTCGACCGGGCTCAGAAGTAAAACCCGATGGGTCCCATCTTGCTCATATCGACGTAGGCATACTTACGCATTCACAAAACAACCAGAATTTGCGACAAAAAAAATCAAAAAGTCGGTAGCCGTCGATTGGCGACCTAGAACATGGGGAACAGGCATGAGATTAAGAAACAAACTGATTATCGTGATTCTTCTGGCATTAACTTTTCTTGGTCCGGTTAGCTCGATGGCGGACGAAGTCTGGAAACCCTATGTCTGTAAAGTGCTGGAACTGTTCGAATGCAAGCAGGGCAGGAATATGATATTTCCAGTGGATGAACGGTATTCAGATGAAGAAACGTGCTATCGCGAGTTCAAACGCTTGCTTGAAAGCGACAGGGATTTGGATCGACGATACCCACAGACTGCTGACCCGGCCACCAGCTATATCTTTGGATGTGTCAAGGAAAAGCAGTAATTGCAATATACCGAAATCCGGTTACCGAATTCGCGTCTGACGGTCAGGGTCACGGCCAGAAGCCACGATCTCAGTTGATCTGATGCTGGGTACTGGTGGGCGAAATAAGCCCAAAAACGTCGATTTTCTTTACGGGCTCACCGCAATCTGGAGAGCCGATTTCGGCATCTGGATGGATTTCAGTGCCTTGCGATTTCGGACTGAAAATTGCATGAATTTAAGAATTGGATAGCAGGAATGTAGATTAGGGATGCTCTGATATGAAGCCGCTAAAGAAACTGGCCGGAAGATTCGTCGCCTTACTGCTATTTGCTGTCTCACAGCCTGCGGGAGCTGGCCTGATCGAATATCAGTTTTCCGGATCTTATTCTAGTCCAGACGGTGATCCCGACGTGCACCTAAGTGGCGGGTTCTACTTGGATCCTCTGGCCGTCTGGGAATTATCGCCAATATATGAAATCGGAATCGACGGGATCCTTGACTCACCGAGACAAGAGATTTGGGGGACGTTCGGTGACTATTCGTTCAGTGGTACTGTCGCCCTTTATGCGGCTTATTTTTTTGAAGCCTATCCCGAAGGAGTGCCTGACCACTGGATTGTGCGAGCAGATCTGAACAGCAACGAAATCGATGGCCAGTCGCTCGATTTCCTCAATCTCTTTACGTATCTCATCCAGAGAGAATCGACAATAAGTCTACTAGCACCCGCACTCGACTATGAATTACCTAATATCTGGAATCGTCAGTTTACGATAGGTAACCGAGTGGATGGTTTTTACTACGGCGGCCTCGACTTGACCTTAACTATCGTCCCCGAACCCGGCACCCTCGCACTCTTCGGTTTAGGTCTTGCTGCTATGGGATTGGCAAGACGTAGAAAGCAACCCGCATAGAGTCAGCGCTTCTTCCCCTCGGCTCAGCGCTTAACAAAAAGAACCGAGGACCAAACATAAAGCCCCGTCAAGTGCGGGGTTTTTCTATGTCCGCTATACGCTCAAAAGCCGACATTCGGCTAATATTGGGGCAAAAGGGCCGCTAATGACCCTTTTCTGCCATTCAGATTCTCGTCGTATCGGCGGCCTTAAGATTATTGGCGGACCCAAGCCCGTCCGGACAGCTGATCTGGAGTAGTGTAATTCGTATCGAGTTTCTCGAGGCTAGTGCTCATTAGGTGACGGGACAATTAATAACAAATAGCTTTGTCGAGATTCAAGAAAGCTTTGAGAAAGTCATAGCTTGGCTGGAATCGTTTGGTGTCCGTATTTCATCAACTCGAGTTGATCGCTACAAGGACGCAATACAAAAAGTGCAGGAAATTCACGCGTCAGGTGACGAATCGGCAGCTGAGAATTATTTGCCTAAGGCAATAAATACTCTTCACGAGATCCACGATCTTATTGAGGTCCGAAGGGGCTTTGCAAACGCCAATTACAGCGAGTTCCTTTCACCAATAATTGAAAAATTAGCCTCCGGCCCGGACGCATATGCGGATGAAAACTCTTCTGCGAGTAATCGGGCTCGAAATACAGCGTTTGAGCTAATTGTCGCTTCGCGACTGGCGTCGTCGGGGCTTCCGATTTTTCGCCGGGGTGCGCACGATCTGGCCACAGAAATCAAGAGCAAGATCGTTCTGATCGAGTGCAAGCGACCGTTCGCTGCCAAGCAGATTGAACGCAGGATTAAAGAAGGGTTTTCTCAACTTGAGAAGGGTTACAAGGGAACTGATTTAATTCGACTTCGCGGCATAGTAGCCGTGGATGTCACTAGAGCCCATAATCCTTCGTTCCGGCCTTTCACGTTTGAAGATCCCAAAGATTTGGGGCGTGTTGCCGAGAGCTACCTAACTAGCATCACAAAAAAATTTGATGATGTAATGTCTAAGCGAGGCAGCAAGAAAACGATCGGGTTGATCTTTCGTGTAAGTATGATGGCCCTTCCAGTCGGAATTGCCGATCGAGTGAGTTATTGTCAACAGCTTGAAATCTACAGCTACAAGCAATCTAGTACGCCAGACCGAGAGATTATGTGGCAGATCTATGAGAAGTTGACGGCTAAAACCTGACATTGAGAGACGACTGCTAATGGCCGTTAGCTGCCCCCAAAATTAGACGGTTTCAGGCAATCTGAGCGTCCGCTTCGGGTGAGAGCGGTCAGTCGGACAGGGTGCACAGTGAAGCGCACGCCAGTGTCGCACAATATTTGATTAACGAATACAGACGCAGGCTAACCATAAATGGCAAAGACATTGTGGCAATTGAGATTTCAAATTGATGGCCTAATTCCTTCTCAGGTCAAACTGAAGCGCAGAATCTGGTTTAAGAAGGGTGAAATTTTATTGGAGAAGCAGGGGGAGCACGTTGACGTACACTTGCTTTATGAAGGAGAGCACATGTTTTCGGCAGAGGATAAGTTTCTCCCATATCTAAAATTTGCACCCTTGCTTTCGAACAACACCATAGAAGTGTCTGGTGGGACCGGGATTGAACTAACTTCGAAAGAAGAGTTCGGCAAGAACACCAAGCAGTATTTGAATACGGAGTTTCATTTATCCGAACATATCCCAGATGAGGCTCGCGAAGAAATAGAATGCAATGCGCCAGAATTTCTCCGAGATATACGGAATCTGCACAATAAATTCGCCCATGTCGTTGCTGATAACTCGTTTTTATCAGTGGCACTTGACTTCTTTTACGATGCAAATAACACATCAGTCTTTACAGATGAGGGGTTTATATGCGCCGTAATCTGTCTTGAAGCTCTGTTCAACGAAGGAACATCAGATATTCGCTACAAGATCGCGCACAGAGCGGCATTCCTCATGGGACTTGTCGAAACAAACGGTACCGAGATATTTGAGAATCTGAAGCACATCTACCGGTATCGGAACAGTTTGCTGCATGGTCAAGGTGCATCCGGGAGAAACCCAGGCAGTTCGACCTACAAAGTTGAACGATATGCGAGGCGCTCATTGATTATCTTCTTAATCTTACTAAGGCAAAAACGACGGAACACTGTTGCTAGAAAATATCGGAAACTGGAACTTTTAAAGGAAATCGATCACGCGATGTTGGATACCACAAAAGCCGAACGATTACGAAAAGAAATTGAGCGTGGAATGGGCGCATTTCAGTTAAGTGTACCGAGGACGTATGGCGGAAAGGAAGAATCAGGAAGGCCGTATCGGATAAGGGCTTGGTAGGATCGCACAATATTTTTGGCTACGACGTTTGCCAACATCGCAGGGGAAAGCAGATATTTGGCCCAGATTTGAGCTTGGCTACATCCTACGCCCGCTGACACCGTGTCAGCATGTTCTCAGATCCCTACATCGAGGCCTGGTTAGTAGACGAGGAACTGGCCGACGCGATCTGGACGCTTTGGGACAGAGGGCTGATTTCGGACGATGTCGCTGCGTGTGCTTGGACGCTAATCGTCTTCGATGTCTCGCTTTGCCGACGCCCGACCGACGTGCTCTGACAGCGGCTCGTCACATTCGTGAATGATGTCACCTGTCTGGTCGTCCACTACCCGCTCGTAGTACTGGTCGTTTTCTCGGTCAATGCGGCGGTGGTAGGTCACGAAGCGCCCGAACATGTCGCTCCACGATTTGCCGGTTATTTCTTCAATACCGTACTTCGACTTGTTAGGACTGCGGTGTCTGAACTTCGGCCCAACGTCGAAACCTCGCAGCTCCAGTCGGCCGGTCGGTGGACAGACCTTAACGTCACCGTTTTTGTCTCTGGGGTCGCTCAATCTGGCAATCTAATTTCCATAGGATTTCCATATTACTGAATCAGTGAAATCCTGTTTGGTACAGAACATATTGTTTTTAAACGATAAAACTGGTCGGGGTGAGAGGATTTGAACCTCCGGCCCCTGCCTCCCGAAGGCAGTGCTCTACCAGGCTGAGCTACACCCCGTTTCCTGCTCAGGAACGCCGCTGCACGGCAAACTCGGCGATTGCGATAAGTGCCTGCTTGTATTCCGAGTCGGGAACATCGGAAAGAGCCGCGATCGCAGAGTCTGCGGCCTCCTGAGCGCGCGCCGCAGTGTACTGGAGGGCCCCGGTCGATTCAATGATCGCCGTGACCTGTTCCAGCTGATCGAGACCGCCTTCGAGAATCGCGTTGCGAATGAGTTGCTTGTCTTTCGCCGAACCATTTTCCATCGCGTAGATCAGTGGCAGCGTAGCTTTGCCCTCGGCCAGATCGTCGCCCAGGTTCTTGCCGAGCTCATCGGCCGACGACTTGAAGTCCAAGGCATCATCGACGAGCTGAAAAGCAGCACCGAGATCCTGCCCGTAGCGGATCATCGCTATTTCATCGGCTAGATCACGTCCGGCGAGCACGGCCGCTATTTGTGCGCCGGCCTCGAAAAGTCGTGCCGTCTTGCGGTAGATAACCTGACGATAGGCATCTTCAGTCGTATCCGGATCGTGCACGTTCATGAGCTGCATGACTTCGCCGGCTGCGATCGTATTGGTCGCGTCGGCCAGAATCTGCATGACGCGCATGGAATCGATATCAACCATCATCTGAAAGGCACGCGAATACAGGAAATCGCCGACCAGCACGCTGGCCTGATTACCGAACACGGTATTGGCCGAGTCGCGGCCGCGCCGCCTGGCCGACATGTCGACGACGTCGTCGTGCAGCAGCGTCGCGGTGTGAATAAACTCGATAATCGCGGCGGCGCGGACATGCTGTTCGCCCGCGTAACCAAACGCACGCGCCGCGAGCAACACGATGATCGGGCGCAGGCGCTTGCCACCGCTTGTGACGATGTACTCGGAAACCTGCGAGACAAGCACGACGTCGCTTTTCAGACTCTCGGCAATCAGACGATCGACGGCGACCATATCGTCACCCGTCAGCGCGACAATGTCGTCGAAAGTCATCGATACGAGGGATTCTTCTACGGCGTGCATGAGACTCGGCATGATGCCTGAAAAGCCCTGTTTTGGCGACCGTGGCGTGCGCGGAACGGTGCCGTTTGGGCGTTCGCAAGCTGTTGAAATGCAGAATAAAATCGATCCGCTATGGCGTTGACCCGGGGCAGTGGAATCTATAGAATTCCCGCTCCCTTGCGGCAGCCGGCACGGATACGTTCGCACAGAGCGCCGGCAGCCGAAAGAAATCACTTAATTCTCAGTAAGTTGCATGACTATCGCGACTTCTGGTGTGGAGCAGGCAACGATGTACGCGGTCTTTCGCAGCGGCGGTAAGCAATACCGTGCGACAAAAGGTGACCTTCTGCGTCTCGAGAAAATCGAGGCCGACGAGGGCGCCACGATAAAATTCGACGAGGTCTTGCTGGTCGGAGAGGGCGCCAGCGTCAAAGTCGGCAGCCCGCTGCTGTCGGGAAGCACAGTCAGCGGCAAGGTCGTACGCCAGGGCAAGAGCCGCAAGGTTTCGGTCGTTAAGTTCAAGCGTCGGCAGAACTACCTGCGACAGGGCTCGCATCGGCAATTTTTCACCGAGGTGGAAATCACCGGTATAACGGCCGCCGGCGCCAAAACGGTCGCAGCCAAGGAAGACGCGGCCGAGAAGCCAGCAGCAAAGAAAGTTGCCAAGAAGAAGACGGCGGCCAAGAAACCGGCGGCGAAAAAGGCGGCAACTAAAAAGGCAGCGCCCAGGAAACCGGCGGCGAAAAAGACGGCTTCGAAAAAGACGGCTGCAAAGAAAAAGGCCAGCAAGAAGACGGCGAAGAAGTAACAGGACAGGTACAGAGCAATGGCACACAAGAAAGCAGGCGGCAGCAGCAAGAACGGTCGCGATTCAGAATCTAAACGCTTAGGCGTCAAGATCTTCGGCGGTCAGGCAGTTGTAGCGGGAAATATCATCGTGCGTCAACGGGGCACACGCTTCCATCCAGGCGTCAATGTCGGCGTCGGTCGTGATCACACGCTGTTCGCGAAGAAGGATGGCCAGGTCAGGTTCGAGAAGAAAGGCCCAAAGAAGCGCCAGTTTGTGAGTGTAATTACCACCTCATAATCGTGGGTGGCCGCCATGCGGGCGATCGCGGGCATGGCCCGCTCCCACAAAACAGCTTATGAGGCCCCGCAACTGCGGGGTTTTTTGTAGGCTACGTAAATGAAATTCGTCGACGAAGCCACTATTCGCGTGCAGGCCGGCAACGGTGGCCACGGCTGCCTGAGCTTTCGACGCGAAAAGTACGTCGAGCGCGGCGGACCCGACGGTGGCGACGGCGGGCACGGCGGTAGCGTCTATCTCGTTGCCGAGCCGTCGATTAATACGCTGGCTGATTTCCGGGTTGCGCGAAAGTTCAGGGCCGAAACCGGTCACTCCGGCGCCGGGCAGAACAAAACCGGCCGCTCGGGTGAAGACCTCGACGTCAGGGTTCCATGCGGTACAGTCGTGCACGATGTCGACACCGAGGAACTGATCTGTGATCTGACGGAACCCGGACAACGGCAAAGGGTGGCGGAAGGTGGACGCGGCGGACTTGGCAATACGCGCTTCAAGAGCAGTACGAACCGGGCGCCGAGAAAAACGACCAGCGGCACGCAGGGCGAAGCCCGGCATCTGCAGCTGGAGCTCAAAGTGCTTGCCGATGTTGGTCTGCTGGGCATGCCAAATGCGGGCAAGTCGACCCTGATCTCGGCGATGTCGGAGGCCAGGCCGCGCGTCGCCGACTATCCGTTCACCACGCTGCATCCGAATCTTGGCGTTGTTCGCGTCGGGGCGCTGCAGAGTTTTGTCATGGCCGATATTCCCGGTCTGATCGAAGGCGCCTCGGAGGGCGCGGGTCTGGGCATTCAGTTTCTCAAGCACCTGCAGCGAACACGGCTGTTGCTGCACCTGGTAGACATTGCGCCGATCGATCCTGATGCGAATCCGGCCGACGACGTGCGCGCCATCGGGGTCGAGCTCAAGAAATTCTCAAGAGATCTTGCCGGGATGCCACGCTGGCTCGTCATCAACAAGATCGATCTGTTGGACGACGACAGGCGCGCTGCAGCGCGTGCTGCGTTGCTGGATGATTTAAAGTGGGACGGTCCGGTGTTCGAAGTTAGTGCTGCAACGCGGGAGGGAACAGAGGTACTGGCGCAAGCCATCATGCGCGAGCTGGCGGAAAACGCTGCTCTTCAGAACTCTTCGGGCTTGTAATTCAGCTCGCAGGTCTGATCGAGGCCGGAATCGATATTCGTGGCTGGTCGACGTAACGACCGTCGCATAAAGACGCGAAGACTCCAGATACAGCAGGCCAGACCCATACCAAAGCCCAAATACAGGAACATGCGGTCGATTTGCAGGCCCAGATACGTGCCCACAATGATCAGGAGCAGTCCGAGCAGGAGCCAGTAGAGCGGAGCGCGTTCATAAAAGGGTGTTGGTAACCACATGTTCTTGGCCTCATTGCAATAACAATTGTGTCCTCAGCGTGAAGTTCACCCGGTCCAGTAACAACTAGCTGCAGAGCTCGTCGCGCCTGGCTCGCGTTTCGGCAATCGTCTTCTCCGTATCCTCTTCACTCAGGTACTCACGCTCGCCATCCTCACCCGTTCGGTACAGTTGCGGCGCATTGATGTAGGACTCGTAGATTTCATTCGCGCGTTCGCAATAGTAGGCTTCTGCCGCTTCGCGCTGGGCGCGCTGTTCTTCCGTCTCCCCCGGATAAGCGTTTTCGTTCGCAACTTCTTCACTGGATTCCGATTCGACGTCTTCGAGAGAACCACCGGAGTGCCACACGAACTCGACGGAGACCGCATCCTCGTGGTCCGGCGTATCGCCGTAGTGGATTTTGCCGAACTCGTCGACCCAGGTGTAAATCGGCGTCATCGTGTCGACATAGTGGGTATTGCCTGCCGCGTCGACCCATTTCCATACGTCGGCGTTCGCGCTCATGCTGACCGCGAGTATAAGCAGGCTGATTATCAGAGAATTTTTCATCGCTGCTCCTTGGCGCGCCCAGTATGGGGGCTGGGTCTGCAAAATCCCTTGACTGGTGTCACAAAACCGCGTCCAGCATTGCTCGGCCAGGCTTCGATGCGCACTCCTCAGCGGCAGACCTGATTCGATGTGACATAACACCGTTTGGCACAACCGAGGGCTTGCCGCTCATCCGTCAAATCCATCCACTCGTCAGCTCAAAGCCCCGTAAATACTGATATTGCGACCTATCGCACGGCCCCCAATGCGGAGTCTCGGCATACTGTTTTCGTGGATGACCACTACGGCGCAACTTGCCGAACAGGGTGATTATGTAATGAAAAGGGAAGGCGGATTTACGCTGATCGAACTGATGATCGCGGTCGGATTGACGGCGTTATTGCTGTCGATGGCGGTGCCGGCGATGAGCCTTTTCGTTTCCAATGCCAGGCAGACAGGAGCGATCAACGACTTCGTTTCTTCGCTGCATGTCGCAAGAAGCACGGCGATAACAACCAACGCCCGCGTCACGGTTTGTCCGAGCGCCGGCGGCAACGATTGTGAAGCGGTTTCCTGGGACCGGGGCTGGATTGTATTCCGCGATCCCGACAGCGATCAGACCGTGGACGCTGACGAGACCATTGTCGCCGTATCTGACGGCGCCGATGGTTTGACGTTCCAGACGGCTGAATTCGGCCAATTCCTGATGTATCGCCCAACCGGCCGCGTCATGAACGCATCAATCAATGGCAACGCCGGCCAGTTTACGGTATGTGACGATCGCGGTGCGAGTCACGCCAAGGTCATGATTATCGAATTGTCCGGCCGCCCGCGCACCTCGGAATATCTGGCCGACGGCACTCCGCCGTCCTGTCCGTAGCGAATGATGATCAGGTCCCGACAAATGTTCACGCAGCATAAATCGCAATGCGGATTTTCGCTCATCGAATTGCTTATTGCACTCATCGTGTTCAGCGTTGGCCTGCTGGCAATTGCCGGATTGCAGACCGTCTCGAAGCAAGCGAACTACGAGGCGCTGCAACGAACAGCGGCATCGCAGATCGCGTACGGGCTGCTTGAAGACATGCGCGTTAACGGCAATGCCGCGGATATTTACCTCGGGGCCGGCGAACTCGGCAACGGTAGTCGCGGCGGCGAGCCAGCGCCCAACTGTGTGGGCGGCGTGGAATGCAATGCCGCGCAGAAAGCCGCGCACGATTTATGGTTTTGGGAGCAGGTTCTGGACGGCAATCTCGAGACGAACGCGGGCGCCGGGACAGGGGGCCTGGTTCTGCCGACAATGTGTATTACGGGTCCGGTTGGCGGTGGTGCCGGTATCTACCAGGTGACGATCGCCTGGAGGGGCGCAGCTTCGATCAACAACGCTGTCAACAACGCCTGCGGAACTGCCGGAGGCAACTACGGTGCCGGTAATGAGTTCCGTCGCATCCTCCAGATTCCCACATTCATTGACCCCAACATCTGAGCGACAAGTCGATGCCAATGATCTCACGCAAATCACAAGTCGGTTTCACCGTAGTGGAACTCATGATCGCGACGACGTTATCACTGATTCTCGGTGCGGCCGTTGTCACGGTATTCGTCAATAACAGTTACAGCTTCGACCAGGACGACAACATCGCGCGCATGCAGGATGATGCCCGCCATGCACTGCGGGAAATAGCCTTCGACATCAGTATGGCGGGCCACTACGCAGAGCTGCATATGCCCGATGCTGTCACGCCGGATGGCGGCCTGTCGATCGGTACCGACTGTGGCCCGGCTGGAGAGGTCAACTGGATGTATCGCACAATCGAAGCGGGCACAGGCAATACGATGTCCATCGCCGCGATCGACAATGCGACCAACGCCGCGGCCGCGGCCGCACATTCGTGCTTCCAGGCGGGGGAGTTGCTCGAAGGCACGGACGTCGTATCGATCAAGCGGGTCGTGGGGGCCGAAGCCGCCGTGCCGACAGCCGGCAATGTTTACCTGCGGACCAACGGCACCGTAGGACTATTGTTCAACGGGCCGGCACCGGCAGCACCGCCGTTCGCCGTCGCGCCGCCGCGTGCCGACTGGATGTATCGGCCCAGCATCTACTACATCCGCCAGTTCGCAAACACTCCTGGCGATGATCTGCCGACCCTGTGTCGCAAGGTACTCAGAGGCGCAGGACCCAGCATGACGACCGAGTGTCTCGCGACCGGTATCGAGAATCTGCAGATTGAATACGGTATCGACACGTCCGAGGATGGGCAGCCGAACGTCTATTTGACCAATCCGACGCTGACGCAAATACAGGGCGTGGTCACCGCGCGTATTTTCCTCATCGCCAGGACCACCGAAATTGACACTCGCTATACGAACGACAAGACCTATTCCATCAGCAATTCGCCGGACATGGTTCCAGGCGATTCATTCCACCGCCGCGTGTTTTCGACCAGCGTTGCAATCCAGAACATACGCAGCATCAACAGAATGAGTTTTTGATATGACCAGGCAAGATTACACGCCAAGACATAAGCAGACCGGTGCGATTTTGATCGTCGCATTGATGTTCCTCGTGGCCATCACGTTGTTCACGGTCTCGGCGATGCGGTCGAGCAAGATCGGACTTTACATGGCGCAAAACGAGGAGTCCCGCGTTGCGGCCGAACAGGCGGCGCAGGCGCTGGCCGATGCGATCGTCGCCAATCCAGCGTCGACGCCGGTTGTAGGCATGACGGGATATACGGCGTGCACGGCGGGTGAAACTGGCTGCAACAGGAACGACCTGCCCGTCACGAATCCGGTTCTTGCCACCGCGATTGCTTCCAATCACATGCAGGCTCGGGTGGAGCGTGTCGGCGCGGTATTTCGTCCGCCGCCGCGCGCCGTCGAGTCCAGTATCGACAAGTTCAGCAGCGCATCGTTTCGCGTGACGACGACGTTTGATCGCGTTGATGCAGGCCTTGGGCGCAAGCAGGTCACCGAAGGCGTGCTCGTGCTCGTGCCGAAGTAACAGTTAATTATTTTCCGACAGAGGTTTCCGGTATGGACACCAAGCTTCAAAAAATTTCCCTGATGCTCTCGCTCGCGGCGCTGATATTCGTTATCGGCTCTGCGCAGGCCGATGACACGGATGTATACCTGAACCCGGGCGCCGGCCTGCCTGAGGGCAGCGAGCCGATGGTCATGTTCTCGCTCGACTACCGGCCGAACCTGGGTTCGAGTGCCTGTACCGGTGGCGAATGCGATCAGTTGATCGCCGAAGGCTATATGAGCCCGACCGGCCCCTACACGCTCTTCGACGTCATGCGCGGCTCGTTAAGAAAAGTCTTCGCTCCGCTCGAGGGCGTCAAGATCGGCCTGATGTTGAATCACGGCAATAACACCAACTGTGTGGGCTTCGGTCGCACGAAGTGCAGTAACGGCGGCTATATCGCGATGGGCTTTGAGTCTCTCGAAGCAGACGATAGTAACGGCGCTAAGGCCCGTTTTCATGAGATTCTCGACTCGATGCCGACACCGCAAGGCAACATGAGCCACTCCTATCAGGGCAAGGAGCTGTTCTTCGAATTTTTCCGTTACCTGACAGGGCAGGGTGTTTACAACGCGCACAACGGCTACATCGACTACGGTACGAGTAACTTGGACAACCTCGACGTCGATAATTCGGCGATAGCCTGGGATAACGGCATCGAATCGGGACCGGCGATTAAACCGTACTACGAGACTCCGTTTGATAAAGCGAGTTCATGTTCGAAGCTGTATACCGTCAACATGATGTTCCAGGTCTCCAACCAGGAGGATGACTCGGATGAAGCGATCGAGGATGCGATTGCGGCAGGCGGCTTCGGTTCGCCACAGCAGCAGTTTGCCGATGTCCTCCAGTACCTCAATGACGCCGATCTTGCGAACGGCAACTACGGCAGCGTTCCCGACCTCGAAGACAAGCAGAATGTCGTATCGTATTTCCTCGTCGAGGGTTCAAAGATCAATACGTCAACAAAGGCCTATGCCCGCGCCGGCGGCACGGGTGTACCTCTGACGCTGGACGAAGACCCAGACGCGCTCGTCGCCACGCTGCAAGAGATCTTCAAGCAGATCCTGAGTGTCAGCACGACGTTCGTAGCCGCATCGGTGCCCGTCAACGTATTCAATCGCGCCGAGATTACCGACAATGTCTACATCGCGTTGTTCCAGGTCGACGAGCAGTCGCGCCCGTACTGGATCGGCAACGTCAAGAAGCTCCGACTGGAGGGTGCGAATGATTCATCGGCGTCGGCGACGCTCGTCGATGCGTTGGGTACGCCGGCAATTGCCGCCGACGGACGCATTCGTTTCGATGCGTTAACGAGCTGGACGGTACCCGCTGCGCTGCCGGCACCGGATCTCGAAGCCGGCGAAGTGGCAGGTCGCGACGGACGCGTCGTCAATCGCGGCGGCGCTGGTCAGCGCGTGCCGGGTTTCCTGCTCGGCAACCCGCAGGAAGCCAATGGCCTGGGCGGACGTACAATTTACTATGACAGGACGTCAACAGCGCTCGCTGATCTCAACGTCGACGCGATAACGGCATCGGCCCTGCAGTCCGATCTCAACGCGGCTACAGCGGCGGAAGCGGCGGAACTGATCGCCTATGCCCGTGGTCTCGATATCGACGACCTCGACGGCGATTTGGAACGAAGTGAGGCGCGCGAATGGATTTTCGGCGATGCGTTGCATTCGCGCCCGCTGCCGCTCAACTATGGCACGATATCGGGCTACAGCGACCCCGGTAATCCTGCAATCTACCTTGCGGTTGCAACCAACGACGGCATGCTGCGCATGATCCGTAACACGACCGGTGGTGGCGCAGAAAGTGGCGCAGAGGTCTGGGCCTTTATGCCGCGTGCCGCGATGGACGCACAGAAAGTACTGCGCGCGAACGGCACGGGCACGAAGCATCCGTATACCGTCGATGGTGCGCCAGTCGCATTCATGCAGGACGTGAATTTTGACGGTTCGATCGTCGCGAGTGACGGCGATCGGGTGTACCTATATGTCGGCATGCGTCGTGGTGGTAAAGCGTATTACGCATTCGATGTGACCGATCCGGAAAGCCCGGACCTGATGTGGACCATTAGCAAGGGCGGTGACTTCTCCGAATTGGGTTACACGTTTTCCAATCCGCGGGTCGGGCTCGTCAGTACACCGACGGGTCCGCGCCCGGCCGTGATGTTCGCGGGTGGCTATGACACAAACAAGGATGCGCGTGGCTCCGTCGGCACCGACGATTCCGAAGGCAACGCGATCTATGTTGTCGACGCGGAGACGGGCGCACTGATCTGGAAAGCCCGCGGCGGATCGGGCGGTGACGGCAACGTGTTCGAGCACCCCGGCCTGGTCGACAGCATCCCGTCGACGCTGTCTGCCGCGGACACTGACGGTGATGGATTAACCGATCGCCTCGTGGTCGGCGACACGGGCGGCAACATCTGGCGCGCCGACATTCAGGGTCCCGATGTTGTCGATTGGAAACTGACGCTGCTGGCCTCGGTGGGGAGACATTCGGCCGGTGCGTCCGGTATTGCCTCGGACCGGCGCTTCTTTCACCGCCCCGATCTGGTGCCGAGTAAAGACAACAACGGCCTGTTTGACGCGGTCGTAATCGGATCTGGAAATCGCGCTGATCCGCTGGACAGTGGTGGCATGCCGATCAATTTCACTTACATGATCAAAGACCGCCACACTGCGCCCGGCAGCGGCGTCAATACGGGTCTGGATCACGCCGACTTTGGCGACGTCACGAGCAACTGCCTGCAAACGGGCGGGCCCTGCTCCGTCGATCTCGACGACGGCTGGCGCCTGCAGTTGGAAGACCCCGGTGAAAAAGTACTGGCCACGCCACTGACGCTGACAGGCAAGATCTTCTTTACGACCTATCTGCCACAGTCGGGGACTGGAGCGACGGCATGCTCACCATCCGAGGGCGCGGGACGTCTTTACGCGGTGTCGCTGCAGGACGCTAAAGCCGTCATCAATTACGATAGCAGTGACGATGATTCCAGTAACCCTGACGAGCCGACGACAAAGAACGACCGCAGCGTCGAGCTGCAATCGCTTGGCATTCCAGCCGAGGTCGTGTCGGTGCCGCCAAACAAGATCCTGCGGCCTGATTTGCAGATCGATAACGTCGATGCGACGACGCGCTGGCGAACCTACTGGTACTTGCAGGAAGACGCGGACTTATAAACGGTCCTATTCGGACTAAACGCATACACAGGATGATGACAATGTATTTCAAGTCGACACTGAAGAACCGGCAGCGCGGCGTCACGTTGCTCGAATTGATGATCGTGGTGGCAATCGTCACGTTGATTGCCACGTTCGCCTATCCGTCGTATATGCGCTACATCGTTACTACGAAGCGTACGGCTGCCACCTCGGCGCTGCTGCAGATCGCTGATCGGCAGCAGCAATTCTTCATGGACAACAAGACCTATGCGGCCGACCTGACTGACCTAGGGTTCGCCGCCAATCCGTACGTGATATCGGATGATGGCATGCCGGCGGCAGCGGGTGACGGCGACAGCATCTACTCGATCTCGTTGTCCAATGTCGCCGCAACGACCTACACGGTCACGGCGGCGCCGCTGTTAGGTCAGCTGAAACGGGATACGGAATGTGGCAGCATGATCCTCGACCAGGCAGGCACGCGGAGCAGCAGCGGCGGCGGCGACGACTGCTGGCGTTAAGCGCAGAGCGATTCTGCCCGGGAATACAAAAAGCCGCCAATTGGCGGCTTTTTTGATGTCCTTGAGCAAGGCACGCGTCAGGTGACGAGAGCTTTGACGCGCTCGTTCAGACGACTCTTGTGACGCGCCGCCTTGTTCTTGTTCACGATGCCCTTGTTGATCATGCTATCAATGACCGGCACGGCTTCTTTGTAGGCTGCCACTGCAGCATCCTTGTCGCCGGCATCACAGGCTTTGACAACGTTCTTGACCTTGGTCCGCATCATCGAGCGCAGGCCCATATTGTGCTTGCGGCGCTTCTCGGCCTGGCGGGCACGCTTTTGTGCTGATTTGATATTTGCCACAGGTTGTTACCGGGTCAGGTGCGGAAGGAGCCGCGTATTATTCGTGCCGCGACCGGTATTGTCAATGATTGTGCCTGCGCCTGCCGGTCCCCTTTTTCGGCTAAACTCGGAGCCCCTATGACGAGCAAAAAAGCATCCGGGCGCCGGCTGATCAAGACAACCTCGGTAGTCAGCGGTATGACGCTGCTGTCGCGCATTCTGGGACTCGTTCGGGACGCCGTATTGGCCCGTTATTTCAGTACCTCACTCGTCATGGACGCGTTTCTCGTGGCCAATCGTATCCCGAATATGCTCAGGCGCTTCTTCGCCGAGGGCGCGTTCTCGCAGGGATTCGTGCCGGTTATGGCGCGCTATCGCGAAAAGCACAGCCACGACGAGGCGCGCGAATTCGTCGATGCCGTCGCCGGCACATTCGGCACTATCCTGTTCGCCGTCACGCTGGCCGGCGTCATCGGCGCACCGGTTCTCGTCGCAATCGTTGCGCCCGGATTCATCGGCGACGATGGTCGCTTCGAGATCGCCACTCTGATGCTCCGATTCACGTTTCCGTATCTGTTCTTCGTCTCACTGACGGCGTTCGCCGGCGGTATCCTGAATACCTATGGTCGTTTCGGCGTACCGGCCTTTACGCCGGTCATTCTCAATATCGTTCTGATCGCGGCTGCAGTGTGGTTGTCGCCGCTGCTCGAAGCACCCGGCATGGCACTCGCTTACGCGGTTTTCATCGCCGGCCTTTGCCAATTGCTGTTCCAGATTCCTTTTTTGCTGGGCATTCGCGCGCTGCCACGGCCCCGGTGGGAGCTTGCACACGACGGCGTGCGACGCGTCGGCAAGCTGATGCTGCCTGCCATTTTCGGCTCGTCGGTCGCACAGGTGAACGTATTGATCGGCGGCATCATTGCCTCGATGCTGGGCGTCGGCAAGATCAGCCTGCTGTATTACTCGGATCGCCTGATGGAATTTCCGCTGGGCCTGTTCGGCATTGCGATCGCCACGGTGACGCTGCCGTATCTGTCGCGCCAGTACGCCAACGATTCGCTGGACGAGTTTTCGGCCACGATCGACTGGTCCATGAAGCTGGTCCTGCTGATCGCCGTGCCAGCCGCGATCGGCCTGATCGTGCTCGCCCAGCCGCTTGTCGCGACAATCTTCTACGGCGGCGCATTCGATTACGATGATGTACGCATGACCGCGCTGGCGTTGCAGGCATTCGCGGTCGGTCTGATCGGTTTTTCATACGTGAAGATCCTGGCGCCAGCCTATTTTGCGCGTGAGGATACAAGGACGCCCGTGCGGATCGGGCTCATCGCGCTGGCGGTCAACTTCGTGCTGAGCGTTGTGCTGGCCTGGTACCTGACAGCCATCGATTTTGCGGGCAGCCATGCGGGTCTGGCGCTGGCCATCTCGGTGGCGGCGTTGTTGAACGCTTTTCTGCTGTACCGCGGACTGCGCCATGAAGGCGTCGTCAAACATTCGGCTGGCTGGAAAAAACTGCTGCTGCAGGTCGTGATTGCGAACGGCATCATGTGGGGTATTCTCGACTGGCTCAATCACCCGTTGGCCTGGTGGCTCGATGTAACGGTGTTTGCACGTATTGGCTGGCTGGCGATATGCGTTATTGGCGGGGCCAGCGCGTATTTTCTCGTGTTGCTGTCGCTCGGGATGCGGCCCGCTGATTTCGCGATGAGATCGAACTGACATGCAGCTGGTTCGACATTTGGTTGACCTGCCGTTTAGCCGGCTTGGCAATGGCAGCGTCGTGACGATCGGCGCGTACGATGGCCTGCATCTCGGCCACGAGCAGTTGCTCCACCGGGTCACGAACGCAGCGCAAGAGCTCCGGTTACCCTCGATCGTCATGAGCTTCGAGCCGACTCCGAAGGAGTTCTTCGGTGGCGACAGCCCACCGGCGCGACTGATGCGCTTTCGTGAGAAATTCGACGCACTTGCATCGCATGGCATCGATGTCTTCTACTGCCCTCGCTTCGATGCGCAGATGCGCGACATCGCTGCAGATGCCTTTATGCGTCGCATCCTGATTCACGGCCTTTGCGCGAGACATATTGTTGTTGGCGACGATTTTCGGTTTGCTCGCAAGCGTGAGGGCAGTATCGAACACCTCCAACGGGCCAGCGCCGCTCTCGAATACCGTGTCGAACAGGTGCCGAGCATTATTGTCGACGGCGTACGGGTAAGCAGCACCGCGATCCGCGACGCTCTCTGGAAGGGCGAACTCAATACCGCGACGGCGCTTCTGGGCAGGCCATACAGAATGTCGGGCAAGATCGTCTTGGGCGAAAAAGTCGGCCGGTCCTTAGGCTTTCCGACAGCTAATGTAGACTTGCGGCGCCGTCAAAGTGCGGTCATGGGCATATTCGCAGTGCGCGTACACGGGCTAGCCCATGGTCCGCTGGATGCTGTGGCGAGCGTCGGCACCAGGCCGACGTTCAACGGCACGAAACCCCTGCTCGAGGTGCATATCTTCGATTTTGATCAGAACATCTATGGTGAATACATCCATGTCGACTTCATCGCCCGCCTGCGCGGCCAGGTGAAATACGAAAAGGTCGACGAACTGGTTGCGCAGATGCATCGTGATGCCGACAATGCCAAATCGATACTTGCCGCCCATGCGGCCTGAAGGACAAGTTTTTTGACTGACCAAGCTGATACAAAAATACGTCGCTACATCGCCTGGTTGAGTGTCGCGTTGCTGGTGGTTGCAGCGGATCAAATTACGAAATGGGCGATCATGGAATGGGTACCGCTTTACGGCAAGGTGCCGCTCAATTCGTTCATGAATCTGACGCACCAGCAGAATACCGGCGCCGCATTCAGCTTCCTCGCAGGCGCCGGTGGTTGGCAGCGCTGGTTCTTCGTAGTGCTGGCGAGCGTCGTCAGTGTTGTGATTGCGATCTGGCTGTGGCGAATCCGCAAAGAGGGACCGCTGGTGCTGATGGCCGGTCTGGCGCTCGTATTGGGCGGCGCGATCGGCAACCTGATCGATCGTGCGCGCCTCGGTTATGTAACTGACTTCTTCCAGGTGTGGTTTGGTGACTGGGCGTTTCCCTCATTCAATGTCGCCGACGCCGGTATCACGGTCGGCGCCACGTTCCTGATTATCGACTCGTTATTCCTGTCGGGCAGGACTGAGAACGCAGAAACGCGGACGTAGGAGGCAGCCATTTGGCCGACCATGATCGCAACCAGAGGCTGCGATTATCGCGGGCATGGCCCGCTCCCACGTTTGCAAGCAGCCCTAGCGCGTGCGCGTCCAGCAGTCGCCCGGCGGGTCAGGGGTCGACGTCTTGGTACCGCGACCGTCAAGACTGAATGTCAGGCACTTGGTGGCCTCGGTGCCGCCAAGCTGATACGTAGCGACGGCATCGAAATTGTTCGCATCCGGGCCGATGACGGTCACCGAGTACGTGCCGCCCTCCGTCATCTCGGGATCGCCGTAGCCAAGCTCGCCCATGGTCCCGTAGCGATTATTTTGCAGATAGAAACGCTCCTGATTGGCTGAAATCTCCAAGAGGAGCGCCCGTGCCTCGGTGCGCCTGGCTCGCGCAGCGAATTCGCGATAGTTCGGGTAGGCGATCGCCGCCAGGATCCCGACGATTACGACGACGATCATCAATTCCATGAGCGTTACGCCGGCCATATACTTGCGGATACGCATTGCGTTGTCCTCGTTGACTTGTGGCTATTCGATTCCGTCCTGGGCCCACAGCGTGCGCACCGGATTGTTCGCGAATCCCGGATCAAAGCATTCGACACCAATACAGGCGAGCGGTTCAGGATCACAGTCGTCGCCTGTGCAGGCGGGATCCGGACTCGGAAACAGCAGTGCCGGTGATGGTGCGATACCACCCTGTTGCAGCGTCTCGCGACGCTCGTCATCCGAAATCGCCGGATCCAGAGTATCGATGTTGGGTACGACCGGATCTCCGTTGATAGCGCTCACGCGATACAGGAAGTTCGTGCCTTTGCCGGCTGCACAAGTCACCGCCGCATTGGAATCTGGCGTAAATGCCACGAAGAAGACCTCATCGTCAAACGTCAGCGACTCGGCCAGGACCTTTTGGTTGGCCGGCAGAGTGAATTTCCAGCCGCGATCACTTGACGTAATCACCACCTGTGTCTGACCGCTCACCTCGACCATGTCGCTATCAGTCGCGATATCGTAGGTGTTATACGCGCTCTGCGGCAGCTGGTTGAACACATCGGCGTCTCTGACAGAGTAAAAACGATCGCTGGCGGACAGATCGAACGGATGTGCCCGGTAACCGGTACCGACGCTGATTGTAATGTAGCGGCGCTGTTGCTCATTGTCGGTTACCAGAGAGACGTCCGGCGCATTATAGAAACGTCGCGTCTCGGCTGCCGACGGCGATCCAATGCCTTCGCCGCCCAGCTGAGCGATGACACCGCCGGTGACGAGCGTCGCCGGCGCTTGACCATTGGCAATATCGAAGCGCCAGATCTGACCACCCAAGTCCGTCGCGTACATGCGATCGGCTAACCCATCGCCGCTGAGGTCGATTACCCTGACATCGTTCGGAATGGCGCGATCCATTTCGCGGTCGCTTCCATCCAACACAAGATTTGCGCCAAGGTCAGCACCGGCCCGCCAAAGTCGTGCGCCGCTTACGAGGTCGAGAAAGTGAACACCGGCACCAACGCCATCAGGAACTGCAGGATGTGCGCTTGTGTCGTGTGCGGTGTCGTATCCGCCACCCACGACAACGACAGCGTTATCTATATTCTGTGCCGTCGAGCCGATATCGATCTTGGCGACAACCGGCGTTGACCAGGTCTCGCCGAATTCCGGATAGCTGACATCCCACAAGAGGCTTGGCGAATTCTTGTCAGTGACGTCTAATGCAAAGTACGACTTGCCACCACGGCGCATGCCGAATACGAGGTAAACAAAGTCACCGTCAGCCGATTCAACGATGCCGTCATTGTCGACATCCTTGACGACGGGCACGACGTTGCCATCGATACCGTACTGCTTGTACTTCGACCTTGGGTCGAAGTAGAGACGCGTCAGGTTCGACAAGAGCTCTTTGGGGATGAATGCCCAGAGTTCGGCGCCAGTATCGCCCGCGATCGCGTGCAGATAACCGTCATTGGTTGCCGTGTACACGACGACATCGGGATTCGCAGCAGTGCCACCGTAAACAACAGCCGCAGGCTGCGAATGCAGCGGGTCTCCCATCGCCCGACGCACCGTTGTGCCCGCATTATTGTCCTCGTCGAGCAGGTCCTCGCCGCGCGCCCACCGGATGAGCTCGTCCATGGTCGGCTCACCGGTTGCACCGCTCAGACCGAAATCGGCATCTGTGAACGAGGCGGCATTGGTAGTAGAAACATGATTCGAAGCTGCGGTCAGGTCACCGCTGCTGTTATTGGTGTACAGGTTACGCACCGCCGGGTCCGGCAATTGACTCGCAGCACCACCGAGGCGGACGTCGTTACCGTCCTGACCCGGGGACCAGATGCTCTGCGCCGTGGTCTTGAAGAAGCCGGTAGCCGGATCCACGGCATCGACATCATTATCGTCAACAATGAGGCCGTCGAGGATGCGATATTTCTTCAGGTTGCCAGGCCAGTGCGCCCGGGCTCTGGCGCCAAACGTCGTAATATAAATGTCGTTCAGGTTCTGCGTGCGGTTGAACGTATTGACCGATACGGCTGGCGCAGAAAACGACAGCGAACGATCGTTGATGTTGGCGATAATCGACAGCAAGGTCCTGGTCAGCGACTCGACGTCGTCCGCCAGGAAGTACTCTCCGCCCGATGCGAGTGCCGTGTCACGAAGGATCGGCAGGTCGATCGTGAAGCCGATCGTATGCGTCGTGACGAACTGATCACCAGGCTCGGTGGCGTCCACATCATCCTTCGACAGATACTCGGCGACATCATCGAGGCAGTCACCCTGGTTGGTGCCGGTGCAAGCCGTCCGGCCCAGTACGGCCGCGAAATCAGGCAGCGTCGGCGCCAGCGCCGGGGTGTCGAAATCTTCGACGGGCTGACCATCAGTCAGCAGCACGTTGTAGTTTTTCGCACAGACGTCCCAATCCGGCTGTTCGTAGACCGGCGTGGGTTCCGGTTGTGCCAGGGCATTCGGGTCCGTCAGTGTGGTGTAGGTCGCCTGACCGAAGTGCGCAGGCAAACCGCGCCAGAACAGCGCTGACTCATACAGCGTTTCCGAAAGCGGCGTAACTCCGCCAGCCGGGAGAGCGTCGACCGCATCGAGCACGGTCTGACGATTGGCATCGAGATCGGTGATGTCGAGAATAACCGGTCCACCGTCGCCTCCATCAAAGCGCATCAGACCGACGTTGAGATTGTTGACCGAGCTCAGGACTTTCTTGGTTACCTCTTTCATGATGACGGAACGGGACAGCGTGACCATGGCGGGCGATAATTTCCAGTTCAGGTAATTGCCATCGTAGACGGTATAGGAGATGTTCTTCGCCGAACTGCCCCAGGAGATCTCCTTTTTCGGGTCGTTGTCAAAGCCCTGGTCCAGATTCAGCTTCGAGCCTACCTGCGCGTAGACCTTATCCACATTTGTGCCGTCGCCGTGAACACCGGAGTCGGCCTGACATTCCACCGGGTTGGTATGTCGGCCTGGCACGAAGTTTTGCCAGGAGTTCTCATCTTCCCTGTCAACAGTTGGTCGCAGCATGACCATAGTATCGGTGTAACTACCGATGCCTTCGATCTGGCGCATCGAGAAATCACAATGGTAAGCAGTTTTCTCGAAGTAGTAATTCGTGCCGCTGGCGCAGTCGGGAGTTACGTCGACATCGGACCAGTACATCCTCGCCGAATCGCAGTCTCCCATGTACGTCGCAGTGCTATCGTATGGAGACAACGTAGTCTGTGTCGTGGTCATCGAGCCCGACGTATCGAGAATAAACATGACATTCGGTTTGGGATTCTGCGACGGGTCTGGATTTAACAGCAGCAGCTCGGTGTCGTCTGCGATTGCAGGCATGCCGGTCAGCATTACAACTACGCAGCTGACGCTCATCCATGTGAATTTTCGTGTAAAGATCTTCATGATCCTGGCCTCAATCTTCATTAATCGTATTAAATCGATACGTTGAGCGACTCAACGGTATTGGATTCGAGATGATGCAAAACGATTACGACCGTCTCGTCACGATCGTCCGCCTGGGATACAGCCTTCCTGAATTCTTCGAGGCGTACCGCCTTGCCATTGATGGCGTAACGAGTGTCCGGCGTGACGCGCACGCTTCTCTGCTCGCACTGCTCGCATTCTTTGAAAGTCACGCCGCCGTTCGCCGTCACCGGAGCGCGAAAATTGCTTAAGTATATTTCATAAGCCATTGATATAACAGTGTTTTCTGCCGAAGCCGCAAATCCAAAACTCAGCAGCAAAATCGAGATTAGTAGTTTGATATTCATGAATGTCACCTTGATCCTTAGGTCGTCACTCAGCGTAAAATTAAAGTGTGCCCGCTTCCGGGCCAACAACATAAAAAGCCTGCGAATGCGTTGCGGTCGAATCTCGATCCGTCGGATTCCCAGGGTCACGGGCTGATAGCGCGTTCGATGTCGCGAGAAAATGATACGCAGCGATGCCGCTGCCAACGCCAAGGCTAAATGCCTTGTCGGGTACTATCGACGAATCTTCAAATGCGAGCTGTACCGCCACCGAGTCGTTGTAGTTGATCGACTGCGTAATCGTCGTGGTTGCCAGCGTACTGAACTGACCCGATGCGAGCGCTGTTTCGAGACCCGTCTCGGCGGCCTGAAAAGCGTTCTCGTAGTTCTGGTCGTTACGCGCCATTGCCAGCTCGGTCGTCGCCGTGTTCATGCCTGAAATGGCGAGCACGGTAATAACGACGAGCAGAATCAGTCCTACGATGAGCGCCGCGCCATCTTGCTTATGTTGTAGATTGATTACGTTCATTATTCCTTCTCTCCATCAGGTTCTGGCGTTACGCAGAAGAATTGTCTTGGAGACCTGAGTGCGGCGCATGCTGTCGTTTATGACACCGAGATCGACATCGCCGGGCTCATAATCCGTCCCGTCCTGAATGCCTGTCTCGACAGAAATGCCGCGGACGACGAGCCAGATGCGCGCCGTCATGACACGGGCGCCGGGTATATAACCGCCGGCGGACGGGTCGTAGACCGGATCGCCTGGATTAACATAGCGGTCAACGGTGTTATCTTCGTCGACGTCAATTCCGAACTGGATTTGTAGGTTTTCGACACCGGGGGCGACTTCCTCGTCCACGATGGTCGGTGCGCCCGCTACCGACGTCAGTCGTTTGCGGCGCAATGTCGGTACACCTGGGATCAAATCCGAGTTGGTGGCAACGTAGTAAGAATTCACGATCAGGTTGTGCGTCGTCGAATCGGCAGGACTAAACGTCGGCGGCACGATACCGTCGTCGATCAGTTCGCCCTGAATTCGCGTCGTCTGGATTTGCAGCCGGCCGGGTTCAAGTGGTTGTGGGGCAACCGTGACGCGGCGCACCGTTACGACATCGGAATTGGCCTGGGCAACGCCCTGCGCACCGCAAGCCAACGTATACGCATTGTTTTCGCCATCCACGGTCATCGCGAGATCGAGCACCCAGCCGGGCCCGCAGCCGCCCGGTTCAGCAAGGCCGTTAGGGTTGGCGGTGCCGCCAATTGAACGCCCCTCGACAGCAAGGGCACGGCTGTTGCGGCCCCAATTACTCGCCATACGCAGGTCGGCCTCAATAGAATCCATCGCGAATTGGGCGGTTTCCTGTACGCGCGCGATCGACTCATTGATGACGAAGGATTGGCGGCTCTGGTTGTAGATCTGTACGGCACCGATCATAAGGAATGATCCGATAGCCAGCGCAACCATTAGCTCGACCATCGTCATACCCGCTTGTCCGCGGACTATTTGCTTATTTGCATGTTTGTGTCGCATCGTCGTCAGAATCCAAGTACGGGAATAGCGATCGAATAATTCAGGTTCACGCCGGGCTCATTCCAGTTAACCGTGATCGTATAAAGGGGCGGAAAGACCGTATCGTCGAAAAGGACCGTGACTCCGCCGTTGGGCAGCGTCCCGCCAGCCTGGTTATTCCAGAGAAAAATATCGTGGGCCGCCATTGACGCTTCATCGCAATCGGTACCCATGGCGACACAGCCGTTGTCAGCGCCTGCACCGGCGTAGGCGATACCGGCTCTCGGATTCGCGCGGATCCGATCCGCTACGTCGCCGGCCAGCGTTACCGCGTTATGGCGCAGCATGGATGTGCGGCCCGCCTGCATGCTCTGTACATAGAGTCCTGCAATGCCGAGCATGCCCACCGACATGATGACCAACGCGATGAGCACTTCGACAAGCGAGAAACCTCGCTGGCGTCTTGCAGTACCGGTTGTCGAATCGTCAAGCAACATCATCAACATGATTCCTTATGAATACGTGGTGCCCTACGGGCAGGTTTTGCCCATAGCCGTCAGCGCGTCATCGACCAGCGTGTAATCTCTGATGACGGTTGCGCGGCCCAGCGGCGTAGAGACGACCATCCGTGCGGCCGAGAAATTCTCGGATGTTTCGGCGACGCCCCGGTCGTCGCAAACGATAACCTGTGACAGGGGTACGTTGTTGCCGGCATCGCGACGTCCCAGTCCAGTTGCCGCGTACATGAAATAGGTAGCGTCGTTGGCGATCGCAAGACTGACGCCTTCCGGTGCCTCAGGGCGCCGTCGCAGCACCGTCTCGGTAACGCCGGCACGGGCGGCATCGAAATTGTCGTCGATAAACACGATGAAACCCTGGTCCCAGGTGCCACCGCAATCGGCAGCAGCATCCATCGAATTGGCGCTGGCGCAGATCGTGATATTGGTTTTCGCACGGGCCGCCTCGCTGCGCGCCATCAGAAATGCGGCGTGCAGGTCATTGGCCGCACCCGTAATGCGGCTGTTGCGCGTGAACTGGGTCAGGTTCGGGATGCCGAGCGTCAAGACGACGCCGACAATCAATAACGTGATCATCAGTTCGTAGAGCGTGAACCCGTTCTGCGTTCGTTTTTTCATACAGGCAATATACTGCGCGGGATGCCGGCGTTCCGGGGCATCCGACAAACGGCCCCGTGGCCGCGATAAACGGTCGATTTGGGAGGGTCCGGGTTAACCTAATCCGCACAAACGTAAGGTTCGCCGCCGGTCGTCTCGAGGGCGACCCGGGGCCGGCCGGTGTAGCTGACAACCAGCGCCCTGGGCGTTACGCGAGCTGCCCGATCGCAGATCACCAGGGTCCCGTTCGTGGCGCGCTTTTGCGTCGCCCTGAGCGTAAACGTGCTTCGATTTGCAGTGATCATGACGCTATCGTCGACGATATGAGCCTGAAGTAAGGGTTCGTCTGAATCCCGCTGCGGGGGCGAGTCACGATCGCGGTTGTTGAACATAATCCACCCTGCTGACCAGTCCCGGCCGCGACGACAGGTCTGCCCGTCGTTGCTCGGGCAGATCGTGACCACCTGGCGGCGCATGATCGATTCCTTGCGGGCAACGTGGATCGCATGAAACAGCGCGTTGACCTCCACGTGCATCCGGCCGCGGGCGAGGATGCTTGCAAACGACGGCAATCCGATGCCGGCCAATACCGCAATCAACATGAGGGTCATTAGGACTTCGTATAGCGTGTAACCGAGCTCTTTACGGCGCATGTTCGACCTCCTTGTCGGGGAACATCGTAGGCCAGAGCAGCCACCGCAGCGCGCCCAAAAAGTGGGCTATAATTCTGAAATCTATGCTTTCGGGAATCGCACAATGACCCGTTCGGGCCTTCGCACACTGTTTGACCAGCATGGCATTCTGCCGACGCCGCAGCGCGTCGAAATCGCCGGCATCCTGCTGGAGCAGCCGCAACATCTGTCGGCAGACCAAATCATCGATCGGCTGCGCAAGATGGGTAGCGCCGTATCCAAGGCAACCGTATACAACACCTTGAACCTGTTCTGCGAACGTGGCCTCGTCAAAGAGGTCATGGTGGATCCGGTGCGCAAGTTCTACGATTCGACGACACACTCTCATCACCACTTCTATAATATGGATTCCGGCGAGCTCTCGGATATTCCCGAGGACGAGGTGCGCTTCGAAGGCCTGCCGGAATTGCCCAAGGGCACTGAGCGCGAGAGCGTCGAGGTCATGATCCGGGTACGCGACAAGCGCGGATAGACGCGCCGGACGCTTTGCGCCCGGCGCCGCTGCGGCTATACTGCGCGCCGCTGCCGAAGTAGCTCAGTTGGTAGAGCAACGCATTCGTAATGCGTGGGTCGGAAGTTCGAGTCTTCTCTTCGGCACCATCCCCTTCGAGAAGTTATGTCTATAGACGCATGCGCAAAGTGTGCGCCACGTCACAGTCCGGTGGGCGGTCAGCCGGCACATTACGCGCTGATCGAGTCTTCACTCGAGTATCCACGGATTGAGGAAATAACATGGACAGGTTTCATTTACGCGCTGCGATGGCATGCGCATGTTTCGGATTGATAATTGCGGGCTGTAGCGGATCGGGATCGGGTGAGCAGACCGGCCGCATATCGGTTGGCGTCAGCGATCATCCGATGCACGATGTCGCAAAGGTCTGCATTGCGTTCACTGAAGTCGAACTCAAGCCCAAGGAAGGTCCCCCGATAATGTCGGACATGATGGGTGGGGCGGAAATTGTCACGGTGAATATGCTGCAATTCCAGGGCATGAATTCGGCGCCTCTAGCAATTGATCTCACCGTACCGGCTGGGGGGTACCAATGGGTACGGCTTGGCGTCAGGGCGGACCGCGATGGAAATGGCGGCAGCACAGACTCTCCGATGGGCACGGATTGCTTGGTTGACGACTCGTATCTCGTGACCGAGACGGGTGAATACTACAGCCTCTACATACCGAGCGGCGCTGAGACCGGCCTCAAGCTCTTCGGTGATTTTATTGTTCCGCAAGGTGGAAGTGTCGATCTTACCGTCGAGATCGACCTGATGAAGTCGATCGCTTACCCGGACGGGTTGGAGCCTGACGCCATCTTTCGCCCGAGGGGCCGGCTCGTGGATAATTCCAAGGTGGGCGCGTTGACTGGCACGGTGGATAGCGGTCTTTTGGCGAGCTGCGCAGAACCGTCCGTATTGGTTTTCGTCGCTGATGGGGTAGACGCTACCCTCGACATGAGCAATTACCTGACATCGGTGCTGCTCAATGAACAGGACGACGGGTTAGGCAACCCTGAGTATCACTATACGATCGGTTTCCTGCTGGCAGGAGACTATGAACTCGCATTGAGTTGTGGCGAAGGCACCGAATTGCAGCCAATAGGCGGCGCGAGTGTGGCTGTTGGCGAGGTCATGACGGTCCCTCAAATTCCGTAGCAGTTTCACTGGCATCGATTCAGACAATGGCGAGGTCCATACGGGCCTCGCCTTTTCTTTGTAATAATTCATCGCCACCGGATTTTGTGACGTGATTCACATTATTAAAAAATTGATATAGTTTTTTTTATTTTATTAATTTAATATGCAGTTTATGCATCAATGTGTAAATTGTCATTCAAACCTGTCGGTCGCGAAACTGCGCTGCGAGACCTGTGAGCTGAGCTTTGCCGGGCGCTTCCTGCTACCACGCCTGGCGCGGTTGTCGCCGGCACAACAACACCTCGCTGAGCAACTCGTGCTCGCGGCCGGCAATCTCAAACAGATGGCGGCTGGTCTCGAGGTAAGCTACCCGACATTGCGCAAGCGCCTTGACGAACTTGTCGCAACGCTCGATGAGCTGCGACTGGCCGACGAAGCCCGCGCGGCAGAACTTCTCGACAAGGTCGAGAAGGGCGGCACGACCCCGGAGGCTGCGGCACGCCTGATCAAGGAGATGAACGGTGGAATCTGACGATCGAATTCGGCGCATGGAAGCGGACGGCATACTGACCGCGGCGCAGGCGGCACAGCTCAGGGAAAGTCTCGACTGGGGCGCCGCTTACGATGAGTCTGCAGCGGAGCAGGGCGGACGCAGCACACGTAGACATCTTTCTCGATGGCCGCTCGTTCTGATCGGCGCCGTCGTTGTGATTGGTTTATTCATGCTCATCAACGGATCGGGTGTTGAGTCGACGGCGCCGCAAGACGTCGCGGCCACGCTCAATGATCCTGGAGGTATCGGACAGATGAACAGAAGTTTTTCGGGCCTGCTGGCCATCGCATTGTTTCTGATTGCGCCGCTGATATTGTGGATGTGGCTGCATAACTCGCTCGTGCAGAAAGAGGAAACCGTGTTCGAGGCCTGGGCGCAGACCGAAAGCAACCTCAAGCGCCGGGCTGATCTGATACCTGCGCTCGTCGAAACCGTTACACGTTACCTGCGTCACGAGTCGGAGACCCTGACGTCGGTTACTGCGCAGCGCGGAGAGGCCAACCTGGCCGCCGCGCTCGATGAGCTGCTCGCGGCGCAACGGGCTACGGCGGACATCGTCGGTGAGGACGGCGAGAGCATTGTCGAGAACGAGGCCGATCTCGCCGCACTGTATGCGGCACAGGAGCGCGTCGGCCAGCGCATGCACAGTTTCCTGGCCGTTGCCGAGAACTATCCCGAGCTGCGCTCGGCCGATCAGTTCCTGGAACTGCAGGCGCAGCTCGAGGGCACCGAGAACCGCATCAACGTCTCGCGGATGCGATTCAATGAATCGGTAGCAAGCTACAACGCCGCAATTCGCAAGCTGCCGGCGAGCCTCGTCGCGGGCGCCGGCGGCTTCGGGCGCAAAGCGTATTTTCAGGCCGACGCAGAAGCACACGAGGAACCGAAACTTGCGTTCGATTAGTCAACTGCTGCTGTTCGTTGCCCTGCTTGCAGCGTGTACTTCGCCTGCCACGGACGACGCCGAACTGGTCATCGATACAGCGAACATGCTGGACGCGGAGCAGCGGCAGCGTATTGCCACGTTTCACGGCTTCCTGTTACTGGATTACGATATTGATTACCGCGTCGTCACGGCGGCAGACACGGGCGACATCGACAGCTACGCAGCGTCGCGCTTCGCGGCGCTGGAGGCCGGCGGGGCCAGCGACAACGGACACGGCTTACTGCTCGTCATCGATCCTGTCCAGGATCGGGTACGGCTCGAGGTCGGTTACGCCCTCGAAGGCACGTTCCCGGACGCGTTTGTGGCCTATGTGGAACAGCGGCAGATGGTGCCGTTCTTCGCGGCCGGGCGCGTGGCGGACGGCATCCTGGCGACGACCGAACTCATCGTAAACCGGGCAGACGCGGCGGTGTCGAATGCGGGCCTCGAGAGTGAGATCCGGCTCGACGGCAGCGGCGGCGCAGGCGCGTCGACCTCCGCGCGGCTCGGCGCCGGGACCGAGAGCAGCTATTCGGACGCGGAAGTCAGCGCCGCCACCAGTCCCGCTGCCACGTTGGCAAGATATTTCAGCGCGCTGCGTGAGCGCAATGGCAATCCGTCGCTAGGTATTTACACGCCCGCGACGCAGCGCATGCTCGAGAACTGGGTAACGACGCCAGCGCAGATGGACAACGTGGTCAGGTCGTATCGCGGCTGCCACGCTGAAACCGCGAAAATACATTCGAGTGGTCGTTACGCCGTCATTCGTTACCCGATCGCCGAGCGGCAATGCTCGCCGTGGTTTTTCGAAAAGGTCAATGGTGTCTGGGCACTGGACCTGACGATGTTGCAGCGCGCGATTCGCTTCGGCCGCGATAACTCATGGCATTTCGAGCGCGGCGTCGAGCATCCCTACGTATTCGCGTTTACCGACTGGCGCCTCGATTCGATCGGCTATCCGCAAGCGAGGCGCTAGCGATTACGGGGCCTAAATGCAGGCAGAAGATCGTCCCTAGTTCTTGCGCAGGTGGAAATCGAACGAATCGCGCAGGCTGAAGCGGTTGTTGATCCAGAGAATCAGCATTCCCTCCAGCCAGTGCGCATGCTCGACAGGCCCGACGTCAATCGCCTCGAGGCCCATGCCCTCGACGAGCTCGGCCACGACCTTCTTGGCGCTGCTGCTGTTGCCCGCCAACGGTACGGATACGGGTCCACCCGCCGATTCCGGGTCCACCATCGCTTCCCAGCTCAGTGTGTTGAATGCTTTGACCACCATCGCATCGGGTGCCAGGTTCTGAATGATCTCGGCGTTGGACGTATCAACGCCGTGCGTGAACGTCATCAGCGAGCGTTGCATCGGGTTGGTCGGGTCGATGATGATCTTGCCGGACAGGTCACCAAGGCCTTGCACGATGTCTCCGGCCAGCATGCCGGGAACAGCGAGAACGACGATGTCGGCTTCCGCGGCAGCTTCAGCCTGCGTGGTAGCCGATGCGCCCTGACCAATCTGCTCAATCAGGCTCGCGACCGCCCGCCGCGACGGGTCGCGCGAGCCGTAAATGATCGTATGCCCCTGCGCCGCGAACTCGGGCCCCAGCGCCCGGCCGACATCGCCAGTGCCTATGATAGCGATCGTTTCGGCCATGGCCGTGAGGCTGCCGCCAAGCAAAAACAGCACGGTAATCAGGATTCTCGATATCGGCATCGTCGTGGTCAGTCGGTAGTTACGGACAGAATCGATTATAGTCCGAGCAATGAACAAAACTGTAATCGCGAAGTTGGGCGAACTCGACGACCGCAAGCCACAGCACGCACTGGTCGGCGATGTCGATCTCGTTATCGTGCGTTTCGACGACGAGGTATCCGTCATGTACGGGCGCTGCGCACACCGCGGTGCGCTGATGTCTGACGGCTACGTCGATGGGCATAATCTGATTTGCGGTGTGCATGGTTGGGACTATCGGTTGCACACAGGGATCAGCGAATACAACCACGCGGAAACGCTGCCGAAGTTTAGTTCCTGGATCGAAGACGGCCAGGTATTCGTCGACGAGGACGAGGTCAACGCGTGGTCAAAAGCGAATCCGCAGCCGTATCAGCGCGATGCGTATCAGGGCATTTACCAGGACCACACAGGCACTCGCGACGAACCCTACGTCAAGTTCATTCGCAAGCTCGCCAATGAAGGCCTGAGCAAGGTCGGCCATCACGGGCCTGCTGCCGCAATGGGCGTGTCGCGCAACGAGTTGCCCAGGTGGGACGACCTGCAATTCGTCGTCGGCCAGTTGCACAAGTTGCCATTGCTCGATGAAGAGCCCGTGGCGACAGATGTGACGATCGGTGCCAACGCGGCTAAACCGCTCAAACTCGAGATACCGCTGTTCGTGTCGGACATGAGCTTCGGTGCCTTGTCCGAGGAAGCCAAGGTCGCGCTGGCAAAAGGGGCAGAGCTCGCGGGCACGGGCATCTGCTCGGGCGAGGGCGGCATGTTGCCTGAGGAACAAGCGGCCAATTCCCGTTATTTCTACGAACTGGCCTCGGCACGCTTCGGTTTTTCGTGGGACAAGGTCAAGAAGACCCAGGCATTTCATTTCAAAGGCGGGCAGGGCGCGAAGACCGGCACCGGCGGTCATCTGCCCGGCGAAAAAGTCAAAGGCAAGATTGCCGAGGTGCGTAACCTGGCCGAAGGCACGCCCGCGATATCGCCAGCGCGTTTTCCCGACTGGACCGAACTGAGCCAGTACCGGGATTTTGCGGCTGAAGTCCGGGAGAACACGGGAGGCACCCCTGTTGGCTTCAAACTTTCGGCACAGCATATCGAGAAGGACATCGACGCCGCGCTCGAGATCGGCGTGGACTACATCATTCTCGACGGGCGCGGCGGCGGCACGGGCGCGGCGCCATTGATCTTTCGCGACAACATCTCGGTGCCGACGATCCCGGCACTGGCCCGCGCGCGCCTGCATCTCGATGCATGTGACGCCAGGGGCGTCACACTGATTATTACGGGCGGCCTGCGACACCCGGCCGACTTCGCCAAAGCGCTGGCACTGGGCGCCGACGCCGTTGCCGTTTCCAACGCGGCAATCCAGGCGATCGGTTGTATCGGCATGCGTGCCTGCCACACGAATAACTGCCCGGTCGGTATTGCAACGCAGAAGCCGCATTTGCGGGCACGCCTGCCTGTCGATATCGGTGCAGAACGACTGGGGCGCTTCTTCACCGCATCGGTCGAACTCATGACCGTGCTCGCCAGGGCGGCGGGGCATCGTCACTTACAGGATTTCAACCGCGATGACCTGACGACGTTCAAGACCGACATGGCGCGACTGGCGGGCGTGGCTTACGGTGGTGTCAGTGGGCCGTAGATTTCACGCGAGTATCCTGCTGGGTTATCTCGCAAGCTCGCACTTCAGTTTGGCCGCCAATGCTGCCGGGCACCACGACAATTTCCACTACCTCGGCGAGATCAACAAGGCGTCGCTTGTCATGCTGGTCGAAGAAGAACTCGTGCCGAAGAAACTCGCGAAAAGGATTGCCGACGGGATTGAACAAGTCATCGCGGAGCAGGATGCGTTGGGAAGCGCGCGCTCGAGCAACTACCTCAATTTTGAGGCACGCCTCATAGAAATTGCCGGGCCGGAAGCGTCGCGCCTGCATACGGGCAGAAGTCGACAGGATATCGGTTCGACCTACCGGCGCATGGGGCTGCGCGAAGCGCTGCTGGATTCCTATGCGGGACTGCTCGGTGCCCGCCGGGCCTTGCTCGAGCTCGCTGCAGATCATGTCGACACGATCATCCCTGCATACACGCACGGCGTGCAGGCGCAACCGACATCGTTCGCGCATTACTTACTCGCGTTCTCTGCCGCATTTGATAGAGATGCGCAACGCCTCGAAGAGACCTACGCCCGAATGAACAGCAGTCCGCTCGGCGCGGCTGCGCTCGGTACGTCCGGCTTTCCGATCAACCGCGAACGCCTTGCCGGGCTGCTTGGGTTTGAATCCGTCATCGAGAATTCCTACGACGCTAACCTCGTGTCGTCGGTGGACTCCAAGATCGAATTCGCCAACGCTTTGTCGGCGTCGGCAATAGCGGTCGGCCAGCTCATGCAGAACATTCATACGCAGTATCACAATCCGTCACCGTGGTTCCTGCTTGCTGAGGGGCAGACGGATGTCAGCAGTATCATGCCGCAGAAGCGCAACCCGCGGCCTCTGGACGCTGTTCGTCTGCTCGCGACAGCGGTGATCGGCAGCGCACATACTGTCACACTCAATGCGCACAACACGAACAGCGGCATGAACGACTATCGTCCGGGAACGCAGGCGCAACAGACGGCATCGCGGGCACAGGAGATGTTTGCGGCTTACGTGTCGGTGATGACACACCTCATCGTCGATGCGGATCGCGCACTCGAGGAAGTGGTTACTGATTACTCGACGATGACCGAGGTGGCAGATGTGCTGTTACGTCATGCGGATATACCGTTTCGCATCGGCCACCACTATGCGTCGGAGTTGACCAGCTATGGCCGTGCCGCGGGCAAACGGCCGCGAGACCTGACCGATGCTGAACTCGTGCGCCTATATAAGGAGTCGACGGGTGAGGACCTGCCTGTAGGTATCGAACTGATCAGACAGGCTATGAACCCGGTCGCGATGGTCGCCAGCCGCAGGGGCCTGGGCGGACCGCAGCCGCAGGAGGTGACCCGTATGCTGGCACGACATAACGAGTCGCTGGAGGCGGAGTTCAGGTGGCTGGACGCCTCGCGGCAGCGCCTGGATACGGCGACCGCCCGGCTGCGGCGGGCCTTCCTGGCAATCAAGTAGCAGCTACGATTGCAGTAGCAATGACCTCTGTGTCACAGTGACAGGTTGATTCGGTTCGAAATCAAAATCGTGAAGCCATCCAACAAATGGCGCGACGAACCGATCGTGGGGGAAAAAACATGTCCATCAACTCACTATTGCCGTACGGCTGGCGCCGCGCGAGTTCATTTGTGGTTGCAATTCTTCTGTTGTCTTTGGCTGTTGGCAATGCGCTGGCGCAGGAAGGGGCCGCTGACGACGACCAGATCGACGAGATCACCGTTACCGGCACGCAGATCCGGGGCGCGAAGATTTCCGATGCCCTTGCGGTCTCAGTCTTGGACGCCGCCGAAATAGAGGCGCTGGGCATCGGTTCCGGCGACGAGTTGTTCGATTACATGCCCGAAATGGGCCAGAACCTCTTCAATGAGGCAGAGAACATCTCCGGCGGTGTGAACTCGGCGCGCGGCGACATCGGCGCCTTCAATCTGCGCAACATGGGCACCGGCAATACGCTGGTGCTGCTGAACGGCCGCCGCATGGTGCAGGCTGCGGGCTATCAGACCGAGGAAATCGGCGGCAGCTTCGTGCCGGTTAACTCGGTAAACTCCAATGCCTTGCCGGTGTTCGGCGTGCAACGCATCGAGGTACTGCGCGATGGCGCTTCGGCCATTTATGGCGCCGACGCGGTGGCCGGAGTCGTCAACACCGTGCTCAAGAAGGACCTGGAGGGCCTGACCGTGCGGGTGCGCTGGGACGACTACGACCACACCCCCCGCGATGACCAGCGTATCAACGTGGAATGGGGCAACAATTTCAACGGGGGGCAGACCAGTGTCGGGGTGTTCTTCGATTTCTACAAGCGCGACCGCGTCAATTCGCAGGACGAAGCCAAGTGGGGGCAGGCAGACTGGGCGCTGCAACACCTTGTCGGAACGCCGTGGGAGGGCGACACCGGCTTTGTCAACGATAGCGCTAATTCACTGTACGGTCAGTTCGATTTTCGCGCCAGCGTTCTTGGCGATGACCATAGGAGCCTGACCGACAGCGCGGGTGAATTCGAGACCTACCCGATCAATAGTTCGCAATGCGATGCGGCCGACGCCTGGATCGTCAACGAAGTGATGTGTGCCCGGCCCGATCCCGGCACGCGGCCCGATGGCCGCTACAACCTGAACGCTAACCGCGACCTCGTCTCCGAGCTGGAACGCTACAACCTGTTCCTGTACGTCAATCACGAGATGGACAACGGCGTTGAGTCCTTCACCGAATTGGCCTGGTACGAGGCCGACTCGAACCTGCTGCGGCACTCGTCGTTCGCCAGCCAGGGTCTCGCCGATTTGCAGGTGGGCCCGGCCAATTACTACAACCCGTTCGGCCCCGTTGGTTCGCCCAACCGCTTGCCGGATTCGATCATCGGCGCCGACGTAAATCCCGCGGGTGAGCGCCTCGAGATCGACAATTACCGCTGGACCGAAGTGCCGCGCATCGTTGACACCGACAACAACACCTGGCGTTTCCTGCAGGGCTTCCGCGGCACTATGGGCGCTTGGGACTGGGAGGCCGCTCTGGTCTTGTCGGAGGCCGAGCGCAACGATGTCACGCATAACCGGGTTTCCAACACGCTGATGCAGGAAGCACTGGACGACCCGACCCCGGCCGCCTATAACCCGTTCAGCGCGGGCATCAATTCGAACCTGGAACGGGCGCTGGTGGACGTCTACCGCAAGAACGAGACGGACCTCAAGCTGATCGACTTCAAGGTGACCAATCCTGAGCTGTTCGAGATGCCGGCTGGCCCGGTGGGTTTCCTTGCCGGGGTCGAGTACCGCGAGGAATCCTTCGTGGACGATCGCGATCCGCGCCTCGACGGCACCATCGTGTACACGGCCTTCGAAGGGGCCACCTATCCGCTCGTCGGGGATGTGGCTAATTCCAGCCCCACCGGGGATAGCAGTGGCAGCCGTGACGTCACCTCGCTGTTCACCGAGTTCGCCATTCCGCTGCACGAGACACTGGAGATCCAGGCGGCCGCGCGTTACGAGGATCTTTCGGACGTGGGTGACACCACGGTCGGCAAGCTCGCCTTCGGCTGGCGGCCGATCGAGCAGCTGCTTTTTCGCGGTTCCTGGTCCGAGGCGTTCCGGGCTCCCAACCTGATCACGATCAACGAGGAACTGGTCGTGCGCCAGAATACGCGGAACGACCACGTCTGCCTGTACGTCGAGGATTTTACCGGAGAAGACCTGGATTGCAGCTCGAGCGTGCAGCGCCGCGCCCAGGGCAGCAAGGACCTCGTGTCCGAGGAATCCACAAATACGTCGTTCGGCGTGGTTTGGGAGGCGACACAAGACCTGACCTTCACGCTGGATTTCTGGCAGATCGAGAAGGAGGACACGATCGGGCTGTTCGGCGAGGAGAACCACACTATCCTGGACCTGCTGTTCCGCCTCCAGGCCGGCACCGCGAATTGCGCCGGTGCGGTCTTCAACGAGGACGTATTGCGTGAGGACCCCGATGCGGGCGATGCCCAGTTCTTCCTCGATGCCGGGGTGTGTCCGGCAGGCGAGGTCTTTGCCGTCGAAGACATATATGCCAACCTGGACACCCGCACCATCGAGGGCTATGACCTGGGCATCTACTACGGGAAGGACACCCGCTTCGGCCAGTTCGACTTCCGGTATGTCGGCACGTTCTACGACAAGTACGAGCAGAAAGCGGGCGGCAACGCCGCGGTCCTGATCGAGGCGGTGGGCAGCGGCGAACTTCCGTCCAACACGGCGGTCCAGGGGTTCGCGGACCTGCTGGGGGTTGACGGCAACGCGGACGAAAAACACAACGCCAGCCTGCGTTGGTCGAAGGACGCCTGGGGCGCAGGGCTAACCATGTTCAGGCTGGGTAGTTTCTATGACTCCGCCAATACGCTGTCCGACGGAACCCGCTACATCCTGGGATCCATGACGACCTACAACGCCTACTTCGACTATAACTTCGACGTGTTCAACGCCGATTCGCGCATTCGCCTGGGCATCAACAACTTGACCGACGAGCGCGCGCCGCTGGCGGATAAGTCGTTCAACTACTGGTCCGATGCGCACCGGGACCTTGGCCAGTACTGGTATGTCGACCTGAGGATGGGCTTCTAGGAGCGATCACAGAAACATGAGGGGAGCTTCCGCTCCCCTTTTCATCGGCCGCGGGAAGCGATTGCCGTCAGATGAATACTACGCACGAGTCAGAAGAACCGTCGGAGGAACGGCCACGCGAGACCTACCGGCTGGTCGGGCGCATCTTGGGCCCGACGGTATTCGTAATAATGCTGGCAGCGGACCAGTGGCAGGACGTCATGAACGTCGAGGCCTGGCGCGCTGCGGCCATTGGTCTGTGGATGGCCATCTGGTGGGCGACCGAGGCAATCCCGGTACCGGTTACGGCATTTCTGCCACTGGTGATCTTCGCGCCGCTCGGCATCGCCGACCTCCGGGACGCGGCCGCGCCTTACGCAAACCCGATTATCTACCTGTTCCTGGGTGGTTTCATGATGGCGCTGGCACTCGAGCGCTGGAATCTGCATCGACGCATTGCGCTCGCGATCCTCGATCGTACCGGCACTGATGGCAAGCGCCTGATCGGCGGATTCATGTTCGTCTGCGCGATGCTCAGTATGTGGATGACGAACACGTCGACGACGATGATGCTGCTGCCGATCGTGCTGTCAGTAATCAGTGTGATCCATGACAACGTCACCGACCTCTCTGACAAAGCGCGCAGCGATTTTCAGATCGCGATGCTGCTGGGTCTTGCGTATTCCGCGAGCATCGGCGGGCTTGCCACTTTGGTCGGTACGCCGCCGAACGCGCTGTTGATCGGCTTCCTGGCCGACAATTACGGCCTCGAAATCAGTTTTGCACGCTGGATGTTAGTGGGCATTCCCGTGACATTCGTAATGCTGCCGATTGCCTGGCTGGTACTCACGCGTTTGCTGCATCCCGTGAATATCCCGGCCAGCGAAGCTGTCGATAAACACCTGCACAGGCTGCGCGAGGAACTGGGGCCGATGACGACGGCCGAGAAGCGCGTCGCCGTAATTTTCGCCGCGGTGATATTCTGCTGGATGACGCGGCGGCCGCTGACCGAGCTGACCGGGCTGACGGGCGTATCGGATCCGGGTATCGTCATGACGGCTGCCGTGCTGCTGTTCCTGCTGCCGAGCGGCAATCCGACGCAGCCGCGGCTCATGACCTGGGAAGATGCGGTGCGCCTGCCCTGGGGCGTATTGATCCTGTTCGGTGGCGGCCTGAGTCTCGCCGCAGCGGTATCCAATACGGGCCTGGCCCTTTGGCTCGGCGAGAGTCTGGCGCCGCTGAACGCAATCGGCCTGGCGGCGCTCGTCGTCGCAGCCGTGACGCTCGTCATTTTCCTGACTGAACTGACGAGCAATCTTGCGACAACGGCAACGTTGCTTCCTGTGATGGGTGCCATTGCGCTGCAAGCCGGCCTGCCACCGCTGATTCTCACGGTGCCGATTACGATCGCGGCGAGTTGCGCGTTCATGCTGCCTGTGGCCACGCCTCCAAACGCAATAGTTTTCGCAACCGGGCAGGTAACGATTCCACAGATGGTTCGTGCCGGTCTCGCCCTGAACCTCATCGGCATCGTCATCGTCACGATCATCGCGCTGTACGTTGCGCCAAATGCCCTGGTCTAGATACTTCCTGCCCGCGATACTGGCGCTGGCACCAGGCTGCGCCGAAAATGATCAGTCAGTTCAGGAATCCATAGACGTCATCCTCGCGGGCGGCACCGTTTACAGTGGACTCGACGCAGCGCCTGTTGTCGCCGACGTCGGTATCGTCGGCGATCGCATCGCCGCAATCGGTGATCTTACAGATCGCGATGTGGATCTACGCATCGATGTGTCAGGACTCGCGGTCGCCCCGGGCTTTATCGACATTCATTCGCATGCGATCCGCGAGAACGCAGCGCGCAGCGGGTTGTATCTCTGGCCGGACGCCGAGAACCTGATCCGCCAGGGCGTAACGAGTGTCATCGGCGGCCCGGACGGTGGCTCGCCGCTGCCGATCGGGGATGATTTTGCGCGGCTCGAAGCAGACCCGCCGGCAGTCAACTTCGGCACGTTCGTGGGCCATGGCTCGGTTCGCGAACACGTCATGGGATCGGAGGACCGACCTGCGACCGCAACAGAATTGCAGCTCATGCGCGACGAGGTCGACAAAGCGATGCAAAGCGGCGCTTTCGGCTTATCGTCGGGCCTGCTGTATGTCCCGGGCAAGTTCGCGCCGGCCGAAGAGGTCATCGAACTCGCCAAAGTCGTCGGCGGGTATGGCGGTATCTACATCAGCCATATGCGCAACGAAGCGCTCGGCCTGCTCGATTCGGTCGAGGAGACCATTCGTATCGGCGAAGAAGCCGGCATTCCGGCACAGATTACGCATCACAAGGTGATGGGTGCGCCGATGTGGGGCAGGGCGAAGGAGAGCCTCGCGCTTGTCGATGCTGCCATCGCCCGCGGCGTTGACGTCTCGAGTGACCAGTATCCGTACCCGGCGTCATCGACGGGATTGGCCGCGGTGTTCCCGCGCTGGAGCCTCGACGGCGGCGATGAGGCGCTTAAAGCGCGCCTCGACGATCCGGCCCAACGCGAGCAAGTCAAACAGGGTATCGTCTTCGCTATGATCAACGAGCGCGGCGGCAATGACCCGTCGCGGGTCGTCCTCGCAGACTGTGACTGGGACGCGTCGCTCAATGGCCTGAACCTGGCCGACGTCTTGCGGCAACGAGAGATTGCAGTGACGATCGAAAACGCGGCCGAGCTGATCATGGATCTCGAGTATGCGGGTGGCTGCCAGTGTGTGTATCACGCGATGTCGGACGGCGATGTCGACACGATAATGCTGCATCCCAAAACGATGATAGGCTCGGACGGCGGCATCGTGGTACCGGGACTGTTACGGCCGCACCCGCGCAATTATGGTGCGTTCGCCAGGGTGCTGGGTCATTACGTGCGCGAGCGACGACTACTGTCGCTGTCGCTGGCAATTCACAAGATGACGCGCATGCCCGCGGATCGCCTCAACATCGCCGATCGCGGCCGTATCGAGGTCGGCGCGATGGCCGACATCGCTGTGTTCGATCCCGATACGATCATCGACGAGGCGACGTTCGAGGATCCGAACCAGTACGCTGACGGCGTGCACCACGTCTTCATCAACGGCGAGGCCGTGTTACGCAACGAGGAAATGACGGGCGCCAGGCCCGGCAGAGTGCTCAGGTTGAATTGACCTTGTAGCCGGTCGCCATGCGGACGCCGAAGTATTCCTGTGGAGGGCCGCCCGCCAAGCGGGATAAACATGCGGGCGACTGCTTAATCAGCTTCAAGCATCACCTGCATCATTTCCTCGGCGAACACCGGCGTATATCGCTCTACCTTTTCCCGATCCGCCTCGTCACCAATCTCGAAGGTGATCGCCGGAATGTTGTAGCGAAGGAAGAAGTAGTTTTTCGTATTGTCGAGACCGGACGGCGTGCGCGGGTCGTGCGTAAAATCGTAGTCGTCGACACGTTCGTCGACGCGGGTTAACCATTTTGTCGCAAACAGAGGCGGGTTGGTGTCGTCGGCGGGCACCTGCGTATAGAAGATCATCGTTGGCGTCTCTTTGGTTGCATGAAAATCGAGCATGAGTCGCGGCTGTATGCCCAGTTCATCGAGGTTAGCGAGTATCTTCGCGACGCTACGCGTCTCGGGCTGCGTAAACGGCCCCCAGTCACGATTGAGGTCGACCCCACCCGCATTGTGACGCGAATGACCGCCAGCGACGCCATCCGGATTGAGCAGCGGAATGATCAATAATGCGTAGCGATCCCGGAATGCGCGGGCGAGGTCCGTGCCGGCGAGCACGACATCGACAAACTCACGCATCGCGAGTGCACCGGGTACTTCCGGTGGATGCTGCCGGCCGAGCAACAGAACGACTTCGGATTTATTTGCTGTCCTGGCCAGGTGGATCGGCCGGTCCTGAATGCTCATGCCGATCACAGACGTCGTGATATCCTCATGAGCCGCCAGCTCGGAAAGCCACGTTCTGTAGTAGGGCAGTGTGATCAGTTCCTGCGCCGCAACCCAGATTCCCGATTCGGGCACCGGCAATCGCAGGTTGAGACTCTTGGCATCCGCCGCGATCTGCACGGCATTCTCGTCAGCACGAATCCAGCGGTGTCCGTCGGTGCTGAGCTTCGGCCAGTATCTGGCGTAGGCATCCGGGAAACGCAGGTTGATGTCGAGATCACGGGCCTCTTTCGCGGTCACGCGAAACGAGAACCAGGAAAAAGCACTATCGACCTTATCGTCTTCGGGGTGAAACGTGAGTTCGACTGAATCGGCCGAACTGAATCTGCAATAATCGAACTCGCCGCCCTCGAATTGCGCGTCGATGACGAACAGGTCGTTCTGGCAGACACGGGCCGGGCTCTCGGGCGTCGCCGTGCAGCCGCCAATAAGCAGCGGCAATACCCAGCAGCAAAATCGGGCATGCATCGACAAACGTATACCTTCTCGCCTAGCGCGCGAAGGCGCGCTACCGCGAAAAATTTCAGTCCAGCATTGGTTGGATGGCAATCCAGATCGCGTAAACGGCTGCAACGATCGTAATCAGTGCCGTACCGCCCGCGCCAACCAGCCGTCCCGGATGTCCAATGTTGTCGGCTTTGAGGCCGATGGCATGCGCGATTCTCGATACAATCAATGCGACGCCGACGACGTGCAGGAATATCGATGATCCAGCGTTCAGCTCGATCGCACCCATGAGGATGATGATCATCGGCACGTATTCGAGAAAGTTCTGGTGCACGCGCACCTTCTCGGCGAGTTCCATGTTCTGCGGTTCGCCGTACAACACGGATATCCCGGTCTTGCCGCGAAGACTGCCGGCCTTGAAGCTCAAAAACAGTGCAAATATCGCGAAGATACCCGCATAAAGCGCAGTGATGGGTAATTGCATGTCGTTCCCCCTTATTTTTCTTGTTATTGGCGCAACTTGGTTTTCAGTATTTTACGATGCCGTTCTTTCATTGGAAAATCTAGCGCAAGACGCAGCGCTTTTGCGGCGGCATTGCTTTGCTCGTAAACGCCACGCGGATTCGAAAAGCGCCTGAATCCTTCAATGCCGTGGTAGCGGCCCGTGCCTGAGTTGCCGACGCCACCGAACGGTAGCGCGTGTTGCATGACGTGGACGATGACATCGTTGCGCACGGCGCCGCCTGATGACGTTTGCCTGAGTACAGTCCGCCATTCGATGCCGTCATCACCGAAGTAATAGAGTGCCAGTGGTTTCGGTCGCGAATTTATGTAGTCGACGGCTTCAGTGATATTTGCATAAGTCCTGATCAGAAAAACAGGGCCAAAGATTTCTTCCCGGCTGATGACCATGTCTTCGGTGACGCCGAGCACAAACGTGATTGGCATCTTGCGCACCGCATCCGGAAATGTTTCGTCGGCCGGATTTATCTCGATGATCTGCGCGCCTTTGGCGCGGGCGTCATCCAAATAGCCCTGAACTCGTTTGAAGTGCCCTTCGTTCACAAAACTTACGTACTGATCGTTGTCCACCATCGTCGGAAACATCTCACTGACGATGTTTTCGGCAGCTTCGATAAACTCATTCTCGGCTCCATCCGGAATAAAGCCGTAATCCGGGGCGAGGCAGACCTGCCCGCCATTCAACACCTTGCCCCACATGATTCGGCGCGCCGCTTCGACCAGATCGGCCGTGCGGCTGACGATTACTGGCGACTTGCCGCCGAGTTCGAGTGTCACCGGCGTCAGATTCTTCGCGGCCTCGGCGCAAATAACCTTCGCCAGCGCGGGTGATCCCGTGAACATGAGGTGGTCAAACGGCAGCTTGGGAAATTCGACAGCGAGATCGAGACCGCCCGCAAATGCCGCAAGCTCGGTTTCATCGAAATATTCGCTGACCGCCTGGGCGATGGCCTGCGAGGTCAGGGGCGTCTGGTCCGAAGGCTTGATCATTACGCGGTTACCGGCGCCGAAAGCCGCGCCCAGCATCGAGAAGGACAGCTGGATCGGAAAATTCCAGGGCGAAATATTGCCGATGACGCCAAGCGGTTCGTAATGTACCCGCGAGCGGCCGCCCAGCAGGCCGAGCGGAAATGTGGACGGGCGTTGCTCGCCGCGAATAAAGCGCGCGGTCGTCTTGCGATCGTGTTTCAGCCCATCGACAAGGCCTGCCATATCGATGGCCTTGGCGAGCTGTGGATCTCGTGAGCCGTAGTCGGCATGAGTTGCCTCGGCGAATCTGCTCGCGTTCCTGACCACCAATTCGATCACACGGCTGATGCGATCCTGGCGCACCCGGAGGTCAGGCTCCTCATCCTCGAGGAAGGCCTTTTGTTGGGCTTTAAACACGCGATGCATATGCTCTATGACGGTCGCGTCGGATGACTGGGCGAATTCAGTATTAGCAACCATGGCACTTCACTCTTATTCGTGATCTCCGATCTTCCATTGTGCCACGACCGCGCACTCGGGTAATCTCAGGTCTTAGCGACAATAGGGGGACCAAGGCAAATGACCACGCGCAGGGAATTCGTCGGTGCGAGCGCCGCGCTAATTGGCGCAACTTCGGTCGGAGCTACTTCGATGCTGCAGCCGGCCAGCGAAAAGCTCGATATCCTGTTTCTCGGTGGCACCGGGTTTATCGGCCCGCACCAGATCAACTACGCGATCGCGCGCGGTCACACGATCAGCATATTCAACCGTGGCCGCAAGAGCGGCATGTACGGCGATCGGGTCGAGGAGTTAATCGGCAATCGTGACGCTAATATCGATGCCGGTCTCAGGGTGCTCGAGGGACAGCGCCGCTGGGACGTCGTCGTCGACAACTCCGGCTACGTGCCACGCCACGTACGGGACTCGGCCGAACTGCTTAAAGATCGCTGCGACCGCTATGTCTACACGTCGACCGTGGCCGTCTACGATTTCGAGACATCTCATGCTGTGGATAATAGAGGCCCGCTGTATGCGGCCCCCGTGCCGGTAACGGAACAGGTGACGGGGGCGACCTATGGACCGCTCAAAGCCGAGTGCGATCGCATTGTGCAGAGAATCTACGGTGAGCGCGCAACGATTGTCAGGCCCACTTATGTCGTTGGGCCGGGTGACAGCACGGATCGCTTCACCTACTGGGTCGAACGCTTCCATCGCGGCGGCGACATCGTCTGCCCGTCAGGGCCGAGGCAAGAGGCCAATTGGATCGATGTACGAGACCTCTGCCACTGGATGATCAGCCTTGCTGAGAACGCTACGACCGGTATTTTCAACGGCTCGGGCCCGGCTTCACCGATCACGAGGGAAGGCCTGATGCAGGGATTGCGCGCGTTTACGAAGGATCCCGTGAAACTGCACTGGCCGAGCGCCGAAATACTCGGGGAACTTGAGTTCGACACGCCGATGTTCAGCAACCGTTCGTTCTCTATTCACATCGATGCGAGTGCGGCTGTGGCATCGGGCATGGCCTATCGTTCTCTCGCGGACACGGTGCGCGATACACACGATTGGTGGCTATCACAACCGGCCGATCGGCGCGCCAATCCGCGCCGGTGGCCGACCGTCGAGCAGGAGGCAGCTGTAATCGGGCGGCTGTAGCGATTTGGCCGGAATCGTGACGGGATGCGCCGGTGCGGCCTACGCAAAACCAGCGATTGCATCCCGGCATTCCCACGCGAGCCGCCGGGCCCTTCTTATCCAGCTGCAGGAATCGCACGCACAGTGGCCGACGTTGTGGTTTTCAAACGTGCATCGGGCATCGAAGAAATCGATACAGAACATTAACGAATCGAATAATTCTTCCATCGGTTTCTTCGCCAGTACGCTAAATTCGTCGTTACCGTTAAGCCAGCGGCACTCCTCCGCACGCTCGCAGTACCGACAAGCTCGATGGACGGCGTTGAAGTAATAGTTTTGCGGGCACTCCTCAGCCTCGAGGCAATCCTGCAGCACCATGCGCGGATACGTTATTGCCTCTATGATACGTCGCTTCATGTCCGGCTCCTGTAGGTTGCGTTCGTCGACATCGCGGTCATTCCACATTGCTGAGCTAAACCCGTGGCTTATTGAATTGTCCATGACATTTGTCAAGTACGGGCTGGATTATTTGCTCAGTCGAGTCCTTCCGCGAGCAGTTTCAGGCGTTCGGGATCTACGAGTCGAACGTGGCGTCGATTGACCTCGATCAGTCGTTGGCCGCGCAGCTTGGAGAGCAGACGACTTAATGTTTCAGGACTGATCGCCAGGTAACTGGCAATGTCCTCGCGAGACATCGGCAGTCGGAATTCGTATTCGGGAGAGCCCGACTGGTGCAGTCGGGAACAGATGTTGACCAGGAATGCCGCAATCCGCTGTGTGGCGCCAAAACCCTCGCCGTACATAAGTTGCCTGGCAAATTCGCGGCTGATGAGTCTCAAGATCTGGCTGTGCAGGCTGTGAAAATCGGCGCTCAGCCTGTCGATGTCATGGTATGGGATAACACACACCGAACAGGGCTCGAGTATCAACGCATTGCAGTGATGTTGTTCGGGGTATACCGCGTCAAAGCCCAGCAACTCGCCGCGCAGATGAAAACCGTGTACAAGCTCATGACCTCCGGCATCGACGCTGTAACTTTTGATACATCCTGAGCGTACGGCGTAGATGGCAGTAAACTGGTCTCCGGTCCGAAACAGATAGCTACCGACCGGAAAAGGACCGGCCTGCCTGACCATCGACTGCAGCCGCTCAAGATCGGCAGCTTCGAGGCCCATCGGCCAGCACAATTCATGCAGCGAACAGAAGCTACAGGCATCGCGAAGCTTGCCAAGCACCAGCGGGCTCGTGTTAGCGTGTGCACGCAATCGGCAACTCCTCGAATTGCCGTACATTTTAGGCGCGCTGGACAGTCGGTAAACATCGTGGAAGTTACGTAGCCGGATTTGACAAATGTCAGTGCACCCGGCGGTGTTCCATGATCATATTGAATCGCGGGAGAGTGGGGCGTGTCTGTTTATCGCAAGGATATCAAGACGCGACTATGGGTTTGATGAAAAGGAGTTGGTCATGTTTGTTCGACAGGTATATGCGCACTTCAAACCAGATAAATTTGATCTGCTCAGTCGCCGGCTCGAGGACGACGTCATTCCTCTGCTGAAAAAACAAAAGGGATTTCGTGACGAGTTGTCGTTCTTCGATAAGGAAAAAGACGAAGCTTATGCGATGAGCTTCTGGGACACCAAGGAAGATGCTGAAAAATACCAACGCGATGTCTATCCGAAGATATCGAAGAAGATGGAAGACGCCATTGTAGGCACCCCGAAAATTCGCTCATTCGAGGTCAGTAATTCGACCTGGTACGGCATTCACGCTACCTGATAGCGAGAACGTCGGTAGAGGAAGGGGTAGTAGCATCGGCTACTACCCCTATTTTAATATGACCGGGGTCCGATAGCTGTCATTTCGAGCTTTCTTTGTGATTCGGCGGCGTGACTGCGCGCCTTCTTGAGAAAGAAAAAACCATAGAGGTAACCGGTGACGCCGCCGGCGACGTGCGCGAGGACATTGACCCCGCCATATTCGTCACGCGTGAACAGCTGGTAGATATCGCCACCGATGTACCAGATCGCCAGTAACCAGCCGGGCACGGCGATCGAGCCGAAGATGACAATTACCCAGTAGTAACAGCGGATCTTGCCCCAGGGCAAGAGGTACGCGAACAGCCCCATCATGCCCATGACGATACCCGAAAGGCCAAGCGTCCAGTGATGATCGTCGACGAGCGTCGAAACAACGGAATCCGTTACGCCGATGATCAGTGAATTTACCAAAATGAAAATGACAAAAGCGGCGGGGCCGATGAGTATCTCCACGGTGGTCGCAAATGCGAAAAAGAAGACCAGGTTGAAAATAATGTGACCCCAATCGCCATGCGCAAAACTCGCCGTAACCATGTACCAGGGGTTCCAGGACGCTGTGTTGTAGGCGACCTTCGAGTCCGGATCGTCAGGGACGTAAGATCGATATAAACGCAGCTCATCATTGAGTATCTGCCGGAAGTACTCGCGCGAATCCTCGTTGTTGAGCCCGGACAGGGGTTTCAGTGAGCTGACGATCTCCTCGATTTCGGTGACTGGCTCCTCGGAATTATCGATGCGATACATCACCTCACCGCAGACGGAAGCATCCTTGAACGCGGCGACGCGCTGCATGACTATTTCATTGATGCGGGATCGACCGCCATCACAATAGCGCTCGATCGAATTCTCGAATTTGGCCCAGTCGCTTTCCTGCTTCAGAAAGACGCCAAAGCAGAGCAGGCAGACCAGTATCGTGAGCACCGGAAAGCGCGACAGGGGGAAATCGGCTCTGACGGGGAGAAACATGAAGTCGAGATTAGCATGCGTGAGTTGCGGCTGACGTGAACCCGTTCCATGTTATAAGGTGTCAACGTATGCGGTTGAATCCTCTCATTATCCTGATAGCTTTCGTCATGGCGGGCACGACGTCGGCCGCGAGTGAAGTCGTTGCCCCTGACTGGTCGCTCCAGTCGGCGCAAGGCAAGACAGTTCGTCTTAGTGAAGAAGTGCAGAAACAACCCACAATCGTGTTGTTCTGGGCGACGTGGTGTCCATACTGCAAGGCGTTGATGCCGCATCTGCAGAGCATGCGCCTCGAATACGGCGAGCGGATAAAGATACTGGCCGTCAACTTCCGGGAGAACGGCGATCCTGTCGGTTTTATCAGAAAGGCAGGTTTCGACTTCACGGTATTACCCGAGGGCGATGAGGTCGCGGCGGCTTACGACGTTTACACTACCCCGGGCGTGGTGATTGTCGATCGCCATCGGGTCATTCGTTTTGACCTGCGCTCGCTGCCCCCGCAGCAACCGTTGTCAGGCGATGAGCCCGCGAATCACTCGCGCAAAGCCGCTTACAGGGCACCGTACTGGGCGGCCGAGATTCGCAAGAGCCTCGATGCGGTACTGAGCGATTCGAGTCAATGACAAATGTGCGCATCCTGGGATTGAAGTTGACGAGTACTAAGCGCTTCCTTCCAGCACGTATAGCTGCCACAAATCTTTGCGAGTCATATGCAGAAACGGGCGCATCGCAAGCACGCCTGTCTTGCCAATGCTGCTTTCCAGAAACTCCATTTCCGCAAACTTCTCCCGGGTGCGCTCGCCTATCGGTGCGTTGAGACCATTCTCGCGCATCATCAGTACACCTTTGGCGCGCAGTGCGAGTTCGGTGTAAAGGCGCAGATAACACAGCATGTCGACGACAACAGGGCCCTCGAATTTTTCGCGAAGATCGTGCAGGAATCGACCGATCTTTGTTTCGGCAAATTCCCCCGAGTTGATTTGCTCTAATAAGCGCGCGTCGGCATCAAAGTCCAGCTCGAGCCATTCATGCAGGTGGATCGCACTGCGTCTGAATACGACGGAGAGTACGGGCGGCAACAGCGCGATGACGACCAGTGTCATCAGTAGTGGCGGCAGCACAAAGTGATTGAACACGGAGTGCAGCGTGATTGCGGCAACGAACCCAGGCACGTACAAGAGGGGGTTGATCTTCATGTGCCTTTCGGTCAGCGCCTGCGACATGATCGCAAAGATCGCCGTAACGCCGCCATGCATAATTGCCGTTCCAAAACCGCGCACAATCCAGACTCCGACATGTGCGTCTCCTGCAGTTTGCAGGTAGTAGAGATTCTCGACGAATGCGAAACCCGTGCCGACCGCGAATCCCATAATTGCACTGTCCACGAGAAAGCCGATTCGGTTCATGCGAAACAGTAAAACGATGACCAGGGATTTCAACAATTCCTCGCTCAGCGGGGATACGTAACGCGAGAAACTTCTGAAGTCGATCTGCAGCTGTTCCAGCAGGAAGCCGTTGACGAAATAAGCGAGCACGGTCAGCAGCGCACCCGCTGCGATCACCCACAGGACAGTCTTCAGACGAACAAGTTTGTAGCTGTCCATGTACAGCAGGACGATGAGGAAAATCAGTACGGGTAGCAGTCCGACCGGTGCCCGGATGAGTACATCTGTCGACATTTCACTGCATTTTAGGCGATATCATCCACTCATCGCTCAGCCGATCACCGTATTCGTGGCCAGAGGCATAACCCAGCGAGAACGTCATTGGCAGCCGGTGTCCAAAAGTGCGTTACTATCGCTAGCACCCGCGGCGTTGTAATAACAGATTGACGAATGCTTCCATGGCAGAGCAAATGCGCCGTTGATGAAGTACCTGACCACCACTAGCGCAGAGCCGATGGCAATTGTAAACAAGACCCAACGGATGCTGACGTGTTTGTAGCTGTCGAAGTAAAGGAGGCTAGCGAGGTAAAGGAGGCCAGCGAGAAAACACGAAACAGACAGAAGCCCGACGGGGCTGTGTGTGGCAAGATTCCAGCGCATATTAGCATTTTGGTCGCTACAGAACTTTCAGCGAAATCATAAACTCATCCGGAGAATTGGCGCCCTCACCGGAACCAACAGCGTAGCCAAGGGAAAGCGTCATATCCAGGCCTGACAATATAGTGAAACGAAAATCAATCTGCGCGCCTACATCACTCACGTTACGGCGGAAACTCGCGTTGTCAGGATTGGTAATTAAGTTTGTCGCAAAAAACGCGGGTCGTGCCGAGGAAACGTAGAAGCCCGGCGTTCCCAATCGTCGAAAACGAATCGGCGGGAGATTCCATTCGAGCATCGTGCGGTAGAAACTTCTGCCGGCGACCTCGTTGAGTTCGAAACCCGGCAAACTGTATTCTTCCCTGTATCTTTTGACAGTCCCACGGTCAATGTAATTGTTACCAAATCCGCCGAAGTAGAAATTCGCAAACTCGTTGTCACGCTGGCCATCAGCGATGCCGGCCGAATTTCTCAACCAGATCGAAGAGTGATTCCAGGGCAATGCAAATCCGAAATCGAAATTACCGAATACCTTCGGAATCGTTTCCCCGTTGACATGGTCCACCGTTGCAATAATGCTCCATTTGAACCCTTTTTCATCGTCGACATGGCCAAGAGAGCTGCGAACGTGCGTGTAATTCAGCCGGGCTTCGAAAGTTGTCAACTCGTCAAAATTTATGTCTACATTCTGGTAAGAGGGAAGTCGCTCGAGATCACTGTAATGGTTCAGATCCATTTGAAGATCCAGTTGACGCGGCTTGTCATAGATCAGCGTCTTGTCGTACCCGAGCGAGACCGAGTTGCCCTTCAGGCCCTTCTTGGTTGGCCCGAACAGATCGTAAAAATCGGCGTCGTTATGGGCCAATCTCGCTGACCACGTACCGGACAGTGGGTTGGTACTCGTGGCCACATGTCGGTAATTCAACTCGGCGTGTGTGCGTTCGCTACTTTGAAGTTCGTTGTCAGGGCTGTAAGTTGCGGCAATATCCAATGTGTCGAGCATCAGATAGTCTGAAAAATTGATGTGTAGCCCAAACGCAAAAGAGTCCTTGTAGCCTTCAATTACTGGATAGATTGACTCCAGACTCAAATTCTTTATGGGCGTGTAATCTCCTTCATTGGTAATTAGCTCGTTAAGAGGAATTTCTGCTGGGGACCCTACCTGCCAATTCTTGATAATTGTATGTTTCTCTACAACTTGATTGCCAAGAAATGTAACTGCGCTAACGTCCTCGAGGGGCTCCGGCTGTATTTTGGTCGGCATGAATCCCTGACCCGTGTAACGAAATGTTATAAGAGTGCCGTCATCGAGTGGGATGGGCCTGAATAGCCCACCGCTTACGTTGCTCATTGCCTCGATATCGCCGGAGTCAAGTTCATAACGAAAAATGTTCGAAACGCCCGTGTAGTAAGAACTTCCGAAAAGATATCTTCCGTCCGGAGAGAAAACGAAACCTTCAGGAACGGCCAAACCAAAGTCGAATGTGTTTATCGGAGTAGGATCGCCGGCGAGTAAAGATTCTATCTCCATTACGCGGAGCGCCTGGTTGCCATTTATCTCGCCGATTGAGGCTGACAGGAGACTTCCATCGGGCGAGATGTCCAGGTCGTACGCGACGTTACCGTACGGCCAGCTATACACCTGGTTCCACTCATCGTACGGATGGGGAATTCGCACGATAGTGGCGATACCGTTCATGTGTCGTACGCCCCATATCGACCGATCGACTCGGTTAAACACGAGAGACCCAATCCGCGCGTCTTTCAGCAACATACTTGATTCACCGGTCTGGACGTTGATGGACATCAAGTCGCGGTATGCACTGTTGTCCGCAGAGTAAAAGATCGTTTTTGTAGTCTGATCATAGGCTAGAGAAGTAACGCGATAGAGCATCGGCCCTTTTACGTCCTTGATCTTGTCAACAGTGCCATCGTCGATGGAAATTGATCCAATGTGTGCAACGGTTCCCGGGTAAAAGAATGCCGCATACAGTTTGCGTGTGTCAGGATCGAGATAGGCGCGAGATACCGACCCGAGGGCGCGCTCCGATAGGTCTCGATGCGGTGTAATCGGAAACTTCTTGATTGCGTCAAGATTTGCCTCTTGAAATTGATGCTCCCACTCGATCCAGTCTTGCCAAGCAGTTTCGAGAGGAATACCAAATACCGATTTAAACTGCGATGAATAGTAGCGCTCGCTACCTTCTGTACGCGCGATCCATGCGATGAGGCTCTCAGGCGAATACGTATATGCCAGATAGCTCATAAATCGAGTTCCATATAGGTAGGCATTGACACCGCCCTGAAAATCGATTTCGGTGCCTTCGGACACCAAGCCAAGAGGATCATAAAAATGTGCTCCATCGCGCACCATCGAACGAAATACCATTTCGTCGTAGGCGCCCTGTGCCCGACCTATACCGCCAGCCATCCACGTTTCCATGAATACCGCAATACCCTCGTGATACCAGCGTGGCGATGCCATGCGTGGATTCGTGAAGTATGCATAAAGTATGGTTTCCGGGTGCTCAGCCTGTGGCCGTACCTTACCCCGGAACAGGCGCCTAAAACGTTGGTCTTCGCGCACGGACGTATCAGTTGAGGAGAGATGAACGAGTTCATGATTCATGAGTGTGTACATGCGCTCATTCGGTGCAAACGTTTCGAATGACAAGTTCACTGGTGCAATATCAACGAGTACTGTATTCCTCGGCGTCGGTCCGGCGCCAGCATTTCCATTATCTCGAAAGTCAGTCAGCAGCAGTGTCACCTTTTCATCTGAATTTAGGCCGAATACCGACTGCTGCATTCGCATGGAGTTCTCAAAACACCGAGCGACGTGAGGAACGAGGTAGGTCTCGGAAGGGTCAAAATACAGAAGTCTTAGATTGGTGGTTTCCAGCGAGCTGAGTTCTGCTGCAGTTGCTGATTGAACACCAGCCACAAAGAAAAGGGCAGTTAGGAGAGTTATTATTTTTAAGCGCAAACTAGCACTTCCGCTGAAGCGTGGTAAAAGACGAGGATACTACGAAGACCAGGCTTCATAGTATCCTCTTATAGTCATGCTCGGCGACTTCCGATACGTAACCCTAACTTATATCCCCCACGACTTCTAACAAATACACAGCCTCCGCTATCTGTGCGATCGTGCTGCGAGAGCAGCAAAATCTGTTGTTGCCATCAGCTGAGCAAATCCTGGCCGCGCCGCAAGACTGGCAAATTCCGCGTTCGCCATCAATGCCGCAAAATCCGGTCGTGCCAGCAATGCCGAAAAATCCGGCCGCGCGAGAATCGCCGCGAGATTGGGTTTTGCCATCAACGCTGCAAAATTCGGCCGCGCCATTAATGCCGCAAAATCCGGCCGTGCGAGCAGGGCTGCGAAGTCCGGCCGCGCCAATAGAGCAGCAAGATCAGGCTGCGCCATTAGAGCGGCGAGATCTGGCCTGGCCATTAATGCGGCGAAATCGGGCCGCGCAAACAGTGCGGCGAAATCGGGCCGCGCAAACAGTGCGGCGAAATCAGGCCGCGCAAACAGTGCGGCAAAATCCGGTCGTGCCATTAAGGCAGCGAACTCCGGTCTGGCAAACAATGCGGCGAGATTCGGCCGGGCCATCAGTGCCGCGAACTCCGGTCTTGCCATGAGAGCGGCGAAATCGGGCCGCGCCATCAATGCTGCGAAATCGGGCCGCGCTGATAAGGCCGCGAAATCAGAGCTTGCCATCAACGCTGCAAAATCTGGCCTTGCGAGAAGGGCGGCAAAATCCGTAGTCGCCAACAGGGCTGCGAAATCAGGCCGCGCCATCAACCCAGCAAAATCGGGTCTTGCCAATAATGCTGCGAAATCGGGTGTTGCCATCAGTGCGGCGAATTCTGGCCGCGCCATTAGAGCGGCGAGATCTGGCCTGGCCATTAACGCGGCGAAATCGGATCGCGCAAACAGTGCCGCGAAATCGGACCGCGCAAACAGTGCGGCGAGATCTGGTCGTGTCATCAAGGCGGCGAATTCAGGCCGCGCCATTAGAGCGGCAAGATCTGGCTTGGCCATTAATGCGGCGAAATCAGGCCGCGCAAACAGTGCGGCGAAATCCGGTCTTGCGAGAAGGGCCGCAAATTCCGGCCTTGCCAGCAACGCAGCGAAATGAGCATTCGCCATCAGCGCCGCAAAGTCCTCGTCGCCAATTAGTCGAGTAAAAGAATCGTTTTGCAGCAGTTGCTGAACGGCCTGATCGCCCAGCTGCACGTCGGCTGAATCAGGCTGATCTGCCCGATAACGCTCGGCCGGAGCTACCGTCCCGCTCATGCTGTCGTCCTGCAGCGGAATTGACGAGGCCAAGTATCCAACGGCAACGCCCACCACGAACGCTGTGACGATCATTGGAATGGTCTTGTTTCCTGAGGTAGCCATATCTTTTCCCCTTCCTGAGACCCGGAACGGGCCTGAATTTTCACCGCTCATTACCTTACTCCTTCCAATTTACATCACGCGCGCCTTCGCAGGCACGCGCGACTTGTCTACCAGGTAGCTTGCAGCATTCCCTGCTTCAGTAACCTGCCTTTGCTTGAAAACTCCAGCATAATCGTTGCCTCTCTGGCAATCGCGCCGTCGTCATGGCGTAATAAGAATGTCAATTGTTGTTGGCCAAGCGCCTGAATCTGGATCGTTTGGCCAGTAATGGAGATAGACTTGGAGCGACCGTCGATCTGCGCCAGGGCGCCCGGCCACAGATCGGTGCCGCCAAGTTCAGCGGAAATGTCCAGAGGTTGCGCCGTGTCGGCTTGGACGTCGAGGAGCAACGCGCCGCCACTGAGTCGAAGTCGGACCAGGCTTTCGAGATCTTCGTCCCGAAATGCAAAGGAATCAACGATGTCCGCATCGGCGGAGGCCACGTCGGGCGCCATCGTTCCGACGAGATCGGTGAAGTCACTTGTGCCGGATAGTACTGGCTGGCCATTAAAGATGATCGCGACCACCAACGCCCCGGCTGCTGCCGCGAGGGCGTAGCGAATTCCCGCGCCCGGTACCAGTGGGCGCAGCCATTCGCGGATAGACGGCTTGCTTTGTACCGGCTGCGATATGAACTGAGCCTGGGCCATAATCTCGGCATGCAGGGACTCGGGCGGTTCGACGTCTTCGACGCTGTGTAGCAACGAGTCGAGATTCTCAAATTCGGCCTTGAGATCGCGTGCCTCCTGCGACGACTCGAGCAACAGGTTGAGTTCGGCCCGCTCGTCCACATCGAGTTCACAGTCAATCGCAGCGCTGACCAGTTCCAGTTTTCGTTGATCGGTCATGAGGAATACACCCCGTGCTCGTGGAGTTTGTTCTTCATCTGTTGTCTTGCCGTGAACAGGCGAGATTTCACCGTGTTTTCGGGCAGCTTCAGGATTCGTCCGATGTCCGCGTAACTGCAGTCGCTGAAATAGCGCAGGACAATCACGGCCCGGTGCTCTTCTTTGAGCTCCATCAGGGTCGCCTGAACCTCGTTGGCCAGCTGCGATGTAGCGACCGCCTCCTGTGGCGAATCCGCATCGGACTTCGGTGCGTGCTCGAGCGGCCTGGTGCGATTGCGACGCTTGATGCTATCGATGGCTTCGTTCATGGCAATCCGGTACGTCCAGCTAAAGAGCCGGTACTTGGGATTGAAACGCTGGATATTCTCAAAGACCTTGAGAAAGGTGGTCTGGGTCACATCGGCGGCCTCGTCCCGGTTTCCCAGCATACGGTAGGCCGCGTTGTAGACAGGTTTCTGTAGTTGTCTCACCAAAGTATTCAGCGCTCGTTTATCACCCTGCTGGCAGTCAGTCACTATCTCGATTTCCAGGTCCCTATCCATAAATACTCCCGGGACCACGAAAAGTTGGTGGATTTTTGAAAAAAAACCTCATCCGGCGAGCTCGATCTCAAACAGCCGGTCGAAGCCGGAATACATGAATATGTCGTTGATATGGCTATTGACGTTGACGAGCTTGAGGCCGTTGCCCCCGCTCATCAGGCGCTTATGGGTACGCAGCAGGACGCCCAGCCCGGCACTGGAGATGTACTCCAGTTTTGCCAGGTCGAGCACGCACTCCTCGGCGACAGCATCGAGAAATTCCTGTGCGCGGGGTGCCTGTGCGGCGTCCAAACGGCCTTCGGCAACAATCCTGCCCGCTTCATCAAATCCGATTTGAAACATAAGCCTACTTCCGATCCACGATGAACGTGATTTTGCTGTTTCGATTGCGATACTCGTAGTGTATCGAATCCACCATTTTCAGTACGAGGTAGAGACCCAATCCACCTGGGGTCCGCTGTTCGAGCGGTGCGTCGATATCTACAGGTGGCACATCGCGAGGGTCAAATCTTTCCACATCGAAGTCAGTCAGGCTGATCTCAACGCCATGCTCATGCGGGGTCATCTCTATAAGAATATCTGCATCGGTCTCGGTATCGTAAGTCACCATATTTACAAATAACTCCTCGACACAGAGATCAACGATGTAGCGCACCGACGGATCAATATCGCTTTGCGAAAAGAAAACATCAGTAAAGCCGACAATGTTTTGCAGTTCACTGAGACTTCGTCCGAATTCCTGTTGCATCGTTGTTCTCCGTTTGCGTTGGCAACTACTCCGGTAATCGCCTCACCAATACCAGCGTGATGTCATCGGCCTGTTCTACGTTGCCGCCGAAAGCGAATGCTGCATCGACAAGGTGCTGACTAAGCTCAGCCATTGGCAAGTTGTGACTTTGCCGCATGACGCGTGCGACGCCATCCTCGCCGAACTGGCTGCCGTCAGACGTGGCGAACTCGTAAATGCCATCGGAGATGACCGCTAGTACGTCGCCTGGCCCCAAGGTCATTCTTTGTGCTTTTGCCGTTCCGTCGAGTTCCATGATTCCCACTGGAAAGTTCGTCGGTTTTCGCCACTCACAGGCATCGTTCGCAGCCCGATACACGAGAATCGGCCCCTGGCCGCCCGAATGGTATTCCACCTCGTGCATTGTCGGATCTAGGAACGCCATGAATGCCGTAATGAAACGATCGTCTGGCAGGTCCTCATTCAGCTGGTTATTGACGTGCATGTAAGCTGCATCGAGATCGGCGCCCAGGCGAAAAGCCACTCGCAGCATGGCTTGCATTTGCGTCGCAGATAGCGCGGGACCAAATCCGTGCCCAGTGGCATCGCCGAGCAGAACAAAGAGCCGTCCATCCAGAACAACGAGATCATAGAGGTCACCACCCGTATGGTCCGTTGGCAGGAACTGACCATAAACATCGTATCCGGCAACCTCGGGCATGATATCCGGCAACGTACTTACCTGGATTTCCCGCGCCACGGCTACTTCCTGGCTCAGAATAGCGTTGGCAAGCAATTCGCTCGTCATCGTTGAGTGCTGGATGGCGATCGCGGCCTCGGCGGCGAGTGCCGGCGCGATCCACTTGTCGTGCTGGTCAAACTGCCCTGGGTGCTCGCCGAGCCACTGCATGACACCTAACAGCTCGTTTTCCTGTCCGAGAATTGGCACATTGAGGAGCGATCGGATCTCAAAGTCATGGCTATGGATCAGCTCGTCCGCAAAGCGCCCGTCTTCGCGGCACTCGTGAATGTTAATGATGTCCGCCGTCGCAGCGCATTCACCGGCAATACCTTGCCCGAGTTTGATGCGTTCCGGTGCGTTTGACGAAGGGATGACCTGGACGAGATCGCCGGAGGGTCTGTCGAGCAGCCAAAGGACTCCCGCCTCGGCAACGATTGCAATTTTGCCGACTTCGATAATTTCCCGTAAGAGCTCGGGCAGCGACTCCGGCGCCGCCAGCCGGTACATGATCTCGAGGATCTTTACCAACGATTCACGCGTGATCTCATTCGGGTTTTGCTCGTGCAGAGGTACGGACAGACGGATTGCCCCTCTTGTTCTTCTCATAGAATTGGCGCCACGTATCCGTGACGCCGTACCCCAGATATCGATCATGGCACAAATCGGTGGTGCTGTCTGTGGCGATTCAGACTGAATCTAAGTCGGCTAACAGTCGCATGGGGCTCTCGAAAGTTTCGGCGATTTGGGGCTACCGCAATAGCGCACGTGGTCCACAAACTCAGATAACGGCAGTCCGGACCCGATTTCCTTACTACAATAACTACACGAATTTCAATCGCCATTGATCGAGGTGACATGCAACTCGCCAAACTAAAGTTGTTATCGACAATTTCCTTGCTGCTCGTAGCCTGTGAGCCGGCACCGGTTGAATTTGCTCCGGACCCAAGAGTGGTTCGGATACACGAGACAGCCGTATTCGCCGACATGCACGCGCACCCGAGCCGCTTTCACCGCGACAACGTCGAATCGATCCTGCCCGAAGAGATCGAGCACTATCGCCGCAGCACGATGGATATCGTGGTCGCGAACATCAGCAGCGACATGGCCTATGATGGCAACTACGTGAATCGCGACGGTACCGAAGTCAAAAAGGGCAAATACAAACCGGAACCCGGCGAAGTCTATGCGCTCGCAGCAGACCGGCTGGCCCGCCTCGGCAGGACCATCGAACTCGGCTATGCCGTGCACGCCGGTAATCCGGCCGCCGTGCTGGCCGCCAGGCAAACAGACGATGTCGCAATATTGCCGGCCCTCGAGGGTGCCGACGCGCTCGAAGGAAAGCTCGAGAATCTGCAAAAGTTTTACGACAATGGCCTGCGCCTGATCCAACTGGTGCACTTTCGTAACAACGAACTGGGCCATATACAGACCTGGCCATATTCGCCGGGCGGGCTGACCGAGTTCGGCCGCGAGGTCGTCAAAGAGGCCAATCGGCTCGGCCTCGTGATCGATATGGCGCATGCCAATCATCAGACGATGATGGAAATCCTGGATCTGTCCATTCATCCCGTCATTTTCAGCCACGGCGGAGTCCGCAAGTACACCGATCACGATCGCGCCGTGACCGACGAAGAAATTCGGGCGATCGCCGCAAAAGGCGGGATCGTCGGCATCTGGCCACACGGCAGGTATATTGCCGATATCGCCGAAATGGTCGACTACATCGAGCATGTGATCGAGGTCGGCGGCATCGATCATGTCGGCATCGGTTCAGACCTCAGAGGTGTGTCCCGCTATGTCGAGGGCTTTGGCAATGAGGCCAACTTCCATGCCATCGCCATGGAATTACTCGACCGCGGCCATAGCGACGAAGACGTCGGCAAGGTGATGGGCGGAAACTTCTTCCGCATCTGGAAGGTGGTTACGGATTGAGGATGCTCATTCGATCGCCGCGGCATGCAGCGCTTCGGCGATCCGTTTCGGAGACGCACTGTCGCTGTTGGCCAGGACCACAATCGCGACATCGGCTGCGACGTCGAGCAGCAGATGCGAACGGTGCGCCGCGAACCAGCCGTCATGCCGTGCCACCCGGCGGTCACGGATGCGTTGCAGCTTCAGACCGAGGCCCCAGCCCGACGCTTGTCGTTCGTGCATGCGCGCACGCATCGCCTGCGATAACACCCGATCTCCGCCGTGGCCGAGCAGAAAGTACGCTAGGCGACCGAGGTCACGTGCGCTCGCGTACGCGCCAAAGGCGGGACTCATGGCCCGCGCATTGTGGTACATGCGCACGTGCCGGGCGCCGACGCGACGCCCAACACCGGCGAACGGTCGTGTGTCGTTCGGCAGCATGCGACCGGGCGGCGTGTAGCCGTTCGCGACCTCCGCCGCCGGTCCGGGCGCGCCGGAGGCGGTCATATTCAATGGCTCGAGCACACGGATGCGTAGCGCATCGCTGTAGGTTTCGCCGAGCGCCTGCTCGATCACGTAACCCAGCGCCGCGTAGCCGACGTTCGAATAGTGCAGCCCGGTGCCTGGCAGCGTGCGCAGTCGCGCGGTCGAAAGATAATTCGCAAGTGCTTGTGTATCGGGGAAATCGCCTGTGTACCAGTAATTGAAATCGCCTTCGCGATCCAGACCGGCCGAATGCGTTAACAGATGAGCGACACGAACATCTGCTGCGCTGCCGGACCTGTCGAGAGAGATACCGGATACGGGATCATCCAGCGTCAGCCTGCCCGCCTCAACCAGCTGCAAGGTTAATACGGCCGTTAGCACCTTGCTGACCGAACCGATGTAAAGCACGGTGTCGGCGGTCATTGGACGCCCGGTTTCGACATCCGCGACGCCACTGGCACCGGTGAAGATATTTTGGTTCCCGCGAATGACGACGGCACTGACGCCAGGTACATCCTGGGCGATTCGCATATCGTCGAGGACCGCTTGCAGACCCGACGGATCCGAGGTGGCGAGTGCGGCGACGAGCAGGACGGCCTTCATGCCTCAGATTCTACTCGTTCTCGCCGCAGCGAGGCCCGAGGTAGCAGCGGTCAACCGTCGAATGTGAAACCGGTCTCATTATCGGGCCAGCAGCCGCGCAGACTATCAATCAATTAATCTGTCATAGCTCAAAAAATACTTTGACTTTTTTGTCTAAGTATTTGGAATTTCTCGAGTTAATATTTTTTAACACGTTTATTGTCGAATGGAACCTTTTTCGCCGCCACATCGTGAAATAGTAAGGGCGCGTCTAAATACCAACAGAGCGTTTTCGTATGCAGGCAAAGCAATCCTGGCTTGGCGATCAGGCTTTTGGGGCCGGTGCCGACGCCCTGGTGAACGTCAGCTATAAATCGCACCTGGATGCACTGAAGTTCATGCAGTCGGCGCTTTGCGACGACAGAGGCCTCGCCGTCGTGCAGGGACCCCATGCAGCCGGCAAAACAACGACATTGCAGCGGTTGGCTGAAAAAATGCCGGGTGGTGTTGCTGTTGCGCTTGTCGACGGTACCCGCATCAAGCCACGCGAACTATTGTCCAGGATTCTGACTCAGTTTGGTTATGACACGGGCCTCGAATCCACTGACGGATTAATGAAGATGGTCAACATGTTTGCGGTCCAGCAAACCCGTTCGTTCCAGGCGCCTGTAATTTTAATCGACAATCTCGATCACATGTATCCGAGCGCGCTGCGAGAACTGAACACGCTCGCAGCGCTGACAGCCCCACAAGGATTCGCGCTGCGTTTCATCCTGACGGGCGGCGATGGATTGAGTACGCTCATTGAATCCGACGGCATGGCCACTATCGCCAAACGCAATGTCGGCACCTTCTTGTTCAGCCCGTTATCACTGCGAGAAGCTTTGCTGTATCTGCATGCGAGGCTTGGCGCTTGCGGAGTCAATAACGCCGATACGGTATTTCCGGTCGATGTCTGCGATCGTCTTTACAAACAGTCCGGCGGTTGGCCTGGACTAATGAACAAGTATGCGCGCGAGGCCATCGGACGCGCGAGCGAATTTCCACTCAGGATATCGGATACCGTTGCGAATAAAGAAGGCGACGAACAGCCTGCATCTGATATACCGATCTTGGATACGAGCGATTCAGGCAGGCCGTTGCCACCACGACTGCTCATCAGCAAAGACGGTAGCACGGTAGCGGATTGTTCGCTGACCGAGAAGAAAATCCTGATCGGTCGCTCCGATTTTGCCGATATCGTGATCGAGGACGATTTCGTGAGCAAGCTGCATGCGGTGATGCTGTTGTACTCGGACGCATTGGTCCTGCTCGATCTGAACAGCGCCAATGGCACCACCGTCAACTCGGTTCAGGTCAGGAGCACGGTGCTGAAGGATAACGACATTATCTCGCTCGGTAATCACCGGCTCAAAGTAATGAATGCGCCGCCGATCAGCGCGGAAATGGCAAAACTGCTCAAGACGCCCGATACGATTAAGATGAAGAATCTCGTCGACATGCGCCGCCTGAAAGCGCGACAACGTGCGCGGGGTGCACGAGAGAACAAGGGGCAGCGCTGACCGCGCTGCGGTATGCCGCAAGTGATGATTTGCAGTCAATAAGCCGGAGCGGCAAGGCGCCCCGGCTCGGTGTCAACGGCTATCTAGAATCGATAACCGAGATTGACGGCATACATCCACGGGTCGACTTTGACTTTGCCGATTTGTTCGGCACCGTCGAAGTCCGGGCCTTCGACTGTGACATCGGACTCGATGTTGATCCAACGAACATCCAGGTTAAATAGCCAGTTATCGCTGATGGCCCAGTCGCCACCCAGTTGAGCGGCGAGTCCGAACGAATCGTCGAGGCTCAATTTATCGACACCTACTTCGGACATTTCGCTGACCAGGCGAGTGTCGTAGAAGTTCGTGTAGTTGACGCCGAGGCCCAGATACGGCTGAAAAGTGGCGTCAGGGGCGAAGTGATACTGGAAAGAGACCGTCGGCGGCAGTTGCTTCGTATCAGCAATCTTGGCCATCTCGGGACTCGAATCCGGTATTTGAACCGTTGCGGTGATGTCATGCTTGAACGGCGTCGACGCCAGTAAGTCGAACGCCCAGTTCCGATTAAACATGTAGGTGGCCGACAGCGTCATTGCCGTGGAATTTTCGACGTCAATGACGATCGACTCACCTGCGTCAACGAAAGTGAGGTTGTCGCTTTCCGGCTGCACGGAGCCTGCGCCCGCGCGTAGTATCCACTCGCCGGGCTCATACGCCAGGGCAGGTGATGCCAGCAATGTCAGCAGCGCTGTGACTGCCAGTAAGTATTTGAGAGATCTCATAATAACGTCCTTTAGTCCATTTCCGGACTCGTATGGCGTTGCGCACGCAACACCGGGCTCTAAAAAGCCTCATGACGTAACGTGATCTCGGTGGCCTGTGTTTCAAGATAGGGATACGTGCAGGCGACCTGGGGCCTGTACGTATAGACAGCAAATAAGAAAAGGCCGGAGAAAACCGCCGACGTCAGTCGTCGGCGGTCCGGCACGATCTCGAGGCGATGCGTTACTGCGTCAGGTACCGCCGTCGACCACGTCGACGATAACCTCGTTGGCCTCAAAACAGCCATCAATTGCCGTGACACCGAACAGGTCGACAAACTGACCCTCGGCCAGGTCGTCGAACGTGCCCATCGTCACCTCCGAAGTTGCCGCGTTGACGAGCAGGATATCCGCATCTTCATCGACACGAACGCAGGTGTCGTTACCCTCGACCGGCATCAGCCCGAAGCTCCGCGTATCAGCTGCAGGTGGGTCACTGATCGTGCCGCTGAGCTGCTCATCGTCCTCGGCCTCGACGAAGATCAATGCCGCGCGAATGACATCGGGGTCGTCCGGATTGGCCTTATCGGGCCGCACGCCCTCGACTTCGATATTGGCGCCGACAACGATCGACTCGGGGCCGATTTCACCGTCGGCATCAAAGAACTTCGTGGTGTCCTGAAGCTCGACCGCAATGTCGCCGTTGTCGTGTATCACGAGCAGGAACTGGTTGTCGACGGGTTCGCTGACCACATTGCCCTTAAGCTGTTCCGCGGCGCCGCCGATTTCGATGATCAGTGCATCGATTTCGAAGTCTACGTCGACACGGCCTGCGTGACTGTCACTGTCGGCATCGCCACCGTCACCCAGTATGTCGCTGTCGCTGTCACTGTCGCTGTCGGCATCACTGTCGCTGTCGCCATCGCTGTCGCCATCGGAATCCATATCACTGTCGCTGTCACTGTCACTGTCGACATCGCTGTCGCTGTCGCCGTCATCATCTTTGTCGTGGCGGTAGCGGCCGATGACGGTCACGTGATCGTCGACGGCTAGCGCGCTGACGTCGGTCGGCAGGCCCTGGTCATCAAACAGGCACGTGCCGTCACTCGTAATGACCGTCACGCAGCTCTCCGGCGTCTCGATGTCGCACAACAGGAAACTGCCGGCAGGATCATCGAAAATTTCTGTGACGATTCCTTCGAGGCGCGCGAGCTTCTCGGGCAATCCACCGTCCAGGAAATTGACTTTGACGACCGGCCGGAACTTGACCTTGCCACTATTCCCGGCGCTGGTGATCTTGATGGACTTGTTGGCGTCCATGTCGACCTCTGCGAGAAGCGTGCGCCCCGGAAAAACCGCCAAGCCACCGGGATCCAGCAGGTCGATCTTGCCGTTTGCGGGCAGCGTAGGAAAGATTGAATCACCGCCATCATGGGGAACAAGTTCAAGGTTATCGATGCGCAAACGCAGTTTCGTGTAGACGCCGGCGCTCACCTCGCCGAACACGATCGGTTCGCTGAAGTTGGTCAGGTCGAGCAAATCGACCGGCTTTTCACCGGCAAACAACGTTTCCTGGCCGCCGTCTCCGATCAGGATAGCTTCGACGACATTAAGCTTGATCGCACTGTAGTCATCAGAGGGTCGGTCGGTGAACAACAGTCCGACCGTGCCGGTGTTTTGCGTCGGTGGTGGTACGACGGCCTCATCACCGACCGGGCTAGAGCCACCGCCGCAGCCTGTCACCAATAATGCAGCCGCCAGTGCCGGCAGTAATGCTCTGGCGGAAAAAAATTTTCTAGAAATGTTCATTTCCACTCCTGACATTCGAGTCGATGAAGCATAGGCACGCTTCAATATGATTCTTTCGTTGGTCAATTCTTATTGCATACCAATTTATCACTGCCGCAAATTGCTGCAACTGTCGCAAGAGTGCGACATAGACATAACGTCCTGTTACGCTATGAATTAACGGGTCGGGTAATAGCCGCCTATGTCATCGTCCTGCAGCTCCCATTCGGTCGAATCCCGGCGGCCATTGGGGCCAAACGAATAGACGAATGCGACTGTTTGCGCGGACGAGCATTGGTGCCGGACCCAATACGGCGCATTCCAGGGATCAAGCAGATAGTTGGCGCGCGCATGGGCGCCGCTATCGCGGAGTTTTGCGGCAAACTCACCGCGAATGAGGAACGGCTGGTTGTACTCGCGCATGAATGTATACAGGCGCTTATGAATGCCACACGCTGTATGCAGCTTCGGGCCTGCGAAATCATTAACGAGTAAGCCGATCTCAGTGCGTGCGACGTCGCTGCGTTCAGCGTCCGATCCGCGAACGAAACGCTGCACACTGACGGCGAGAGCAGTCAGGATTATGACGCCCGATAGCGCCCAAAGCACACGACGCGGTTTATTCCCTGCGGCGGTCAGTGCCGCAATGAACGTAAATCCGAGGCCCATCGCGCACTCGACCCACTCACCCGTGTAGTTTTGCGGGTACCAGGCATAAATGACTGACATCGCAATAAATCCTGGAATCAGAATTGGTGGTGGTGCAACGACGCGTACCCGACTCAGCCAATCACTAAATTTATTGTTAAGTGTCAGGGCGCTCAGCAACACACCGTAACCGATAAGAATCAATTGCAGGGCCGCGACACGCAGCTCGGTCGCCAGAACATTGTGCAGATTGAACTCCTGCTGATAATTCTGCTCGAGGAAGTAGTCGGGCGGCAGGTAGCCGAGTAGCCGTTGGCCCCAGGATATTTCCTCGAGTGCGACCAGCATGCAAAAGAGGCCAAGGCCTATGCCAAACCAGGGCAGACCGCCGCGCCGCCGGCGATCGCGAATCGCGTGGCGCACAAAGCCTGCGGCGGCAACAACGAATGCAGAAAAGGTCAGCCACTCAAGCCAGGCGTCTTCCTGCGCGCTGCGATAATAGAGATCGGGATCGATCGCGAACAGCGCCGCTGCGACGGCGAACGTCAGCAGAATCATCAGGTTGGTGAGGATTGCCGTCGGCATGAGCGAACGTTATCACAGCCTCGTAATAATCCGCTTTGCTGTGGGGACGACGTGCACGACCGTGGATTCGTTTCACCTGTACGCAAATTCGCGGCGTACCGGCCCTCATGGCAAAGTTTGTCGCAATGCACAAAAGCCCTGACAAGCGTTGGCGTAAAAATCAGGTTCGTGCTGCGTTGCCGTTGTTTGTACTGATCGCGGCGACCGCCGCGGCGCAACAGGATCAGCCGCTCGAGGCGTGGCCGCGTCCCGAGGCACAGGCTTTCCGGCTCGTTGCGGCACCTGCCCTTGATGGCGACGTCCGCAATGATCGTGCCTGGCAGGGCGTACTACCTGTCTCCGGCTTCACGCAGGTGCAGCCGGTTGAAGGCGCGCCGGCCAGCAGGAAGACCGAGGTCTACCTCGGCTACACGGACGGCGCGCTTTGGGTAGGCGTCATCGCCTACGACGACAATCCCGACAGAATCATCGTCGCCGAAAGCCGCAGGGACTCGTCGCTCGATGAAACCGATAGTTTCAGCTTGCTGATCGACGGGCTGCTGGACCGGCAGAACGGCTTCATCTTCGGCACCAATCCGACCGGTATGCAATATGACGCCCAGGTCATCAAAGAGGGCGGCTCGGAGGGCTTAGGCAGACGCAGGACTGTCAACGGTGAAGACTGGGACGGCAGCTGGGAAGTGAGGTCCGTCGTCGGTGATCATGGCTGGAGCGCAGAGTTCCAAATCCCGTTCCGCACGCTGCGCTATGGTAGCGCGGCCGTGCAATCCTGGGGCGTCAACTTCCAGCGCAACATTCGCAGCAGTAACGAGATCGTCTACTGGGCCCCGATTGGTCCGCAACATTTACTGACGAGGGTGTCGCGGGCCGGCACCCTGCACGGCGTCGAGCCGCCGAAGCAAAGGAATCTGCAGATCACGCCCTACGTACTGGGAGTATGGCGCAGCGGCGCCAACACGAACGACGACCAGGAAGCCGGTTTCGATATCAAGTACTCGCTGACGCCGAGCCTGACGCTCGATGCCACCTACAACACTGACTTCGCGCAGGTCGAAGTCGATGACGTCGTCGTCAACCTCGATCGATTCAGCATTTTCCTGCCCGAGAAGCGGCCGTTCTTCCTGGAGAATGCCGGGCAGTTCTCGGTCGGTCTGAGTCGCGAGGTCGAGCTGTTTTTCAGCAGGCGTATCGGCATCGTGGATGGCGAACAGGTGCCGATCGAGGGCGGGCTGCGCCTCTCGGGGAAAGTCGGTTCCAGCACCAACATCGGACTGTTGTACATGAGCGATGAAGGTCTGGACGGTGTGGTCTCGCCGAACGATTATTTGGTTGCACGCATCAACCGAGAACTGGGTACGCGTTCCTCGCTCGGCGCTTTAGTAGTCAGTCGTGAAGGCGAGGGTAGTGCGATCCTGCCGGTGTCCGAGGATCACAATCGAACCTACGCCATCGACGGTCGCTGGGGCATCGGCGAGAACCTGCTGCTCGATGGCTGGGTGGCAAGAACGTCGACGCCCGGCCTCATCGGCGACGACTACGGATATTCGGCCAAAGCAAACTACAACTCGGGCGTGTGGTCGTCGCGATTGAATTTCACGAGGATCAGCGAGGCGTTCAATCCCGAAGTCGGTTTTCTGCGGCGTGATGATTACGAGCGCGCCGAGCTCTTTCTGTTGCGGCGCATCCGGCCGGGCGGCGATTCACGCCTGCTCGAGTTTCGGCCCCATACAACGATCCGGGAATTCCGGGATCTCGACGGCTTCCTCGAGACCGGCTACCGGCATTTCGACGTACATTGGGAATTCAAGAGCGGCTATCTGCTCGCGACCGGAGTCAACTTCCTCGAGGACGGCCTCAAGGAGGACTTTGAGATTATCGACGGCGTGTTCGTGCCGGCCGGCGTTTATTCGGGCGAGGAGGTCCAGCTGGGCTTCAACACGGACCTGTCGGCGCCGTTGAGTTTCAGTATCGATGCCAGGATCGGCAATCGCTTCGGCGGCGATCAAGCCATCATCGCACCGACTCTGAGCTACCGCGCCGGGGATTCCTTCAACGCCGAGCTGTTTGTCGAGCGCAGCTCGTTCGACCTGCCCGTTCCCGGCGGAGACTTCGATGTGTTGCTGTCGCGACTGCGTGTTTCCTACTCGTTTACGCCGAAAATGGGTATCCAGGCCGTGCTGCAGTACGAGGACGAAACCGACACACTGTCCACGAACGTGCGTTTTTCACTGCTGCGGACGGCAAGCTCGGGTCTCTATATCGTATACAACGAGTTCGACGAACGGCTGCCAGGAGCCGGTCCATCGCGGCGTGAGTTTGCAGTAAAGTATAATTACCTGTTCGACGTTTTTCGATAAGGCGCATCAGTCGCCGCAACGGGGGGTTTACTTGTGTTGCCAGAGCTTAGCGACAACGAAGCCCGAGTCATCGGCTGCCTGATCGAAAAGTCCGTGATCACGCCGGACCAGTATCCGCTGACGCTGAATGCCCTGACCAACGCGTGCAACCAGAAATCCGGCCGCAATCCGGTGATGGCCTTGCAGCAGGGCGAAGTGCAGCGCGCTATTCGCGATCTTGAAGCCAAGCATCTTGTACGCACGGATGAGAACTTCAAGAGCCGAACCGAAAAATATATACAACGATTTTGCAACACTCGCTACGGTAACTTTCAGTTTGACGACGCGCAGCTGGCGATTGTCTGTCTGTTGTTGCTGCGCGGTCCACAGACGCCGGGCGAGTTGCGATCACGCAGTGGTCGCTTGCACGCCTTTGCAGATAACGCTGAGGTCGTACTTGCATTAACGAGTCTGATCGAGCGGGAGGGCGAGCCGCTGGTCGTAAAGCTGCCGCGTACACCGGGGCGCAAGGACTCCGAATACATGCACCTGTTTTCGGGTCCGGTAGACACGCAAGCTCACGCAGGTCAGGCGCAGACAGCCAGGACGAGAAGATCTTCCGCGCAAATCAGTGTGGCGGAGCTGGCACAACGGGTCGCGGATCTGGAAGCCGAGGTTGCGAGACTGAAGAAACGACTTTAAGTGTTGATGCGGCCATTTGCGCGCCCGTTGTTGCGTTTCGTCAGAACGATTTCGGATGCGAGAAGCAGTATCCCCGCAGAGCCGGCAACTGCAATCCAGATCGGGCCGCCGGGAATGGCGTGGGCAGGAATGCATAGAGTACACCCGGCCAGAAATGCAACGCCGCGGCCCGTTTTTCTGAGCGGCCGCAGAAAATAACCGGTCATTGCAATCGATACCAGGAATATGCCGGCGACGAACGTGGTAACAGCTCGTGCGATAGCCATAAAATCGCCATGCATCGTGATCCCCGGCGAGAAAACGAACACAAACGGGATGACGTAAGCCAGCCAGCCGATCTTCACCGATGCCAGCGCTGTTCGCATCGGGTCCGCCCGGGCAATACCGGCGGCAGTAAACGCCGCCACGGCGACAGGTGGTGTGATCATCGACATCATGCCGTAGTACATGACGAACAGATGTGCCGCGACCGGTGTGATGCCAATCTCGACAAGGCCCGGCGCAACCAACGTCGCGAGCAAAACATAGACACCGAGCGTCGGCAATCCCATCCCGAGAATGACACATACGGCTGCGGCAAGCAGAAGTAGCAGGATCGGGTTGCCGGCTCCGAGCAGGAATAACGAATTGGTAAACGTAAAACCGAGTCCGGAGTTTGCCAGCACGCCGATGACGATGCCCGCGCCTGCGCAGATCAGTACGAGGTCGATGACGACCAGTCCGGTCGTACGAACGGCTTCTGTCAGTTCCGCGACGCGCACCCGGGATCCGTTGTAGGAGAATGTCCGCGCACTGGCGATAAGAACGGCACTCGCGATGATTGCCGCGGTTTGCGGATAGAAGTCAAAGCCGAACAGCGCGACGATCAGAGCGACAATCGGCAGCAGGAAGAACCAGCCTTCCGAGATGTCACGAACCCGACCCGCTTCGCTCGCGTCGAGGCCTCTGTAGCCACCGCGACCGGCAAGCAAGTCGACCTGGATAAAAAGCGAGACGTAATAGAGGATTCCGGGTATCAGGGCGGCGAGCACGACTTCTGCGTAACTGACGCGCAGGAACTCCGCCATCAGGAATGCAGCGGCGCCCATGACGGGAGGCAGCAGCTGACCGCCCGTCGACGAGACGGCCTCAATTGCGGCCGCCCGTACGGGCGAGTACCCGCTTTTCCTGATCATCGGAATCGTTACGACCCCGGTTGCGACGACATTGGCGACCGCGCTACCCGAGATTGAGCCGAACAGCGCCGATCCGGCGACCGCAACTTTCGCCGGGCCGCCGCGGTACCGGCCCATCAGCGCCTGTGCGAGATTCGCAAAAAAATCGGCGCCGCCCGTCACGCGCAGCAGATTGCCGAAGAACAGAAAGCTGACCACGATGTTACAGATGATGAGCAACGGACCGCCGGGCAGGGCATTCGCATCGAAGGCCAGGAATCCGGCCAGTACTTGCCAGCTCGTTTGTTGCGCGGCGAACGGCCCGGGTATCAGATGTCCGGCAACGGCATAGGCGATGAATGCGATCACGATCAGCGGCAGGGCCAGTCCGGTTGTACGGCGCAGTGCCTCAAGCGTGAGCGTGATTTGCACAACGCCGATCAACACTGCTTCGGCCGGTGCATCGACCGTCAGTTCGACGAGCTGCGGGTAGCGTACGCACATCCAGCCGGACGTCAGCAGTCCGGCACCGGCGGCGGGCCAGTCGATCCACGGCGTGCGTTTTGTCGGTTGCCGCCGGCTTGCCGGCAAATGAATGAAGGCGAGGGCGATTGCAAGACCCAGCACCGCAATGACAATTTGCGCCGGAAAGAGGCGGATCGCGAGCAATTGAAACAGGTCCATTGCCCACGCAAGTGCAATGACGGTAATCAGAGTAGCCAGACCACGAACCAGCTTCAGGCGTATGCCGGTGTCACCGGTGTCTACTGTGTCGTCTGCAGCCAAAGCCCGTGCTCCCGGTAAAAGCGAATGGCGCCAGGATGGTATTCGAGCACACCGAGATCCTTGGCCATCGTTTGGTGGCTGAAGCGCAAAAAAGCCGGCGATGCGTCGATCAGAGCCTGACGGTTTTCATAAAGCGCGCGTGTCATTTGATAGACGACCTCATCGCTCGTTGCGGTGCTTGAGAACAACAATATGTCGTAGGTCATAACCCAGGTCGGCTCGATAATTCCCGTGCTCGACGTGCCCGGATTCTCGAGTGCGAGATAAGCGACCGGCATATGGCGACGAATTGCCGCGAGACTGGCGGGCGTATTGTCGATCGGCAGCACGCGGATCCCGTGGCGCGCATCGGCCTCGCGAGCCTTGGGCGCCCGCAGTGCGAGTATGAAAGCTTCGGTACGCCCGGAGATGAACGCATCGACGCCGGCGGCCAGGCCGGGCACGTTGTACGAAACGATGTCATCGCGGGACAGACCATCGGAAGCCAGGACCGCATCGAGTAGCGGCAATGCGATCTTATTCGCGACATATCCGTCGGGTACACGGCGCCCTTCGAGATCGGCGATGCGCCGGATCGGAGAGTCCCGCTTGACGAAGACTGCAGTTTGCAGTGGAAACAGAACCGCCACCGCACGCAGATTCTTCTGCTGCCGGCCTGCGAAGTAGTTCTGGCCGGTCAGAGCGAGCGTGACCTCGTACTGATTGGCGACACCGAAATCCACCTGTCCGCGGGCAATGGCGGGAACAAAAACGCTCGCACTCGTGTAGTTGCGTAATGTCGATCTCAGCCGGCCGTGATTTGTGGCGACTTTGGCGACTGCCGTGCCGGCCTGATCAAATAATGTGCCTTTGGTCGATGCCGCAACGCTGACGGTCTCGGCCGCGGTGACGGTACCAGCCAGCGTGAATGCCAGCTGCAGCGACAGCAGGACCCGTCTCACCGGTCAGCCCGGTGTCTATGGTGGCGTCGCCGCTTGCTCATGGGCCGGTTCATGGTCTCCGGGCTCCGTACTCAGGAACAGCAGCGCAACAACCGCCAGCAGGGAGCCGAGAGCCATGATCATTGCCACCATCGGTATCTTGATGCCACTTTCGAACATGATGCCGGCGATTATCGGCGACAGCATTGCGCCGCCTCGACCAAGGCCGATCGAGAATCCGGTACCCGAGGCCCGGACATGGGTCGGATAGCAATGTGCGAATAGTGCATACATTCCCACGACGCCAGCGATCGTGCAGAACCCGGCGGTTCCCGATACCAGCGACAACATCGTCAGATCTGCCGAGCTCCGGCCGAAGAGCGTGACCATAATGGTTGACATCACTAGCACGATGATCGTCAGGGTCTTGACGTTGTATTTCAATGTCAGGAAGCCGAACAGCGCACCGCCCAGTGCGCCACCGACGTTCGCCCAGACCAGTACGCCCACGGCAGAAGACGCCTGGTAACCCATATCGACGACGATCTTGGGAACCCACTTGATGACGAAGTAAAAAGTCGTAATGTGGAAGAAATAGGCCAGCGTGACAAAAATCGTCGTGGCGATGAGTGCCGGCGAGAAGATCCCTGCCAGCGACCGTTTATGCTCTTCATGCCCGATCTCGGGTAATGCGCTCAGCGTCGCATGGCCCATCCGTTTTAGTGTCCTGTTAACACTCTCCAATGCGCCTTGCGGACGTTTTTGCGTTATCCAGTGCACTGATTCGGGAATCAGCAGGTACACGAGTGGGATAAAGATCGCCGTCATGCCCGCCCCGAGGTAAAAAACTGATCGCCAGTCGTAAAACTTGAGAAGTTGCGCCGCGATCGTGCCACCGATGACCGCGCCGATCGGGTAGCCGATGGTCATGAGCGATACGCTCAGATGCTTGCGCCGCGAGCTTGAGAATTCGGCCGCTACGGCATTGATCGATGCAAGCATGCCGCCGATGCCGAAGCCGGTGATAACGCGCCATATCGACAGCTCGGGGATGCTGTCGGCGATCGTCACCATGAACATGCCGATGGTCATAATGACGAGACAGCCCAGCATCGTGAGGCGGCGGCCGAACCGGTCGGCAACGCGACCCAGGAATATTGAACCAATACCCATGCCGATGAGTTCCATCGCCAGTACGACACCGAGCGCGGCGCGGTCGATGCCCCACTCTTCAGCAATGCCCGGTGATGCGAAACTGATCGATAGCACATCAAAGCCGTCGAGCGCATTAAGCGCAATCGTCATCGCGACCGCGATGACCTGCATACGGCTCATCGGCGATTGCGATATCAGCTTAAACGGGTCGGTACTCACGATTGGTAGACCTTGTAATTATTGTCTCCGCATACTACTTGCTTTGTTGACGGCGGTCTCTCATAAAATGCTATCGATTTCAGATCCAGCGGCCGTAGGGCTGGGGGCTGATCGAGGAGCTGCATGGTGCCCCGCGACCCGACATCCGCTTCTTCTTGATGTCTGTTATCATTTTTCTGTTCCTGTACTCTGAATCAAAACGGAATCAAACAATGTCGCTATTGAACGATGCCCTCGAAGAACTTGTAACCGCCAACCGTATTCTGGCCAAGGAACGTGTGGTGGACTCGTTTGGTCATATCAGTATTCGCCATCCGGGGAAGCAGAACCGCTATTTTCTTTCCCGGTCGAGGGCGCCGGAATGTATCGAGATGGCTGACCTCATGGAATTTACGCTTGAAGGCGAACCAGTCGACCCGCAAGGCCGCGATCCTTACGCAGAAAGAGCGATACATGGATCGATATACGAAACACGACCGGAGATCACATCCGTCGTTCATAACCACAGTCCCAACGTCATACCGTACGGTGTTACTGGTGCTCGCTTGAAACCCATATTTCACATGGCAGCCGGCACGGGTGCAGATATGCCCATATGGGATTCGCGCACGAATTTCGGCGATACGACTTTGCTCGTTACAACGATGGAAATGGGCAGGGACCTTGCAGGAATGCTTGGTGACAATCGCGCTGCATTGATGCGCGGACATGGATGTGTGGTGGTGGGCAAGTCAGTACGGGAAGTTGTATTCAGTTCGATCTACCTCGAAGTGAATGCCGAGCTACAGTTCAAGGCCACGATGCTGGGTGAAATTAACTTCCTTAGCGACGGAGAGATCGAGGCGATTCTCAAGCGACGTGGCCCGTACACCTTCGAGCGCGCCTGGGAAAGCTGGTGCCGGCGGGCCGGGCGGCCTTATGAGCCGGCGCCGGGGAGTTAGTTGCTGCTAGGACTGGTTTCCTGTTGCTATAGCAACCAGTAAGTCGGGATTCTCAGGCGCTTCGTTGCCGCGCCAGACGATGTGCAGATCCGGCCGCAACAAAAACAACTCATAACCTTCGTAGACCTCTACCGCGTGTGAGTCATCAAAAGCAACGACTTGAAACGGCACACGGCGCTTCTCAATTGCAGAAATCAGGCCTGACATATCCACGCGACCGTTATCGAAGCGCAGCAAGGTATAGCCTTTGCCGAGCTGATCGTGCAGCGCTGAGCCATCCTCGAGCCAGACATGCGGCAGGCGAGAACCGGGCCAGGTCGTTGGCACATAATCGGGATTGTTGGAATCAGGCCCTTCGCCCGGTTCGGGCCAGATTAACGGCGAATCGATGTACCGGTAGCCGGCTTCTATGCCGAGGATCTCATTGGTTTTACGCTGTTCCTTGTTGGCGATTTCGGCCACATTGGCGCGTATCCTGGCGCCTTCCGGAGTCTTGTCGCGGATCTCAGGGCGCCAGGCAGAGCGCCATTTACGCCTGCCGGCATTCGCCCGACCCGATGCAGCGACGTTTCTGACGCCGATCTGCCGTCTTTCAATCTCGTAAGACGACAACAGTTCCTCGCCGCCCCAGCCCGCTAACGTCCCCTGCAGCTTCCATGCGAGGTCGATAACGTCACCAACGCCGGTATTCATGCCCAGGCCACCGGTTGGAATCACTAGGTGTGCTGCGTCACCGGCGATAAAGACGCGGCCGGCGCCGTACCGATCTGCGACCAGCAGTCGTTGTGTCCATCGCCCGATGAACAAGGTCTCGTATTCGATGGGCATCGCGACGATCTTCTCGAACAGTTTCGGCATGTCGGCTTCGTCTTCGACGACGGCATGCAGCGTGAAGTGTCTGGTGTTGTCTTGAACGATGATGAAGCCTGACTGATCGTCGCAGACATGGTAATGACGGCCTTTACCGATGGGTATACGTTCGTACAGATCATCACAACGAAACAGCGCCTGGCACAGGGTCAGCATGTCACCTTCTCCTGCCAGCTTGATGCCCAGTTGTTTTCTGACCGGACTCGCTGCCCCGTCACAACCAACCAGGTAGTCACCGGAAATCGTCTCTTCGCTACCGTCCGTGCGCCTCACAAATGCAAGAACGCGCTCACCATCATCTTCGAAGCGAACAAATTCGCAGCCGAAACGGACGTCGACGTGCGCGTCGCCTTCCGCAATTTGTTTCAACAACGGTTCCAGCGTGTATTGGGATATGAGCTGATACGGCTCGAGAGTACGGGTACCGTCGTTATGCGACGCGATATCTTTCCTGCAGTCACTAACTGATCCGTATGGCAGTCTGAGAATAGGCTCCTCGACGAGGCTCGTGACGACAAATACATCCATCGGGCATTCGGCCGGCAACCCGGCCGCGCGGATTTGATCTACTATTCCCAGGCGCCGATATATTTCCATCGTGCGGGCGTTGCAACGCTCCATCTTCGGTAGCCCGGATGGCGCGTCGTTGCGCTCGAGCAGGATGCAGTGCACACCCAGATGAGCCAGCGCGATGGACAAAGTCAGTCCGACCGGGCCGGCACCGACAACGATCACCTGGGTATCGTTCACGCAGAACTCTTAGCAAGGCTGCGATAACTTCGATACGCGGGAAACAGCAGCGTCAGAACTATAAGAACAACCAGCACGACCGCTGTCGGGCGTCCAACGACATAGCTGACCATGTCACCATCCGAGATGGTCATTGACTGGTGAAATGCCTGTTCCATGGTTGTCCCGAGGACAAGCGCGATGATAAATGTAAGCCGTGGATAATCGAAGCGGATCATCAGATACCCGACGACACCCATGATGCCGCAGACGATGACGTCACCAAATTTGCCTTCCAGTACATAAACGGCAGTCAGCGTTACGGTTATCACGACCGGAACCAGGACCTGGACTTTGACGTGCGTAATCAACATCAACCAGCGTGCGCTGAGAAGTCCGACGATGGAGGCGCCCACCGCCGAAAAAGTGATGGCCAGGATCAATCCATAAATCTCGCGTTGGCTTTCCACGAGGATTGAGGGGCCGGGTTCGATACCGTGCAGGATGAGGATGCTGAGTAACAATGCGGATTCGGCGCTGCCCGGGATACCGAATGCGACGGCCGGCAGCAGCGACGCACCGTCCTTGGCGTTGTTGGCTGACTCCGGCGCGATGACCCCGATGATATTTCCTTTACCGAAGGTCTCCGGGTCGCGCGACGTCTGCACCGCAGACGAATACGCAAAAAACGAAGCCACAACGCCACCCAGGCCAGGAATGGCACCGATAACGGTGCCGATCGCCGATCCGCGCAGTAAATGCGTCCAATGCCGAAACACGGCCCTCATGCCGCCTAGTACGCCGCTTAGTTTTGTTTTCCGATGTGCGGCGGAGACAATAGAGCCACCCTTCAATGCAAGATGCAGCATCTGTGATATGGCAAACATCCCGGTCAACACGGGCACGAGCGGAACGCCGTCCCACAGATAATCGAGTTCACCCGCATAGCGTAATTCACCACTGACGGTGTCCATGCCAACGAATGCGACGAGCAGGCCAAAACCGGCGGCGATCAGCCCCCGCAACAGTTTGCCCATCGTGGCGACCGCGATGGCTATGAGGCACAGAATCGTCAGCAGAAAGAATTCGGGCGGGCCGAACAAATAAATGATGCTGCGGGCCAGCGGTATTACGACCAACAGCGATATCAGGCCGATCAGGCCGCCCATCGCTGAAGCCGTAGCCGAGGCGCCGATCGCCATTCCGGCCTTGCCCTGCAGCGTCAGAGGATAGCCATCGAATGTGGTGGCGGCGTTGGGCGGCGTGCCCGGCGTATTCAATAATATGGCGGTCATCGAACCACCGAAGGACGTCGCGCCCATCGATCCGCCGGCCAGGTACATGGCGCCAACCGGGTCCATCGTATAGGTCACCGGGATGAGCAAGGCCAGTGCGGTCGTGCCGCCGAGTCCGGGCACAACGCCGAATGTCAGCCCGACGAGCACCCCGAAAAAAATGTAGTGCGCATGACCACTGCCAATTAATTCCGTTAACGCACCACTGACGAGACCGAAATCCAAGGCTACCGGTTACCTTTGAACTCCGTGCGTAGCAGCTCGCCATATTGCTCGTAAAACCTGATGACGTCCTGCATCGCTCTGACCGTTTGCTCGCTGTCCAGTGGTGCAAATGGATTGTTGGTCTTCTCCGACCATTCCTGGAGGCGCGCTGATTGCATCGCTTCCAATAGCGCTGCCGAGAGTCTGTCGCGAATGTGTTCCGGCAGTCCGGGTGGCCCGGCCACGACACGGCGCAAGCCGAAGTTTACGTACTCGGGATGCCCGAGTTCCACGATGGTCGGGACACCGTCAACCGAGGCCTGCTCCTCGTAAGTCATGAGCAGTCGTACATCGCCCGACTCGACGTAGGGCATCAGGCTGCCAAGTGGATTCACGCGCGCATCGACGTCGCCACGCATGACGGCGAGCGTCGACTGGCCCGAGCTTTGGTAACCGGTCACGATTTTATAGGGACAACCGAGTTCCGCCATCATGATTACGGTCGCGATGGATGCGGTTTCCGTAAATCCTCCCTGACCCGAGAAGGTGGCCGGGCGCCCGAGATTACAGAGGTCCTCGAATGTGCGAATCGGCGACCCGGCTTTTACGGCCAGTGCATACGCGTCAAAACTGAGTTGTGCGATCCAGCTCAACTTGCTGAGGTCATAGCGGACCCGCTCGCCAACGATGGCCGGCATCGTCATTCCCGGCATATTCCACAGGCCAATCGTGTAGCCGTCGGGCCTGGCACGGTAAACGGTATTCGCGCCAATCCGGCCACCGGCTCCCGGCACGTTCTCGGGTACCACAACGGCGCCGAGAATATTCTCGAGGGCTGGCGCAAGCGTACGGGCATAGGCATCAAATCCGCCCGGGCCAAACGGAATAATAAACTTGATGGGTTTGTCCTCGGGCCACGCGGCCTGAGCCGTCCCGCACCCAAGGGCAAGAATGGCCAGCATGAAGACGCTCGATAATTTCATCGGATATTGTTTCCGCTGTTCCCGGTTTTATTCAAATCCGTCGCGATTGAGTAGCATACCCCGATACAGATCATATTCGAGGAATACCTCGAAGACCAAACCGACGACCGTCAGGATCAAAGCTGCAATCATAAGGCTGAAGGAAACCTTCTGTTTACCCTGTATCACCATGTACAGAAAAATGAACACTGGAATCGTGGGCAGTATGCCGATCAGTGCCATACTGATGACGCAACACGCGACCCAGACAAACTGCATGATTTCCGCCTGCCAGCGTGGATATTGTTGCATCTCCCGGTCCTGAAAGCCGGCGCCCAATGCCAGATGGATCCACTCGCCGAGACGGCCGCGGAATCGGGAGAGCAGGTCGAGTACGATTAGTATCAGCGTGCCGGTACTGATTAGCAGCGGTAAGCGCCTCGCAGTCTCGCCATAATCATATGACCAATAAATTATCAGCCCCACTACGATCAGTAACAGGATTGGCGGATATATGGAGTTGATGCCCTCTGGAATCTCGCCGTCTTCAGTATGGGTTCTGGTGGCCTTGGGCATTTGCTGTTCCTCGGGTTTCGCAGCGGAGCATGTTGGGCGAGACAGCCGGGCATTGTCGGAAACAATTGTCGAAGATACCGCCCAGGCCGTTGATTATCCAGCGGCATTCTTCGAAAGGTATCAACCCAATACTGCACTCGACATGGTCAATCAGATCCCCGGGTTTCAACTCGATGACGGCCGCAGCACGCGCGGCTTTGCGTCGTCGGTCGGGAATATCCTGATCAACGACAGGCGGCCAAGCGCCAAACAGGATTTGCTGTCTGAAATACTCGTTCGTATTCCTGCAAGCCAGGTTGAACGCATCGAACTCATTCGCACACAGGTCAGGGACATCGACCTGCAGGGACAGGCCGTAGTCGCCAATGTGATTCTTCAGGATATCGATCGGGCGGCAGTCCGGTGGAGGGGATCGCTTCGCTATAACTTTGAATACGGCATCACCGCGGAAGCCGGAATTTCTGCCTCCGATCGCTGGCGGGATATTGACTACAACACAGGCATACAACTACGCAGATATACGCGCGGCGATTTCACGCGCGTATCGGTACAGGACGGTAACGCCGAGCCGACAGAGACGCGTATCGACGAGGGCGATTTTCTGGGCTTGCGCGGGTCTGCCAATCTGAGCGCCGCGAAGTTTATCGGTGAGACGTTCGTACGTTTCAATACCAAGATCTTCGGCGATGTCCGCGACGGTGAGCGGATATCCAATCGAACGCCGCTGGCTTCCGGCAGTTTGCCGAACCAGCAGACATTCGTGGAGGACTTCGAAATTCGTGATATTGAGATCGGTATCGATGCAGAGCGCAGCCTGCGCCCGGAACTCGTTGGCAAGGGGATTCTGCTTTACTTCGATAGCGTTGAGAATCTGATTTCATCCCAGTTGTCTCTGGATAATAACGGCGTCGTGACTCGGGAAAGAATCTCGGATAACGAAACGAGATCTTCAGAAACAATAGCGAGGGTCGAGTTCATCTGGACCGGATGGGCGGGTCATGCCATTCAGGCGAACCTCGAAGGTGCGTTTAACAGCCTGGATAATACGCTCGCGCAAACCGTCGATATCGGTACTGGTCCCGAGATCGTTGACGTGCCCGGAGGCGATTCGCGGGTCGAGGAAGTACGCGCGGATTTATTGCTCAAGGACACGTGGTCGCTTGGACGGTTCGAACTCGAGTACGGCCTGGGCGCAGAAGTGTCGACGATCTCACAGACCGGTGACGCGGAACTCGAACGCGACTTTACATTTCTGAAACCACAGATTGCATTGACGTTCGCACCGAACGAGGGCACACAGACGCGCGTGCGTCTTGGACGGGAGATATCCCAGCTCGATTTCAACGACTTCGTCAGTGCGACGGTTTTCGAGGACGACGATCTTGCGTTGGGTAATCCGGATCTGCGCCCTGAAACTACGTGGCGGCTGGAAGTAGGCTATGAGCGTCGTTTCGGCAGGGACAGCGTTGTCAAACTGAGCGCCTTTCATGACTGGATATCCGATGTCGAGGACCTGCTGCCGCTTACCGAATCGTTCGAAGCACCCGGCAATATTGGCGACGGGCAGCGCTGGGGCCTGGAACTGGAGACGACTCTGCCGCTGGATCGGCTGCGCATTAAGGGTGGCAAGCTCGATATCCAGGCGCGCTGGCAGGACTCGAGCGTCGTGGACCCGGTGACGGGAACCGATCGCGTCTTGTCAGTCAGAACCAGCGTTGCCAGGTTGTTGCCGCTCGTGTATCGGATTGAGAACGAGTACGCATTCATTGTCGAATTTCGCCAGGATTTCGAAACGACGCAGTGGGCCTGGGGCTGGGATGTCCGAGAACGCGCGGAAAGACTTTTTTACAAGGTCAATGAGCTTGAAATTGGAGATGAAGGCACGGAGTTCAATTTGTTCGTAGAGACCACGCGTTGGCTTGGATTAAAAGCTCGCTTTGCCGTAGAAAATATACTCGATGTGGCCCAGACCCGGGATCGCACGTTTTTTGCCGGTGGGCGCGATCTTTCTCCCGTCGATGGCCGGGAGTTTCAACATCGCGTCCGTGCGCTACGTCTGAATCTCACGGTCAGCGGCAATTTCTAGACCCAGCGTCCTTGGCGGGCTGTCCGATCGACGATCGGCACCCGGCTCCGCAAATCCGGATCGATGTCAGCGGGCAGAGCGGCGTTGAATTCCGTTACCAATCAACCGGTAACAACGGTTCGGTGTAATACGGCAGATGAACGTCGAACGTGTGTAACAGAATGGCCGTCCGCGTATAATTGCCCGCGAGTCGACAGATGTCGACAAGATCGCGCTTGTTGACATGTTTTATCAGGCGCGCAAAGGTTTCCGAACTAACGCTGCGATTCTGAAACAGTTCTCTGCCCCACTGGATGAGGGCCCCCTCCCTCTCTGGTACGCCATCCAGGGATCTGCGATAGCGAATGACATCGATGATCTCGGGTTCGAGTCCGGCCTGCAGTGCAACCGGTTCGTGCAGCGTCCATTCAAATCGCTGGTTCATTTCACGTGAGACGACGAGGCGGACCAGTTCGAGCGTTCTGGCATCAACCTGGGTCTCGCCCAGATCGCGACTGCCGTTAAGTCCCAGCCCTCCCGGACCCTGTAACCCGCCGCGCGATGTGGTATCGGGAGCGATTCGTGAGTCGTAACCTCTTTTGCCCTCGTCATCCAGATCGTCTCGGTTCACGAGCGGGATCCTGCCCCTTGAATCCGGAAAGACGTCGTCGGGAAGCGCGGCGTTGAACTCTTCCTCGGACACGGGCCAGGTCAATGCTTCGTATGCGGTCGGCGGCCGGGACGAGTCGCAAGCGGAGACCAGCACTGATGCGAGTAATATCGTTACGCATTGAACGCCGTTTCTAATAGAATTCATTGCATCACCTCTTGCCAATGTGCGTCAGCGAAAAAAACAGGATGAATGATATGGGAGTGAATGTACAAGAGAGAAACGACTTTTACACTGCCTATCCCATCAAAAAGCGGCTGCTGTACGTATTGGGCATGATCGTCGTCGCCGTCCTGATCGCCGGCTTCTGGCATCGCGGTCTCGTAGACGGCTTCGGCAGAGATATCGTTGCGGGTGGAACGATTGGTAATACGGGCGAACTCGCCGGGCAATACGATACTCATGGCGGTGGTTTCGGCCTGGTCTTTGCCGTCATCGCGGGCCTGGCAGCGACATTTACGGCCTGCAACTGTGTGATATTTGCGATGATGCCGGGACTTGCGTGCTCGACCGAGCAGGGTGCCGACCGCAACTCCCCGTGGCAGGTACTCGGCATGTTTACGATTCCGGTGCTTGCGATCACCGCGGTTTATGGTCTCTACGTCGGCTTTCTCGGCCCCGTCGGCATCGACTACATCAACCAGACGGAAGTGCGCCACGCGCAATCATTCGCTGTATTCACTGCTCTCGGATTTGCCATGCTGGCCTGGGGATTCCTGGAACTCGGTTTCCTGGATTCGGTAAAGAAACGAGCAAGCCGGGCTACGCGAGATTTTTTCGGCCAGATGACGGTCAAGGCAGTCTTGTTGGGTTCGATGGTCGGCATGTTTACCGTTGGCCGTCCGTACCCATTGTTTCGCGACTTTCTCGTGTACGCCGCAAGTACCAAAAACCCGGCCTATGGCGCTCTCGTCATGATGATCCAGGGGTTCGGTCAGATCGCGGTTATGGTGCTGTTGTTCTTGCTGCTCGTGAAACTGGGCGGACGCAAGCTCAGCGCGATCGCCATCGACAAACCGCACAAGTTTCAGCTTATCAGCGGCATGGCGCTGACGGCCGGAGGCATCTACTTCCTCTACTATTGGGGCCTCGGCAGGATGTTTGATCTCGGACGCTGGGGCTACAAACTGGGCTGGTATACCTGAGATAATGCGCCAGCTACCTTTATGCCGGCAGGTCCAGCTTGAAGAGCTCGATGGCATTGCTGCGGCCGATACGCCGCCTGAGTTTGTCATCGATCACGTCCGTATTGTCGAACCAGTCGGCCGCATCCTGCATGCGTTCAAACGGGTAATCCGAACAAAAATACAATTGCTCCGGGCCGAGCACGTCGAGCGTGCAGCGAAATGCCGGATCATTGAAGTTACCGCTGACGGTGACGTGAAAATGCTCGCGGAAGTAATCACCGAGCGGACGCTTGCCACGGTAGCCGCGCGGCGAGAAGCGCATGCGCGCATCGATACGCCACAGCCCGAATGGAATACCTTCGCCCAGATGTCCAACCACGATCTTAAGATTCGGGAAATCGTCGAACAGGCCCGAACCGCACAGCCGCAGCGCATGAATGGACGTTTCGACCGCGAATCCCCATGGTGAGCTGCGTAACCACGGATGACCTGCATAGTTTTGTGACTGCGACGGGATCTGCATGCGCGGGTGCAGATAAAACGGTACGTCGAGATCGGCTACGACGGCCCAGAAATCGCGATATTCGGGAATGTCGTAATAGATCGCCGAATCGGGTACGTCGCGCTGCGTGAAGCCGTTGACGAGAGCACCCTTGAAGCCGAGCTCGTTGACGCAGCGTTTGAGCTCGTCGCCCGCCGCTTTGGGATCCTGCATGGGCAGCGCGGCGAGTGCCGCGTATCGATCCGGGTGCTCTGCAGCGGCTCTGGCCATGCGGTCGTTGGCTTTTTGCGTCACGGTAATCGCCTCCTCGGTATCGAGGATCGCCTGAGCGGCGGGTGCGTTGAGCGACAGCAACGCGAGCTCAATGCCCGCACGATCCATGTACGCGAGCCGCCGTTCGCCGAGATCCAGGATTTCTTCCGAAAACTCGTCCCACCTACCGGAATCGCCGGCAAACGCTTTTGCTTCCTGCAACGTCTCCTCGATCGCCATGTGTTCTTCGAAACCGATTTTTCCTTGCATCTGTGGTGCACCTGGTTGAAGTAATGTCGATGGAACGGGTCAAGCCTGTTTATGCACTCTGCTGACCAGACTGCCGACGCTTCTTCTGGCGAGGTTCGAGATATCACCCTGAATCAGCAGCAGGCAGGGCAGCAGGATCAATGTCAGCGGCGTGGCGAACAGGATGCCATATCCCATGGCCAGCGCCATCGGGGCCGAAAACGGGTCGGAGCCGCCGACGCCGTAGGCCATCGGTAACAGACCGGCCACCGTGGTCGCCGATGTGAGCAGGATCGGCCGTAGGCGATGCTTGGTGGCATTGACGACAACCCTTTCAATCGGCGCGTCAACTTCATCGTCGCGCATGCGATTCGCGAGATTGACAAGGATCAGCGAATCATTGACGACAATGCCGACGAGGCCGACGACGCCGAGCATTGCAAGAAAACCGATGGCTTGTCCGTGCGCCGCAAATGCAAAGATGACGCCAATAAGTCCGAATGGCACGGCGAACATGACGACGAGTGGCTGCACCAGCGAGTTAAACAGCAACAGCAACACAAGGTAGATGCCCACCGCGGCCACGGCGAACGCAACCATGAGGCTACCCATCGATTCTTCTGTCTCCTCGGTCTCGCCGCCGGCGACGAGATGCATTCCTGGCCAGTCCCCTGTCAAATCGATGGCGTCGAGCACTGCGTTGGTCGCCAGGAGAGAAGTCGTCTTCTCCTTGTCGATGTTCGCGGTGACGGTGATCGTCCGCTCGTTACCGTAATGAAACACATTCGATGGGCCGGCATCCGTCCTGAAATCGGCCACCTCCTGCAATTCGACAAAGCGGCCGTCGTGATTCGGAATGATCAGCTCGCCGAGGACCTCGATTGAGCCGCGTGCCTCTTCCTCGAGAATGACGCGAAAATCGACGTCTTCGTCGCCATAGCGAACCGAGGTTACGATTTCCCCGTCGTAAGCCAGGCGCAAGTTTTTGGCAACGTCGGCAACACTCAATTCCTGCTCGGCGAGCCGGATGTAGTCGAGGTCGACGACGATCTGCTCTTTGCCAGCCTTGTCGTCACGCTCGATGTCGGTGACACCATCGATTTCGCCAAGCTTCGCCACGATATTACTTGCCAGTGCACGACGTTGCTCGTCATCACTGCCAATGACACGTATCTGCACCGGCCGTCCGACCGGCGGGCCGCCGCTATCGATGATGTATGTGAACTTGTCAAAGCCTTCGAGGTGATCGGTCTGCGCGCGCAATGAGTCGACGATCTGATCTGCATTTCGATCGCGTCTGGCGAACGGTGTTAGGTAAACGCCCACAAGCGCCCAGTTCTCGTTCTCTCCAGGGTTGTAGATGCCGTGCGTGCCGATCCGCGTCGTGTAGGAGTCCAGTTCATCCTCGGGCAACGCGGCAACCAGCGCCTCCAGCTCCTGGATCTTCTCCGCTGTCAGGTCGAGCGATGAACCGCTGGGTAGCTCGGTCAGGATGTAGAACTCATCCGCCGACTGCGTCGGGAACAGGACGAAATCCATGAACTTCGCGGCGTACAGGAATGCGGCCGTTATCAGGATGAGAAACACGCCCGTTACGGCATAGCGCTGGCGTAACAGCAAATGCAACACCCGGCCGAAGCGCTCCCGAAGCGTGACGAACCAGGCGGCCGTCTTCATATGTTTCGATTCGGCATGACCACGGGAGCGCGATATCAGGTGCGCGGGCATGATGAACAGCGATTCGATGAGCGATATCGACAAGGCGATAACGACCACGAGTGGAATGACATAAACGAAGTCGCCGAGCATCCCCGACATGAAAAACATCGGAATAAACGCCAACGCCGTCGTCACGACCGTTGTAATCACCGGTTTGGCAACGGCATAGGTGCCTTCAACGGCCGCATCCAGGGGCGTCTTACCCATCTCACGAAAGCGCCAGATATTTTCAGCGACCACGATACCGTCGTCGACGATGATGCCGATCACCAGGATCATTGCGCCCATCGCGATTGTGTCGAGGAATGCGCCGAAGATCGGGAGCATGAAGATTGTGCCTAGCAGCACGACCGGGATACTCAATGCCACCCAGAACGCGGTGTGCCAGTTCAGGAACAGTGTGAGCATCAGCATGACGAGGGTCAGACCGATCAAGCCGTTGGAATTGACGACATTGAGGCGGTTGGTGACCAGCCGCGACTTGTCATTGGAGTATTCGATGCTAACGCCTTCTGGAAGTTGATCCTCGCTGTCGGCGACGAGTTGCTTGATGGCCGCGACAGTGCGGATAATGTCCGACGACTCTTTCTTATAAACGACAAAGGAAATCGCCGGCGTGCCATTCGTTCGCGACAGTACTTTGGCGGGCTCGAAATCATCGCGCAGCACCGCGAGGTCCTTGACGCGAATCGTCGAGCCACCCGCACTAATGCGCACTATGACCTCCGCGGCTTCCATCGGGTCTGTGAATTCAGCCAGCGTAACGATGTTTTTTTCGCTCGTGTAAGACTCGAACGAGCCGCCAGTAGCGCGGATGTTGCGGTTGTGAATTGCCGCAACGATTTCCTGGGAGGCAACCTGGTAGCGCTCGAGGGCGTCCTGATTGATCTCGACCTTAATCTCGCGATCGAGGTAGCCATACTTGGTGACGCTGCGCACACCGGGCACAGCCTCGAGCTCACGCTCCGCACGGCGTGCGACTTCGCGCAGCACGGCATAAGGGACATCGCCCGTGAGTCCGATTTCGATTACCGGGATGGCCGTCGAAGTCGTGAGTTCCTCGACGACAGGGTCTTCGTCGACTTCGACGGGAAGATCCGAGACCCGGGACACCGCATCTCGAATGTCGGTTTTTACCTTACTCTTGTCGCGCATTTCGCGATCGATCCAGATGTGGACGATGGAGATGTTTTCCATCGAAAACGACGTGTACCGGTCGATGCCGTCGACTTCCTTGAGCTCCGCCTCGATCTCGTTGGTCACGTTGAGCTCGACGTCTTCTGGCGACGCGCCGGGATAGCGGGTCGTTACCGTCATTTCGAGGAGATCCACGCTCGGAAAGTTGTCGCGCTGGATGACTGAGAGTGCACTGACCCCGAGAAATATGATGAGGAACGTCAGTACATATGCGAGCGTGGGCTGGTCTGCGAAAAAGCGGATCGCGCCTTTCATGTGCAGCCGTGTCTAACGCGAAAATTCGGCTTTGCCGAACATGCCCGGATACAGCTTGTTCTGCTGGGGCAGCGTGGCCTCGACCACGAACTCGTGCGTGGATTGATCACCGGACGGAACGATCTTGCTTACGGTAGCCTCGAGCGTCAGGTCATCGAGCGCATCGATCGTAACCGTGATGGCCTGGCCATGCTCGATCCGGACGATGTCCTGTTCTTTGACACCGGTGCGGAATTTGAGCGTACTGTGATCCTCGAGCACGAGCAGCGGCTGACCGGGAGAAGTAACGTCGCCGGTCTCCACATTTTTCCTGATGATCACGCCGGCAAACGGCGCCCGGATTTTGGATTCGTCGAGCATTGCGCGCGCCCGCGCGACGTCTGCTTTCGCTCCGGCGACTGTCTGCTCGGCCGCGTCGACTTTAAAATTAGCGTCGTCCAGGTTTTCCGCTGACACCGTTCCTTGCTCACGCAGGTTACGGATGCGCTCCGCCAGCTTGTTCTGGTGCGCCCAGTTGAGTTCCTCCATGCGCAGTCGCGCCTGCGCTCCCGCGAGGGCAGCACGAAGTTCAGCATCCGCTATGTCGACGAGAATTGCACCGGCATCGACCTGATCGCCTTCATCCACGTTGACCGCCGAAACCCTGCCGACGATTTTGGCCGCCAGAGTCACGACGCGATCGGGCACAACGACGCCCGTGGATGAGGGGGCGCGCAGGCTGACCTGGGCCTGGACAGCCGACGCGGAGCAGACCAGGACCAGCAGCAGGCTTAGCGAGCTGTTCTTCTGCATAGGCAGGATTGACAGGCTCGTCCGACTACTGACGACGCTGTACCGCTTCGAGGGATTTCTGGACATTCTCCATCGGGGATATTCCGCCAATCGTCTCGGCGATCTTGCCATCCTGCGTCACGATGAACGTGACGCGTTCGGCGTAGCCGTGATCGATCTCGATGCCGCGTGTGTCCAATTTGCCCTCGCGGGCGTCGCGAACGGCGAGGCCATAGGACCGGGCAATATCCCCGCTCGGGTCAGACGCCACCGCGAGTTTACCTGCGCAGTATTCCGGATCGGCCGAGAAGTCGTTGAGCCGATCGATGCTGTCGAGGGATACGCCAATGACGCTCGCGCCCGCCGCCGTGAACTTATCCATATTCTCGGCAAACTCGTGCGCCTGGATATTGCATCCTCTCGTATAGGCCGACGGATAGAAATAGACCACTACCAGGCCATCATCGAGCGCGTCGCGGAGCGAAAAATCGAAGGCCTTGCCAGCCAGCGACGCTTTTGCCTCGAAGTTCGGTGCGGTGTCGCCTGCTTCGAGCGCCGCGAGCGCAGGCAGAGCAATAGCAGTAAAGCCCAGGAGACCGAGTAGAAGGTTTTTCATGGTGAATCCTCTGTTGGCCCGTCTGGCCGCGGTGGCCAAATGGCAGCATGTATTCTGACGATCACCAGGGTTTCGCGCAAGCGCCTGAACTCTGCTTTGCAGCACCTGGAGCCGAACTAGGAGCGAAGGAAGTTCGGCTGATGACCGCAAGCTCAGGCCCAACATATCCTCGAATCTACATTAAGAAAAGCGTGTAAGTGAGTTAGCGTAGAGTTAGGGCCGGCGTCAGCTGCGGACGCGAAGCCGCCGTTTGCGTCTTGGAACGCACGGCGTGCTATACAGCACATAACGGGACATTGACTAGCCAGGTGTCGGGACGTCCACTATGAGACTCATGTAACGGCTGCTGTTTCCCGAACTCACCTACGCTATTTACATTGAGCGAGATGCCAGACGCACGATTGCAGAAAAGCAGAGTGACCGACACATACCGGAGAATTGCGCCGGTTTATGACCTGTGGGCGCGGCTTACCGAAGGTAGGGCCCGTGATCGCTGCCTGGAGCTGGCCGCCATTCGGGATGGCGAGACGGTGCTCGAGGTGGCCGTCGGCACCGGGTTGGCTTTTGAGAAAATAGTAAGGTCGAACCCATCCGGCCGGAACGAGGGCGTCGATCTGACCGAGGCCATGCTGGAGCGTGCCGAAAGCAGGGCGATCGCAACCGGGCTCAAGAATTATCGGCTGACGATTGGCGATGCCTACGCTTTGGATTTTGCGGATGACAGTTTCGACGCGCTCATTAATAACTACATGTTTGATCTGTTGCCGGAGCGCGACTTTGCCAGGGTACTGAGCGAATTCAGGAGAGTGCTGCGCCCTGGCGGACGGCTTGTCATGGTGAATATGACGAAGGGTCGGCGTTGGTACAACGGGATCTGGGAGTTGATCTACAAAATTAACCCCGCTTTGCTTGGCGGTTGCCGCGGCGTGTCAATCGTTGGGTATCTGGAGGCAGCCGGATTTCAGATTGGTAAGCGGGAATACGTCAGTCAGTTCACGTTCCCGTCTGAAATCATTTTTGCGGTGGCGCAAACAGCCGCATGAGCGTGCGCGGACGCTTCCAGTTTCCGCACCCATTGGCTCTGCTGTTTGGCATTGCCGTATTTGCAGCGCTGATGAGCTACGTTGTGCCCGCCGGCGAATATGAACGCCGCGTCGACGATGCGACCGGACGCACGGTTGTTGTGGCTGGAACCTATCATGAAGTGGAACCGACGCCGGTCGGTGCATTTCAGATGGCCCTCGCGATACCGCGAGGCTTGATAGATGCCGCCGACATCATCGTACTCGTGTTACTCGCGGGTGGCGCCTTCACCGTACTCGATGAATCCGGAACCTTGCGACGTGGCGTATCGGCCCTCGTCAAGAACGCAGGAACGGGTCTGATGGTGATACCCGTCGTGTCCATGATTTTCGCCGTCGGCGGAATCGTGGAAAACATGCAGGAGGAGATCATCGCGCTCGTACCGGTGCTGTTGGTGCTGACGCGACGAGTTGGGTATCCGCCGATCGTGGCCGTAGCGATGAGTGGTGGTGCGGCGATGGTTGGATCGGCCTTCAGTCCGATCAACCCATTCCAGGTCCAGCTAGCGCAGAAACTGGCTGAATTGCCACTCGGTTCGGGAGGCTTGTTTCGCAGCGTGTTTTTGGTAATCGCTCTGGCATGGTGGATCGGCATGACCATGCGTTACGCGGCCAGAAACCGGCTGCCTGCCCAGCTAATCGAAGACGACAGCGAGGTCAAAGTGACGAGACGAGACGCTCTGACGTTCGGGGTCGTACTGGTGACTTTCGTCATCGTAATCTGGGGCATGACGAGCAGGGGTTGGGGCTTCAATGACCTTTCGGCACTCTTCTTTATCATGGGGATCGTCGTTGGGGCCGTTAACGGAATGGGTTTTACCGGGACAGCCGAAGCGTATGTGAAGGGATTTCGGGCAATGGCATCGGCAGCCGTCATGATCGGTTTCGCGAGGGCAATATTCGTCGTGCTGCAGGACGGACAAATCATCGACACGATGGTAAATGCGTTATTCGCACCATTGCAGGGTCTGCCGTTGCTGGTTTCCTCCGTCGGCGTGGTCGTCGCCCAAACAGTGATTCACTTCTTTGTCCCGAGCGTGACCGGTCACGCGGTACTTACTATGCCGGTACTCGTGCCCTTATCGGATCTGCTGGAGTTGTCGCGCCAGGTCATCGTTCTGACGTATCAGTATGGTGCCGGCCTGTGCGACCTGATCACGCCAACCAATGGAGCGCTGCTCGCCATACTCAGCGTCGCGGGGCTGACTTACGCGGACTGGATGCGATTTGCCTTGCGCCTCTATCTGGGGCTCGTCGCATTGGGCCTCAGCGCGATCGCCGCTGCAATTGCAATCGGCCTCTGATAGCAAGCGATTGGCCCGCCACTGGCTGTTTCGGACCCGAATGCCAACGACGCCGACCGCCCTTGAGTCGGGTGAATCTGTTGATAATTGAGGATTTTTGCGCCGAAATGCGCTATACGTACTAAATAAGAACTAACTATAAATCCCTATCGGCCTGCAGACAGGTTGTAAAAGAATCATTCACAGCGGTCGAGGCGCTAGCGGGGAAACGCATCGTCGGTTTTCGTGCTGTCAATAAAAGCACAATGGGAGGGGAAACAAGTGGACATCAAGCGATTCATCATTGGCACCGTCGTAGGCGGCATCGCGTTTTACATACTCGGCTATATCATCTGGGACATCTTGGTCGCAGACTTTTACGCAGCAAATCGTGGTTCGGCCGTTGGTTTGACGAAAGATGCGCCGGTCTTATGGGCTGCTGCAGTGGGCACGCTGGCTTATGCCGCACTCGTAACGCTTGGGATCGGGACCCGAGCCGGTGTTACCACAGTCATGGATGGCGCCAAGGTCGGTGCCGTCGTCGGCTTTTTGCTTTGGCTCACCGTGAATATGATCTTCTTCGCGTATTTCAACATTTCGAATCTGACGGTCACAATAGTGGACCCGTTGCTCGAAGCCGTTCGAGCCGGACTCGGTGGTGCCGTCATCGCAGTTGTGCTCGGAAAAGTATCTGGCTGAGGAGTCCTTTCCGCATAAGCCTGTGTGACCGATGAACACATCGTGCTGTCATGCCCAGTCTGCTGGAAGGTTCTTCTCCTTTTTCGCTCGAAACGCTCGCAAGCGCTTCGAGCGAAAAGGCTTCGAGCCATCACAGAAACATCTGCTGGCAGGCCTCGAAAAAGTCGGTTACAGGGATGCGAGCGTGCTCGAGATCGGCTGCGGCGTCGGCCACCTGCATCAAACCCTGCTGGAGCAGGGGGCGCGTACGTCTGTCGGTATCGATCTTGCGCCGAAGATGTTATCGGAGGCCAGAATCTGGGCGGATGAAAGAGGGCTAAGCGACCGCACTGACTATATCGAGGGCGATTTCATGGCGCTCGATGCGCGTATCGACGGCGCCGATATCTGTGTGTTGGATAAGGTCGTGTGTTGCTACCCGGATGCACAGGGGCTGGTGCAGAAATCGCTGGCGAAAACCGGGCGCGTTTATGCACTCACGTACCCACGGAATCGATGGTTCGTGCGTTGGGGGACGGGGGCCATCGCCTGCCTGTTATGGCTGATTCGATCGGACTTTCGTCCCTACGTTCATGATCCCGTTCAAATAGAACGCTGGATTTCCGGCGATGGCCTGGAAAAGCGTTTCGAAGAGCAAACCGCCGCGTGGTTAACCCAGATATTCGCGAGGCCGTAGAGTAAAGTCGGCTCGTAGCCGCAGGCCGACCATCCGCCCGCGTGTGCATCCCCGGCTGGGCCACACTGTCCCGGCATGTTCAATTATCTTGAGTGATTCGAATTCCTCGATTCGCGATCATGAGATCGCCAATGTGTGATCTGATTCCTGCAAATCGGTATCGACGACCCCATTATTGGCTGCATCCAGCAAACACCGCGGCGTCCGAGTTGCCATCGAAATCTCTTCGCCGATTTCAAGGAGTTCCCAATGAAACACTGGATTGTTGCTATTTCTCTCCTGATCGTGGCCGTGCCAGTCGCAGGAGTCGCCGCTTCCGATGAACGCAATGGACAGCGACTCTTTGCCGGATGTCTCAAAAAGGTCGATGACAAGGCGACGCTCAAAGCAGGTTTCTTCGTGTGCAAGGGGGAAAGAGACCCCGAACCGTTTGGAGGCAACGGCAGGGCCTGCGGGGATTGCCACGTACCCGGGGACAATTTTGGGATCTCGGTAACGCGGATTTCCAGTTTGCGTAGTGATCATCCGTTCTTCTTCCGCGGCCTTGACGAAGATCAGAAATTGTTGCGGAATCAAGGTCTCGTCCGCGTCATCGTTCCAGGCGAAATCGATGAGTTTCGCCGCACGCCGAAGCTAATTCACCTGCAGTCGATGTGCGATAAAAAGGGAAGATGTGATGCGCTGGGCGTAAGCGGAGACCGGGTCAGAGATCTCTGCACATTCTCGATCCAGGCTATTAGTAACCACATGTCGAAGACCGTCAATCGGGTACCGGGGAAGGATTTCAGGGTGCCGACCAAGAAAGAATGTAAGTGGCTTGTGGCCTACATGGTATCGGATCTGGTCGCCGATCAGGATGAAAGGAACAAGTAAAGGCTGGTAGGTACAAATCTTACTGTGCAGCTGCAATGGCTGCTTGAAGTTCCTCGGCGGTATTTTCAATCGCCGTTTTTGTGCAACTTCGTATATCAGCACTCTTTGACGGTGTTCGAGGTAGCGGGTACATCGCTTCGAGCATCGCGCACGATTCTTTCGCGATAGTCTCGACGCGTTTCTCGAGCTTCATCACATCTGCGTATGGGCATGTCGCTCGGTCTTTTGCTACGCTCGGCAGATAACAATGCCCATCGAGCGGCGGGACCCTGACTGCCCGCTCAGGGGCGACTGATCCCGGACCAGGCGTTGCCGGTATTCAGCCTGCAATCAGGAGCAATGATCATGTCTAGAAGAACGCAGCGAAACCTCATCGTTTTGAGCGCGGCGGTTTTCCTAACCGCGGGCTGCTCGGATAAAGCACCGGAACAAACGACGACCGGTACGACGACTGACACGGCGGCCGATACTGCGGCTGCAGATGCCGTTAGCTTAAACGGTCACACCGGAGTCCTTCGGGGCATGGTCACCGACTCGTCCGGCGAGCCTGTCGCCGGGGCGTTCGTAAGACTGGACAGCGTCGACGGGCGCCTGACCTTTATGTTCATTAGCCAGGAGGGTGGCCGTTATACAGCCAACAAGCTGCCAGCGGGAAGCTTCGCGGTGCAGGCTATTGGCAACGATTTCCAGAGCCCTTCGACTGCAATCGTTGAGGTGACGGAACAGGAGACGGCGCAGATGAACCTCGCGCTCACCGACGAGCGGGCACCGGACCTGCCAGCTGCCTGGCCACGGAGATTTCCCGAGCATCTGGCGACGGCAAGCGAGCTACCGGAGGGGCGTGGCAAGGAAATCATCATGACCCGCTGCACCGGCTGTCACACGGAAGCAAGCGTGGTCACCCGGCGAGTCGATCGCGAGGCGTGGGAAGCCACGGTTGCCGAAATGCGTGAGCTGATGGCCGGGCTCGAACTTCCCGATCTGAGCGATGAAGAGGTCACGGTGTTGATCGAATATCTGACCGTCAATCTGCCTCCGATGCCGGCGCCGGATCCGAACAGTCGCCTGCCGCGAACCCAGATGCAGGGCGAGGCCAGGAATTACCAGGTCGTGCAATACAACCTCGAGAATGAATTGGCGGAAGCCCACGATGTCGCAGTGGACCCGTGGGGGGTTGGCTGGGCCAACCAGCGGACCGGCGGCAAAATCAGCCGCTTCGACCCGGTGACCTACGCATACAGCGAAATCGGCCCGCCTCTGTATACAGCCAAACGGGCACGCCCGGGTAATCTGCAGATCTCGAGGGAGGGCATTATGTGGCTGCCCGATCCGTTCGAGACGCGCTGGCTGAGCTACGACATCGCGGCCGAGGCATGGACCGACTGGCCGTTCCCAACCGACAAGATCCGCGGCCAGGTGCAGGGCAACAGCATGGCGCTGCACCAGGACGGCACCATCTGGTCCTCGGGTCCGGGCGCCGCACGGCGGCTAAATCCTGAAACCGGCGAATGGAGTGCGTGGGATACGCCGACCTGGACCCGGACGCAGGAGAATCCCGGCGGTTACGGGATGACCGTGGCCGGTGATGGCAGGGTCTGGATGGCCGAAAACCGGGCAGACCTCATGGCGCGCTTCGATGCGACAAGCGGCGAAGTCGTCGAGTTCGAGATTCCCGTCGAGGGCACCGCCTATCCGCGCCGTATGGACCACGACCGGGAAGGCGATGTCTGGGTAGGATTGTGGGGTGCCGGCAAGTTACTGAAGATCGATCAGCATACGGCTGAGATGACGGTCATCGATCCTCCGATTCCTTATAACGGCGCTTACTCGATCGATTTCGATGAGACCAATGACCTGCTGTGGGTAACCCTGCAAACGGTTGATTTATTCGCTCGCTACAATCCGCGGACCGAAGAATGGTTGCTGCTGCCATTGCCGCAGGCCGAAACGGATGCGCGGCGCATAGAAGTTGATCAGCACAACCCGAACCGGGTTTGGTGGAGCAGCACGGCCAACTTTGCCCGAATAGGATTTGTGGAGTTGTTAGACAACGGATCCTAGGATCGCCCGCACGCAAATGATTTGCGGCAAACGTTGACAGCATTAGTCAGCTTAATAGGGCAAGAGCCTGCCGATTAACTGCGCCGGATCTCCGTCCACCCTGGGTCTGAATTTCTGAATCGTATTGCTGTGATCCGCAATATATAGATTGCCGTCACTGTCCGTCGTGAAATCGTGGATGCCACCCGTGATGGCACCGGGTGCGAAGCCCCAGGTTCCCCAACTCTCATGCAACCTGCCGTTCAGGTCGAACTTGAGGAACTTCGCCGTAAATATATCGGCCACCCACAGAAACCGGCGGTTTGCGGTCATGCGGACAACGGCTGGAGCAACAATATTGGGCCATTGGTCCACATAGTTTCCGTCGGCATCGAAAACCTGGATACGATGGTTATTGCGGTCAGCGACGTAAATGCGGCCGCCAACCCGATCAAAGAAAAGATCGTGTGCCCCATTGAGTTCACCGGGCCCACTGCCCCGTTTGCCGAATTCCGTTACGTATTCCCCATTCGCGGAGAAGCGAATCACGCGCTCGGAAGAGACCGTCCAGAAACCTCCGTCGGGGAGGAAGGTCATCCCTTCCGGAAAGATCGTGGCCTGGTCAGTCGTCGTCGGGACATCCTCAGGGTCTATCGTGTAGATGAGTTTTGCCCCGTCATTCGTGAATTTCGTGATCTTGCCCCGGCCGGTCACATAGACGTGCCCCTCGGGGTCATCGGGACTGATACGAATGAACTGAATCGATGGAAACATCTCGTCCCACTGTTTCCAGTACTCGATCATTCTGCCTTTGCGATTGTAGACAGTGATTTTGTGGGTTGGCTTCGGTCGCCGGTAGATTCGCGTACGGTCATCGGCCAGATACTTGTAAATGCTGCGTGCATCCCAGGTGTAGGCGACTGGCCATGGATCCTTGGTCCTGCGAGACCCCACAATGATGCGATCGGGCGATGCAATGAACACGGACGGCACGTCAGCCAGCATGCGCCCGCCTTGCATAGGTTCTGGCCACCCGCGTACCGGAGTGTAAGGACCGCTCAGGCCCGAACCGCCTTTACCATCAACAGGGTCTACCTGCTCGTAGCCGATCTCGAAATTTACGCCCTCCGGGTGGTTCGTGGTCTGCACGATCTGCGCTTGGGCGTCAAACACTGTGAACGCCAGGATTCCAGCCGTTGACAGCACGAATGGTCTGGAACTGAACATGGGATCGACTCCTGCGCTATTTTCTAGTCGTTCGCGTGATAAACGATCTCGCCGCCGATCACTGTCATCAGCACGCGTATGTTGGCGATCTGTTCCACCGGAATCGATAGATAGTCGCTGTCGATGACAATCACATCCGCCCATTTCCCCACTTCGATGGATCCGAGTTCGTCTCCTTTGAGTATGTTGAGTGCATTCCATCGGGTCGCTGCCCGTAGCACTTCTTTGCGGTCAACAGCCTCTGCTGCGTTCCATGTCCGCCCGTCCAGGTCCTTGCGCGTAATAGCCGTTTGCATGTACGTGAACATCATTGGGCCGCCCTGGTCACCGTCGGTATGCAGTCCCGGCTTCAAGCCTGCGTCAATCAATGACCGCATGGGGACCACCCATTCAGATACGGCCTCGGGGTCATAGCCTTCAGAATCAATGTGCGCCCGGATGATGTATTTCGGGCCACAGGTCCAGGTAATACCCAGTCGTTTGCCCCTTTCAATCTGGTCGGCGCGGGGATTGATAGCACAGTGATCGAGCACGTGCCTTTTTGCCCGGATGTCCTCCAGCGTCATCCCGCCCGCCGCACTCGCCTGCTCGATCAAGAGTAAGATGTAGTCGACGGCGAGGTCGCCATGCACATGAAACCCGGATATGCGAAAGCCGCTGCGTAACGCCGGGAAGAGGCTGTGCCACAATTCGCCTCCCGGCACGATGTTACAACTTTCGAGTTGCTTCCTCGTTGATGGCAGCGTAGTACATTGAAAGGAATCCGCAGAGCCGCCGTAGATTCCCGCCATCCATAGAAAAGGCGTACCGTATCCCTGGTAATTGGGCATCTGTCTCGCCATAAACTCCGACGCCATGGGGCTTCTGAAACTCTCTATGTGATAAGCCCAGCGGACGGGCATCTCACCGTGCTGGTCCAGCAACGTCATCGCAGCGTGTTCTTCGGCATCCAGCTTCGACGCGATTGTCGTGATCCCGTATGTTGCCCAGTGATCACGAAGCTCTGCTCTGAGGGACCGTGCCAGCAGCTCGATTCTTCGGCTGTACGGCAACCGATCCTTGCCTGGAAAAAAATCTCTGCTGCTATCCGGAACAACAGCCGAAATGATCGGCCGTACACCGGGACCCAGGCGGCCTGTTGGCACGCCTTGCGAATCAAGCTCCGGGTCCAGGTCAACCAACGGGACCTTTTCCCGCAAATCCTCGAGGCCGGCCGAATTCACCATCAGGTTACCGTCGGCGTCGACGAGCATGGGGCGGTTCGGCGACAATTTGTCCAGGTCGTAGCGGTCGAATGCCTTATAGAAATAATAATCGGCGTCACCGGGAGCGGACCGCATCAGGTAGGTCAGCCAGGGACGCTCCTCCGCTGACATTCGCAGGTCCTGCCGGACCCGGGCCCGCAACTGCCCCAGCATCAATCGCACGCTTTCACTCATATCGAGGTTCAGTCTCGGTCCCTCGATCATGTGCGTCGCTGCAATTTCCGGCGCCACCTCGGGCGCAGTACGGTAGCCAGCATACTGCGTGGGATGGGTGTGGGTGTCGATGAGTCCCGGCATAACTGTCTTGCCGTCAAGATCGATTTGCCGGGTTTGGGGTCCGGCCAGTCTCCGGACCTGTTCATCCGATCCCACCGCCTGAATGATCCCGTCGCGGATCGCCAATCCCTCCGCGACGGTGAAATCTCCTGCGTCCGAGTCGACGGTCAACACGTTAGCGTTGAAGAAAATAGTATCCGCCGGAGTCGAAGTGGCCTGCTGCGCAAATGTGGATATGCTGAATAAGATCAGGCCGGAGCTGACAATAATTTTCGGGATGTATGTCGTTCTCATCTTTCCAGACCCCCCAAGAGCTGGTTGGCGATGGCATTTTTTACGCTGCGCCGGGTTCAAAGCCAGGTCGTCGCAATGTTCTGCAGCAACCACGGATTATGCGCTTTAACTGCGCATCAAGCATCCCGGCTGGCCGGTCTGCTGCTGTGAGCGGACCTGCCACGTTACTGCGCTGAGCTCCTCGATTTCTGGCAAAGTTTCCGTGCGATCCAGAAAGAATCGACACGGCGCGCATAAGTACAAATGCGCATTGAATCTCTGCCTCAGAAACTCCACGCCCAGTCATACGGAGTGGGGAGAATTGCAATGATGAAACAAATGATGCATGACTGTTGCGGACCGGACGGCAAGCCGGACTTCGAAAAAATGACAAAATTCATGGAGCGGCAGGATCGCTCCAGCATATTCGATGTCCTCGGCTGGTCGCTGTTCTTCATCTGGATCGGCGTTGCCTGGCTCATGGGCCTCGGTCTCGGCTATGGTTTGCTTGGCGTCGGTATTATTACGCTGGGCATGCAGGTCGCCAGGTACTTCTACGACGTCAAGGTCGAGTGGTTCTGGGTCCTGGTCGGTCTCGCGTTCCTGATCGCCGCATTCTGGGAGCTCTGGAGCGTAGCCGTCCCGCTGGCTCCGATCGTACTGATTGCTGCCGGAGTCGGCCTGTTGCTGTGGCACATGTTGCGCAGGGACAAGAAGACGGACGCCTGATGCGCTGCTGATCGGCGCTGACACGTCGATTGCCTGAACTGACCCGTCAGTTTAAGTCGATTAACGGCATGGCTCGGTCAGGGGCACTGCCCGGAGTGCGCGACGAAGATCAGATCGTCGGTCGGGAAGCCGAGATTACTGGCCTTGAGAATCAGTTGCTCGAGGACGTGGGGATCGAGCTTTGGCGAACGACTCAGGATCCATAAATAGGAGCGATCCGGACCGGCGACGACAGAGTATTGATACGCGGCCTTGTCCAGTTCGATGATGTTATAGCCGCCGTAAAACGGGCCGAAGAATGACACTTTTAGACTGCCGACGTCGGCGTCACCCACGAAATACGCTTTGCCGATCGCTTCGTCCCACTCGCAGGATTCCACTGAATAACCGCGATTGACGACGTGTAAACCGCCGTCGTCACGCCGGCTGTAGGTTGCTGTCACGTCCGACAGGCCGCGCTCGAAACGATGGTCGAGTCGCGCGATTTCATACCAGGTGCCGAGGTAACGATCGACTTCGAAGCCCGTGACGACGTCGACTCCCTCAGGCACGCCCGTACAAGCACTCAGCGAGCCGAGAAACAGGACGGCCAGGGCAGCAGGGCAATGATATAGTCTGCGTACAGGCATAAGGCGTGTCGAAAAAAGCAAATGTCGGAGAATGATAATATGAATAGTTGTCCCAATGTTGCTGCCGTGCTCGTGTCATGTCTCCTGTTGAGCTTGACTCCGGTATTGAATGCACAGGAAGCGGCAACGTCTGACGACATCTTCAGGATTGGCGAGCATCCGGTCACTCTCAATGAAGAGTTCGGAGTTTCCACAGCTCATATCGGCGAAGGACGCCTGCATCAGGTCGATGCGACGATCATCGAACTCCCTCCGGGCGGACAAACGCCCGCCGTACGGCACCTCGCCGAGGAGATCATCTATATCATCTCCGGCGCGGGTCACACGAACCTGTGGGTTCCGAGCGAGGATAAAGTGCACCGCTACGATTGGCAGGCGGGCGACCTGCTGTCACCGAGCCTGAACGCCTGGCACCAGCACTTCAATGCATCGGCCGATAATGCCGTGCGCTTTATCTCGATTACGACCACGCCGATCATCAATAACTTTTTCCATGATTCGGATTTCATCGCCAGCAGTGACTTCGTGTTTGCCGAGCGCTGGGAGCATGCGACCACGCAACAGCCCGTATACACGCCCGAAGGCGGTTTCGAGACCTCGGAAGTCGTACGCATGCGTGTTGGGCACCTGCTGCCCGATCTTCCGGATCGCAAGCTCAGACAACGGCGCAAGGGTGCCTGGGGCATCACGATCCTTCCCGAAGGCGATCTTGCCGGAAACCACGTTCTCGAGATGGAGGTCCGGGAGAAAGACGGCGAAGAGTTTACGGATGCAGAAGCGCACTTGCACCGGCATCCATGGGAGGTCGTTTACATCGTGCTCGACGGGCAAGGCTTCAGCTACATGCAGCGCAAGGGAGAATCGTTGCGCAAAGTGAACTGGCAGGAAGGCGATCTGTTCATCGCCGAGGCCAACGAATATCACGACAACCGCTCAGCGCCAAACACGCGGACGCGTTACCTGCAGGTCAAGGCAGCAGGGTATTTCCGCGGTGTCGGTGATGTCGGTGGTATCGTCCTCAAGGAAGACGACGATCGATAATTGAGCCAGGGATTACTGTCCAACGGCTTTACTCCGTTTCGATCTTGATCCAGACGACGGTGCCGTCGTCGCTTACATTGGCTTCAATGCGCCGGCCGACCTTGCAGTCGCTCATGTCGCCGGTAGCGCTCTTTTTTCTGGAGTGCGATCGATCGAGGTAGTACGTAGTCTTGTCATCAACGTTGATGCTCTTCGCGCCTGTCTTACCCAGCATTTCGATGCTGCGAGCTGCATAGTCGACCTGGCGTATTTCGCCGATGTAACTTCTTGAAACCGATATGCCAGGTGATTTGCCGATCGGGATATACACTTCCGTCGCTTGCTGTCCGCGCGCGAGCGGCGGCATTGACATCAATGCCGCAAGCACGACACCGATACTGATTGCCTTACTGTTCATGATTCGATCATCCTCTCACGTGCCCGTGACAGGCTCGCACGCGCCTCGCCAACAAGCTGTTTGCGTCCGGTGCCGCTGCCAGCGAGCGCCTCGTTGACAGACGTCAGCGCAATGCGCAGTTCCCCGACCGCCGGTGGATGCAGATTGGAACCCGACAAAACCTGCACGGCATCTTCGATTTCGAAGGTGGCCCGGCGAATTAACGATGTCTGCTGTTCCGGAGTGATACGGAAGGCCGGATAAGCCCGATCGAGCAGGGCGTCGCTTTGGCGGATGTTTTCGAGCGCATTGATAACTCGCAAAAATGCGGCGACGGCAACGACCTGGGTCGCATCCAGTTTGATGCCGCTACCGGTTGCGCCGGCGAGCAATTGTCCGGCAGGCGAGTCATTAAACGCATCACCATTATAAAAAGCGACGGCGCCCTCGATCGTATCGACGGCATTGTTGTGAAAGAACGGTCCGGTATCCGCGGCTTCGACGACAGGCGGCGTATTGAACTCACCGGTCCCGGGGATACCGAGACCGTCGTCAGGCGGGACGCGTTCGCCCGTCAGGTCTGCCGGCTGGTCGGGCAGGGCCTCCACGCCGGTGTTGAAATTCAGGTTACCGGCGCCGGGACCGAAAATTCCCGGGTCGCCGTTCGCGCCGGCGTTGAAGTGGCAGGCATTGCACTTGCCGAGCGCACGGTCCATGAAGATCTCCTGGCCGCGTAACGCCAGCGTTCCCCTCAATGTCAATGGCAGTGTCAGATCCTGTTGGCGGCCAAGCGACAACTGAAAGGCCTCGAGCGCGTCCAGTTCGTCATCAGTCGGCAGTCGAAAATCGACGCCTGCGATGCGGTTGGTCGTCAGCGGAAAGTGCTGGATTACGGCGCCGACGGCGAAAGACCGCAATGAGCCGTCGCCGGGCGCGCCGTCACCCGACCATCCGGTCTGGGGGCCGGCCGCGCTATCGATCGACGTCCGTAACGCAAGCGTGTGCGGAATGCCACGCAAGTTGAAGTTGTTGGCCAGGTCGTCAAAACCATCCTGATTCTCGAGGATCAGCCCAAGCTCGCGAATCAGCCGAGTATTCTCGAAGTTCTGCGCCAGGTCGGGATTCGTTTCGGCGACGAACAATGCATCGTCGGCCGGCAGGGTAGCGATGAAGTTTGGCGATAACGCGAAGTTATCTTCCGCACGGTGACAAGTGCCGCAGGTTCGGCCATTGCCATTGAACGTCTCATTGAAAAAGAGGCGCTCGCCTTTGCGGACGAGTTCTTCTGCAGGTGGAACAGGCGGCGTAACCTGGCACGCAGCGATGAACATGCACGCGAAGAGCCCCGTCCAGTTATGCTTATGCCCAAGTGCGAACTGCATATTAAACCTCGTCGGTGTCGAACGCGTGTATTTTCCTCTGTTTGCAGCAATAAGCAATCTGTCGCGTTGTGGCGACTTCCCCTAAGTGATTGAATCAGGGTCGCGACTTCTTGCGACAGTCAAAATGATGTGCGCTGGATGGCGATCACGCGCAGAAAATCTGCTCATCAGCCGTTCCCGGCCCAGACCGGCGGTCGGCGATCGGCCCACGGTTGTTCTTTCTCGAGCTGTGCGCCGAGGCGCAGCAGTGTCGCTTCGCCACCAAAGCGTCCGGCGAACTGCACGCCGATCGGTACGCCCGCGCTATGCATGTGCAGCGGCAACGAGATCGCGGGCAGTCCCGTGACGTTGCAGATCAGCGTGAACGCGGCGAACGAATACATGCGCTGCCCCCACTCGTAGATATCCATGCCCGGCACATTGCTGCTATACGTGCCCAGTGGCTGGGCCGGCAATGCGGTGGTCGGCGTCATCAGAACGTCGCGGCTTGCGAAGAACCGACTAACAGTGCGCGTCACCGTGTTGAACACGTTTTGGGCGGCGAGGAATTCGGTGGCCGTGAGCGCCTTGCCAAGGCGGTACGCATCGAGGATCGGGGGCTCCAGCGTCGCTTCGCCGGGTTCGCGACCCGTTACCGATGCGAGGTAGTCGACGAGTGCGGCGTTCGACGCTGCCTTGACCTGGATATTGGCACGCGCGAGCGCCGCGGCATCGTAATCAGGGCGGGCTTCCTCGACGTCGTGCCCGAGCGATGCGCACAGCTTTGCCGTCTCCTCGACGCGGCTGCGATATTCGGGGTCGACGGGATCGCCGGTCCAGGTCGCGGTCGTGAACGCGATGCGCAGACGTCCGGGTGCGATCTTGAGTTCCTCGACGTACGGACGCGAAGGCGGTGCGATCGTGAACGGATCGCCGACGCCGCGGCCTTGAGTCGCGTCGAGCAAGGCGGCCGAATCGCGTAATGTCCGTACCACGGCGTGCTCGATCGCCAGCCCGCACTGGATATCCGCCGCCGCAGGACCCGGTGTTGTGCGGCCGCGAGTAGGCTTGAGTCCCACAAGGCCGCAACAGGAAGACGGGTTGCGGATCGAACCGCCCGCGTCATTGGCATGCGCAATCGGCACGATGCCCGACGCTACGGCCGCAGCCGCGCCGCCGCTCGAGCCGCCCGTCATGCGGGTCGTGTCCCAGGGATTCAGTGTCGGGCCGTACAGCACCGATTCAGTCGTGCAGCTGAAGCCGAGCTCGGGTGTCGTCGTGCGGCCGAGGATGTTGAGCCCGGCTGCGCGCCACTGCTGCGTGAGATCGGAATCGGCCGGCGCCACGTAGCCTGCAGCGAGCCGGCTGCCGAATTCACAGCGCGTACCTTTTTCGGTCGCACCGATATCCTTGATCAGAAACGGTACGCCTGCAAACGGCGCGTCGGCGGCGAGATTGTCAAACGGCACATCGGTGCGCTCGGGAAACGTCTCGATAATTGCATTTAGCGTGGGGTTGACGCGCTCGACTGCGGCGAGGAAAGCACCTGCGAGTTCGGCCGGTGACACGTCGCCGGCGCGCACGAGTTTGCTGAGGCCGGTTGCGTCGTATTGTGTGTATTCGTCGAGGCGCACGGCCTTGTCCCTGGTGTTCGAAGTCAGAGTGTAGCGCCGCAATCGGCGCCGCGCATTGACAGACCGGATGGCACCACGGATATTCGCCGCTATGCTGCAGGCGATCGGCAACTTCATGACCGAACGATTCCGGCGCTGGATGCCCGATGCGTTCGTGTTTGCCGTCGGGCTGACGCTGCTGACGGCTGGTCTCGCTTATATTGTCACCGATGCCGGGCCTGTCGCGATCCTCGACAGCTGGTACAAAGGATTCTGGCAGCTGCTGGCGTTCGGCATGCAGATGGTGCTGATGCTCTCGACGGGTTTCGCGATCGCGCTGTCGCCCACCGTGGCGCGCCTGATCGACTGGATCGCGCACCACGTCAACACGCCGAATCGCGTCTACATCGCGATCGTTATCGTCGGCGGGCTGTTCGGGCTCGTAAGCTGGGGCTGGCTCGTGCTGACAGCCGTGCTCGCCAGGGAACTCGCACAGCGCGTCCGCGGGCTCGACTACGCGTTCCTGACGGCCGTGGTTTATTTATCGGGCTCAACCTGGGTGGGTGGCTTGTCGAGTTCGATTCCGCTGCTGCTCAATACGCCCGGCAATTTCCTGATTGAGCAGGGCACGCTCGCCAGCACCGTGTCGGTTGCGACGACGCTCGGTAGCCGGCTCAACCTGGCTTACCTCGCGATGTACTTTTTCGTGTTCCCGTTGCTCATCCTGATGCTCCGGCCGCGCACGGTGACCGACATGTCCGCGTTCGCGCGCGAGGAGAGCACCGTGTCGATCTCGGTGGCCGAGGAGGCGCACGACGAAACCGGGGCCGAGCGCACGCTGTCGAACCGAATGAACCAGAGCCGCATCCTCGCGCTCGTGCTTGCATTCGGCGGCTTCGCGTATATCGGGCGGCATTTCGCATTACGCGGCTTCGATATCGATCTAAACATCATGATTTTCATCTTCATCATGACCGGTCTCCTCGCGCACGGCACGCCGCTGCGCTATGTGATCGCGATGCGCCGCGCCTGCGCCAACGTGTCCGGCATCATTTTCCAGTACCCGTTCTACGCGGGGATTATGGGCATCATGACGTTCACGGGCCTCGGCCAGCTCATTGCGAACGCGATGGCCAGCGGTGCAAGCGTAGCCTCGCTGCCGTTCATCGGCCAGACTGCCGGCGCAGTCGTGAATTTCGCGATCCCGTCGGCGGGCGGCGAGTGGGCCGTCATCGGGGCGACGTTCGTCGAAGCTACGCGCGCACTGACTACGGGTCTGCCGGCCGCGGAATTCGACGCCTTGCTCGCGCGTGTGTCGATGGCCGTCGCGTACGGTGAAACGTCGACCAACCTGCTGCAGCCGTTCTTCCTGCTGATCGTGCTGCCCGTCATGGGTGCGGGCATGCGCCTGCAGGCCCGCGACGTGATGGGCTACCTCGTGCTGCCGTTTATCGTGCTGTTCGGGCTGACGGCCGTGATCGTCACCTGGGTGTGACGGCAAAGCGGAGTAAATTATCGATGCCTTCCCCAGTCACCGAATCCGCGATCAAGGCCCTCTTGGCCAACCTGGGCCGGTATCTTGCGAACCTCGCCCGCGCGGGCCTGCAGCGCAAGGAAGAATCGAGAAAAGCCCTGCAGGGCGTGATCCGTGCTACGCGGCAGACGCAGGTCTACCTGCGCGCTCTGCAGGTCAAGGGCAAGCGGAATTTCACCAAAGAAGAGCGCATCAGCGACACCTGGACCAAACTCTCGTTCGAACTCGGGAAACTCGGCGTCAAAGCCCTGGCCAAACGCTGCGACATCGCGGGCGGTTACTGGTCGGACCCGGACAAGTTCTCGGACGAGTTCCTGAAAAAAGCGAAAGCACGATTGCAGGACCTGGAGATGGAAGCGAGGACACTGCTGGCGAAGCTGTGACGCAGGTGCCCGCTTTGGCGTTGTCCATAGCAATTATTGTCTTGCAAATGCCACCGCGATTTCCGCCGCAACGCGCGCATTGTTGATCACAAGCTGAATGTTGGTGTCGAGGCTGCGACCGCCCGTGCGCTCGGCAATGCTCGCCAGTAAGAACGGCGTCGCGTCTTTGCCTGTGATCCCCTGATGCTGCAGGTCGGCGAGAGCGGCGTTGATGACGCCATCAATGTCATCTTTGTCGAGCCCATGTTCTTCAGGTACAGGCACGGCGACGACCATGCCGCCGTCCAGACCGATGTCCCATTTGATGCGCATCGCGGCGGCGACGTCGGCGGCAGATTCGACGCGATAGTCCACCGGGAAGCCGCTGTCACGGGAATAAAAAGCGGGCAGGGTATCCGTTTCGAAACCAACAACAGGCACGCCCTTGGTTTCGAGGTACTCGAGCGTACGGCCAATATCGAGCACCGACTTGATGCCGGCGCAAACGACGGCGACGTTGCTGCGGGCGAGCTCCTCGAGATCCGCGGAGATATCCAATCTCGCCTCGACACCACGATGCACGCCGCCGATACCGCCGGTCGCGAACACGCAAATGCCGGCCATGGCGGCGATGATCATCGTCGCGGCGACAGTCGTTGCACCGTCATCCTTACGCGCAATGACGAACGGCAGATCGCGGCGGCTGCACTTGATGACCTGTTGCCCCCGCTCGCCGAGATGCCGAATGTCTTCGGCCGTCAGCCCGACTTTGAGGCGGCCATCCAAAATGGCGATCGTGGCGGGCGTAGCGCCGTATTGTCGTACCGTATCTTCAACGGTCGCCGCCGTTTCAACGTTTTGCGGATACGGCATGCCGTGACTGATAATCGTGGATTCGAGCGCAACGACGGCCTGGCCGGCACGCAATGCCGCCGCGACGTCGGGCGCGATATCGAGATAGTCGCTCGTGAGATTATCCGGCACGCTGATTCTCAATCGCTTGTTCGATTGCGGCGAGAGACAGGGCCGGGCTGCAGGCCGCACGGTGCGACAGCGTAACGTCCGCGGCCGCGAGCGCGAATTGCAGGGTTCGATCCATCGGCCAGGATTCCAGCCAGGCGTAGGTGAGACCGGCGAGGAAGGCATCGCCCGCGCCGCCGGCATTGTGCACGCCGCGCGTCGTGTACTTCTGTTTAGCGACGCCCTGGGCGTTGCCCGTGCTGTAGAAAACACCCTCGTCACCACGCGTGATGTAGATGCGTTTGATACCTTCGTCATGCAGTCGCGCCGCGTTCTCTAGCAATTCGGCTTGCGTGCGTGCTTGCATACCGGTGAGCGCCTCGACTTCGATCGTGCTCGTCTTTAACGTGTGCAGGGATGACAGGTACGGTTTGAGGCGCGTTGCCTTGGCCGTCGAGACCGTGTCGGCGAAGATCGGGATATCCGTAAACGTCCCCGTGATCCAGGCGAGGGCATCGTCGGGGAGATTGGCATCCACGATGATCAGAGTGGCCTGACCAAGCATGGCCTGGAGCGGCTGCAGTCGTTCGGCGCTCAGTTGATCGATGATGCTCATGTCGGCAATAGCAACCTGCATGTCGCCCGTGTCATCGAGCACCGACACGTAAGTCGACGTCGGTGCCGATGCGGTCTCGTGCACGTATTGCATGTCGATGCCGGCGTCGCAAGACAAGCGCATGAGCATCTGGCCGTGGTGATCGTTACCGATGACCGACACGAGCCGGCAGTCAACATGGAGCCGTGCCAGGTTCTCGGCGACGTTACGCGCCACGCCACCGGCGGAAATATGCACCGTACCAGGGTTCGAGTCATTCGCTCGCAGCGACTCTATCGATTTGCCGTGGATGTCGATGTTGGCGCCGCCGATGACAACGACAAAGGGCATGTCTCCGGTCATCTGGCTACACCTTTAACCATGTTCAGGGTCTAACGCTCTGTCCAGCCCGGTCCGCGCACTACGCGGCCCGGCGTGGCACCCGTATGGTCGCCGTCTTTGAGAACCTGCTCGCCATTGACGAATACGTGAACCATCCCGGTTGCATACTGGTGCGGCTCGGTAAACGTTGCGTGATCCTCGATCGTTGCCGGATCGAACACGACAACGTCGGCAAAGAATCCCTGCCTGAGTTCGCCGCGCCGGTCGAGCTTGAGGACTTGTGCCGGCAGCGCTGCCAGCTTGTGGACAGCATCTTCGAGCGTGATGACCCTCTCGTCGCGCACATACTTCGCCAACACGCGGGCAAAGCTGCCGTAGGCACGCGGATGCGGGTTGCTCTTGAGAAACACGCCTTCCGGCGCCAGCGATGCTTCGTCGGAATTGAAACTGACCCAGGGCAGTGAGACCGCCCGGCGCACGATGTCTTCGGACTGCCCGAAATACACCGTGCCGATACGGCTGTCGTCTTCGATGATAAGATCCATGATCGTTTCCTGCGGGCTCGTGCCGCGCATCGCGGCGACTTCGGCGACTGTCTTGCCCGTCAGTGGCTTCAGCGCTTCGGACTTGAAGCCGATCAGCAGGATATTGTCGGGTGACCCGACCGCGAGAAACCCGTTCTCCCATTCGTCGGATTCTTCGAGCATTTCTGCGGCCAGCTTCTTGCGTATCGCCGGGTCCTGCATGCGTTTGACCGACGCCTCGAAGCCACCTTCCTGCACCCAGGGTGGCACGGTGGCATTCAGGCCGGTGGCGCTGGCCGGGTACGTGTAAACGTCCGCGGTGATCTGCAGCCCCTCGGCCCTCGCCGCCTCGATCAGCGCGATAACGTCGTCGAATAAGGGCCAGTTTGCCTTGCCGGCGGATTTGAGATGATAGATCTCGGCACGGATATTCGCTTCGCGGGCGATCCTGATCAGTTCTTCGACGGCCCCTATGATTCCCGCGCCTTCGTTGCGTATGTGCGAGGCATACACGCCGTCATACCCGGCCGCGACTTTGGCCAGTGCGATGAGTTCTTCCGTTTCGGCAAAAAAGCCGGGCGGATATATCAGCGATGACGCGACGCCCATCGCACCTTCCTCCATGGCCTGGCGCACGAGCTCGCGCATCTCGTCGAGTTCCTTGGGCGAGGGCGGGCGGTCCTCATGACCGATGACATAACGACGCGGCGTTTCTGCACCAATGAATGATGCGACGTTCGTCGAGATGCCACGTCGTTCAAGAAACTCGAGATACTCGCCGAGCGTTGTCCATTCAATGTCGTAAACAACATCAGATTGCTGCGCTAAAAGTTCTGCCTTCATGCTGTCACTAAGCGGGCCCATGGAGGCACCCTCACCCATGACCTCGAGGGTCACGCCCTGACGGATGTCACTCTGCGAGCGACCGTCTTCGATCAGCGATTCATTGGCCCAGGACAACATGTTGATGAAGCCGGGTGCGACGGCCAGGCCCTCGACGCCGATGACCATTGGCGCATCGGCGTCACCGAGATCCCCGAGCGCAGCTATCGTGTCGCCTTTCAGGGCCACGTCGCCGATATAAGGTTTTCCGCCGCTGCCGTCGTAAATCGTGCCGCCGCGCAGGATGACGTCGTAAGAGTCCGCGGCCGAACACGCGGCGATAAAGCCGAGGACGACAGCAACAGAAGCGGCCAGACGACCGATGCGAAGCAGGAGATTCATGTTGTCCTCGGGGATGCTGCGGGCTTGGTATTATCCGCCAGTTCGCTGATCCGGCGCCGCACGGCTTCGGCCGGTACGAAGAGTTGCTCCATTAGGTATTTCTTGAAATCCTCTGCAAATGGTTGATCTGCCACGGTTTCCTTCATGCAGATTAGCCATTGATCGCGCTCGGGCGTGGCGATCGCCAGGTGCTCATGCACCCGCGGAATGCTGATGCCGCCGTATTTTTCGCGATACAGTTTGGGACCCCCCAGCCAGCCGCACAAAAATCGTGCGAGCTTGTCACGCGATACCTCGATGTCATCAGGATGCATCGCATAAATGGCGGCAAAGCGATCGTCGCTGCCCATGCGATCGTAGAATTGGTTCACCAGCCTGAATACGCCGGCCTTACCGCCAGCCGCCTGAAATGAGGCGTCGCCGACGCCGTATCTGGGCTTTTCGTCGTCAGTCATTGAGGATTCCTGGGGTGAGGGGATCTGAACCGTACTCACAGTGTATTTTCGCGGGCGTAGGCCCTAACCGGTCGTAACAAGTCCAGAGCAATTCGGGCAATTTTCTGGCACAAATGTTTGATCGCCCGGCACGCAATGGTCTACTTGGACAAAGGCGGTCGCGTCTTGTTCAGACAAAGGTCAACCAGGTCGTCAAGCTTCGCAACGCCGACACACATTACGCTGTCTGCGCCACCCCAGTAGATTTTTACAGTACCGTCGTCCTCTGCAACAGCACCGCAGGTAAAGACGACGTTATGGACGTAACCGGTCAGCTCCCACGGATCTTCCGGCGATAGTATCCATTCGTCGGCAACGCCGAGCACTTTGGCGGGGTCTGCAAGATCATGCAGCGCGACACCCAGGCGGTACACCGTACCATCCATGGTCGGAAATACACCGTGGTAGATGTTGAGCCATCCCTTCGTGGTCTTGATCGGTGTGGCGCCGGGGCCTATCTTCATTTCATCCCAGTGGTACTGGACCGGCTGGATCACCGGCACCGAATCACCCCAGTGAACCAGGTCCGGAGACCAGGATAGCCATATGCACCAGGGGTTAATTTCCGAATGGGGCCGATCCATCCGCGCGTAACGACCGTTAAACGTTTCCGGAAAAATGACGACATTGCGCATGTCTGCCTGACTGATGAGCGACACTCTCTCTACTGTTTTAAAATCGTACGTTTTTGCCAGACCGATACGCACACCAAACCTGGAATATGCGCTATAAGTGATGTAGTACTGGTCACCTATCAAGCAAATTCGTGGGTCCTCGACACCGTACTCCTCGTGAATTGCAAAGTCGCGATCGCTCGAAGGCACCATGAACGGATTTGGATCTGCCCGAAACTTGTACCCGTCGTCGCTGCGTGCAATACCGAGTATCGATCGTCCACTGCGCAGGTGTGAGCGGAACAGGAGGACGTACTGGTCCTCATATTTGGTTGCTGCGGCATTGTGAACCGTCTCCACGGAGTAGGGGATATCGTGCTTGGTCAGGATTGGATTGCCCTCATAGCGTGTTACTAATGGCTTATCGAACATCGCGTGCTTCCCCGATTAATATTTCTTCATATACGCGAATATAGTCGCGCGCCATGCGTGTGCTCGTAAAGCGGTGCTCAACATCAGCTCGGCATTCTGATCGGTGGATTGAGCCAATTTCTTTCACTGCATTTATTGCGCTGTCAATGTCATCGACGATATATCCCGTTATGTTGTGTCGAATGAGCTCCGGCATCGAGCCACGGTTAAACGCAATCACGGGTGTTCCACAGGCCATGGACTCGATCAGGCTCAATCCGAAAGGCTCGTCGAAACTAATCAGGTGCAATAAAGCCAGCGCGCCGCCCAGTACATCGCCCCTGCGATCAGGCCCGACAGAACCCAAATACTCAACAGTCGTGCCGTCTATATGTGGCTCAACTCTGGTCGCGAAGTAATCCTGGTCCTGTATGATACCTGCGATCACAAGCTTGATTCCGACGCGCCGTGCAACTTGAATCGCTTCGTGCACGCCCTTATGCGGATGAATCCGGCCGAAAAACAGCAGATACTCTCCCGCAGCTTCAGTAAATGGAAATTGCGTGATATCAATGCCGTGATGGATGGTAGCGATGTAATCGAGGTCTGGCGATCTGTCTGAGTCACTGATCGCTACATAGTGACCACTGCCGTTGTACTTCTTGTATACGGGAACGATCGACGGCGACGAAAAGCCATGGATCGTCGTTACCACCGGGGTATCAACCAGCCCGGAATAAGTTAACGGCAGAAAGTCAAAGTGATTGTGAATGAGGTCGAATTCAGTCGCACGTTCGAAGGCCGCCGAAATGTGCAGACATTCAGCGACCTTGGGATCAATAGAGTGGTCCTCCGAATATGGGCGTGGGCACACAGCGACTAATTTGCCCCTGGTCTGCGAATCACCAGTGGCGAAAAGAGTCACGTCCAGGCCCATTTGTACAAGCTGTTCCGTGAGAACACTGACTACTGATTCCCATGGCCCGTAGTGGTGAGGAGGCGTGCGCCATGAAATGGGACTAAGGACTGCAATACGCATCGACATGGTTGAACCCGGCGCTTCTCAGAAACATGAATCTTGATCAAGGCGTCCGGCGGCCATCACGGCTATAATCCGTTCAGTCTGAAGCGAGGCCACTGATCCATGCACATTGTTAGTCAGATTGGACCGGTGCGCAATGATTGATGAGAATTAGGGAACAACGCAAGCAACTGGTTCAGCGACGGTCGACTGTGCTGAACGCCCAGAGCGCTCGCGTTATTACCCGGCCGCATATTCCAGGAGGCAAAGCGCGTATTAGGGACCTGATTAATCGGGTCTCGAAGCTCAGTGACGAAAACGTACAGTATTTGTTGGACTCTGTGCTGCGGGACTTCTCAGGTCGTCACCGGAAATTTCGACAAACCCTGCAGAGGAACTTTAATCGCATCGCAGAACACACCCCGAATCGTGTGTCTTTGTCACCCGAGAAACAACTTTTGCTCGGTGCTTACTTTACCGCGGAGTATTCGGTTGAGGCGGCCGCGCTCTTCAATCCTTCGATCGTCGTCCATCCGAACCAGAAAGGGGTGAATAAGGGGTCACTGCGATTCATCATGAGCTTCAGGGCGACGGGTGAAGGACATGTGTCCTCAATTGAATTTCGCAGCGGAATCGTTGACGAGAACGCCGATATCCTCTTCGATCCCGTCAGCACATACGTCGCTACACCGGAGACGCACACAGATCCTGTCTATAGCCGGCTGCATTTTCGGAAGAAGATTGACGAGATTTGTGCATGCGAACGGGTCATGAATTACCTCCTGGACGGCTTGAAGGAGATGTTTACCCTTGACGAGCTGAAACTGCAGATAAAAAAACTTCGCTCTACGAAATTCCGCGTGATCGATAAGCAGCACACGATCGATACGGCGTTGTGGCTGGCTCGATCCAATTACGAAGTGATATTCAGTGCGGATGAACTGATCTCTGAGAGGGTGATCTTCCCGGTATCAGAAAACGAGAGTTCAGGCATCGAGGATGCCAGATTTGTGCGTTTCGAGGATGATGATAGATCCGTAATCTACTACGCTACTTATACTGCGTACAATGGCGTTGACATACTGCCGCAGATTCTTGAAACAACCGATTTCCTGAGGTTCAGGATGCATACCATCAGCGGCAAAGCTGCGCAGAACAAGGGTATGGCGTTATTTCCGCGAAAGATCAATGGCCGATTCGCGATGTTGTCACGCCAGGACGGCGTCAATAATTACATCATGTTCTCGGACAGTCTGCGCCACTGGGATCAAGCGCAACTCCTGCAGGAACCCATGCATCCGCTGGAATTTGTTCAGGTTGGCAACTGTGGCTCGCCGGTGGAGACACCTGACGGATGGCTGGCACTTTTTCATGGCGTCGGACCGATGCGCAAATACAGCATATGGGCCGAGCTTTTGGACCTTGACGATCCGTCGCTGGTTATCGGTCGGCTGGATGAACCGATACTGACACCTGATGAGCATGAGCGAGACGGCTATGTGCCCAACGTTGTCTATACCTGTGGCTGTATGATTCATGGCGACGCATTGATCGTCCCGTATGGCATTGCTGATCAAAGGTGCAGAGTCGCGACCGTCCCTGTTTCCGAGCTGTTATCACGACTCAAGAGACGTTGAGCTGCCCTTAGGCCGCGTCCGACTGTCCGGCGAGGTGCCTGTCGGTGTCTGATTCTGCAACCTGCTTGCGATTCGCCGTCAATCCGCGCAGATTGTAAATAGCGAGCAGCGAGGATAAGTAGGCCAGCGTCGATTCTGCGCCCTGATTCTCATTGACACCGTACGCGGTGAGCCCATCGCGGCATCCGCCGGTGGCATGATCGTAAAGTCGGATTTGTTGGTCATTCTTGCCCAGATACCAATTGAAGCAGGTGGATGCCAGCTGTATCCATTCTTCGCGTTGCGTGCATGCATAGGCTTCGATGCTGGCTCCGATCATGGCAGCTGCCTCGAGGGGCTGTTGATCGTATTGCGCCTTGCTGCCAGATTTGGCGAACCAACCCTGATTGCCAACTGGTGCGAACCATCCGCCAGATGGATCGAGCTGGATGTCTCTTAACCATTCGAGTACTTCGATACCGGTCTTGACCATGTCATCATCGTCGGTGATACGACCACAGGCCATTAGAGCTTCGGGCAGCCGTGCATTGTCATAGGCCAGCTCGGCTTCGTGCCATTGCCAGTCTTTGGTGGCGAAATTTCGGAAACGTCGCATCAGCCTGCTGCCCAGCGATTCAAGAAGAGCACGGACTTGCCGATCATCGTGATTGCGACGGAGGTACGCCTGAATTCCGAGAATTGGGAAAGCTATGGCGCGGGAATCCGAAAAATTCTCCAGCGCCGGCAGCGCATCGTGGAAGAGCTGGGTCGCGAGAGCGACTTGCCCTGTGTTATGGCCCCAGCCAGCCAAAACGCCCAGGGCCCACAGCGCACGTCCGTGCGCGTCTTCGGATCCGATCACTTCCGACCATTTGCGTTCGTAAGACATGAAGTTTCGAAATCGCCCGGTCTCTGCATTGAATGCATCATCGAGAAACGCAAGGTAGATCGACGACAATTTCGTCAGTGAGATATTGGATTTATCCAGGTCATGCGCTCGGACAACAATGATAAGTGCGCGCGCATTATCGTCGACACAGTACCCGTGGGCTCGATTGGGAACGGTGAACTTCGCGTGCTGGAGCATGCCGGTTTGATCCGTCATGTAGCGGAGATGCCTCAGGTTTATCTGCGGCAGGCGCTGATCTTGCTGACTCAGTGTATCCAGCGCCGGGAGGTCACGAGCGCGCGCATGTGGTGCCTTCGCACGCGAAAACAGAGCGAGATAATTGCGGCCCATTTCTTTCATTACCATTGACCGTGAGTAATCGTACGCTGCACGGCGCACCCTGCGGCGCTCCTCCGGACAGGTCAGAAGTTGATTGATCTGCTGCGACAAAGCTTTCGAATCTTTGAAGGGCACAAGCCTGCCACGCCCATCGGCCAGCATCTCCTGTGCGTGCCAATAGGGAGTGGATACCACAGCTTTGCCTGCACCGACTGCATACGCCAGAGTGCCGGATACGACCTGAGCCTCGTTCAGGTATGGCGTAACGTAGATATCGGCAGCGCGAATGATCTCAAGCAATTCGTCGCGCTCCACGAACCGATCATGAAACACAATGCAGTGGTCGACGCCCAATTCCTTGGCCCGATGATGCAAACTCAGCCGGTAATCCTCGCCGCTGTGGGCCTTGCAATGCGGGTGGGTGGCACCGACGACGTAATAGAGCACGTCAGGGTGCGAGTCGACGATGTCAGGCAAGGCATCGATCATAAATTCGATGCCTTTACCCGGTGAGAGCAATCCGAACGTCAAGATTACCGTCTTGTCGCCTGCTCCGAGCTTTCTCTTGCAAGGATCCGGATCCAGAAACGGAACATCGAGAACTCCGTGATGAATAAGAGTGATTTTCTGCTCTGGAACCTGATAAATGTCTCGAAGAAAATTGGCGGAATGCTCACTCATAACGACTAAGCTGGCAGAGAGCTCCGCTAATTGGGCGATTATCTGCTTCTCTTCTGCCAGAGGATCTCTCAATACCGTGTGCAGGGTGGTAAACAGAGGACTCTTCAAGTTTTTGGCGAGTTCGATGATGAAGCTGCCGCGTTGGCCACCGAAGATGCCGTATTCGTGTTGTAGACAAACTACCGCTGGATCCCTCACGTTCAGGAAATCAGCAGCGAGACGATATTCGCTGAGATTATTCTGGTCGATTTGGAATCGCACGTCACCTGGATACTGGTACCCCTTGCGACGATCGTTCATGGCCACAATTGTGCAGTCAATAGTTGGATCGCTATCGACGATCGCGCCGGCAAGGTCAGCCGTAAAGGTGGCGATACCACACTGTCTTGGCAGGTACGAGCCTATCAGAGTGACTGATTTTGGCGACGGCGGCATGCTGAGATTATTCCGATATTCCTTATCTAAATAAATAAACTGAGGAGCAATTCTAACACGCGACGCCCTGGACCGACTTTCCTGAGTATGATTCACTGGTCCTCGAGCAACAACTGCCAGCCTGGGCACTGTGCCGTGGATTCCAATGAGACAATGTACCGCTCACGAGTGAAGGTCGAACGAGTTTCCGAGCAGCTTGACCCGGATCCGACACGCGTCATTCCTCGGTTTTTTGGCCCCGGCGACGAGAAACGGCTGCGCCGAATCATAGAACGGATTCGAGCTCTCGACCGCTCCGAGGTCTCCGAACTGGTGAACGGCCTCAGGCGGAGCTTCCAGAAGAAACACCCTGATCTCGCCATGATCGCCAAGAACAACTACGATGTGGTCAAGTACCTTATTTCCGATGAGCGTGATCTCGAAAAGAAGCGGCGACTCCTGATCGGTGCCTACTTCACGATGGAATACGCGATCGAGTCTGCGGCGCTTTTTAATCCCTCGATGGTGCCGGCCATTATGCAGGACGAGGCTGACGTGGGGAGCACGCGTTTCGTTATGAGCCTGCGGGCAACCGGCGAAGGCCATATTTCTTCGGCTGTCTTCCGTCGTGGCGTGATCGATCGTGATAATCGAATACGGATTGAGCCAGTCAGTCGCTACAGCCATCGGCTTCAAGTCGTCGAGAATCGAGAATTCGAAAAACCAACCTATCAGATGAGGCTCATCGAAATTGGCGCGAGCGGAACATTTGTGGACGAAGTATTGCGCCAATTAGGTAACACTTTCAGCTTCGTCGAGCTCAATTTGGCGATCGATGCCGTGTGGGAGTCACATGGATTTGCCCTGTCGCATTCCGAAACGGTCGATAAGATGATCGCTCTCTCTCGGGCGAACTACGATCTTCACATGCCAGATCTGGACGATCCATCGGAGTTCGTCATCTTCCCGAATTCGGACGCCGAGAGCCACGGGATCGAAGATATGCGCCTCGTGCAATTTCGCTCCGACGATGGCGGGATTTGCTATTACGGAGTCTATACGGCCTACGACGGTGCAAACATCATGCCGCAGATCCTCGAGACGACCGGGTTTCACGCGGCCAAGATTCGCACGCTGGGCGGTCGGTTTGCACTCAACAAGGGGATGGCGCTCTTTCCAAGGAAGGTCGGCGGACGGTATCTGATGCTCGGTCGACTCGACAACGAGAATCTGTTCCTATTGAGGTCCGATAACGTACTTTTTTGGAACGAAGCCGAGCTTCTCCTCAAACCCAAATTTGCCTGGGAAATCATTCAGATCGGCAATTGCGGGTCGCCAATAGAGACCGACGCGGGCTGGCTGGTGCTTACGCATGGCGTCGGTCCGATGCGGCAGTACTCGATCGGCGTCGTGTTGCTGGATCGGGATGACCCTTCCCGGGTCATCGGCCGTTTTCCTGAACCACTCCTTGTGCCACTGGAAGAGGAGAGCGTCGGCTACGTCCCGAACGTTGTCTATTCGTGCGGCGGCATGATTCACAACGATAAGCTTGTGATCCCTTACGCCATCAGTGACCGTTCGACTACCTTTGCGCTTGTATCATTGCCCGAGCTGCTGGCGGAGCTGACCCGGTAAAACTACGCCACCCCGGGAACCTGTACTCGTACCTGTATCAGATTCGCTTTCGGAATACGCGAGATCTCGAACGACCGCATTTTGAATGAGGGACACGGGGATCGCGGCATACTGCGACTTGCCATATTCCGATAGTGGTTGTCCGAACGGAGTCAGATACTTACGTTTCGTCGACCGGACTTTAGGGCCCAAGACAAATTTGGCAACGCCGACTGTCACAGCCGGATGCGGCGGGAGGGCTGCAAGGCCCGCCCTCCCGCAACCAGTGGAACGATCCGTCAATTACCAGATCTGGCGATCCGCGGCTGCAGTATGAATAAGCCACGATCCATACCGGTTACCGCCACTACGCCTTTCTGGGAAAAGAATGGATAATTGCTCCACGTACCTCCCTCGAATGATGCATTGTCATTTTCCGGATACACGTCGAAATATGCGACCTCAGATAGTTGGCCGCTAGCGACATTTGAAACGTCGTACACGCGAAGACCTGAAGTATAGTTTGACGCGTAAGCGTATCCACCTTGCACATAAATGTTGTGATCAATCGACGCAGTTGTATTGTCGAAAACGCCGATCACGGTCGGATTATCCAGATCCGTGACGTCCCAAATTCGTGTACGGGTCGCGTTTCCGAAGAAAAGCTCGTCCAGTTCATCGCTGTGCAAAAAGTATGCTTGGTCTGGTGTTAGCCAGCCCTGATGGCTGTAGCCGTCATCGCTATATTCCACGTTCGAGATGCCAACTGGATTACTCTTATCCGTGACGTCTGCGATCGAGAGCGTGTTGAGAAACGGCGTGCCGTCAAAATTTGCATTCGAACCGAAACAAATTTCACGGCTTGAGTAATCTGCATCCGGACCGCGGTAGACGACGCATTGAATATCGTGTGTGTAACCGTGGTCTGCAAAACAACCAGCAAAAGTCGGATTAGCGGGATCGGAAATGTCAACCATGTGAGGTCCGCCTATGCATTCGTCGCTGCCGACAACATAGGCATAGCCGGTATCCTCATTGATCCCAATATTGTGCGAGTGACTAATACCATCGTAATGTGCAGCTGCCTCGAATGTCATCGGAGCATCCGATACGTCCACATCCCTCAACTGATTGAGGTCAAGTACTTGCATGCCGTGGTCGTCGTTCTCGGACACAACGAATGCATGATTTGCATACACTTTCACATCGCGCCAAAATTCTCCACCTTCCGTAGAGTGCGTTGGAAGCATGCCCAAGACGATTGGGCGCTTCGGATCAGAGATATCGACAACAGCTAAGCCTTCGACAGCGCCGACCAAGGCGTAATCAGAACCAGTCTCTGGATCAGTCCAGCCCCACATATCGTTGATAAGTGTACCTCCGAGATCAGCCGACGGTATGAAGCTGAGAAGGTCGATGCCATTGCAGGGAAACTCCCCTGCATATCCTCTTACGCACGGCACATGAGACCGGGGCGCATTGCTGTTTAGAGCGGCCATCTCAGCCGTCCGAGTAAACTCGGTCTCCTGAAAGGCGCTGGGGTTCACTTCCCCGCTCGCGTCTTGCGCGGCTGCAACATTAATGAAAACACTCATCATAGAAGTGCCCACTAGGAGGATTAGCAAGTTCACTCCTTTTTTCATTTGTATTCTCCCGTTATCTAAATATTGAATGACGAAAGGTCATTAACCTCGACAGCTTGGCAATTTGAGCCTTTCCGCAGATATGACTCTTCACAACAAGGATGCTCGTCGCGAATATGCATGTCCAGCGAGCAGGAACTGTAATGCCATCAAATGTCGATAAACAGTTGGTTGCGAACAAATGTTGATATAACGATTGAGGTCTGTTGTCGGTCGCTGCGCAGAATAGCCAGGGCTGCTATTGGCCGATTGCAGACGCTTGCTGGCGCAGGAAACAGACATTTGAATGACCGCTATTGGGGAAAGCAGACAATCGCGTAATGTGTGCAAGGGCGGAACCTCGGTTTCGCCCTTGTCATGGTTGTCGGACCCCTTAAATATCCAGATCCGAGTCATCGGAAAGAACTTCTACATCCATAATATGTTGCAAAAAGGGAATTGTATATTCCCTGATTGATTCTCGTTGCTGTCTTGTCAAGTCTTTCCAGCCTTTCACTTCTCCTCTGCAGTTGTCGCTCCCGCACAAGCACTTTTGCGAGAAATGCTCTACCTCGTACTCATAAGCGCTTGTGTCATGGGTGATCTGCTCGCCCGCGTCTATATCTCGTCGCGCGATGAAATCGAATGTCCCAGACTCGTTGAATACATGCATACAATTTGGATTACAGGAATGATTCACCAAACATGCGGGACCTGCCAATACCACATGAACTCCATGGATGGTAAATGTGTGCTCCCCGCGGTTTTCGATAACTTTCTCAACAACGCCCTTCACGACCATATCGCCTTTCTTGAAGTCGCGGAGAGCAAAAACACCTCTTCCTAACTGTCCGCTGGACCTAACTTCCACGCCATTGAATTTCATGTACTCCTCCATTGGATGATTCTATTTTGAATCGCGACCTTATAGGGCTCGGGCCATACGGAGCGGATGTCAAGTGATTCGATCTGTACGACATGCGTTTAATGTATATCAAGCCGTGGTCTGTGCGCTCTCATGTTTGCCGGTTTTTCCGTACTTACGTCTATGCTAGTGGCGATGGACTGTCGATAATCGACCGAAATCGCGCAACGACAATTCACGCATCGAGCCAGCCCTTTGCCAATCAACCGGTGGTCTAAATGACACATCGTAATTCCGGTGACTTGCGGATTCACGAATGGCTCCTTGCCGTCCGAAAGCGAACATTCCGCTAAACTTGATGTTAATGACCACTGCTGACCCTGAGCGGCAGCCCAGAACCACCATGAATACTGCAATATTCTTTGATCTCGACGGCACGCTAAGCGATCCGAAAATTGGGATTGTCCGGTCCATTCGCCACGCTTTGGATCGTCTTGGAATGGAGTGCCCGAGCGACGACGAATTGACATGGTGTATCGGCCCGCCACTACTCGACAGCTTTGGCGAAATTGTAGGGAGCGCGCTGGCTCCAAAAGCCCTTGAGCATTATCGAGAAAGATTCTCTGTGTACGGATGGAAAGAGAACCAACCTTACCCCGGAATCATTGATGTGTTACGTCGGCTCGCGGAGTCGGGCAAAGTGCTATACGTTGCGACAAGCAAACCGGTTGTTTTTGCCGATAAGATCATCAGGCATTTTGAGATGGACCAGTACTTTTCTAGGATTTTTGGCTCTGAGCTGGACGGCACACGAGCAAATAAGGGTGACCTTCTTCGCTACGCGCTTGCCGAAGTCGATCCTACATCGCAATCCGTAATGGTCGGAGACCGTTATCACGACATTCTTGGTGCAAAGGCCAACCGGATCCGATCAATTGGCGTTACGTACGGCTACGGTAGTAGAGGGGAGCTGGAGCGAGCAGGTGCCGATGTCGTTATTGATAGCCCAGACCAACTGTTTCTGGAGCTTGCATGACCGGCTGCTTCCGGCCGTGGGTTGCCCCGAGAACTGGACGTTTCAGGGCGTATTGAATGGCGGCTGTCGGTGAAAGCTGACGTTCGATCTTGGGCCGCCGAGTCCCCTAATCTAGGCCGTCCGCTAGCTGCCCAACAGCCGCCACTCGGCTAAACTTGGGATGAAGGGCCGCTACCGAACCCAGAGGTGACGTCCTCGTAGGCAGAGTTAATGCATGAACACGAATGAAATAATGGTTTTCTTCTATGGGCTTTTCATGGATGAGACGTTATTGGCTTCGCTAGACGTTCATCCAACGGAACAGACTATTGGCTATGTCGAAGGGTATGGTCTTCACATTGGGAGACGCGCAACGCTACTTCCTGAGGCGAATAGTCGCGCATATGGTGTGTTGATGAAGATCGCGTCAGAGGATATTGCGGCGTTGTATGCTGAACAGAGTGTTGCTGATTATGTCGCCGAACATGTTGTCGTAACATTGCCCGGGGGCATCCAAGTATCGGCTGTTTGCTACAACTTGCCGGCCGCAAAGTTGACTGGGACAAACCCGGAGTACGCGGCGGCCCTGCTGGCACTGGCGAGCAAACTGGGACTGCCTGACAGCTACCTAAGTCACATCAGGAACGCCGTCTGACTTTAAATCCGTTCGAGCGCTTCTCTAAGCGGGCGTGGTTGACTGGCCGGGTTGAGAGACCCGGATTGCGCCACGTCGAGCATTCCGTTCAGGATCTGCCGGGGCGTACCCGTACCCGACCTATTGTGGTCAGTCGGCAAAGATTTCGGGCGTAACGAACTGTCGCATTGATTTGGACAGTACTGCGCCGGATAATTACGGGCCATTTTTTCATGTCGCGCGGATTCCAAAAATAATGAACAGTTCCAACTTTACAGTAGCCATCACGTGCCTTATCTGCTCGCCGGTTACCTTGGCATCACACATGGCTTCTACGTCGCTCTCCACGAATTCGAGCAGCTCAATCAGCACTGAGTCCGCTGTGCCGCTGCAAGCGGGCGCCTGGTCTATTGGCGTGCGTTACGAAGAACAGCAGTTCGACAGGCTCAGCGATGATTCCTTACTGAATCTTGCGGATGCCGACCCGGATGCGGACCTGCACAGTGTCGAATCGGTCAAGACGACGTTGTTCAATATTAGTTACGGGATCAACGAAAACTTTTCGCTTAGCTTGAGTTTGCCCTTCGTTGAGCGAAATGATATTCGCGCGCCGCATTTTCACGAAGAAGACAACGAGTTCGAGATAGAGCAAGAGGGTGATTCCAGTGGCATTGGTGACACGAAACTACATGGACTGTGGCGATTTACTCAGGGCGACAATCACAGCACGTCGCTGATCTTCGGAATCAGTGCTCCGACGGGCAAGGATGACGACACGTCACCGGAAGGCGAGCTGTACGAACAGGAGTTTCAGCCTGGTTCGGGATCATGGGATCCGTTTGTCGGTGTGGCCCACAGCCGCGGCCTAGGTCGCGTCGGCCTGGATGCGAGCACAACCTACAATTTCGTCAGTAAGGGTTCGCAGGAAACGAATCTCGGCGACTGGATGACCTACAATGTCGGGCTGTCGTACCTGTTGAACTCTAACCCGGAACTGAACTGGCGGGTCGTTGTCGAAGCGAATGGTCTGTGGCGCGACGAGCTGAATCAAAATGGTGAGAAGGAACGCAATGCCGGTGGACACTGGCTCAATATTGCTCCCGGCATTGTCGCAGGACGAGACAATTGGTCGGTCTTTGTCAACGTGGCATTTCCGGTTGTCAACGAACCGGGCGGAAACCAGGACGAGCAGGACTATCGAATTCAGATCGGATTTCAATTCGGACTGTAGTCATAGCAATTATGCAACGACAGATCGTGTGATGCGAAACGACAGCGCTCTGTCAAAATTATTTGCATGAATTCAAACTAACATTGAGGTTGCCCAGCGATTTGTCGACAATTCGAATAATCTGCTACGCCACTCTTCTCCTATTCGTGGGGCATGCCGCTGTGCTGCAAGCTGCCGGCGAGATAATCGGCCCCGAGGGAAGCATGGCGCCCGAAATCAGCGCCGGCGCAGATGGAAACTTGTACCTGAGCTGGATCGAGGCGCAGGGCGAGAAACATGCGTTGCGGTTCGCAATTTTCGGCGATACCGGTTGGTCTGAGACGCAGACAGCAGCTGTCGGTGATGATTGGTCCGTCAACTGGACAGATTGGCCCGCGGTCACAGCGTTGGGCAACGGCGTTTTAATAGCAAACTGGCGCCGTCGTACGGGTGCGAACGCCCTGGCCTACGAAATCAGGATGGCATTGTCGCCGGATGGCGGCAAATCCTGGAGTACGCCATTCGCACTCAACGATGACGCAACAGCCACTCAACATGGTTTTGTGAGCATCGTCCCAGGCGACTCGAGCCTGGATGTCATTTGGTTGGACGGGCGCCGCACGGCAGCAGGCTCCGGCGAAAAAGACGTAATGACGCTGCGGCATGCGGTTGTCAATGCCGACGGTTCCGTTGCGGCATCGACAGAGATCGATGCGCGAACGTGCGAGTGCTGCCAGACATCCTTGGTTGCAGTTCCCGAGGGTTTGCTCGTCGGTTATCGCGATCGCACGCAAGACGAAATCCGGGATATCGTTGTGCGCGAGTATGCTGGTGGTCGATGGAGCGCGGCAAGACTCGTGCACGAGGACAACTGGGTATTCGAAGGGTGTCCGGTCAACGGTCCCGCACTCGACGCACATGAAAGCACGGTCGCCGCAGCCTGGTTTACGGCTGCGTCGGGTACGCCGGAGGTTCTTGCAGCGCTATCGACAGACGGTGGTAGCAGTTTCGGCCCACCGATTCGCGTGAGTGACAAACGCTCGCTCGGCAGAACGGACGTAATACTTCTGGAAGACGCGGAAATGATTGTGTCGTGGTCAGAACGCCGGCGATTCTCGTCGCGGTTAATGCTGCGCCGGATAGGTGCCGACGGAACCGCGGGAGAAGTCCGATTCCTGCGTGACATAAAAGTAGCGTCCAACGGATCTCCACGGATGGTCCGCCGCGGCAAGGACATCGTCTTCGCCTGGACCGAGAATGCCGGTGGAGGTGGCCGCGTGCACGCCATCGTTATGCCGGTGGATCAGCTATAATCTTTTTTGCATGCTGCATAACACCGAACGCACCTGGGGCGCCGCCGCCAAATCGTTTCACTGGCTCATCGCGATCCTGATCCTGGGCCAGCTCGGGCTGGGCACCATCGCCGAGGAGGCACGTGTGTCGCCGCTGAAGCTCGAGCTGTTCGTCTGGCACAAATCGATCGGCCTCACCATCCTGCTGCTCGTCATATTGCGCGTGGCCTGGCGTCTCAGGAACCCGCCACCGCTTGCGCCCGATGGTATGGCGACCTGGGAAAAACGCCTGGCGAGGGTGAGCCATGGGCTTCTCTACCTGCTCATGATCGTCGTGCCGTTAACGGGCTGGTGGATCAGCGACACATCGCGCATTCCGTTCAGGATTTACTGGAGCGTACCGGTTCCCGACCTTATGGCGCCGAATCGGGACCTCATGGAGTTTGCCGCCAGCGTGCACGGCGTGCTCACGAAGTTCCTGCTCGCAATCGTCGTCGTGCATATCCTCGCGGCGTTCAGGCATCATTTCCTGTTGCAGAACGACACGTTATTGCGCATGTTACCGTTCCGGCAGGATCCACGGAGCTGATCATGCGTGTCGTCGTCCTCACCAGTCTGCTTATCGGTTTATCGTTGCCCGTCTGCGCGGACGAGTGGAAGAGCACCGACGCCGGCGAGTTTACGTTCGAAGTCGCGTTCGAGGGCGAGTCGATAACCGGTGCATTCACGGCATTCGACGTCGAGCTCGATTTCGATCCGGAATGTCTCGATTCCGCCAGGCTGCGTGTCACGGTCGACCTTCGTGCGGCCGACATGGGCGACCCGGACATGAACGACGTCCTGTTCGACCCGGCCTGGTTTGATAGCGGACAATTCAACCACGCCGTGTTTGTCAGCGATGCGATCGCCAAGCAGGCGCCGGGTGAATTCATCGCAACGGGTACACTCGATCTCAAGGGCACGGTCAAAATCGTTACCGTACCGTTTGCATGGACGCGTGCGGAGGATCAGGCGACCATGCAGGGCCGGCTGATCCTCAAGCGTACGGAATTCAACGTCGGCAGCGGTGAGTGGGCAACCGATGACGCAATCGGTATCGACGTTACGCTGGACTTCACGATTCCGCTGGCGCCCAAAGAATAGACGTGCGGCGGATTAGTCTGGTGCTGCTGCTTGCGCTGGCTGCCTGCACGCAGCCCGTGCCGATCGAGGACGAATCCTCAGTACCACCTTTACCCGCGGCCAGTTATGCCGCGGCCGCCCGATCAGGATCTGCCGTGTACCGGATCGTGCCGCAGGAGTCGCTACTTTTGGTTCGCGTCGGTCGCGCGGGCACGATGCAAAGGCTTGGGCACGAACACGCCGTGGCGAGCGAAGACCTGCACGGGTTCGTCGAGATCAACTCAGACCGGTCCGCATCGCGCGCGCATGTCGTGCTGCCGATAAGAAATTTGATTGTTGACAAGCCCGGGTATCGGCAACGCCTCGGGCTCGATGCCGGACCCTCCACGGACGATGTGGCGAGGACTTACACCAACATGCTCACGGTCTTCGAGCCGCAGCTCTTTCCGTGGGTTGAGGCTCAGGCGCGGTTGGTGACGGAAGAAGGTGGGCAAGCGACGCTCGCGGTGTCGATCACGCTGCACGGCTCGGCGTTCGAGTATCTGTTGCCCGTCGAGCTGGATATCAATGTCGAGTCTATCGTCGTCAGCGGCGAGGCAACGGTCAAACACAGCGAGTTTGGCGTCACGCCATTCTCGGCCGCGGGCGGCCTCGTGCGTGTCGACGATGAACTCGGGGTCGAGTTCCGCCTGGTCGGCAAGGCGGTACCCAGCCCCTGAGGCGTCGCCAGGTCAGGGCTTCCGAAACAGGAACGTGAATCGGTCCGTGTTGCCGCTGACGGCCCTGCGCCCGACCTCGTATTCGAGCTCGTCATCGGCGCGGAAATGCAGATCCGAGTAGTCGACGAATTGGAAGCCAATATCCAGCATCTCTTTGATGACGAGCACGGGATCGATGCGGCGGCGATTCTCGACGTTCCATTCTTCCATATGGCGCCGCGTGTGATCGACGACACCGTACAGGCCGCCGCTTTTGAGCGCCTTGAATACGTTGCCATTGATCTCGTCGCGCGCGGCTTTATCGAAGTTGTGCAGGTTGCGAAAGGTCAGCACCATGTCGAGGTCTGTTACGCCGAAATCGAACTCGTCGACGAGGTATTGACTGCGCTGTGGCCCGCGGCGCTGATTGGATGTCGTTTTCAATACCTCGACCTTCTCAAACCCGGGCTCAGTAAGTACGCTTTCCTCGATCCGGCCCGTGCCGATCGCGACGTACAGCTTGCCGTTCTCCGCGAGCACGGGCGCGAGCACACGCGTGTACCAGCCGCCGCCGGGTAACAGCTCGAGCACGTGCATGTTGTCTTTGAGGCCGAAGAAATTAAGGGTCTCGAGCGGCAGACGATTGTCGTCACGTACACGGTCGGCTTCGGGGCGTGAGTCGGCGGCCAGCGCGGCCTCGACCTTCGCATCAATCTCGTTGGCCGCCTGCGCAAAACCAACCACACTCAACAAAGCAACTGCCAGTATTATTCTCACGGCCCACCCCCTTCGAATTATTGATCGTAACGCGACCTTACTGGCGCAATTCTACCTGTCCTGGTCCAAATCTGTCAGCCTGTGCCGTACGCCGCGGCGCCGGTGCTATGCTCGGCAGCTATAATTACTGATGATACGAATTAGAGGTCGATGAGATATCGGGGGAACAGCATGCGCCTTGCCACGATCTTCCTGATGCTGCTGCTCTCGGCGCCCGGCTGTGCGCAGGAAGCGCTCGTCTTGCAGTCCGATTTTGGCACCAAAGACGGCGCCGTGGCGGCGATGAGAGGTGTGGCTGTCGGCGTATCCGACGACATACGAATCTATGACCTGACCCACGAGATACCTACGTACAACATCTGGGAGGCAGCGCTGCGTCTCGATCAGACGGCCGCATACTGGCCGCCCGGCACGGTGTTCGTATCGGTCGTCGATCCGGGCGTCGGCACCGAGCGAAAATCTGTGGTCCTGAAGACCAGATCCGGACACTACTTCGTAACGCCCGACAACGGCACGTTGACATTTGTCGCAAAGAACCTCGGCATCGACGCCGTGCGCGAGATCGACGAGGCGGTCAACAGACTCAGGAACTCCGAGGCGTCCTACACGTTTCACGGTCGCGACGTGTACGCGTATACCGGGGCACGGCTGGCCGCGGGCGTAATCCGTTTCGAGGAAGTCGGCGGCTTGCTGCCGGCCGAAGTCTTGTCGATTCCTTATCAGGACGCCGCGTTCGACAACGGCGTGCTTAAAGGCAATATCCCGATACTCGACGCGCAGTTCGGCAACGTCTGGACCAACATCGCACGCGCAACGTTCATGGAGCTCGGGCTGGACCATGGTGATGTCGCTACCGTCATTATCCGCAAGGGTGCCGATGTCGTGCTGGATACCAGAATCCCGTATCACGCGACGTTCGGCGCGGTCGCAAAAGAGGAACCACTGATATATCTGAACAGTCTCAACAACGTTTCGCTGGCCTTGAATCAGGACGACTTTGCCAGAAAATTCGGCATCGAATCCGGTGCGCAATGGACGATAGAGATCCGAAAGTAAATTCGATCCGGGGGGAAATATCATGAAAAACTACACAGTTGACCATTTCGACACTTTACTTCTTGTGCTTGCAACAGGCGGCATCGCGATGGTGCCCAATCTCTACGCACAGGAAGTCGAGGAGATCGTAGTCGTCGGATCACGCGGCGAGGGTCGTGATCCGCTCGAGAGTATGGTGCCTGTCGACGTCATCAGCGCTGCCGAAATGCAGCAGGTCGCCACTCTCGGGGGCGAGTTGGGCGAGCTTTTACAAGCGCTCGCGCCGTCATTCAGCTTTCCGCGGCAGTCAAATTCGGGCTCGGTGGATCACATCCGGCCGGCGCAATTGCGCGGCCTGAGTCCCGATCAGGTTCTCGTACTCGTCAACGGCAAACGGCAACACACGACGGCCGTGGTCAACCTAGAAGCGGCAATTGGCCTCGGCTCCACGGCGTTTGATTTCAACACGATTCCGCTGATCGCCGTTGAGCGCATTGAAATTCTGCGTGATGGTGCGGGCGCACAATACGGTTCCGACGCCATCGCCGGCGTCATCAATATTGTGCTCAAGGATGCAAATTCAGGCGGCACCGTGACCGCGAGCTACGGTGGGCATCGCACGGACTTCGATCCGACCGGCAGCGGCATAAACGATGGCGAGACGTTTGCCGTGGCCGCCGATTACGGCTTGGCGGTCGGCGATGGCAGCTTCCGTTTCGGCTTCGATTACCGCGATCACTCGGCGACCGAAAGAGGGGGCATCGGTGCCTTGCCGTTTTTCGAAGAGCAGACGCCAGCTAATCAGGCGCTCGATAACATGTTGTTGTTCGCTCCTGGTGACGGTGATTCCGAAGATATCTCGCTCTATTACAATACGAATTTCGGCGTCGGCGAGTATGAGTTTTATTCATTCGGTCGTCTAAACCAGCGCAACGCCGAGGGTGCCGCGTTCTTCCGCTACCCCGACGGTTTTTCGGGAGTGCCAACCGTGTATCCGCAGGGCTACCGTCCGGTCACGACCGGCGATAGCGATGACCTGTCCATCGCATTGGGCCTTCGGGGCACAGCAGCGAACACCGACTGGGACCTGAGCGTCAGCGTCGGCCAGAATGATTACGAGTTCGGCGTATTTAACTCGATCAATCCGTCGTTCGGCGACGCGAGTCCGACGTCTTTCAGTCTTGCCGAATTCGAATTCGCGCAGACGTCGATCAACGCCGATGCAGTTACGGAGCTCGGCGGTGGCGGCATGGCCGGACCCATGACGCTGGCCTATGGCGCCGAAGTACGCTTCGAGGACTATCAGACCGAGGCGGGCGACCCGGAATCGTATCTGGCAGGTCCGTTATCCGACAGCAAGAATGTCGGCGCCGAAGCTGGTCCGGGCCTTGACGCCGCGAGCACTGCCGACCGGGACCGCACGGTAACCGCGTTGTACGGCGACCTCGAAGTCCCGGTGACAGATTCATTTACGGTCGGCGTTGCTGCGCGTTACGAAGACTACGACGACTTCGGCGACTCCATCAATGGCAAGGTGTCCGGCCGCTACGTCGTGTCCGAAACGTTGGCACTACGGGCGGCTGTAGGTACGAGCTTTCGGGCCCCGTCGCTGGCGCAAACGGCTTTCCAGTTTTCTACGCAGAACTTCGGTGCCGGTGGCATGCTCGAGACTTTTGGCCACCTGCCAGTGTCCGACCCGGTCGCGATCGCCAATGGCGCGTTACCGCTCAAGGAAGAGGAGAGCAATAACCTGAGCATCGGTTTCGTGTACGACGGAGGCGAGCAGCTGACGGTTACAGTCGACTATTTCCGGATCGATATCGACGATCGCATTTCCCTCGTGGGCGGCTCGACCGACAACGTGACGTTTTTTACCAACCTCGTCGATACGGAGACGGACGGCTTCGACATCATGGCGCAGGGCGTGACGCCTGCTGGCGGTGGCACGTTCCGTTGGAGTGCCGCGTACAATACATCGGATACGAAGGTGAAGAATCCCTCGGTTCTGGGTGAGCAGGAATTGAACATCCTCGAGACCGCGGCGCCCGAGGACAAGATTATCCTGCAAGGCAACCTCAACCGCGATCGCTGGGCACTCATGCTGCGGGCCACGCGTTTTGGTGAGACGACGCGCGATTTCGATTTCGGCGGTGGGTTCCCGGACCCGCAGACCTATGGTGCGGCCTGGTCGATCGATGTCGAGGCGGCGTACGAAGTCAGCGACGATTGGATCGTGGCAATCGGGGCCGACAATATCGCCGACGAGTACGCTGACCTGTCATCGGATGACATCAACTTCTTTGGTCATTTGCCGTACGACATTCTGTCGGGTATCGGCTTTAACGGCGCATACTGGTACGTGCGGACGAGTTACGACTTCGAGTAATCCGTCGCGGCTGGCGGGCCTGCCTTGCGGGCCCTTTCAGCTGCGTTTCCTGTCCAGCCAATACGCGATGGCGGCAAACAGGAAGTAAGCAACGAGCGCAGATACCGCAAGCGCTACCTTGCTGTCTCCCTGCAGCGGACCGAAGATGTTGGCAATGTTGACCAGCAACAGGAAGATAACAAACACGCCCATGCCGTACTTGCCGGCTGCTGTTGTAGCCGACGTTGATTGCAGATACCACCACAATGCGCCGAGCAGCAGAACGGCTTCTAGAACATAGGTCACGACCGGGTAGTTCCACAGGCCGAATCCGAGCTTGAGCGATGTATCGCTCCAGAGCGGCAGGTCCGGTGTATGCACAACCAGGTCGAGTACCCAATGAGAAAAAACAGCCAACGCGACGACGAGCGCGACGGTGTGTTTCTTGACGATGACCCAGCGGAACAGCGCATAGGCGGCCGCGGCCCAAAACAGGCTGCCGACCAGGCTGTGCGTGTAAGGCATGTACTCGAGCTCGAAATGCGTCGATTGCGTGAAGTTCTCAATAATGTTGATGCGCTCGACGCCAAGCAACACAAACGGGAAAAACAGGATATCGACGAATTGCACGGCGAGGAAAAGCACGCCGAGTGAAGCACGCTTTTCGAATTTTTTCAGGGCCAGGCTGGCCGCGTAGTGCCCAACAAACATGAGTAGCTCCTCTTAACGTAGCTTCAGCCGGCGACCTTGCGCCTCGAATCTTCAAGTTGCTGGTCAAAGTAGGCTTCGAGTGCGGCGTTACAGCCTCGCAGGCCCGCCACGACACGCGTGGCCCAATCGAAGTATTCCAGTTGCCTGTCGAGCGGCCAGTCGATGGGTGTCGCAAATGCGACGTCCGTGACATTGGATATCTTGTCCGCAAGCTTGATGGTCTGCGCCTCCACCGAGATATGCGGGGCATGTTCGATCTGTAACGCTTTGCGCTCGCGCTTGTGTAAAGTCTTGTCGTCGGAGACTTCCAGTACAAGTTCGCGAATTCGGACACTGAACAAAGACTCGAGTTCGTCTGCCGTAGTTTGCGTGTCTTCGAGCGTATCGTGCAAAAGCGCGGCCTGGAGTACCTCGAGGTCCACGACCTCGCCGACCTCGACAAGGATCGCAGTAACTTCGATCGGATGGTGAATATAGGGCGTCTTGCCTTCGCCCTTGCGTGACTGACCGGCGTGCTTCCAGGCTGCAAATCCCGTGGCTCGGCGCAGAATTCGGGTGCCTGAGCACACCGCGTGCCCCTGGGCAAAACGCGTCGTCGATGCCGAACTGGTCAGTACCCTTTCGGCAAGTTCCGTCCATTTATCTTCGGTCATTAAGGAACGTCTTCGGCAGGGGAGGTAAGAAATGAGGTTCGCCGAACAGATTCTAACAAAGTAGCAAGTAGATTCTTGGTCGGTAGGTACTTCTGCCAGTGCCCAAGGCGTTTCGCTGTTGTTACGCTGTTGCCTATTGGCGGCAGGCCGGGGAACCGTGAACCTTCTCGACAAGACAAGACTTCTCGCACACATACTTCGCTGGCGGTTGACATGGGACCGTTTCGATGCGGCATATCTGCCGCCGGAACCGTTACCGGCCAAGTTCAAATCCGCACGTGCAGCCGTGGACATGATTTCTGATGGCGCCTGTGTCATCTCCTGCGGTATTGCCGGCAATGCTCGCTGTTCGCTTTTTTTCTGGGCCCTGCGCCAGCGCTATGTACAAAGCGGTGTTCCGCAGCGACTTACCTGGATCTCGGTGGGAGGGCAGGGTGGGCGTGGCCGTGTGCCGGGGACGGTAGAAGAAGTCGGACTGGACGGCCTCGTGACAACTTATATTGCCGGTCACACGGAAACAGCCAAATCACTGCTGCGCCTGGCCGATGCCGGCCGCCTCGAACTACACACGCTGCCGCAAGGTGAAATGACCTATGTGATCGAGGCGCAGGGACGTGGCGAGTGCCAGGTGCGCAGTCGCACCGGCATCGGCACGTTCCTCGATCCGCGTGTCGGTCGTGGGTCGCCGGTAACGCCGAAAGCGACAATGCAGTTCGCAAGTGCGGAAGGCGATGACCTCGTCTACTTTCTGCCGCCGATCGACGTTGCGCTGATCAATGCACCGTACGCCGACCGTGACGGCAACATCTATTTTCACAATGCGGCGACCATTACGGAAAACAGAGAAGCGGCTCGCGCGGCGCAGCACAACGGCGGGCTTGCGATGGTGTCGGTCTCCGGCCTGATCGAAAAGGATACGGCGTCGATCGGGCTGGGCGCAGACGACGTCGACGTTATCGTCATTAATCCGCGCAACGAACAGACTGGTTCTGTGCCACAACACAAGTATTGGCCCATGTTCACGGCCGGTGCGGCTGTCGACGAGCATGCGGCGGTCGCGCGCCTGCGATTCATCAACAAAACGCTTGGGATAACACCGCGCCGCAGCCGGGTGGACGAAGCGCTGGCGCGACTCGGCGCGAAGACCTTCGTCGATAACGTACCTGCCGGCGCCACGGTCAATATCGGAGTCGGCCTGGCCGAAGAGGTCTGCCACGAGCTGTGTGAGGCCGGCATGCATGAGCGCATCACGTTTACGACCGAGTCCGGGCCGTTTGGGGGCTTGCCGGCGCCAGGCATCTTTTTCGGGGCGGCGATCAATCCGCAGCGACTTGAATCCTCGGCGTGGATGTTCCATCACTACCGCGAGCATCTCGATGCGGCCATGCTCGGCTTCCTGCAGCTCGATGGTGATGGCAACATCAATCTTTCCAAGCGGGGGCCACGCATGCTGGACTATGTCGGACCAGGCGGCGCGCCGAGCATAATCGAGTCGGCAAAAACGGTGCTGTTCGTCGGCAAGTGGATGCAGGGCGCCAAGGTCAGCATCGACGGTGACAGACTACATATCGACAAACCCGGAGAACCCAAGCTGCTCGGCCGGGTGGACGAGGTTACGTTTAACGGCCGGGTGGGCCGGGACGGTGGCAAAAAGATCTTCTACGTCACCGATCTGGCCGTGCTGGAGCTGACCGATGCCGGGCTCACGCTGCGCGCCGTCATGCCGGGAATCGATATCGAATGCGACCTGCTCGCGAATTGCGGCGCTCGGATCGATGTGCCCATCGATCCTGCGCCCGTTACGGTGCCGGCGACGGTCGTGACCGGCAAGGGCTTCGAGCTGCGTTGGGCGGAGAACTGCGTATGAACGGCGGTGATCGCATCGCGCGCGTGTTGCGCGCACACGGCGTCAAGTTCCTGTTCACGTTGTGTGGCGGGCACATCTCGCCGATCCTCAAAGGCGCGAAAGATGCCGGTATCCGGGTTGTCGATGTGCGCCACGAGGCCACGGCCGTGTTTGCCGCTGACGCGGTGGCTCGACTTACGGGTATCCCCGGCGTGGCCGCTGTCACGGCAGGTCCCGGTGTCACCAACACGATCACGGCCGTGAAGAATGCGCAGCTCGCACAATCGCCCGTGGTGTTGCTCGGCGGCGCTGCCGCAACCGTATTGAAAGGCCGTGGCGCGTTGCAGGACATCGATCAGATGGCGCTGTTCGCACCACACGTGAAGCGGCTATTCGCCGTCAAACGCGTGCGCGACCTCGCGCCGGCGCTGCGCCAGGCCTTGCACACGGCACGTAGCGACGTGCCCGGCCCGGTGTTCGTGGAATGTCCGGTCGATCTGCTCTACGACGAAGCCGTGATACGTGAGTGGTACGCGGCTGCCACGCCCAAGGGCAACGCACTGCGCGTCCGGTTGCTGCGCGCCTATCTGAACTTCCATGCCCGCCGGCTCTTTGCGGGTGCCGATACCGATGTCGACGAACTCGAGAGCCAAGTCAAGCCGCTGGCTCCCTCGACTGCGGTCGTCGCCAGGTCAGCCGCACGCATCGCCAGGGCCAAGCGCCCGTTGCTTGTCGTCGGCAGCCAGGCACTTGTCGAAGCGAGCCAGGCAGGCGCCGTTGCAGCAGCGATCGAACGGCTCGGCATGCCGGTGTACCTCTCTGGCATGGCCCGCGGGCTCATGGGACCGGCACATCAGCTGCATCGCCGGCATCAGCGGCGCAAAGCTCTCAAAGAGGCCGACCTCGTGCTGCTCGCCGGCGTGCCGGCGGATTTCCGGCTCGACTACGGCCGCCACGTCCGCAGCAGCGCCACGCTGATCTCGGCAAACCGCAGCCGCGTCGACCTCAGGCGCAACCGCCGTCCGGACATCGGCGCGCTCGCCGACGCCGGCCTTTTCCTGCGAGCGGTCGCTGATCGACTCGATCCAGGCGTCAGTGCCGGTTGGATCGAATGGCAGACCTTGCTGCTCGCACGCGACGCCGAACGCGAAGCCGAGATCGAGGACAGTTCGAGCAAGAGCGGCGGATTCGTCAACCCGGTCACGCTGTGCCGAGACATCGATGCCCGGTTACCGGACGACAGCTTGATCGTCGCCGACGGCGGCGACTTCGTCGGCACCGCGTCCTACATCGTGAAACCGAGACAGCCGCTGAGTTGGCTCGACCCGGGTGTCTTCGGCACGCTGGGCTGCGGCGCGGGATTCGCGCTCGGCGCAAGTCTGTGTCGCCCCGATCACCAGATCTGGGTCCTGTTCGGCGATGGCTCGGTCGGCTATGCACTTGCCGAGTTCGATACCTTCGCGCGGCATCGGATTCCCGTCATAGCGGTCGTCGGCAACGACGCGAGCTGGGCGCAGATCGCTCGTGAGCAGGTGAAGATGCTCGATGATGATGTCGGCACCGCGCTGGCACGCAGCAATTACCACAAGGTGGCGACGGCGCTGGGCGGAAAGGGCGTATTGCTGCAGTACGCTGGCGAGACCACCGCCTGCTTGCAGGAAGCTGCAGATGCTGCGAGCAAGGGCGTGCCGGTGCTGGTCAACGCCTGGCTCGACAAATCGGATTTTCGCGAAGGTTCGCTCTCGATGTAGACGGCCCGCTCCGACTCACTCCTCCAGGCCGGTCTCCAGCAAGAAAATCTCCGCGAGCAGGCGCCGCCAGTCTGCGTATTGGTTCTGTACCCAGCCCTCGAGTTCGGCGACGCGAGTCTCCATCGCCAAGATCGTCGGCCCGACCTCATTATCGAACCCCACGGCCCACTTCTCCTGCTCCTGTGCTGCGAGCCGGTCCCACTTGTAGTTGTTATAGCGACTCAGCAGGGCTTCATAGGTACCGCGCGGCGCGTCGGAGCGGGCATTCTGCTGGCGCCTCGCCTCCTCGCGCTGATAGTCTGCGAACTGTCGCCGGTACTTGCGCCACAAGTCATAAGTCGAGGCGATTTCGGCATGGAGTTCCTGGAATTGCGCATCGACGGCATCCGTGATCACGTACTCGACGCCGCGAATTCGCTCGATCCGCGCGAGCATCGGATCGTTTTCGGCCGGCAGGCGATTGAGCCTGAAAGTGCCGTCGGGCCGACTGTCCAGATATTTGCCGAACGCTGACGGCGCAAGCTGATTCGCGTGGCGCAGGACGGAAATTTCAACGATATCCCTCAGGGCCTTGTTCTCCAGACCGTTGCGCGCCAGCAAAAGGTCCTCTGCAATGGCATCGTAGAGTTGCTCATATCCTGACAGTCCTGGCGCGGCGTCACTCTGTTCATAACTGACCGGCGCCACGCCGGCGTAGGTTCTGTTAATCCACTCGCGACCGCTTGCGTCGACAGCGAGTAGTTGCAATTCCAGCGTCGCTCCGTCAGACCGGACAATCGTGCCCGATACGAGCAACTCGGCGCCGAAATCGGGTTCGGGAACCACGCGCACGGCGCCCCATTCGTCCGTCGCGACCAGCGTTTCGCGCAACACGAACGGCAGAAACAGTGCCTCGATTTCGCGAATCCTCGGAAATACCTGCAAGTCGCGGTGCAGGGACCTGTCTTTGGGCACACCGGGGTCGAATTCCACGATGGAAATATTGAGCTCGGTAACTTTGCGCTCATCCGTTACGGAAGTTACAGCTGCCTCCGAAGGCAATTGCTGTGCCGCCGTCGGCGGCGCCAAAACGGACAGCAACGCAATAGCGACCAGAACCGCCGCTAGCCTTCGACGCGGAGGGCGGAATCGAGTCACGGGACGATCTCGCCCGTGCTGCACACGCGTTTCATGCTAAGCGTTTCTATGCAATTGAATTCCGACGTTGGCGGATCGAACTTCATATAGAAGCGGGTCAATGTAAACGGCACTCGCGTAGCGCTGGACGACACGGTTGTCGCAACACGCAAATGGTTGCGATCCGCCGAAATCGCGAAGCGGTGGCTGATGTTCAAACCGTCCGGCAGAATCAGATGAGAGACGAGCTGATCGCCGTCCCAGCTGCATACTTCAGATCCATAGTCGCTTGTTGTGCCCTTCGCAACGCCGCCGTAGAACTCACACAACATCGTGAAATCATCCTTCCTTTCGATGCTGATCTCGTACTCGTTCTGTGCAATCGTCAAGACATCGAGGCGCGTGATTAATTCGGCCAGGCGTGCAAGCGCCAGGATCGAGGACGCCTCCCGTTCCGAAATGCCCGGCGTAGCGCTGCCCAGGCGGGGGTCGCCAGGATTTCTCTGCGCCGCCTGCCGGTTTAGTCGGTAGAACAGTCCACCCAGCACGCCGTTGACGTCATCACCTCGCGAATAGTCGCGCTCCCATGAGCCACTGAAGTCCACAGGCATGGCGCCTTCAAAACCCGGCGTGTTGTTCTTGAGCGCGGGCTGTTGTGAACAGGCCGTAACCAGCAGGCACAGGACGAGGGTGCTCCGCACTCGCAACAATTGGCGTGAGTGCATCAGCATCTGCAGTCGATCCGAACTAAATATCGCATCAGTACCCGGGTGTTTTCGAGGGCCGGCAGGGCTGATAGTCTAAGCCAATCCGCCGTGTTATTGCCGACCCCGGAACTGCTGTATTATGGAATCTCGGCCACGCGGCGCGTCGCATAAGCGCAATAATGTGGCCCATAAGAACAAACAGAAAGATCGATGCCAACGCACATCTCCTCATTAAGTCTCAAGGCGTTCGGGGAACACGCGGATAACGCCCTCATTGTCGCTTACGAGTCGCACCAGGGTGCCTTGCGCTTTCTGTCGGCAGCGCTCGCCCAGGCCAACGGTATCGCACTGCTGCAAGGACCGACAGGGTCGGGCAAGACCACTATCATCACTGAGTTACGCAGCTGGTTTTCGCGTGACGCTGCTGTCGTGCTCCTCGATGGTGCACACCTGACGCCGCGCCAGCTGGGAACCAACATGCTGTCGCAATTTGGCGTGGAAAGCATTCCGCAGCACGATGAGCAGACGCTGCAGGCGCTCAGTAGCTACCTGTCCCGGCATCGTCGCAGCGCGGAGGCGCCCGTGCTGATCGTCGATAATGCGGATCGAGCGAGGCCGAACACTTTACGCCTGCTGAACTGGCTTGCGGCACTCGAAGTGCAGGACCGTTACGCGCTGCGCATCGTCCTGACTGGCAAGGAGCGGCTGACTGCGCTGGTCGGTGACGAGAGCCTGCGCAACCTCGCGCGGCGCCATCCGGCCACGTATTCCCTCAACCCGCTAACTGCGCCGGAGGCGATGATCTACCTGCGTACCCGCCTGATCGCCGCCGGCGGAGAGCGCAGCGAAGAAGTATTCCCTGTCGATGTCTGTGACCGGCTGCACGAGCTGTCGCGCGGCTGGCCGGGCCGGCTGAACGAGTGCGCGCTCGAGGGGATGGCACGGGCAGAAGAACTGCAGGGCGCCAGACCAATACCGCGCATAATCGTCACCTGCGACGGCGAAACCTTGGCCGAATATGAGCTGACCCGGCGCCAGTATGTCATCGGGCGTAGCGAACTGGCCGATATCATTATCAACGACCGCTATGTCAGCAAAACGCATGCGATGCTGCAGGTCTATTCAAACGTTATCGTTCTGCTCGATCTAAACAGCACCAACGGCACAACGGTCAATTCCATCGACACGCCGAAGACCATCCTCAGAAGTGACGACATCATCTCGCTTGGCCGGCACCGGCTCAAAATCGAGAATGCACCCGCGATCAGTGCCGGAGTAGACGAGAAAATCGATGTGGCGGACACGATCACGATGCGAAACCTGGCCGATATCCGCCGCTCAAGGGCTCGGCGCACGATCGCAGCACTGAAGCACAGATAGACGGCCGCCCTGTGCGAGGCCGGCATGCGGGCGACCTGTTGGTGCCGGTATCGCGGCAACTGACTATCCCTGCTGCATGCCTCCGGATTGGCCAAAGAGTAGGCCAACTGAACACAATTCCCTAGCAATATCAGCCGCTTAACGATATACTGTATATCTATACAGTTTGCTGAATATGCCCAGAGGGACCCGTGTCGACAGCCATCGCAACAGCCCATTCTCAACTCCATCCCAAGTACATAAAGGGCGAACAGCTCGGCGACCAGATCACCGAACTCTGCGGCTACATCTATGCCGCAACCTACCGACTCCTCGTACTGATCCGCGAGTTCGACGATGAGGGCTACTGGGAATTACCCGGTTTATGCTCCTGCGCCCATTGGCTTAATTTCAAATGCGGTATTGGCATGAATGCGGCTCGGGAGAAGGTAAGGGTGGCGCATGCGTTGGCTGATTTGCCCAAGATCAGCAGGGCCTTCGAGAAAGGAGAGCTCAGCTATTCCAAGGCTCGTGCGATGACACGCATTGCCGATAGGGACAACGAAGACTACCTGTTGATGATTGCCCGTCATGGCAGCGCCCATCACGTGGAGAAGTTGGTCTCCAAATATCGCCGTGCCAAAAGGCTGCAGGAAACGGGATCGGCGAATGAACAGTACGCGGGCCGTGAATTCAGCTATTTCTACGATGACGATGGATCGTTAGTCATTAATGGTCGATTACCGGCGGAGCAGGGTGCCCTGCTCGTAAAAGCCCTCGAGATGGCAATGGACAGGCAATTTCATAATGACGATGTTGCCGCGGAAATATCTGAACCCGAGACGCTTCCCGCACGCCGCGCCGACGCGGTAGCGGAAATCGCAGAGACCTATCTCAACACGGCGCCGTCGCAAGCTTCAACCGCGGATCGCTATCAAGTTGTCGTTCACGTAAGCGCGGAAACAACGCACATTGAAGAGGGCCCGCATGTTTCCGCGGAAACATCTCGGCGAATTGCCTGCGACTGCTCGATGATCAAGCTCATAGAAGACGAAAGGGGTGAACCGCTGTCCATTGGTCGAAGAACACGCGCCATTCCGCCGTCAATTCGACGTGCGATGCGCTTCAGAGACGAGGGTTGCAGCTTTCCGGGCTGTACGAACACGCATTTCGTCGATGGGCACCATATACAACACTGGGCCGATGGCGGTGAAACGAGTCTTGAGAACCTGGTGCAACTATGCCGCCATCATCATCGGCTCGTACATGAGGGAGGATTCGTTTGCGAACGAACAGTGGCTGGAAGAATCGAGTTTCGAAGCCCTTCCGGCGTGGAGCTGCATCGACAGCGACCGCTACCGGGAGTGGCCAAATACGGCAATCTTTTGGAGTGGATCCGGTTCGAGAATCCAGATGCCGATATTGACGAGCACACCTGTATGTCGAAATGGCGAGCCGGGGAGAGTATTGACTGGAATATGGCGGTAGGAGCGCTGTTTTAAGACACGGTCTTAATAACAACATAGCCGGCTGTTTGAGAGTACCTGGCTTCGAGTTGCGTGCGCGGTCTATGTAACGACGAAACGTCCGCTTCGCCCCCGGAGGCGTTTGAAGGCGCCTCAAGATGAGGCTTCGGCGAGTCTACAATTCCGGGGGAAGTCCCAGGACTTAACTCAACGGTCCACCAAACCCGAGCAAGAGCAAATAGTTACCCGTCATTTCAGCAGTTTCTTGATCGCGTAGCGCGGGTACCGGGCTAGCGGGCAGACAGCACGGTCACGCTGCGTACCCTGCAATTACCTTTCTGGTAGATTGAGCCAACTAAAAGGTCCAGCGGCCTGCGACCATGATTCTCTGCCTAGGAGCGAATCGACTGAACGCAACACCCGACTTCCTGACCCGATTGCTGCGGTGCGTATGCTTGAGCTTGATTCTTTTTGGCCAGGCGACCGTCGCCATGGCCCAGGCACCGATCATTCAGCCGGGCGCGCCGGGCGAGCCGGTGCGCGAACTCAGCGCCGAAGAGGCGATCGATATTGCCATTACGAGATACTCGCCGGACGACGTACGGTTCATGCAAGATATGATCCCGCACCATCACCAGGCCATCGAGATGGCTGCGCTGGTCGAAGGTCGCACCAACCGACCGGAGCTCATCGACGTGGCGGGGCGCATCAATGCCTCGCAGGGGGACGAGATCGCGTTTATGCAGCAGTGGCTGCGTGAGCGCGGCGAGAGCATGCCCGACCCGACCGCAGACGACGCGATGCACACCTCCCATAAGATGGCCGGCATGGCCACACCGGAACAGATGGCCGAGCTCGAGGCGGCGGCAGGCACCGACTTCGACCGGCTGTTCCTCGAGTTGATGATCGCCCACCACGATGGCGCGGTGACGATGGTCGAGAACCTGCTCGAGCAGCCGGGATCTGCGTACGACCCGGTGCTGTTCGAGTTCACGACGGACGTGACCAATGACCAAACGGCCGAGATCGAGCGGATGAACGCGCTGCTGGTCGGACTGTCGTCGGACCCGCGCGCCGGGCTGTCCGCAGGCCTGGACAACGCCGGCCAGGCGATCTGGAACCTGGAACTCGTGGCGACACTGGCGAGGCCTGTCGGATTCTTCGATCCAGAGAATCCTGTCGAGCTGCCGCCCGAGCGTCTGCGGGCAGAGGCCGATGCACCGGATGAGGACGATGCGGACCCGGATAGGGAGGAAGACGAAGACGACGAACGCTCGCCGCTATTGAGCTTTTCCAACACCGACATGGCCTTTGCGGGCGACGTGCTGGTGGCGGGCAGTTACCACGGCTTCAATATCTACCGGTTGCAGGCAGGCGTGCCGAATCTCGTCAGTTCGGTCGTTTGCCCGGGTGGGCAGGGAGACGTCTCCATCGTTGGCGACCTGCTGATCATGTCCGTGGAACAAACGAGGGGGCGGGTCGATTGCGGGCTCGAAGGCGTCAGTGACGATGTCAGCGCCGAGCGCTTCCGCGGGCTGCGCATCTTCGACATCAGCGACCTGACGCGACCGGTTCAGGTTGGTCAGGTGCAGACGTGTCGCGGTTCGCACACGCATTCGGTCGTCGCAGGTCCGGGGGAAGACGGCAAGATCATCGTCTTTAACTCCGGCACCTCTACCGTGCGCGACGAGGAAGAGTTGGCGGGCTGCATCGATGAATTGCCTGGAGACGATCGCACCGCGCTGTTTCGAATCGATGTGATCGAGATCCCGGTCGATGCGCCGGCCAAGGCTCGTATCGTCGCCAGCCCCACCGTGTTCGCCGATCCCGAAACGGGGGTTCTGGCCGGTCTGTGGCGCGGCGGCGACCACGGCGACGAAACGCAGGAGACGAGCGCGACCGACCAATGCCACGACATCACCGTGTATCCAGAGCAAGAACTTGCTGGCGGGGCGTGCTCGGGTAACGGTATTCTCTTCGACATATCCGATCCGTTGAACCCGCAACGCCTCGACGCGGTCATCGACAAGGGCTTTGCTTACTGGCACTCGGCGACGTTCAATAACGATGGCACCAAGGTCATCTTCACCGACGAGTGGGGTGGCGGCAGCCGCGCGCGCTGTCGTGCCTTCGATCCACTGGATTGGGGTGCTGATGCGATCTACGACATCGTCGATGGCAAGCTCGAGTTTCGGGGCTACTACAAGATGCCGGCACCGCAGTTAGAGCAGGAAAACTGCGTGGCACACAATGGCTCCATTGTCCCCGTGCCGGGCCGCGATATTTTCGTTCAGGCCTGGTACCAGGGCGGCGTCTCGGTGATGGACTTCACTGACTCGGCAAACCCTGTCGAGATCGCGTACTTCGATCGCGGTCCCATGGATGCCGAGGATCTGGTCTTCGGCGGGTACTGGTCGACCTACTGGTATGACGGCCGGATCTACGGCACGGAGACGCTGCGCGGGCTGGACGTGCTCGCGCTGGTGCCGAGCGATTACCTGTCCGAACACGAGATCGCTGCGGCGTCCCTGGCCGATCAGGGCGGTGTCTTCAACCCGCAGCAGCAGTTCCGCGTGACCTGGCCCGCCGAGCCGGTCGTGGCCCGGGCATACATCGATCAGCTCGAGCGCAGCGAGGCGCTGTCGGCTGCCGCCGTGGCCGAGCTGACTGTGGCACTGGACGATGCGGCGTCCCGGTTTGCGGACGCTGTGCGCGACAAAAATCTGGCTGCCGAACTGAAGTCCCTGGCGAAAGCCGTCGAAAAGAAAAGCGGCGATGCCGTCACCTCCAAGCGGCGGGCTGCGCTGGCCGAGACGTTAAGCGGGATCGCGGCCAGGTTGCGCTAATGACACCGCCGCTGACCCTGGCCACCGCAAGCAGACGGTAAGGTTCATCTTGCCGCGTTTGTCGATGCCGGACGGCTGCTGGGGCTTGCTGTGTCGGCACTGCGCCGTGAATGCACCGACTTTTAAGTAAAATTAAACTTGACCTTAATATAATTATTAATATAATTAAGGTTAATTTGAATTTTAATTAAAAGTCGGGAACCCGTGGCGGAATCGTGGTTTGTGCAGCTCTCCGAGGAAGATGCCTCATTCATCAAGCGTTTCGTAGTGGCCTCCGGCTCGCTCAAGGACCTTGCCAAAGCCTACGGCATAAGCTACCCAACGGTGCGCTTACGCCTGGATCGCCTGATTGAAAAAATCAAAGTGCTCGATGACCAGGAGATCGTCTCGGAATTCGAGCGCACGCTTCGGGCTCGCTACGCCGAGGGCAAGATCGACATGGAAACGCTTAAAGCACTGCTCGCCGCACATCAGGACGAAATAGACAATCAACGCGACGAGGGAAGGAGACGGTAGCCATGAAATACTTACTTGTTGTCTCACACCTGATAATTCTCTCAACTTCGCTGCAGGCGGAAGAGCCTGTCAGGTCCGTGTCCTTTGCGGAGGAACCGCTGACCCTTACAGCCATTCCGGCCCAGCAATACCAGATGCTGGTCGAGTTGCCGAATCCGGGCATCAGCTCGCCGGTCTATGCACTCAAAGGAATGGTTCGTTATGAAGGTGTGGAAGGTGATGGCTTTTTGCAAATGGACAATCACTTTGGCGAGAAGGGCACCTTCTTCACAAAAAGTCTGGCGCCCACGGGCCCACTGGCAAAGATCTCCGGCAGCTCGGATTGGAGACCGTTTGTGTTGCCCTTTTACGCGAACACGGGTGATCAAGCCGGCGGCCCAGCGCCGCTTCCCGAGAAGCTGTCTCTGTCACTCTATCTTCCCGGCGCGGGAACGGTGTCGATCCGTCAGGTCGCACTGTATCAATACGCAGACGGCGAAGATCCGCTGCAAGCCAGCGGGCAATGGTTCAGCAACCGCAGTGCTGCGTTGCTGGGCGCAATCGGCGGTAGCCTGATCGGTCTGTGGGGCGCGGTGATCGGCATCGTTTCCGCTCGCGGCAAGGCGCGAGGCTTCGCTTTGGGTTCGGCGAATGCGCTTTTCGTGATCGGCATGATCAGCCTGGTTGGCGGCGTAGTGGCACTGGCAACCGCGCAACCCTATGCGGTCTTTTATCCGTTGTTATTGATCGGCATCATCGTTGTCGTCGTGATCGGCAAGTTGCGTGGCAGCCTGACTGCCCGATACGAGCAGCTTGAACTGAAACGAATGCAGTCGATGGACGTTTGAAATATTGATGATTAGCAAATGAGGACATTCCTGATTTAAATCAGTTATGTCCCCATTCTTCCCGGCCTGGTGCCGCGACCCCTAATTGGAACGCAGCACCGCCTCGATTTCCGCCACTTGCGCTTCGGTTACCGGCTGAAATTTGCCGAGCGAGCACGGGACACCCGTTCCCCAGTTGCCGCCCCAGTGCCAGGGCCAACGACGGTACCAGGGCCAGTCGAACCAGTCGCCGACCTGGAACTGATCCAACTCGCACATGCGCGTGCCGGTGAAAGACTTCACGACAAGAACGTGCCCATACCGGAGGTCCGGGCAACGGCTGCGCAGGGTGTTGATCCATTGCTTGCCCCGCCTGCCTTCGAAGAGTATGTGCCTGTCGTCGAGCGCACGGAAGTTGCGATACTCCATGTCGGCCAGACAGCGTCTGGTGTCCCCGTATTCTGCCGGGTCGAGTGGCTCACTCAGTATAGACTCGATGTCCGCTTGTATCGCCTGTCGCCGGCTCTCGACTTCCGGTGAGGTCGCACAGCTCGCGACAAGCAATGCGGCGGCCACCGTCAGGTATACGGTATATCTCGTCGCGCCCATGATTGGCTCCTTTTCCCACCAACAGAAAAACGCTAGCACGAGCGTTTTGGCGTGAGAATAAGGAGAATGTGCAGCCGGGAGGGGCGAACGTCAGTATTTAGCGTTACTTCGCTTCGGTCAGCACTGTCAACGTATCCATCCTCACACTATCGGCGGCCGCGGCCGCTTGTCCTTCTTCTGACGCGAGCATCGCATTGATGGCATCCATATCGTCAACGGCGACAACCAGCCCGGTCAGATTTGGATTGTCAGCGCTTACGAAGGTGTGCACATGCGCCGCGCCATTGTCCGTGAACAACTTGTGCCGGCTGTCTGCACCGCGCCACGCGGCCATCCAGTGCTCCGCGTCATCGACTTCATGTAAAATCATGAGGTGCGTCCTGGGGGCTTCCGGAGCTTCCGCGGCTTCCGGGGCTGCCACGGGCAGGTCGCTGCTGTACATGTCATTGGTATAACGCCACTGGCCATCATCACCCCGATGCCAGATCTCCATGTACTTGCCAACGTCCACCACTGCGCCGTCGGCCGTCATTGTGTAGGTGCCGACGTTGTAACCCATATCGCCGGAGACCATTGCTTCGATGCTGGTGAGTTCGGCGCTGAGTCCGGCGTCGATCATGGCGCCGAACCCGGCACGCAAGGCGTCGCCACCGCTGTCCATCTCGGCATGCGGTGGCAGCAGGCGTGCATCACTGGCGTAAAGGTCCACGAGCGCATCGATATCTTTCGCATTAAACGCCTCTTCCCAGGCTTTCGAGCGCGCAATGATTTCCGCTGGATCCCCGGCCGGCGGACTCTGATTGCAGCCTGTGATGATCAGCAGCAAGGGGAGTAGTGTGATCAGTTTATTCATGGCTAAATTCTCCGAGAAAACGGATTATGATATCCGTACAATTTATTGTTTATATTAATTAAATATCCTGGTTTCCATTATTCATTGTCGCGCAGACCGGCTGCGGCGTAAGCGTAGCAGACGAAGGCACGATTCGCTTGCGGCTGCCGGCGAATTATCGGGTTAGAATTCCGGACCGATCACGATAACGAGAAGCACGCACGATGACGCGTACTACCAGTCTTGCTCTGCTGCTGGTCCTGGCGGCCGTTAGCGCGGCTGCGCAATCCACTGACAACGCAGCACTGAAGCATTCGGCCGTGGCGGCGATCGATGAACAACGCGCCGTCATGGTCGAAATGAGCGATGCGATTTGGGGCTATGCCGAAACCGCACTTGACGAAACTCTGTCTGCCAAGCGACTCGCGGACTACGCGGAGAGTCAGGGTTTTAACGTCGAGCGCGGCGTTGCCGGCATGCCGACGGCTTTCATCGCATCCTATGGCGAAGGCCGGCCAATCGTCGGCATACTCGGGGAATATGACGCATTGCCACGTCTGTCGCAGAGCACGGCGCCGACGCGCAATGCCGTTGTCGCCGACGCACCGGGCCACGGCTGCGGCCACAATCTCTTCGGTGTCGCGAGCCTCGCAGCGGCAAACTCAATCCGGGAGCTCATCGAAGCAGGCGAGCTTTCCGGAACGATTCGTTTTTACGGCACTCCGGCCGAAGAATCGATCGGTGGCAAGACGTACATGGCCCGCGACGGTCTGTTCGATGACCTCGACGTGGCGTTGTCCTGGCATCCTAGTTCCGAAACCAAAATCGATGTAGCCGGGTCCCAGGCTATGGTCGAAACCATCGCGGAATTCACGGGCACCGCATCGCATGCGGCCTTTGATCCCTGGAATGGCCGCAGTGCGCTCGACGGTCTCGAGCTGTTCACGCACGCGCTGAATCTGTTGCGCGAGCACGTTCGTCCCACGGTACGAATTCACTACGCCTATATCGACGGCGGCGGCGCGCCAAATGTCGTTCCCGCGACCGCCAGCGCTTCGGTCTGGATCCGTGATAACGATATGGCCAGCGTGATTGCATTATTCGAGCGCGTGAAGATCATGGCTGACGGTGCGGCCACGGCTGCTAACGTAGAAGCACAGATGCGGCTTATTTCGGGCACCTACAATGCGCTGAATAACAAACAGGCCGCGAAAGTAGTGCAAGCCAACCTCGAGTGGCTCGGACCTGTACCTTTTACCGATGCGCACGACACGTTTGCCCGGGAACTGCAACAGGCGATGGGTGTGCCGACAGTCGGCGTTAACGGCGATATCCCGCCGCTGAATCTCGAAGCGACGGATATAGAGGGCGGCTCCACTGATGTTGCCGATGTCAGCTGGATCGTGCCGACGATCGATGTTTCCATTGCGACCGCACCCGTCGATATTCCCTGGCATTCCTGGGGCGTCGTCGCATCGAGCGGCAGGCCGATAGGTCATACCGGCATGCATTACGCGGCCAAGGCACTTGCAACGACAATGATCGATCTGTTTTCGTCGCCGCAGACACTCGCCGAGATCAAAGCCGAGTTTGCAGAAAGCATATCGGGCTTTACGTATCAGGCTTATATTCCCGAGGGCCCACCGCCAATTCCGCGTTGACGGTGGACAAAAAAAACCCCGCACGAAGCGGGGTTCTTTTTTTCAGCTTATTGCAGGTCTTACTGGCCAAAGTAGAAACGGCCGGTCACTGAATACGCAGATACGTTGTCGCCCCAGCTACCGCTCAATCCCAGAGCGAAAGCATCGGTGAAGCTGTATAAGCCACCAGCTTCAAATCCGGTATCGTCGCCGCTGTCGCCAAGATCGACATAGTTGATGCCGGCATTCAGCTCGAGCTGTTCACTTGCTGCGAAGCGCAGCCCCAAACCGAGCCCAAAGCCGCTGTCATCGGCGCTGCCGAATCCAGGCACGTCAATTTCGACCGATTCGTACGAGACTCTTGCGATCATGTCGACCGTATCGGACAGGCTCGTGTTGTAACCAATGCCGAGACCCAACGTAGTGGCATCCACGTCGAAATCGAGGTCGGCGGTATCGTAACCAGCGAATACGTGAACACGGTCGTTTATCGCATACGAGCCACCGATGCCAAAGCCATCGCCGTCGACATTGATGTTATCGAACTCGATGTTGCCATAGCCGAGTGTCAGATAGTTGTAGTCAAATCCCTCTGCGCTGGCCGATGCCGATAACGCGAGGAGTAAAATAACCAGTGATGTACGTGCCATGATGTATTCCTACCACTTGCCCAAGTGGATCGAATGCTAACGGGGTTGGTATAGGACGATGTGCGGCACATCACACATTTGCTTGACTCGTGATTATTGTTAAAACCCAATAGCTCAAATTTCGCAGTACGTCGCATTTTTGGCAGCGGTCGTTGCAAAAAAACCACGCGAGAATTCACCGAGGGATAAGCTTGTTGCGCAGCAGTCCACGAAAAAGCCGAATGAGCTCGCGGCGTGATAGATTTCGCTGCTACCGGAAATGAAACCCTCTCTGTCAAAATCCAAGCTCATCGCTGCCTGGCAGTGCCCGAAGCGATTGCACTTAGCGAAGCATCATCCGGAACTCGGCGAAATTTCGGCCAGAACGCGCTCGCTCTGGGAGATGGGCCATCACGTCGGCGCAATCTCGCGGCAGCTCTATGGCACGCCAGAGGCAGTTGAGGTCGAGTTCGACAAGCGCATCCCGTTGATGCTGAAGAAGACGCGCGATCTTATTGGCGGCGGTGCTCAATTCCCGATCTTCGAGGCCACGTTCAAGCATGAGGGTGTTCTGGTGCGCGTCGATGTGCTCTTGCCCGATGGCGCTGGCTGGAGGGCGATCGAGGTCAAGGCGTCGACGGCGGTGAAGGAATATCACAAGCTTGATTGTGCGATCCAGGACTGGGTCATGCGCAGCCTTGGCGTGTCTGTCAAGTCGATCTCGCTCGCGCACATCAACAATCAGTTCGTGTATCAGGGTGATGGCGAATACGCCGGACTGCTGATCGAACACGACCTCACAGACGAGGTGCGCACACTCGAGCCAACAGTGGTCGAATTGATCGCGACGGCGCGGGACGCGGTCACCGGGCCCATGCCCAAAATCAATGTTGGCAAGCGCTGCTCCGATCCCTACGAATGCGAGTTCGTCGATTATTGCTGGCCGGCCGATACCGAGTACCCGATCGCAGGTCTTGGCGGCAGCAAGGCCCGGCTCGGCATTTGGGTGGCGCTCGGGCACCGCGATATCCGCGATGTCGATGCCGCCGACATTACGGCCGCCACGCAGCTACGCATTCACCACGTAACGTGTCAGGGCGAGCCCGAGATCCTCCCGGGAGCCCAGGCAGCGTTCGCGACACTCGACTATCCGCGCTACTACCTCGATTTCGAGACGATCGGCCCGGCTGTGCCGTTCTGGGCAGGCACGCGACCCTATGCGATCGTGCCCGTGCAGTGGTCGTGCCATATCGATGACGGATCGGCGGACGGTACCGCCGCCAGCATGCGCCACGAAGAATTCCTCGATCTCTCGGGCGAAGCGCCGATGCGCGCGCTGGCGTTGGCATTGATTGCTTGTCTCGGCGATTCGGGTCCGGTGCTGATGTGGACCAACTACGAGGAAGGCGTGATTAAGAACCTGATCGAGTTGTTTCCGGATCTCGCCAAACCGCTCTATCGAATCATTGATCGGCTTTATGACCTGCATCCGGTGGTCAAGGAAAACTACTACCACCCGAAGATGCTGGGTTCATGGTCGATCAAGGCGGTGATGCCGACAATCAATTCGGATATGAACTACACAAAGCTCGACGGCATCAACGAGGGCGTCGGCGCTGCCGCTGGCTTTATCGAAGCGATTGATCCGGGTACCGCGCCAGAGCGCAAAGCCGAGCTCCGGGAACAACTGCTGCGTTACTGCCGCTTTGATACCGAAGCGATGGTTGAGATCGTACGGTTTTTTGCCAGCGTCCAGTGAATCCCATTCTGCTGCATCTCGAATTGGACGTCGTCGCCCTGCTTGTGGCGGCAGCAGCAGGTGTGGCCGTGTACAAATTGGCGTTTCCGGATGAGTACAAGCATCCCGCCGTGGACGGCTATCGCCACTACCTGTTCACATTGTCGCTCGGCGCTGTCTGCGGGGCGATGGTCCTGGGTACGCTCAATCTCTATGTATCGGGCGTCACGGGAGTCGGCCGCAGCATCCTCGGTGCTATCCTCGGCGCCATCGCAGCGGTGGAGTGGTACAAGGCCCGTCATGGTATCCGCGAGTCCACGGGAGCGGCGTTGGTTGTCCCGTTGGGTACCGGCATCGCAGTCGGGCGGATCGGCTGTTTTCTCGTCGGCCTGCCGGATTACACTTACGGGACGCCGACAACCCTGCTGTGGGGCCGGGATTTCGGCGACGGCGTGCTGCGACACCCGGTGCAACTGTACGAGGCCTTCTCCGTTGCACTCGCCACGCTGGCATTTATCTTTATTCTCAAGTTACGACCACACATTGCTGTAAAAGCAGGGTTTTATCTGTTCGTCGCCTGGTACGGTGCGCAGCGTTTCGCTCTTGAATTCATCAAGCCCTACGCAGATGTGTTAGGTTCACTGAACGTCTTCCATCTCGGTTCTCTCGTCTTGATCGCTTACGCGCTCTTCATGCTGCACAGGGCAAAAAGTGCTCGCTCGTAAGTCGGCTCCGTACCTGTTTCTCGGCCAGACGACGTCGATGTGCGGGCACTGTCTGGACCTGGTGCCGGCGAAGATCATCGAGCAGGATGGCGATGTAATCTTCGTCAAGCGCTGCCCGAGCCACGGCCGGCAGAAGGTACGCGTATCGACCGACGCCGAATACTACAAATCGATTACCGGTTACCTGAAGCCCGGCGACACACCGTTCGTCACCCAGACACGCACCGAAAAAGGCTGCCCCTACGATTGCGGCTTATGCCCGGATCATGAACAACACACGTGCCTCGCTTTGCTCGAAATTACGGACGAATGTAATCTCGCGTGTCCTGTTTGTTTCGCCGACTCGGGGCCGACGCGCAAGTCTTTTCGGTCGCTGCCAACCGTCGAACGCATGCTCGATGTTCTTGTCGAGAGCGAAAACGAACCGGATCTGCTGCAGGTCTCGGGCGGTGAGCCGACGATACATCCACAAATACTGGATATTCTCAAAGCCGCAAAAGAACGCCCGATCCGGCACATCATGTTGAACACGAACGGTGTTCGCATCGCGAAGGACAAGGCGTTCGTCGACGAGCTGGCGAAACTGGCGCCCGGGTTCGAGATTTATCTGCAGTTTGATTCGTTTGAGCGGGATGCGCTCTTGGCATTGCGCGGTGCCGATCTTCGCGATATCCGCCGGCAGGCGCTCGAAAACCTCGAAGCTGCGAATCTTTCGACGACGCTGGTCTCCGTTTTGGTTCGTGGTCTCAACGACCATGAAATCGACCGCACGATTGAATACGCACTCGAGTTCGGCTGTGTTCGTGGCGTGACGTTTCAGCCGGTACAGGATGCGGGACGCTGCGATGGCTACCATGCGGCCGATGACCGCCTGTTTCTGACCGATGTTCGCCGCAGTATCGCTTCGGGCAGCAATGCGTTTGCACTCGAGGACATAATACCGCTGCCGTGCAATCCGCCGTCGATAGCGATCGCCTACGCGCTGAGAAACGGCAAAACAGTGACGCCCGTGACCTCGTTGATACCGCGCGAGAGCCTCGTCGAGGTCGCGCCCAATTCAATCACCTTCGAAAAGTACCCTGCCGTTCGCGCTGAAATCAACAAATTGATGTCGCTGTCAAGCACAGGGGAAGGCGCCGCTGAGGCTCTACACGATTTTCTCTGCTGTCTGCCGCAGATGGAAGTGCCCGAGAGTTTGGGTTACGAACACGTGTTTCGGATCGCAATTATCGAATTCATGGATCGGCATAATTTCTGCGTTTCCAATGTCAAACGCTCCTGCATTCATTTCGTGACAGACGACGGCAGGATCATCCCGTTTGAGACTTATAACCTCTTGCATCGGCCGGACGTTCGCCAGCCGGGCGACATGCGGTCGGCCAGTGCGTCGGCTTAGGGTGACCTGATGTCAGAAAATGATCTTGGCGTTGTCGAGCAGAAGGCGGGGTGCCGGCAAATATTCGGCACGATACTCATGGTCCTCAGTGTCATCACGATGCTGGTCAGCGGTATATGTACAATCGGGTTCAGCATCAATGACCCTGAGGGCATCCTGATTTACGCAGCCATCGGCGGCGGCCCGTTCCTGCTGGCGGTGGCCTGTTACTTGCTCGGCAACTGGCTCAGAAAGCACCCTTAAGACGTGCCGTCAGAAAAGCGCACGCACGACGAGCAGCAGGCCAAGTGCCGCCAGTGGAATGCCGACGATGGCGCCGACGACGCTGAGGCTGATCGCAACGCCGGCAGCCATCAATCCAAGGCCCAGCAGCGCGCATACCAGCCTGCCCACCATCTTGAGAATGAAAGTGACCAGGCGCCATATCGCATAGAACGGCCACAAGAGTATCGGCATCCGCCGGTCAGCCGGTTCATTCATGTCAGAAACTCCAGTTGCAGAAGCAGTCAATGTCGCGACCGACAGCGGTGATTGTGCCATTTTTGTCCCTATAATCCACGGCGATGGCAGCGACGATGGAATGTCGAATGGTCGAGTTCAAGAGAGTGGTGGTAATCGGAGCGACCGGTAATTTTGGTCGCCGAATTTGCCGTCGTCTGCTCGGTGAGCCGAACATGGAGCTCGTCGTCACGAGCCGCAACATCGCAAATGCGGAATCACTTGCAAACGAGCTCCGCACGCGCTGTCCTGATGCGAAAGTCAGAGCGGCCAAGCTCGATCAGACGGTATCCGGTTTTGAAACAGATCTCGAAGCCCTGCAACCGGACATCGCGATCCACACAGCCGGGCCGTACCAGGCGCAGGACTACCGCGTTGCCAGGGCATGCATCGACTGCGGCAGCCATTACGTCGATCTGGCTGATGGCCGGGAATTCGTACAGGGATTCGATCAGCTCAACGAAGCGGCCCGGCGGCGCGGCGTCCTGCTGGTCTCCGGCGCGAGCACGCTGCCGGGCTTGTCCAGCGCGGTAATTCATATGCTGCAGGATCGGTTCGATCAAATAAATACGATCGAGATATCGATAGCACCTGCACATCAGACGCCGCGCGGAACCGGCACGATCGCGGCAGTACTGAGCTACTGCGGCAAGCCGTTTCCAGTCCTCGTCGACGGTCACTGGGTAACAATGCACGGCTGGCAAAATATGCGCCTGCAGCGCTATCCGGAACTGGGAGTCAGGCTGTCCGGTGCCTGCGATGTGCCCGATCTCGTATTGTTGCCCGACGATGTCGATGGGGTGAAAACAGTCACGTTTCATGCGGCGCTGGAAGCGAAATGGGAACAGATCACACTGTGGTTGATGGGCTGGCTGACGCGCCTGCGCATCATTCGGGACTGGCGACGCTGTATTCCCTTGTTGCGCTGGTTAGGCAGCCGGCTCGTTCGCCTCGGATCTGACAGCGGCGGGATGCAGGTCCGGTTGTCCGGAGCTGCTAACGATGAGAGCGTCAGATCCGTCACCTGGGACCTGACGGCACATAAGAACCACGGTCCCGAGATTCCCGTTACGCCGGCGCTGATTTTGGCGCGCCGGTTGCTGCGTGACAAACTGTCCTTGCGAGGTGCGTATCCTTGCCTTGGACTGATCACGATGGTGGAGTTTGATGACGAAGTGGGGGACCTCGAAATTGAGTGGTCGATCAACGAGTTGAACTGAGCCGTGAGTCTGTATCTGTGGATCAAGCTCGTGCACATCCTCAGTGCCACGGTTTTATTTGGCACCGGGCTGGGCACGGCATTTTTCATGCTCAAAGCGTATCTCAGCGGGAATGACATGGCGATGGCGGTGACCACGCGCCATGTTGTTATCGCCGATGCGCTGTTCACTACGCCTGCCGTCGTGATCCAATTGGCGAGCGGTCTCTGGCTGACAAAACAACTCGGAATCGCGTTCGATTCGTCGTGGTTTATCGCCGTAATCGGCCTGTTCGTCTTCGTGGGCGTGTGCTGGGTGCCCGTAGTCTGGATCCAGATCCGCATCAGGGACCTGCTGGCCGGCGGCGCCGGCCGGGACAGCTGCAGAAAACTGATGCGCACGTGGGTGGCGCTGGGTGTGCCGGCCTTTGGCAGTGTTATTGTCCTCTTTTACCTGATGGTTTCGAAAACCGGCGCGTACGGCTGAGAATTCGGCGGCTCTCACCGCATGGCCGCTGTGCGGCTGCGATTTAGGAAAGTTCATGAAATATCGGCACTTGGGCAAGGCAGGCATTCAGGTCAGCGAACTATCGCTCGGCTCGTGGATTACGTTTCACAATCAGGCCGATATTGAGTCCACGACGAAGATGATGGCAGCAGCTTATGACGCCGGAGTGAATTTTTTCGATAACGCGGAAGCTTATGCGGGAGGCAAATCTGAAGAAGTCATGGGCGCGGTGTTCAAAAGACTCGGCTGGCGACGCGGCAGTTTCCTCGTTTCTACGAAACTCTATTGGGGTTTGCACGCGGGCCCCAACGAGCAAAACACGCTCAATCGCAAATACCTGATCGAGGCGATTGATGGCTCGCTACGCCGCCTGGGCGTGAATTATGTCGATCTGCTGTTTTGCCATCGCGCCGATCCGTCCACGCCGATCGAGGAAACCGTTTGGGCGATGCACAACATCATTGAGAGTGGTAAAGCGCTTTATTGGGGCACGTCCGAATGGGAGGCAGCGGACATACTGGCCGCGATCGACATTGCCGAGCGTCACCACTTGCATAAACCAGTCGTCGAGCAGCCAGTCTATAACCTGTTCGATCGGCATCGATTCGGGCCCGAATATGAACGACTGTACAAGGAATACGGCTACGGTTCGACAACCTGGAGTCCATTGGCTTCCGGCCAGCTGACCGGCAAATACAATGCCGGCATTCCGAGCGGCAGTCGCGGTGCACTCGATGGTCTGGACTGGCTGAAAAAGGAACTAAGCGATGCCCAACGCCTGGCGAAGGTTGCCGCGTTGCAACCCCTTGCCCAACAAATGGGCGCGACTCTTGCGCAGTTTTCCCTGGCCTGGTGTCTGCAAAACCCATATGTCAGCACAGTCATGACCGGCGCCAGCCGCGTGGAACAGGTACAGGAGAATTTGCAGGCCATGGAGTTCGTGGATAGCTTTACCCCCGACCTTATGCAAGAGATCGACCGAATTTTCGAAATAGCGTAAGACGAATTAGCGTATACTTGGTTACCTCCCACCCGTTTCTCAAGCGCATTAGAAAGCGATAAGGCAGGTTGAGCTGTATGTCCGGCTTTGCATCGATAATTGAAGAGAATTTTGAAATCGTTTCCGTCAAACCGACGGAAACGCCAGCTGGCATGGAAGGCAGCGACTGGCACTGTTACAAGATTGCTCAGGGCGCCAATATAATTCGTGGCTACCGGCAGGGGAATCGGCGCGCCGTATTGCAGGCAGCCGAAGAAATCGTCGATCAATTGAATGAGCGGCGATTGGGCAAGGGTGCTCGCGCACAACTCGCGAAAACCAAGTTGGCGCAATCTGCGGACAAGCAATAGGCGCGTGCAGCTGACCTGAATGCCGCGCGCGACTCCCGCGCGGCGCAACTCGATATTGGCGATGATTGCAGGCATTGACGAATTCCTGGCAGCGGCAATCGAAGAGGCCCGCAAGGGACAGAGTGCCGGCGGCATCCCGATCGGGGCCGTGCTCGTCATCGACGGGCAGATCGTCGGGCGAGGGCACAACCAGCGCGTTCAGCAAGGCAGCTCGGTACTGCATGCCGAAATGGACTGCCTCGAGAACGCGGGCCGCCTGGCCGCTGCGGATTACCGGAGCGCAGTTCTATTCTCGACGTTATCACCCTGCGACATGTGCAGCGGCGCCATCCTGTTGTACGGGATTCTCAGGGTCGTCGTTGGCGAAAACCGCACATTTCAGGGGCCCGAGGACTATTTGCGCTCCCGGGGCGTGGAGATCGACGTCGTTGACGACGATCAGTGTCGGCAATTGATGCATGACTTCATCGCAGCAAACCCCGACCTCTGGGACGAAGACATCGGCGTTTAACACGACCGCGCGGCCCAAATCCGCACTGACAGCCGCATTTTGTCTATTTATAGTCGCTGTATCCCATATAAGAATAATCGATCAAGGACGATCAACGACAAAGGAGTTGTCAGATGAATAAACGAAGCTTATTTTTGCCGGTCTCGCTAGCGGTCCTGGTCGCGGCATATATCGCCTGGGCGCCGCCCGATTCGAGCGAACGCACGGCGCCCCGGCCTGCAGTCCAGGTCGGCGAGGGGACATCGGGCGCGGAGGCCAAGGGCGCCGGCCCGGATGGCTCTATCGCTGCCGATACGCCAGCCAGCATGGCAAACCAGCCGATGGAGGGCGATTGCACCATCGTCACCCGCTACCTGCCGAATGACGACGGCACCACGAGCGAAGCCTACTCCTGCGAGCCCGTAGAGGACCGCGCGGGGCACCCCTACGAGAGTTACCCGAGCGAGGCTCTGGCATCGCTTGCCTATGCCGATGCAAAGGCGGCCGAAATCCTCGCCATGCGGCTCAGAGAGGAAGATGAAGAGGCGGCGATGAGCCTGGTTTTGCGTGCATCGGCCCTGTCGGGCGGCGACGTGGAACCCATCCTGGCCTGGTCGAACGCCTATCCGCAGCCAACGGCAATCGACGGTGTGCCAGTCAGGAAGACGATCCATGTGAAGTTCGTCCTCAGCGCAGTCGCGGAGCTGCTCGGCGCCGAAACAAACAATTTGCCGTACTGGGAAGAACAGATCCGCCGGGCATCGACGGATCCGGACAGGGAAATTGCGCTGCTACACGAGCGTGCTCGCCGGATCCTGGATGAGATGCGCCAGATCCAGTTGGACGTCACTGGATCCTCCACGTTTGGAGGGCAGAATGATGCGTAATCAAATCATACTGATGGCGTCATTCTTTTTGGCGCTGCCGTGCACAGCAGTTATCGCGATCGAGTTGGGCGATGAAGACCGTTGGTCCTTCGAGGATGGTCTGTTGGGTGACTCGATTGAAGGCGATGTCTTCACCGATGACGGCACCGTTTATCCTGGATGGCTTTGCGATGATTGCCGGGATCCTGACGATTACGCAATTGACTTTGCGGCCGTCGCCTATAATGGTTTTTGGGGCGAAAATCCGTGGATGCGGGAATCCAGGCTCGGCATCCCGTTTCGAATCTATAACCTGAACGGCGAATGGGTCGCGTTGTGGTTCGAAAACCTTCTGTTCGATTCGATCACGTTATTGCCCGATACACTCGATATTCGAATTCGCCTGCAAACCGGTCAGATCGTCACGATCACAGTTCTTCAGAACGGCCCCGATATGCCAATCGGTGATACTGCGCCGGAACCGACGACAAGCTCCGCAGGCGGCGCCGGTGGCGGTGGTGACGAAGACGGCGAAGACTATGCCGAAATCGACGATTATGAATGGGAAGAACCGGACTATTCGGGATCAGTGGAGATCATCGATCCCGACGACGATGGTGAATTCCCGGAATGGCAAGAAGAGCTTTAGAGGCTTGTAATCCGGCCGCCCGAAGGGTCTTGCTACCGCGCCAGCCCGGCGCGGTAGCAGTCGACTTATAGCAACCCTTCCAGCCCATCGAGATCATTGATGACGCGCCAGTTACCGCCCGACTTCTCCACTTTGCTGCGCCACATTTCGAGCCTGTCGAGATACTCGCGCGGATCAACGTTGTCTGAACGCAGCTTCGTCACATTGAGCGCAACGATCTGAAAGCCCTCGAGATCGATGGCGATATCGCGGACGTAACCGTCCTGCAGATCTTCCTTGAGGTCAGAGAAGATCAGCACGGTTTTTTCGGCCGGCTGTTTCTCGTTCAGAAACTCCACGGCCTGCAGCAAACCGCCCGTGATATCGGTGTATTGGGACGACCGCGAGTCGTCGACAAAGGCCTGTACCTGCTCAGCGAACAACCGTTTCTGGCGATTCATCGAGCTGGGGCGGTCGTCAAACGTAATCTTCGCAACGATGTCCTTTTCGCTGAAACTGCCCGTATCGACGCGGGCCACCGCGAATGAGTCCGTGGCGTCGAGCCTGGTCAACGCGTAGCGGATGATCTGCTCGGCTTTCTGAATTTCTTCGCGATAGGTGCCGGACGTATCGATCAGCATATAGACGCCCGTATTGGCTGACCGACCACTCGAACAGCTCGTCAGTAGCAGGGCACAACCTAGTAGAATCAGGGTCCTCATCGTCACATCTCCAGCATGCGTGTGGCGTCGGCTTTTCGCGGTTCACGGTCCCTCGCGGCCCACCACAGCGGAATAAAGAGCGGGAGGTCATAGAGCTGCGTCAGCAGCAAACCAAAATATCGAAAGCCGCTGCCCACGAGGCGCAGTACGAGCGCGATGAACCGCAGTGCGCCCAGGGCAACGAGACCGATGACTGTGCGCAGCGAGTGAACGAAGGTCTCCAGCGGAATTGCCACGAACGTCAGGGCGAATGGCAGGATGAAGCCCATGCCCATCTGCGCGGCAGTCGTGATCCACATGTATTCATTCGTCGCCGTTGTCCCGATCTCACCGCGGAGCAGGGCGCTCGTAGCAAGCTCGTCGTGCAGCAATACCTCGCGCATGAATGCCAGCCCCGCTTCGACGCTCGCGAGCAGAAACAGGATCGTGAACGTGATCCAGATCATGCGAACCCGGATCTTGTCTGGCAGTGCGCCAATGACCGGGAACAGTCGCGTGATGCGCAAAGACTCCATCAGGAACAGACCCATCGATATTTCGACCATAATGATGACGAGAGCCGCGATATCGGCGGTGCGGAATCCGCCCAACAGGCTCGTGCCGCCCACCATCTCGGCCATCGGTCGCGCGATCAACGAAAAATTAATTGCGGCGCCGCCAATCGCAACGACGAGCACGAGCGCCGAGACGAAGAAATAAACCAAAGAAGACGATGACAGAATGGACACAGCGTGGTCCTCGCCTTTCACGATGTCTTCGTACTCCTGCATGTGACGATCGATCGTCACCGATCTTCCTAACAGGCTGTCCACGTTCTTGCCGACCTTCGCCAGCGTCTGTTGGATCTCGCGCCACTCAGGCCGCATCTTTCGCAACAATGCATGGCGCTGTCCACTGGCCTCGCGATACGCCTGCATAGCTTCCTTGTGCGCTTTCACGAGCGACTTGTGAATATCACTCAGTACATTGCCAATTCCGATACGGCCATCTTTTGACTCGATTTTCGCAACAGCTTCAACCGCTTTAACCCAGCCAGGGGGATCAGGGGGCACGTCGACGGCCTCTTTGTGATCCTGTTCTATGCGATCGATGGATTCACTCAGCGAACGATGCAACGCCGCGTAGCCGGCGAGGTCTTTGCGTACCGTTTCATTGATGCGATCAAATTCTCGCTCGACGATACGTTCCTTCGATTCACGTCCGGCTGCAAGCAGCACTTCACGGTTTCTGGTCGCAAGGCTGTCCTCGGCTTTCGCGACCGACAACGACGCCGTACGGAACACCTTGTGCAGCGAGTGACCCGCCGCGCGGATCAGCTTGTGCGCCGTCGGGCGTGCGAAATATAACGTCGTGATAATCAGCACGATCCACAGCAACGCGGAAACGACGGGCCACGGAGTTATCTGCAGAAGAAAGTTCATTTTGGTAACCCCGCTGTCTTAAAACGATTTGAGACCGGTGGCTTTGCGACCCTTTCTCGCGAAAGGTGTGCCTTTGTCAATAGTTTGCGAAGACTTTCATACGCGGGAACATACTGTCAACGGCTGCAACTTATAATTGTGAACTGCCCAAGGCGCCGCAAAAAAGCGTCTCAAAAACATGAGGTTTAGATTTTACATAATGAATATTGTTCGCAGGCGTCGCGACGATAATTGGTCGAATGCGTGCACATGTGTCACCACCATAAGGACGGAGTCCGACTCCATGACCTGAAGCACAGAATTGCGCCGCGGATTCCGTTAAAAAGCGCCCTTCTAGAGACCTGAATCACGAGAATTACATAAGGAGCGAGGGGCATGCTGTTGATCGGCAAATGGGCGGGCTATTGTGCGCGCGTTGCGATCGTTGTTGCGGCGCTGGCGTTCTCAGGATGTTCGACGTTTGTAACAGACGCGGAACCTGTGGCTGACGAGCCCGAGATCGTTATTGAGGCGCCGCAACCGATTGTCGAGGACACGCCGCCAACAAAAGTCCCGAAGCCCCCACGATTACCGCCCATTGCTATTGTATTGACGAGTGAACAGGCGGCTTACGCCGACGTCGCACGTGAACTCACGCAGCATCTGCAAGACTACGAGATCTACGATCTCAGCGACAGGAGCCGGCCGCCTGTCACGATCCTACGTCTGATAAACGATTCAGATTCGAGCACGGTCGTAGCTATTGGTTTGCGCGCCGCCCAGTCGTCTGTTGCGATGGCGGACACACCGGTCGTTTTCAGCCAGGTCTTCAACCATCAGGATCACGCACTCCTGACCGATAACAGCCGCGGTATCGCCACGCTCGCGCCGCTCGATGCACAGCTTGCGGCATGGAAGGATATTGAACCGACCCTCACACGTGTCGGCGCGATCATCGGCGAGGGCCATGACGAACTGATTGCTGAAGCCGAACTTGCTGCAGCGCGGCACAACGTGGAGCTGCGCGTTCAAATCGCACATTCGGATCAGGAAACGTTGTATTTATTCAAACGCATGATACGGGATATCGACGGATACTGGTTGTTTCCCGACAATCGAATACTCAGCGCACGCATATTGCAGCAGATGCTGGACGAGGCGAATCGCCAGCACGTTCCTGTAGCTGTCTCGAATGAGTCGATGTTAAGCATGGGTGCGGCCATCAGCATGTCCGCAGTAGCTTCCGACGTTGCAGAGACAATCATTGATGTCGTCCGGCAGATTCAGGCTGGCAGGCTGGATCGGGTACCGCCAATAACCGCGCTTTCCGAGATGCGTGTAGTGACCAACGATGAGCTCTTGAAGAAACCGGCGGTCGCCAGTTCTTCGGACCAGGCCAGAGGGCAGGACGAAAATTGATGAAAGCGGCGATCGCATCTCTGGCACGTAAGGTCGAAACACTCTTAGGTCGCGACAGCGCCAGGGGTGGCAAGCGCGTGCTCGTGAATGAAATATTGTCAATTCAGGTTATCAGCGCCGCATTGATCGGTGCACTCGCTATCGCGAGTTTGTATTGGGGCGGGCAGTGGGTGCTGCAAGACAACTATAGTCGATGGGCCCTGCAGTGGACCGAGGAACTCAACGAACTCGGTTCCCCGCTATTCCTCGCCGACGACGGCGAAGCGCTGATTCGGCTGGAAAGTTTTGTCGAACGCTATCCGGAGATCGACCGCGTTGCCTATTTTGCGAAGGACGGCACGGCTATTTTTTCAGTCGATAATCACGACGATCTGGAGCCGATGATTGATCTGCCGCGAGAGCGGCTTGCTGCTGCGATCGATGTCATCGGCGCCAAGAAACCATACCTGATGCGCGGCGGTGTCCTCGACCCGAGGCAATTCGAGATACTCGCCCCGGTTTGGGTCGAGTCTATCCCGGACGACGGGCTATTCGCGTTTGACCCGATCCGTTCCAAGAGCTCGTCCAAAACAGAGCTGCTTGGATTCGTCAGTATTCATCTCGACTTCGTGATGTTTCACGATCGGCTGTTGGCGAATATACGGGGTGCTATCCTGATCTTGCTGATATTGCTGATCGTGTTCGGGCTTTATGGTCGGCATGCGCTGCGCAAAGCGCTCGCTTCTATATCTGACTTGCAGAAGCCGATCGAAGAGCTCGCCAGAGGTAATCTCAAGGTCAAATTCCAGCCCGCTGAACACCGCGAGATCTCGGATATTGTTGAAGCGCTGGAGACGACCGCATCGGCGCTCTGCGAACGCGACGCAAAGCTCGTTGAGCTCGCAAATCATGACAGCCTGACGGGCCTTTTCAACCGGCGGCGCTTTAATGAAGAGCTTAGGAAGGAGATCGAGAACATCATGGAGCACGATCACAGCAGCGCGCTATTGTTCGTCGATCTCGATCAATTCAAATACGTCAATGATGCGTGCGGACATCCGGCGGGCGACCGGCTAATTCGCAAAGTGGCCGATGAGTTAAAGCGCAGCATTCGTCGCGGCGACATTGTCGCCCGTTTTGGTGGCGACGAGTTCGCGGTCCTTGTCCTGGATACCGATATCGATGGCGCCCGATCGTCCGCGGAAAAAATACTCGCCAATATGCGACGCATGGCACATATTGAACACGATCGCGTGTTTCACGTGCACTGCAGTGTCGGCATTACGATGCTGAGCGGCAGCAACCTCGAACAGGATGAGCTGATCAACCAGGCCGATATCGCCTGTCGCGAGGCCAAATCGGCGGGCCGTAACCGGTTGAGCGTTTACGAACACTCCGAGGATACAGTACAACGCAATGCCGCCGATGTCGGCTGGATGAATCGACTGCGCCAGGCTATCGATGAGGATGATTTTGTATTGCGCTTTCAGCCAATCAATCGCATCGATACGGGTCAAACAACGCACCACGAAGTACTCATTCGTTTGCGAACTGACGATGGCAAGCTCGCGCAGCCTGATGCATTTCTGCCTTCTGCCGTGCGCTTCGGACTCATGACAGAGATTGATTTCTGGATGATTCGACATGCCGCTAAGGCCTACGCCGAACATGTGCGTCCGGATCACCAACTAAAGCTGGCAATTAATCTTTCGGCAAACGCATTCGAAAACGATAATCTGACGGCGTACGTCGAAGAGATGTTTAGGCAATATAATGTAGATGCAACCGATATTGTATTCGAGATCACTGAGAGTCTGGCGGTCAGACGACCGATCCACGTCGAGCGACAGATTGCAACGCTACGCCAACTCGGCTGCCAGTTCGCATTGGATGATTTTGGTACTGGTTACAGTTCGTTCAGCTACCTGCAAAAGCTGCAATTTGACTTTATCAAGATCGACGGTTCGTTTGTCGAGGACCTGCCCAATAACGTTGTTGATCAGAAGATGATTAAGCTGATAGCGGAGATTGGCCGTGAAGCAGGCATGCAGACGATCGCGGAATACGTCCAGAACGCTGAGTCGTTTTCCCTACTGGGTGAATTGGGCGTAGATCTCGCGCAAGGCTATTATGTTGGTCGACCCGCGAAGAAACCCAGTCTTAAGCCGATGCCGATCTCGCTGAGCTCGCATCGTCGGGTGCAGCGCTCCGGCAACTAGGCGAATATTGCCGATAACCGCACAAACGCTCCGGTGTCGGTGATCCCCACAAAGGCCAGGCCGCTCAACGCACCGCAAAGATGTGCATCATGGTTGATACGGCCGCGCGAATGAGCGGAGGCCCAATATGAGTATGCGACATAGCCCACCGCGAAGAGAGCGGCCGGGATAGGTATCGGTATGGGAATGATCATCAGCGTTGTCGTCGGGAAATAGACAATATAGGCAAACAAGACTGCCGAAATCGCTCCCGATGCACCCAGAGACGCATATTCAGCGTTGTTCCTTTGCTTGAAGTACGTGCAGGCGTGACTCACGATCAGGCCGACGAAATACAAAACCAAGAACGGTGTCGTCCCGATATAGCGCTCCAGCGAAAAGGCGAAGAAATAAAACGTGACCATATTGAAAAGCAGGTGAGCAATATCGCCGTGCACGAAACCGCTCATGACGATCGTGTCGTATTGCCCCTTGCGCAGGAAAAAATACGGTCGAAACAGAAACCGATCGACAAGTTGCGGCATGCGATACATGCCGAGCACACTGATGCCGAGAGTCAGTGCCATGATAGCTGCTGCGCCAAACTGTCCGGAGCCGAGCATTTATTGACTCGATCTGAAACGGGTCGTGAAATAATATGGATGAACGGCCCTGAAAGCGAGGAATTACAATCGCCGCCGACGCGACAGATTCACGACGACAGCGCTTGAGGACTGCAATGGTCAGTGGTCTATCTTGGCACCGGATGGCCGAATACGATACCGGTCAGTATGTCGCGCACGATTTCGGTACCCAGCTCTACGAGCAGAATCTTCCCGGCCACGACAAATCTGCCGTAACCGTTCGGTGGCGGCGGGAGTCTCGATAGCAGATCGTATGGGAGCGCACGCTTTGCTATTCCGGGTGGCAGGCGTTTACCTCGCTGCAGGTTCTTGGCGATTCCAGGCGGGAGACTTTTGTGCTTGCGCTTGCCATTTTCGCGATATCCATTGGCCGCGTAATAAGCGCGAATGATCTGGATCTCGTCGGCCGAAAAGGCCACCGCGGCGCCGGCGACGGGGGCTGCCGTCAGTGGGTGTGATGCCGGGTAACTGGAATAGGATGTAGAGCCAACCGTCGTACAGGCCCAAAGCAGCGTGACTAACGGTAGTGCCAGTAAAATACGCATGGCTAATCTCGATTATTGCGACAGTACCCATACTTTAGGTGCGGGCATTCGTTTCAGGCGAGATGCCTGTCACAATTCAGACGCAAAGCGAGGTCATGGCCGTCCTCTTGGACGGCAGAAGCATCCGCTTTTTAACCAGCTGCGCTCGGAGAAGCCTTTTTTCTTCGCAGCCAGGCGATGACGCCGACAATCACTAGCAGTGCAGGCAGTAAGTACGTCCAGCTTCGCGAGAAGAGCGCCGTGTCAGTTGCTGCTGCTGGAGCAACGTCAGGCGTTGCTGCGTCTGTCGCAGTGTCCCCCTGTAGCTGTTCTTCGGCCATCGGATCGACGGTCATCATATAACCCGTCTCCGGGTCGAAGACATGATAGGCGCTTGGGCTCATGTCTTCGTCACCGGCATGGATCCCGGGCGCAACCGACAGTGCAGCCAGGCACAGGAGACCTGCCAGAATCGTGCTGACTGCGCTGTGATCGCGGACCATTTTTACTGTCTCATGTATTCCGGTATTGCCGGTGGTCCTTTAAAGACATACCGATACTCTAAAGGTTTCGTCGGCCAGGTCGCCGCCCCAACTGGCGCAGCGTTGAGTTCACTGGCCAGGGCGGGCAAGAGGTGCACGGTCTTGCCCCCGATGACTGTCATCAGAACTTTGACGTTGGGGATATCATCGGTGGCCAAGCTGAACAGATCCTGGTCGAGCACGACGAAATCGGCGAGCTTGCCCGGTTCCAGCGAGCCCAGCCGGTCTTCGCGAAGCACGTAGTACGCGCCCCAGATCGTCAGCGCTTTGAGCTGTGTCAGGAGGTCGGTGCCTTCTTCCGGTGCCAGCACAAGATCAACGCCTGAATTGTAACGTGTCATGCCGACCCAGATGTTATAGAACATAAAATGCGGCAGGGCGCGGTCGATTTCCTGGGTGTTCATGATGCCCGCCGCCGTCACGCTCTTGCGGGGCACGGCCAGGTGCAGATACTCGGCGCCGTAGTTACGCAGTCGATACGACGTATTGTAACCGGTGCGGTTCTCCCAGATGACAGTGTTGATCATACTGACATACATGCCCAGGTTCTTGATCCGCGGGATCTGGTCCGGTCGCGGTGCGCCCGAGGCATGATCGAAGGCATGCCGGCGTGCGCGGATTTCCTCGAGCGTCAGGCCTGCCGCCTTGCTCTGTTCCTCGATGACGTCGAGTAAGTGATCGATATCCAGATCGCCGCCCGAATGCATTGCGCTTACCCGACCACCGCTGCGAACGATATCTTCCTTGACGCGACGTCCGTCATCGCCGGGTTCGAGCCTGCAGTCCTCCTGTGACTTGACGCGTTCGGAAGCGGGCAGGGTCGTGCAGTTGCCGCCCGAGCGTTCGCCGTGGGCGCCGATATTCCACAGGTGATCGGTCCCGTTACCGAGTAAGGCTGATACGAGACGAAGTGTCTGGTAGTGCAGGTCAGGCCCGGTGTAACTCCAGGCAAAGCGGCCCGGCATGCGGCCTTCTTCGTCGAGAATTCGCAGCGCGTTGAGATTGCCAATCGTGTAGGGCGAGGAGCCATATACAGTAACGCCGTGCGCTGCCCACAACTCCATTTGCGCCTCGAGCAAATCGGCGTTGAGCTCAACCTTGTTGTGCAGCATGACGTCGGGTTCGAGTTGGCGTCCGGTCGGGCCGCGATTGCCGCGCCCTTCGATTTTCTGATTGGGGAATACGCGTGCCACTTCTTCGAGGGCGCGCGTATTCACCAGACCGTCGACCCAGCTGTTCTTTACACGCACCGGGTTGTCGGGTGCCAGTTCATCAAGTCGCGCGCGGCTGATTTGTGGCAGGAACTTCGGAAAGAGCTCCGGCATATTTTCGAAGTTCGCGCCCCAATCGGAGCTGAACAAGATCCATTGCCCGGGCTCGGCAGCCGCAACAGCCTCGCGAAGACCGTCCTCCCAGGTTGCCAGTTGTTCCGCAGCGTCTCCTTCGAGGAAATGCACCACAATGTGCTCATTGCCCTCCGGAAATACATGGTTGAGACCGGTCGGCTCGGTCCATGCCCAGTCTGTCGGGTGTTCGTGAGTGAGAATGAAACCCGGGAACACGGTACGGCCGTTGAGATCGTATTGCTCGGTTTCGGGCCCCGCGAGTGCACGCACGTCCTTATCGGATCCTACCGCCAGGATCTTGTCATCCCGAACCGCCATCGCCTCCACAATCGTCCCCGGCGTCGGCGCAAACGAGGCATCGTCCATCGTCACAATTTTGCCGTTATGGACAATCAGATCCGGGTAGCCGAGTGCGGATCCGACCGAGTCAGTCTGCGCCCAGCTGATGATGGGGACGACGAGTAAACCAAGCAGCGTGGCCCTGCTTAATGTGATTGTCATGTGCCTCACTCCCATGAGAGATGAATTCAAGTTCCAAGCAAGCTCGATATTTTGGCCTACTTCCGCACGCCTCGCTACCTTACCGCTGTTGCAGCTGTACTTGTTTCGACCGTAACGATCGGGGATGGTGCCCGATAACTGACGCGTCGATTCTGTCTTCTCACATGGCCAGCGTCACGAAGCGGCTATGTGGATTTTCCCTGCACTGCCAAACGGTTCACAAAACTCGCTACCGAATATCTGCATACAGCGTATACGCCGGTTCGAACTCGGCCTACGCCGGTTTTCAACTTATACTGCAGGGCAGCTGACGTGTATGAGATGCGGCGATGGGGGAGGCGAAAACGACAACAAAATGGGGCATAGCCTGGGTTGCTCTCGTGGTTGCTCTGGCTCTGCACGTCATTGACGAGGCGGCGAACGATTTTCTGGGTTTTTACAATCCGATGGTTCTGGCACTGCGGGAGTCCTACGCGTGGATACCGCTGCCAACGTTTACTTTCCCGGCGTGGATTATCGGCCTGGCAGTCGGCGTCTCCGTCTTGCTGGCGCTGTCGCCACTCGTTTTTGCGGGCAAGCGCTATCTTCGTCCACTGGCCTATTTTCTGGGAATTCTCATGACCGCGAACGGCCTCGGCCACATCGGGGCTTCTGTCTATCTGGATCAGCTAGTTCCCGGCGTTTATTCCTCTCCTGTATTGTTAGTGGCGTCCGCGGCACTGTTGATCACAACTTATGGTTGTCGTCCAGGTAACCAGGCGGCAGGTAAAGGCGCCTAAATGGCAGCGACTATTTCCGAAATCCTGGTCCTCGTAGCAGGGATCGCGATATGCCTCGTCAGCGCGTGGGGGATCTTTGCGCCGCAACGGCTCCTGCAGTGGGTAAAGGGAGCGATGGATGCGGACTGGGGCATTTACAGCGCCGTTATCGTCAGACTCGTACTGGGGGTCACGTTGCTTTATGCCGCGCCAGCTTCCCGGTTTCCACTGGTTTTTTGGATATTGGGCTGGATCGCTGTTGTCGCCGCAGTGGCCATAGTGTTCATAGGCAAAGAGCGCTTGCGGAATTTTGTCAACTGGTGGCTGGAGCGGGCTTTTCCCACATTTATCCGCGCGTGGCTGCTGTTCGGCATGGCCTTCGGCGGCTTCCTGATTTATGGAGTTTGGTAGGCCGCCGATGATGCCCGAGCGGTCACCCAACCCCAGGTTCAAATAACCGGTCTCGGTTGAACGGGCAATTGCGGCTCCGGCGCAAGATGCGTGGGATGCCATATCGATGCCCGGCAACCTCGAACTTTGCCATCCGTTCTACGAGCCAAACCCGGTTCAGATTTGGGACGGGCCTGATTCGCGCGACGACGTTCACTATCTCAAGAAAACTCCCATCGTGATTCGCTGGTTGCCGCATATGCTTCGATTGCGGCCGATACTGAAGTCCTATCTGGAGTCCGTGATCAGAGGATTTTACTGGTATGTGACTCGCGGCGAGCCTGTGCCCCGGGATAATTTTGACAGGCACCCGTGGTTTTCTGGCAAAAGCGGTGTGTAGCCAGTATCGCGAGTTGCGAGAACCTCCCTTAATCCTCCTGCATCGATGAGCACGTCATTGCTGCGCCAACAGTACGACTGAATACTTTGCTCCTAACCTGATATTTCACCGCAAAAACTCGTCTCCGTCTGGAGACACGACAGCCGGAGCCGGGATGCTAGACTTTCGCTCAGGCAAAGGAGGCTCGGCATGACAGAAGAAGACCACGAATTCGGGTTTGCGACGCGCACCGTGCATGCCGGCTGCCGTCCGGACCCGGCAACCGGCGCTCGCGCACTGCCGATCTATCAGACGACGAGCTACGTGTTCGAAGATACCGAAGCCGCAGCGGCGTATTTCAACCTGCAGGAATATGGCAATACGTATTCCCGGATCATGAATCCTACTGTCGCGGCGTTCGAGGAACGCATTGCCAACCTCGATGGTGGTGCCGGCTCCGTCGCATTCGCGAGCGGGCTGGCCGCGCAATCGGCCGCCATGTTTACGATGCTGAGACCGGGCGATCATGTGATTGCGTCGTCGGCGCTATACGGCGGCACGATCACGCAACTGAAGCACGTGCTCGGCAAGCTGTCGGTCGGACTCGATTTCACAGACCCCGATAACCTCGATGGCTGGCACTCCGCCATCAAGGACAACACCAAACTGCTGTTCGCCGAGACCATCGGCAATCCGGGCGGCAATATCCTCGATATCGAAGCCGTTGCGGAGATTGCGCATGCCAATGATTGCCCGCTCATGATCGACAATACGTTTGCGACGCCATATCTGTGCCGTCCCCTGGAGTGGGGTGCCGACATCGTCGTCTACTCGGCGACCAAATTTCTCGGCGGACATGGGACCAGTCTCGGTGGCGTTGTCGTCGAGAGCGGTGAGTTCGACTGGTCGAACGGGCGCTTCCCGGTAGTCGCCGATCCGTCGCCCGCCTACCACGGGCTCGCATTTCACGAGACGTTCGGCGTTTACGGGTACCTGATGAAACTGCGCGCAGAGACTCTGCGCGATCTGGGCGCTGCGATCAGCCCGTTCAACGCGTTTCTGTTGGCGCAGGGCGTCGAGACGCTGCCCTTGCGCATGCGCCAGCACGTCGCCAACGCGGAGGTGCTGGCACAGTTTCTGGTGGAAGATCATAGAGTTGGAGTCGTTAATTACCCTGGTTTGGAGGATAGCAAGTATCGGCCCCTCGCCGAGAAGTATCTGGCCAACGGTTGCGGCGCCGTCTTTTGTTTTGATTTGCCCGGTGGCCGCGAAGCCGGCCTCAGGTTCATCGAGGCCCTGTCGCTGTTTTCGCATCTCGCGAACGTCGGTGACGCAAAGAGTCTTGTGATCCACCCGGCATCCACGACGCACCGGCAGCTGAACGACGCCGAACTCGCCGCCGCCGGCATCAGGCCGGGGACGATCCGCATATCCGTCGGCATCGAGGACGCGGAAGATCTGATCTGGGACCTGTCGCGGGGTCTTGCGGCGATAGAGCACGTGACATGAATATCGAGGGTTATCAGGATCCGGAGGTCATTCGGCGCACGCTCGCAAGAAAGCGTGTGGCGATCGTGGGCCTGTCAGGCAACGAGCTGCGTGCGAGCAACTTCGTCGGTCGTTATTTGATGCGCAATGGTTACGACGTCGTACCCGTCAATCCGCGGGAGGCGTTGATACTGGGGCGTGAATCCTACCCGTCGCTTAGCGATATCCCGGGCCCCATCGATACGGTGGACGTATTCAGGCGCCCGGATGCGGTGCCGGCGATCGCGCACGAGGCGGTGGCTATTGGCGCGACGTGTCTCTGGCTTCAATACAACGTCATCAGCGAGGAGGGCGCGCGTATTGCGACGGATGGCAGTCTCGATGTCGTCATGGATCGCTGCATGAAGGTCGAGCATGCGCGCTACCTCGGGCGCATGCACTGGCTCGGCTTTAATACCGGGCGCATCACGGCCCTGCGCGATGCCTGAGCCGCAGCGCCGCATCATGACACCTGCTCGATGAGCGACTAAACTCTGCGCGATATCCCGAGAAAAAAAACGAAGGAGCAAGCCAATGTCAGAAGAAACAACGACTTGTAAAAACGGCGTCAATGTTGCCGCACTGCTGGAGGCTCGTGAGGCGCTGACGCAGGCGCCAGAGGCCGCGCAGTTCAAGTGGCGGGCAACCTGCAACTGGGAGGATGGAACGCATGCCAGGTCGTCGGTCGAGGGTTTCTTCGGCCTCGGCGAGGAACAGCGGCACCGCAGCGAATTCTCATTCGATTCCGATCACCCCGAAATCTTCGCGTCAGAGGACAAGGGGGCGACGCCGGTCGAGTACGTGCTCGTCGGGCTTGCCGGCTGTCTCACGGCTGGCATCGCCGCGGTGGCAGAAAACCGCGAGATCAAGCTGAATTCGGTCAAAGCGACGCTCGAGGCCGGCATGGATATCCAGGGCATCCTCGGTATCGATTCGGATGTCCGTAATGGTTTCGACGGCGTTACGGTCAGCTACGAGATCGACGCGGACGCATCGAAGGAGGATATCGAGGCGCTGGTCGCGCAATCGCAAAAACGCTCGGCCGTTTTTGACATCCTGACAAATCCGACGAACGTCACGGTCGAGGTGAAACAGCCCGGGTGACCCGGCCCAACAGTGATCAGATGGCCGGCACGATCGACGCTGTCGTCATCGGTGCCGGCCACGCCGGACTGGCCGTCAGTCACTGCCTGACCAAACGCTCGATCGAGCACGTGGTTCTCGAGCGCGGCGAGGTGGGCAATTCCTGGCGCCACGAGCGCTGGGACTCATTGACGCTCCTTACGCCGAACTGGCAATGCCGTTTGCCGGACTTTGACTACTCGGGTGACGATACGGACGGCTTCATGACGATGCCGGAAGTCATCGATTTCATCGACGACTACGCCGCATTCAGCGAGGCGCCTGTGCATGCACAGACAAACGTCACGTCGCTACGGCATGAATCCGGTTGTTTCAGAATTACGACCGACGCGGGTGACTGGCACGCGCGCAATGTCGTAGTCGCAAGCGGCGCGTGTAACTTGCCGGTGATTCCGTCGGTATGTGACGAGTTGCCCGACACGTTGCACATCGTGACGCCCCACCAGTATCGCAATCCGGGCCAACTTGAGGAGAGTAAAGTGCTGGTGGTCGGCGCATCGGCAACGGGGCTGCAACTGGCCGACGAAATCCATCGCTCGGGGCGGCCCGTGACCATCGCAGTCGGAGAACATGTACGCATGCCGCGAACCTATCGCGGCCGGGACATTCAGTGGTGGATGCATGCCGCCGGCGTACTTGACGAGGGCATCGAAGACGTTGACGACATCAATCGTGCCCGCAACCTGCCGTCACCGCAGCTCGTGGGGTCACGCGAGCAGCAGATTCTCGATCTGAATGCGATGACCGCCGCCGGCGTGAAGCTCGTCGGGCGGTTGATGCGTATTCGCGACGGTGTTGCCCAATTCTCCGGTGCATTGAAGAATGTTTGTGCACTTGCCGATCTCAAGATGGGCAGGTTGCTCGACACGATCGACGAATGGGCAGAATCCAGCCCTGATGCGAAAAGTTTCGAGCCGCCTGAACGATTCGAGCGGACCCGTGTCGAACACTCACCGCGCCTGTCGTTGCACCTGTTGAATGAGGGCTATCGCACTATCCTGTTTGCGACGGGATTCCGCCCGGACTATTCGTGGCTGGACCTGCCCGTGCTCGACCGTAAAGGCAGGATCCGGCACGATGAGGGTGTCGTGGAGCTGCCGGGCCTGTATGTAATCGGTCTTCCGTTTCTGCGCCGCCGCAAGTCGAGTTTCATTCACGGTACCGAGGATGATGCCAATTACATAACCGCACACCTCGAAAATGCACTAGCGAGTCGTTAAACGTATGAAAAAAGCAGTGGTTGCAGTTCTTCTGTCCCTCGCGCTCGGCGTGCATGCCGGGCATAAGAGCGACGATGACCCCTACATCTGGCTCGAGGAGATCGAGGGCAAAGAGGCACTCGCGTGGGTTGAAAAACAGAACGAGGCATCGCTTCCCTACCTCCAGGCTTTGCCGACATATGAGCCGTTCAGGGTGCGTAACCTGGAAATCTACGACTCCGAGGCAAAGATTCTCACGCCGGCCTTACGCGGCGACTTCGTTTATAACTTCTGGAAAGATGCCAACAACCGCCGTGGCCTGTGGCGACGAACGACGCTCGATGACTATGTTGCGGGCGATCCCGACTGGCAAAGCGTGCTCGATCTCGACGCATTGGCTAAGGAAGAAGACGAAGACTGGGTGTGGAAAGGTGTGACTTGTCTGCGGCCGGCTTACCGTCGCTGTTTGTTGGATCTTTCGCGTGGCGGCGCCGACGCGACTGTCGTACGCGAATTCGATGTTGAGGATCGCGCGTTCGTTGCGAACGGTTTTTTCGTCGAAGAAGCGAAGACCTACGCAGTCTGGGTCGATAAGGATACCGTCTATATTGGCTCCGATTTCGGCGCGGGCAGTCTCACCGATTCGGGATATCCGCGGACGTCGCGTATCTGGCGGCGCGGCGAGCCCCTCGAAGAAGCGACCGAGATTTTCGCGGGCGAGCAGGGCGACGTGTGGGCGTACGTGTATCGCGACTGGGACGGGGACGTTGCCTACGACGTCGCGGCCAAGGCGCCCGGATTCTTTACATCAAAAAGGTATCTTTACTCGGGCGACGACGACCTGCAGCTGATTGATATACCCGAAGACGCCGTGTTGCACGGGGTGATCCGCGGCCAGATGCTCGTGGAACTGAAGACCGACTGGTCGGTGGATGGCGTCGACTATCCGCAGGCCGCATTACTGGCGATCGACTTCGAGCGCTTCATGGACCGCGATCGCGACTTCCAGGTCTTGCTGCTGCCGACCGAGTCGAGCGCGATCGTGAGCGGCGGGATTTTGCGCACGCGCGATTACCTGATCGTCAATCAGCTCGAGGATGTCATCAGTCGATTGACGCGATTCGAGTTTTCAGATGGAGAGTGGACTGGGACTGCAATAGAGACCCCGGGGCTCGGGAACATATCTCTGGTCACCGCTGCAGACGACTCCAATGTCTTCTTTTTCAACTACGAGAGTTTCCTGAAACCGGACACGCTCTTTGTCGGTAACGATGGCGGTGCGAGTATCGAGGCCGTGCAAGCGTTGCCTGAATTCTTCGACACTGGAGGCATGTCGGTCGAGCAGCACTTTGCGACGAGTGCGGACGGCACCAAGGTGCCTTACTTCCTCGTCTTGCCCAAGGCTTACGAAGCCGACGGCAAGACGCCGACGCTGCTGTACGGTTATGGCGGTTTTCAGATCAGCCGCCCGCCGACGTACAGCGCCACGGTTGGTCACAGCTGGCTCGAGAAAGGTGGCGCCTATGTCATGGCTAATATTCGCGGCGGCGGCGAGTACGGCCCGCGCTGGCATCATGCCGCGATGCTCGGGAACCGGCAGCGCGCCTACGATGACTTTATTGCAGTCGCCGAGGACCTGATCGCCCGCAAGGTCACCAGTCCCGAACATCTCGGTATCCGCGGAGGGTCGAACGGCGGCTTACTGACGGGCGTCATGCTGACGCAGCGACCCGATCTGTTCAACGGTGTCGTGATCCAGGTGCCGCTTCTGGATATGAAGCGCTATCACCTGTTGCCGCCGGGTGCGTCATGGATGGCCGAGTACGGCGATCCCGATACCGACGATTGGGATTTTATTTCCAAGTACTCGCCGTATCAGAACCTCGATCCCGATGCGGACTATCCGGTCCCGTTCTTTACGACGTCAACACGTGACGATCGCGTACATCCGGCGCACGCGCGCAAGATGGTCGCGCGTATGCAAGAGTTGGGACACGATCTGTTCTTTTACGAGAACACCGTCGGCGGGCACCCCGGGGCGTCGGACTACGCGCAGACTGCCAGTATCGAGGCGATGATTTACAGCTATCTCTGGGATCGACTGGGCGACGACTAGCGCGTCACTCAGGTTTTCTGAGCTTCAGCAGGAAGCGGTGCGTATGGCCGCGTTCGATGTCGCGCATGTGCGCGGTCATATCATCGCTGTGATGATGCAGAATGCCGCTGTCTGTTTCGACAACGAATCCCGCAGCCTCGGCGACACGAATCGCGTCGGCCTTCACCATTCGGTGCAGTGCCGCGTTGTCCTGGTCCGCGAGACCCTGGTGATCGATCACGCCGAAAACACCGCCTGGCTTTAGCACGGAATACACCGCGAGCATCATGCCGACAGCTGCCTCTTCACCGCCCCGGTTGTAGATGTCATGCAGGTTCAACGCCGTGATCGCGGCGTCGAATGGGCCATCCTCGGGTACCAGCTCCTCGATGTCTTTATCGAGGCGGGATACGTTGGGCAGCCGGTTGTCAGCGAGGCGTTCGCTCAGCGCTTTCTCATTGGCGCCGTCACGTCTCTGCAGCACGCTGGGTGGGTTTTGTGATACGACATGCCCGTTCGGTCCTACGGCCAGTGACAAGACTTCTGTGTACCAGCCACTGGCCGCAATGATATCGATGACGTTCATGCCGGGCTCTATGCCGAGTACATCGATAACCTCGGCGGGCTTGCGGCCGGCGTCTCGGTCGCGATCGGCCTGCGATCGTGATTCGCGTGCCAGTAACGTAGCGAGATCCGCGGGCGCGGTTTCCTGCACAGCAGCTGTCGGTGTATCCGCGGCCGCCGGTTCGGCAGGTCCGGCAGCTCCATCGGCAGATTCGCCGGCCCGCTCACCGCCGCACGCAGCGAGCGCCAATGTGGCAGTGAGTAACAGGTACATTGGTATCGTGGTGATCGTTTTCACAGCACCCTCCAGGATAATCTTGTTTTTCGATACACGCGTAGGGTACTGGAAATTGCCACAAAAAAGGGCGAGACCCGGAGGTCTCGCCCTTCCTGTTCACATATTAAGTGAGCTTAGAGCGGTACGATGTTCTCAGCCTGCGGGCCTTTCTGGCCCTGGGTGATAGTGAACTCGACCTTCTGGCCTTCAGACAGCGACTTGAAGCCGTCGCCCTGAATGGCGCTGAAATGGGCAAATACGTCGGGGCCTGATTCCTGCTCGATGAAGCCGAAGCCTTTGGAATCGTTAAACCATTTAACGGTGCCGGTTACAGTAGACATAGTCATTTCCTATATTTTCATGAGTGTCATGCCTTACGAATAAGGCGGTTTGGCTAGACGTGCTGGGATTACTTATGAAAATCAGGACGAGCTACTAAAAAGGAACATCGTAATGGTGTGCATAAATATCAGCCGGACGTACAAGCTGGGCGCAGTATAGCCCGCAGAACCCCGAAGTCAACGAAATGTAACGCAAAATTCAGATATTATTGACGAAATATCAGGAGGATGCGTGGTGACGAACCGACGAGAATTCATGCATTATTCGGCCGCAGCGGCACTGGCTGCATCCATACCGGTTACAACGGGGGCGGCGGATCAGCAGACCATGGCAACCCGCACCATCCCCGGTACCGACGAAGAACTGGCCGTGGTTGGACTGGGCAACGCGAAACCTTTCGCGGCCGGAGATAAAGAACGGACCGGTCAACTGCTGGACATACTCATGGAGCACGGCGGCGGCTATGTGGATACTTCCTGGCGAGGACGATTTACCGTGGGCCAGGTCATGCGTGAGCGGCAGGCGCATGATCGATTGTTCCTGGGCACCTACCTCGAGGGCCAAGATCCGCAGTCGCTCAGCGACGAGATCAAAGCGGTTCAGGATGCCCAGGGAGGCGGCGTACTCGACCTGGTGCTGTCCAGGGAACCTGCCGCATATCTGGCGCGCAGCGACGAGTTCCTGCGGCTAAAAGAGGATGGATTGACGCGCTATGTGGGTGTCGCGAGACAGAATGAGCGATTCTATCCGCCGATGATGGAAGCGATGCGCCTGGGCGTCGTCGATTTCATCCAGGTCAATTACTCGATGCTGGAGCCCGGGGCCGCAGATCAGGTCTTACCGCTTGCGCTCGAGAAGAAAGTTGCCGTCATCATCAACCGGCCCTTTGTAAACGGTGGCTATTTTCCATTGGTCAGCGGGCGTGAGTTGCCGGATTGGGCTGCCGAATTTGATTGTCGCAGTTGGGCACAATTCTCATTGAAATTCATTCTCGCGCATCCGGCAGTCAATTGTGTGATTACCGAAACCGAAAATCCGCGGCACGCTGTTGATAATCTCACTGCAGGTGTAGGCCGCTTGCCCGACGCAGAGACCCAGCAGCGCATGCGCAAAGTAATACAGGGATTGATGTAATTCGTGATCACCGTTCACCATCTCGAGCATTCACGCTCGCAGCGAATACTGTGGCTGCTTGAAGAACTCGGCGTCGACTACGAGATCAAGCACTACAAGCGGGACAAGGAAACCAGTCTGGCGCCGGCCGAGTTACAGCGAATCCACCCGTTAGGTAAATCACCGATCATCACCGACGGCGATGTCACGGTGGCGGAGTCGGGTGCGATCATCGAATATCTCGTGCACAAGTACGACATCGGTCGCCTGCTACCCCCCGACGGCTCGCCGGAGCGATTAACTTATTCATACTGGCTGCATTACGCAGAAGGCACGTTCATGCCGCTGATGATCCTGTCGTTGGTGATCAACCGGATCGAATCGGCGCCGATGCCATTCTTCGTCAAACCGATCGCGAAAGGCATCGCGGGCAAGGTGCGTGCTGGTTACCTCGATGCCAACGTCAGGCGAAATCTCGCGTTCATGGAGGCGTCGCTGGGTGATTCCGACTGGTTCTGCGGCGATGAACTGAGCGCGGCCGACGTGCAGATGAGCTTCGCCGTCGAGGCAGCCGAGGTGCGCACCAGCTTGCGTGACGATTATCCGCGGCTGGCCGCGTTTCTCGACCGCGTGCGGGCACGCCCAGCCTACCAGGCGGCACTCGAGAAGGGCGGACCGTATGCGTTGCCCGGCGTGAACAAGGGAGGTGGCTGACGGCGAGCAGGACGGCGCGGCAGCAGGGGACAAAAGGACGATATGTGATCAGTGCCGCGGATATTGGATTTATTGTATTCGTGCTAATGCCGGGTTATGTGCCGATGAATCCCGGCGCGCTCGGGCCGATCCTCTGGATTATCGCGTTGGCGCTGACAACGGTTGGCGTCATGCAGGCTGGCCGTGAGAATTCGCTTCGCTAGGGTCGCGATATTCGTCATCTTGCTGCTCGCAATGCAGGCCCACGCACAAAATGACGGCCCACCAAGGCTGCGGATCGATTTCAGCCTGTATCCTTATCAACGCACCGTTGCAAGCGACGTCGACTTTACGACGACGATCAACGCTGTGCTACCGGGCCGTTTCTCATACTTCAGCTACGTCAACGTGCAGGGGGCGGTGACCGACGGCAGCGCCGTATTGGCTCGCTCCGAGCAGAATCTGCGCTACGCGGTTACCGAGACGTTGCCGATCGATCTGAATCTCCAGGGCGTGCTGGCGCGAGGTGACGGTAACGATTTCTATCAGCTGGGTCTCGGCTGGCGAGTTGATGACACGCCGGGATTTCGCAAGTTTTTCGATCGTATCAACCTGGTCTATCGAATGACGTTGCAACTGAAACGCTTCGAATTCGAAGATGATGATGCGTGGCAGATGGAGCACTTCTTTCGTATGGATCTGTCCGAGCGCTTCTACCTGAGTGGTTTCGTTGACCAGACGTTTGACCTGGATACGGACGAAGATCTGCCGAACACTCCTATCGTCCGCGAAATACAGTTCGGCACGCGGTTATTCGGGGACTTCTACATCATCGTGGAGTATCGCAGGAACGAATTTCGCGTCGGCAGGGAAGACAACCTGGCTGCCGGTATTGAATACAAGTTTCGCTGGCAGCGTCGCTGCTTACGGCCTGTTTACGATCCACTCGGTCACAACCTGACGGACGCAGGGCTTCATCCTGATGACTGTGTTATTTATCCAGTCCGCTCGCACGGGCCTGCTCCCGTGCCATGACAGCCCAGTCGAGGTCGCCTTCCCCCCGTTCGATAGCGCGCTGCAGGTGCTCGCGCCAGATGTGTGTGCTCGGCAGCGGCATGTCAGCGGCTGCGGCGGCTTCGAGTGCCAGGTCAGCGTCTTTTAGGCCGATTACGGCCGTGGCGCCGATCGAGTCCCAGGCCTCATCGACGATCAACCTGCCGTAAACCTCGTACGCCGGTGCCGCAAACAGACCCTGCGTCATTACTTCAAGAAACAGCTGTGGATCAACACCGTGCTTTTCAACGAGCGCGAACGCTTCGCCCATCGTTTCGATCGCGCAGCCAAGCACGAAGTTGTTGGCGATCTTGACCGCGGTTGCTGCGTTCGGCGTTTCGCTGCCCGCAAAAGTTTGCTGGCCGAGGACGTCGAGCAACGGACGAACCGCGTTGACCGCCTGCGCAGGACCGCCTGGGACGAGTTTTAACAGACCTTGCGCTGCCAGGTCCGGACGGCCAAGTACCGGACAGGCGATAAAGGTCTGGCCGGCTGCAGCATGCGCCTCGGCGGCCGCGTTGATCGCGTTGATGCCATGTGTGCCGCACGCCATATGAATACAGGACATCGGCATGCTCTCGATGAGGCCGTTGGCGCCGGTAAGCACCACGGACAACGCATCGTCGTTGGGGAGCATCGAGATGACGACGTCGCGATCCCTGGTCACGGCCTCCGATGAAGCAACGGCGACAGCGCCATTCGCTTCCAGGCTCGTGGTCTGCCCGGGAACCGGATCCGCGACGAGCAGGTCGTGGCCGGCGCCGAGGATACGGCCCGCCATCCCCTGACCCATACGGCCCAGGCCTATGAATCCAACTTTCATCTTATTGCCCTTCGAGTTGCTCGAAGCGTCCGCTATCGAGCAGGATGTCCGACGTGATTGTGTAGTGTTTTTTCAGCAACTCGACGGCCAGGTCGGCATCGCGGTTCAGCGCGGCCTTTTGCAGTTCCTCGTGTTCTTCGAGTTCGTGGCGATCCCGATATTCGACAACCTCGGCAAGGTTGCGATAGCGGAACGAGCGCTGGCCGAGTTCTGAACAGAAATCGATCAGGAAGGTTGAATTACAGGCCGAAATCAGCGCGATGTGGAATTCGCTGTGATGTTCCTCCCACTTGGGCGACGTGTGCCTGGCTGACTCATCGTTGCTGCGGGCAGCACGTGCGAGCCAATGAAACGCCAGCACGATGCGCTCTTCCCAGTCACTGCCGCCGTTCGCGATGGATTCCCGAAGCGCAATTTCCTCGAGCCAGCAGCGCGTGCGGGTGAGTTCCGCAAGCTCCTCGTTACTGGCTGGCGGAACCCGGAAGCCGCGGTTCTCCTCGCGCAACACCATGCCGTTGGCCGACAGCCGATTGAGGGCTTCGCGAAGCGGGCTGTTGCCCGTGTCGTATTGCTCAATCAGGTCTTTGAGGCGCAGTTTGGCGCCGGGCTGCAGCTTGCCGGTCAGGATATCGGCCTGCAGGCGGTCGTAGACTGATGAGGCCTGGGTCGAAGTGCCGCCGTTGCCGTTATTCGCCACTGATTCTGTCCGGGTTTTGGCCATTTGACGCGCCATACGCAATATTTTCGATTAACTGCGATATATACTACTTTCATCGATATTATTTGTATAGCGGTTCCGGCCCCGCTACTATCCGGTTTGAGCCGGCTTTATCGAATCTATGCCCAATCGCCTCATCCACCTCGTGTTCGCGGCGGCCGCCCTGCTCGTCGCGGCCGCGCCCGCAAGTGCTCAAAGCCGAGAACCCGAAGTCATTCCGTTGATCGCCGTGGATTCCTATGCGACGACGGCGTTATGGACGCTCGTGTTCGTCGAGTACTTTATCCCCGAAGTCGATCGGCGCCTTGCGGAGACGGGAAACTACAGGATTCGCTGGAACAAGGCGTTTGGCGGCACGATCGCCAAAACGCGGGGGGTGCTGGATTCGATCGAGCATGATCTGGCCGACCTCGGCATCGTCACCACCCCATACCACCCGGACAAGGTCCCGTTCCACAATCTCCCGTACGCGACCCCTCTCGTGACCTCCGATATCGGCCTCGTTGCCCGGACCATGTCCGAGCTCGTCAAGCGCTACCCGATCCTCGCGGAGCAGTGGACGCGACACAGGCTCGTGTTTCTTACCACGGCAGGTTCGATCGATACCTACCAGGTGCTGACCAATTTCCCGGTGAATACTCTGGAAGATTTCAAAGGCCGCAAGATTGCAGGCGTCGGCCCGAACCTGCGCCTGTTGACGGGTCTTGATGCAGCGCCGGTCAACAGCGGTATCAGCGACTGGTACAACAATCTCGCGACGGGGCTTATCGATGGCGTGATCGGCTGGATCGAGGGCAGCATCGCGTATCGGCTCTACGAGGTGGCGCCGTATATGGTCGATGTCAAGCTCGGCGCCGTTGCGACCAAGGCGATCGTTGTCAATGAGCGCACCTGGGAGCGGTTGCCGGACGAGGTGCGGAATGTCCTCATAGCAACGGCCGAAGACTACCGCGACGAACTTGCACGCGAGACCGACCGGCGCGCCGCCCGCAGCACCCGGTTGTACATCGAGAACGGTGGCAGGATCGTAACGTTGAACGAAGAGCAGCGCCGCGCCTGGGCGATGCGGCTACCGAATATCGCCAGTGACTGGGCCGCGGACATGGAAGAGCGTGGCTTGCCGGGCAACGATATCCTGCGCGACTACATGGACATCATGCGCGCCAATGGTCAGCCGATCATGCGCCACTGGGACAGGGAGTAGTCGTGAAGCAGGGGGGCAACATCATCACTCGCGCTTTCTCGGCGTTTGTTGCGGCACTGAACAGCGCGGGTGGCGTGTTGATCTTTGCCCTCATCGTAATGATCAATCTCGACGTCTTCTCCCGCTTCCTGTTTAACGCACCTATCGATGGTGTCACCGAGCTCGTTGAACTCTCGATCGTTGCAATCGTTTTCTTGCAGCTAAGCGATGCCGTACGCAACGGCCGCCTGACGCGATCTGAAGGTCTGTACAATAAAATTGCAGAGAAGCACCCACGGCTCGGACACGTTCTCGGCGCTTTATTCGATATTGCCGGGGCGATCTTCTTCATCACGATTATCGCGGGCGGGCTCCCGCGCTTCATGGACGCCTGGGAGCGGGGTTACTTCTCGGGCAACAAGGGCATCTTCGTCGTGCCGGTCTGGCCCGTACGCCTGATCCTCGTCATCGGTGCGTTGACCGTCACATTCGTCTTTCTCGGCCTCGTTTGGCGACACGTCTCGGCGCTGGTTCGCAACGACACCGGTGACGAGCTGTGACAGGCATTGAAGTCGGACTGGTCTCGGTGATTGCCATCCTGGTGCTGATCTATGCGGGCCTGTACGTGCCCGTGGCTCTCGGTCTCGTGTCGTTCATTGCCGTCTGGTTCTTGCGCGGTGGCCTCGAGGCACCCGTGTACCTCGTTACTTTGGCTGCTTCGAACAGCCTCGAGGACTACGTATTCGGCGTCATCCCGCTGTTCGTCGTGATGGGACTCGTCGTCAGTCACGCGGGCATGGGGCGCGATATCTACCAGGTCGCAAACCAGCTGCTCAGGAAAATCCGCGGCGGACTCGGTGTTGCCACGGTCGCAGCGAACGCGGCATTCGCCGCCATTACGGGGGTCAGTATCGCGTCGGCGTCGGTATTCACGCGCGTCGCCGTTCCCGAGATGATGCGCTTCGGATACACGCCGCGCTTTGCGGTAGGGGTTGTCGCGGGCAGCTCCGTTCTCGGCATGTTGATCCCGCCCAGCGTCATGCTGATCGTCTACGCGATCATCACGGAACAGTCCGTGGCGGCTTTGTTTAAGGCCGGCGTCATACCCGGCATCATATTGTCACTCGCGTACATCATCGCAATCGTCGTGATGGCGACGTTTTTCAAGAAATACGTCGGTGGCCAGGAGAAGAGCGATATCGAAGCCGCCGCACTCGAGAATTTTTCCGTGACGCAGCTGCTCAGCAAAACGGCGCCATTAGTGATCCTCGTTCTTCTGGTTCTGGGCGGAATTTATGGTGGTGTATTCACGCCGACCGAGGCCGGAGCCGTGGGTGCGCTGGGCGCGCTGATTATCGCAGTCGCAAAACGTAAACTCGATCGCAAAGTACTCTGGGATGTTCTGGTGGAGGCCGGGCACATCGTCGCATCGATCCTGATGCTCATCGTCGCGGCAACCATGTACAGCCGCATGCTCGGTATATCCGGATTGCCGAACGAGCTCGGCGAGTGGATCGTGGGTGCCGACATCGGCCTGTACGGAATTCTGACGGTTTACGTCATCATCCTGATCATTTTGGGTACGATGCTCGATACGGTTTCGATCATCCTGATCATGGTGCCGTTGTTTCTGCCCGTGCTGGCACCGTTTGAAATCGACCTCGTCTGGTTTGGCATCATCACGATTGTGGGTGCCGAGATCGGGTTACTGACACCGCCACTGGGTATCTCGTGCTACGTTATCAAGTCGACTCTGCATGACGATCGAATCAGCCTCTACGATATCTTTGCCGGGGCATTCCCGTTCGCGGTGATCATGTTGCTGGTGCTGATCGTGCTGATCGTGTTTCCGCAGCTGAGCCTGGTGCTGGTCTAGGTCTGTATCGACGATGCTGGCTTGGTCTCGCATAGCAAGAAGAACTTACGCCTCTTTTTTAAAGTGATTTCTAGAAAAGTTTCTGCGGTAACGTGGGAGCCTCGCTGACGGTCGCAGTGGATAATGCGAGTTCGGGATATCGAGGGCTAGATTGCTGCGGCGATTGCCTCGCCGAGATCCTGCGTTTTCGCCCTGCCGCCCATGTCGGGCGTCAGCTGCCTCCGTTTGCGAAGCGTGGTCTCAATAGCCGTCATGATGTCGTCGTGAGCATCCTTATAGCCAAGATGCTGCAGCATCATCGCTCCCGCCCAGATCGTGCCGATCGGATTGGCGATGCCCTGGCCGGCGATGTCGGGCGCAGAGCCGTGCACGGGTTCGAACATCGACGGATATTGCTGCGCCGGATTCAGGTTGGCGGATGGCGCGATCGCAATCGTGCCCGTACACGCCGGACCCAGATCCGACAAAATATCGCCAAACAGGTTGCTGCCGACAACGACATCAAATTGATCCGGCATGCGTACGAAGTTGGCCGTCAGTATATCGATGTGGTACTGGTCGACCCTGACGTCCGGATACTGCTTGGCCATTTCTGCGACCCGCGAATCCCAGTAAGGCATCGTGTGCACGATACCGTTGGACTTGGTCGCCGAAGTCAGGTGTCTGGCGGGTCGGCTCTGCGCCAGGTCGAACGCGTATCTCAGGACCCTGTCCACTCCGAACCGCGTAAAGACACTCTGCTGCGTTACGACTTCATCGGTGGTGCCTTCATTCTCGATGCCGCCGATCGCCGAGTACTCACCTTCGACGTTCTCGCGCACAACATAGAAGTCGATGTCGCCTGCTTTGCGACCGACGAGCGGGCAGGGCACGCCATCGAACAGGCGCACGGGCCTTAAGTTGATGTGCTGGTCGAATTCGCGCCGAATCGGGATCAACAGGCCCCACAAAGAGATGTGATCAGGCACGGTCGGGTAACCGGCCGCGCCGAGATAGATCGCATCGAACTTGCTGAGTTGGTCGATGCCGTCTTCGGGCATCATGCGACCTGTCTTCAGGTAGGTCTCGCAGGACCAGTCGAATTCGGTCCAGGCGAAGTCGATGTCGTGCTTGCTGCCAGCAGCCTCGAGCACGCGCATGCCCTCGGGCATGACCTCCTTGCCGATGCCGTCGCCGCGAATGACGGCAACTCTGATCGTATTCATACTGCTGTCGCCCGCATGGCCGCCTCCCGCAGGCGGCGGCGCATCAGTAGTTCATCCCGCAGCCGAATAACTCATCGCGCGGGAACTTCGTGATGATCTCGATACCGGTCTCGGTCACGACGACTTCGTCCTCGAGACGCACGCCGTCGTAGCCGACACCCGCATAGGTCTCGAGCGCGAAACACATGCCGGGCTCGATTTCGACTGGATGATCAACGCTGTAGGCGCGCGAGATGATCGGGAATTCCCACAGGCCCACGCCGAGCCCGTGGCCGTACTGCAAACCGAAGATCTCGTGCTCGTTTTTCGCGCCCATCTGTTTGTAGTCGGGCCAGACCGTGGCGACGTCGGCCGTGGAAACACCGGGCCTGACGGCCTCGATGCCACCCATCTGGTACTCGAGGCAGCGTTTGTGAATGTCGAGCTGTTGCTGATTCGGCTTGCCGCAGCAGAAGCAACGGTATACGCAGGTGTGGTAGCCGTTGAACATGCAGACGATGTCCATGAAGATCATGTCACCGGGCTGAATCAGGCGATCGGAGCTCAGGTGCGGATGCGGATGCGTGCGGTTGCCGGTCGTAACCTGCACGTTGTGTACCCACTGGGCACCCAGGCGATGCATCTCGTAGGACGCGACGGCCTGCAGGTCGTTCTCTTTGACGCCCGGCGCAATCGTTGAGGCGATCTTGTGGAATGCGGCATCGACGATTGCAGCGCCGTGTTTCAGACACATGATCTCGTCTTCATTCTTGATCGCGCGCGCGTACTGCATCACGCCCTGGCCATCCGTGATGTTGTAGCCCTTCTCGAGCAGCGCGAGGATGATCTGCGATTCGACAATGTCGACGCCGATGCGAATTTTCTTTTTGTCCATTTGGTGCTTGTCGAGGACCATGTCCAGGTCTTTGAGAAAGCCCTCGTAGCACTTCCAGGCCATCGGCAACGCGCCGTACATCGTACCGTGCGCCGGGTACGTCGTTTCGGCAACCCACGGGCAGTACAGTTTCTCGGCGGCTACTTCGGAGCCGAAACCGAAAATGTGCGGTTTGCCTTCGCGCGGGATGATCGCGTAGCGACCCATGTTGTCGACTTCCGGCGAGGCGACGGCCGTCGACGTCGAATAGCGTTTGTTGCCGGTGTCGAACAGCAACAGGCAGTCGACATCGAATTCATTCATATATTTCTGAATCCGGCCGGTGCGGTGTTCGCGCATGCGATCAAAATTGATGCGCTCCTCGTAATCGACCTGCATCATGCCGTGCGTGCCCGTTCTCACTATCTCTCTCCTGTATCGCGCCCGGCTTCGAGCGCGGTGAATCTAGACTTTTTCCGGCTGGCCGCTGTCAGCGGACCTGACGATGGCTTCGGTGACGGCTGCGCCGTGCACCATTTCCGACGTCGGAATCAGGAACGGCTCACCACCCTGGGCGGCAACCGCGAACGCATCGAGTGCGGCACGACTGACATCGAACAGTTGGGCTTGCCAGGTCTCGGCCGGGCCTTTGATCGGCTTATACGTGCAGTTGCCGAACAGGCGCATGCGGCGTTCTTCGGATGGTGCGCCTGCGACATGCGTCATGCCCTCGAGCTTGACGAAACCTTTCGAGCCGTAAACCTGGAAATTGAATCCACCGCCTGTCGCGGTCATCGTCGCGAGGTAACCCGACATGCCTTCTTGCATTCGCATCAGGATCGAAGTCGTGTCGTCGGCATCGACTTCGACGACACGGCGAAAGCTCTGTGCGTAGACCTCATCGATCTCGCCGCATAAGTCGATGAAGCCGTCGATTGCATGCACGCCCATGGGTGTCAGGCCACCGCAAGGCGTCTCGCTCTTGTCGGCGCGCCACGCGCCGGGCTTCAGAAACAGGGCGTTGGGAAACGTCATCGTGGCTTCGCAGTGCAGGATCGTGCCGAGCTCGCCGGCGTTAATCATGTCGCGCAGCTTGGTGATTTCAGGGTGAAAGCGGCGGTTGTAGCCCAGCCCGAGCGTGACGCCCGCTTTTTCGGCGGCCGCGACTGCGGCAGCAGCATCGGCCCGGGTTAACGCGAACGGCTTCTCGCAAAAGACATGCTTGCCGTTTTCGGCTGCCGCGATTGTCTGCGGACTGTGTGCGGAGTGAGGCGTGACCAGTACAACGGCATCGATATCTGGATCGGCGATGATAGACTCGAACGATTCGCGGAGTTCGAAGTCGTGCTCTCTGGCGAATGCTTTGGACTCATCCGAGAGCGTGCGTGTCGTACCGGCAACGAAGCGCATCTCGTCACTGACGCCAGAGACAGCCTCGACGAGTGTCTGTCCCCACCAACCCAGACCGATGATCGCCGCATTAATCATGTATTAAATCGCCTGAATTGCCGGGGCGGACAGTATATCGTTAAAATTCCGATTTTCCACATATAATCGATTATGAATGTCTTCGATACATCACCGGCCGACTGGGGTCTTCTCATTGCGCGCGTGTGCATTGCGACCCCGTTTCTGGTCAGCGGCGTGCATAAGGCGGTCTGGTACCGCAAAGCCGCGGCGGAGTTTCGCGACGCGGCCGTGCCGCTGATCGCTGTCACGCTGCCGGCGACGATTCTGTTGCATATCCTGGGGTCGCTGTGCCTGATCGCCGACGTTTATACGGCGCAGGTTGCCGTTGCGCTGATCGTCTTCACGCTCCTGGCCACGGTCAAGGTTCATGGTTTCTGGCATTTCGAGGGTGAGCAGCGGCTGATGCAGAGCCGCATCGCGCTTGGCAATGTCGCGCTGATTGGGGGTTTGCTAGCGCTGAGCGTCGCCCAGCCGGGCGGGCTACCGTAAAATCGATAAATACCGTAAAATTTCACGACTATCGATAAATTAAACGAGAGACAGTCGATTGAACGACCGCAGCGGGCAGCTCATGGCTGCCATCGAAAGCAGAACAACACCGGATGCCGGGACACGGCTCGAGCTGTACCGCAGGATGCAGGCGTGCCGCATGCTGGAGCAGCGTGCATACGACCTGTTCATGCAGAACCTCATAAAGGGCACTTCGCACCTGGCGCTCGGGCAGGAGGCGGTCGCGGCCGGATTCGGCGTCGCCATGCGCGACGACGACTACAGTTTCTGCACGTACCGCGGCCACAACCATACCCTGGTTCGCGGGGCGTCGATGACCGGAATCCTCGGCGAACTGATGGGCCGCGAGTGTGGCTTGCTACGCGGCAAAGGCGGCTCGATGCACCTGATGGATGTCGAGAAAGGCGCGATGGGATCCTACGCGATTGTCGGGGCGCACCTGCCGATCGCAGCCGGCGCGGCCTGGTCGGCCCAGTACCGGGAGTCGGGGCAGGTCGCCGTCTGCTTCTTTGGCGATGGCACAACGAACATTGGCGCCTTTCATGAAGCGCTGAATCTAGCTGCGATCTGGTCACTGCCGGTCGTCTACGTGTGTGAGAACAATCTCTATATGGAATACACGCCGATCGGCGAGGTGACGGCCGTAGCGAATCCCGGCGCGGACCGCGCGCCGGCGTATGGACTTGAATCGGTTCTGGTCGACGGCAATGACGTCGACATCGTCTACGCGGTCGCAACCGCGGCGCTCGACAAAGCGCGCCGTGGCGACGGGCCGAGCCTGATCGAGGCGCAGACGTACCGCCACGGCGGTCACTCCCGCGCGGACCCGGGCAAATACAGGCCCGCTGAAGAGGTTGCAGCCTGGAAAGAGCGCGATCCGATTCCGATGTATCGCCAGCGCCTGCTCGATGCCGGCATCGATGCAGCGGCTCTCGATGCAATCGACGCCGAACAGGCTGCACGCGTGGACAAGGCAGAAGAAACGGCACGTAACAGTGGTCCACCGCCGCTCGAAATCGCTGCTACGGATGTTTGGGCCGACGGGAGTTCGACATGGCGCAACTGAGCTATCGTGAAGCCGTTGCGGCCGGTATCGCGCAGGAAATGCGTCGTGACGACACCGTTGTGTTCATCGGCGAAGACGTGGCGGCCGCTGGCGGTGTTTTCAAAACGACTGAAGGACTGCAGGCCGAGTTTGGCAAGGTGCGCGTTCGCGATACGCCGATTGCCGAACAGGCGATTCTCGGCGCAACGATGGGCGCGGCGATGACGGGCCTGAGACCTATTGCCGAAATCATGTTCTCCGATTTTTTCGCCGTCTGCTGGGATATCGTCGCCAACCAGATCGCCAAGACGCGTTTCATGTCCGATGGCCAATGCTCGTTTCCGCTCGTGATCCGCTCGGCGAACGGCGGCGGCGCACGCTTCGGCGCTCAGCACTCGCAGAGCGTCGAAAACTGGGCGATGGCCGTACCGGGGCTCAAGGTCATTGCGCCCTCGAGCCCGGCCGATGTCAAAGGTCTGCTTGCCGCAGCCGTTCGCGACCCGGATCCCGTGCTGTTCTTCGAACAGAAGTCGCTGTACAGCAGCAAAGGCGAAGTCCCCGACGGCGAGCATGTCGAGCCGTTAGGTAAGGCCAAGGTGCTTCGCCAAGGTAGTGACGTGACGATAGTCGCGCTGGCGGCGATGGTGCCGCGTGCCATGCAGGCGGCGGAGACGTTGCAAGACGAGCACAGCATCTCGGCCGAGGTCATCGATGTGCGCTCGCTCGTGCCACTAGACACGACAACGATATTCGCGTCGGTGTCGAAGACGGCGCGCCTCGTCACGGTCGAAGAGAATCCACGCCTGTGTGGCTGGGGCGCCGAAGTGTCATCGCTCGTTGCCGAGGAGCTATTCTGGGATCTGGAAGGGCCAATCGTGCGGGTGACGACGCCGCACGTGCCGTTACCGTCGGCCGATACGCTTGAAGACGCCGTGTTACCGAGCGCAGACAAAGTTGTCGCCAGCGTGTTGAAACTCGCCGACTAGGATTCCGGGATGAACGTACTGATGCCGCAATTAGGTGAGACGGTCTACGAGGGCACGATCGCCGCCTGGCACAAGCAGGCTGGTGATACGGTCGCGAAAGGCGACATGCTGCTCGACGTTGAAACCGACAAAGTCGCGACCGAGATTACGGCACCGGCATCCGGTGTATTAACGAGCATCGACGTCCCCGAAGGAGAAACCGTCGAAGTAGGCACTGTGCTCGCGGTCATAGCCGTCGCAGGTGAGGTTGCCGAGGAAGCTGCGGCAAGACCTGCCGTTGCAGATCCTGAATCCGGGCCGGCGAAGGCTGCAAGCCGTGGTCTGCCGGCGAAGTCGGGCGACAACAAATTGTCGCCTGCTGTGCGGCGACTGCTCAAGCAACACAAGCTGGATATTGCGGCCATCGCAGGAACCGGCCGCGACGGTCGCGTTACACGCCAGGACGTGCTGAACCATGTCGCAGGTGGCGGATCTGCCGCGGCTGGCGCGGATGATGGCAAGCGCATACCGTTTGATCGCATTCGCAAAGCCACGGCCGAACACATGGTTCGCTCGAAGGCGACCTCGCCGCACGTGCTGCAGGCCATCGACGTCGATTTCACAGCCGTCGATGCATCACGTCTGGCGAGGCGTGAGCGGTGGAAGTTGGACAAAGGTTTCTCGCTGACGTATTTACCGTATGTTGCGCGGGCTGTTTGTCTTGCGCTCGCCGATTTTCCGAAGATTAACGCGAGCGTGGAGGGCGACTCGCTCGTCCTGCATCCGGAAATCAGTCTCGCGATCGCGATCGACCTTGACCACAAAGGCCTTGTCGCCGCGGTTGCGAGGAATGCCGCGCAACTTACGGTGTCGAAGCTCGCAGAGGTGTTCAATGACCTCGTAACGCGGGCCAGGTCCAACAAACTGACGCCCGACGATCTGCACGGTGGCACCTATACCTTGTCGAATCCCGGACCGTTCGGAACGTTGTTTACGGCACCAATCATCAACCAGCCGCAGGTCGCTGTATTGTCGATGGATGCCGTCAAGAAACGACCGCATGTTGTCGAGTCGGAGGCGGGCGATGCGATCGAAATTCGTCCGATCGGCGTACTGGCACACTCGTTCGACCATCGCGCGATCGATGGAGCATACTCGGCCGCGTATTTGCAGAAGTTGAAAACGATACTCGAATCAAGCGATTGGGATAACGAGTTCTGAATGTAAACAGCAAGCCATTTATTGAGTACGATGGGCAGCCAGCGAAAAACCATCTGAGGGGCGCTCGATGCAAATGATCGCGGCGGATGCCACGGCAGGGCATTCCGAGCATTCCTGACTGCCTTCAGGGCACGGGGAGCATTGCCTAAGTATTTTCGATTACCTGCAGGATGACGCTCATGGACGCCAAGCTCGACGAACCTGAAATTGTTGCACCCGAGGATATCGACCCGGGACACGACTGGTCGCGTGCATTACGCTCACCGGGCTCGATGAACGTCGATTTCGAAGAGCGCGTCAATTTTCGGCGGCTGCACGATTATCGGCTCGGCCGGTCGCGCATGGCATTGCAACGGTCAGATCTTGGCGCACTGCTGACCTTTGACAACAACAACATTCGCTACCTGACGAGTACGGCGATCGGCGAGTGGGCGCGCGACAAGATGTGTCGATTCGCGTTGCTGCCCGGCGACGGCGATCCGCACCTGTGGGACTTCGGCTCGGCTGCCGCACACCACCGTATTTATGCGCCCTGGCTCAAACCTTCTTGCTGCCACGCCGGCATGGTCGGGCTGCGTGGCACCGTGGCGCCGGAATCGGGCCTCATGGCCCGTGCGGCAGAGGAGATCAAAGCGGTACTCGAGGCGAACGGTGTCGCCGATCAGCCCGTCGGCGTCGATCTCGTCGAGCCGCCGATGCTGTTCGAGTTGCAGAAAGTGGGTCTTGATGTTCGCGATGGTCAACAGACCATGCTCGATGCGCGCGAGATAAAGAGCATGGATGAGATCATGTTGTTGAATACGGCAGCGTCGATGGTCGACGGTGTCTACGACATGATCTTCGAGAAGTTGCGACCGGGCGTCAGAGAGTCGCAGATTGTTGCAGACTCCAACAAGATGCTCTACGACCTGGGCTCGGACGACGTCGAGGCCATCAATGCGGTCGCCGGCGAACGCTGCAGCCCGCATCCGCACAACTTCACCGATCGCATTATCCGCCCCGGTGATCAGGCCTTCTTCGACATCATCCAGGCGTACATGGGCTATCGCACCTGCTACTACCGAACGTTCAACGTCGGCCGGGCTACCGATTCGCAGCGCGATGCGTACAAGCAAGCCCGGGCGTGGATGGACGCGGCGATCGACCTCGTCAAACCGGGCGTCGGCACCGACCAGATCGCAAGAGTCTTCCCGAAGGCTGAGGAATTCGGTTTTTCGAGTGAGATGGAAGCGTTCGCACTGCAGTTCTGTCACGGCCTCGGTGTCGCCCTGCATGAACGGCCGATCGTCAGCCGGCTCGTGTCACTCGACAGCCCGCAGGAGATCAAGGAGGGTATGGTGTTCGCGCTCGAGACTTACTGCCCGGCCTCCGATGGCTTCTCGGCGGCGCGGATCGAGGAAGAGGTTGTCGTTACGAGCGACGGCTGCAAGGTCATCACGCTGTTTCCGGCCGAGGAACTGCCGGTCGCCAATCCGTACTAACCTGCACCCGGCGGCGCGGCTGTCGAGCCCCGAATCACCAGATCGGGATCCAGCAGCACGGTCCTGCGTTCGGCGCTGTCGTCGCGGATCTCTTCGATCAACAGATTGGCCGCCTGCACACCGAGCTCGTCATGCTGAATATGGATGGTCGTCAGCGGTGGCGACAGCCGGTCAACGAATGGCATGTCATTGAAGCCGGTAACCGAAACATGAGCAGGACAGCTCAGTTTCCGCTCGGCGAGTGCATCGTAACAACCCAGCGCAAGCAGGTCGTTGGCAGCGACGACGGCCGTAAATTCGCGCCGGTGCTCGAGGATTTTGGCCATGCCCTCGTGGCCTGCAGCCTCGGTGAACGCGTTACAGTCGACGCAGATTTCGGAGTAGAAGTGAAACCTGCCCGCGCGGCCGAGGCGTTCAAAGGCTCGCCGCCTGTCGCGTCCCGTCGTCGTGTCCGCGGGACCGCCGAGAAATGCGATGTTCCGGTGTCCAAGCTCGGTCAGGTGCGTTACGGCCAGCTCGATGCCGAGTTCGTCGTTGTTGATGACTTCGGTGACGTCGTGCGCGTCGACGGTGCGATTGACGAGCACAACTGGCAGATTCTCCGCAACGCATGCGCTGACGACGGGATCTTCGATGTGCGCTGTTGCAAGGATCAGGCCATCGATGCTGCGCGCCCTGAGCGATTCGAATATTGCGCGTTCGCTGCGCTGGCTGTTGTCCGAATCCGCAAGAATTGCGATGTAGCCTTCGGCGCTGAGCGCACGTTCGATACCGCGCACGACAGGTGGGAATACCGGATTGCTCAGGTCGGGTATGATGACGCCGATCGTGAACGACCTGCCCGTGCGCAGCCCCGATGCAAGCGAGCTGCGCGCATAGCCCATCTCGTCAGCGATCTTCTGCACCCGATCTGCGACGTCTCTGGATACCATGGCACGGGTTGCAGAATTCAGCACGCGGGACACAGTTGACGGGTGCACACCGGCGCGTGCGGCGACGTCCTTGATGTTGACCTTTTGCTTGCTCATATCACATCGGCGATCAGCTTGATTTCCATTAGGCAGAAAACGACAAGCAGGATCCTGTTGAATACTCGGGGCGAGATCGTATCGGCAAGACCGATGCCGATGCGTGTGAAGATCAACGTCGGCACCAATGCCATGAGGCTGAGTTGCAGGCGGGCAGGTGTCAGCAAATTCGTCGTCAGCGCACCGGTCATCTGCGCGGTTGAGAACAACAGGAACGAAAAGGCAACGAGGAATCCGTAGGCGGCTGCCTCGAGCGAGCGGCCGTGGTAGTAGGGTGCGACGATCTGGGCAGAAATTCCTGAGGAGCCTTGCGTAGTGCCCGCAATGAGTCCGACGATGTAGCCGAGGGCACCGCGGCCTTTGAAAAGACCGGCATTCCTGTTGCCAGCAAAATACTGCAAGAGGTAAACGGCCAGCCAGGTCGCGAGCAGGATCTTCAGCCACCGATCGCTGATCGCATGTAGCAATACGGTGCCCAGTATTCCGCCGATGAAGCCGGCAGCCAGGAACGGACCGTGTTTCCTGATTAGTCGCCAGTGGGTTCGACGATTGATAACGACCCATAGATTGGAGGCTATGCCCGGGATGATCATCAGGATCACTGCTTGCTCTACAGTGCTCTGCATCGCGATCGCCGGCACTGCGAACAGCGGCAGCCCGAGTCCGGTGATGCCCTTTAGCAGCGCACCGACGGAAATCGCGAGCAGGACTGCGAGCAGCAGCAGCCCGTCGTGTGTCGAAATCAGCTCCATGCGGGGCCTTGCGTCATCGCTGAATCGCCCTATACTCGGAAATCATGATGCAAACGTTTGCATAAGCCTACTACAATGTTTACGGGCGGCAAACGGCATTCGGGAATCGACATGGGACAAATAAACGCAGGCCACACAATTGGTTGGATAGGCACGGGCCGCATGGGCTATGCGATGGCCAGGCGCCTGCTCGAAGCGGGCTGTGACGTGGCCGTCTACAACCGCACGCGCGCCAAGGCCGAACCGCTTGCTGACTTCGGTGCAACCGTTGTCGACCGACCGGCGGACCTGGCCACGCGCGACATGATCTTTACGATGGTCTCTGGACCCGCGGACCTGCAGCAGGTCATTTGCGGGGAAGAGGGCGTGCTCAGCACGGCGGCCACGCCGAAGGTGCTCGTCGATTGTTCGAGTGTCTCTGCAGAAGGCTCTAACGAAGTGCGTGTCGCGCTCGGCCGGCGCGGGGCCGACATGCTCGCGTCTCCGGTCAGCGGCAACGCCAAAGTCGTGTCGGCCGGCCGGCTGACGCTCGTCGCGTCGGGTCCGCCCGCAGCATTTGCAGCCGCGAAACCATATCTCGAGGCGCTGGGTGAAGGCGTAACTTATGTCGGTGAAGGCGAGCTCGCGCGCATGGTGAAAATCTGTCACAACGTGTTGCTGGGGGTTGTCACGCAGAGTCTCGCCGAGATCACGGTGTTGGCGGAGAAGGGCGGCGTGCCCAGGCATGCTTTACTCGATTTCATCAACCACAGCGTGATGGGATCCCTGTTTACAAAGTACAAGTCACCGGCTTTCGTCAATCTCGACTGGACGCCGACGTTTACGCCAGCGCTTCTGCGTAAGGACATGGACCTGGGCCTGGCAGCCGGAGAGCGGCTGGGTGTACCGATGCCCGTTGCGCGCGCGACGCGTGACAAGGTGCAAGATTCGATCGATGCCGGGCACACCGACTGCGACTTCGCTATTCTTCTCGAAGAGCAGGCCAAAGCTTCAGGTATGCAGCTGGAACCTGAAAACCTGAAGGTAGACGACGGCCTGCATTGATTGCTTGCCGCCCGCCCTCTCGGCCGCACTCAGACTAGGCCGCGATATGAATGGGTTGCCGGCGCGCACCCCAGGTGCCGGGTGCTTCCTCGAACACACCGGCGATGTGTGTGCCGCACTGAGAGCATGCCGCGTGTTGACCATCGAGCCTGAGGTTCCAGGTCGAGAGTTCGTACCAGTCACGGCCGATCAACACTTGGCCGCAGCCGTGGCAATAGGTGCTCGATCCTTTATAGTCGTGCACGTTGCCCGTGTAGACGTGGTGCAGGCCGTTGCCGATCGCGATCTCGCGTGAGCGCGTCAGCGTCTTCAGCGGGGTGCCCGGTATGTCGAGCATTTTCCAGTCCGGGTGGAAGGCCGTGAAATGCAGCGGCACGTCAGGGCCCAGTTGCTCGGCGATCCACTGCGTCATTGACTCGATTTCCTCTTCGGAATCGTTCTCGCCCGGGATCAGCAGCGTCGTAAGCTCGATCCAGACATTCGTTTCGTTTTTTAGATAAAGCAGTGTGTCGAGCACAGGTTCGAGATGGCCGCCGCAGACCTTCCAGTAGAAGCGGTCAGTAAACGCCTTGAGATCGATGTTCGCAGCATCGATATGTGTGAAGAACTCGCCGCGTGCGGCCTCCGTAATATAGCCAGCGGTCACCGCGACATTCTTGATGTTGCGCTCGTGGCAGGCCTGCGCCACGTCGACCGCATACTCGAGGAAGATCACGGGGTCGTTGTAGGTATAGGCCACGCTGCGGCTGCCGGTGTCGGCTGCGGCCGTGGCGATTGCCGCGGGCGATGCGCGGTCCTGCAGCCGGTCGAACTCGCGGGATTTCGAAATATCCCAGTTCTGGCAGAACTTGCAGGCCAGATTGCAGCCAGCCGTGCCGAACGACAATACGGGCGTGCCCGGCAGGAAGTGATTAAGCGGCTTCTTCTCGATCGGATCGACGCAAAAACCCGACGATCGGCCATAGGTCGTGAGGACGATCTCGTCATCGGCCCGGCCGCGCACGAAACACAGACCTCGCTGGCCATCACGCAGCTTGCAGTAGCGCGGGCACACGTCGCACTGCAGCCGGCCGTCGTCGAGTCGGTGCCAGTAACGAGTCGTTCTGCCTTCTACGGACATGCGAGGCAGTAGACCTACGTATAGCCAGGAAGTTTCCGCACAGTACAATAATACTCTGATTGCCACGAGGACACGGTACTGTGACTGTGATCCGCGAACCCGCTGTCGCCGGGCAGTTTTATCCGGGCGAAGCAGAATTACTGAGCCGGAGCGTGGACGTTCTGCTCGATGAAGTGAAGGTCGTCGCGGGCGATGCACCGAAAGCACTGATCGTGCCGCATGCGGGGTATATGTATTCCGGCCCGGTAGCAGCCGCCGCCTACGCCCGGCTGCGACCGTATCGGGACCTGTATACACGCGTCATTCTGCTGGGCCCCTGCCACCGCGTACCCGTGCGCGGCCTCGCGCTCTCCGGCGCCGACGTATTTCGCACACCGCTCGGCGATGTGCCGCTCGATAAGGAGGCGATCGGGAGTATCGATTCGCCGCGGGTCAAGACATTCGACGCGACACATGAACTCGAGCACAGCCTGGAGGTGCATCTGCCGTTCTTGCAGTCGGTGCTGGGTTCCTTCACGCTCGTGCCCATCGTTGTCGGCAATGCGACGCACGAGGCAGTCGCCGAGGTACTCGATACGCTGTGGGGCGGGTCCGAGACGCTGATCGTCATTAGCTCAGACCTCAGTCACTACCTGAGCTATGACAAAGCTCGCACCCTCGACGGCGAAACACGGCAAGCGATCGAAAATCTCGAGGCGCGCGGCATCGATCACGATGTCGCCTGCGGTGCAACACCGATCGGTGGTTTGCTGGTCACGGCGAAGCGGCGTGGCATGAAGGTTACGACACTTGATCTCAGAAACTCGGGCGACACAGCCGGCGACAGGGATTTCGTTGTCGGCTACGGAGCCTGGATGTTCCTCGAACAATGAAAGTCGCGCTCCTCAGTCTGGTCTTGCTCGCTCTGGCCGCCGAAGCCGACGAGTATGCAGACCTGCGCGCCGAGCTCGTCGACGAAGTCGAATACTATGCCAGACTGACGCGCGACTCGGAGGCCGGCAAGTTAAGTGACGCTGTAATGCGCTCGTTGCGCACGGTCGAGCGCCACGAGTTCGTACCCGAAAGTGAAAGACGCTTTGCTTACGAGAACCGTCCGCTGCCGATCGGCCACGGGCAGACGATCTCGCAGCCATATATCGTTGCGCTCATGACCGACCTGATAGCGCCCGAGGCAGGCGATACAGTACTCGAGATCGGCACCGGGTCCGGGTACCAGGCCGCCATCCTCGCCAAGCTCGTGGCACATGTGTATACGATCGAGATTATCGAGCCGTTATTTGACTCGGCGACCGCGCGCCTTGCGCGCCTCGGCTACGACAACGTAACGACCCGGCTCGGAGACGGCTATTACGGCTGGGAGCAGCATGGCCTGTTCGACGCCATCGTCGTCACCGCAGCTGCGAGTCATGTGCCACCGCCGCTGATCCGGCAATTGCGACCCGGTGGACGCATGGTGATCCCGGTCGGCGGTCGCTGGATGACGCAGCAGCTGCTGCTAATCGAGAAGACCCCGGAGAATGAGGTTATTACGAAGCAGGTTGCCGCGGTGCGCTTCGTGCCATTGACGGGCGAACACTGATCGCTTTGCGTCGCTTGCTGCTCGCGATACTGCTCGTCTCGGCCGCGGCCATCGGTTACGAAATCCTGTTGATGCGCGTGCTATCGATCGTGCAGTGGCATCACTTCGCGTACATGATCATCAGCCTGGCACTGCTTGGTTACGGCGCGAGTGGCACGTTCATCGCGCTCTGCAGGCGCTTTCTTGAGCCGCGCTTCGCCGCGGTATTTGCGCTTTGCGCTTTACTTTTCAGCGTCGCGATGTTCGTGTGTTTTGTGCTCGGTCAGCGTGTGCCGTTCAACGCGCTCGCGGTGGTCTGGGATCGACGCCAGTTCTTCAATCTCAGCATCATCTACCTGATTTTCTTCGTGCCGTTCTTCTTCGCAGCATGTTGCATCGGGCTCGCGTTCACGTGTCGGCGGGAATACATCAGTCGGATCTATTTTTTTGATCTGCTCGGTGCAGGACTGGGTGCGGTGCTGATCATCGGTGTGCTGTTCATGCTTGTCCCACAGAGCGCGTTACTCGTGCTTGTGGGGCTCGCCGTTTCTGCGTCGGCACTTGTCGGGCCGGGTTCAGCAGTGCGGCGACCGCTGCTGGCAGCGCAGATTATATGGCTCGCGTTCGTGCTTGTCGGCACGCCGGAACACTGGCTTGCGCTGCGACACTCGGAGTACAAGGGTCTGAATCAGGCGCTGCAGGTCATTGACAGCAAAGTCGTGAACGTGTCATCGAGTCCGCTCGGCCTGCTGACGGTGGTCGAAAGCCCGACTGTGCCGTTTCGACACGTTCCGGGACTGAGCTTCGGCACACATTACGTGCCGCCGGAGCAGCTCGGCGTGTTCACGGATGGCGACGCGATGAGCGTGATCACGCGCTATGACGGCGATCTGTCGAAGCTCGGTTATCTCGGTGATGTCACGGCTGCCTTGCCTTATCTCCTTGTCGATGCGCCAACGGTGCTCGTGCTTGGCGCCGGCGGTGGCGGCGACGTACTGCAGGCGCTCTACAACGGGGCCAGCCACATCGATGCTGTCGAGCTAAATGCACAGATGACCAACCTCGTGCGCGACACCTACGCAGAATTCGCCGGGCACCTTTACGATGATTCCCGCATCACCTTGCATACGCGGGAAGCACGCGGGTTTGTCGCGCAAAGTCAGCGCCAGTATGACCTGATCCAGATCGGGCTCCTTGATTCGTTCGGCGCATCGGGTGCAGGAGTGCAGTCCCTGCATGAGAGTTATCTCTATACGGTAGAGGGTATCGAGGAATATCTCGCGCATCTGGCGTCAGATGGCGTCCTTGCGATCACGCGCTGGCTCAAATTGCCGCCACGCGACAGCCTCAAGTTGTTTGCGACGGCCGCCGCAGCGCTGCGAGCGCAGGGCATCGAGGAGCCCGGTCGGCGGCTCGCCATGATTCGCAGCTGGAACACGAGCACACTCGTGATCAAGCACGGCGATCTCACGAGCCGCGACATCACGACTATCCGCGAGTTTGCCCGGTCGCGCTCGTTCGATACCGTCTACTACCCGGGCATGCCGACCGCTGCAGCCAACCGTTACAACCGTCTGGATCAGGCATACCTGCACGATGGAGCAGTTGCGATACTGGGAGACAATGCCGATGCGCTTTATGCGCGATACAAGTTTCATATAGCACCCGCAACCGATGACCAGCCGTATTTTTTTCACTTCTTCAAATGGGGCTCGCTGCCTGAAGTCATGACGCTGCGCAAGCGAGGCGGGGCGGGCCTGATCGAGTGGGGCTACCTGATCCTCGTTGCCACGTTGATTCAGGCAGTCATCGCCGGATTTCTGCTGATTCTATTGCCACTGGCTCGCATCAAACCCACCTGGCCCAGCAGGACTGGCGCGCGCATGGGTAGCTATTTTTTCTTGCTCGGCCTTGCGTTCCTGTTTGTCGAAATGGCGTTCATCCAGAAGTTCACCCTGTTTCTGAGTCATCCGCTGTACTCGGTTGCCGTTGTATTGAGTGGGTTCCTGGTCTTCGCAGGCATCGGCAGTGCACATTCGGCCAGGCTGGCGCACCGCTCGCCGGTGACGATCGCGGTCGCTGCGATCGCGCTCATTACGCTTGTCTACGTGCTTTTTCTACCCATCGTGCTGCGCCAGTTTATAGGCTTCACCGATATTGCCCGGATTGCGATAGCGATCGTATTGATCGCGCCGCTTGCATTTTGCATGGGTATGCCGTTTCCGTTGGGATTGAATCGGCTCGCCGATCGAGCGCCTGATTTCATTCCGTGGGCCTGGGGTATCAACGGATTCGCCTCCGTAATCAGCGCGGCACTCGCGACGCTGCTCGCCATCGAGTTCGGGTTCACGGCCGTGCTGCTGCTTGCGCTCGTGTTGTACGCCAGTGCTGCTGTCACGATTCGAAATTGGTAATCGTTGGCATGGCAACCAAAGCCGGTTTCAGCGCATCTAAGCTATTGAACTTTAGGCGAAAGTACCTATCTATTCTGGTGTAACCTCAGGCGCCCGGAAAACCGCTAGAATCACCGCATGTCCCTGATTACCGAACTCAAACGCCGCAATGTCTTTCGCGTGGCCGCGGCGTATCTTGTTGTCGGCTGGTTATTGACCGAGGTCCTGACAACGATTTTGCCTACACTCGGCGCGCCCGAGTGGGCCTCCAAGGCAGTCATTCTCGTTTTTGCGTTCGGATTCATTCCAACCGTAATTTTTGCCTGGGTCTACGAACTCACTCCGGAGGGCATCAAGCGTGAACATGAGGTCGATCGTGATGAGTCCATAGCGGACAGCACGGCGAGGAAACTGGACTACGTGACGGTGTCCGCGGTCGTCATACTCATCCTCTTCCTGGCTTTCTTCAGCGCCCGGCAGTCATCCGATCAGTCGGCGCCAGGCGAGTTAACGGTGAGCGCAGCTTCGGTTGCAGTATTGCCGTTCGTCAACCTGTCGAACGACGAGGACAATGAGTACTTCTCGGACGGTCTGACGGAGACCTTGCTGCACATGTTGACACAGATTCCGGAGTTAAAGGTCGCCGCACGAACGTCGAGCTTCTCGTTCAAGAATCAAAACAAGACAATCGGTGAAATTGCCACGGCACTGGAAGTTGCTCACGTGCTTGAAGGCAGTGTGCAACGTGCGGGCGACCGTGTGCGCATTACGGCTCAGCTCATACGTGCGGCGGACGGATTCCACGTCTGGTCGGAGAGCTACGACCGCACGCTCGACGACATATTCGGTATCCAGGATGAAATCGCCGCGAAGGTCGGTGGTGCATTATCCGTATCGCTGCTCGGTGAGCAACGTCGCAACCAGATCGTAGGCGTCACTACCACGAGTACCGACGCGTACGACCTGTATCTGCAGGCGCTGAAGGAACGATCAACGTACTCGTACGGTGGGCTGCAGGCGGCTGAAGATCTGCTCAAGGGCGCATTAACGATCGATTCCGATTTTCTCGACGCCAAGGTCGAGCTGGCGAACAACTACTTGCACCAGGTTGAAACCGGACTGAAGCATCAGGAGGCAGCATATCCCGAGGTAATCGCCATCACGGGGCAGGTGCTGGCAGTGCGCCCCGACGATGGAATCGCACGCGCGCTGCAATTATTTGCCGAGTCTGCGTTGCAACTGCAGGACGCGGGACCTGACTCGATATTCGCTGCGGTTCGCGAACTCGAAGGCATAGTCGAGAGCGAGCCAACGGCCCTGGATCCGAAAATACTGTTGATGCGGTACTACCAGGGGACGCAACAACCCGAAAAGGCATTGCCGTTGCTGTTGGACGCTCTCGAACGCGACCCGTTCAATCCGAGGATTCACTACGAGCTTGGCAACCTGTACGGGGTCCTCGAACGTTGGGATGATGCGCGGGTGGCTTTGGAGAAATCTCTCGATATCGAACCCGCACAGCCTAATGCGCTTGCGAACCTGGCCGGACTTAGCCTGCAGGCAGGTGAGGGCCTCGACTATCTGCAGCAGTTTCTCAAGGCGTTGGAGATCGATCCCGTCGATCATGAACTGCCCGGCATCATTGCGGCTTATCTTTATGAGCTCGAGCTGATCGAAGAGGGCGATGACTTTCGCAATCGCGTCATGGCGATCGCGCCAACCAGTGAGATCGCCTACCGGATCGAGATGCTGCGCGCAATCAACTCCGGCGACGAAGAGGCAAGCCTAGCCAGCGCCCGGCGAGCGATCGAAGACGACGTCGAGGATCGGCGATTCGCTTACGGTGGCGCCGTTCAACACCTGCTGAGGACCGCCGCCCGGAACGGGACGCTTGCCGAGGAATTCGCTTACCTAGAAGAGCAGGCGCCTGGCATTCTCGATATCGATGCAGCGGCGACACCCTTGAAGTACCGGAGCGCCCAGTATTCGGCATTCGATGCCTGGTACATAACGGATTCGCAGGAACAGGTCCGGCAGAAAATAGACAGCCTGTTGGCGATCGCGAGGTCGTATGGTTTTGATCCCGAAGAGGACCCCGAAGTCCGCGTAGGCATTCTCTCGTTGCAAGGCAATACCGAGGAGGCTATCGAGATCGCACTGAATGAGGTGTTCACTGACCCTGTAACAACCAATTTGGGCTGGGAGCGCACTTACTCACAAGCCCAGTACAAGAATCTTGTTGCGGATCCGCGCGTACAGACGGCGTTGCAGCGTTGGGAGGATCAAGAGGCTGCTTTGCGCGATCAGGTCAGGACGTTTCTCGCGGACGTGTACGCTTCGACCTAAAAAAAATGCCCCGCATCTTTTGATGCGGGGCAGAGCCAGTGCCGTAAAGACCGTGGGGGTCCGTCAGGTCTTACGTGCTGATCAGAGCTCCAGAAGATAGATGCCAAGCTTGATTGCAGTGAACGTGTTGCTGTCCACGTCGTACTTGCCATAGGCATACATAGACCGTGCATTGGCTGCGGGCATGCTGTTCAGCAGGTCCGTGACAAAGTCATCCCATTCCGAGTAGAGGCGCAGACTGTCTTGCGACTTGATCGAGAACAGCATGCGACCGGTCTCGCGCGGAATAATGGCCGTGTCGGAGTCGAGCTCAGTCAGGTCGATCAGGAGCGGTTCCTGCTTGACGTGATGGCGCTGGCCGATATCCGGGTTCTTATTCCAGAGCAGAAGTCCATCCGTGCCAATGCTGAGGAATGGTGTCGATGTGCCGTTTGCACCCCAGCCCACGCCCATTGCGCTGCGTACATCCGAATAGTCGATGATCGTTCGGCCTTCGAAATCCGGCGGCGCCGTACCGAAGGCCGTCGGGAAACCGTAGGCTCTGATTGGACGACCCGTTGCGAGGGATGCCAAAGTCAGGTTCCCGGTCGCGATCTCGTAGTTATCGGGATTGGCGTCATAGTCCGGGCTCATGCCGGTGCCGGCGAAGTCAAAAATACTGACGCGCCTGCGGTCAATCGAGTGCAATGTGATGTCAGTTTGACCAGGCATGATCGTATTAACGACACCCGAGAGGTGCGTGACGTGCATACGCACGGCACCTTGCGTCGCGTCGAACAGGATCTGCGGGGCGAGAGCATCGGTCGTGGGCGCAGGCTGCGTGCCCCGGATTGTGACCCGCTGACCAATCGACAGGGCGGCAATTGTAAGGTCGGAGTTGCGGTAACCCTCCTTGAAGACCTTGGTCTCGGGACCCACCTCTACGACAACGTCATCGTGGAAGTGAATTCGACGATCGATGGCAAGGTCGCGAGGAATTATTGTAGCGCCGCGGACCGTCAGGAAATTACCACTGCGGGCGATGATATTGCCGACAATCGCGTCCCTGTCGTGACCCGGTACGCTCGAACCCGCAAGCACGATATCCGCTGTGAACTTGCGCTCGGCAACGCTCAGAGTACCTTTGGCAATTGTCGGTGTTCCCGGGCCGGCTGCATTCAGTGCTGCAAGCCCGTCGACACCGAAGAAAACCTCTTCATTCACTTCAAACTCGGTGTCATCGGTAACGTGTACGACGAAGCGGCCGAAATCACTGACGCGATCGTGAAACGGACGTACGCGGATGACATAGTTCAACTCGTCCTCGTTCACGCTAAGCAATGGTCCACGAACGCGAATGTTTTTCTCGTCGACCGGGTGTACTTCCGCAAGAATGAATCCCGCGAGAGCGGCAGTTGCCGGCATTGCTGTGAGATCGACGTCGTGCGACGCCTCGAGATCGAAGTCGAGCTGCAGGAATGCCGCACGGCGTTTGACGACGGTCAGCTGATCCCGTTCCGACAGAACGATTTTCAGGTCCGTCCGGCCAAGTTGCAGGCCGTCGGAATCCGTGACGATCGCCTTTCTCGAGCCGTTCAGATCGTTCGAATCCTCAACAATGACTTCTGCGTCTCTGTAGTCGAGGCTGATTGTTCCCGCTACGTAGGTCGCCGGTGGCACAGTGGCCACAGAAACGAGTTCAGTCAGGTCGACATAATCCGTAAAGTTGATCCGCGTATCGCGCGGCAGTACCTCGACGGTGCGGCCATTGGCTGTTTCCAGCGTCAGCGATAGCACATCGACGGTATAATTCAGGAAATCACCGTCGGCGTCGGTAAAACCGATCAGGACGGTGCCGCATTCGTCAAATGTAGCGGTATCGTTCGGATCGCAGGTGGCCACAGGGGTTGGATCGGTGTTCGCCGTTGTGCTCGCGCCGCCGCCACAGGCCGTTAGAATGAAAGCCGTCAGCAGCAGTGCTGTGCGGCCGGTGTTGATAAGATTCATGCGTCTCTCCTTGTTCGCGTGGGTCCGTTTACAGGGCTTTAACGGCTGTCAGCAGATTTGGTTGACACGGAAAGGAGTGGCAAAGAAGAACCCAAAAAAATACAGGAACTTATCTTGTATTCTTGCGGTAACGTGTCAGAATATTGCCGGGCACGGAGATACGGTTGTCTTTGCCGGATATTGAATGGTAAGTACACCTCCCGACAGCACTGGAGCGACGAACGCCCGGCATCGCCGGCCGCGTGCGGGCGAACGTACTCGCGGCGCTGCTGATGCGTTACAGACCAAGATCGCGGTCGGTGTTCAGCACCTGGATCCGGCCAACTATCACGAGCAACTAGCGACAATTATCAGCGAAATGCCTGACGCGGCGGGTTGTGACGCCGCATTCGTCGCGTTGATCAGCGAAGACGGCTCGACCGTCGAGACGTTGCTGGGGGCGACCAGCGGCTTCGCCCAGTGCAATCCGGACGCCCTTGGCGGCGAACCGCTGGACAACTGGCCGTGGCTGTGTGAGCGCCTCGGCCATCTGAAGGTCGTCGAAGTTGCCGATACGCTCAACGGCTCGAAAATCGCTCAGGCGGAGCTCGAGCGCTTGGCAGAGCTACACATCGGCTCGGTGCTCATCATTGGCTTCTCGGTGCACGGTGAAATCGCCGGATTTCTTGCCCTCGCCAATGAACATGCGGTCGAAAGCTGGGATGCGAATCTGCACCTGCTCCTGAAACTTGTCGGCGCGTCACTGGCTTCGGGCCTCGAACGTATACACGACCAGTCTGTTCTCGATGAATTGCACGAACGCAATGAACTGATTGCTGCGACTGCGAACGATGGTATCTGGGATTTCGACGGGGAATCCAAGCGCATAAACCTGTCGCGGCGCTGGAAAACGATGCTGGGTTACGATACTGGTGACGAAGATGTTTTGCTCGACTGGTATCACCTCGTACATCCAAAAGACATGGCGCGGGTGCAATCGAAGATGCGCGAGCATCTCGAAGGCAAAACACCGTTCTTCGAGTCGATCCATCGGATGAAACATCAGAATGGTGATTGGCGCTGGATGAGCAGTCGTGCCAAGGCCGTGCTCGATAGCAATGGCCGGCTGCTCAGACTGCTCGGCGTCGAAGTCGATATCACCGAGCGCAAACTCTATGAAGAGGCGTTATTTCGTGAGAAGGAGAGTGCGCAGATCACGCTGCAGTCCATCGGCGATGGCGTCATAACGACCGATGCCCAGTGCAATGTCGAGTACATCAATCCGGTCGCCGAAGATTTAACCGGCTGGAAGGTCGACGACGGCAGCGGTCGGCCGATCGATGAAATTTTTCGCGGCTTTCACGAAGAAACCTGCGAGCCGCTCGAGAATCCGCTGGCTGTTTCGATACGCCGCGATCGGTCGATCAAATCGGTTCGCCCGACATTGCTGATCCGTCGCGACGGTAACGAACTTTACATTGAGAGTACGGCGTCACCGATTCGTGATGGCAAAGGCAACGTCACCGGCGGCGTGCTGGTTTTTCACGACGTCAGTGAATCAAGGGAACTCAATCGGCGCCTGAGTTATCACGCGAGCCACGACATACTGACCGGGCTCGTTAATCGCCGCGAATTCGAGAACCGACTCGAACGGGCGCTGAAAAGCGCCCGGGCGCGCGAGACGTCCTATGCACTTTGTTACCTCGATCTCGACCAGTTCAAGATTGTCAACGACTCCTGCGGCCACAGCGCTGGTGACGCTTTGCTGGGTCAGCTCGGCACACTGCTGAAGTCGAAGATCCGCTGGCGCGATACCCTGGCTCGCCTTGGCGGTGACGAATTCGGTGTGCTGCTCGAAAGCTGCTCACTCGATGAGGCGATGCAGACGGCAGAAGCGCTGCGTCTGGCGATCGGCGAATACAAGTTCATGTGGGATGATCGCAGTTTCCGCCTTGGCGTCAGTATCGGTGTTGTGCCGATCACCGCCGACAATGAGGACGTTGCGGCGTTGCTGAGTGCCGCCGATAGCGCATGCGCCGCAGCCAAGGAGGCCGGTCGCAATCGCATTCACAGCTTCCAGGAAAACGATATCGATCTGATGCGTCGCCGTCGCGAAATGCAGTGGGCCGCACGCATCAATAATGCGCTCGAAGAGAATCGATTCGAGCTGTTCAGGCAGACGATTCAGCCGTTACAGGGCGATGAGGATGGCGCGCATTACGAAATCCTGCTGCGCATGCGTGATGAGCAGGGCGGCATCATATCGCCCGGTTTGTTCATCGAAGCGGCCGAACGTTACGGAATCACACCAAGTATCGATCGCTGGGTCATTCGCAGCGCATTTCGCTGGCTCGTGTCAGAGGCCGATGAACGCGAGCGATTGGCGCTGTGTTCTGTCAATCTGTCCGGTCAGAGTCTCGGCGATGAAAAGTTTCTGCCGTTCGTCGTAGATCAATTCCAGATGAGCGGCCTCGACGCTACGAAGATCTGCTTCGAGATCACGGAGACAGCGGCAATCGCAAGTTATTCGCAGGCCAACCGGTTCATCAATGCGCTGAAGGAGCTGGGCTGCAAATTTGCGCTTGATGACTTCGGCACCGGGTTGTCCTCATTCGGTTATCTCAAACACTTCCCTGTCGATTATCTGAAGATCGATGGCAGCTTCGTCAAAGAGATCCTGCATGATCCGATCGATCGTGAAATGGTTCGCTCGATCAACGAGATCGGCCACCTGACGGGCAAGCAGACGATTGCTGAATTCGCCGAGAACGAAGAGATTATTACGATGTTGCGCGGCATGGGCATCGACTACGCACAGGGTTACGGTGTCTCTGAGCCCAAACGCGTAACTCGCGCCGTCGCCTGAGACAATGAACGTCTTGAATGCCCGCCAGATGCTGCTGATATTTCTGTTGTTGCCGACAGCAGGGATTGCATTATCTGTCTTTGACGGGCGTCGTCCTTGCTCAGCTGCCGAACGCGAAGCCTATGACGTACAACTCCGGCAGCAACTTTACTCCAGTTGGCATGTGCCTAGGGAAAACCAGTCATACAGCTGCTCTCTGATAATCGCCCAGAATTTTCGCGGTGAGGTGCTAAACGTCGGTGTCGAGAAATGCAGCGAAGAAAATCTTGCGATTCGTAAATCGGTGGAAGACGCGGCCTACCGCGCCTCACCGTTGCCGCTTCCCGAAAATCGTGCCTGCTTTAGCCGAACACTCAAGATTTGGCTCACCCACCGCGCGCAGGGGGAACAGTAAAAAGCCCGACAGAGAAGCCGGGCTTTTGAATTACCTGTGCCGTTCGCGATTACATGAAGAATCCGTGATGTGCGCCAACCATGCTCATCGCCATCGGGATCGACATCAACGTATTGGAGCGTGAAGCGAGAAGCGCTACGTTCTTGGCTTTCGCGATCTCATCTGCGCTGGCTTCGACCATGCCGAGAATTTTCTTCTGATTGGGCCAGATCAACACCCAGACATTGAACAACATCAAGGTGCCAAGCCAGGCGCCGAGGCCGATCGTGAGTGCATAGGTGTTGATTGGGTCTGTGAGCATGCCCAGCGCAAACGCATCGTCGAGCTGGCCGAGATGCAAGAGATACGCGGCGCCGCTGAGCCAGGTGACGAGCGCGCCCCAGCGAAACCACCATAGTGCGCGCGGCGCGACATACTTGGTTATGCCCGCACCGCCGGGTCCGCCGTCATCGCTCGCCGCATCAGCGAGCGCCGGCACCTGAACAAAATTAAAGTAATAGAGGAGACCGATCCAGGTGATACCAGCCAATACGTGCAGCCAGATGATAATCGAACTCGGGTCCGCTGCGTGGTTGCCCTTCGTTACCAGAACGAGGACGACAGCCAGTACCAGACCAGCGATAATCGTGCCAGGAATGCTTTTCAATGGATTCATGCTTCGCTTCTCCGAATTTCTGTTCTTGTGTAATTCTTTCGGCGTAGGTCGTGATCGCGCCGCGGCGCAACCGGTATTATAGGGACTGCCCGCAGGAAATGAGAATTGTTTCGTTCAGCTGTTGTTGGCAATTATTTAAATATCTGATAATTAAGGTTTTCTTCTTGCGGATAAGTTGTACACTTCGCACAGGCAATGGAGGCGCATCATGCGGGCACTTATAATTCTGTTCACTATTATCACTTCTGCCGGGTGCTCAGCGCTGATGGTCGGCGGCGGCACTCCCGGTGGCAGTCCGTACCAGAAAGACCAGGGTTCGGCAGCACAGACTCAGTCGAATGCGACAGTTACGGCGAACGTCAAAAACAGGCTTGCGTCTGACTCAAGAGTCAAAATGTTCAATTTCGGTGTCAGTACAGATAACGGTAGGGTTACGCTGTCGGGCACCGTCGACAGTTACGCGGCTCGGGAACATGCGGAGAAACTCGCGATAGGTACTGACGGCGTAAGGGCCGTCGAGAATCAGGTTAAAGTGCAGAGCGCGCAATAGGGGAACGAAAGCGTGGACGTCACAGAAAGAATAGAAGAGCAACTGAATTCTCACGACATTCTGTTGTATATGAAAGGTACGCCCGATTTCCCGCAATGCGGGTTTTCAGGCCAGGCGGTTGCGGCGCTGAATGCGATCGGCAAGCCGTATGCATTCGTTAATATATTTGAGGATCCGGAAATTCGTGAAGGGCTGAAGGCGTATTCGAACTGGCCGACTTTTCCGCAGCTTTACGTCAAGGGCGAACTGGTCGGCGGCTCGGACATCGTAATTGAGATGTATAATTCGGGTGAACTCAAGGAGTTACTGGAAGAATTCTAGGGCTACGCTGACTTGGCGGGTCCCTACTGTGCCGTGTTGTAGACCGGCTGAAAGCGGTTCACGATCTCGCAAAAGAGATCGGCTGTCACCTCGGCGTCATAGGCTGCAGAGTGCGCCGACTCCTCATCCCATTCGAATCCGGCAGCGACAACCGCGCGGGCCAGCACGGTCTGTCCGAATGCAACGCCACATAATGTCGCTGTGTCAAAACAGCTGAACGGATGAAACGGGTTGCGCTTGATCGACGAGCGTTCGATGGCTTCGTTCAGAAAGCCGAGATCAAATGCCGCGTTGTGGCCCACGAGGATCGCACGGTTACAGTGATTTTCACGAATCGCGCGACGCACTTCGCGAAATATCCGCTGCAGGGCATCGCGTTCGTCGATCGCAGGGCGTAACGGGTGATGCGGATCTATCCCGTTAATGGCCAGTGAGGCGGGATCCATGTTTGCGCCCTCGAACGGCTTGACGTGATAGCGAATCGTCTCGTCGCGTCGCAATATACCGCCGTTATCGAATTCGAGAAACACCGCGGCGATCTCGAGTAGTGCATCGGTCTTCGCGTTGAAGCCTCCCGTCTCGACGTCAATGACGACAGGCAGGTAGCCGCGAAAACGATTCGCCATGCAAGGGGCGTTGCTCACGCTATTGAACTGCCTGCAGGATCTGGTCGTCGAGCAATAAGCTCAGGGTATAGCGGACGCCGAATCCCGTGATATCAGTCGGCACATGGCCGAGGCCACCCTTATGATTGCCGGCAGCCAGGTCAATATGTATCCAGGGCGTATCGTGCTCGACGAATTCCGCCAGAAAACTACCGGCAAGAATATGGTCGCCCGTCGGCTTCGCCGCGCATTGTTTGATATCCGCGACCTCGCTCTGGAGTTCCAGCAGGAATTCCTTGCCGATCGGAAATGGCCAGACTCGTTCGCCGCATTCGCGCCCGGTCCGTTTGAGACGCGGATGCCAATCGCTACGATTTGTGAACACGCCGCTGTAGCGAGATGTGATCGCGTTTACGACAGCACCGGTCAGCGTCGCATAATCGATGATGAGTTTCGGCTTGTCACGACTTGCCAAGACAAGTGCATCGGCTAGGGTCATACGGCCCTCTGCGTCCGTATGAATCGTCTGGATCGTCTTGCCATTAGCCGCGGTTACGACGTCCTGCGATTTGTAGGCATTCGGCCCGGTGCGATTCTCAGTAATCGCGAGCCAGGCATCAACCGCAACCGGAAGCCGCAGTTCAGAAATGGCCAGAAGCGTTCCCACCGCGACCGCACTGCCTTGCATATCGCCATGCATATCGAGCATTGATGTGAAAGGCTTCAGATTCGTGCCGCCGGTATCGAAGATGATGCCCTTGCCGACGAGATCGAGTGTGGGCCGGGCACCAGCAGCTCCGGGACGATATCGCAGTCGGACGATAGATGCGCTGTCATTATCGTTGCCCTGGGCGACAGCGAGGAACGCGCCGGCGCCGAGCTTTTCGAGAGCTTTGGTTGTAAAACGCTTGTACTGCCAGCCGTGTTCCTCGGCCAGGTCCTTGAGCATGGCGGCGTAATTGATCGCGTCGAGTTTGTTCGGTGGCAGCGCGGTCAACCACCTGGCGAGGTTGTTGCCTTTTGCCTCGGCTATCGTGCGCTGCAGATCGATGCGCTCGTCGAGGCCGACGAGGCGAATGCTGCGTACTTTCGCGGGCGCGGGCTTATGCCTGAAGCTCGGCAGGCTGAAACCGGCCGCGAGGGCGGCTGCGCATGCGGCCCTGTACAAGGCATGCCGTTTACCGGCATCGAATCCGGCGACGAGAACGCCAAGGCAGCCACCTTTCTCGCTTGTCGCACTGGCCGTGATCTTGCGCGCAAGCGTCAGCTGCTCGAACGCATTTGCATCAGGCGAGATCGTGCCCGCAACGACCAGCGTCTGGCGTTTATTTGCCAGCCGGGTCTGCAGTGCAGGAACATCGGCCAACGGGCGCTTGTGCAATAGCGCTTGTAACTTTCTGCCCTCTGGAATCGCTTGCCAAACCGCAGCTTTGGCCCGTGCGGGTAGTATCAGCAGTAACTGATCGACGGGCTCGAGCGTCTTCGCGTCGACGCGCCCCAATTTCTGCGTTACCCGGATTTCACGAGATTCCGGCAGTAGTTCATGCATACGTATGAATTCCCTGCGTATTGCTTGACCGATACCGCGCAAACGCCGAATATGACGCCCCCGGCAGCCCGATAGGCCGCAGCGCCACGATGCTGCGGTGGTCGTATTGTGGATGAATTATGAGCAGTTTCAATCCCTTCGATGATATTGATCCTACCGAGACCAGCGAATGGCTCGAGTCGATCGATTCGGTGCTGACACAACATGGACCCGAACGGGCCCATTTTCTCCTCAACCAGATGATCGACTTTGCGCGCCGATCGGGCGCGTATCTGCCTTATAGCCCGAACACGGCTTACCTCAACACCATTGCGACCGGACGGCAACCCGAATATCCGGGCGATCGTTCGCTCGAGCGCCGCATCGAGGCATACCTGCGCTGGAATGCAATGGCGATGGTGGTGCAGGCGAACCGTGTAAGTACTGAGTACGGCGGGCATATTTCGAGTTACGCGTCTTCGGCGACGCTCTACGAAGTGGGTTTCAACCATTTCTGGCGGGCGCCGAATGAAAAGCAGCTTGGCGACCTGATTTTTTTCCAGGGCCACTCGTCGCCCGGCATCTATGCGCGCGCCTACCTCGAAGGACGGATGGATGAGAACGATCTGAACCGCTTTCGGCGCGAAGTCGGCGGCGGTGGTTTGTCTTCATATCCGCATCCCTGGCTGATGCCGGATTTCTGGCAATTCCCGACCGTATCGATGGGTCTCGGCCCGATGATGGCAATCTACCAGGCGCGCTTCATGCGCTATCTCGAGCATCGGGAACTGACACCGCCATCGGATCGCAAGATCTGGTGTTTTCTCGGCGACGGCGAGATGGACGAGCCCGAATCGATGGGCGCGATTACCATGCCCGTGCGTGAAGGCCTGGACAACCTGATCTTCGTTGTCAATTGCAATCTGCAGCGCCTTGATGGGCCAGTTCGCGGCAATGGCAAAATTATTCAGGAACTCGAGGCCGCGTTCGGCGGCGCCGGGTGGAACGTCATTAAGGTTATCTGGGGCGGGCGCTGGGATCAGTTGCTGCGCAAGGATCAGACCGGCGCATTGCGCAAGGTAATGGAGGAGACGGTCGACGGCGAGTATCAGACTTACAAATCTAAAGATGGTGCGTATGTACGCAAGGAATTCTTTGGCAAGTCACCCGAGACTGCCGCGCTGGTTGCCGATCTTTCTGACACCGAGATCTGGTACCTGAATCGTGGCGGTCATGATCCGATCAAGGTTTACGCTGCGTACGATGCGGCGCTACGTCATACGGGTCAGCCGACGATCATCCTTGCCAAGACGATCAAGGGTTACGGTATGGGAACGGCTGGTGAGGGACAAATGACTGCGCATCAGCAGAAAAAACTGGACACCGATGCTCTGAAAGAAATGCGTGATCGTTTCAATATTCCGGTGTCAGACAGGGATATCGAAAGGGTTCCGTATTACAAGCCAGACGCGGACAGCGTTGAGCTCGAGTACCTGCACGAACGGCGCCATGCGCTGGGCGGGTTCCTGCCGCAGCGGCGACGCAAGGCTGCAGCGCTTCCGGTACCAGGACTCGAGGCTTTCAAGACGCAGCTGGACGGCACCGGTGAACGGCAAGCGTCCACTACCATGGCATTCGTACGTATATTGACGGCGCTCGCGCGAGACAAGCAGATCGGCAAGCGCATCGTGCCCATCGTGCCCGACGAGGCACGTACATTCGGTATGGAGGGGATGTTCCGCCAGGTCGGTATCTACGCGTCAAAGGGTCAGCTGTACACGCCCGAAGACGCCGGCGAACTCATGTATTACCGCGAGGACCGAAAAGGGCAGATTCTCGAGGAGGGCATCAACGAGGCCGGTTCGTTCTGCTCATGGCTCGCGGCCGGCACCGCGTATGCGAATCACAACATACAGATGGTGCCGTTTTTCATCTTCTACTCAATGTTCGGGTTTCAGCGCATCGGCGACTTCATATGGGCGGGCGGGGATTCGCAATCGCGCGGTTTCCTCATTGGTGGCACGGCAGGGCGGACGACGCTGGCCGGTGAGGGGCTGCAGCACCAGGACGGTCACAGCCTGGTCAACGCCTCCACTGTGCCGAACTGCGTATCCTACGATCCGACCTATGCCTACGAGCTCGCCGTAATCATTCAGGACGGTCTGCGGCGCATGATCGGCGAGCAGGAAGACGTCTTCTATTACATCACGTGCATGAACGAAAACTACGTGCACCCGCCGATGCCCAAAGGCATCGAGGACGGTATTCTCAAAGGGATGTACCTGCTGCATGTGGGCAGCCAGGGCAAGATACGTGCACAGCTCATGGGTTCCGGCACGATTCTCCGCGAGGTGCTTGCCGCGGCCGAGCTGCTCGAAAAAGATTTTCGTATCCCGATAGACGTCTGGTCTGTAACGAGTTTTAACGAGTTACGGCGCGACGCCCTGGAAGTCGAACGCTGGAATCAGCTGCACCCGGAGGCCAAGCCGCGCAAGTGTTATATCGAGCAATGTTTCGATAAACGCCCCGGACCGTACATTGCTGCAACCGACTACATGAAGATCGTGCCTGATCAGATTCAGCGCTGGGTGCCGGGTCGCTTCATATCGCTGGGCACCGACGGTTACGGTCGCAGTGATGGTCGCGACGCGCTGCGCCATCACTTCGAGGTGGACAGGTTCTACATTGCCGTGACCGCGCTTAAAGCGCTCGCCGATGATGGTGTGCTCGACCAGAAGACCGTCACGCAGGCCATTGAGAAATACGGCATCGATCCGAATCGAGCGGATCCGGTGACTCTGTAGACGGGTACGCGTGCGTGGCGAAGACGATTGACATAGTAGTGCCCGATCTCGGCGACTTCGAAGACGTCGAAGTCATCGACGTGCTCGTTGCGGCTGGTGACGCTGTCGAAAGAGAAGACGGGCTGATAACGCTGGAGACGGATAAAGCCGCGATGGACGTGCCGTCACCCGAGAATGGCGTTGTCGAAGCGCTGACGATCGCCGTCGGCGACAAGGTCTCGTCCGGCGATGTCATTGGCAGGATGAAAGTCGCAGTCAGCGATACCGTCGTCATCGCTCCGGCAATCCAGCATGCGCCAACCGGTGATACAACTGTGCTCGCAACACCGGCGAAAGCTGGTGGTGAAACGCCCAAGTATGGCGGCGTCCAGACGCTCGTCGTTCCCGACCTCGGTGACTTTCAGGACGTCGAGGTAATCGAGGTGCACATCGTCAATGGCGACGTTATCGAGGTTGAGGACTCACTGGTCACGCTGGAGACCGATAAAGCCGCGATGGACGTTCCGGCCATTGTTGGCGGTCGCATCGAATCGGTGCTGGTCAAAGTTGGCGACAAGGTATCTAAAGGTGCGTCGCTTGCCATTATCGAAGCTGCAGCGTCGCAGGCGGAGATCGCTCCGGCTGCGGCGGCAGCGCCTGAGCCGGCCATGCCGCGGCAGCAGGCTTCTGTCCCAGTCACGCAGCGGGCGGCACCACCCGTGCAGGCCGCTTTGCCGTCGATCAACGAAGCCGGATTCGCGCAAGCTCATGCGAGCCCCTCAGTCAGAAAGCTTGCGCGTGAACTCGGCGTTGATCTAGTTCAGGTCAAGGGCAGCGGCACTAAATCCCGCATTCTGCATGACGACGTCAAGGCATTCGTCAAAGCAATAATGACCGGGCAGGCAGCTTTGTCAGCGGGTGGTGGACTTCCCAGAATTCCGAGCGTCGATTTCTCAAAATTTGGCGACATCGAAACACAGCCGCTGACACGAATTCAGAAAATCTCTGGCCCGCGCTTGCAGGCAAGCTGGGTCAATCTGCCGCACGTTACGCAGCATGATCTCGCTGACATCACCGAACTCGAAGCCAGGCGCCAGGAACTCAAGGGAACGGCGAAGGATCGCGGCATTTCGCTGACGCCTTTGGCGTTCATCATGAAAGCCGTTGTCGTCGCCTTGCGGGAGTTTCCAAAGATCAACTCATCGCTCGCCGAGGACGGCGAAAGCCTGGTGATCAAGAAATACATGCATCTCGGATTTGCTGCGGATACGGAGCAAGGTCTGATGGTTCCGGTCATTCGTGATGCGGATAAAAAAGACGTGTTCGAACTGGCGGCCGACCTCGGCGAGCTTTCGAAAGCGGCGCGCGCCGGCAAACTCAAGGCCGACCAGCTACAGGGCGCATCGTTCACAATATCGAGCCTCGGCGGCATCGGTGGTACGGCGTTTACGCCGATCATCAACGCGCCTGAGGTTGCAATTCTCGGCGTCTCGAGATCAGTCATGCGGCCTGTATGGAACGGCTCCAAATTCGCGCCACGGCTGATGTTGCCATTGTCACTGTCCTACGACCATCGCGTGATTGATGGTGCCGCCGCTGTGCGTTTTACGACGTATCTCGGCGAGGCTCTCGGTGATGTGGACGGCTTGCTCAAGGCAATTCCGTAGTGGCGAGAGAGATCAGTCTCACGGTTCCGGATCTCGGGGATTTCTCTGCCGTAGAGGTCATCGAAGTTCTCGTAACGCCCGGAGACTCAATCGAGGTTGAAGATGGCCTCGTTACGCTCGAGACCGACAAGGCTGCGATGGATGTTCCGGCGTCCCATGCTGGCAAAATCGTATCTGTAAACGTCAACGTCGGTGACAGGGTTTCTGCAGGCGATGTTGTCGCTACCGTCGAGGCGGACGAACAGGAAGGCGACACTGTTGCAACTGTCGTGATGACGGAAGAGGAAGTTGCGGCCGCGACTGGCATAACGTCGTCAACCATCGCGAATCACTCGGCGCAGCTCGTCGTTATCGGCGCAGGTCCAGGCGGTTACACAGCGGCTTTTCGTGCGGCCGACCTCGGTCTTGATGTCATCCTGGTTGAGCGCTGGGACACCCTTGGCGGGGTCTGTCTGAATGTCGGCTGCATACCGTCAAAGGCGTTGCTGCACGCAGCCAAGGTAATCGATGACGCCGAGGCCATGGCGGAGCATGGTGTCGCATTTTCCAAGCCAAAGATCGACGCACTCAAGCTCCGCGCCTGGAAAAACGAGGTTGTCGGCAAATTGACCAGCGGGTTAACTCAGCTCGCGAAACAGCGCAAGGTTCGGGTTGTGCACGGCGAGGCGAAGTTTGTATCCGCCAACATGCTGCGGCTCGATAATGACGAGACCATCGCTTTCGAGAAGTGCATCATTGCGGCAGGTTCGGAGCCGGTGATGTTGCCCGGCTTGCCCGACGATCCGCGCATCATTGACTCGACCGGGGCGCTGGAACTGGATCCGTTGCCGAAGCGCATGCTCGTCGTCGGCGGTGGCATCATCGGCCTCGAGATGGCCTGCGTATACAGCGCGTTGGGTACCGATGTCAGCGTCGTGGAGTTACTGGACTCACTGATGCCGGGGACGGACAAGGATCTGCTGCGACCGTTTCTCAAGGTGGTCAAGCAACGCTACGAGGCCATCATGGTGGCGACGAAAGTCACGGGCATGCGGGCAACCGTGCCAGGTATTGAAGTTACGTTCGAGGGCGAGGGCGCACCATCCGTAGGCGTCTATGATCGCGTACTCGTTGCTGTTGGGCGGCGTGCGAATGGTGATCAACTCGATGCCGATAAAGCCGGTATCAATGTCGGCGAGGGCGGGGTTATCGAAGTCGATAAACAGATGCGAACGAATGTGCCGCACATATTTGCGATCGGTGACCTGGTCCCCGGTCCCATGCTCGCGCACAAGGCTACGCATGAAGCGAAGGTCGCTGCCGAGGTGGCGGCGGGCGAAAAGAGTTACTTTGATGCGCGAACGATTCCGTCCGTCGCGTATACCGATCCCGAAATCGCGTGGGTGGGTCTCACGGAGACCGAAGCGAAAGAGCAGGGCGTCGATTACGACAAGACGAAGATACCCTGGGCGGCCAGCGGGCGTGCGCTCGCGCTGGGACGCGCGGAAGGCTTCACCAAACTGTTATGGGACAAGCAAACGGGCCGCGTCCTGGGTGGGGCGCTCGTCGGCCCGAATGCTGGTGACCTGATAGCGGAGATCGGCGTCGCTGTCGAAATGGGCGCCGACGCGGCTGATATCGGTCTCACGATCCATCCGCACCCAACTTTGTCGGAGACGATCGCGTTTGCAGCCGAGGCCTACGCGGGGACGCTTACCGACCTGTACATGCCGAAGAAGCGCTAGCTGCGACCGAATTTCTTCAATCGAAGTGAGAAGCCGGGCACATACTCACGGTATGCGTGTCGATTGCCAGGAAACGAGCTTCCAGTCGCCATCTATTTGGACATAGACCTCGGTGAAGCGAATAGATAGCTGGTGTTCCTGACTACCGGCGATAACGCGCATTGCCGCCTGGCCAGTAACCACGGCCGTCTCGCCATAGACTCTGACCATGGCATCGGACGGATCAAGAGACACGTAATTGACTTTGCCAGAGCCGATGCTCGCGGCCAGGCTGGTCTTGGAGTCAACCAAGCCCGTTGTGTGCGTATAGACGAGGTCGTCTGACAAAATCCGATTTAGTGCTGCGACGTCTGCCGCAGTCATGGCCTGAAATCGGCGGGCCTGCACTGTGAGCACGGCGGATTCGGCATCCGCCGTATCGGCTTTATACGCAGGTGCAATACATGCGCATAGCGCCGGCAGCGCAGTTCCCAGGATGACAATGCGCCATTGCACTCGCCTGAGCACTAAGCTCGAGGGTGTTCTCCTACTTGCTTCGCGCGCCATCATCGTTGGCTCTCAACCAAAAGGGCCGTCACTGCGGTATCGACGGCTCTTAGACCGATTTATTGCTTATTTGCTGAAATACTTCGACAGCAGGTTATCGACGCTGAGTTTGCCAGCGCCAGTGAAGACCAGCGGAATCAGCATTGCGATGAACAACAGTGGAATACGGAAGTTCCCGGAGCCCTCTTTGCGCGTGACTCTATAGCTATCCCACAGATCGGCGAGCCCGGGCCACTCGGCTGGCATGTGGACGGCGAAAATGGCGACGACGGACAAGATGATCAGGCTGATCGCCCAGAAGCGTGTGAATAGCCCGATAACCAGCCCGAATGCACCAAGCAGTTCGGCCCACGTAGACATGAACCAGCTTATCTCTACAGGTATCACGCTGAACGGGAACAGGAAGTTATCCTGCACGTTGGCGAACCAGTTGTTGCCATTGTATTTCATCAATCCTGCCGTGCCGAACTCGTAGGCCAAGAGGAGCCGGATCGGCAATAACGCGATCCAGTCGCCCACAGGGTTGAGAATGCCAACAACGCGTTCCCAGAGTGCCAGTAGTTTACTCATTCTTATCTCCTCCGGCCGGCAACCTCGAGCCGGTCAGTATTTCCAATTGTCGCATTTCGTCGAGTGCCGCCTTACCGTGCTGAATCAGCGCATCGACGTCCGGATAGTTACTCTCTTCGGCCAGCGCGCGCAGCAGCGCCTCGCCGCTAAGCTGTTGCTCATTTTCGGCAATGGCGTTGAGCAGTTGTGCCGTCATCGGATTCAGCTCGAGGAACCCGACTTTATCGTTGGAGCGTCGATAGACGGCCAGATAGACTGGTTGCTCAGCCGGTTGAGTCGGCTGATAGTCTTTCGAAATCCGATGCACCGGGTATTCATAGGCGTATACCCACGCGAGTTCGGATTTGACTGGTGTGTTCTTAAGCAAGTCTCCCTCGGGGTCAACTCCATCCAGGTCGTTTTCCGCTTCGGAAATCGATAGCGCAAGTTCGATGTATTCGTAATGGGCCAACTCGACGAGAAACGGGAAGTCGTCCTCGTCCGGCGCGTATTCGTTTTGCAGAAAGTCGAGAAACTCCTGCGGTAGCTGGAGGAAATAGGGCGTTTCTGCGCGGTGGCGCTGCATGAACTGTCGCACCAGCTCGTTCCATTTATCAGCTTCATGCAATTTCTTCAGCACCGGGAACATGCTCGAAAGCAGGTTGCGTATGTTGTTGAAGAATAATTCGCGGTAGATCGACATGCGCCGATCCTCGATGCCCTCGGGTGCGGGCACATGCTCGGGATCGCGAATGTGGGCGGCGAACGCGTATTGCTTTTCCTGAAATTCTTTGCGCTCAGCCATTGGCGGCCTCCGCCTGTGCCGCATCGGCCTGGAGCTTGCGTATGCGCGTCAGCTCATCGAGCAATTCCTGAATAGGAGGGAAGTTGAAATCGCGTTCCAGCATTGTGGGCACGGGCCCGAAATGGGCATAGGCATCGGCGAGTAATTGCCAGGATTGCTCGTCGACGGCCGCCCCATGGGTGTCGATTCTCAGGTCATCGGCCTCGACGTAATGTCCGGCCTGATGAAAGTAGCGAATGCGCTCTGCCGGCATCCTGTACAGAAATTCATGCGGGTCATAGCGATGGTTGATGCTGTTGACGACGATGTTGTTAATGTCGAGCATCAGATCGCAATCTGCCTCTTCAAGGACGGCTAGCAGAAAGTCAGCTTCGTTCATCGAAGTGTCAACGGGCGCATAATAGGACACGTTCTCGAGTGCCATGCGCTGTTCGAGAATGTCCTGGACGCGTCTGACACGTGCGGCAACGTACTTTACAGCATCTTCGGTAAACGGAATCGGCATCAAGTCGTAGAGCTGACCGTCGTCACCACAATAGCTCAGGTGCTCTGAATACATGCGAATATCGTGCTCGGCCATAAAGTCCTTGATGTTGCGCACAAGCTGCTCGTCGAGTGGCGCAGGCGATCCGATCGACAATGACAGGCCGTGCACGACAAACGGATAGCGCTCTGTGAAATAGCGCAGTTTCTTGCCAAGGGCCCCACCGACGTGAATCCAGTTCTCCGGCGCGATTTCCATGAAATCGATCGCGCCCTCGGGAACGGCCATTAACTTGTCCGCGATTGGCCGCCGTAGCCCCAGGCCCGCGCCCGATACCGGATATTTTGAGATTGATTCGCGCATACGTCCTCATGTCGTTGATCGCCCAGGCGGGCAATCCGGTTATCACACAAGACCTTGACCGGCGCGTAAATATTACGCCGACCATGGCTTCAGGCGGTCAGCCGCCGCAGGCGCTCCAGGTATTGTAATTCGTCCGGTGCCTGGTTATGGCGCTCTGCGTCCCACAGCGTTTCGGCGAGGCAATCGATCATGCGATGCTCCGCCGTATGCGCGTCGCCGATATCGTGAGCGAGCTTTGCGAATACGGCCGCAATTCCAGCCGGACGGTCGGTCGCGACCTGTTCGCGAATGCCTAGATGCAGACCCATGTGCAGAAACGGATTGGTTTCGCCGCCTTCGACCGTGTAGTCGCGCTCGATACCGCTCGAAACCGCATGCTCGTACTCGGGATGCTGCTCGATCACCTCTGCGATCTGGGCCTCGAGCGGCGACAATGGTTCCCTGGCACCGTGCTTTCGCCATGCATTCGAATACATCGCACGGAGCTCGTTGCGGTCCTGAGTGAAGATCATCGCAGCTCCTTGTGCCGGTATTCGCACCATTCGGCGATTGCGCACTCGCTACACAATGGTTTGCGTGCTTTACACACATAACGGCCGTGCAAAATCAACCAGTGATGGGCATTCTGCTTGAATGCGTCTGGCGTCAGCCGCGTGAGACGTTTCTCGACCAGGAGCGGCGTCTTGCCCTTGGCGATGCCGGTACGGTTCGCGACGCGGAAGATATGCGTATCGACCGCGATCGTTGGTTCGCCGAATGCGGTGTTCAAAATGACGTTGGCCGTCTTGCGGCCGACGCCGGGCAGCGCCTCGAGCTCTGCGCGCGTACGCGGTACTTCGCCCGCATGTCGTTCGATGAGGATTTTGCAGGTCTTGATAATGTTTTCGGCCTTGCTGTTATAGAGGCCAATCGTGCGTATGTAATTTTTCAGCCCGGTGACGCCGAGCTCGAGAATTTTCTCGGGTGAATTTGCCACCCGGTACAGCTCGTCGGTGGCCTTGTTGACACTGATATCGGTGGCCTGTGCAGACAGGATGACTGCCACGAGCAGCTCAAACGGGCTGTCGTAACGCAACTCGGTATCCGGATTTGGATCCAGTTCACGCAGCTTGCTGTAGATTGCGATGCGTTTCTCTTTGTTCACGTCTGCGCATTACCGGACTGGTGCATGCGCCGCGGCATGTCGGCTTTGCGTGAGGCGAGACGCTTCCTGTCGAGCACGTTCTTGGCGGCGACGGCCAGTGCAAGGCTAAAGAAGGCACCGGGCGGCAGGATCGCGAGCAACAAGCCGTTGTCGGCGAGCGCGAGACCGTTGAACGGCTCCCCGCCCGTGATCATGTCGAGACCTGACAATATCGAGGCGTGGCCGACGAGTTCGCGGAAGGCGCCAATTGCCATGAGCAGCAGTGCAAATCCGCTACCCATGCTGATGCCGTCGGCCAGACTCGCGCCGATCGCGTTGCGCGACGCGAACACTTCGGCGCGCGCCACAATGGCACAGTTGGTCACGATAAGCGGTATGAAGATGCCGAGTGACCGATCGAGCGACGGGAACCAGGCTTTGAAGATTAACTCAATGCAGGTAACGAGGCTGGCGATGATCAGGACATAAATCGGAATGCGGATCTCCTGCTGAATCCAGCGCCGCGTTGCCGAAACCAGTCCGTTCGACAGCGTCAGGACCATGAGTGTGGCGACGCCGAGCCCGAGCCCGTTGACCAGCGTGGTTGTCACCGCAAGCAGTGGACAAAGCCCGAGCAGCTGCACGAGTCCCGGATTGTCCCGCCAGAGGCCATGCTGCAATCGCTCGATCAAACCGCCCGATGTCATTGGCCTTCCTCGGTCGCAGGGAGAGAGAATATCTCGGCACGATGGGCGTCAAAGTATATCAAGGTGTCGCGCATGGCCTTGATGACCGCGCGCGGCGTCACAGATGCGCCCGTCAGCTGATCGAATTCACCGCCGTCGCCGCGAATCGCCCAGCCGGAGAATACCGGATCTCCGATCGACCGGCCGTCGAACTGGTAGACCCAGTTCGAGCGCGTCACGTCGATTTTGTCACCGAGTCCGGGCGTCTCGCGGTGTTCGAGAATACGGATGCCCGTGACTTTTCCAGCGACGTCGACGCCGACGAGGATGCGGATCGCCCCGGAAAATCCATCGCGGGCTGTTACTGCAAACAAGGCAGCCGCAGCTTGTTGCCCTGCATATACACGATAGATCACGGCGGCATCGTTGCCGGGCAGCGCATGCGGTGGCGGGATCACGAGTCGGGAGTCGCCCAGGGCGCTGTCATAGAACACGCCGTCAAGGACCGGCAGCAGGCTCTGTTCGAGGAGGGCTTTCTCGTTAGCGGCGATGCGCTCAGCCGTCACCTGGAAGGTTGCCGCGATGAGTGCTGTACAGAGCGCTGCGATCAACGCGAGAGTGGCGCCGCTTCTGAGTATCGGCCGCTCGGCGCTCACTGCTTTTCTCCTCGCCGGGGGTGGCCAACGATATGCGGTCGCGTCACGTAGTCGATAGCAGGTGCCGCCATGTTCATGAGCAATACGGCGAATGCTACGCCGTCGGCATAGGAGCCCCAGCGGCGTATCGCGTATATCAGGAAACCGATGCCGATGGCATAAACGAAGCGGCCTTTAGGACTCGTTGCGGCCGAGACCGGATCGGTGGCGATGAAAAATGCGCAGAGAATCGTGGCGCCCGAGAACAGATGAAAACCCGGGGTGGCATGCGTGCCGGGATCGATCAGGTACATCAGCCCGGCCGGAATCAGCAACCCGGCGAATACGCCGGTTGGGATTTGCCAGCGTATGACCCGCTTTATGAGCAGCCAGAAACCGCCGATCGCGGTGAAATTGCCAATCCACTCCCAACCTCGACCGCCGAAGTCACCCATCATCGGATTGACGCGCAATTCAGCGAAAGTGCGCATCTCGCGGAGACCGGACTGCACCGCATCGAGAGGGGTTGCGCGGCTGATGGCATCAAACGTCAGGCCATCCGGATACGATCCTGTCAGTGTGTACATGAACGTCTGTATGATCGTCAGCGACTCGTAGTCGATATCTCCCATGCGTGGCGCAACCCACAGATTCATGTCAAGCGGATAAGTCACGAGGATAACGACATATCCCGCCATCGCCGGATTGAAAACGTTGAAGCCGAGTCCGCCGTAGAGATGTTTGGCAACGACGACGGCGAATAATGATCCGGTCGCGGTAACCCACCATGGTGTTAGTGACGGCAAGGCGAGCGCCAGCAATGCGGCTGTGACAAGTGCACTGTAGTCGGCGAGTGTCGTTTGAATGTGGCGGCCGCGGCCGCGCGCGCCGAGCATCAGTGCTTCACCGGCGATACAGAAGACGGCCGCGATGATCAGATTAAACAGGATTCCGGGACCGAAATACCAGACATGCGCCAATACGGCCGGCGCGAGTGCAAAAAGTACATGCAACATCATCGTTGCGACGTCGGCTTTTGGCGCAAGATACGGTGCTTCTCGCCTGACAAATTCCACGTTCAGTCCTCGTCCGATTTCTGCTGTTTGCGCCTGAGGATTTCCGCAATTGCCGCCGGCCCGGCTCGCTTCGCGGTCTCCTTCTGCTGTGCCAGGTCGCGGTCGCGTTGCTGGCGTTCCTCGTCGAGCCGTTGATTGCGCGCCTCAAATCGGCGTCTTGCGCGCTCGGCACGCGCTTTCTCGTCGGCCAGTTCCCGAATACGACCTTTCGCTTTGCGGAAATCGGCCGTCAGCGGTATGTGACTGGGGCACACGAGATCGCAGCAGCCGCATTCAATACAATCGGTCAGACCGTGCCGACGCAGCTTGCCCTCAGCATCGGCGCAGGCATACCAGAACAACTGTTGAGGTAGTAGCTGGATCGGGCAGACTTCAGCGCACTCGCCACAGCGAATACACGGTCGCTCGTCACCAATGACCGGCGGTTCCGAGAGTACAAGGATGCAGTTTGTGGCTTTAACAATCGGTACCTCGTCTGTCGTGACCGACTTGCCGGTCATCGGGCCGCCAATGATCAGCTGCTGCGCACGTTCTGTGTAACCGCCCGCAAAATTGACGATATCGGCCACCGTTGTGCCGAGCCGTACGTCGACGTTCATTGGTTGCGCGATACCATCGCCGGTGACGGTCGTGATGCGCGACACGAGCGGCTCATGCTCGATGATCCAGTCGTGGATCGCGGCTGCAGTACCCACGTTCTGTACGAGGCAGCCGACATCGGTCGGCAGGCCACCGCTCGGCACTTCGAGATTCGTGACAAGCTGTACGAGCTGATCTTCGCCGCCCGATGGGTAGATCGTCGGAACCTGTTTCAGCACGAGGCGGTCATCGCCGAGTTCTCCCAGGACATCGGCGAGGCGTCTGATAGCCTCCGGCTTGTCGCTTTCGACGACGACATAGCCGATATCGAGCGAGAGTGCGTGCATCAGTATCTGTGCGCCGCCCAGCACCCGGTGCGCGTGTTCTCGCATGAGCACGTCGTCGCAACTGATGTATGGCTCGCACTCAACACCGTTCAGTATCAGAAACGTCAGTTCGCAGGTGACCGCCTGCATGAGCTTCTGTGCCGTGGGGAATACGGCGCCACCGAGGCCCACAATGCCACCCTGCAGGATCATAGTAAGGAGCACGTCAGGCGGTAACGTGTCATAGGGCGGTGGCGTATCAGCACGTTCGATCGCGCGATCTTCGCCGTCGCACTCGATAACAATGCAGGGTGCCTTCGCGCCATAACGGCGGACGACCGGCCACGGCTCGATAGCGACGACCTTGCCGGACGACGAGGCATGCACCGGGGCACCGAGCGTGCCATCGGGTTCCGCGATGAGCTGACCCTTGAGTACGCGTTCGCCGATGCCGACTATAGGTTGTGCCGCGTCGCCAACGTGTTGTGCGATCGGCAGTACAAGGTGCTTCGGAACCGGCGCACGCTGGATCGCATGGGCGGTCGATTCCGACTTGTGATCCTCGAGCCGCAGGCCGCCGTGCAGCTTGCCAAGGTCATAGGTCGGCGCACTCATGCCAGGCTTCGCATGCTGATGCAGTCAACGGGGCAGGGTGCGATACACAATGCACAGCCGGTGCATTCGACTTCGATGATCGTATGCATCAGTTGATGCGCGCCGACGATTGCATCAACCGGACAGGCACTACGGCAATGCGTGCAGCCGATACAACGTGCTTCATCGATGACGGCGAGAGCGCGCCCGGGTGCCGCTGTTGTTGCCAGCGATAAAACGTCTTGACCCAGCAAACACGCAAGTCGGCGCACCGTATCCTGACCGCCGGGCGGACACAGATTGATCGGTGCACCACCTTTGACGATCGCGGCCGCGTAAGGTCGGCAACCCGGATAGCCGCACTGTGCACACTGGGTTTGCGGCAATAGCTCATTGACCTGTTCGACTAGGCTGTCCGATCTCGACGGCAGCGAGCGACTCGCGTAACTCAGTGCGAGGCCGGCGAGCAGGGCGATCAGTGCGATTGTCAGAATTGCCGTCCACATATGCAGCAATCGGCCTCACGGACGTGCCATGCCCGAAAAACCCATGAACGCCAGCGACATGATGCCGGCGGTAATCAAGGCGATCGCCGTGCCACGAAACGGGACCGGCACGTCTGCAGCGTCAAGGCGTTCCCTAATGGTTGCAAACGCGACGAGGACGAGCGCAAATCCTGCCGATGCGCCGAATCCGAAAAACACCGACTGCACAAAGCCCGTCGACTGTTGCACGTTGAGCAAAGCGACGCCGAGGACCGCGCAATTCGTCGCGATTAAAGGAATGTAGATACCGAGCACCTGGTTCAGCAGCGGGCTCATATGCCGCACCATGATCTCGGTGAACTGCACGCTGGCCGCAATGACGAGGATGAAGCTGATTGTCCTGAGGTATTCGATGTCCAGCGGTACGAGCACGTACGTGTGCAGCAGGTAGGCGCTGGCCGATGACAATGTCAGCACGAACGCCGTAGCAAGCGACATACCGGCTGCGGCCTCGAGGTTGCGCGACACTCCCATGAACGGGCACAGCCCCAGGAATCGCACCAACACGAAATTATTGACGAGGACCGTGCCGACGAGGATAACAATGAGTTCAGACATTACTTACTTGACGCGCATCCCCGGCTGTGCGCCCTCGTCCGCCGACAGTAGGAAGATATCTTCGCCACCGGGTCCGGCCGCGAGCACCATACCGTCGGAAACGCCAAAACGCATTTTGCGCGGTGCGAGATTAGCGACGACGATGACGGTCCGACCGACAAGACTGTCCGGCTCGTAGGCTTCCTTAATTCCGGCAAACACCGTCCGGGTCGCGTCGCCAATATTCAGCGTCAGGGCCAACAGCTTATCCGCGCCCTCGACGGGCTCGGCCTTCTCGATTCGCGCGATACGCAGATCGACCTTGAGGAAATCATCAATAGTAATCGTGTCTGTGTCGGTCACGGCTTCGGTTTCCTTGGTGCTTTCTTTCGATTGTTCGACCATGTTGTCGACCTGCCTGGTTTCCACTCGTGTTAGCAGGGGATTGAACCTCGTGATGTTGCCGTCCAGCAGCGGTTGCGCTGCATCACTCCAGCTCCATTCACTCTCGCCGAGGAAGGAGCGAGCGTCTGCGGCGACGGTCGGTATCACCGGATCCAGAAAGATCATCAGGCTGCGGAACATATTCAGCCCCTGTGTGCACACGGCGTGCACTTCAGCGAGCTGTGCATCGTTCTTGATCATCACCCAGGGTTTTTTGTCATCGATATACCGATTGGCCGTATCGGCGAGCGCCATAACTCGCCGCATAGCCTTCGAGTATTCGCGACGCTCGTAGTGCTCGGCGATGTCCTCGGATGCACCGAAAAATTCGCCAAACAAATCGGGGTCGGGCAACGCATCGGCGAGCCGCCCATGGAAGTTCTTGTTGATGAAACCGGCACAGCGGCTCGCAATATTGACGAGCTTGCCGACAAGGTCGGAATTGACGCGTGCGACAAAATCATCGAGGTTCAGATCGATATCCTCAATCGTCGGTCCCAGTTTTGCCGCATAGTAGTAACGCAGGTAGGCCGGATGCAGGTTGTCGAGATAGGTTCGGGCATTGATGAACGTGCCGCGCGATTTGGACATCTTCTGCCCGTTGACCGTCAGAAATCCGTGCGCAAACACGCTCGTCGGTGTGCGAAACCCGGCGCCATGTAACACCGCCGGCCAGAACAGCGTATGGAAGTACATGATGTCTTTGCCGATAAAATGATAGACCTCGGTGTCGTGGCCGGGACGCCAGTAGTCATCGAATTCGAGATCATCGCGCCTGTCACACAAGTGCTTGAAGCTCGCAACATAGCCGATCGGCGCATCGAGCCAGACATAGAAATATTTGTCGTCGGTACCCGGGATCTGAAAACCGAAATAGGGGGCATCACGAGAGATGTCCCAGTCCTTCAGGCCAGCCTCGAACCACTCCTCGAGCTTGGCAAGTATATTCTTGTCAAGCGTCGCTTCGCGCATCCAGTCGCGCAGCCGCTTCTCATATTGACTGAGTCTGAAGAAGTAATGCTCGGATTTGCGTTTTTCAGGAGTGGTGCCGGACAGCACTGAAACCGGGTCGATCAGGTCGGTCGGCGTGTAGGTGGCACCACAATTCTCGCATGCGTCGCCATATTGCTCCTCGGTCTTGCAGCGTGGGCACGTGCCGCGTACGAATCGGTCAGGTAGGAACATGCCTTCTTTTTCGTCATATGCCTGTTCGATCGTCATTGTGTAGATGTCGCCAGTCGCACGCAGCGCCTCGAAAATCTCGATCGTCAGCGCTTCATTCTCGGGTGAATGAGTTGTGTGATAGTTATCGAAGTCGACGCCGAAATCGGCAAAGTCGCGAAGGAATTCCTCTGTCACCCGGGTCGTCAGCTCTTCGGGCGAAACTCCCAATTCGCGCGCCTTGAGCATGATTGGCGTGCCGTGCGCGTCGCTCGCGCAGACATAGGTACATACATGGCCGCGCAATTTTTGAAAGCGCACCCAGATATCGGATTGCAGATATTCGACGAGATGGCCCATGTGAATGGAGCCATTCGCATACGGCAGACCGCTCGTAACCAGAATTTGTCGGGGCTTGTCGGGCATGCGTGGGCTTTACAGGCCGGGCTAGAGGCCGCGATTATGCCACGTGTGGACCGTCAGGTTTCGTCTTTGATCCGCTCGAACTTAGCCTTGTTATTGGCCTGCTGGTAGGCCTCCCGACCCGAGACGAACGCTTTTTCGACAAGACTCATCAACGCCGCATCCATCGTCTGCATGCCCACATTGCCGCCCGATTGCATCGCAGTCTCGAGCTGGTCCAGCTTTCCCTGGCGTATGAGATTGGAAACGGCCGATGTGTTGATCAACACCTCGAGCGCCGCGATCCGTCCAGGTTTGTGCTTCGTAGGTAGCAGCTGTTGCGACACCACGCCGCGCAATGACGTCGAGATCATCGTACGGATATGGTCCTGTTTGTTGGCCGGGAATGAGTTGATAATCCGGTCGACGGTCGGGGCTGCGCCATTCGTGTGCAGCGTCCCCATGACCAGAATGCCCATTTCGGCGGCCGTAACGGCGATACTGATGGTCTCGAGATCGCGCATTTCGCCGACCAGAATTACATCAGGGTCTTCGCGTAACGCCGAATGCAATGCGTCGGCAAAAGAGCCACTGTGAACACCGATCTCCCGCTGGCTGATCAGGCTATTCTGGGTCTTGTGGACGAATTCGATCGGATCCTCAATCGTCACAATGTGGCCTTTGCGACTCTTGTTCATGGAATCGATCATCGCTGCCAGCGTGGTCGATTTGCCGGATCCGGTCTTGCCCGTGACGAGAATCATACCCTGCGTCTGCTTGCACAGGTCGTGAATGACCCTGGGCATTTTCAGCTCCTCCAGTGTCAGCGCCTGCGACGGAATCGCACGAAGGATCGCGCCGATGCCGTTAAGATGCCGGAATACATTGACACGGAAGCGCGAGACGTCAGCTATATTGTAGGCGAAGTCCGCAGCATCATCTTTTTCGAACGCACGCTGCGTTATTCCGTCCATGATTTCGAGCAGGGCCTCTTCGACGAGTTCGGTCGTCACTTTTTCTTCGGTCAAAACCTGCAAGCCACCGTGGACTCGCACCCGCACCGGGTCTCCCGATACGAAGTGCAGGTCGGACGCACCCATTTTCAGAGCCGCATGTAAGTACTCGTCAATCTTATTCATGAACGATCTTCTGGTGACCGGTGACGTCGACCATGGGAATTAACCCGGTGTCGGTAACAAATCGCTGGAACTTCTTCTTGTCATTGGCGTGAAGATACGCATCATCGGGATCGATTTGTTTCTTGTTAATCGCGTCGAGCAGTGCCGAATCCATTAATTGCATGCCGATATCTCTGCCGGTCTGCAATTGCGACGGAATCTGATGTGTCTGATCCGTTGTGATCAGCTTTGCTATTGCGCGGTTGTTGACGAGGATCTCGAGTATGGCGCGGCGACCACGACCGTCCGGGGTCTTGATCAGTGCCTGAGTCACAACCGCTTTGAGGCTCATCGAAAGAAAAGCTTTGGTCTGTTCGCGCAACTCACCGGGCAGTGCGTCGATGATTCGATCGATCGTCTTGACAGCGCCAGTCGTGTGCAATGTGCCGAGCACGAGATGCCCGGTCTCCGCCGCGGTCATGGCCATTGAAATCGTCTCAGCGTCGCGCAGCTCGCCGACGAGAATCACATCGGGGTCCTCGCGCATCGCAGAACGCACGCCGTCTGCGAACGAGGTCAGGTGTGTCCCGAGTTCTCGCTGAATCACCTGGCATTTCTTGCTCGGGTGCACGAACTCAATCGGATCCTCGAGGCTTATGATATTGAGATTCCGGGTCTCATTGAGATGATTGATCATGGCCGCAAGCGTCGTCGACTTGCCGGTTCCCGTTGAGCCCGTTACGAGCACCATACCCTGGTGGTAATCGCAGAATTTGCTCAGGATTGGCGGTAGTTCGAGCTGCTCCAGTGTCGGTACGTCGCCCGGGATATAACGGAACACAGCGCCAAACCCAGTTGCCTTGCGGAAAACGTTGACTCGGAAACGTGCACCATCTTCACCAACATAAGAGAAATCGAGATCACGGCCCCCCTCCAGCACTTCCTGCTGATTGGCCGTCAGGATCTCCAGTATGTAGCTCTCCAGCTCGGTATCCGAGAGTTCGCGGAACTTGATCGGCATCAGGTCGCCGTTCATGCGCAACATTGGTGGCACGCCGACGGCAAGATGTACGTCGGAGCAGCCCTGTGCGAGACCGAGTTTGAGAAATGCGTCGATACGTGCCATAGCGGCAGCTGCCCAAGAATCAACCAGTTGCGCTTATCCTAGGCCTAAATTATGTCGCATGCCAGAGCGACATCACATTTCTGAACATTGGTCGGCGATCTATAGCCTCAGGGAGTCGAGAGCTTCTGTCAGCTCCTCCATCGACTGGTAGCGCTTGGTCTTGTCGACCGACATGGCCTTGCCGATGATCGCAGCGAATTCATCCGGGATGCCCGGGTTGATCTCCTGACACAGCTTGGCCTTGCCCTGCACGTGCTGGTACATGACCGACATGTGGTCACCGCGGCTGTATGGCGGCACGCCGGTCACCATCTCGTACATGATCACACCGACACTGTAGACGTCGGCAGTCTCGTCGACTTTCTTGCCGAGAATCTGTTCGGGCGCCATGTATTTCGGCGATCCGATCACATAACCGGTCTTGGTTAGCTGCGTATCGCCGCTCGAAGCGGCAGCGGCAACGCCGAAGTCCACAATCTTCAACAGCCCTTCGTCGTTGACGAGGATATTCGCTGGTTTGAGGTCCCGATGAATCACGCCGGCAAGGTGTGCGACGGCCATCCCGGTGGCCATATCCTGTGAGTATTTTAACGCCTTCTTCAAATCCATCGGCTTGTTGTTCGGCATTTCGCCGCTCAGCGTGTGGGACGGGAAGTACTCCATCGAGATGGCATAGCAGCCTTGCAATTTGAGAAAATCGTATATGCGGATAACGTTGCGGTGTGTAATCTTGCGCGAATAGCGCAGCTCGTGAACGAAGCGCTTCATCATCTCTTCGTCGGAGGAAACATTCGGGTTCAAGAACTTGAGGATCAATCGTTCATCGACGACCTCGTCCTCCATAAGCAACACGGTACCGAATGCGCCTTTGCCGATTTTCTCGATGTATTTGTAGCGGCCATCGATCACGTTACCCGGCTTGAGCTTCGAAATATCGAGTACCGGCAGTGGTGCCGGTTTCTCGAGCGCTGCTGCAGGCGCTTGCTCGGCTGCCGGCGCCGCTTCATGCGCGTGCAGCAGTTTCTCGAGCTCGTCGTCGTCGAGTAACAGCGTTTTCGTGTGCGCTCCAATTTTCTGCGCGCGCTCGTTCTCTGCGAGGACCGTCTCCGAGAATCGTGCATCGAGTTCTTTGAGTGCTTTATCCGCACTGTTGATGATAGTCGGTTCATCCGATTGTTTGATCTTCTGCAGTACGCCGCGCACAGTTTCTGCATGGGCCTGATCGGCAAGATGCGAAATGGCCTTGATCGCCTCGACCTGGATATCGCGTTCCGGCCGATTGAGCATCGGAATGATCCTCGAAATGTGCTCCTGATTGCCGATCTTGCCCAACGCGCGGATTATCACGGTGTCAGTCTTTGGATCCTTGCCGAGCAGGCCGAGGAGTGTCGGCAGGGCTTTCGGGCTGCCGATCTTGGACAACGCATCGACGGATCGTTCGCGCACCCACCAGTCGGAGTCCTCGGTAGCCTTGATCAGATGATCCACGGCGCGTTCGTCCTTTGTCGCGTTCAGGATTTCAATCGCCGTGCGGCGAATCTCCTCGTCGTCATCTTTGATCAGCGCGACCACGGAATCGACAACCTTGGGACCGCCGATTTCGGCCAATGCATCGCCGGCCCGCGAGCGCACCCACCAGTCGTCGTCTTTGAGCACGTTGAGAAGTTCCTTCACCGAATCGACATTGCCGACTTCGTTCAGCACTTCGACGGCCGAGCGGCGCGAATACTCCGACTCGTCTTTGAGCGCATCTGCAAGATATTGCACGGTGTCGGGATGATTTAGCTGCACCATCATGTCCACGGCTTTGTTTTGCACATCGATATCGGTGTCTTGCAGCAGTTTGGCGACGGCGGCGATATTGACGGCCCCGCCGCGCGCTGCGAGGGCCGACAGGGCCGCCGCACGCACCATTTTGTGGGAATCCTTCAGTTGAATCTCGAGCGCCTGATTGACTTCCGGCCTGTCGAATTTCGCGAGCAGTTGGATCAAGTGGACCTTGATGTACGGATCCTTGCCACCCATGCGTGCGATCAGGTCCGGGATCATCTCCGGCCGAATCGTGTCCTCGATGATCTTGAATATTGCGGCCGATTCTTTGGGGTCGAGGTCATAAGCGCGCTGCAACAAGTCGTGAACGCTGAGATCCTGCTTGTGCACGCGCAGGACTTCGATCAGCGCTGGCTTGGAGACCTCCGGATCCTCAAAGAATTCGAGCAGGCTGTTGGCGTTATAATTCGTGCTGCTCGATAACGCCCAAGACGTACCGGATACAACCCGGTCGTTGCCGTCCGCCAGACCATCCCTGAACATCTCAAGCGTCTTGTCGCTGACGAGACTCGACAGGATGTCAACAAACACCATCGTATGCGACTTGTCGGACAGCGCGAGCGCATCGATGGCCTTCGGAATGACCTTGGGTCCGATTCTCTTCAGGCGGCTAACGAGTCTTTGCGCAGACGGGGAATCGGGTTTTGGCTCCGCGACGAGCTGGTTGACCAGTTGGTCGGCGCGAAATGAGCCAAGCAGACTCATGCCAAAGTACCCGATTTGCAATCGATACCGGCACGTGTGCTGTTCGTTGGCAGGACCGAGCGGCGGATGCCTGACGCCAGCATCCCTGCACACAATCTCACTGTCACACGCATTCCTTTAACCAACAGACCCGCTCTTGCCCAGGCGAAACACTGTATGCGCTTATTCACCGCGCACCCAGCGTAACTGATCCAGTCTCCGATGCGGCATTATGCCACATCGTCCCAACACACAATTGTTGCGCAAGCCCTTGAGAATCAATGCTTGGTTCCCGCTCAGCCTCCGTTACAATGTGCGCGCAAGGGCCTCCAACTGGAGGCGCTTGATTGACAGATTTTACCTAATACAGGCTCCGGAAATGTGACGCCGTCAACAAATTCTGATGTGAAGAAATTCCTTGATTCCATTGACTTACCGGGCATCGACGGTGCAATCGGTGACGTCGGCAAAGTCCTCGATGTCAGCGAGGCCGCCGGGCGCATCGCCGCCTCGATCGAACTCGGTTTCCCGGCGGCGGGTGCGCACGACGAATATCGTTCGCGCATCGCCGCGGCAATTGTGGCCGAGACCGGTTGCAAAGACGTCCATGTCGATCTTTCGACGCGCATTGTTGCGCATGGAGTACAGCGGAATCTCAAGCCGCTCGAGCACATCCGCAATGTGATCGCGATTGCATCGGGCAAGGGCGGTGTCGGCAAATCGACGGTGGCGGTCAACCTCGCGTTGGCGCTGGCGGCCGACGGAGCAGCTGTCGGTGTACTCGATGCGGATATATACGGTCCGAGCCAGCCACACATGCTCGGCCTTGCCGGTGCACAGCCGACGAGTCTGGATGGCAAGACCATGCAACCATTGCAGGCACATGGATTACAGGTCATGTCGATCGGTTTTCTGGTCGATCCCGACCAGCCAATGGTATGGCGTGGACCAATGGTGACATCGGCGCTCAGTCAATTATTGCAGCAGACGACCTGGCACGACCTGGACTACCTGATTGTCGACATGCCTCCCGGTACGGGCGACATTCAGCTCACGCTTTCGCAGCAGGTTCCGGTTAGCGGCGCCGTCATCGTCACGACGCCGCAGGACATCGCATTACTGGATGCTCGCAAAGGCCTCGCGATGTTCCGCAAAGTATCGGTTCCGGTACTGGGAGTGATCGAAAACATGAGCACGCATGTGTGCTCCGCGTGCGGCCACGAAGAACCGATATTCGGCGCGGGCGGCGGTGAGCAGATGGCCAGCGACTTCGATGTTCCGCTGCTCGGGCAGCTACCGCTCGATATCCGCATTCGCGAACAGACGGATTCGGGTAATCCAACCGTGATTGGCGACCCGCAATCAACAGCTGCCATCGCTTATCGCGGCGCGGCTCGTCGCATGGCTGCGGTACTGGCACGTCAGGGCAAGGACTACAGCAAGCTCTTCCCCAAAATTGTCGTCGAGGAAAGTTGATGAGCATCAAGTCGGATCGCTGGATCCGTCGCATGGCGGAAGCCCACGGCATGATCGAACCGTTTGAACCAGGCCAGGTGCGTCAACATGGCGATGGTCGCATCGTGTCCTACGGGACATCGAGCTACGGTTATGACGTGCGCTGTTCCAACGAATTCAAGATCTTTACGAATATCAATTCAGCCATCGTTGATCCCAAGGCATTCGACGCCACGAGTTTTGTCGATCTTGATAGCGATGTCTGCGTTATCCCGCCAAACTCATTCGCGCTGGCGAGCACGGTCGAGTACTTTCGCATTCCGCGCAACGTGCTGACCATCTGTCTCGGCAAGTCGACGTACGCGCGTTGCGGCATCATCGTGAACGTCACGCCGCTGGAACCGGAGTGGGAAGGGCACGTGACGCTCGAGTTTTCCAACACGACGCCGCTACCCGCAAAAATCTACGCTAACGAAGGCGTCGCACAGATGCTGTTCCTCGAATCCGACGAGGAATGTGAGACGTCGTACAAGGATCGGGGCGGCAAGTACCAGGGGCAGCGTGGAGTGACCTTGCCCAAAGCGTAATCAAACCCTGTGGGAGGCCGCTATGCGGGCGACTCAGTACCGGGTTCGTTGCGGGCATCGCCCCCTTCCCACGGCGCTATTCGAAGTCCATCACAACGGGTTCAGTCAGTAACTCGTCATCGAGCCACGCTGCGCCGTCCTTGTACACGAGACGGCCGGCGGCAAACCAGCTTGCGGCCTCCGGGTAGATCTGATGTTCGACAGCCTGTACACGGGCGCGCAGCTCCCTGGCTGATTCATGCGGTTCGACGCGCAGCCTGCCTTGCAGGATCCGCGGACCGCCATCCAGTTGCTCGGTCACGAAGTGCACCGTGCTGCCGTGCCAGACTTCACCGGCATCGAGTACCCGCTGATGCGTATCGAGCCCCGGGTAAGCGGGCAGCAGGGCCGGATGGATATTGAGAATCCGCCCCTCGTAATGACTTACGAACCAGGGGCTCAGAATGCGCATAAACCCCGCCAGGACGATCAGATCGGACCGTAGCCGGTCGAGCTCCGCCGCTATGGCGCGATCAAATAATTCCCGATCGGCGAACTCGCTGTGCTCGATACAGACAGTTCGGATGCCCGCGCTTTCGGCCCGGACCAGGCCCAGAGCATCGGGCCGGTTGCTGAAAACCACCGCCAGATCGAGATTCAGTTCGCCGCTCGCGACTCGATCGATGAAGGACTGCAGATTCGTACCGGACCCCGATATCAGAACCGCTGTATGGCATCGGCCTCTGCTCAAAGAAATTGCACCGGGCCGCCGCCTGCCGCGATCGTGCCGATAGGCCAGGCCGTCTCGCCGAGATTTGCGAGCAAGCCCAGGGCCGCGGCCAGATCGGCGTCGGCGACGACGATGATCATGCCAACGCCGCAGTTGAATGTGCGGCGCATTTCGTCACCTGCGATATTGCCGTGCTCGGCGAGCCAGTCGAAGACGGCGCCTTGTTGCCAGGTCGACGTATCCACTTCCGCGTGCAGATCACCCGCCATGACCCGCGGCAGATTTTCGCTGATGCCGCCGCCCGTGATGTGTGCGATGCCTTTGACGTCGACAGACTTTATCAGCGCAAGCACAGGCTGCACGTAGATACGCGTCGGTTCGAGCAGGACCTCGGCCACTGGTCGGCCATCGATTTCGGCTGGGCCCGCGATGTCGAGGACCTTGCGAATCAGGGAATACCCATTGGAATGCGGGCCGCTGGAAGCGAGTCCTATGAGTACATCCCCTGCGGCGACTGTGCTGCCGTCGATGACCTCGGTGCGCTCCACAGCACCAACGCAGAATCCCGCCAGATCGTATTCGTCGTCGGCATACATGTCGGGCATCTCAGCCGTTTCACCGCCAATCAGCGCTGCTCCAGCCTGTTTGCAGCCGGCGGCTATGCCGCCGATGACATCGGCTGCAACATCGGTATCGAGGCGGCCGCAGGCGAAATAGTCGAGGAAGAACAGAGGCTCGGCGCCGGCAGCAAGGACGTCGTTGACGCACATGGCGACGAGGTCGATGCCGATCGTGTCATGCCGCTCGAGTTGCTGGGCAAGCATGAGCTTGGTGCCTACGCCGTCGGTTCCGGAGACCAGCACCGGCTGCCGATAGCGATCGGGGGGCAAAGCGAACAAGCCGCCGAAGCCGCCAAGGCCGGCAAGGACTTCGGCTCGCCGCGTTCCTGTCACTAACGGTTTAATACGTTCGATAAATGCGTTGCCCGCGTCGATGTCGACTCCGGCGCCTTTGTAGGTCAGGGGTTTGTTCGTCATCTGGACTCGAAAAAAGAGTTAACGGCCGCACGCGGAATCGGCGATATAATAGTGCTTGGGCACAGACGGGGAAACCACCCTTGCCGAAAATTCGATGGACAGCCTTGCCCGATGTCAATATACATCGGGTCACGGGCATGCTGACGATCCTGATCCCGTTCATTCTGGCGATTGCGGCGAGTTCGGCCTTGGCCGTCGAGGTCACGACGCTGTATACGGCACAGGTTGTGCTCGATAAGAACGAGCGGGATCCGCGCGCGGCCGCTTACAAGAGCGCACTGACCGAAGTGCTGTTGCGCGTGTCAGGTTCGGAGCTCGGCACGGACCCCGAGTTGTCGGAGGCGCTGTTCCCTGATCCGGCGTCCTACGTCGTGCAGTTCCGTCCTGGAGCGGATGACAGTCTGTGGGTATCGTTTGACGGCGAGGCTATCGAACGCGTGTTGCGGCAGGCAGGCCAGTCGGTATGGGGCAGTGACAGGCCGCTGACACTGATCTGGCTTGCGGTCGACTGGGGACAGGGCAGGCGCGAGGTCATCGGAGCCGATGATCCCGAGCGCAGTCGCAACGCGTCACGTTCCATCGATCGTAATCGCTTGCTGCGCCAGCGTGTACTCGATGTCGCCGAGAGACGTGGTCTACCCGTCGTCTTCCCGCTGCTTGATACCGAAGATCTGCAGAACATCAGCTTCAGCGATATCTGGGGCGGCTTTGATGAGCAGCTGCTCGAGGCATCAGCACGTTACGATGCGAGATCAATACTTGTTGGCAGGATTCGGCCGTTGACGAGCCAGCGTAATCGCTGGAGCTATCACTTTGGGGGCGACGTGCGTACGTGGAGCGGCGAACCGGAGCTTGTTATCGGCCAGGTGGCTGACGTTCTGGCGGCTGAATTCGCAATAAGCGGGAAGGAGCGGCTCGAATCGATTGATCTCAGTATCGCTGGTATCGACTCGGTCGCAGCATACGGGGCCGTACAAGAACTGCTGGCAAGCCTCTCGGTCGTCGAGAGCATCTCGATTATAGAAGTGCAGGGGAGCCAAATTCGCTATCGTGTTGCAGCGCATGGAGGCGCAGCGAGACTACGCCGGGCATTGCGATTCAATGGCCTGATCGAGCAGAATGGATTCGATGGCGACAGGGTTACGAATGATGCACTGAGTTCGTCATTGGAATTCTTCTACAGCTCACCGTAATTCAATACTACGCGTCACCCAAATTATGTCCTTAAGCTGGTTACCCAACGCCATATCCCTGATGCGCATCGCGTTAATACTGCCGATATTGCTGTTGTTCGTGAACGATCAGTTTGGCTGGGCGCTGGGGCTGTTCCTGATCGCCGGCCTGTCTGATGGTGTCGATGGTTATCTCGCAAAGCGCTTCAACTGGCATACCAGACTTGGCGCATTTCTCGATCCCGCCGGAGACAAGCTGCTCGTGGCCTGGTCATTTGGCACACTCGCCTACCTCGGACACATCCCGGTCTGGCTGGCAGTAGTCGTAATCTTGCGCGACGTCGTCATTGTTGCCGGTTCGTTCATGTACCACTATCTGGTGCGCAGGCTGGAAGGCGAACCGACGCGAATCAGCAAGCTCAACACGGCGCTCGAATTCCTCTACCTGGTGTTCGTGCTGTCGCGCGCGGGATACGGTTGGCCCGACCCGATTACGCTGACAATTCTCGGCGCAGCGGTACTCGTAACCGTCGTGATCAGCGGCTATGACTACGTATCGACCTGGATCAGGAGTGCCCGCTCCGGAGGCTGACCGATGAATACAGATCTCCGCGTCAATTGGATCATCGCAATTGTGGTAACGGGCTGGCTCTTCTATCTGCTGGCCCCGGTGCTGACACCGTTTGTCGCTGCCGCACTATTGGCATACATCGGTGACCCGCTGGCAGATCGTCTGCAACGACTGCGGCTACCGCGCACGCTTGCTGTCGTAGTGGTGTTTGTGCTCACGTTCGCGGTTCTGGCTTTGCTATTACTGCTGGTCGGACCGCTTATCCGCACGCAGATCGCAGCGCTCCTCGAGGCGTTACCTGATATCGCGCGTCAGGTCGAGCAGGTCTGGTTACCGAACATCATGGAGATGCTCGATATCGAAGCTGGTGACGATATCGGTATCGGCGCCTTTCTTGCGCGCTACAGCGACATGGCCGGCACGTGGGGCGCGAAAGTTCTTGTCGGCGTGACCAGATCGGGCGGCGCGTTGGCGGCCGCAGTCCTGAGCCTGTTTCTTGTGCCGATACTGACGTTCTACCTGTTGCGTGACTGGGATTCGATCACGGCGCACCTCGGCGCACTGATACCTTCGAGTCAGCGCGCCACGGTCATAAAACTTGCCGTCGAAACCGATACCGTCCTTGGTGGATTCCTGCGCGGCCAGCTCCTCGTTATGTTCGCGCTTGCCATCATCTACTCGATCGGCCTCGGCATCACCGGGCTGAAGTTTGCTGTCGCGATCGGCGTCGTGTCCGGACTGGTCAGCTTTGTGCCCTATCTCGGCTTCGTATTCGGAATCACCCTGGCGTCGCTCACCGTTGTGCTCGAGCCCGAACCGTTATGGCCGCTGGTCGGTGTCGTGGCGACGTTTACGATTGCACAGGTAATCGAGGGTTCGATCCTGACGCCCAAGTTGGTCGGTGATCGCATTGGATTGCATCCTGTGCTTATCATATTCGCGATCGCCGCCGGTGGGCAGTTATTCGGCTTCTTCGGTATTCTGCTTGCCTTGCCGGCCGCTGCGGTTCTTTCGGTTCTCGTGCGATTCGCCTTTCACCGCTACCTCAAGGAACATCCAGACATCGTCATCGAGCAAGCCAAGCAAATCGCGGACGACGGTTAAAGCAGAGGAATCTGCAATTGAGTCAATTGGCCCTGCCATTACGCCTCGCCGATCATGCTGTTTTCGCGAGTTTCCTGAGCACCGGTAACGAGGTGCTCGTCGCAACGTTAGGCGATCTGGCGGACGGCCGGTCGCGGACGGGCTGCTGGCTGTGGGGTCCCACAGCGGCCGGCAAAACTCACCTGCTGCAGGCGGTGTGTGACCGTGCGGGTGATCGGTCGGTCTATGTACCCCTGGGCCTGTTCGCCGATGCCGATCCGCGGCAACTTGAGGGTCTCGCCAGCCGTGATCTCGTGTGTCTCGACGATGTCGACGCCATCTCGGGCAATGCCGATTGGGAGCACGCCCTGTTCGCATTGTGCAACCAGATTCATGATGCCGATGGCTGCTTGCTGATCGCAGCCGAAACGCCGCCGCGCGCGACACAGATCGTGCTCCGTGATCTCGGCAGTCGCTTGTCGCAACTACCGGCGTTTCAGTTGCGGCCGCTCGATGATGAACTGCGAGCAGCGGCGCTGCAATTACGTGCGCGGCATCGCGGGCTCGATCTGCCCGACGAGACGGCGCGTTATCTTCTGCACCGCAGCCGGCGTGACATGGCAAGCCTGTATCGATTGCTCGACAAGCTCGACATCGCAGCATTGCGCGCACAGAGGCGGCTGACGATTCCATTTGTCAGAGACGTCTTAAACGACATCCGGTAGTACGTATCGGAGGGCGACCCGCTAAGCTTCGAGCTTTTTTGCGATCTCGGCGACGCGCCGGCCGAGCGCGCGTGCAAGGTCTCGCTCGTCGTCGGACAGTGTATCTGGCTTTCGATTGAAGCTGACGTGACTGGCGCCGTACGGCGTGCCACCCGTAGTCGTTGTCAATATGGCGGGTTCGGTGGCCGGCAGGCCGACGAGTAGCATTCCGTGGTGCAACAGCGGAATCGCCATGCTCAAGAGCGTTGATTCCTGGCCGCCATGCAGGCTTGACGTCGAAGTAAAAACGGCTGCAGGCTTGCCGGCGGCGCTGCCGTCAAGCCATTGCGTGATCGTGCTGTCCAGAAAATGGCCCAGCGCTGCGGCCATATTGCCGAAGCGAGTCGGACTACCCATGATCAGGCCCGAACACGCGACGAGATCCTCCGCGGTCGCGAACGGCGGGCCCGACGCCGGCACATCGTCCTCGACGGCCTGGGTCAGCATTGAAACTTTTGGTACGGTGCGCAGCCGTGAGGCCATGTCCGGAACGGCATCGACGCCGCGGCAGATTTCACGGGCGAGCGACTCAGTGGCGCCATGCAGCGAATAGTAAACGACGAGGATGTCGCTCATGGGCTCAGCAACTGCAGCACCTTCTCGGGTGGACGACCAATGACGGCGCGATCCTGTGCATCACTGATAACGATCGGCCGCTGCAGGACTTGTGGGTTTTTCGAGATCCACGCTGCCAGGGCCGCGTCGTCATCGAGTGCAGGCAGGTCCGTTGCTTCTTTAAATACTGTTTCTCCGCGGCGCAGCAGCTCGACCACGGGCACTCCGAGTAGACCGGCCAGGCGCCGAATCGTCGCCGCGTCGGGCGGCTCCTGCAGGTATTCGATAATTGTCGGTTCGACGCCCGATGCGGTGACCAGCTGCAGAGCTTGCCGCGACTTGGAGCAACGCGGATTGTGGTAGATCGTCACCGTCATGGGGCCTCCGATTGAGTGATGCTGCACGCAGAATGCGCACTCTAGCAGGCGCACGAGCGATCGTCAGCGCATACCGGATCACTTGACGGCAGAGGCGCGCAGTTGGTAGCGTTGAGCGGCTATCCATAAGTAGAATAACAATGCGACTACACCAGACGTCACATCTCCTTAAAGCCGCATGGCTAGGCGTGCTATTCGGTCTTGCGGCATGCCAGACGGCGCCCGTGCAGGAGATGAGCGATGCGCGGCAGGCGATATCTGTCGCCCGGGAAGCCGGCGCCGCGGAGCACGCCGCTGATGTTCTCCAGGCAGCGGTGGATTATTTGCAGAGCGCTGAACGCCACCTCACCGATCGCCAGTACGAGAATGCCCGCGAGGACGCATTGCAGGCCAAACTGAAAGCCCTGGATGCGTTGCGCCTGAGCGAAAGCAGTAGCGAAACCGATCCGTAATCGCTGCTTATGTACGGCGCGCGTCGATTCACGATTAAGGGCCGTGTGCAGGGCGTATTTTTTCGTGACAGCACGCGACGCATTGCGGAATCTCTAGGTCTCACGGGTCATGCGATCAATCTTAATGACGGCGATGTCGAGGTATTCGCGTGCGGTGACGAACAGGCGCTGGACGAGCTCGCGACCTGGTTACAGACGGGACCACCAATGGCGAGCGTAGCGCGCGTGGTCGCCGAGGATGCCGACTGGCAGAATCTCGGAGAATTTCGAATCGGGTAGCGGCGTGTCGGGGCGTTCGATTAACCCTGAAACCATTTTCTGCTGAGTTTATCGATTACCAGGTTCGGGTACTTGCGTTTACCGAGACTGCCGTTGTAACGGCCGAGTGCGCGGCGCAGATCACCATTCTCCTTGTCGAGATAGAACTTGAGAATCGTGCAGCCATAGCGAAGATTGGTGTCGAGACGAATCAGATTATCGTTGGGCCTGCCGATTTCTTCACGCCAGAAAGGCATCACCTGCATCAGGCCGAGGGCGCCCGCAACCGATATGGCATAGCGATCGAAGTTACTTTCGACTTCGATAACGGCCAGCACAAGCTCGGGTTCGAGGCCCGCCCGCGCCGCCTCGTAGTGAACGCGGGTCAGAATCTCGAGGCGTTCGTCGGCGTTTTGCACCTGTCTGGCGAGGCGGGCCGACATGTCGGTCAGCCACACCTCGGCGTCGTAGCGATCTTCGAAACTGTCGGCGGCGCCGGCGGCTTCGCGGAGAATCTCGCGCAATTCCGGATCGGGCAGCTGCTCGGCCCCGAGCATGCCGGGTCCCAGACAAACGGTCAGCAGGGTGGCGATGACAATGTGGCGTCCAATGATCATAGGCGCAGTATATTATAGTGTAATTAGGGGCTTATGACTGATTCCTGAAGCAATTTGAGAGCGGCTTCACGTTTCAGGATGCGCGAATCGTCGTCGCGCCGATGTCGATATTCGAGCTCACCGGCCGCGAGCCCGCGCTCAGCAACGACCAGCCTGTGCGGGACGCCGATCAGCTCGGCATCGGCGAACTTGACACCGGGCCTGGCGTCACGGTCATCGAAAAGAACTTCCAGACCGAGCGATCGCAGCTCGGCATACAGTGCCTCTGTGGCCTCGCGGACCAACGCCGAACGCTGCAGATTGATCGGCACAAGCACGACATCGAACGGGGCCAGCGGCTGTGGCCAGATAATGCCCTTGGCGTCGTGGTTTTGTTCGATCGCGGCGCCGACGATTCGCGTGATCCCTATACCGTAGCAACCCATAGTCATCACGCGATCCTTGCCATCCTTGTCCTGAACGGTCGCGCTCATCGACTTGCTGTACTTCGTGCCCAGCTGAAAGATATGACCGACTTCGATGCCACGGGCAATACGCAGTGTGCCTTTGCCGCCAGGCGTCGGATCGCCCGCCACCACGTTGCGGATATCCACTGTCTCAGGGACGGGCAGATCGCGACCGAAATTCACGCCCGTGTAGTGTTTCTCGACTTCATTGGCCCCGCAAGAGAAATCCGCCATCGCCAGCACGGCGTGATCGTAAATGACCGGCATATCGAGGCCCACGGGCCCCAGTGAGCCGGGCTCGCTGCCCGTGGCTTCGCGAATCGTGTTGGTGTCCGCCATGGTCAACGGCGAGCTTATGCCATCGATCTTCTGCGCTTTGACGGAATTGAGTTCGTGATCACCGCGCAGAACGACCGCAACCGGCCCATTCGTTCCCTCGACGACCAGCGTCTTTACCGTTCGCTCGGCGCCGATCCCGAGGAACTCACAAAGGTCCGCAATCGTCCGTATACCGGGCGTCGGGATCTTTTCGAGTGGCTGCGTGGCCGGTGATCGCGCGCTGGCCGGGGGCAGGGTTGCCGCGGTCTCGACGTTCGACGCGTAATTATCCGCGTCGCAATAGGCGATTTCGTCTTCGCCCGAATCGGCGAGAACATGAAATTCCTGCGACTTGCTGCCGCCGATTTCGCCGCTGTCGGCCCAGACGACGCGAAACTTAAGCCCGAGGCGCGAAAAAATCGCCGTATAAGCTGCGTGCATCTTCTGATAGGACTCCTCGAGCCCGGCATCATCAATGTCGAAAGAATACGCGTCCTTCATGATGAACTCGCGAGAACGCATGACGCCGAAGCGCGGCCGAATCTCGTCGCGAAACTTGGTCTGCACCTGGTAAAAATTGACCGGCAGCTGCTTGTAACTGCGCAATTCGCGGCGCGCGATGTCGGTAATGACCTCTTCGTGGGTCGGACCGAAACAGAATTCGCGCTCATGGCGGTCCGTCATGCGCAGTAACAGAGGACCGTACTGCTCCCAGCGACCGGTTTCCTGCCACAGCTCCGCCGGTTGTATCGCGGGCATGAGCAGCTCGAGCGCACCGGCGCGATTCATTTCCTCGCGGACGATCGCCTCGACCTTGCGCAGCACGCGGACGCCGAGGGGCATCCACGTGAACAGGCCGGACGCCAGCCGCCGGATCAGGCCGGCGCGTAACATCAGCTGGTGGCTGATGATTTCTGCGTCCGCAGGTACTTCCTTGAGCGTCGTCAGGCCGAATTCCGAAAATCGCATCAGCGCAAACCCAAAACCGTAAGGCGCGAATTCTAGTGCATAAATTGTCGCCTGTGTTGGCAGATGTGATGTCAACGTATTGACTCTTTCGCCAAAGCAAGGGATCGTCGCGGGTCTTTGGCTGCGGTTGATTCAGTGGAAGGCAGGCGAAATCCATTTGTAGCTCGCGAGGGCATTCCGTTCCTCGCCTTGACGGCCGTGGCATTCGGCCTGTCATGGCGCTATCTGGACGTCATATTCACGGTCGCCGCCGGGCTGTTGTTTTTCCTGCTGTTCCTGGTATTTCGCGATCCGCGTCGCATCGTGCCGGCGTCGCCGCTCGGCGTCGTCAGCCCGGTCGATGGCAGGATCGTCGCCGTCGATCTGACAGATAAAGGCGTGCTGCAGGGCGAGGCGCACCGCGTGATCATACGCATTGACATTTTTGGTACATATACCGCGCGCGCGCCTGTCGAGGGCAAGATCATGGATCTGCGTTCGGTTGCGGCCGATCACGTCGTCGACTTCCAGACCAATGCACTCTGGATCCAGACTGACGAACGTAGAGACGTCGTACTGCAATTTCAGGGTTATCGTTTTGGCTTGGCGCCACAATCCTTCATCGGCTTCGGCGAGCGCGTCGGCCAGGGTCAACGCTGCGCCCATTTGCGTCTGACGCGGTTTGCCGAAGTACACCTGCCGATCGAGAGCAAGATTTTGGTGAAATCCGGTCAGGCGGTTGCGGCCGGGACCGACCTGATCGGCAAGCTGCCGCACCCCTGAGTGTAATGCGGCGAGCGCCGTGGCAGACTATCGGCTGTGTAAACGGCACCGACGGGCGTAAGCAGGACAACACCGATGATCCAGACTGAGCATCAGCGACGTGCCTACCTCGAGGCGCTTGGAATTGATGTCTGGGTGCCTCGCAAGCAGACCGATGCAGTGACCGCCGCAGTCGTTGAGCCGCCGGCGCGGGCCGGCATGGACTGGTCGCAACTGCGTGAGAGCGTTGCGGCATGCACGCGTTGTCCGCTACACGTGAGCCGTACGCAGACAGTATTCGGTGTTGGTAATCATCAGGCGGACTGGATGATTATTGGCGAAGCGCCGGGTGCCGAAGAGGATCGCCGTGGCGAGCCGTTCGTCGGTCGTGCCGGCAAATTGCTCGATGAGATGTTGCGCGCGGTCGGTCAGGCACGCGACCAGGTATTCATCGCCAATGTGCTCAAGTGCCGCCCACCGAACAACCGCGATCCGAAGGCCGATGAGGCAGCGGCATGTCGCGGTTACCTGGAGCGTCAAATCGAGCTTGTGCAGCCGAAGATCATACTTGCGGTCGGGCGTATTGCAGCGCAGCAGTTGCTCGGCACCGACTCACCGGTCGGTCGTCTGCGTGGCTCGCTGCATTACCTGGGCCGGGTGCCGCTGGTCGTTACTTACCATCCTGCATACCTGTTGCGTAGCCCGACGCAAAAGCACAAGGCCTGGGATGATCTTTGCCTGGCAGCCCGGGTTGTGACCGAGGCGCGCGCATGAATGCCGCTAACCATGAAACGAATTTGACGATTCGTGCGATGCGGCACGAGGATCTTGCGCACGTATCCGACATCGAGCGGCGCAGTTATGACTTTCCTTGGAGTCATGGCGTCTTCCGTGACTGCCTGCTCGCCGGGTATCAGTGCATCGTGCTCGACCGCGACGGCGTCGTTGCCGGATATGGCATTCTGTCTGTCTCTGCCGGAGAGGCGCATATTCTCAATATCTGTGTCGATCCATCGTATCGGTCGATGGGCTACGGTGCGCGACTACTCGACGAGATTCTGTTTCGCGCCAGGTCGACGTCCGTGCGCGCAATATTTCTCGAAGTTCGACCGTCGAACAAGAGCGCGCTTGCTTTGTACAAGAAAAAAGGATTCCGCAAAGTCTCAAATCGCCCCGCGTATTACCAGGCGCACGATGGGCGCGAGGACGCGGACGTTCTGGTCAAGAAGCTGACGAACGATAGCTAGCTGCGTCGCAAATCCACAATGTCCGCTATCCAAGAGCAAGTCCGCAAGCGACGCACGTTCGCCATCATCTCGCATCCCGATGCGGGCAAGACGACGTTGACAGAGAAACTGCTGTTGTATGGCGGTGCGATTCAACTTGCGGGAACGGTCAAAGGCCGCAAGGCGAGTCGCCATGCGAGGTCCGACTGGATGGCGTTGGAGCAGCAGCGCGGCATCTCGATAACGTCGTCGGTCATGCAGTTCCCGTACGGCGATCACGTCATAAACCTGCTTGATACACCGGGTCACGAAGACTTTTCGGAGGACACCTATCGAACTCTGACTGCTGTTGATTCCGCGCTGATGGTCATTGACTGCGCAAAAGGTGTGGAACAGCGTACGATCAAACTGATGGAGGTCTGCCGCTTGCGGGACACACCGATCATGACCTTCATTAACAAACTCGATCGCGATAGCCGCGAGCCGATCGATCTGCTCGACGAGATCGAGTCGGTCCTCAATATCCAGTGTGCACCGATCACCTGGCCGATCGGTATGGGACGTTCTCTCAAGGGCGTCTACCATCTGCTCGCCGATCGCATCTACCTGTATCGCCATGCCGGGCGCGAAAGGGCATCGGAGCGGCGCATCGTTGTCGGCCTGCATTCGGCTGAGGCGAGCGACGTTTTGGGAGACGGTGCGGACAGTTTTCGTGATGAAGTCGAACTCGTGAAGGGCGCCTGTCCGGAGTTCAGAATCGAGGATTACCTGCAGGCCCGCCAGTCACCGGTATTTTTTGGCTCGGCGCTTGCGAACTTCGGCGTCAGAGAGCTTCTTGACGAATTCGTACGCTACGCTCCGGCACCACTGGTCCGCGAGAGCGAACAGCGCGACATCTCTCCTGATGAGAGCAGTCTCACGGGTTTCGTGTTCAAGATACAGGCCAATATGGACCCCGGGCACCGCGACCGCATCGCGTTCATGCGTATTTGTTCTGGCGAGTACCGCAAAGGAAAGCGTGTGTTTCACGTGCGTTCCGGTAAGGAAATGAGGATTGCCGACGCCATTACTTTCATGGCTGCCGATCGGCAGCATGCCGATACGGCTTATGCGGGCGATATTATCGGCTTGCACAACCATGGCACGATAAATATCGGCGATAGCTTTACCGAGGGCGAGCATATTCGCTTTATCGGAATTCCGAACTTCGCACCGGAAATATTCCGGCGGGCGGTTCTGCGCGACCCACTGCGCCTGAAGGCGCTGCACAAGGGCCTTGCGCAGCTGTGTGAAGAAGGTGCCACGCAATTATTCAGGCCGCTGAGTAATAATGACCTGATTCTTGGTGCGGTCGGACCACTGCAATTCGACGTAGTTTTGCACCGTCTGCGCGACGAATACAACGTCGAATGCCAGTTCGAGGCGGTCAACGTGGCGACTGCACGCTGGGTCGATTGCGATGATGACAAGATGCTCGCCGACTTCGAGCGCAAGGCGCATGGCAACCTTGCGCTGGATCATGGACAGCGACTCGTCTACATTGCTCCTACGCGAGTCAACCTCAATCTGACCGAGGAGCGCTGGCCGGATATCGCGTTTCGGAAAACGCGCGAGCATTGATGGCTAACAGAAAAGTTTTCGCCTGGGCCTTGTACGACTGGGCTAATTCAGCGTTTGCGCTAAGTGTGCTCGCCGTGCTGTTCCCGTTGTTTCTTGGCAGCTACTGGAGCGCCGGAGACCCGGGCGCATCCGTCACGGCGCGACTGGGATGGATCACTGCTGCCGCGAATCTTGTCGTCAGTGTTCTCGCACCGATATTCGGCACGATCGCGGACAAAGGCGGTTACCGCAAACGCTTTCTGCTGATACTTGCGGCAATCGGCGCCGTGTCCACGGCGTCTCTCGGCCTCGTCGGTGAAGGCGACTGGCCGTGGGCACTTGCGTTGTACATGTTTGCTTCGATCGGCTTTTACAGTTCGACCCTGTTTTACGATTCGCTGCTGATCGATGTGACGAAACCGCAGTACTTCAATTTCGTGTCGTCACTCGGGTTCGCGATGGGCTATCTCGGTGGCGCGTTGTTGCTTGGCTTGCATGTCTGGATGTTGATGAGCCCGGAGACCTTCGGTCTGGCAGATTCGGTCGAAGTGATCAAAGCCGCGTTCGCGAGTGTCGGCGTCTGGTGGGCCGTATTCTCGTTGCCACTTGTTTTTTTTGTGCCAGAGATCAAGCGCGGCGTCGCCGTTGCACATGGTGTAGTACGAGCGGCATACACGGAACTCAAGTTCACGCTGACCAAGGTTCGTCAGTACCGAAACATCGTCTTTTTTCTGCTCGCCTACTGGGTCTATATGGGTGGCGTCTTCACCGTGATCTCGATGGCCGCGAACTACGGCCAGCGCCTCGGGTTCGAGCAACAGGACCTGGTCCTGGCGTTTCTTATCACCAATTTCGTCGGTTTTCCGGCAACGCTCCTGTATGGCTTCTTTGGCCATCGCTTCGGTCCCAAACTTGGCATCTATTTCGCGCTGCTCGTCTATATACTTGTGTCGAGCTGGGCCGTCTTCATGACCGAGGTTCGTCAGTTCTATGTCATGGCAATTATCGTTGGCTGCGTCCAGGGCGGCGTGCAGGGACTGAGCCGGTCACTGTATGCCGCGTTGATTCCGCCCGAACAGTCGGGTGAATTTTTCGGTTTCTATAACATGGTGACCAAAGCGGCACATGTCCTCGGACCGATGCTCGTCGGGCTGGCGGCGACATTCTCGGATGACCCGGGGTACGTGCTTATCGTCCTGATGCCGTTGTTCGTCGGTGGGGCCGTGCTACTCGCGATCGTGCGCGATCATCACAACTAGATCGACGCTATCGCAACGCGCCGATGGCTGATTCGAGTCGTTGCAGGGCGGCCCGATCCACGGGTCCATACCGCGCATCGAGATAAGTCTCCGTCACCATATCGATCGTGTCGGCCGGCAAAGGCGATTGCGTTCGGGCTCTTCTGGCGAAAGCCGCCGGCGTTTCGCCGACCGCCGGCGCTACACCGCTTTTTCTTACAAAGCGCGTGTACAGGATGGCAGCACGGTCACGTTTCGGCGGTCGATAGCGCAACATCAACAACAGGCTGATCATGACGATCAATGCGACGACGGTGCCGACCAGCGTCAGCATCATCTTGCGCCAGTTCGGATCTTCCATGCCGAGCCATTGCATGAATCGCTGCTGGTTTTCGGGCCCGTACCCAAGGACCCAGTCGTTCCATTTGGCATTCAGTGCGTCCCAGGTCAGGGTCAATTGATGGAACAGCGCTGACGGCGCGGACAGGCCCCACGCCGTCGCAGTGCCGGCCAACATAGCGCCACTGATTCCTGCATCGACTCGTTCCGGCGCGACCGCGGCCGTCGGATCGACACGATACCAGCCATGCCCTTCGAGCCAGACTTCGTTCCAGGCATGTGCATCGGCCTGGCGCACGATCATATGGCCGGCCATCGGGTTCATTTCGCCGCCCTGATAACCGAGCACGATGCGAGCCGGGATTCCGGCAGCGCGCATCAGCACCGCGAACGCTGAGGCATAGTGTTCACAAAAACCCTGGCGTGTATCAAACAGGAAGCGATCAACGGGATCACTTCCAAGCGTCGGCGGCTTCAGCGTGTAGAAATATTCTTCTTCATGAAATTTTCTGAGCACAGCTTCTATGTAAGCGGAGTCAGAGCCAGCGGACGCTCGCATCTGTTTCGCCAGGGCCTGGGATCTCGTATTGCTGTTGGGGGGCACGCGCTGGTACCAGGAGCGCGCAGACGCGGTCAGGTCGACTGTGGTGCTGAAATCGAGATAGGACACTGCTTCATAAGCTACACGTTGATCGATTGGTCGCGACCGGGCGAGTTGTTGTTGCGGACCCATGAAGGTTCTTGACAGAGTCCATGTCCACGGCATATCGAGCGCGAATACCCACGGCTGTCGCGTTGGTTCGAGGGTGATCTGATACGCGACAGGCTTGCCGAATCCGGCTACCTGCTCGTGTGCCCGCGGTCCTTTGAACGGATCATTCATGGACCAGGTGCGCCCGTTGAAGATCGTTAATACGAGACCGCGCCAATAGCGATCACGTGGCTCCGGGACGGCATCCGTAAACTTGACTCTAAATGCGACGGCATCGGACAGCGACAGTGAACTGATGTCTCCAGGGCTCATCGAGTCGCTGATGCCCGAAGTCGCGGTGCCGGTGTCCATGGGCACGGCCCAGAACGGCGTCGCGATGCGCGGGAAGAAAATCCACATTGCGATTGCCAGCGGCGCTGCAGACAGAATCAAGCGACCGCTGTGCGCAAAACTCTGTCGTACCGGTGCTCCGGGCACAACCGATATCTGTAACCAAGCCGTCATAACCAGAAAAACAGCGATGACCATGTACGGCAGCGACCACAGATACTGCTCACGTAGCAGCGACGACATCACGAGGAATATCGAAATGAACAACAATACGAACTGATCGCGGCGCTTGCGCGTCTCCAGGAGCTTCAGTGCGGCCATGATTGCAAGCAATGCCGAGCCCGGACCGACGCCGCTAATAGTCGAGTAGGTTACAAGTACGCCGAGAAAACAGATTAGCGCCAGCGAGGCGCGGATCCAGGTTGGCGGCAGCGCACGCCGGCGTTTCTCTATGACGAAACGCCACAGCGCGCAGCTGAAAAAAGCGACCGTGATCCAGGTCGGCAGGAACTGCACATGCGGCGCAAGCGACAACGACAATGCCGCCAACGTCCATGGAAGACTCGCCAGCAGTGATCCGTCGGTACCGCGTGGCTTAGCCAAGTTCGTCACCGAGCCCGAAAAGCGCCAGCGCTTCGAGGCAGTTGCGTCTGTGCAATTCCCCGTGTGCAGGGGGGAAAGTCTGACCTGGCAAGCGCAATCCGTAATCCGCAAGCGTTCGATCGGTATCGATGATCCAGCGTGTAAGGATAGATAGCCGGAGCTCCACGTCTTCTGCCCGTACTTCGTCGAAATCGAACCACTGACTGCTGGTGTCGGCTCCCGCAAACTGCTTGGATAACAGTTGCTCGCTGCGGGCAAAGGCTTTCCATGCAACGTGGCGTGGCGAGTCGCCTTCGTGAAACTCGCGCAGGCCCGCGAAATCTTCTTCACCACGGGCATCATGCTGCCTGTGGCCATGTGCTGATTGTGTCGGCGGAGGCGGCGGAGCTGTCACCGCCGCCTGTGGATAGACGAGACCGCTCAGGTTCATGTGTAACCACGCCCAGGACCGAAACAGCTCGAACGGAAAAAATGTGCGAATGCCGAATCTCTCGAGTCGTTGATAGCCGCGTTGTGCGGTCGGCACGGCGAGCACGAATACCTTGCTTTCTCCTGGCAGAAGATCGTGAGTCTCGCTCACGTCGCCATCCTTATACAGCATGATGCCGTTGCGGGCTTTTCTGGAGTGATTCGTTATGGCGATGCGAAACAAGGCCGACTGCCCGGCGAATACCGGTTCGACGCCGGCAAAACTCAATTCGAGGCCGACGAGGTTACGCTGACACTGATGCATTGATACAAAACCGAGACCGGCCAGGATGAACGTCAGCACAAAAGACAGGTTGTTGTTGTAATTCATGGAACCCATGAGCATCGCAAACGTCATGAATGCGAATACCAGGCCGATGCCGGTAGGCAAGATGTAAACGCGGCCCGGCCCGAGGTGCGTAACCGGCGCATCGATGCCCTGGCGATTTCTGGCCCAGCGGCCGACTCGGCCCCTCGCGGCAGCCGCGAGCCGGGGCGCGATCCCTAGCTTAGGGAATGGCCACGGTATCGAGGACATGCTGGCAGAGCTCGGCAGCGGAACGGTGACTCGTATTACCGGCCGGTTTCAGGCGGTGACCGGCAACCGCCGCGAACACGGCCTGGATGTCGTCCGGGTAAACGCCCGAGTGATGTTCGACGAACGCATGGGCCTTCGCAGCAGCCGCCAGCGCAAGCGCACCGCGTGGCGACAGGCCAATATCGATTTCCGGAGATTCGCGCGTCTGTCGCACCAGCGCCTGGATGTAGTCCACGAGCGGGTCGCTCATATGTACCCGGGTAACCACGTGCTGAAGTTCCTGCAGCATATCGGGTGTAGTAGCCGCCTCGACTTCCTCGAGCATCACGCGCCGGTCATCACCCGTTATCAGCTCGCGTTCGTTCTCCTCATCCGGATAGCCAAGTTCGAGGCGCATCAGAAAACGGTCGAGCTGTGATTCCGGCAGCGGAAATGTACCGATTTGATCCGCCGGGTTTTGTGTCGCTACGACAAAGAACGGTTCCGGCAGCAGGCGCGTATTGCCATCCACCGAGACCCGACATTCCTCCATCGCTTCGAGTAATGCGCTTTGCGCTTTCGGCGTCGCTCGGTTGACCTCGTCGGCCAGAATAAGCTGCGAGAAAATCGGGCCGGGCTGAAACTCGAATTCACCCTGGTTCTGTCGAAAGACGGATACGCCCACAATGTCGGCTGGCAACAGGTCACTCGTAAACTGAATTCGCCGATAGCTCAGCCCGAGCACACGTGCGAGCGCCTGCGCAAGCATGGTCTTGCCGAGTCCTGGCAAGTCTTCGATGAGCAGATGGCCTCGGGCTAACAGGCAGGCAAGGGCGAGGGCGATCTGATTGTCCTTGCCGAGGATGATGCCGCCGAGCGCTTTGCGCGCGCGATCGAGCGCGACGCGATAATCGTCTTTGCCGAGAGGCAATGTTTCGAGCGTGTGACTGCTCTGCATGCAAGACTCCTCGATTCTATCGGCGCGCGGGCCCAGGCTGATCCTGACCCGAATTATGCATTATGCCTGCTATTGTCCTATCGTCGCGGATAGCCGGCCTGAATGCACTTAAGACACGTCAGACTGTGATGCATTCCTCAAAATCGCCTGGGGGAGCCGCTCGTGGACTGGCTTCGCTCTTATTCGGCTACTCGAGATCAGCCAGCTTGTCGAGTTGCTCCGTCAGTTGCGCGATGGACTTCTCGAACTCGACGGCGCGACGCCTTTCCTCTGTGACCACGTCGGTGGGAGCATTGGCCACAAAATTCTGGTTTTCCAGTTTGCCACGTGCGCGGGCCAGGTCGGCATTCAGCCGCTGACGCTGTTTCTCGAGCCGAACGCGTTCCGCCTCAACATCAATCACTCCCAGCATCGGCACGAGCAGACGCAGGTCGCCGAGTAATGCCGTTGCGGAAACCGGAGGATTCTCACCGTCCGCCAGGGTCGTGACCGACTCGATCCGACCGACGCCTTTGAGAAGATTGGCGTACTTGCTGGCACGATGCACATCCACTTTGCCGGCATACTGCAAGACTACAGGCAGCAGCTTGCCCGGCGAAATATCCATTTCGCCCCTGATCTGCCTGATTCCGAGAATGAACTGGCGTACCCACTCGATGTCGGCGACGGCGTCGCCGTGTTCGGTTGCGGATTCGACCATCGGATAGGGTCGCAGCATGATGGTCTCGGCATTGACGCCGGCGCGTGGTGCAACCTGCAGCCATATCTCCTCGGTGATGAACGGCATCAGTGGATGCAGTAAACGTAACAATGCCTCGAGAATCTCGACGAGCGATTGTCGCGTGCCCCGTTGTTGCGCATCGCTGGCCGAGTCTGACTGCAACACGGGTTTCGACAGCTCGAGATACCAGTCACAAAACTCGTGCCAGGTGAACTCGTACATGGCCTGCGCCGCAAGATCGAGCCGATAGTTCGCGAAGTGCTCATGCACTGCGGCGACAGTGTTGTCGAAACGCGAGCGAATCCAATGATCGGTGGCGCTGAATTCAACATCGCCGGGGCTCAGGTCCGCGGTGTTGGTGAGGACGTAGCGCGCTGCATTCCAGAGCTTGTTACAGAAGAATTTGTATCCTTCGATGCGGCCCAGATCGAAGCGAATATCACGACCTGTAGTCGCGAGCGCCGCGAACGTGAAGCGCAGCGCATCGCAACCGTAAGCCTGAATTCCATCAGGAAATTGCTTGCGAGTCGATTTTTCGATTGCGGGTCTGAGATGCTCCTGCATCAGGCCGGTCGTGCGTTTCGCAAGCAATGTGTCGAGATCCACTCCGTCGATCAGGTCGAGGGGATCTAGGATGTTGCCCTTCGATTTCGACATCTTCTGGCCGTCCTGATCCCGGATCAGGCCGTGAATATAGACTTCGTGAAACGGCACGTCGTCCATGAACTTAATACCCATCATGATCATGCGGGCGACCCAGAAAAAAATGATATCGAAGCCCGTGACCAGAACGCTCCCTGGATAGAAATCGTCGAGCGCCTGGGTTTTCTTAGGCCAGCCCAGCGTGCTGAATGGCCACAGCGCCGAGGAGAACCAGGTGTCGAGTACATCTTCGTCCTGGCGCAACGCAAGGTCGTCGGCGAGAGAGTACCTGCTCCTGACGTCGTCTTCCGACAAGCCCACGTAAATCTCACCATCAGCGTCGTACCAGGCAGGGATGCGATGCCCCCACCAAAGCTGGCGGCTGATACACCAGTCCTGGATGTTGTACATCCAGTCGAAATAGGTCTTCGACCAATTGTCGGGTACGAAACGAATCCGTCCCGATTCGACGGCCTCTATCGCCGGTTCGGCGAGCGGTTTGATTTTGACATACCACTGGTCGGTCAGGTACGGCTCGACCACTGCATGACTGCGGTCGCCACGAGGTGTCTTGACAACGTAGTCTTCAACCTTGTCGAGCAGTCCGAGCGAGGTGAATTCGGCAACGATCTTTTTGCGTGCATCGAATCGGTCCATGCCGCGGTACGGCTCAGGCACAGAGTCATTGAGTGCGGCATCGTCGGTCAGAATATTGTACATCGGCAGATTGTGGCGCTTACCGATTTCGTAATCATTAAAGTCGTGCGCCGGCGTAATTTTCACGCAACCTGTGCCGAATTCCATGTCAACATAGTCGTCGGCGATGATCGGAACGCGGCGACCAACGATTGGCAAAATGATCTCCTCGCCGATCAGCTGCCGGTAGCGCTCGTCGTCAGGATGCACGGCGACGGCGCTATCGCCCAGCATCGTTTCGGGCCGTGTCGTCGCAACGATCAGGTGACTGTCGCCCGACGCCAACGGGTAACGGAAATGCCACAGATGCCCAGCCTCGTCCGCGGACAAGACTTCGAGATCCGACAGGGCCGTGTGCAGCACCGGGTCCCAGTTGACAAGTCGCTTGCCCCGGTAAATCAAATCCTCAGCGTGGAGCCGCACGAAGACTTCGGTGACGGCCTCTGAAAGACCTTCATCCATCGTAAAGCGCTCGCGATCCCAGTCGACAGATGCACCCATGCGTCGCAACTGCCTGCTAATCTCACCGCCGGACTCTTCTTTCCATTGCCAGACACGTTTGACAAATTTTTCGCGTCCCAGATCGCGACGGGAAGTGCCTTCATTATTCAGTACGCGTTCGACGACCATTTGCGTCGCGATACCGGCGTGGTCCATACCCGGCTGCCAGAGTGTTTTATGCCCTTGCATGCGCTTGTATCGCGTCAGGGCGTCCATGATCGTGTCCTGGAATGCATGCCCCATATGCAGCGTACCGGTCACGTTCGGCGGGGGGATCATGATGCAGTACGGCTCACCGTTGCCGCGCGGCCTGAAGTAACCTGCATCTTCCCAGCGCTGGTAAACGCGCTGCTCGATATCATGTGGCTGGTAGGACTTATCCATGCGTCGTTCGGGAAAGGTGCCCAGCAGGGGCTATAGGTTATGCGTCTCGAGCGTGTGCCCGTTGTCGCGGTAGTCGACAAAGCGCTTGCGGCTCTCGCGTTTGCAGTCTTCGTCCGAGGTCACAAGCTCGGCCACACGTGGAAAAGTGTCTGCAAAAGAGGGAATTTGATCAGAAAGATTGATCAGCAGGTCACGCGCCCCGACAGGGGTGTCTGTGCAGCCGATCGTTACCGGCGACTGCCGATCGATCGTCTCTGCAGACACCAAGTCGTGTGGCACGAAACTGCCGTCGCGAAACGTCCATAGCAGTTGGTCGATGCGTTCCGCATCGGCACGATTGCCGGTGTGTATGTGCACGCTGTGTTTGAGCCGATAAGCCTTCTCGGCGAGTCGGCACGCAAAACCAAAGCGCTGCAGCTGACCTTGTTGAGCGAGAATGTAGAAATCGACTCTAGCCATTAACGCAGTACGCCGCTGCGAGATAGCAGGAATTCGGTAAGCATAGGCACAGGTCGGCCCGAAGCACCTTTTTCTTTTCCCGTTTTCCAGGCTGTGCCGGCAATATCCAGGTGCGCCCAATTCATACCTTCGGTGAACTTACTGAGGAAACAGGCCGCAGTAATTGCGCCACCATCGCGACCGCCAACATTGGCGAAGTCGGCAAAATTGCTTTTTAACTGACGTGTATATTCTTCAGCGAGCGGCAGTCGCCAGCCGCGATCTTCGGCCGCGATGCCAGCCGCGATTATGCTATCGGCCAGCTTGTCATCGTTGCTCATCACGGCGGTGTAGTGATGACCGAGAGCGATGACGCACGCGCCGGTCAATGTGGCGACATCGATAATAGTCTCGGGTTTGAAGCGTCGCGCATAGGTAAGTGCATCGCACAGAATCAGTCGGCCCTCGGCGTCAGTATTGAGGACCTCGATCGTCTGTCCGGACATGCTTTTGATGATGTCACCCGGCTTGGTGGCTCGGCCGCTGGGCAGGTTCTCGACCGCAGGAACGACGACGCTGAGATTTATCGGCAAATCCAGCGTTGCGACTACCGACATTGTGGCAATGACACTCGCCGCTCCACACATATCGAACTTCATCTCGTCCATGCCGGGTCCTGGCTTTAAAGATATGCCACCCGAATCGAAAGTAACGCCTTTGCCCACGAGGACGATCGGCTTAGCACCGACAGCGCCCTTGTAGTGCATTACTATGAGTTTGGCGGGTTCCTTCGTGCCGGCCGTGACCGACAACAGCGAGCGCATCCCAAGTCGCTTCATCTCCGCTTCATTGAGTACGCGAGTTTGAATTTTTTTGTGTTCACGAGCCAAACGCTGCGCTGTGCGACCAAGGTAGCTTGGCGTACAAATATTGGCAGGAAGGTTGCCGAGATCTTTCGTCAGTGACATGCCCGCGGCGATAGCGTCACCATGCTCGGCACCCCGCAACGCATTTGTCGCGTCGCTACGTTGCATGATAGCCAGGCCGACTTTCTTCAATGACATGCCAGCTTTCTGCCGACCGCTCTTCATTTCTGTAAAGCGATAGAGCGTGTCGCCAACGGTCTCGGCCGTGTGACGGCCGAGATAATATGCGTCAACTGTCGGGACGTTCTCGAGCGTGAGGCAATTCAGCAACTGCCTGCACTTGCTTTCCGATAATGTACGCAACGCAGATGATAGTGCCTGACGGTACTGTTTGACGGCGAATGTGCTGACCTTGCCGAGTCCGACGACAGCTACACGACTGGCGCGAATTCCGTTGAGATTGTTAAGAATTACGCAACGGCCAAGCTGTCCCGATAGATCGCCACTCTTGATCAGGCGCTTGATAGCGCCCTTGCTGGCCGCGTCAATTTCGGTCGTACCGGATCCCAGTTTACCGCCGTCATAGATGCCAACGATGACGCAATCGGCGGCTCTCCGCGAGGGTCGGCTTGTCGTGGTGAAGTATTCCATCAAGTTCCGTTGCAGTGGCTCGGTCCAGGTCATACAGCCGTCCCGGCATTGCTGTGAACGTGGGGCTGTCCCGAGCAAAACAAAAGCGGTAGTCTAACTGATTCCGCCGAAGTAGTAAGCAAATCATAGACTTCAATGTTGCGTATACTCGATCGATACATATTTCGTGAGATCGCCTCGACCTGGCTCGGCGTCACGATGGTCTTGCTGATTGTGCTTCTCACTAATCAGTTCGCTCACGTGCTCGGAGACGTGGCCAAGGGCAACCTGCCAAGAGACGCCGCGTGGGATGTAATCGGTCTGTCGGCCGCACAATTCCTGACGCTACTCGTACCGATCGGTCTGTTTCTCGCCGTCATGCTTGCGCTCGGTCGCTTGTACCGGGACAGTGAAATGCCGGCGATGATGGCGTGTCGTGTCGGTCCGGCGGGTATCTATCGACCTTTACTGTGGTTGCTGACGCCACTTGCGCTTGGCGTGGCTTGGCTCGCGATTGATCTGGCTCCCCGTGCCTTACAGTCGATCGATCGCATTGGCGCAGAAGCCAGGCGTCAGGTCGACCTGGCGAGTATGGAACCCGGGCGCTTCACGCCAGTCGGCCCTGAAAGTGCTGTCGTCTACGGCGAACGCATCAACGAGAACGGCGAGATGGAGAATGTCTTCATGCAACGGCGTATACGCGAGGACGACATTGAAGTAGTCGTGGCGCGTCGGGGCGAACAGGTGGATTCAGATGATCCAGACATTCGTTTTCTGGTGCTGCACGAAGGCACGCGCTATGAGGGTGTTCCGGGTACGTCGCAATTTCGGGTCGTGGAATTCGCAGAACACGGAATTCCGTACCGACTTCCAAGCATCGATCCGCCGGATCCGAAGCCGCGCACAATGACATTTTCAGCCCTGTTGCGAGCAGGTGAGTTGGATCATATTGCTGAAATGCAGTGGCGAATCAGCGTGCCGCTCACGACAATCATATTGAGTATGCTTGCGGTGCCGCTGTCGAGGACGCAGCCGCGTGCCGGCCGATACGGGAGGCTCGCGATTGGCCTTCTCGCCTTCATTATTTATGTCAACATGCTCAGCGCCGCCAAAGCCTGGTTGGAACTGGGATCGGTTTCGCCATATCTCGGTCTCTGGTGGGTGCATGGCGCTGTATTGTTGTTTGCCCTTGGATTGCTGGCCGTGCAGAACTCCTGGCTTCGACGATTGCGATTATGAACGCGATACTCAGCCAATACTTGATGCGCACGATCGTGACGACAACGGCGTTGGTGCTGATCGTGCTCCTGGCATTAGCCAGCCTTTTCGAGTTCATTGCTCAGCTGGACGACGCGCAGGGTGATTACCAGACACCGCAGGCAATGCTATACACGTTACTGGTGCTACCGCAGCTCGCGTTCGAGATGGTGCCGGTTGCTACATTGATCGGTTCTTTACTGGGCCTCGGCGCGCTTGCGGCCAACAGCGAAATCATCGTCATGCGTTCAGCTGGTCTGTCGATACTACGTTTATCAGGAATGGTAGCGTTGACCGGAGTCGTGATGCTGGTTTTTACAGCATTGCTCGGTGAATTCATCGGACCGCCGCTGGATTATTTCGCTCGCAACATGCGTCTCGAGGCGCGATACGAGCACGATGACGAGCGTGTCGGTAACGCCACGTGGGTAAAAGACGGCCCCGTCTTCTTACACCTTGAGCGTGTTAACTCGGACTTTGAATTCGGCAGTATCTATATGTTTCGATTTGATGAAAATAACAAGATTGAGTCGATCGCACAGGCTGACAACTCGGGCATAGGATTCAACGATCAGTGGATTCTCGAGAACTATCGAGAGACTCAGTTTCGTGAAGACGGTGTTCAGGTCGTGGCGACGTCACTGGCGGTCGAGTCATTTGACATCGATGCCGAGGTGCTCGGCATCCAGCTGGTCAAACCGCAGAGCCTGTCTGGGCGAGGGCTGTACAACTACATCAGATACCTCAAGCGCAATAGTCTTGACGCCGCCCGCTACGAAGCCGAGCTTTGGTATCGTGTCGCAAGGACATCGACCGTCATGATCATGCCCGTATTGGCGCTCGCCTTCGTATTCGGTTCCCTGCGAACGGGCGGTGCAGGTGCTCGCCTTATGATCGGTGTCGTCATCGGTTTGGCATATTACCTGGCGAGTGAGATGCTCGCGAACTCGGGCCAGGTGTTTGACCTCAATCCGGCCGTTCTCGCCTGGCTTCCGTCCGCATTGCTTTTATTCGTGACGATCATCGCTCTCAATCGGATTCGTTAGATTCTTTTCGCTTGGGGTAATAGACGAGCTGTGTTTTGCTCAGCCGATCGTGCCAGGTTTTCTGTTCCGAATCCCAGACTTGCCACAGAAAACCCAGACCCAGCGGTAACCACGAAACAATCGCGGCAAGGAAGCGCACCGTTGCTGCGCTGAATGACGGTACCCGGCCAGCTGCCGTCTCGACGCGCAGACCCCAGGTTTTCATGCCCAGCGTTTGCCCGGTATGGCTCCAAAAGCCCGTGAAAAACACATAGATCACGCAGGCCAGAGTGAATTGATAAGCGAGGTTGTCGCTTGCGCCCACGGGCTCGCCGCCGCGAATGGCGATGAATGGAATCGTCGCAAGGAACAGCAGCGCAAGTACCAGGAGCGAGTCGTAAAGAATGGCGCCGAAACGCCGCATCAGTCCTGTGCGCCGCATCATCACAGGTCCGAAAAGAACTCGGCCATGCGGCGACGGGTCGCTGCATCCGGCAAGGGCCCAAAGCCTGCTCCCACGTTGTCCGCCATATGCTGTGGCTTGCGTGTCGCGGGAATCACGCATGTAACTGCCGGGTGACTGACGATGAACTTGAGAAAGAACTGTCCCCAGCTGGCCGCAAATTCGCCGGCCCAGGCGGGAAGTCGTAATCCAGAGACCGCACGAAACAAGCGGCCGGCCTGGTAGGGGCGATTGATTATTACCGCGGCGCCCATGTCGCGCGCGACCGGCAAGACACGCTCTTCGGCTTCTCGCTCACCAATCGAGTAATTAATCTGGATAAACTGTGGATTGTGTCTGAGCATCGCCGCTTCCAGGGCGTCGAGCGCGTCAGCCCGATAATGCGTGAGGCCGTTGTAACGAATTCGTCCGGCTTCCTGCCATTCCCGAATCGTCGCCATGTGCACGTCCGTATCGCGCAGGTTGTGCACCTGCATCAGGTCGATAACCTCAGTGTTCATCAACTCGGCGGAGCGGCGCATCTGCGCCACGCCCGCAGCGCGGCCATTTGTCCATACTTTGGTGGCGATGAACATCGCGTCTCGCGGGCTACCGGTTTCGATAATATTGCCGATGATATTTTCCGAACGGTTGTACATCGGCGAGGTATCGATGACGCTGCCGCCTGCGCCGAGGAGTGTATCGACAATCTTCTTCCGCGTCGCAATGTTGTCGCGCGTGCTTGCGACATCAAAGACGCTGTAGGTACCGAGTCCAATGACAGGCAGCTCCTCACCCGTTGCTGGAATGGCGCGAGCGATCATTCTTCTTTCCTCTGTAAGGACCTGGCCCGGCAGTACTCCCAGAGCCGCACAGGCCAGTAATGTTTGGCGCCGACTCCATGCATTGACAGGCATACCTATACCTCACCGATACCGAGTTTGTCGCGACGCCGATAGTCGTGGCCGAGCCATAGCGCAATCAACACCCAGATAACCGCGAATGGCAGCATCGCCAGCGCAATGCCCGAGATACCCAGGCCGGACATGAAACGTACGGTCCAAACACCGATCAGGTCGCCGCCACGATACAGTGCCGTGTCGATGAAGTTCTTCGCTTTGTATTTCTCCTCCGGCGTGACGACTGAGTACAGCATGTCATTAGTCGGCTTCGACAGACCGAAGCCCAACGAGCGTCGTACCAGTTGCAACACGGCGACGACGGCGAAAGCCGGGTTAACTGCGAGCAGAGCAAAGCCAATGATCGATACGATCGGCAGCAGCGATAACGTGATGCCGATGCCGAGGTGCTTTACCGCATGCTTGACCACTAGCAACTGCCCGATCATTGCCAGCGTATTGGTGGCTGCATCGATAAGGGCGAAGACGCGGGTACGTTCGTCCGTGTCGGCGAACGCCTCACCGACGAGCTCCGCCATGAACATATACAGCGCTGTACCCATCAGGCTGGCAATCACTGATGCAATCGCGATGCTGGACAGGTATTTCGAGCGAACGACATGCTGAACGCCGCCGAGCGCTGTTCCGCCCAGCGGTCGCGAACTGACAACCGTGTCGCCGGCGTCTTCAGCATGTGTCAATTCGACCCAATGCCGGAGCTGCGTAATGCAATAGACGCCAAACAATAATAATGCGGCGGATAAGGGAAGCAGGTTCTGGAAGCCGATCGGAACAACTAATGCGCTGGTTGCCAGTGGTCCGAGCAGCGCGCCTGTGCTGCCGCCTGCAGAAATAATACCGAACAAGCGGCGTCCCTGTTCGTGCGTGTAAATATCGGCCATGAAACTCCAGAAGACGGAGACAACGAACAGATTGAATACGCTAAGCCAGACAAAAAAAGCACGCCCGATCCAGATAAAGTCGACGTCGGCACTAATCGCGTACGAGAAGCCGGCATAAAACATCAGGATATTGAGTACAAAAAAGTAGTACACCCACGGCAGGAATTGCTTACGCGGATAACGTGATGCGACCCAGCCGAAAATCGGCGTTACGATGAGCATGACCGTAAACGTGCCTGAGAACAGCCAGGGAATATTCTGTACGCCACCCTCTACCGCCATAGTTTCGCGCACCGAGCGCAAAATGTAGTAGGCTGACAGAACACAGAAGAAATAGACGAAAGACCAGGTGACCGCGACGTATTCCTGCCGTTTCAGTCCCAAAACGCGATCGATAATTTTGGACCGCGCGGGTTTTGAAGAGTCTGCGGACATGGCATCGACCATCTTAATGACGGATCGGAAAATGTCACCGCCAAAACAGTCATAAGTGCAGAAAGAAGGGGAAAACCGATGGAAGCGATAGCGATTATTACGATACTGGCACTGCTGCAGTTCGTCTGGTTCTCGATTCAGGTGGGCTCGATGCGTGGCAAGCACGACGTCAAGGCGCCGGCAATGAGCGGTCCTGCGGAATTCGAGCGCACGTTGCGTGTGCAGCAGAACACGATGGAGCAACTCGTCGTGTTCCTGCCATCGCTGTGGTTGTACGCCCATCTCGTCAATCCACTCTGGGGGGCCGGTATCGGCGCAGTGTTCATCATTGGACGATTCGTCTATCGGGCAGCTTATCTGCAGGATCCTGCCGGGCGCGGGCTCGGTTTCACGATTGGCTTTTTCGCGACCGCGGTGCTGCTTGTCTGGTCGCTCGTTGTTGCAGTCAGTAACCTCTTCTGATTTGATGATATCGATGCCGGAATGACTGTAATTCAAGTACTTAAGAGTACTTCTCAAAGTCAATTCTGTGCTGCCAGGCGATGTCACTGGAGTACAATGGCGGTCCGCCGCACGGTCGCTTGCTGCGCCGCGGCGTGATTCAATACAAGAACTACAAGGAGCGAACCGTGAACAATGCTTACTGCAGCAATGTATTTCGACCTCTCGCAGTGTGCGTCGCGATGCTGATAGTCGCCGCCTGTGGCCAGGAGGATCGGGCACCGGCACCGGCTGAAGAAGCCGAGACGTCGGCGAAAGTCCCGATAACGACATCCTCGGCAGAGGCCCGGGCATTGTACCTGCAAGGTCGGGCATTACTCGATGATCTGCACTTCGTGGAGGCCAACGAGGTATTCATCGCAGCCGTCGACAATGATCCGGAGTTTGCGATGGGTCATTTCATGGTGGCAACGACATCACAAACCGCTGCAGAGTTTTTCGACGCAGTCGCCGCTGCGGCTGCGTCCAAAGAGAGTGCCTCCGAGGGCGAGCAGCTGTACATCGAGGCACTGGTTGCGGCATCAGAGAATAACCAGGCCGAGCAGCTCGATGCGCTCAAGCAACTCGTTGCGATGTATCCGCAGGATGAGCGTCCGCACATGCAGCTCGGCAATTATATGAATGGACAGCAGGATTTTGCGGCCGCCGTGGAGCACTACAAACACGCGATGACGATCAATCCTGAATTTGCGGCTGCATACAACGCGCTGGGGTATGCGTACCGGAGCCTCGACGATCTCGACAACGCCAGAGCCGCGTTTCAGGAATATGTCAGGCTCATCCCTGGCGAGGCAAATCCTCACGACTCGTTTGCCGAATTGCTGATGGAAATGGGCAATTACGACGAGTCGATAGAGCATTATCGTATGTCGCTCAAGATAGACCCGAATTTCACAGCGTCGTACGCCGGTATCAACGTCAATTATTCGCTGATGGGAGAAGCCGAGCTGGCGCAGGAAGCCGCCGATCAAATGCTTGCGGCCGCACGCAACCTCACTGAACGGCAGGCCGCCATGTTTCGATCAGTGACGGCGCATCTGTTTGCCGGCAATACCGAAGCTGCCATGGAGGTCTGCGATACGATGGCTGCCGAAGCCGAGGTCAAGGGTGACCACGCTGCCGTCGGCGGTGCACATGAGTACATGGGTGACATCATGCTCGCAGCGGGCAACGCGGCCGAAGCTGAGCGGCATTTCAATGAGGCGCTGGATCATCGGCTGCATGCTGAGATCAACGAAGCGAATAAAGCGCTGGCGGAACGTACGCACATGTTCAAAACAGCCATTGCAGCCATGATCGGCGATAATGCAGAGGCTGCAGCCTCGTTAACGGCCGAATACAGCGCCGCGGCCGAAGCCAGTGGCACGGCGTTCGAGAGGCGCCGCATTCATGAGCTGGCCGGCTTTCTCGCGATGTTCAACGAGGACAACGAATCGGCAGCCGCCCATTTCGATCAGGCGAGCCAGCTTAATCCAGTTGTCTTGTATTGGTCAGCCGTTGTGAATAAAGAGCTTGGGAATACGGAGAAAGCAATCGATCTGGCCACACGTGCGGCAAATCGAAACACTCTGTCGGGCAATCTTCCTTTCTTCAGGGCAGACGCGCTGCGTTTGCTCGAAGAATTATCAGCGGGATAGCCTGTGATGCGAATCCTGAAGGCCCACTTCGTGTGGGCCTTTTTGCTTCTGAACCTGCAATACGCCGGACTCGCAGGGGCCGCGTCCCTGTTCGAGGATGTTGGCATCCTCGAGGTGACATTGAGCGGCCCGCTGGGTTCATTAATCAAGCAGACGGAGCAGCGGGAAGAGCAATCGTTTGTTCTGCATGCCGATGGCGTTGATCACGACATTAAGGTCAGAATTCGGGGCAACAGCAGAGTTCGTGTCTGTGACTTCCCGCCATTGCGGCTAAATTTCTCGACAGCGGATACGGCAGGCACCGTATTTGCGGATCAGGACAAATTGAAGCTCGTCACGCATTGCAGGAATTACGATCGTGCTGAAATGGACTCGATCGAGGAGTTCATGGCCTACCGAATTCTCAATATCATTCAGGATGCGAGTTACCGGGTGCGCCTGTTGCGATTCCACTACGACGATACTGATCGCGAGCTGGATGCGAAGGCAGCCGAGCGATTCGGCTTTCTTATCGAATCGGAAGACCAGCTTGCAGCAAGAATCGGTGCAGACCGCGCGCAGCTACAGGCGGTGCCGAAGAGGATGCTGGACCCGGTGCAGGCTGCAAAGGTGTTCGTATTCCAATACCTGATCGCGAACACGGATTGGGGTCTCGTCAAAGCAGACTATGCTGAGGTTTGCTGCCACAACATCGATCTCTTCGAAAAAGACGGCCGATTGATTCTTGTGCCGTATGACTTCGATCTCGCGGGCGTTGTCAATGCCCAGTATGCGTTTCCGGATTCGTCGCTGCGCATCAAACGCGTGACCCAGCGGCTCTATCGTGGTCTTTGCGTCGATCGGGAAGCATTGCGTACAGCGCTACAAGCGGTGAAGTCACGCAGGGAGGATATATTGGCTGTGCTGGCACAGATACCGGGATTATCGGCTGACGACGTGCAAGCCCGTTCCCGGTATCTCGGCAAATTCTTTGCGGCGGCTAACGACGAGGAGAAATTGCTGCGCAATTTCGAGCGCCGCTGCAAATGACGATACGCCCCCAAATCGTGATCCTGCTTCAGGCATGCCCAGGGCTGCCGTCAAACCTGTCTTGGCTGTTGAAACGCGCGAATTCGATGGCAAGAAAACCACGGCGTGGGCAGTCGGAGGCGCTTTGTCATATGCTGTGATCTATACCGCAGTCACGGTCGCCGGTGGTGCAGCGCTCTTGGCAGGGTGGTAGATCATCGATAGTCGGATCGATTGGCAATATTGCCCCGGTTACTCTTCCTGTTCGAACAGATTGACTACGCACACATCCTCGGTATCGGTAGTTGAATCGATCGCGGAGTTGAATATGCGTGTGTCATTGCGCATTGCCTGGTTGTTCGTCTCATCAAATTCGGCAATCGTGCCCTGAGGATCGATTCGCGTTCGACTGGCAAACGCGCGCTGCGAAAAAGCCGGGTCATCGGGGACGTCAATGACGCAATCGCCGGCCAGGCCGCCATTTCTCTGACTTGATGGGCACGGTTTGATCGACTTAATATCGCCATCGTTTAGGGCTGCGCTGGCCAATCCGTCCGTGTCCTCCGGGACGGTCGGCTCGTAGGCCCAAAACTTTTTTATTCCATTGAGTCGGATGACAGCATAGACATCGCTAGTATCCCGCACGCCAGACATGAGCGGCAGATTCAAAACCGAGTCGGTCGTACCGTCGTTCTTAATCACCGAAAAGTTAATCGACTCGTCGCCGTCCGTTGCGGGGTTATCCAGCAGATTCACGTTCGTCAGCGGCAGCGTGCAATTCTCAGGGTTCGGAATGATTTCCCACACGTCTGTTGCCACCCGGTATTCGCCACCGGCAAAATCGGTTTCGCCTAAGTTCGCTAGTTCAACCTTGATCGTGAGTTTCGTATTTGTAACGTCGTCATCGATTCTGTCAGCTTTCAGGTCTGTTGCGTTCAGGGATAACCTTCGCGACGGTGTTGCGAAGTTGCAGCTTTGCAGGTTGTTTTCGCTTCTGCAGGCGCCGACGGTCCATTGCAGTTCCCGGTCGAGTGCGGTTTCGGGCACCTCAATGTCGTGGGTGTATTCGTAGGGTACGGGGGTGAACATGCTACTCCCGATCGGCGAGCGCTGAATGGCAGCAGGGGCTTGCCATTCCATAACGAAGTTCTCAGCTGAGCCCTCGCCACATTTTTCTTCCACAACCGCCGGATCATCGACACACATAACGAAGTAGGCTGCTGGGCGGGCTCGAGGATTCGAAAGTTGCCGGCCGCCGTGACGCCACTGCAAAGCGACCGTCGTATTCGGAACATGTCCGCGCTGAAATGCGAAGTCTTCGGGACTGACAAGAAATGGGGCCTGGGGAGCGAGAAACGGAATAAACGCCCACACGACCGCACCTGCGGCAATCGACAACAGGATCCAGTATTTCATTATTCTCCTCCTTGGCTATTGCAGCAGCTATTTCTGTTGCCTGGAGTCCCAAGAGTCCGGCTAGATTTATTCTAATTCTGCTGCCGGGATTGGCTGGCTGTCGGCTCTGGCATTTGGAGTTGTCTACGTAAGTATAGTTTGGATTCCAAGGAATTGGACAGCCCTCGCGAATTGACGAGAAAAGGCTTTACCTCGGTGCAGGACTCGAGAACTTCACGGCCTCTTAGGCTGATCTGGCATTAGGTTCCCGTGTCGAATTGATGTTCGACACTCACTCGGGAATTCGAAACCCTGTTTCCGCCTTGCACGCGTTTTGCGCACTGTCAGGTATCAGAATTGAATTTCTCGATCGATTGATTGATTGCGTCACGAATATTGCGATTAAAAAAGATCTAAATGTCGTTGATCGACTAGGAACTGGTGAGCTAGCTCGTTATTCGGGATCACACAATCCGCGCGTTTGCATATGCCGCATGAGTCGTTCTGTAATTCACTCCGACAATTCGCGCAGGCCCAGGGAAGTTCGCCTTCGGCTGGACCAAATCGTTCTCGCATTGCGCTACAGATTTCACGGCTCGCGGCAAATGCGATGTCATCGATTTCCTCTTTCACGGAACTCATTGTCACGCCTGACTATAGCTTGTGTGCGAAATTGGAGAATAACATTCCGACTAGGCTGCGAGGCGAATGCCCGCGTTGATCGCAAGCAAACTGCGAACCTCATTATCGCTTTCGGCCGCTGAACGAAATGATATCCGAGAGGTCGTATCGACTGGAACGCAAATAATGGACGATTATTGCGCAAACGCCGTGATGGCGGAAGTTTGCGCATCTGCTTCTGTTCCCATATAACAAAGCGCCGCGAGCGGCGCTAAGTTACTGAGGTGTTTGGCACTCCCTAGGGGATTCGAACCCCTGTTACCGCCGTGAGAGGGCGGCGTCCTAAACCACTAGACGAAGGGAGCGGAGTGGTGTCATTGACCTGCCCCGGCCGTGCGGGGGCTGCTATTATACGGACGCACAACCATCGCACAAGCAGTAGTCAATTGAAAAATAGCGGGCCCCAGACGCCCAAAGCTCCCCAGATCATTCCGCGCGCCGCTCATACCGTTTCCCGGAAAGAGATAACCAGCGGCGCGCTCAAAGTGCTCTATCGGCTGCATAAATCCGGCTATCAGGCATTTCTGGTCGGCGGCTGCGTGCGTGACGCATTGCTCGATCTGCATCCCAAGGACTTCGACGTTGCTACCGATGCTACGCCCGAAGAGGTCAGGGCACTATTCGATAACTGCCGGCTAATCGGCCGGCGCTTCCGCCTGGCGCATATTCGCTTTGGACGCGAGGTAATAGAGGTCGCGACCTTTCGGGCCGCTGCTATTCATGCAGCCGACGATGTGGAGCACGATCATGAAGGCCGTATCATCCGGGACAACGTTTACGGCAAAATCGAGGAAGATGTCTGGCGCCGCGACTTCACCTGTAACGCGCTCTATTACAACATTGCCGACTTCAGCATCTGGGATTACGTCAATGGTGTTCGCGACATCGAGAGACGCCGGCTGGTTCTTATCGGTGACGCCGACAATCGCTTACGTGAGGATCCGGTACGCATGCTGCGCGCAGTCCGCTTTGCGGCCAAGCTCAATTTCACAATCGATGAGAGCCTCGCAGCGGCAATCGACAACGATGTTGAACTGCTCGCGAATGTGCCAGCCGCTCGACTGTTCGACGAGTTTCTGAAAATGTTCGAGACCGGATTTGCGGAGAAGACCTTCGACAAGTTGCGTGAATATAGGCTATTTGCGCAATTGTTTCCGGCTACCGACGAGGAACTAAACAAAGATCCGGCATTTCTAAGATTCGTGAGAGCGGCGCTCGACAATACCGACCGACGTGTTGCCGCCGGTAAATCCGTCACACCAATGTTCCTGATTGGCGTTTTCCTCTGGGCGCCGACCGAACGTCTGGCGGCGCTACGTCGCACTGAGGAAAGAATGTCAGAGTCGCAATCCCTGAGCCTGGCGGCCTATGAACTGGCTGCGCAGCAGCAACGGCGGATTTCGATTCCACGCCGTTTCACGGTGCCGATGCGCGAAATGCTGGCATTGCAGCCACGCTTTATGCACACGCGTGGCAAACGGGCGATGAACCTCCTCGCGCATCGTCGTTTTCGCGCTGCCTATGATTTCATGTTGCTGCGCAGCAAGGTAGGTCAGTTCGACGCGGATGTCGCCGAATTCTGGACCAAAGTACAAAAGCAAACAGCGGAGCAACGCGTCGCAAGTTTTGAGATCCGTGCGAGCGCCAAGGGTAAGCGTCGGCGGCGGCGCAGCCGCCGCGGCAAGCCGGCCCAGACATCATGAAAGGCGCGATCGAAGCAATACGGCCGGCGTACATCGGCCTGGGCAGTAATCTCGGACAACCGATCACGCAGGTTGCGGAGGCTGTAAAGCGCCTCGGCGACCTTCCTGTCAGCACGATTGTCGCGCAGTCGTCACTGTATCGGTCGTCACCCTTCGGGCCAGTCGAGCAGCCGGATTTCGTTAACGCGGTCGTAATGCTGGAGACTTCGCTGGCGGCAGCGGAGTTGCTGGAGCGGTTGCAGCGTATAGAAAAAGAGCTGGGCAGGTGCCGAGACAGCAAGCGTTGGGGGCCGCGGCTCATTGACCTCGACCTGCTCATCCTCGGCAACGAGACGGTCAGCCACGATGGCCTGACCGTCCCGCATCCGGGCATCGCGGAGCGAAATTTTGTATTGTTGCCGTTACGGGAAATTGCGCCGCAGCTCATTATTCCCGGCCTTGGGCCATTGGCGGATATCGTGGTAAACGAACAACAACCACGAATCGAGCGCCTTCTGTAACGGAAAAACGATCCTTGACAGTCAGCAAGCTAAATCAGGTCTCCGCCTCACCGCGTTACATTGCGGTCGAAGGACCGCTTGGTGCCGGCAAGACCAGCCTGGCACGGCGGCTGGCAGACAGCCTGTCGGCTGATCTGGTCCTCGAGGAGGTCTATGAAAACCCGTTTCTCGAGCGCTTTTATCGGGACGGTCAGTCTGCGGCATTGCCGGCACAGATGTTTTTTCTGTTCATGCGTGCACGACAAATGGAATCGATGCGCCAATCCGACTTGTTCAGCAGCGTCCGCGTCTCGGATTACCTATTTGCCAAGGACAGGTTATTCGCCGAATTGAACCTGAGCACCGACGAGCTGCAGCTGTATAATCAAGTCGAGGCAACACTGGCGATCGATGCGCCGGTACCGGACCTGGTAATCTATCTGCAAGCGTCCGTCGACTCACTGCTGGAACGCATTGCGCGTCGCGGTGTCCTCTATGAACGCGCTATCGATCGGCGCTACCTGGAGAGGTTAACCGACGCCTACGCCCGATTTTTTCATGCATACGACGATGGTCCATTACTGATCGTCAATGCATCACAAATCGACCCGATCAACAACGATGCCGACTATGCACAACTCTTCCAACAGATCGAGCGCACGACGGGCGGTCGTCACTTCTTCAACCCGGTAGCCGCGGCACTGGCTTAGGCGAGCACATCATGTATACACAACTCGAACAGCGTGGCATGACTGCGCCACCGGTCAACGTTTCGACGCTGCGAGAAATGAAGCAGAATCGAGAACCAATCGCCTGCCTGACGGCCTACGATGCCAGTTATGCCGCATTGGTGGATGCGGCTGGAACCGACCTCGTTCTCGTCGGCGATTCGCTCGGCATGGTGATTCAGGGTCACGATACAACCGTGCCGGTTACTGTCGGAGACATCGTGTATCACACGCGCGCCGTTGCCCGCGGTCTGCGCCACGCGTTTCTTGTTGCGGACATGCCGTTCATGAGTTACGCATCGCCGGAACAGGCGCTCGACAACGCGGTGCGCATGATGCAGGAAGGTGGCGCAATGATGATCAAGCTCGAAGGTGGCGAGGATCAGGTTGACATCGTCAAGCATCTGGCCCGACACGATATTCCGGTCTGTGCCCACCTCGGGCTCAGGCCCCAGTCCGTGCACAAGCTCGGTGGCTTCAAGGTGCAGGGCAGGGAGCCCGACCAGGCCCGCGAAATGATCGCCTCGGCCCGGCGACTACAGGACGCAGGAGCGGATATTGTCCTGCTCGAGTGCGTACCGAACGAAGTCGGACAGGCGACGACAGAGGCACTGGAGGTGCCGGTGATTGGTATCGGCGCCGGCCCGCACGTCGATGGCCAGATCCTCGTTCTCTACGACATCCTGGATATTACGCAAGGCCGTACGCCGCGCTTCGTCCGAAACTTTCAGCAAGGTAACGATTCGCCGTTAAGCGCAGTAAAGGCATACGTCGATGCGGTAAAAGATCGCAGTTACCCGGCCCCCGAACACTGCTTCTCCTGAGCAGCACTGGCTGAATTGGAATAGGGCGGTGATGCAAGTCATCGAAAGCAAGCAAGAGCTGCAGGAGCAGCTCGACGAATGGCGTGCCGATGGCGAGCACATTGCGCTTGTGCCGACCATGGGTAACCTGCATGCCGGCCACGTTAGTCTGGTCGAGGCCGCGCGGGAACATGCGGAACGGGTTGTGGTCAGCGTGTTTGTCAATCCGACGCAATTTGGTGAGGGTGAAGATTTCGACGAGTATCCGCGCACGCTCGAACGGGACACGCGACGCCTCCGGCAGATCAATGCCGATGTCCTCTTTGCGCCCGACGTCGATACCGTCTACCCGTTCGGCATCGAGTCGGCGACAGTTGTCTCGGTTCCCGTCCTTACGGATGAGTTTTGCGGATCGTTTCGCCCCGGACATTTTGACGGTGTTACGACGGTCGTCGCGCGCCTCTTTGCGCTCGTCCAGCCTGATGTTGCCGTCTTTGGTCAAAAAGATTATCAGCAGCAACTCGTCATTCGGCACATGGCTGCCGATCTGAGTTTGCCAATCGAAATCATTGTTGCGCCAACAATTCGCGAAGATGACGGTCTTGCGATGAGCTCACGCAATAGCTACCTGAGCTCTGAAGAACGCGCTGTCGCGCCCAAGTTGCATGCAACGCTGGTCGGGGTAGGCGAAGAGTTACAGAACGGTAAACGCAATTTCGAAGAGCTCGAAGAACAGGCGGGCGAATACCTGCGGTCGCTGGGTTTCAGGACAGACTACGTCGCGGTGCGACGGGCCGAAGATCTGAGTATACCCACGCGGGATTGCGACGAAATTGTTGTACTGGCGGCAGTGCATCTCGGCGCTACGCGTCTTATCGACAATATCGTCGTGACAATCTAATTAGAGACTCTGTTGCGTCCGGCGTGTTTGGCGCGATACAGCGCAGCGTCTGCGGCCCGAACCAGGCTGTTGAGGGAACCATTCGTCGGTAGCTCGGCCACGCCCATTGAGATCTTAATTGGAATTTGGATGAGCGAGTCGCTGCTGTCACCTGTATCGCCGCAGACGGCCTCACGAACACGGTCCGCAATTTCGAGACCCAGGCTTTCATCGACTTCGGGCAGCAGCACGGCGAACTCATCGCCACCGTAGCGAACAAGCAGATCTCGCGGTCGAAATTCTGTTTTCAGGATATTCGCGACCGCAGACAGCGCGCGATCGCCTGCAATATGACCGAACTTGTCGTTGAAGTCCTTGAAATAGTCGACGTCGATCATGACCATAGCGACCGGCACGTCATCTTGGACGCATCGCTTGATTTCGCGCAGAAACAAATCTTCCATCGCGTGCCGGTTGCTGAGCCCGGTCAGCGCATCCGTCGTCGCGTGGCGTTCGAACTTGCGCAGCTCACCATAATTGTCCGCAATGACGCGGTTATGGCTGCGGACACGCTCCGATAATACAATCAGCAGATTCTTAGCAAACTCATGTGATGCATTGACCATTTCCCAAAGCACGCTTTGATGGATGGTCAGCAGGTGAGTTGGCTCCGCGCCGATGACATACGCCGATGGATCGCGATCCTCGATAATGGACATCTCGCCAACGCATGCACCAACGTCCAATGTCACAAGCACAGGCGCGTCAGGCGAGCCAACGTGTACGTTCACGCTGCCGGACAGGACGATGTATACATGCTCGTTGTTCGATCCAGGCGATAGCAATAACTCGCCTTCCCCGAGGTCGCGTCGATCGCAACGCTGCAGCTGATCCATAACGTCGTCGGCACTGACGCCCCGGAAGAGCTCAAGTCCCTCGAGCAGCGAGCGTTTGTAGTCCGAATTGATAGCCAGAGTCTGCGGCAAACTGGTTCTCCTGTCCGGAAAACTCAATTCTTACGTCTTAAAGCTGCCGATAATATCGACTGGGCCACAATATTGCGCCAAATGAACGATTGTCACCGGATTACGACAATTCCTCCCTTGCGGCCGCGAATTCCGCGCGATCCTCGGCTGACGGTTCCGGATACTCGAGGCCGATACTTCGGAGGGTGTCGATGATGATGCCGGCGACTCGCGCCTGCATGTACGCCTTGTCGTCGGCCGGAACCGCGTACCACGGTGCCCACGGCCGTGATGTCGCGTTGAGCGCGTGTTCGTAAGCATTCATGTAATCGTCCCAATAACGCCGCTCCGCGACGTCCTTCGGCTCGAATTTCCAGTTCTTGTCCGCCTCGTCGAGTCGCGAGAGGAAGCGACGTTTCTGCTCGTCCCGCGACACGTTTAACCAGAACTTGAGGATCACCGTGCCATTTCGGGCCAGGTGCTCTTCCTGCTCACGGATTGATTGCAGCCGCATGTCCCAGATCGTGTCCAGATCGGGCTGGGTGGGCAGTTTCTGATATTCGAGTATTTTGGGGTGCACGCGCACGACAAGCACCTCTTCATACTGGCTGCGATTGAAGATGCCAATGCGCCCCCGCTCCGGCAACCGGCAGGTCGTGCGCCAGAGAAAATCGTGATCCAGCTCGAGGCTCGACGGCTTCTTGAAACTGAAGACCTGACAGCCCGACGGATCGACGCCTTGCATAACCGCACGGATCGTACTGTCCTTGCCGGCCGCATCCATCGCCTGAAATACGAGCAATACGGCGTGTCGGTCTCCGGCCGCCAGCACACGCTGTAATTTATTGAGGTTGCGCGTCGCCTCTTTGCGATGCTTCTTGACATGGCGATGACCTTTGGTCAGCGGTCGCGTACTGGCTTCGCTGACGCGAAAACTGCCATCGAATGGCACGAGATAGGGTGATTTCGGGGCGTCAAACATCTTGTCCTCCATTTATTCCTGTGTTCTTGTTAGCGTGTTGCGCGAGCGCCCATTGCACGTGCTCGACGACAAGGTCCGAGTTGGACCCGGATCGTGCCTGCAGTGCAGCAATAACGGCGGGAGTGCTTGCGGCGTTGCCTAATGCAACGGCAATATTTCGCAACCAACATTCGTAACCGATTCTGCGAATCGCGCTGCCTTCCGTCTTCTCGAGCCAGGTGGTCTCGCTCCAGCCAAACAATACCGTCAACTCGATATTGTCGAGGTTATGGCGCGGTGCAAAGTCACTTTCAGCAGTAGGTTTGGCGAACTTATTCCAGGGGCAGAATAACTGACAGTCGTCACAGCCATAGATGCGGTTGCCGATCGCTCGTCGAAACTCGAGCGGGATGGAACCGCGTAGCTCGATCGTCAGGTAAGAAATGCAGCGGCGCGCATCCAGTTGGTAGGGTGCAACGATCGCACCGGTAGGACAAACGTCAATGCAGGCGCGGCACGTGCCGCAATGCGACGTAGCAGCCCGGTCCGCCGGCAGTGGCAGGTCCGTAAAGAGCTCGCCGAGAAAGAACCAGGACCCGCTCTTGTCATCAATGATGTTGGTATGTTTGCCGATCCAACCGATGCCGGCTTTCTCGGCGATAGCTTTCTCGAGTACCGGTGCGCTGTCGACAAATACGCGGTAGCCAAATTCACCGATCTTCTCCTGGATCCTGGCCGCGAGTCGTCTGAGTCGCGCGCGCAGTACCTTGTGATAATCACGACCCAGCGCGTATCGCGAAATATAGGCACGCGACCCATGCTCCAGCAGGTCATGCATCGCAGCCTGATCGTGCGGCAAATAATCCATGCGAGCGGAGATTACGCGCACGGTTCCGGCGACGAGCTGTTCGGGGCGGCTCCGTTTTTTGCCGTGCCGGGCCATGTAATCCATTTCGCCGTGAAAGGCTTCACCAAGCCATGCGTCGAGACGAGTCTCCGCAACCGCAAGATCAGTGTCGCTGACGCCGATCTGCTGAAAACCGAGTTCTTCGCCCCAACGAACAATATCCGCTTTGAGTGCCGCCATATCCTGCGGCGCATCTGTAGGTGCTTGTGCCAATGCAGGTTCCTCGCTACGTCACAGTATAATCGCGGACATGACTCTGTTACCGGAGAACGTCTACTCGGTCACGGGCGTTCGTGAAATCGACCGCACCGCGATCCAGGACGCCGGCATCCCTGGCTACACGTTAATGACGCGCGCCGGGAGTGCGGCCGTTCGCGAGGCCCGCGATCGATATCCGGATGCCAGGCAATGGCAGGTCATCTGCGGCGCCGGCAACAATGCCGGTGACGGTTATGTCGTTGCCCGGTTGGCGGCGAGCGAAGGTGTTGCCGTTTCGGTCGTGGCGCTGGTCGATCCCGAATCGCTCACCGGTGATGCGGCAACTGCGTACAGAGATTTCGCGGCAGATGGCGGCACAGTAATCACGTGGTCCGGTGCCCTCGACCCTGACTCTGATTTGATTGTCGACGCGCTGCTCGGCAGCGGTCTGATGCGCGATGTAAGCGGCGAGTTTGCCGATGCTGTCGCGGCAATCAACGGTCACCGCGGCCCCGTCATGGCCCTCGATATTCCGACCGGTCTGCACGGCGACACAGGCTCCGTCATGGGAAGTGCGGTGGTTGCCGACCTGACGGTGACGTTTGTCGGACTCAAGTCCGGTTTGTTTCTCGATGCCGGACCTGATCATTGCGGGGAAATTGTATTCGCCGGGCTAGAGCTCGACGACGCATGCAGCGCAAACACGCCTGCGGAATACCGGCGCATCGATGCGGATCACAGAGCGAGCCTATTACCCAGGCGTCGGCGCGGCGCGCACAAAGGAGAGTTCGGCCACGTGCTGGTCGTCGGTGGCGGGCCGGGTATGCCGGGAGCCGTGCGTCTTTGCGCAGAAGCCGCGCTGCGCACAGGCGCAGGGCGCGTCAGCGTTGCGACGCATCCGGGGCATGCGGCGGTCATCGTCGCGTCGCGACCGGAGCTCATGTCGCATGCGCTGAGTGACGTCAGTGATCTTGAGCAATTGCTGGCAAAGGCAGATGTTCTTGCATTTGGCCCCGGGCTCGGGCAATCGCATTGGGCCGCGGAACTTGTCGTCAGGCTCGCGGCCGACGAACGACCCTCGGTCTGGGATGCTGATGCGCTCAACTGGCTCGCGAAATCACCGGCGAAGGCCGCCAAGCGCGTGATTACGCCGCATCCCGGCGAAGCGGCCACGCTGCTTGGCGCGACGGCGACGGATGTGCAGCGGGATCGCAGGGCGGCGCTGCTGCGGCTGCAGGAGCGCTACGGTGGTGTTGTCGTCCTCAAGGGTTCGGGATCGCTAGTGTCCGCTGCGGCCGGCGCGCCGTGGCTCTGTACCGCCGGGAATCCAGGTATGGCGGCCGCCGGGATGGGTGATGTCCTGACGGGGATTATCGCGGCGCTCATCGCACAAGGCCTTGCCGTTGAGGATGCGGCGGCGGCCGGAGTTGAGGTACACGCGCAGGCTGGCGACAGAGCGGCGCGAGGCGGGGAGCGCGGACTGCTGGCATCAGACCTGATTGCCGAGATCAGGGGCATCATCAACTCATGAACGTCGATCTGCCCGACGAGGCGGCCACGATCGGCCTCGCCGAGCAGCTTTATGCGCTATTGCCGGAGGATGTTTCCGGCTGGACGGTATTGCTGGAGGGCGAGCTGGGTGCGGGCAAGTCGACCTTCGCGCGGGCGCTGATTCGGGCGATGGGGCACGAGGGCCCGGTCCCGAGCCCGACGTATACGCTCGTCGAGCCCTATCAGCTGTCGGGTAAAACTATATATCATATTGATTTATATAGGATATCGGTCGAGGAAGAGCTACGCTACCTGGGCTGGAGCGAACTCGACGACGGCCTGCGGCTCGTCGAATGGCCGCAGCGAGCGCCGCAACTTGGCGCGCAGGCTGACCTGTTGTTCAGGCTCGACTATCGCGGCACCGGGCGCCGGGTCGAGGTTGTCGGGCTGAGCGCGAGGGGCCAGATTCTGGTCGAGCGGCTAGCCGCGGCCATGAACTAGGTGGAGGATTAACAAAGTATGATATCTGTCTAATTTTGAAACAAAAATATTGGCTTTTTGCAGCAAAATCGTATACTCACCGGACATAATCCCGAGTGAACAGCGATATTGTCTCGATGCCCTGCCGACACCTGATCCTGACTGCACTACTAATGCTCGTAACGGCGACGGCCCAGGCGGCGACAACCGTTGAGAATATCCGCATCTGGACCGAGAACGGCAAGACCCGGGTAGTACTGGACCTGAGCAAGCCTGCCGATCACAACATATTTACGCTGCGTGGCCCCGACCGGCTCGTTGTTGACCTCAAGGATGGCCGACTCGCGGCTGGGCTGAAAACGATGCCCGCCGGCGTGGGCCCAATCCGGGAAATCCGTACGGGAATCCGCGCTAACGGGCAGCTGCGCATCGTGCTCGATCTGAATTCGGACGTGCGCTCAAGAAGTTTTACGGCCGGCCCGAACCAGCAATACGGCGATCGACTCGTTATTGATTTGCAGCGCTCCGGCAGCCTGCAGGCTGTTAAACGCGCGTCCGAGAAATTCCACCCAGGTCGCGACATCGTGATCGCCGTGGACCCGGGACACGGCGGTCACGACCCCGGCGCAGTCGGCAGAGCAAAAACCAAAGAAAAAAATATCGCGCTCGCGGTGTCGCGGGAATTGACGGCACGAATTAACGCCGAGCGCGGCATGCGAGCGATTCTGATTCGAACCGGCGACTATTTCGTTGGTCATCGACGGCGTATGCAGATTGCACGAGAAAACAATGCCGACCTGTTTGTCTCGATCCATGCCGATGCTGTGAGTGACCGACGGGCGAACGGTGCTACCGTCTACGCCTTGTCCACCAAGGGCGCGAGTGACGAGGAGGCGCGCCTGCTCGCCGAGCGCGAGAACGCGTCAGTCAGCGTCGGCGGCGTATCGCTTGAGGATAAGGACGAAGTGCTTGCATCGGTGTTGCTGGATCTGTCGCAGAGCGCTGCGCTCAGCGCCAGCCTCGACATCGGTTCAAGTGTCATCCGGTCGCTCGCGCGGACCGTCAAAGTGCGCCGCCGCCAGGTGCAGCAGGCAGGCCTGATCGTACTGAAATCGCCCGATATGCCGTCAATTCTCGTCGAAACCGCGTACATCTCGAATCCAACCGAAGAGAAACTGCTGCGCGACAAGGGGCACCAGGGCAAGCTCGCGAGTGCGATACTTGCGGGTATTCGCAACTATTTCTACGCAAATCCGCCACCCGATACCTTGATCGCTGCCGATGTGCGTCGCGTACCGTCAGGCCAGGTGCGACACGTGATCGCTCGCGGCGATACACTGTCCGAGATCGCCGCGCGCTACAACGTCAGCGCGGCGGCGATTCGCACCGCCAATAAGCTGCGCAGTGACAATATTCGCGTCGGCCAGACACTCTCGATTCCGGTTTTCTCGGGCACCTGAGCGCAGCCACAACGAGACTTTTCACCGCCGTTTTGAAAAAATGGCGGGTCGTCATCGTGATTCCCGTGGCAAAGCATGCCGATTCAGCAACTGCCCAACCATCTGATCAACCAGATCGCCGCCGGCGAGGTCGTCGAGCGCCCGGCGTCGGTGGTGAAGGAACTTGTCGAGAACAGCCTCGATGCCGGGGCGAGCAGCGTACACGTGGACATCGTCGGTGGGGGGCACAAACTGATGCGTATTCGCGATGACGGCAGCGGCATTGCCAGGGATGAGCTGAAACTCGCGCTGTCCCGGCATGCAACGAGCAAAATCTCGAGTCTTGACGATCTCGAGGCCATAGCGTCGCTGGGGTTCCGTGGTGAAGCCTTGCCGAGCATTGCGGCCGTTGCCAGGCTGACATTGTGCTCGCGCGCCAGCGATACGGATACGGCGTGGCAGGTTGAGGCCGATGGCGGCGAGATCAGTGCGGCACGCCCCGCCGCGCACCCGGTCGGCACCACTGTGGAAGTGCATAACCTCTTTTATAACACGCCGGCACGGCGCCGCTTTTTGCGTACAGAACGAACCGAATACGGTCATATCGAGAAATGGGTAAGACGCCTCGCGCTGTCGCGACCGGACGTGGCGTTCACGCTGACGCACAATCGGCGCACGGTACTGCAGCTGCGCCCGGCAAACTCCGAGGATGAGCGCCTGCAGCGCATTGCGAAGCTGCTGGGTGATGCATTCGCCGATCAGGCGGTCTATCTGGAACACGTCGCGGACGGCGTCGCTCTATCCGGGTGGATCGGGATGCCGACTTTCAATCGCAGCCAGCCGGATTTGCAGTTCTGGTTTGTCAACGGTCGTAGCGTATCCGACAAGACCCTGGCGCATGCGGCCCGGCATGGCTATCGGGACGTGCTGTTTCACGGCCGGTATCCGGCGTACGCACTAAGCTTGACCACGGATCCGGCTGGTGTAGATGCAAACGCGCATCCCGCCAAGCACGAAATTCGATTTCGTGACGGCCGCCGCGTGCATGGCGTTGTCAGCCAGGCAATCGAGGCCGCCGTGCGCGATACCCGTCCCGGGGGTCACGCGGCGCGACCTGCAATGCTGCCACGGGAAACACAATACGCGCAGGGGGCCATGGCATTACACGGCGCCGCCCATACCGGTAGCCGAGTAGTGGCCGAGACGCTGGCCGCATACCAGGCGATGGGTTCCGGTGCACCGGCTGCCGCGCTGCATGCGGATATCGACGCCGCAGACGTTCCGCCGCTTGGGTTCGCGATTGCGCAGCTCGCCGGCACTTATGTGCTTGCCGAGAACAAACACGGCTTGATCATCGTCGACATGCACGCTGCGCACGAACGCATTCTTTATGAAAAGTTGAAATCCGGATTCGATGACAAGTCCGTGATTCGTCAGCCATTGCTGGTGCCGGCGGCGATCGCGGTTGCAGAAAGCGAGGCGACACTCGCAGAGCAGTCGGCCGAACTGCTGGCACAGCTCGGGATTGTCGTCGATCGCACCGGTCCCACCAGTCTTGTCGTGCGTGAGCTGCCGGCGCTGCTCAGGAATGCCGATGCAGAGACTATGTTGCGCGACGTTCTCGCCGATCTCACCGAGGCAGGGCAGTCCAGTAGCGTGGAGGATAAGTGCCATGAATACCTGGCGACGATGGCCTGCCACCACTCCGTGCGCGCAAATCGCCAACTGACGCTCATCGAGATGAACGCACTGTTGCGGGAAATGGAATCGACCGAGAATGCCGACCAGTGTAATCACGGCAGGCCCACATGGACGGCCATCACGATGGCCGATCTCGACCGGTTGTTTCTGCGCGGGCGCTAGTCAATAGCGTGGACAAGCCCGCCGTGTGCCTGATGGGCCCGACCGCGTCCGGCAAAACGGAGATCGCGATCAGCCTGTGCCAGCGTTTCCCGTTTGACATTGTTAGCGTCGATTCGGCGCTCGTGTACCGCGGCATGGACATCGGCACGGCCAAGCCCGATGCTAAGACGCTGCGTGACACGCCACACCGCCTTATCGATATTCGCGATCCAGAAGAGAGTTACTCCGCTGGCGACTTCGTTCGTGATGCGCGCATCGAAATGAACGCGATTCATTCTGCTGGCCGTGTGCCGCTACTCGTTGGTGGAACGATGATGTACTTTCGCGCATTGATGCGCGGCATTGCCGAATTGCCGTCTGCCGATGAGCAAATCCGTGCGGCAATAGATGCTGATGCTGCCGAGCTGGGCTGGCCCGCGATGCACGGGCGGCTGTGCGAAGTAGATCCCACTGCAGCAGAGCGCATCGATCCGAATGACAGCCAGCGTATTCAACGTGCACTCGAAGTGTACCTCGCGAGCGGTAGGCCGCTTAGCGACTGGCACCGATCCATGCCTGCGCAACAATGGCCGGTCGACGTGCGGTTCATCAGGCTCGCTCTCCAGCCTGCATCTCGGGCGATTCTGCACGAGCGCATCGAGCGGCGGCTCGATCGAATGTTGCACGGAGGTTTTCTCGACGAAGTCAGAACCTTGATGCGGCGGCCGCAGCTGAACCGAGATACGCCATCGATGCGTGCCGTCGGCTATCGGCAGATCTGGGAGCATCTTGCCGGCGAATGCACGTTCGCAGAAGGGCGGTACCGGGCGCTCGTCGCGACCCGGCAGCTGGCGAAGCGCCAAATCACGTGGTTGCGGAGTGAACAAGAGCTATTCTCATTTGACCCGCTTGAATCGCTCACCATCGACGCCATATCCGAAAACCTGGCGAACTTGTTAAATAGGGCCTGAATATTGGCTAGACCAAAAGTGAGCCTGTGATAGAATTTTCAGACGCTTAGGCTGAACGTGCACATGGGCAACCGGCGCCACCGGGATGCGGCGTTCAACAATAATGAAGAATAAGGAGACCCAATCATGGCTAAAGGGCAAACGCTGCAAGATCCCTTCCTCAATATCTTGCGCAAGGAAAAGGTTCCTGTATCGATATATCTCGTCAATGGCATCAAGCTTCAGGGTCAGGTGGACTCGTTTGATCAGTTCGTGGTCCTGCTCAAGAACAGTGTCAATCAGATGGTATACAAACATGCGATTTCGACTGTCGTACCATCGCGCAACGTGCGTCTGCCGTTGCCGGACGACGAAGCGGGAGACGATTAGCTTGTATCTGTTATCGTCGCGGGAGCTCGTATTTGTTTGAGCGACCGCAAAGCGGCGAACGCGCAATTCTCCTCCATGCGAGCCCGGACGGCGCACCCGCCGAATCCGAACGGGAAGAGTTTGTTGAGTTGGCACGCTCGGCAGGGGCAGATATTGTCGACCAGATCGTGGCCGCGCGCCGGCGCCCCGATCCGCGTTACTTTATCGGCAAGGGCAAACTGGATGATTTATGCGCGAGTGTGCAGAAGCATGCTGCGGACCTGGTTATCTCGTCCGCGGCTCTGACACCCAGCCAGGAACGCAATCTCGAACGTCGATTAAAGTGCCGTGTCCTCGATCGTGCCGGCCTGATTCTCGATATATTCGCGCAGCGCGCGCGCAGCTTCGAAGGCAAACTGCAGGTGGAGCTTGCGCAGCTCCGGCATCTGTCGACGCGCCTCGTACGTGGCTGGACTCACCTCGAGCGGCAAAAAGGGGGTATTGGCCTGCGCGGACCTGGTGAGACCCAGCTCGAAAGTGATCGCCGAATAATTGGTGGCCGGATCCGACAGCTGAACGCGCAGTTGCAGCACGTCGATGCGCGGCGCACGATGAACCGACAGAACCGCGTGCGCGCCGAGGTGCCGACGGTTGCCCTGGTTGGCTACACGAATGCCGGCAAGTCGACACTATTCAATGCCCTGACCGATGCCAGTGTTTATGTTGAGGACCAGCTCTTCGCAACCCTGGATCCGACGGTGAGGCGTGTCGAACTACCCAATGGCCGCGAGATCGTCCTCGCCGATACCGTCGGTTTCGTGCGTGATCTGCCACACGAGTTGATCGCGGCATTTCGCTCGACACTGCAGGAGGCGCGGGAGGCCGATCTGATCCTGCATTTGATCGACGCGAGTGATGCCAATCGATGGCAGCGCGTTCGCCAGGTCAATTCGGTGCTCAAGCAGCTCGATGCGGACCGGGTGCCGCAGATTCGGGTTTACAATAAGATTGACAAGCTGGAGCGAAAACCCAGGGTCGCGAGCAATCAGTCCGGCGGGAGTCGTGCTGTCTGGATTTCCGCTGTCACGGGTGAGGGCGTGCCGTTGTTGCTGGAGGCAATTGGCGAGCGGCTGCGTCGTGAGACACTGCATGGCGTCATTCATTTGCAGCCGACGCAGGGACGACAACGGGCCAAACTATTCGATATCGGAGCTGTCCTTAATGAACAGGCATGCGATGATGGCGGCTGGATATTGGAACTTAGAATGGCCGAGCGGGATTTGCGGCGCTTTTTAAAGCGCGAGAACCTGCCGGCTGATCTTCTGGAGCCATTGCCGGTAACGAAGTCGGCAAGGGCTGCAACATTAAAATGAGCAAACAGATGGCTTGGAACGAATCAGGAAACGGCAAGGATCCCTGGAAGCGGGACGACGAGGAGCCAACCGATCTAGATCAGATCGTACAGAACTGGCAGAGACGGATCAGCAACATCCTGGGGGGTGGTGGCGGACGCCGGCAACCTGGTGGTTCAGGCGGCTATTTGCTGATCATATTGTTGCTGGTCGCGTGGGGTGCCACCGGCTTCTATCGTGTCGACGAGGCTGAACGAGGCGTGGTGCAACGTTTTGGTGCGTATACAGTTACGACACTACCAGGTCTTCACTGGCACATGCCTTTCCCGATCGAGAGCGTGGATCTCGTCAATACCAACGCCGTGTCGAATTACGCGTATCGCACGGAAATGCTGACGGCCGATGAGCAGTACGTGTTTATCGACATGGTCGTGCAATATCGCCGCACCGACCCTGTCAACTACAGTTTCAAAGTGGTCGAGCCGGAGCTGACGCTGCAGGACGTTACGGAAAGTGCTCTGCGCGAGGTTGTTGGTACGAGTGAGCTCGAAGTGCTGATTGCTGCACGTCGCGACGAGATAGCGTCACGTTCGCGTGATGTTTTGCAAACCACGCTCGACAGTTATGAAGCGGGCATCACAGTCACGTCCATATCACTCGAGAACGTCAATTATCCGCAAGCAGTACAGGCCGCGGTCGATGACGCGCAGAAAGCGCGCAATGACAGCGAGCGCTATAGCTTCGAAGCCGATGCCTATGCCAGGGACATTATCCCCAAGGCTCGCGGTAACGCGGCGCGTATTCTGCAGGATGCGCAGGCGTATCGCGACCGCGTGGTTGCGGATGCCGAAGGTGAAGCCGCACGATTCGAGGCGCTGCTCATCGAGTACGAGAAGGCGCCGCAGGTGACGCGGCAGCGCCTATATATCGATGCGATAGAAGAAGTCTATGGCAACTCGAACAAGGTGTTTCTGGATACGGAGGGCAGCGGCAACCTGTTGTATCTGCCGATAGATCGCTTGCTGGACCAGCAAAATCGACGCGCGCCGATGACCGACATGACACGATCTGCGGATTCGCCGACGCCGCAACAGCCGCAGACAGACATACGGGTCGAAGCGCCGGATGACCGTGAGCGGAGGGTAAGACAATGAGCAGCGGACGATTTGGCTTCGTGGTTGCTGTTGGTCTCGTGCTGGTCGCGATCGGGCTGGCGGCATTTACGGTCAACGAGCGTGAGCTTGCGATCAAGCTGCAACTCGGTGAGGTCATCAGAGATGCAGAAGGAAATGCCAATCTCGAACCCGGCCTGCATTTCAAATGGCCTGTTGTGCAGAATGTTCGCAAGTTTCCGAAACGTATCCTGACAATCAGCGATCGGCCCGAGCGCGTTTTCACAGCCGAGAATGAAGCCCTGCAGGTCGACTTCTTCGTCAAATGGCGCATCGTGGACCCGGTGCGCTTCTATACGTCGACCGGCGGTGCGCAAATCGTCGCCAATGACCGCTTGTCCGAGATCATAAAGAATGCGGTGGTGACAGAATTCGGCAAACGCACTGTCGTTGAGGCGATTTCGGTCGGTCGTGCTGAACTGATGCGTGACATGCTCTCGACGGCGGCGCCGACAGCAGAAGATCTCGGCGTGGAGCTCATCGACTTTCGCGTCAAGCAGGTCGAGTTCATGGACGATGTGCGCAACTCGGTATATCAGCAGATGGCTGCGGAGCGTGCGCGTATTGCTGCGGAACGGCGCGCAACTGGTCGCGCCATTGCCGAGGAGAAGCGCGCCGGTGCGGACCGCGAACGGACGGTCATTCTCGCGGACGCTTACCGCGATGGGCAAAAGATACGCGGTACGGGTGATGCAAAAGCGGCGGAAATATATGCCAATGCATACAACAAGGATCCTGAGTTTTATGCGTTCTATCGCAGTATCGATGCCTATCGGAAATCGATGGGTAAATCGGGCGACCTGCTCGTCCTCGATGCGAATAACGACTTCTTTCGCTACCTGAACGAGTCTGACGGCAGCCGTTAAGCCGTCACCGAACTCGGCAGGGCGACGTGTACTGGACGGAGATTCTCACAGCAGTAGCGCTGCTGTTCATCATCGAAGGTATGTTGCCGTTCGTGCGGCCCGGTCGTTACAAACAACTGGTGGCGCAAATTGTCCGACTAAGTGACAATCAGCTGCGCACTTTCGGATTATCGGCGATGATCATCGGGTTATTGCTGCTCTTTATCGTCCGTAGCTGAGGACGGATAAGACGATGGGAAAAAATGTCGTGGTCATCGGCACCCAATGGGGTGACGAGGGCAAGGGCAAGATTGTGGACCTGCTTACGGATCGTGCTGCTGCCGTTGCGCGTTTTCAGGGCGGCCACAATGCCGGGCACACGCTGGTGATTGGCGGGGAGAAGACGGTGCTGCACCTGATTCCCTCGGGCATTTTGCGTGAGGGTGTACGCTGCCTGATCGGCAACGGCGTGGTCCTGTCGCTCGACGCGCTCGTCGACGAGGCAAACGCGCTGATCACAAAAGGCGTACCCGTATTCGAGCGTCTGAGGATAAGCCCGGGATGCCCGCTGATTCTGCCGTCGCATGCCGCCCTGGATCTCGCGCGTGAAAAAGCCCGCGGACGGGCAGCGATCGGTACGACGGGGCGCGGAATCGGACCGGCTTACGAAGACAAGGTTGCGCGGCGTGCGCTGCGAGTTTCGGACCTGTTCGTTCGCGAGAACTTTGCGGCGAAGCTCGGCGAGATCCTCGATTATCACAACTTTTTGCTCAAGCATTATTTCCGCGCGGAGCCGGTGGATTTCGACAGGACACTGGACGAGGCTTTAAAGGCCGCCGAGGTCATTGCGCCAGTCACTGCTGACGTGACGCAGATCCTGCAGGAGCTTACCGATTCGGGCCAGAGCATCCTGTTCGAGGGCGCACAGGGGACGTTTCTCGATATCGATCACGGTACATACCCGTTCGTAACTTCGTCGAACACAGTGGCAGCAGCGGCGAGCACGGGCACAGGGATAGGGCCCCGCAATCTCGATTACATCCTCGGCATCGTCAAGGCATACACGACCCGCGTCGGGGCGGGGCCGTTTCCCACGGAGTTGTTCGACGATGCCGGGCAGCACCTGGCGCGCGTCGGCGCGGAGTTCGGCGCAACGACCGGTCGACCGCGTCGCTGCGGCTGGTTTGATGCGGTCGCCCTGCGGCGTTCGATTGTCAACAGCAGCGTTTCGGGATTGTGCGTGACCAAGCTCGATGTGCTTGACGAACTTGAGACTATCCAGATCTGTGTTAGCTATCAGATCGATGGCGAGCCGATCGCCGGTCTTCCGGTGGTCGTCGATCGATTCGCCGAGTGCAGGCCAATCTACGAGGAGCTGCCCGGTTGGCAGACGTCCACCGTTGGAGCGACGAGTATGGACGATCTGCCGAAAATTGCGCGCGACTACCTTGCGCGGATCGAGGAGCTGGCCGGTGTACCCATTGACATCATCTCAACGGGGCCGGACCGTGAGCAGACGATTATCAAACAGCATCCTTTCGAGTAGTCGCGTAATTACTGACGGGCCGCTCGATGAAAACCACGGTTGCCAGCAGGAATGCGATCAACAGAAAATCGATTGCACCGCCGCCGCCACTGCTTTGTCTCGGCGGCACGGGCGGCGGACTCGGGACTTGAGTGCCGCTGCTGTCGACGATGTCGACGCGCAATTTTGATGTCGCACCAACGCGGGCATTCGCGCCCACGGCGTTGCTCAGTGTAAGTTCGAAAAACTCGGTACTTTCCGCTTCTTGATCGTCGGCAATTGCGAATTCGATCCATTTGGGATCGGCGTCACCGTCGGCCCAGTTGATCGTGCCGCTGGTTGTCCCCTGATAGTCGACACCCGCCGCGGCATTGCCGCCGCTCAGCGCATAGTCGACGCTGACAGTTCCGATCGCGCTGCCTCTGCGGTGGATAACGGCAACCGCAGTCCCAAAACCGCTTTCGGCGATGCTGATCAGGCCGTCGCGGAACTGAATACTCGACTGAGTACCGGGTTCACTGATGTAAACGCTGGCAACATTGGCCGAATCCAGCGTCGCGCCTCCGTTTGGCGCCACAAGCTTTATCAGCAAGCGTTCGAGATCCGTATCCGTGTCATTGAGAAGACTCAACGTGATCGTGCGCTGACCTGCATCGCCGTCGGCCCAGGAAAGCACACCGCTTGTCGTATCAACATCGTTTGCCGTTGCCGATGCCGGCACGATCTCGAAGTCGACGCTAACTGCGCCGCTGGTCCCGCCGGAGCGCTGCACGGCTATCTGCAGCTGTGTGCCCTCATCACCCCCGAAAGCAAGCTGGGAGAACCCTAATCTTCCCTGGTTTACGTCGAGAGTACGGTCGGCGACCATGTAGAAGCCGCTGTTGATATCGCTGATGGCGATATTGCCACTGTGGAAAAACGGGTAGGCGCCCCACGCACCGATTGTGTTGACGGCCTGACCGGGGTAGGTGTCCAGAAAGCCTATGAGGCTCGGGGACTCGGGGCTCGTGACGTCGAGAATCGACAGGCCACTACTGTAGTGCGACATGTAATAACGATTGCCGCGCGTAAAACCGTTGTGATCGACCTCTTCGGTAGCGCCGATCCAGGACCCCACGGCGGCTGGCGCCGTCAGATCAGCGAGCGAAAACACGCGGACAGTTGTGTTCTGCACGTCACCGCGGCGAATTTCGTCGAGCTCATCGTGGACGACGAGAAATTGCCGGTCCTCCGTCCACCACCCGGAGTGGATGTATTCGGCCTGGTTATAAGTTGCGCTGGAGAGATAAGCCGGATCTGCTGGGTCGGTGATGTCCCAGAGGTCCACCGTTCCGACGTTGAAGTCGAATAGAATTTCGCAAAAGAGGCCCGCGTTTGTACACTGCAATCGCCGATCGTCGGTGATAATCATCGACGCGGCATCGTGCATGTAACCGTCAACGGCAACCGAAGGCCTGCTGACTTGCACGGGGGACGACGGCGTGGTTAGCAAATAATGCAGATACCGGCCGCCTTCGATCTCGGCGCCGGCAATGATTAGCGTGGGCGTCGCGCCGGTCAGCGACAAGCCGGTGCTGAAATCCGTGTTGGTCGCCAACACATTGTGCGCCGCCACGAAGTTACTCGGATAGTTAACACGCTCCACACTGTGTGGCAGCCCTGTCAGGTCAACGACGGATAACCCGTCGGCTGCCCCATCCGAGGTGATGTACGCGTAAGCATCGAAGCGGTTGGCGGCTTGATTCCAGAACTGGTAGACCTTGATATCGCGCCAGACCGTGTCCTGACCATCGATCAATCCGACTTCGCGGGGGTTTTCGGCATCAGTTACATCGAAAACGGCGGTACCGATGTTGTAGCCGACAAATGCATACTCGCGATTGGTGTTTAGATCGACAAACCCCCAGACATCAGCCCCCTGGGTCGGATTTGAGGTGACGTCGGGGAATGCCACATGTGACAACAGGTCGACCTGGTTGCAGTCAAATACGCCGGCCTTGCCATTCACACACGGCGTGAACGACATGCTCGTTTTCAACTGCTGATGCTGCTGTAACAAATCTTCGGTGCGCGCAATGACTGCGGCGTCAATGGCTTTGCCGTCAGAAATGACATGAAAGCCCCGTTTGCCCAGGATTTCACGATAGGTCTCCGGAACGCCAATCAGTGTAGACGCTGACGCCGGGGACCTCTGTAACCCGTCACCGGGCTCGTAACCGCCTCGCACATTGAACACGCCGCCGACAAGATGAAACAAGTCCTCAGCATCAGCAATTGCATACCTGCCCTTGGCGACGCGAATTTCTCCGCCCTTACCGACCCAGCGCATTGCGTAGCCGATCGTCCGACAAGGATTCGCTGCATCCTGGCACTGCCCGGCATCATTGCCATCAGTTGCGACAAATAACGGGCCTTCTTCACCATGACCAAACGCATCGAGCGCCAGCAGCCCCGCCAGCGTCAGGAAAAGGATAGATGCTAGATATTTCGCCATAACTCGAAGTCCCTGCTAGCCACCCAGCTTAACAACGTGTTGTTGCTGTCGATCAGCTTTGCGACATAATCGGGCCACGCAATTGTACACTGGGACCCACGTCACTCACACAATGGAATGAGGAATCGTGTCGCGCAATCTGGTCTTCAAAGCCGGCCCTGGAGCTTTTGACTCGATTCGCAGGCATGGGTTCGCGCCCGAGCGCATCGGGACGTTTGCCGGCGCATCCGGCGGCGCGAAATGGCTGGTTCTGAGTAAGCTCGACCGCGTCATACTGAGCACAATCTTGCCGAAGTTGCAGGGTCCGGTACATCTGGTCGGCTCATCGATCGGCGCCTGGCGATTCGCATGCTACGCACAAGCGGATCCTGTTGCCGCAATCGAACGCTTCGAGGAGTCGTATATCGAGCAGAGCTATAGCGACAAACCCGACAGTCATGAAATCTCCGCGAAAAGCCGGGAAATTCTGCGCTACGTGCTGCAGGGGGAGGCCATTGCGGAAATTCTCATGCATCCCGTCTTGCGCTCACACATAATAACCGTGCGCGCACGGCACCTTGCCGCGTCAGAGAATCGTTACCTGCTGGGCCCGAGTCTCATTGTGGCGGCGTCGCTCAATGCATTGAGTCGGCGGACGCTCGGGATGTTTTTCGAGCGCACCTTGTTCTTTGATGCCAGAGATTTGCCGCCGTTCTTCGCGGTGACCGGCTTCCCGATGCAAACCGTGCAGCTCAGCGCAGAGAATCTCGAAGACGCCGTCGTCGCAAGTGGATCGATACCATTCGTTCTGGATGGAGTGCGGGACATCGCCGGGGCGAGCCGCGGCGTCTATCGTGATGGCGGTGTCATCGACTATCACCTTGACTTGCCACTTAGCGACCCGGAAAGGCTCACGCTTTACCCGCATTTTTTCGATCATATCGTTCCCGGCTGGTTCGACAAGAAACTGAGTTGGCGCAAGCCCGATCCACTAAATATTGATCGCACGATTCTCGTCAGCCCTTCGGCCGATTTTGTCGGGCGTTTGCCGCGTAGCAAAATCCCCGATCGTACGGACTTCATGTCCTACAGTCAGGGCGAGCGCATACAGGCATGGCGTGAAGTCGTGAGCGCATGTGCAGCGCTTGCCGACGAATTCAATGAGGTAATAGAGAAGGACGGACTTGCTGCACGACTGCAGCCGATATGAATGCTGCTTTTGTAGGCGTAGCTCTAGTTGCCGTTAGCGGTCAATTTACAATGCGATGTGAGCATTTTGTGCAGCGCGTCGACATCTTCGTTCATCAGGTAGTCGGCCTTATTTTTCCAGCCGCGCAACATGGGTAGATTTCGCTCATTGACGAGCAGGGTGTCGTCACAGTTTTGCTCGACGATATCCCAGCCGGGTACTGCAATGACCGAACGCACACGAACCCGATGATCGAGCAAACGACGGAACTCTCGTTCCAGACTCGCGATCCTTGCACCGGTTTCGACGATCGAATGGGTACTGCCCGAGGGATTGAAGATCAGGTCGCTGCCGCGCAGCTCGACCGTGCCGTTTCTTGCTGATGGTCGTGCAACAACATTGATCGCATAGGCACCATTGTGGCTAATGATAATGTGATCGATAATACCGGCAGAGGTCTCGACATCGTGGTAGGCACGACCAAGTCCGGTCGCCATGCGTTGCAACTGATGCCCGATGGCGATATTGGCGTCACGCAGGAGCCTTACCTGGCGCCGGTGCAATACCGTTTTGCCAAGACGGTAGCCGGCCAGTAATGCTGCGACTCCCAATGCGCCCAGCAACAGGTAGAGCTGCCATATCGGGTAACCGATAAACAGGCGCTCGGCGTTCAGCGTATATGCGGAGACAAACAGCACGGCAAATACCAGACCGGCACTCAGATAAATCGATTGCGCGCGTGTCAGGCGATCGAATTCATCACGAAATCGCTGCGCGGCTTCGCGCATGATGCTGTCGGAGAAACTGGGGTTCGAGCCAACTGTGCGGTTGATCAGCTGCCAGGACTTGGCGATCAGGAAGAAAACAAGAGTGCTCGTCAGCGCGACCGTTGCCGCACCACTGATGCCTTCGATGTCCATGCCGATGACCCTGCTTGTGTTCCTTATCGCACAGGGTATCGGGCATATTGCCAGGCCACTGTGACACGAGTCACACTGGACGTGTCTTGAGTGCGTCGCATTGCGCATTTTTCAGCTTTGATTCAGCTGGACCCCTGTATCTCTGGTGCAAACTCGCAGGGAAATCTTGGGAAGGGGTTCGCCATGAACAGCAAATGGGCAACATTGGCCGTATCACTGCTTATTCTCGGCCTCAGCGGCTGTGCGTCGATGAGCAGTGACGAATGCGCCAGCAGCGATTGGGCGGCAGTCGGTTACGAGGACGGCTCGCGCGGTTACACGAGCGACCGGTTTAGCAATCATCGCAAAGCCTGCGCCAAACACGGCATCACCGCAGACTTTCAGGCTTATCAGCAAGGGCGCAACCAGGGACTGGTTGAATTCTGCCAGCCGGGTCGCGGTTTCAATCACGGCGCGAACGGCGGCCAATACAACGGCGTGTGCGCTGCGGATCTCGAGCCCGAGTTTCTCGATGCCTATCGCGCCGGCCACAAGCTTTATACGCTGCGATCCTATGTAAACTCCGCCAATTCCCAGATCTATGCGAGGGAAGGCGAACTCAACCGCATCAAGGACGAAATTCGCGCAAAGGAGGCGCTGTTGATCAGCGCCGAAACAACGACCGAAGATCGTCTGCTATTGCTTGCTGACCTGAAGGACCTGTCCGAACGCACGGGCGAACTCGAGTCTGAGATCGAGATATTGATTGCTGACCGGGCTCGCCACGAGCAGGACCTGTACCACTACGAGCAGACAGTCGCCGGCTACGGCTACTAGCGAGATGTCACACGTCGGCCGTAATCACGGCCAGCGATTCCCCGGAGATCAGGCGCCTCCGCGTCGCCGGTCTGAGCCGCTACGCTGTTCGCGCGTATAGGAGCCTGTACCTGCGGTTACACCACCCGGTCTATAAGGGCTGCGGCGGTCTTTTCCTGAGCGACGATCGTCGTGATGTGCGAAATGACACGTGCATTCCGTAACGTTACAGTCGGGCAACGGCAGTGTGGGTGGAGCGCTGGCGAGAAAGCGTCGACCGGCCATTGCCTTCGCCGCGTTACAAGCGTTGTCGGAGAACCTGATTGACACGGCGTGATAGGGGGTTTTCTTCCTCCCGGCGCTTATTGATGGTCGAGAATCATCGCGCGACCCATGCCGTCTCTTGCGCATCAGCCACCAGACGGCGAGCAGCATTAACAGCACAACCAAAAGCGTTTGCAAATCCACCCGAGCTCTCTCCGCTTTTCTCGTACAGCGAGCATACTGTAAACTGGTTGCTCCCAATTCGCACGTAATGGATTCGCAAAGGTGTCGATTTGACTGGCGACGGCAAATTGATGGAGATGTTGACCGGATACGCAGCGTCGCATCAACATCCGTTCAATATTTTTGTACACATGGTCGGTATTCCCACAATCATGTTGGGCGCGTTTATTCCGCTAACCTGGATCAGCCAGGATATTGGCGGAGTCGAAATCAACCTTGCGCACCTTACAGTGCTCGGGTTTTTCGCCTTCTATTTGACGCTCGATCTCCTGTTTGCCGCTGTGTTTCTCGTTGTCGCAATGCTGATTGCGGAATTAGCCGGCGTTATCGGCGAGCAACCGCTCGCCACATCCGGAACAATTGCAGCACTCGCATTCTCAGGCGGATATGCGGCACAGTTCATTGGTCATGCGGTCGAGAAATCAATGCCAGTATTGGTCAAGCACCCGATTCAGGCCAACCTCGCGGCGCCGTTCTTCACGGTCGTCGAGTTATTTAAGATTGTCGGCCTGCGCGATGAACTGTTCAACGCCGTTCAGGAGCAGATTGCGGCGCGTCGGGAAAACGAGGCCGCTGATACGACCGGCGCCTGATGGCGTGCTCGGTGAACTGTTCCTCGCGTTGTCGCAATGTGGGCCCTGGCGACGGGCAGACGTTTAGCTGATTCGCAGCAGCCGCATCAAATTGCCGCCGAGGATGGCCTCTTTCTCAGCGTTGCTGAGATAGTCGGCGTTGAGTATCAGATCCAGCGTGTCGGGCCAGTTAAACGGTATGTCCGTGCCATAGACCACCTGGTTGGCGCCCATTTCTGCAACAAGGTGGCGCAGACCTTCATCGGTAAAGACCATTGAATCGGCAAGTATCTGGGTCTTGAGGTATGCACGCGGCCTTTTCTGATTGGCACATTCGGCATTTTCGCGTACGTCGCAGGCCACATCCGTGCGGCCATTATAGGAGGGCAGGAATCCACCACCGTGCGCTGCGCAGACCCTCAATCCGGGAAAGCGATCCAAGGTCCCGTCAAAAATCAGACGCGACAGGAACACGGTGGTCTCCAGCGGATTGCCGATGATATTGCCCAGGTCACCCCTGCCTTCGAAGCCTCCTTCATTTACCAGGAACGAAGCGTTGTTAGGGTGCATAAACACGGGTACGCCCAATTCTTCGGCCTTGGCCCAGAACGGATCAAAGCGGTCCGACGACGGTACCGTGCCATTGACGTGACCACCGATAGAAGCGCCGCGAAGTCCGAGGTTCAACACGGCGTGCTCAAGCTGTTCGGCCGCTAATTCAGGATGTTGCAGCGAGACCGTGCTCAGAGCCACGAAACGATCCGGATATTTCTCGCACCATTCGGCGAGACCTTCATCCTGGACGCGCGTTATGCGACGTGCCAGAAGCGGATCAGCCGCGTACCACCAGTATTGATTGACGCTTAATACCTGGATGTCGATGCCTCTTGCATCGAGCCACTCCAAACGATGCGGTCCCAGAATGCGGTTGTCACTGACATTCGTTGCGAGCGGAGTGCCGTTGACTATTTGTTCGACCGCCTGGATTCCGCAGTGCGCGTGTATGTCGACGACCTTGACACGGCGACCGTCGATATAAATCTCGCGGCGCGCCGGTTGCGCGACGGACGCTGGCAATTGGCATGCAACAAGCCCACTGGCACTTGCATATGCGATGGCCTTCAAGAAAGTTCTGCGATCCGGCATGATCTATTCTCCCGGCGGGTGCCCAAAATGACGAAATCATTGCGACTATTCGCTGGCAAACGCGTCGATTGAAAGTCGCCGGCCGGCCGGCGAAAACCTGCATGAACATCGAATGCAGTCGCGCCAATGACCCCGGTTGGGGCCTCATAAATCTGGTGCCCAGGAGAGGACTTGAACCTCCACGGGGTTACCCCCACTAGCACCTGAAGCTAGCGCGTCTACCAATTCCGCCACCTGGGCAACGAGAAACCCGTACAATTCTGGTTTCTCGCAAGCGGGCGCACTCTACTCAACGCAGGTACAACCTGTCAATTACGCATGGCTACAGCCAAAAACAAGCCTTATAGACACCCGATCCCGAGCCGTAACGAGCTGCTGCAATACCTGGAAGAAGCCGGCAAACCGGTCAAAGCCGAGCAGATCCTCGCGGGCCTTGGTCTCAAAGGTCAGCGTATGCGCTCACTGCTCGTCGAGCGCCTGCAGGGCATGGTTCGCGCCGGCCAGATCATCGAGAACCGGCGTCACGAATACTGCCTGACGGCGAAGATCGATCTGATCGCCGGTACAGTCAGCGGCCATCGCGATGGCTTCGGCTTCGTCATCCGCGACGATGGCGGTGACGACATCTACCTGTCGGCGCGCGAGATGCGCCCATTGTTCGACGGCGATCGCGTTGCCGTCAAGATTATCGGCACCGATCGGCGCGGCAAACCCGAGGGCGAGCTCGTCGAAGTGCTCGATCGGGGCGAGCGCGAGATCGCGGGGCGTTTTATCCGCGAGCGTGGAATTGGGCTCGTTATTCCGGATAATCCCAGGATCTCGCACCGTATTCTCGTCGCCAAGGGCGAATCGGGTGGCGCCAAGCCGGGCCAGGTCGTCGTTGTCAAGATCCTCGATTTTCCAACGCAGGTCGAGCAGGCGACGGGTCGGATCGTAAGAATCATCGGCGATTCCCACCAGAAAGGCATCGCGACCGACATCGCGATTCATTCCCACGGTATTCCGACGCAGTGGCCGAAGGCTGTCCGCGAGGAGACTGGCAAATTCGGCAAAACCGTGCCGGCATCGGCGACGCGTGGTCGAATGGACCTCAGGGATCTCGACCTCGTCACGATCGATGGCGCTGACGCACGCGATTTCGATGACGCCGTCTTCTGCGAACGCACTGGTAGCGGTTGGCGGCTCCTCGTTGCTATTGCCGATGTGGGTCATTACGTCGAGGTCGGTACGGCGCTCGATAGTCAGGCGACCACGCGTGGCACGTCGGTCTATTTCCCGGATCGGGTCGTCCCGATGCTGCCCGAAGTCCTGTCGAACGGCTTGTGTTCGCTCAATCCCAAAGTGGATCGCTTGTGCATGGTTTGTGACATGCGTGTTAATCGTGATGGCAAAGTGACGCGGTCGACGTTTGTCGAAGCCGTAATGCGCTCGTCAGCGCGTCTGACTTACGGCCAGGTCAACGGCTTCCTATCCGGAGCGTCGGAAAGCGCGGTGCCCAAGGACGTGCGTGATGTCGTGCGCGAGCTCTTTTCACTGTACAAGGCTTTCGCGAAAGCCCGGCAGAGACGCGGCGCGATCGAACTCGACTTGCCGCAAACCAAATTCGAGTTGGGCAAGAAAGGCGAAATTGTGCGCATCCAGGTCGTGCCGCGAAATGATGCGCATCGCCTGATCGAGGAGTGCATGATTGCGGCCAACGTGCAGGCGGCAAAGTTTTTGCGACGGCACCGGATCACTGGCCTGTATCGGGTGCACGCGAAACCCGATCCGGATCGCTTTGACGAGCTGCGTCAGTACCTGCTCACACTCGGTCTCAAGGTTCCGCATCCCGATCACGTCAAACCGGGCCAGTTCAACGATATGATCAGGCAGGTCCGCGGCCGTCCGGACAGCGCTGCGATCTCGATGGCCATGTTGCGATCGCTGACACACGCTGAATACACGCCGCAGAATATCGGCCACTTCGGCTTGTCGCTCGATGCCTATGCACATTTTACGTCGCCAATTCGACGCTATCCCGATCTACTCGTGCATCGCGCGATCCGCCACATCATTCGCGGCGGCAAGCCGGGGCGATATAGCTACGATGCTGCAACGATGGAGCGTCTCGGAGCGATTACCTCGGCACATGAGCGTCGCGCCGAGGAAGCGACGCGCGATGTCGAGGCAGCGCTCAAATGCGAGTACATGGAGAGCCGCCTGGGCCAGGAATTCGATGGCGTTGTGACGGGCGTGACGAACTTCGGGTTGTTCGTGCAGCTAATCGATCTGCTAATCGATGGGCTCGTACACGTTACGAGCCTGGCCAATGATTACTATCATTTCGAGCCGGGATCGCTGCAGCTCGTCGGTGAGCGATCCGGTCGGATCTACCGGCTTGGCGAGTCGATGCGGGTGCAAGTGCAGCGAGTTGATGCGGATGCCAGGAAAATCGATTTTCGGCCAGTTGCTGAGGAGGCCACCGCGGGCAGGACCCAGCGCGCTGCGCGCGGAAAACGGCGCCGGTGAGCAAGTCGAATTACGTAACGGGGCTGCGCGCCGTTGAAGAACTGCTGTCGAACCAGGCGGCCGAGGTGCGGCGCGTGTACGCGGAGTACCAGACCGTGAATCCGCGCGTCGAGGCCCTGATCGCGGCGGCGCACAGCCGCGGCATCGAGGTACAGCCTGCCAATCGGGCCAGACTGCGGCAGATCAGCGGCGAGGTACGACACCAGGGAGTAGTGGCCGAACTGCAGCGCAGCACCGTGCTCGATGAAGCAGGGCTGCGTGCGCTGGTCGAGGCCCATCTCGAGTCCGCTGACGGGGAGAAATTGCTGCTCCTCGTGCTAGACGGCGTGCAGGATCCGCACAATCTCGGCGCCTGTCTGCGCACCGCGGACGCGGCCGGTGTTCATGCGGTCATCGTGCCACGCCACGGCGCGGCCGGGCTCAGCCCGACGGTCAGCAAGGTCGCCGCCGGTGCTGCCGAACAGCTGCCATTGGCCCGGGTTGCGAATATCGGTCGGGTGCTCGGCTGGTTGCGCGATTACGGTGTCACGATATTTGGCACGAGCGATCGTGCCGAGGGCAGCCTCTATGACATGGATCTTGACCGGTCGCTGGCACTCGTCATGGGGCGCGAAGAGAAGGGACTCAGCAAGGGCGTTGCGGCACGCTGCGACGATGTGCTGCAACTGCCGATGCGGGGCAAGGTGTCGAGTCTCAATGTCTCCGTGGCAGCCGGTGTCTGCCTGTACGAAGTGTTGCGACAGCGAAGCTGAAGCCTCGTCGAGGCGCCTGCAAAGCCACGTGCCTGCGGCTTGCACCGCGCGGGGCCAGAAGGTAGCATGCGCCTCCCCGTCAAGAAGGACGGGGCGGTCAGAAGACTGTAGCCTCTTGCCACACCGGGGAGCCGGGTGGCTGTAATCCGCAAGGGGAGAAAATGAGACATTACGAAATCGTGTTCCTGGTCCACCCGGACCAGAGCGAACAAGTTCCTGCCATGGTCGAGCGCTACCAAGGCATGGTTACCGGTTCCGGCGGCGCTGTGCACCGCACCGAAGACTGGGGTCGTCGGCAGCTGGCCCACCCGATCCACAAGGTTCATAAGGCACACTATGTTCTTCTGAACGTCGAGTGCGCGCAGGGCGTGATCGACGAGATCCGAGCTGCGTTCCGCTTCAATGATGCCGTCCTTCGGCACCTCGTGATGTCGCGCAAGAAGGCCGTCACGGAAGCGTCACCGATGGCTGTCGCGGTGGCCGAGGAAAAAGCCAAGGAGCGCGAAGCGCAGCAGCGTCGCGACGCTAAGGCCGCTGCCGAGACAGCAATGCGCGCGGAACCTGAAGCGGCTGAAGAAGTCGCGGCAGAATCCTTGGATGACGACGTCAAGGAAGTGGAGGCTGTGGCCGAAGCTGATGCGGACACTGGCGGCGAGGCGACAGTTGCCGAGGTCGCTGAAGAAGCGGTTGCCGACACGGCCGAAGATGTCATGACAGATACGGTTGAAGAAGCCGTTGAGAAGAGCGCCTGAGGAGAGCAACGATGAGTCGATATTCACGCAGGCGCAAGTATTGTCGGTTCACGGCGGAAGGCATCGAGGAGATTGATTACAAAGACATCAATCTGCTTAAGGCTTATATCACCGAAACCGGAAAGATTGTACCGAGCCGCATAACCGGCACGAAGTCACACTATCAGCGTCAGTTGGCCACCGCAGTCAAGCGCGCACGTTACCTCGCGTTGCTGCCATACACCGACCGACACTAAGTCGAACGGAGTACGGTTAGTGCAGTCGGTAGCCACCTGGCTGGTTGCCCGGCCGCACAATGCCGTACTGGCATTGGCGGCGACCTTGCTGCTGCCGGTGCTGCATATATTGAGCGGGGCCATCATCGTGCTGGTTGTCCTGCATCGAGGCGTCCGCCTGGCAGTTGTCGAGGGGGCGATTGCGGGATTGCTACTGGTGGCAGTGGCCTTGGTCGTCGCTGCGCCGATGGCTCAGGTCGTGTTCAGTATCATGGCGACGTTGCTGCCAGCTGTGTTGTTGGCATTGCTATTGCAGGCAACCCGGTCGCTGACCCTGACACTGCAGGTGTCGGCGATTCTGGCGGCGGCGGCGATGCTGGTGTTTCAGCTCGCTGTAAACGACCCGGTCGCTTACTGGCAGCCGGTTATGACGGCACTGGAGCAATGGACACGGGAGAATAATCTGCAGTTACAGGGCCAGCTGCTTGTCGCCGAACCGGAGCTGGCGGCGGAGATGTTGACCTTGGCTGCGGTGCTGACGCGCTGGATGCTGTACGTACTTTATCTATTATTTGGATATCGCTTGTACAGCGCGTTACCCGTCAAAACCGGAAATTTTGGCCGGTTTTGTGATTTGAATTTTGGTCGCGTGATTGCATTGACCATGGCGCTTGCGTCGGTCATCGCGGTCGTCAGCGAAGCGGACCTGTTGCAGGACATTGCGGTCGTTTTGTTCGCAATATTCTCGTTACAGGGGCTCGCCATCGTGCATTGGCTGCACATCGGTGGGCATTTGCCGTTCTTCGTTGTGATCGCGACCTACGTACTCGTGCCGGTGTTGCATGTTTTTCTGCTGCTGGCATTGGCGGTATTGGGCTATACGGATGCATGGTTTGACTACCGCCATCGTAAATCCTCACAACAGTAGGTAAAGGTACTTGAAATGAACGTCATACTTCTGGATACCGTGGAGAATCTCGGCAACATCGGGGACCTCGTCAAAGTCAAACCGGGATACGGACGTAACTTCCTGATTCCACAGGGGAAAGCGGCGCTGGCGACACCCGAGAACATGAAGGCAATCGAGAAGCGTCGAGCTGAGCTGGAGAAGGCAGCTGCCGAGGAACTCGCTGATGCAGAGAGTCGTCGCAAGACCATCGACGGCATGGAACTCGTCATCGCGGCGAACGCCGGCAGCGAGGACAAACTTTTCGGCTCGGTTGGTCCGATCGACATCGTGGAGTCCTTTAACAAGGTGCAGGTCGAAGTGGAGCGCAGTGAGATTCGCATGCCGGAGGGTCCGATACACGAGCTCGGTGAGTACGAGATCGGCGTCCACCTGCACAGCGATGTCAACGCAACCATCAGGATTCGTGTCGTTGCCGCCGAATAACGCCGCGGCACGACGGGCGCACGTGTGATAACTTTGTGTCAGGGAGTCAATGGGTCGGAGACAGCCTGATATGGTCCGAGCACTGGATGACGGCGTAACAAGTGGAGGTGCCGGGCACCTCAAGGTGCCGCCGAACTCCATTGAGGCCGAACAGTCGTTACTCGGCGGGCTAATGCTAGATCACCAATCCTGGGACCAGATCGCGGACATCGTCTCGGTCCAGGATTTCTATCGTAAGGACCATCGCCTGATATTTGCGGCGATCGCGAGCCTCGCCGAGGGGGCTAATCCCAGCGATGTCGTTACCGTGTCCGAATATCTCGACAATCGCGGCGAGCTCGACGAAGCTGGCGGTCTCGAGTACCTGGCGACACTCGCCAATGAGACGCCCGGCGCTGCCAATGCGCGCTCCTATGCCAAGATTCTGCGCGAGCGCTCGATGCTGCGCGCGCTCATCAGTGCGGGCAATGAAATCAGCGGCAGCGCGTTTGCAACGGACGGGCGTACAGCCGCGGAACTTGTTGATGCAGCTGAACGGCTGGTGTTTGAGATCGCCGAATCCGGATCGCGCGGTCGCTCCGGATTCAAACCGCTGAAACAGATTCTTCCGGAAGCCGTGGATCGGATCGATATCCTGCACCAATCCGAAGGCGAGATCACTGGCATTCCGAGTGGCTACACTGAATTCGACAAGTTGACTGCTGGCCTGCAGCCCGGTGAGCTTGTCGTAATTGCAGGTCGACCTTCAATGGGCAAGACTTCGCTGGCGGTGAATATCGCCGAGAATGCGGCGATCGGTTCGCAGATCTCAACGGCAATTTTTTCGATGGAAATGCCGTCGCAACAGCTGGCCTTCCGCATGATCTCTTCTCTCGGCCGTGTTGACCAGAGACACCTTCGCACCGGCCAGTTCCCCGATGAGGACTGGTCGCGAATCAATACGGCAGTGCAACTCATGTCCGAGGCGCCAATTTTTATCGACGATACGCCGGGGCTGTCGCCTACCGAGATTCGTGCGCGTGCGCGACGTTTGCAGCGCGAGCATGGGCTGGGTCTGATTGTGGTCGATTACCTGCAGCTCATGGCTGTGCCGGGCAGCAAGGAGAATCGTGCGACCGAGATCTCCGAGATTTCGCGATCGTTAAAAGCTCTTGCGAAAGAACTGTCATTGCCAATCATCGCATTGTCGCAGCTCAATCGGAGCGTCGAACAGCGCACCGACAAGCGACCCGTCATGTCGGATCTGCGCGAGTCGGGTGCGATCGAGCAGGACGCCGACGTTATTGTCTTCATCTACCGTGAAGAGGTCTATAACCAGGATACGCCACGCAAAGGCATTGCGGACATCGCGATCGCCAAGCAGCGTAATGGCCCGATCGGGGATTTCCCATTGACCTTCGTCGGTCGCTATACGAAGTTCGAAAACTGGGTACCCGATACCTACGCGGACGAGGCGTATCCGTGATATTCGGGGCACGGGCACTCATCCGCCTAGGCGCCCTCAAAAAGAACCTCAGCGTAATTCGTAACGTCGTGCCCGGCGCCAAGGTCATGGCGGTCATCAAGGCGAATGCGTATGGCCATGGCATGCTGCCAGTGGCCAAATCTCTCGACGATGCAGATTCGTTCGCCGTGGCACGATTGCCCGAGGCAGTGCAACTGCACGAATCGGGGATCTCCAAGCCGCTCGTACTATTGTCCGGTGTTCTGACCGACAGTGAACTCGGTGAGGCGATGCAGCGCGGCTTCGAGATCGTTGTCCACTGTAACGAGCAGATCGAACTGCTGGAGTCGTTTGGCCGAGGGTCGGCAACCGTGTGGCTCAAGTTCGATACCGGTATGAACCGGCTGGGTTTTGCGCCGCAGCAGGCCGCCGGACTCATTGACAGATTGCACGACTGCGATGCGATCGGTGAGCTGCGCCTGATGTCACATCTGGCAAATGCAGACGAGCTGGACAGCCCGGTTACCGAGGAGCAGTTCGACCAGTTTCGCGATATCGTAGAGGGTTTCGATGGCGCCGTCAGTATCGCCAACACAGCGGGCATTATGGGCTGGTCACAGATCGCCAATGCGCAGGAGAGCCTTGGTTTTCTGGGCGATCACTGGATCCGGCCGGGTCTCGCGCTGTTCGGCATCTCGCCGTTCGTCGGACGGACCGGAGTGGACCTAGGCCTGACCCCGGTCATGCAATTCGAGGCCCGGTTAATTGCAATCAAACCGCTGCGCGAAGGGGCCCGGGTCGGGTACAGGGGGCGCTACCAGAGCCAGCGCGACAGTATGCTCGGCATAATCGCTGTGGGTTACGGAGATGGCTATACGCGTCATTTCAGATCCGGCACGCCGGTGCTGATCAATGGCCGCATTGCGCCTCTCATCGGCATCGTGTCGATGGATATGATTGCGGTCGATCTCGGCCCCGATGCGGTGGACACGGTCGGCAGCCTTGCTACGCTGTGGGGAGATGGCCTGCCCGTGGAGGAGGTCGCGCCCTGGGGGGATGCGATTCCTTATGAACTCGTTTGCGGCGTCATGAACCGCGAGGAATCGGAAACAGTAGATTGAAGTGGGAGGCCGCCATGCGGGCGACTGTCGCGGGCACGGTCACCTCTTACAGGATTACGCCGCGAAGAACCCCATCTTTACGCCGGCCAGCTGTACGACGTCGTTGTCGACGAGCTTGCGCGCCTGTGGGCCGATAGCTTGTCCATTGACGAGCGGGTAGTCGTCTTCCTCGCCCGATTCGACATGCACGATGTAATAGCCTTCGGCACGGCGCGTGATCGCAGCAACCTGCACGCCAGGCCGTCCCAGCGTCGTCAACGCCTTGGTCAGCTCGAGCTCGCGCCCAGCGAACGCGCCGCTCAGAACCTGCAGTTTTGCCAGTGGCAATGCGTTGGGGGCGGAGCTTGGATCAATACCGGCATGTGTTTCCGAATGTGCAATCGTCGCTGAATGTGCAGGCTCCGCCGGCGCGGCTTGTGGCTGCGGAGCGATTTGCTCGGCTGGGGCTGCCGCAGCACTCTCAGCCAGCGGTGCAGCCTCTTCGGGGTCCAGCCGGACCGCCGCTGCGGCCGCATCGGCGGCTCTTTCCGCCGCAGCCAGTTGCTCGGCATTTTGTTCGGCGGCAGGGATGACCATGGTCTTTTCGAATTCGTCCTGCTCGGTGGCCGTTGTTTGTTGGTCCGAGAATCGCAGCTGGTGATGGCCGATCGTGATCACGTCGCCGTGTTGCAACGCGTGCTTCTTAATCAGCTTGCCGTTGACGTAGGTGCCATTCGTGCTATTCAGATCTTCAAGGAACGAGTCATTGAGAATATTTATAATCAATGAGTGATGCCCACTGACTGCCGGATTGTCAATGCGTACATCATTATCCGGGAGGCGTCCTACGGTATAACGCTCCTTCGTCATGTTGTATTCAGCCAGAACCTGATTATCCAGACTAAGAATTAACCTTGCCATTTCACCGTTCTCAGTGAGATCAATTTAAAACAGGGTATCGATTGCCAAGAGACAGGGTCGGCTGCATGGCAGCCGCATCGCTCTAACTTCCCGCAATCTCCTGATAACCCCTGCACCTTTATGCGCGAAACAAGTTGGCAAGTCTGACCAGCAGGCCTTTCCTGGCCGCAAATGGCGCATTGACCTTGGCTAGCATGACTGACACATTGTCGCGTCCGCCCTGGTCATTTGCCAATTCAATCAATTGCTTACCAACCACATCAAGACTAGCATTAAAAGTGCTGATAGTTAAGTGGATATCTTCATCTTCGACCATGTCAGGCAGGCCGTCCGAACAGAGCAGATAGACGTCGTCCGGTAGCACCTCATACTCGCGCACCTCGACCTCGACGGTGGGTTCGACGCCGAGCGCACGGGTCACGTAATTACGGTTCGTTGAACGCTGCGCCTCTTCGTGCGAGTAGAAGCCACGATCGACCAGTTCCTGCAGAAGCGAATGGTCCATGGTTAGCTGCTCGAACGTACCGTCGCGCAGGCGATAGGCCCTCGAGTCGCCGACATGGGCGATCGAGACCTTGTTGTCATAGAACATGCAGGCGACGATCGTCGTGCCCATTCCCTCACAGTGCGTCTGGCTCTGCGCAGTCTGGAAGATAATCTTGTTCGCTCTATAGACTGCATCTCGTAACACGATCGACTGGCGCATCATACCGCTGTGCGGATCTATCTCGTGGCGATTCTCCCGGCCCGCGCCCTCGATCGCCAGATCGGTCACGATTTGAATGGCGATACCGCTGGCCACTTCGCCGGCATTGTAACCGCCCATGCCGTCGGCGAGCACCATAAGGCCGATGTCCGGATCGGTGCCGATCGCATCTTCATTGTGATCACGGACACGACCCGTATCCGTAATCTCGGTGAAGTCAATTTTTCCGCGCAGGCTTTTCAATATCGCACTCGTCTTCTTGTCTGCGCGCTACGAATATCTGGCGCAATTACGGAGTGCAATCGCCATTTCAGCGCCGCACGAAAACCGATCCTGGGGTTTTTTGGCCAGGGCCTTGGCCAAAACAGCGTCCACAGTGGGCGGTATGCCTGCGCGCCTCTGCGAGAGCGGTGCAGGATCCTCTGTCGTGATTTTGGTCATCAATACTGCAATATTCGTCGCCTGAAATGGCACTTCTCCCGCCAAAAGCTCGTATAGAGTAACACCAAGCGAAAACAAGTCCGAATGCCCGTGCAGTTCCTCCGCGCTGAGCTGCTCGGGCGACATGTACATCGGTGTGCCGAGTACGATGCCGGTCTTCGTCTGGTTATTATCGGTCATGCGGGCGACGCCGAAATCGGTAATCTTCAGTGATCCTTCTTTCGGGTTGTACAGCAGATTGGCGGGCTTGATATCCCGGTGAATAACGCCTTGATTGTGCGCATAATCCAGCGCTTCGGCTGTCGCGGCACAGAGCTCCAGGGCGCGTTTGGGCGCGAGTAAGCGCTTCGGGTCCGTGAATTGCTTAAGGGGGATGCCAGGCACGTATTCCATCGCAATGTAGGCGAGCCCCTTGTCCTCGCCGGCATCAAATACCGTGATGATATTCGGGTGGGTCAATCGTCCGGCGGATTCGGCTTCGCGATAGAAGCGCAACCGTGCTTCCTTGAGTTCCTCGTCTTCGAATTCCTCGGCGATCGGGATCGCTTTGAGCGCGATCGGCCGGTTGATTCGAGGATCCTTCGCCAGGTACACAGCACCCATTGCGCCACGACCAATGCGGCGCTCGATAACATAGCGGCCAAGGCGCTGCGGCACGCCATCCAGTTTCTGGCTGGCGCGGCCAGATTTTGGTGTACCGTGCGTACGCTTCATCCACTCGAGCACTGCCTCGGCCCGTTCCGGTTTGGCTTGCTCTTCGAAGGCGAGCGACAACTTGTACATGACCGTGGCGACGGTCTCCGTGGGCGGGCAGCGTCGGAACTCGGCGAAAGCCGGTTCCAGTCGGCCCGCAGCAAGGAAATCGGAACCTTTCTTGAATGCGTCTACAACCTCCTTCTTGGCATCACCGACCAGCCAAATACTGAGGATGGCGACCCCGGAAAATATGAGTATCGGTCGGCCGAGGTCCATGCGGACATGCAGCACGTACAACATGAGGGCCTCGAATAACAGCAACATGACGACCGAAGACCCGGCGAGCACTGCGATGTCCTTGCGTGAGCGGTCGGGCATAAACAGTACGGCAACGATTGCGAGCAGTACCGGCGCGAGCCACTCGAACGCCGACACCCATGCTGGCGAGATGATCGTGCGATCCTGCTCGACGTCGGCCAGCAGCGCAGCAACCAGTTCCGATACGGTGACGAATTGCCTGGATGGCAGCAGGGCGGCAGCGCCGACGAGAGCAGGTGACGAATCGACAAATACGGTCGCATCGACAAGTGTGTTGCGATCGAATTCGTCGCTCAGGATTTCGTCAGGCTCGAGCCGGCGCAATTCCTCGTAACGCGACGTGTAGATAGCGTCTTCGGCACTCGACATACGATGACTTATGGATGCATCGGCATTGTCGAACGCAATCGCCAGTGGCAGAGATGGGGACATGATCCCGTCGTTGAGTTGCCACAGGTTGGCACGGCGCAATACGCCATCACTGTCGGCCTTGAGCTGTATAAACCCGTTGCGGTTGGCGAGATCGGCAAGAGGATGCCGGGTGGGCACATAAACGGGCGGGCCGGTACTCAGTGCGGCTGCCCAACCCGGCAGATCGCCGTTTCCGGGAACATCCGGCGGTTCCGGTAGAACTATGCGCAGTACCCCGCTCTGCTTGAGTATCGCAATGATTTGTTCGTATCGCTCAAGCATCTGGTCGGCGCCGGCCGCGGACGGATCGAGGCTGATAATCAGAGCGTTATCGAGCGGCTTGGTACGCGAGTGCGTTGCCAGCAGGTCGAATAGCACCCGATCAGCCGCGACGAACCACTGCGCCAAAGGCCCGTAGGTGAGCAGCAGCAAGACGCTGGCAAAACTCAGTGCGATCAATCGGTTACGCTTGGTGTTCTTGCCTGGTTTCAACGCGATCAAATCCCTGTATCCAGGGCGAAAGTATAGAAAAAGGCAAGCGTTCTTAATGAGATAGGGTCGACATTTTTATGTAATAAGCGCGCTGGAAGCGGTGCTATCATTGACCTGCCAATTCGGGCGCAGGATGACGCGAATCAATATTGCGCAGCCCACGAAGACCCGCCATTTTTCATTAACAGCATATAAAACAGTAACTTAAGGATGGCTAAAGCAAAGTCGGCGTACGTCTGTAGCGATTGCGGTGCCCACAGCGTCAAATGGGCGGGACAGTGCCCCGATTGTGCGGCCTGGAACACGCTGGCTAAGACTATAATCTCGCCATCCCGGCCTGTCCGCCAGAGTGCGGCCTCACCGGCAACTCTCGGCTCGCTGCCTGACGATCTTGCGCATCGCGCGCCGACCGCATTCACCGAATTTGATCGGGTTCTCGGTGGCGGGCTGATGCCCGGCGCCGTTGTGTTGCTTGGCGGGGACCCCGGCGTCGGCAAGTCAACGCTGCTGCAGCAGGTGTCCTCCAATTTGGCCCGGGACCTGTCGGTCTTCTATGCGACAGGCGAGGAGTCGTTGCGCCAGATCGGACAACGCGCACATCGCCTCGGCCTCGCCGATTCCGACATTCAGTTAATCGCAGATACGTCGATCGAGAATGTGCTCGAACAGGCCGGGACGTCCGGGTCGCAAGTCCTGGTGATCGACTCGATACAAACGATGGTGAGTAGCGAATTGCCGTCTGCGCCCGGGTCGGTCGTACAACTCCGTGAATGCGTCGGCCGAATCGTTCAGTTTGCCAAGCAAAAAGAAGTAGCCGTGTTCATCATCGGTCATGTGACGAAGGAGGGTTCTATCGCCGGGCCGCGGGTTGTCGAACATATGGTGGATACAGTGCTTTACTTCGAGAACGACCCGGCGAGCCGCTATACGCTGATTCGCTCAGTCAAAAATCGCTTCGGCGCGAGCGGCGAAATGGGCGTATTCGCCATGACAGAGTCCGGGTTTCGGCAGGTCAGTAATCCATCAGCAATTTTCCTGTCTCGTGAAAGCATCACGGAGCCCGGTAGCATCGTTTCGGTCACCTGGGAGGGCAGCCGCCCATTGCTGGTTGAGATTCAGGCGCTCGTTGCCGATGGCAACAGTTCCTATCCGCGACGTCTGGCGACTGGAATTGATCAGAACCGCCTGGCTATGTTGCTCGCGGTATTGCAACGACACGGCGGAATTGCGATCGGTGTCGAGGACATCTTCGTCAACGTGGTCGGCGGTCTGCGCATCTCCGAAACGGCCGTCGATCTGCCGGCGTTGATGGCGATCGCGTCCAGTTTTTATGACCGGGCCTGCCCGGCACGGTGCGTCAGTTTCGGTGAGATCGGTCTCGCCGGTGAGATTCGTCCGGTCAGGTTCGGCGCCGAACGCATTGCGGCTGCTGCACAACAGGGGTTTGAGCAGGCATTCGTGCCAGAAGCGAACGTGCCGAAAAAGACTCCGGCCGGCATCAAAGTTACTGCAGTGAGACGCGTCGCCGAGGTGCTTGAGCGGGCGTTTTAGCTGACCTGTCGTGACTCTTCAATCCGCGGACCCACTCGGACTCTGCGAATGCGCGTGTCATCAGTTTCAACGATTTCAATTGGATAGCCGTTTATCTTCAGACAGGTAGTCGGATCCGGGATGGTTTCGAGCATTTCGAGTATCAGGCCGTTGATCGTCTTGGGTCCGTCCGTCGGTAAGTGCCAGTCCTGCGTTCGATTCAACTCGCGGATGTTGGCGGTGCCGTCGACGAGGTACGTATCATTGCTCTCGCGAACCACGTCCTCCACGAGGTCGGCCGGGTCGGTCGTGAATTCACCCACTATTTCCTCGAGGATGTCCTCGAGCGTCACGATGCCCTGTATGTCGCCATACTCATCGACGACTAACGCTATGCGTTGCCGACGGCGCTGAAATTGTACGAGTTGCGTGCTCAACGGTGTGCCTTCGGGAACGAAATACGGATCATCAAGGAGCTTGACCAGGGCATCCGCATCGAATGATTGCTGCGCCAGGTTGGCAAGGCGCCGCAAGTTTAAAACGCCGACGACGTTATCGATGTTGTCCCTATACACTGGCAGCCGCGAGTGCTCGCTTTCACTGAGTAACTTCTCAATTTTGATCTGGTCGTCATCAAGATCAATGCCGATGATCTCATTATGCGGAACCATGACGTCATCGACTGTAACTTTTTCCAGATCGAGAATACTGATGAGCATTTGCCGGTAGCGATTTGAGATACGACCGCCGGCCTCGTGTACGATCGTGCGCAGTTCGTCGCGGGTCAGCGAATCCAGCGGCATTTCGCTGCTACGGACTCCGAGTAGCCACAGAACGCCATTCGAGGCGACGTTAATCAGCCAGACGACCGGATAGGTGATCTTCAGCAACGGGTAGTAAATGAGCGCGGCCGGGAACGCGATGCGTTGCGGGTGCAGCGCGGCCAGCGTTTTTGGTGCGGCCTCGGAGAAAATGAGTACTACGAGCGTCAGTAACAGCGTGCCCAACGCGACTGCGGGTTGGCCACCGATCTTGAGTGCAATGATCGCGACGAGCGATGCAGCGGAGAAATTGACGAGGTTATTGCCGAGGAGTATTAACCCGATCAGTCTATCGGGACGTTTCAGCAGTCGCTCGGCGAGTTTTGCGCCGCGATGCCCACTGCGCGCTTTGTGTCGCAGCTGGTAGCGGTTCAGGCTCATCAGTGCCGTTTCCGAGCCCGAGAAAAACGCGGACAGCAGCAGTAGAGCGACGAGCAGTCCAGTCAGGCTTGCTAGGGATATGTCACCGCCCAAAGGGAGGGCACCTCCATAATTACCACGACTTACTCAGTTCATCAGTACGGATACAGACTGTCAAGAAAACACGTCCCAGCTTTCGAGCATGGGTCTTAGCTCCAGCTGCGATTCAGTATTTCCTCGAGCACAAAGCGACTGCCGAAATAGGCGAGGCACAGTATCGCAAAGCCCCACAGGTACAGGTATACGGCGCGTTTGCCACGCCAGCCGGCGAAGATCCTGCCGCCTAAGAGCACGGCAAATAGCACCAGTGCCAGCAGCGACAGGACTGTTTTGTGGAGCAAGTGTTGCGCGAACAGATCTTCGACAAAAGCGAACCCCGAGACGACGGCGAGCAATAGTGCAGCAAATCCGACGGCTGTGACGCCAAATAACATTTTTTCGGTGGTCTCGAGCGGCGCAAACAACATATTGCCTGAGGCGAACTTGCCGGCGCGCAAACGGTGATCCTGAAGGAGTGCAAATATCGCAACAATCACGCCGGCTGTCAGCAAGCCATAGGCAAACATGGATATCAGAATATGCGCGCGAATCTGCCAGGCCAGGGTCAGACCGTTAACGGCCCCGGTCTCGACACCTAACGGCACCGATGCAAACGCTGCCAGTGTCAACAAGCCGGCTGTCATGCCGCGCAGCGTAGGTTCGATTGCGGCCAGCAAACCGATCAGTGCAAGTTGCAATCCGATCAGAGACACGGCGTTCGAAATCGACAGATTTAGGGAATCGGCTTGGCCGATGATGGCGTGTAACGCGTGCGCATGCAGGCCGATACCGGTAGCGACGAGCGCCAGCGCTGCGGTCAGGAAAAGTCGCGAATGAGCGCCATAGTTTGGTAGCCGGCTTATGGCAAAAGCCATAGCTGCCAACAGGTACAGGAAAAGAATTGTGATTTGAGACACAGAAACTTGCCGGTGCATAACCTAACGTTTCGCCGAAGGAATCATCCCACATGGCGAAGTTCATTAGAACCCCAACACTATGCGCATACGAATACTGGGTTGCAGTGGCGGCATTGGCGCCGGGTCGCGTACCTCGGCAATGCTTATCGACGACGATGTTCTGATCGATGCGGGGACAGGTATAGGTGATCTCGCGCTTGACGACCTGGACTCGATTCGCCACGTGTTCCTGACGCATGCACATCTTGACCACATTGCCGGATTGCCAATGCTTGTTGATCGCGTTTTTGATGAGCACTTCACCGAACCGTTGACAGTTTATGCGCGTGAGGAAACGCTGCAGGCAGTAAGAGATCACTTGTTTAATGGCGTGATATGGCCTGACTTTTCGGATCTGCCGACCCGGGAGAATCCAATGTTGCGCTACCGTGTTTGCAGTCCGGGCGATACGGTTTCCATCAGGGGCCGGGATTTTTATGCAGTCGATGTCATGCATAGCGTACCTTCTCTCGGTTACACCGTGCAGAACTCAGGTGGTGCGTTCGCAGTGAGCGGCGACACCAAGACCAATGAGACACTCTGGCCGGTGCTAAATGCCTGTAATGACTTGCGCGTGCTGGTCATCGAAGTGTCATTCCCCGATGAGATGGAACAGCTGGCAACGAAATCGGGGCATTACTGCCCGCGTACTCTGACGCGCGACCTGGAACGGCTGGAGCACAGCCCCGAGATCTGGTTGACAGGCATGAAGCCCGGTGAAGAGGACACGATTCTCGAGCAGGTTATTCGGGCCGCGCCGCACAAGAATATTCATATGTTATCGCGCGGCACCGTTCTGACGGTGTAATTGCACGAGTCGCGGGCACGGTCCCGCCTGCGTCTCTTCGGTCTTGCTCTGTGGGAGGCCGCCATGCGGGCGACATCTGAATATTCTACAATCCGCCAATGTTCGAGAATCTGACAGGTCGGCTGAGCGAGACGGCGCGCAGCCTGGCAGGCCGCGGTCGAATCACCGACAGCAATATCAAAGACACTTTGCGGCAGGTGCGCCTCGCGCTGCTTGAGGCCGATGTAGCGCTGCCGGTCGTCAAGGGATTCATCGAGCGGGTACGCGAGAGAGCTGTCGGCGAGGAGGTCGGCAAGAGTCTGACGCCAGGTCAGGCACTGATCAAGATCATTCATGCTGAACTCGTCGGCTTGCTTGGCGATGAGTACGCACCACTCAACTTCAAGGCCCGTCCCCCGGTCGTCATGCTCCTCGCCGGGCTGCAGGGTGCGGGAAAGACTACAACCTCAGCCAAACTGGCGAAACGACTCATCGACAAGGACAAGAAACGCGTCATGCTCGTCAGTGTCGACGTGCACCGGCCGGCGGCAATCCTGCAGTTGCAAACGCTGGCGGCCGAAATCGGCGCATTGCACTGTCCGAGCAGCAGTAATGACAAGCCAGTCGCAATCGTTGATCGGGCGCTCGACGAGGCACGGCGGTCGCACGCCGATATTCTGATAATCGACACGGCGGGACGATTGCATATCGACGACGAGATGATGCAGGAAGTCATTCAGGTCAGTGCACGGGCGGAGGCGAGAGAAACCTTGTTTGTCGTCGACAGTATGGCCGGCCAGGACGCGATCAATGCGGCGCAGGCGTTTAACCGCAGCCTGCCGTTGACCGGCATTGTACTGACGAAGGCCGACGGCGATGCGAGGGGTGGTGTCGCGCTATCGGTTCGCGAGATAACGGGCAAGCCGATTCGCTTTTTGGGCATGGGCGAAAAGATCGATGCGCTTGAAGCATTTCACCCGGAGCGTATGGCCTCGCGAATACTCGGCATGGGTGATGTGTTGTCGCTCGTAGAAGAGATTGAGGACAAGGTTAATAAGGACAGCGCCGAGAAACTCGCGAAGAAGATCAAAAAGGGGCGCGGATTCGATCTGTCGGATCTCCGGGACCAGCTCGAACAGATGATGAACATGGGCGGGCTCGGCGCCATGCTCGAAAAGTTGCCGGTGCCGGGCAACATCAATCCGGCAGCGCTAAAGGATAAGGCCAACGAGCAATCACTCAAGCGTCAGGTCGCGATCATTAATTCCATGACGCCGGGCGAGCGACGCTTTCCGAAAACGATCAATGGCTCGCGCAAGAAGCGTATTGCCGCGGGTTCGGGGCAGCAGGTCCAGGATGTGAACCGGCTGCTCAAACAGTTCATGCAGATGGAACGAATGATGAAAAAGATGTCGCGTGGCGGTATGAAGAACATGCTGCGGGGCATGCCGGCGGGCGGGATGCCGCCCGGAATGCGCTAAGCCACGGCACTGCCGCAGGGGGCACCGCTAAACCCCCGAAATTGTTGAAAATATTCGGGCTGAAAACGCTTCACATTTAATTTGAAGTCGGTACAATGCGCGCTACTCGGGGCAGCTCCGGGTTCAGGCAGTCCGCCTGGCATGGAATTTAGCGGGAATGTAATGGTTAGTATTCGTCTTTCGCGCGCTGGCGCGAAGAAACGTCCTTTTTATCACCTGGTGGTCACCGATAGCCGCAATCGTCGGGACGGCCGGTACATTGAGCGTGTGGGTTTCTTCAACCCGGTTGGCAAAGAGCATGAGGAGAATCTGCGTATCGACCTTGAACGGGTCGATTTCTGGATTGGCCAGGGTGCCAGGCCGTCGGATCGGGTTACCTCGTTGTTGAAGGCGCACCGCAAGGCTCAGGCGAGCAATTAAGACAGGCGCTTTAGCACAGCCTGTAGTTTTGGGCCGCGTTGTCGGCCTGTTCGGGGTCAAGGGCTGGGTGAAGGTATTCTCGTACACACAGCCACGCCAGGCGATCCTCGATTACGATCGCTGGTTTCTTGAGCGAGACGGTGCATGGCAGGCCGCTGCAATTGCCGAAGGCCAAGGCCATGGCAAATCCGTCATCGTCCGTTTTGAGGGTTATGCTGATCGTGACGCGGCTGCTACCTTGATCGGCTGTGATGTAGCTGTCGAGCGTGATGATCTGCCGAGTATCGAGGACGGCCATTATTACTGGTCGGATCTCGAGGGCCTGCGGGTCGTGCATCGTGACGGCACGGAACTCGGACGTGTTGCCTATCTGTTGGAAACCGGCGCCAACGATGTGTTGGTCACGGAAGGAGAGCGCGAACGGTTGATCCCGTTCGTCGCCGAGAAAGTCATTCTCGACGTGGATTTCGCCAGGGGTGTAATCACCGTCGACTGGGAATGGGACTGACCGCATGCAGATTGCCGTCGTCAGTCTCTTCCCGGACATGGTCGGACAGGTTGCCGAATACGGGGTTGTCGGCCGGGCGCAGGAACGCGAGCTGTTGTCGCTCTATTGCGAGAATCCGCGAGACTACGCAGACAATACGCACCGCACGGTCGATGACCGGCCCTACGGCGGCGGGCCAGGCATGGTGCTGAAGTTTGAGCCTGCCGCCAGAGCCATTCGGGCTGCGCAGGAAAAACTGCCGTGCGGTAGTCCGGTCGTTTGCCTGTCACCACAGGGCAGAGTATTTGACCAGGCGGCAGCAAAGGAGTTTGCCGTATTACCGGGGCTGATCCTGCTGGCCGGGCGGTACGAAGGTATCGACGAGCGGCTGATCGCCAACCTCGTGGACGACGAATTGTCGCTCGGCGATTTTGTCTTGTCGGGAGGCGAAATTGCTGCGATGGCGGTGATCGACGCAGTTGCGCGACTATTGCCCGGTGTGCTCGGCGACGAGGACTCGGCGGCGCAGGACTCGTTCATGGAGGGTTTGCTGGACCACCCTCATTACACGCGCCCGGAATCGGTCGAAGGGCAGCGGGTACCGGCGGTGCTGTTGTCGGGCGATCATGCGCGGATTGCGCGTTGGCGTCTGAAACAGGCATTGGGACGGACGTTTTTGCGGCGACCCGACCTGGTGCGACAGCTGGATTTGAGCAAAGAGCAGCAGATGTTGCTGGATGAATTTTTGAAAGAGCACGGACAGGTGTAGAATCCCGTCCCGCACGACGAGAATCGGCATCGGGCCGATAGGCAGAGAGACATGAGCAAAGTAATCGAAGCGATCGAACAGGAACAGATGAATAAGGAGATCCCCGCATTCTCGCCGGGCGATACTGTCGTCGTTCAGGTGAAGGTTAAAGAGGGCGATCGAGAGCGCCTGCAGGCATTTGAGGGCGTCGTGATCGGAATACGCAATCGGGGCCTCAACTCCTCATTCACCGTGCGCAAGATTTCACATGGCGAAGGCGTCGAGCGTGTCTTCCAGACCTATAGCCCGGCCGTCGACTCGGTCAAGGTCAAGCGGCGGGGCGACGTGCGCCGTGCGAAGCTCTACTATCTTCGAGGTCGTACCGGTAAGGCCTCGAGAATTAAGGAAAAAATCTAGTTTGCTTCGCGTGCTGCAGAGACCAATAGCGGCCGATCGCGCAGATTGTCAGAATGCCGCAGGAGTCCACATAAGGCGGGCTTGCCGAGGAATCTTTCGCCGTCGCATGGCTCAAAGACTCATAAGCTTGGGCGCGTGACAGGACATCAGGCAATAATCAGCCAATAATCACGACAGCGACTGTGCCCGGGATGTAGATTCTCTGTGCATCGGGCAGGAGAAGCGTATGAAAAGGTCGGGGATTCTGTTGCTGGTGGTGATCAGCCTGCTGACGAGCGGCTGCGGGGCCATCGTATCGCGGGCGGCCAACAATTTCGGTGACAGGCTCTCGAGCGCGATCCTGAATCAGGATGACCCGGAGCTTGTACGTGCCGGCATGCCATCCTATATCCTGCTGCTAGACAGCTTCCTCCAGGGCGAAGAGAACAATCCGGCCATGCTGTCGGCTGCGGCATCGATGTACGCATCGTATGGCGCCGTGTTTGCTGATGATGAAGCGCGTGCGATGCGATTGACGAGCCGAGCGCGTCAATACGGCCTCGACGCGATGTGCATTGTCTACGTTGATGCCTGCGGCTGGCGAGAGATGCCCTACGACGAATTCGTGGTCAGTCTGGCAGGAGTCACGCAAAAACACGCCGATTTACTCTACAGCTATGGTTTCGCAACGCTGGCCTACCTGCGTGCGCACAGCTCCGACTGGAATACGCTGGCTGAATTGCCGCAGGCGGAAGCGTTGCTCAATCACTACCTCGAGATCAGCGGTGACGCGGCGAATCCTGCCGCCTATGCCTATTTGGGGATCATTCTGACGTTGCGCCCGCCGGCGCTCGGCGGCAAGCCGGAGGAGGCACGCGTACACTTTGAAAAGGCGATTGCGCTGTCCAACGGCAAGGACCTGGGTGTCAAGGTCGAGTATGCGAAAGGCTATGCCAAACTGCTCTATGAGCGGGAACTTCATGATCAGCTGGTGCAGGACGTACTGAACGGCGACCCGCACGCCGATGGCTATACATTGATGAACGTGCTTGCGCAGGAGGAGGCGCTGCGCCTGCAGGCGGAGGCGAACGACTATTTTTGATCTGCGCCTGGGACAGACGCCGAATTGCCCGACAAGGATATGACCATGATTAAGAAACTGATTCTGCTGTCGTTGACGCTGCTGATAGGCGCAGCGGCAAGCGCTCAGACCCTGAAGATCGCAACAATTGCGCCTGAGGCATCAGATTGGATGAAAGGCATGCGTTCCGGTGCCAGGGAAATTAGTGAGCGGACAGAGGGCCGCGTCACGATCAAGTTATATGGCGGTGGCGTGCAGGGCTCAGACAGCCAGGTCCTGCGAAAAATCCGCATCGGTCAGTTGCAGGGCGGGGCATTTACACCGGCCGTCCTCACGGATACGTACAAAGACATTATGCTTTACAACCTGCCATTGGTCTTTGACGATCAGGAGGAGGTCGATTACATACGTGAGCGGTTCGACCAGCGCCTGATCAAGGGGCTCGACGATGCGGGTTTCGTGAGCTTCGGCTTTGCGGCCACCGGGTTTTCCGTAATCCTGTCGAATGATCCGGTCGACAGCGTCGACGATCTGAAGAACAAGAAGGTCTGGGTGCCGCAGGGGGATCCCGTCAGTGAGGCGGCGCTCAAGGCGCTGGGCCTCAATCCCACGCCGCTCCCGTTATCCGACGTATTCACCGGGCTGCAAACAAGATTGATCGAGATTGTTCCGGGATCACCCATCGGGGCGCTTGTCCTGCAGTGGCACACCAAGGTCGACTATATGACCGATCTGCCATTGCTCTACACAGCGGCTCTGACGGCCATCGACAAACGTGCATTCAATAGGCTCAGGCCCGGGGATCAGACGGTCGTCACGGAGGTCATGACGCGCCTTTACAAGCAGTATGACGAAAAGAGCGCCATCGATGATATAGAAGCCAAGCAGGCGCTGTTGAAATCCGGCGTCAAGCGCGTTGTGCCTGACCCGGAGGAAGCCGCTGAAATCCGCAGAATAGTGCTCGCGTCCAATCACAGACTCGCAGAGCAAGGCGTATTTTCGCTGGACCTGTACGAGGAAATGCTGGGCCATATCGCTGACTATCGGCGCCTGCGCGCCAGTCTCGATGTCAATGCCGGGGAGGCCGTTAGCACGCATGCAACCGGAAACGATTGCGAAGGAAAGGAAGCTACCGCTGAAAGGCTCGACACGACCGAAACGCTTGCTGAGAAAGCTGCTGGCGACGAAGCGGACGCCCGGGGAACACGGACCGAACAGGCCGTAGCCAGTGTAGTCTGTGCGAATGCTGATCAACAGGACTTAGAGGAACAGCCAACGACAACAGCTTCTGGCGGGGACTAGTGGCTCAACCCGTCTTCGCATGGACTGCGCGGCTCGATCGAGTCGGCCGGCTGCTCGAGAATACCGCGCTTGTCGGTCTGCTTAGTATGATGATGCTGCTCGGGGTCGGCCAGATCGCGTTGCGCGAGATATTTGACTCGAGCATTACCTGGGCCGACGAATTCAGCCGGCTGACGGTCTTGTGGTTGGCGATGATTGCTGCGATCGCCGCCGCCCGCGAAAACCGCCACATTCGAATCGACGCGTTATCTCACTTGTTACCGGATTCGGTCATACGATTCACCCGAGTCCTCGTTGATTTGTTTGCCGCTGTTGTTTGCGGAGTACTCGCCTGGCATGCGTATCGTTACCTGGTGCAGATCGATTTCGAGTTCAAGGAAAAAGTGCTGGGTGACATGCCGGCGTGGGTCGCTCATTCAATCGTGCCATTTGCGTTTGCGATAACGGGTTATCGTTTTGTCGTCGGCGCAGTCAAACGGGCGCTCGGAATCGACCTGAATATCGACGAAGGCAGAGTCCTGTGATCATTCTCAGCATACTGCTGGCATTGCTCGCAATCCTCGGTGCGCCGCTGTTCGCGGTCATCGCCACGAGCGCCATGTTCGGTTTCGCTCGGGATGAAACCGACCTCATGGTCATGGCGATCGAGATTCTCGGACTGGCGGAGCTGCCATTTCTGACCGCAATTCCCTTGTTTACTTTCGCCGGCTACGTGCTTAGCGAGAGCAATGCACCCAAACGACTTGTCAGGATGACTGGTGCCATGCTCGGTTGGATGCCGGCGGGCCTGGCTGTCATAGCCTTGGCCACCTGCGCCTTTTTTACCGCGTTTACGGGCGCGTCCGGCGTCACGATTATCGCGCTCGGCGCCTTGTTATATCCTGCGCTGCAACAGGACGGTTATCCCGACAAATTCAATCTCGGTCTCATCACGGCGTCTGGCAGTTTGGGGCTGTTGTTCGCCCCTTCCTTGCCATTGATCCTTTATGGCGTCGTATCCGAAGTCTCGATCGACAGCTTGTTTCTCGCCGGTATTCTGCCGGGCATCCTCATGATCGTCATGCTCTCGGGCTACAGCATGTGGATCAATCGCAGCAACACGACGATGATCAAGAAATTTTCGGGTCGGGAACTGGCGGCCGCGGTTCGCGAGGCCATGTGGGAAATCCCGCTGCCTTTCGTTGTGCTCGGCGGTATTTACTCGGGTTACTTTGCTGTGTCCGAGGCAGCTGCAATAACCGCGTTGTATGTGTTCATCGTTGAGGTTGTTATTCTTCGAGAGATCAGATTTTCGGATATGCCGCGGATCATTCGCTCGTCAATGGTGTTGGTAGGCGGCATCCTGATTATTCTCAGCGTGTCCCTGGCCTCGACCAACTATATGATCAATGCCGGCATCCCGCAGATGCTGCTCGAATGGGTATCGAATCTCGTCACGAGCCAGACGTCATTCCTGTTTCTTTTGCTTGGGTTCCTGCTCGTGCTCGGCGCAATCCTCGACATCTTCTCGGCAATCGTGCTCGTTGTGCCATTAATCCTGCCGATTGCGGCTGGGTACGACGTACACCCCGTGCACCTGGGCATTGTATTTCTGGCGGCCATGGAACTCGGCTATCTGACGCCGCCTGTCGGTCTGAATCTGTTTATTTCAAGCTACAGGTTCGAGAAGCCGATCCTGCATGTGTATTCCGCGACCTTTCCGTTCTTGATGATCCTGCTGCTATCGGTCATCGTCATCGCCTTCTGGGCGGACCTGTCGCTGTGGTTGGTGCCCGACTCGTGATGAACTTTGTCCAGCAATTCCTGGTCGAGATAAACTAGGCGGCGAGGAGTACGAGCGTAGTGAACAACAGAAATTTGATTGTGAGATTCTTTTCTGCACTGTGGGCCGGTGCCGATGGCGTGCGCAAGATTCTGCATCTCGTGCTATTGCTGTTCATCTTCCTGCTGTTTTTCGGCGCCTTGTCGGGACCAGCTCCCACGCTGCCGAAGAATGCGGCGCTGTACATTCAGCCGTACGGTACGCTGGTCGAACAGCTGGAAGGCGATCCCTATGATCGCGCAATCGCCGATTTACTCGACGACGGGCGCCCGCAGACATTGGTTCATGACATAGTCGATGCGCTCGGTTACGCTAAAGATGACGATCGCATCGAAGTTGTTTATCTCGAGCTCAGCAATATGTTGGGTTCGGGGCTGAGTAAACTGCAGCGCGTTGCCGCCGCGATCGACGATTTCAAGACGTCCGGCAAGCCCGTAATTGCGAGTGCTGACTTCATGGGCCAACCCGCCTATTACTTAGCGGCTCATGCGGACGAGGTTTATCTGCACCCGCAGGGCGCGGTGATGCTGCGCGGCTATGGTCGCTTCCGGACTTTCTACAAGGACGCTATCGATGCGTTGCGCATCGACTGGAATGTGTTTCGCGTGGGTACGCACAAGTCTTTTGTCGAACCGTTTACGCGCATGAATATGTCGGACGAAGACCGCGAGTCGACGATTCGGGTGATTGATCAGTTCTGGACACTTTATCAAGGGGACGTTGCCGACGCTCGAACCCTCGAGAATGTTGCGATCGACGATTTTACGCGAAATCTCGTCGATCACGTGCAGTCGGCCGAAGGCGACCTGGCGATTGCTGCCAGAGATTTTGGCCTCGTCGATGAATTGTTGACGCGTAATGAAGTGCGGGAACGGATGATCGCTTATGTTGGCGAGGACGAAGAAGATCCCGACATGTTCAATTCCATCGACATGGGCAGATACTTGCGGCAAATGCGAATGCTGTCAGGCGAAGGTGTGGAGAGTAAAAACGTGGCGATCATTGTCGCGGCCGGCGATATTTTCTTTGGCACGCGGGCGCCCGGCAATATTGGCGCCGATTCAACCGCCGAGTTGCTGCGGCGGGCAGGCAATGACGAGTCGGTGCTGGCGGTGGTGCTGCGCATTGACAGCCCGGGCGGCAGCGTCTTCGCGGCAGAGGTGATCGCCGATGAGATTGAGGCGTTGCGACAGTCAGGTAAGCCCGTAGTTGCCTCGATGAGCAGCGTCGCTGCATCAGGAGGATATGCGATCGCGATGAATGCCGACAGGATATTCGCAAGCCCGGTAACGCTGACCGGGTCCATCGGCGTGTTCGGCATGTTCCCGACCTACCAGCGTACGATGGACGTCGTGGGCATCGCCAACGATGGCGTCGGATCGACGCCGTGGTCAGGTCAGTTTAGGCCGGATCGGGAAATGTCGGCCGAGACGAAACAGCTGTTGCAGCTCCTGGTCGAGGACACCTACGACGATTTCATCTCCGATGTCGCTATGAGACGTGGCCTGGAGAAGAGCGAAGTGGATCAGATCGGACAAGGTCAGGTCTGGACAGGCGCCGATGCCCTTGCCAATGGCCTCGTCGATGAACTGGGTACATTCGACGATGCCGTTACCGCGGCTGCGGCGTTGGCGGGCCTGGAAGAGGGCGCATACGGCATCAAGCTGATCGAGGCTGAATTGTCGGCGACAGAGCAGCTCATCGTTGATCTTGTCGGTGTCATCACACGCTCCGGATTTGACCTGTCCGGTTGGCTGCGACAACCCACCGCTCTCGAAGGCATCGCGCGGCGCATCGTTGAAAAAGCAGACGCCTACCTGCGTTTCAATGATCCCAACGGTGTCTACTCACATTGTCTTTGCGATTTCCAGTAGCAAGCCACGGCGGCGCAATTGCCAGCAAGAGGCGGCCATGTGCTCGACAGTCGCCGGCATGGCCGCCGCTCACGAAATACTAATTCCAGTGCAGGATGACCTTGCCGGACTGACCCGATTCCATGAGTTCGAACGCTGGCTGAAATTCGTCGATATCGAAATGATGTGTGATGACCGGCTCGATGTTGAGACCGCTTTGCAACATGCTCGCCATTTTGTACCAGGTTTCGAACATCTCGCGGCCATAGATTCCTTTGAGAATAAGTCCTTTGAAAATAACCTGGGTCCAGTCGATACTCATCTCGTCAGGTGGAATTCCGAGGATGGCAACTTTGCCGCCGTGATGCATTGTACGCAGCATGTCCCGGAACGCATCCGCGTTTCCGGACATCTCCATGCCAACGTCGAAGCCTTCTTCCATGCCAAGCTCATCCATCGTTGCGTCAATTGACTCCCGAGTGACATTCAGCGCCCTGGAGGCTCCCAACTCCTTTGCCAGGCCCAGCCTGAAATCATTGATGTCGGTCACGACGATGTGACGTGCACCCGCGTAACGGGCAATCGCGGTTGCCATGACACCGATCGGGCCGGCGCCCGTGATCAACACGTCCTCGCCGACAAGATCAAAAGACAGTGCGGTATGAGTCGCGTTACCGAGGGGGTCGAGTATCGAGGCCAGATCGTCGCTGAGCGTGTGCGGCAGTTTGAAAACATTGAAAGCTGGCACCGCGATGAATTCCGCAAATGCGCCGGGGCGACTGACACCGACGCCCTTTGAATTCATACACAGGTGGCGGCGGCCGGCGCGGCAATTGCGACACACGCCGCAGGTAATGTGTCCTTCGGCGGATACCCGGTCACCGATGCGGTAACCTGTGACCTCGCTGCCACATGCGACGATTTCGCCGCTGAACTCGTGGCCAATCGCGAGTGGAACTTCGATCGCGCTCTTCGCCCAGTCGTCCCATTGGTAAATATGAATGTCCGTGCCGCAGATGGCCGAGCGATTGACCTTGATAAGCACATCATTGTGGCCGACATGCGGTGTATCGATGTCCTGCATCCAGATGCCACGCTCCGGCTTCGCTTTGACTAACGCCTTCATCAACTAATGACCCCGAGCTCGCGACCGACGTCCGTGAAGGCCGCAACGGCAGCGTCGAGTTGCTCTCGCGTGTGCCCGGCCGACATCTGGGTACGAATACGCGCCTGACCCTTTGGCACGACGGGGAAAGAGAAGCCGATTACGTAGATGCCGCGCTCGAGCAGCTTGTCCGCCATCGTTGCTGCGAGCTTGGCATCACCCAGCATCACCGGGATGATCGGGTGCTCACCCGGTTTCAGATCGAATCCGCGTTGCTGCATTTCATTACGGAAGTAGGCGGCATTAGTATGCAGCGAATCCCGCAACGAGCTGTCGCGCTCAAGCAAGTCCAGTACCGCAATCGACGCCGCGACGATGACCGGTGCGACCGTATTAGAGAACAGGTAGGGTCGGGATCGCTGCCGAAGCCACGCGACAATTTCTTTACGGCCCGATGTGAACCCGCCGGACGCCCCACCCAATGCCTTGCCGAGCGTTCCCGTGATGATGTCGACGCGTCCGCCGACACCACGATACTCGTGCGTGCCGCGGCCTGTGGCGCCCAGGAAACCGGTTGCATGGCAGTCATCGATCATCGTGAGCGCGTCGTGCTCGTCCGCAAGTTCGCAGATCGCGTTGAGATTGGCGATCGTGCCGTCCATCGAAAATACGCCGTCGGTAACGATCAATCTGACGTTCGCATCGCCGGCTGCGATCAGCCGCTGTTCCAGATCAGCCATATCATTGTGCTGATAGCGGAACCGCTGAGCCTTCGACAGCCGGATGCCATCGATGATGCTTGCGTGGTTCAGTGCATCGCTGATGACGGCATCCTCGGCGCCGAGTATCGTCTCGAAAAGCCCGCCGTTCGCATCGAAACAGGAGGGATAAAGGATCGTGTCTTCGGTGCCGAGGAAATTGCTGATACGTTCCTCGAGTTCCTTGTGCAGTGTCTGGGTACCACAAATGAAACGCACGGATGCCATGCCGTAACCGTACTGATCCAACGCCTTGTGCGCTGCCGCGATGATGTCGGGATGATTGGCGAGCCCCAGGTAATTATTGGCGCACAGGTTGACGACGTGCGCCACTCCACCATTCTTGCGGACGTCGATTGCCGCCTGTTGCGGACCGGCAATCAATCGTTCGGATTTGTACAGACCCTCGATTTTAAGGGCCTCGGTCTGTTCGGCAAGAGACTGAAGGAAGCTGGCTGTCACTGCGCTGTGTCCCTATGTTCAAAGGCACCAAAGTATAGCAAGATGCGACTCCTTGGATTTCGCTAGCTGATGGTTCTGGACAATGCGATTTACTGATCAGGTTGCCGCGACAGCGGGCACGATTCCGTATCTCAACGATCTTTATCTGGCCGATGAATCAAGCCTTGTGCGTGAACTGTGCGCGGCCGCGGACCCGGGCGAATCGGCACGCATGAAGATCCAGGAGACGGCCGCTCAACTGGTACGGGCCGTGCGCAAGAAGAAGGCCAACGAAGGTGGTCTCGATGCGTTTCTGCAGCAGTACGACCTTTCGTCCGAAGAGGGCGTGCTGCTGATGTGTATTGCGGAAGCATTGCTGCGCATACCGGATGCTGACACTGCGGATCGGCTGATCGCTGACAAGATCACCTCGGCGCACTGGAAAGACCATCTCGGTGAGAGCGACTCGCTGTTCGTCAATGCCTCGACCTGGGGCCTGATGCTGACCGGGCAGCTGCTGCAGCTCGATGAGGCGACCAAGGACAATCCCGCGCACTTGCTGGGCAAACTGGTCAACAGGGCCGGGGAGCCTGTCGTCAGGACTGCCATGCGGCAGGCTATGAAGATCATGGGCCATCAGTTCGTGATGGGACGTACGATCGACGAGGCGCTGCAGCGATCGGTTGGGAAAAACAATCGGGCGTATCGCTACTCGTTCGACATGCTCGGTGAAGCCGCACTGACCGCGACTGATGCGCGACGATACTTCGAGGCTTACCACGCGGGCATTCAGCAGATCGGCGCCGGGCCGCAACCCGCCGCCGAGGATATTTTCTCGGCCGTGGGCGTGTCGGTAAAGCTGTCCGCCCTGCATCCGCGCCTGTCGTTTACGCAACAGGATCGAATCCTGACTGAACTCGTGCCAGCCGTGACGGAGCTCGCTGTACACGCGAAAGAATGTGGTATCGGGCTGACGATAGACTCCGAGGAGGCAGATCGCCTCGAGATAACACTCGAGGTTTTTGACCGCGTCTATCGACACTCAGGACTGAACGGCTATGAAGGCCTGGGCCTGGCCGTGCCTACGTATCAGCGCCGCGCCCGCGATGTATTTCGCTACCTGGTGGAGCTGGCGAACGCTGGCGGCCGTCGCATTCCGGTGCGCCTCGTCAAGGGCGCTTACTGGGATGCAGAGATCAAGCATGCGCAGGAGCAGGGCTTGTTCAGCTACCCGGTATTCACGCGCAAGGCACACAGCGATGTTTCGTACCTCGCCTGTGCGCGACAGGCACTGGACGCAGGAGAAGCGCTGTACCTGCAGTTCGCAACACATAATGCACATACGCTGGCGAGCGTCATGCACTTCGCCGGTTCGCGCCGTGACTACGAATTTCAGCGACTGCACGGCATGGGTCAGGAACTCTACGCCGAAGTGATCGACCCGGAAAAGTTCAACCGGCCCTGCCGCGTCTACGCGCCGGTCGGCAGTCACGAGGACTTGTTGCCCTATCTCGTTCGCAGGCTGCTGGAGAACGGTTCGAACACGTCTTTCGTCAATCGTATTGTGGACGAATCGATCGACGTCATGGACATCGTTGCCGACCCGATCCTGGTGACACGCGAGCACGACTACCTGCCACACCCGAAGATCGTTGCCCCGGGTGATTTGTTCCAGCCGGAGCGCAAGAATTCAAAGGGAATAAATCTCGCCGATCACAATGTCACGATGCAGCTGCTGGGCAAGATGCAGGAAGTGCGTGACCGGCACTACGTAGCACATCCGATCATCGGCGGCGAGGCCATGTCGGGTAAAGAAGTAGCCTCGACGAATCCGGCCGACACAGAGCAAGTCGTCGGCATCTGCCGCCACGCGCAGGAAGACCACGTGGACGCGGCGCTCGATCAGGCCGTTAGTGGCCAACCAGCCTGGGACCGGACGCCGGTAGACGAGCGTGCGGCGATTCTCAATGGCGCTGCCGACCTCTTTGAAGAGCACGCGGCCGAGTTGATGGCCCTGTGTGTACTCGAGGCGGGCAAGACGATACCGGACTCGCTCGGCGAGTTGCGCGAGGCCGTCGATTTCCTGCGCTACTATGCTGCCCAGGGCGCACGGCACTTCGGTGAACCCGACCTGATGCCGGGTCCGACCGGCGAGCGCAACACGCTCGGCATGCGCGGCCGGGGTGTGTTCGTCTGCATCAGCCCGTGGAATTTTCCGCTGGCGATATTCACCGGGCAGGTTGCCGCGGCACTCGCGGCCGGCAATGCAGTACTTGCGAAACCGGCCGAACCGACTCCGATCGTGGCGTTCCGCGCCGTGGAGTTGCTACTCGAAGCCGGTGTCCCTGCGTCCGTGCTGCATTTTCTGCCCGGTCGGGGCAGGACGATCGGTGGACGTGCCGTTCTCGATGCGCGAGTCGCCGGCGTGGCATTTACGGGCTCCACGGAGACGGCAAGGCTGATCAACCAGTCGTTGGCGAAGCGCGACGGGCCGATCGGCGTGCTCATCGCGGAAACCGGTGGGCAGAATGCCATGTTCGTCGATAGCTCCGCATTACCCGAACAGGTGGTGCTGGACAGCGTTCACTCGGCGTTCAACAGCGCCGGACAGCGCTGTTCAGCGCTGCGGCTGCTGTGCCTGCAACGTGAGATCGCGGACAAGGTCGAGGAACTGCTGATCGGCCATATGCGGGAGTTGTCGATCGGCAATCCTATGTTGCTGTCGACCGACGTCGGACCCGCTATTGACGAGGAGGCGCGCTCGTTGTTGGCCGCGCACGTTGATCGGATGTCGAACGAGGCACGTATCCTGCACCAGTGCGAATTATCCACGGCGACTGAATCAGGTACGTTTTTTGCGCCGACACTGGTTGCTATCGATGCAGTCGACGTTCTGCAGCGCGAGGTCTTCGGCCCGATCCTGCATGTCGTGCGCTATCGGAATAAAGACCTGGCCATGATGGTCGATGCCATCAACGGGACGGGCTATGGACTGACGATGGGACTGCACAGTCGCATTGATGCACGCGCACGGGCACTCGCCAGGACATCGGGCGCCGGTAATCTCTACGTAAACCGCAATATGATCGGCGCGATCGTCGGCGTGCAGCCGTTCGGCGGGCGCGGCCTGTCCGGTACCGGGCCGAAAGCCGGCGGGCCGCATTACCTGCTGCGCTTCGGCACCGAAATGACAGTCAGTACGAATCTTGCCGCGGTCGGCGGTAACGCAAGTCTGTTGTCGCTCGGCGCGGACTAGTTCGTGGCAGGGATCAGTATATTCGACATCTTCAAGATCGGGATCGGGCCGTCGAGTTCACACACGGTCGGTCCGATGAAGGCGGCCCGGGCTTTTGCCCTGCAACTGGAGCCGATGAAGGCCGCCGTGACATCGATCGAAGTCACGTTACACGGGTCTCTCGCTTACACGGGCAAAGGTCACGGTACCGACGCGGCCGTCATTCTCGGGTTGCTCGGATTGGAGCCCGAGACAATCGAACCCGATCATGTCGACACGCTGCTGCGCCAGGTACACGCAGAAAAGCAGATCGAGGTGCCGGCCGTCGGCCGTGTCGTATTCGATCCGGCGTCCGACCTGAGATTTGAATTCCGTGAGGAACTGCCCCGGCACACCAACGGCATGCGTTTTGTCGCCAAAGATGCCACGGGCGAGATTGTGCTCGATGAGACTTACTATTCACTGGGTGGAGGCTTCATCGCACGCGGCGATGAAGCCGAGGCGGCCGAGCAGGAAGGCGAGCCGCTGTATTTCTTCGATAGTGGCGAATCCCTGCTGGCCGTGGCCGCCGACAATAGAATGAGCATTGCGGAAGTCGTGCTGGCCAACGAGTGCCAATGGCGTGATTCGGAAGAGGTTACGCGGCGCATCGATGCTATCTGGTCCGCGATGCAGTCATGCGTCGAGCGGGGTCTGTGCGCCGATGGCATCCTGCCGGGCAAGTTGGCTGTGCAGAGGCGTGCCGCCAAACTGAAACGCAGGCTCGAGTCGCGCGCCACGCCGTCGCCGCTAGACGCTCTCGACTGGGTGAATGCCTTTGCGATCGCGGTGAATGAAGAGAATGCTGCTGGGGGTCGCGTAGTGACAGCCCCCACCAACGGCGCTGCGGGGATTATTCCGGCGGTGCTGATGTACTACGCTCGCTATGTTGCCGATGCGAACGAGCAGGGCATCCGCACATTTCTGCTGACCGCCGGCGCGATCGGCATTCTCTACAAAGTGAACGCATCGATCTCCGGTGCCGAGATGGGGTGTCAGGGCGAGGTAGGTGTGGCTTGCTCGATGGCTGCGGCCGGATTGGTCGCGGCGGTGGGCGGATCCAACGATCATATCGAGGAAGCTGCCGAGATCGGCATGGAGCACAATCTGGGCTTGACGTGTGATCCGATCGACGGACTCGTGCAGATTCCCTGCATCGAACGCAACGCAATGGGCGCGGTCAAGGCGATCAATGCAGCGCGACTCGCAGTGCACGGCGACGGTACGCATAAGGTTTCCCTCGACCAAGTCATCGAAACGATGCGCCAGACCGGTCTCGACATGTCGTCGAACTACAAGGAGACCTCAAAGGGTGGTCTTGCGGTTAACGTGCTGGAATGCTGATGTTTGGCAGGCGGTCGTGCCTGCGCTTTCGCCCACATGGCGGCCTTCTACCTGATTTTCTTCGGATAGTCGTAGAAGATGAGCTCGGTGTCCGGGCGCTCAAAGAGATTCCAGTCGGCACGATCGAATTGTACCGAGACGACGCCCGCCGTCGGCACGTTGTTCGTCAGGCCCGGAGACAGGTAATTCGCAAAGTCAGTGAGTCCCGGGTTGTGTCCGAACAGCATCAGGTTGTTGAAGCCGCTATCCTGCGCGGCAACCACGCTAAGTAACGTATCTAGCGAAGCCAGGTACAGGTCCTCTTCACGCTGCAGGAATTCGGCCGGATAGCCGATTTCCATGGCGACGGCCTTGGCCGTTTTCCACGCCCGAACGGCCGGGCTACTGATGATCTGCGAGGGACGGATACCTGCGGCGGCTATTCTTTGTCCCATGATGGGCGCATCGCGCTTGCCACGTTTGTTGAGCGGGCGGTTGCGATCCCTGAGGCTTGTATCCTTCCAGCTTGACTTGGCGTGTCGGACCAGTGTCAGAGTTTTCATGAGCGTAGCTTGCGTTGGACGTCGATCTGCAGTTTACATCAGTCCCGTCTGCAGCCGCGCTTCGTCGGACATCATGCTTTGATTCCAGGGCGGATCGAAGACCAGCTGCACGATAACGTCAGCGACCGTCGGGATAATCGCAATCTTCTCCTGCGCATCCTGTACAAGGATTTCGCCCATGCCGCAACCGGGTGCAGTAAGGGTCATATCGACGCTGACCGAGCGCTGGCCGTTGCCGAGCGGTGTAACGTCGCAGCGGTAGATCAAACCGAGGTCGACGATATTGACCGGGATTTCCGGGTCATAGCAAGTCTTGAGTTGCCGCCAGATGACTTCCTCGATGTCGGCATCTGAGGCGTTCTCGGGGACCTCGGGTGGCGGCACGGGCTCCTTGCCCAGCGCGTCGGCGTCCGTGCCGGCAACGCGAAACAGGTTGCCTTCGACGTACACCGTGAAACTGCCACCCAACGCCTGCGTGATGAAGCCGCTGGTTCCCTCGCGCAGTAGCAATTCTTCCCCGGCAGGGATAATGATCGCTTTGACATCGCGCGCCAGAATGAACGGTTCACTGCTGTGGCCAAACATCGACTTTGTTACTCCGTTGTCACTGGTGAGGTTTGATTATGTAACGCGGAATTGAGCGCATGCCAGGCGAGCGTCGCGCACTTGACGCGCGTCGGAAACTCGCGAACGCCATCGAGCGCCACGATCTTGCCAAGATCAATGTGACTCGCCGTGGGTTCCGCCGATTGCGTCATCCTCTGCGTAACCGCGTCGAAATATTCCACTGCCTGTGACGCGTCCAGTCCGATGACGGTCTCTGTCAGGAGAGACGCTGACGCTATCGATATCGCGCAGCCGGTCGCCTCGAAGCAGGCGGCCTCGATCTTGGCGTCGTCATCGAGTCGCAAATACAGGCGTAGTTTGTCGCCGCACAGGGGGTTAATGCCAAAAGCTGTATGCGTCGCATCGTCGAGCTTGCCAAAGTGGCGCGGGCTCCGCGCGTGATCAAGGATCAGCTCTCGATACAAATCGCGTAATTCGTCGCCGGCATTGATATCGACTGCGTTCATGCGAATAACTCTTTGGCTTTGTCGAGTGCTGCGACGAACCGATCGATGTCGTCGACGTTGTTGTAGAGCGCCAGTGACGCGCGCGCTGTTCCCGACACACCAAAGAAGTCCATGACCGGCATGGCGCAGTGATGTCCGGTGCGAACCGCGACACCCTGGTGATCGAGTATCGTGCCAAGATCGTGCGAATGAATGTCGTCGAGGAGGAATGACTGCACGCTGGCCTTGTTGGCGGCGGTGCCGATCAGTCGAATACCTTCGATCTGTTGCAGCTGCTGCGTCATATAATCGAGCAGGTTACGTTCGTGTGCGGCGACCTGAGGCAGGCCGATGGACCGCAGGTAATCGACAGCGGCGCCGAGGCCGATGACGCCCGCGATATTCGGCGTGCCGGCTTCGAACTTGTACGGGAGTTCGTTGTAGGTCGTGCCCGCGAAAGTGACCTCGAGAATCATGTCTCCGCCGCCCTGGTAGGGCGGCATCTCCTCGAGCAGAACCTCGCGTCCGTAAAGAACGCCGACACCCGTAGGGCCAAACATCTTGTGCCCGGAGAACGCGTAAAAATCGCAGCCCAGATCACGCACGTCGACGGGCATGTGCGGCACACCCTGGGCGCCGTCGACCAACACCGGAATATCAAGCGCCCTGGCCCGCGCAGCGATCTCCTTGACCGGGTTGATCGTGCCAAGCGCGTTGGAGACATGCGCTAGTGCAAGCATCTTGATATCGGGGCTCAGCATTTGCTGCAGGGCGTCCGCATCTAGCTGGCCGGAATCGTCCATCGGTGCGACCGACAGCTCTGCCCCTGTCTGTTCGCACACGATCTGCCACGGCACGATGTTGGAATGATGCTCGAGATGAGTAATAAGAATCTTGTCACCGGCACTGATGCGCGGCCGGCAGAAACTTTGTGCGACAAGATTGATAGATTCTGTTGTACCGCTGGTCAACACGATCTCGCGGCGGTCTGCCGCATTGATGAAGTCGCGAATCTTGTCACGGGCACCTTCATAGGCATCGGTCGCGCGATGGCTCAGCGTGTGCACGCCGCGGTGTACGTTGGCGTGGTCATGTCGCTGGTACTCCGCAACGGCATCAATCACAGTGCGTGGTTGCTGTGCCGACGCCGCGCTGTCGAGGTACACAAGCGGGTGGCCGTGAACGTCCTGCTGCAGGGCGGGAAAATCCGAGCGACAGTCTTCGACGGCTGCGATACCACTTGCGCTTTGCTGTGCCCGCGTCACTGGTCGTCTCCAAGAGTCAGCTGATTGAGGCGATCCGCGACCTGCTCGCGAATCGCTTCCTGATATGACTCGATCGGTGTCATACCGACGATGCTCTGTGCGAAGGCGCGGGTCATTAGCTGCCTGGCCTCGCGCTTGTCTAGGCCGCGGGTTCGCAGGTAGAACATCGCTGCCTCGTCGAGCTGTCCTATGGTCGTGCCATGACTGCACTTGACGTCGTCCGCGTAGATTTCGAGTTCGGGTTTCGCATCGACTTCGGCTGTCTTTGAGAGCAGCAGGTTGTGGTTCGCTTGTTTGGCGTCCGTGCCATCTGCTCCGTTATGCACAATGGCTTTGCCGTTCCAGACGCATCGCGCGGCGTCGCTCAGGATGCCTCGGTATTCCTGTTCGGATCTCGAAAGTCCAACGCGGTGATCGATTCGGGTGTGGTTGTCGATGTGCTGCTCGTCACCGGCGAGATACAGTCCATGCAGGGAGGCAGCGGCACCAGGTCCCGTCAGCTCAATGCTCAGGTCGTTGCGTATGAGTTTGCCACCGAGATCGAATGCGCAGTGCCTGAAGCGGCTGTCCCGAGCAAGACTGGCCGTGAGCCGTCCGGTCTGGCTGTGCCCCGGATCGCGATCCTGCAGGCGGACGTAGTTCGCGTCGGCATTATCGCCGACCACCAGATTGAACACCGAGTTTGCGTAGTGATCCGCGTCGCCGGTTGACCTGTGATACTCGATAAAGCTGGCCTTACTGTTCGCGGCGAGTTCGATTTCCACACGCGTTTGCGAGGTAGCTGCGGCGACAGCTGCACTATCGATAACGAGAACGCCGATGGCCTTGTCCGGTGCGGCGCCAGCATCAATCCGAATATGCAGTCCATCCCGCAACAGCGCGATATTGAGATCCGACAATGGCGCCTCGAATTGCGGAATTGACTGCGATTCGCTTAACGGCGTGACGTGGATCCCGGCCATCTGGGCAGCTGTAATCGAGTCTGTATCCACGGCGCCATTTGCGATGATGAGCCAGTGCGCGTCGAAGCGACGTGTAATCGAGGCAATCGTCGCATCAGCAGATGGCGGAGCAACTGTCCGTGCACCATCGGCGAGCCATTGATTACTGATCTCGATGACGGTTGCGAGATCCGTGTACTTCCAGTCTTCGTGGCGGATCGTTGGCGTGCCCTCACGATCCAGGTGCTCGAGTGCTGCGCGGCGTGTCGGCGTCAGACGATCGTGCGGCATTCTGGCAACCGCTGCCCGCAGAGCGTCGATGGCAATGGCGGTCTTCATGCGCCCGCGGCCTCGCGCAACCAGTCGTAGCCTTTCTCTTCCAGCTCCAAGGCCAGTGACTTGTCGCCTGAGCGAACAATGCGGCCGTCGGACAGGACATGCACGTGATCCGGCTCAACGTAGCCGAGCAGCCGTTGATAGTGTGTGACCAGCACGATCGCACGATCGGGACTGCGCAGCGAGTTGACGCCTTTGGCAACGGCTCGCAATGCATCGATGTCGAGCCCAGAGTCGGTTTCATCGAGTATGGCAAGGCTGGGTTCGAGTATTGCCATTTGCAGGATTTCATTGCGCTTCTTTTCGCCCCCGGAGAACCCTTCGTTGACCCCACGGTTCAGGAATTTCGGGTCCATATCGAGTAGTGCCATTTTCTCTCTGGCGAGCTTCAGGAACTCGAAGGCATCGATTTCTTCGAGCCCCTGCTGTTGACGTCGCGCATTGAGCGCCGCTTTCAACAAGTACGCATTATTGACACCAGGAATCTCGACCGGGTACTGGAAACCGAGAAATATCCCTTCCCGGGCGCGCTCCTCGGGCTCGAGTTCGAGCAGATCATTTCCTTTGAACACGACGCTGCCTGCCGTCACTTCATAGGCATCATTGCCGGCCAGCACCTGCGCCAGCGTACTTTTGCCCGAGCCGTTGGGTCCCATGATCGCGTGCACTTCACCGCTGTTAACACTCAAATCAACGCCACGGAGAATCTCGGCGTCTCCGATGCGGGCTGTGAGGTTCCTGATCTCGAGCATTCCTTGTCCTCAGCCAACGGCGCCTTCGAGGCTGACATTCAGCAACGCTTGCGCTTCGACAGCAAATTCCATCGGCAATTCTTTGAAGACCTCTCTGCAAAAGCCGTTGACGATCATGTTGACGGCATCCTCTTCGGAGATTCCACGCTGCCGACAATAGAAAAGCTGGTCTGCCGAAATCTTCGAGGTTGTCGCCTCATGTTCGACTTTTGCCGTCGGATTGCGCACCTCCATATAGGGAAACGTATGCGCGCCGCATTCCTTGCCGATCAGTAATGAATCACATTGGGTATGGTTACGGGAACGATCGGCCTGTGGCATGACGCGTACCAGGCCTCGATAAGCGTTTTGCGCATGTCCGGCCGAAATGCCCTTGGACACGATGGTGCTGCGCGTATTGCGACCGATGTGGATCATCTTGGTGCCGGTGTCGGCCTGTTGATAGTTGTTCGCGACTGCGACAGAGTAGAACTCGCCGACCGAATTTTCGCCGCGCAACAGACAGCTCGGATACTTCCAGGTAATTGCAGATCCAGTTTCGACCTGTGTCCACGAGATTTTCGAATTGGCGCCGCGGCAGTCGCCTCGCTTGGTGACGAAGTTATAAATGCCGCCCTTGCCGTGCTCGTCGCCGGGATACCAGTTCTGCACGGTTGAATACTTGATTTCGGCATCTTTTAAAGCGACGAGTTCGACGACAGCAGCATGCAGTTGGTTTTCGTCCCGCATCGGCGCCGTGCAACCCTCGAGGTAACTGACGTAGCTGCCCTCGTCAGCAATGATCAGGGTTCTTTCGAACTGGCCCGTATTCGCCGCATTGATGCGAAAGTAGGTTGATAGCTCCATCGGGCAGCGCACGCCTTTGGGGACATAGACAAACGAGCCGTCGCTGAACACGGCTGAATTGAGCGCCGCATAGAAATTATCGCGTCGCGGCACCACGCTGCCCAGATATTTTCTGACGAGTTCGGGATGATCCGTGACGGCTTCCGAGAATGGACAGAAAATGACGCCGGCCTCGGAGAGTTTCTCCTTGAACGTTGTTGCCACGGAAACGCTGTCGAATACTGCGTCAACGGCGACGCCGGCGAGCCGCGCACGCTCGTGCAACGGTATGCCGAGCTTGTCGTAGGTTTCCAGAAGCTTTGGATCAACCTCGTCGAGACTCTGTGGCCGATCCTTGTCGGATATCGGCGCCGAGAAGTACGAAATGTCCTGGAAGTCGATAGGCGGGTAATGCACATGTGCCCATGTCGGTTCCTGCATTTGGCGCCACTGACGATACGCCCGCAGGCGCCACTCAAGCATGAACTCGGTTTCGTGCTTGCGAGCAGAGATGGCGCGCACGACATCCTCGTTTAGTCCGGGGGGCAGGCTGTCGCTCGCAATGTCGGTGACGAAGCCGTGCTCGTAATGTCGCTTGACGAAGCTTTCGATTTTGTCGGACTCGCTGGACATGAACTCAGTTCTTCTTTTCGACCGTGATCGGCACGCCCGCAAATCGAAAGCTGGGCACTGGGCTGTTCACGCGCAGTAGATCGATCAGGCTAATGTCGTCGAGGGAACGACGAATCGCAACGTTGATTCGTTGCCAGGCGCCGCCGACGCTGCACACGTCCTCGAAGTCGCAATGACTATCGGATGCGCTGCACTCGGTTATCGAGACAGGCCCTTCGAGCGCGTCGATAACATCGGCTGCGCTGATCTCACGCGGATCGCGGGCAAGCCGATAACCACCGTTAGCGCCACGCGTCGACGTCACGAGCCCGGCGCGGGCCAGCGACTTAAGCAGCTTGCTGACAGTCGGCGGCGCGATGCCAGTCGTAGCCGCTACGTCTGTGGCGCTGCAAACGGCTTCCGGGTCTCCCGCCAGCCGGGCGAGTACGACAGTCCCGTAGTCGGTGAGTCTGCTGATTCTGAGCACGGCTTTCCTCCGTCTCGACATAATAGGGGACTATTTTAGTCCTATTTATAAATCGCGTCCATAGTTGGGCGGCACGGCGCGTACCGTAATGATGTTTTTTGCTATGCTACGCGCGCCTCGGAGCTCATCGCCGGGGACCACACTCACTGCGCCTATGGAGTCCGAAGCTGACTGACAAGCTGATCGAGGTCCGCAACCTTTACTTCGCGCGTGGGGCACGCCGGATCTTCGAAAACCTCAATCTCACGATTGCCCGTGGCGAGATAACCGCGATCATGGGCCCGAGTGGCACCGGCAAGACGACTCTGTTGCAGCTAATTACGCGGCAGCTTGTTCCCGATCGAGGCCAGATCATCGTCGATGGCGTCAATATCGCAACGCTAAATCAGAAACAGCTTTACACGCTGAGACAACGATTTGGCATGCTGTTTCAGAATGGTGCGCTGCTGACGGATATGAGCGTCTTCGAGAATGTGGCGTTTCCGCTGCGCGAGCATACGCGACTGACCAACCGGCTGATTCGGCACGTTGTCCTTACCAAACTGCACGCGGTCGGTCTGCGTGGTGCCGCGGACATGATGCCCAGAGAACTTTCGGGCGGCATGGCGCGGCGGGTCGCCCTGGCGCGCGCAATGGTCATGGACCCCGAAATTCTCATCTATGACGAACCGTTCGTTGGCCTCGATCCGATTTCGATGGGGGTCATTGTGCGTCTGGTCAGACGCATGAACGATTCGTTGGGACTCTCCAGCATTATCGTGAGCCACGACGTCAGGGAAATCTCGGAGGTTGCCGACTGCAGTTACCTGATTTCCGACGGCAAGGTCGCTGCATCGGGCAGTCCCGAGGAGCTGGAGAAACAATCGTCCGAGCTCGTACGTCAGTTCATGCATGGCATGGCCGATGGCCCGGTGGCATTCCATTACGAAGCGCCGGATTACGAGGAACAGCTGCTCGGCAGGGACGAGAAATAGACTGCATGCTGCGCGATTTGTACATAACGCTGACCGGGTTTCTGCGCACATTTGGCGCGATGAACCTGTTCTTCCTGCAATTATTGCGATATACGCCAGTAACGCTTGTCAAACGGTTCAGGCTGGTTATCTGGCAGGTGCATAATGCAGGTGCGCTCTCAATCGTCATTATTATGGTTTGCGGCCTGTTTGTTGGCGGCGTACTCGGCTTGCAGGCGTACTCGAATCTCGAGCGTTTCAACGCCGAGGATACGGTCGGGATCTTCGTCGCATTTGCGCTGGCCAAGGAAATCGGCCCCGTGATCACGGCGTTACTGTTCGCGGGCCGGGCGGGAACGACGCTGGCGTCGGAAATCGGGTTGATGAAAGCAACCGATCAACTGGCGGCTATGGAGATGATGGCAGTGAATCCGGTACATCGAGTCGTCGTGCCGCGGTTCCTTGGCGGCGTTATCTCGATGCCCATTCTGACCGGCGTATTCACGATGGTCGGACTACTGGGCGGACACCTTGTCGCAGTAGAAATGCTCGGCGTCGATGTGGGGGCTTTTTGGCAGCAAATGCAGCAAACACTCGATCTCGAAGATGTCAACGAAGGGATCATAAAGAGCTTCGTATTCGGCGTGGTCGCGAGTCTGGTGGCTGTCTGGGAGGGCTATAATGCGATCCCAACGGCCGAGGGCGTCGGGCGAGCGACGACCCGCACCGTTGTAGTGACGGCCATCGCGGTGCTGATTCTGGATTTCATGATTACTGCAATCGTACTTTGAGGTAACACGATGCAACAGACACGAACGGTTGAATTTGGTACCGGTCTATTCGTCCTATTGGGTATTGGTGCGTTGTTTTTTTTGACGACACAGACCACGGGTCAGAACGATTTCAAGGCGAATGAGACTTACGAACTCCAGGCACGATTCGACAATGTCGGCAGCCTGAAGGTAAGAGCGCCGGTCTCCATGGCCGGGGTCACGATCGGCCGCGTGACGGGCGTCGAGTTTGATGGCAACTCGCTGGAGGCCGTCGTAACGATCGTCATCGATGCCCGCTATGATCAGATACCCGATGATTCTGATGCGAGCATTTTGACTGCCGGATTATTGGGTAGCCAGTACGTTGGTTTACAGGCTGGCGGGTCGGAAAGCTATTTCGAGGACGGCAGCGAAATTCTTTTTACACAATCGGCTGTGGTTCTCGAGAATCTGATTGGCAAATACCTGTTCAATCGTGAATCGGCAAGCGAAGAGTAGGGCGTTATGATATCGATGATGACACGACCGGGAATACTGACCGTGATCGCCTGTTTCGCGACATTCGCGCCGCAGGTCTATGCAGCGACGCCCAACGAATTCGTGCAGGAAGCCGTCGAACTGCTGGCGCAGAAGCTGGACGGGCGCAAGGAAGAGCTTGCCGACAACACGGATGCCCTGTACGCGTTGATCGATGAGATTCTGTTACCGAGATTCGATCGCCGCTTTGCTGCAGGGCAAGTGCTCGCGAAACACTGGCGACAGGCAAGCGCACAGCAAAAAGATCGGTTTGTTGACGCGTTTTACACGACGTTGCTGCATCGTTATGCAGACGGCATCCTAGAATTCGACAATGACCGTGTCGAGGTCCTGCCATTTCGCGGCGATGCGGAAAAACGTATCACGACGGTTAAGACGATTGTGCGCATGGACGATGGCACAAAAGTGCCGGTGAATTATGCCTTGGTCAGGCGTGACGATGGATGGCGAATGTTCGATGTGACGATTGAAGGCGTATCGTACGTACGTAATTTCCGCGTCGAATTTGATGCCGAGATCCGTGCCAGCAGCCTCGAGCAAGTCATTAAACGGCTGGAGGATGAGGCGGCAGGTGACGGTAGCAGCGGTGAGTAATTTCAGCCTGACCGACCTGGGTGAAGGGCGATTTGCGTTGCATGGCGAAATGTCGTTTGATACGGCCGAACGCATCCTGCGAGCAAGCGAAAAGCCGTTTTCAGAACATACGCGGATTGAAGTTGATTTGTCGGGCGTCGACGATTCGGATTCTGCGGGTCTGGCGTTGTTGCTCGAGTGGATCACATGGGCGAATCACACGGTGCGTGAGATAAGCTTTGTCGGCATGCCGGAGCGCATTCTTGCCATCGCCGAAACGACGGAAGTCGACAAGCTGCTGAAGCGCGGTGAGCGCTGGTCGGGCTTTATCGAGGCGCCAGAGAAGGCGGAGAGAGCGGAGAAGGCGAGCTGAGCCGGGCGGTTATTTGTCTTCCTCGAATTCGTCGTCTGTGAATTCGTAATAATCATCCTCGCCCGGCGGATCCCCGTCGTGAATTACGTATTCGCGGTTTTGCAAATAGGCTTCGCGAAACACAATGTAGGGATCGTTTGACTCGTCGATAAGTTTGTCTGCCGGCAGCAAGCGTTGCCTTGCGTCAATCAGGCGCAGGCCGTAGAGCTTGCTGCGGACCGACGAATCGTCGTAATGGGATTGCAAATCGGCGTAGAAATCGAAGGGAATCGAGACAGCATCCAGAACGGTGTGCGGACCGAGTATCGGCAGCATCACAAAAGGCCCTTCGGGCAGACCCCAGACCGCGAATGTCTGCGAGAAATTCTCGTCGTAGCGACTCATGCCGCCCAGCCCGGCAATATCGATGAGGCCACCAACGCCCAGCGTGCTGTTGAACACGAACCGGCCGAGTTCGCTAAAGCCCCGGGCCGGTTTGCCTTGCAGGAAGTTATTCAGCGCAGAACGGGGGCTAGTGAGATTATCGAAGAAATTTGAAACACCGCGCCGGGCAAAACCTGGCGTGATTGACCGGTAGCCTTTGGCGAGCGGGCGAAGCGAAACCTTGTCGATGGCCACATTAAGGCGATAGAGCTTGCGGTTCAGGGGCTCCCAGGGGTCGTAGGCAGCGGACGCTGCCGCATCGCTGATTTCCTCGCTGGTGGCGCAGGCTGCAAGCTGGCCTGCAATCAGCAACAGCAGCGCCAGCCTGTGCGTGCCGCCAGTAAACCGGTTCATTGGGGAAATGCCATCGCTCAGGTACTGTTGCGAGCCGAGGATTCGACGGATCGACTCCGCTGCAATTGCTTGAGTTGTTCTTCGCTCATAAATTCGCGAATGAAATCGATGCGTGCTTCGAAACGAATACGCTGTATTTCCTGCAATTCGGGCAAGGCGAGCGCCTGGCGCAGAAAGCCGATGCCGCCGATCAGATCGCCGGTCATCAGGCGATATTCCGACATATAGTAATAGGACTCGGCGATATCGCCCGCCTCATTGGCAGCACGCGCTATCAAGCGAATCTGCTCCGGTGTCGGTGGTACATTGTTCATCAGATCGAGCAGCATTGCGTGTGCCTGCTTGGCTTTACCCATCTGTATTAGCTGTTCACCGTAGTGAATGACGACCGGGACATTGCGAGGAAATAGTTCTACTGCGCGATTAAAAGTCTGCTGACCTTTGTCGTACTGCTCGAGGGCCAGTTGCGATTGCGCGAGACCGATGTGATAGGCGATAACCTTCTGATCCTTGCTCGCAAGCTCCGCAAATATTTCGTTGGCCTCACGGTGTCGTCCTGCGCGCTGGTACGCGACCGCGCGCCCATACCGTTCGACGTCGGTCTGATCCTTGTAGGCGCGGCTCTCAAAGTGGGCGACGGCCTGTTCAGACGTGTCATACCGGTCAACCAGCAGTCGCGCTCGCGCCACGCCGTAATTGGCCGTGTCATCGCTCTGAGTTCGCGCGTAGCCGGCCGCCCGATTGCGTGCCTCGGCTATCCGCGCCGTCGTGACCGGGTGAGTCCGCAGGAACTCGGGCACCCGCATGTCGGTTAACGACGTCTGCTGTCGCGACATGACCTCGAAAAACGATGCCATGCCGTGCGGATCGAAACCGGCCTCCGCGAGGGCGCCGATACCGACGCGGTCTGCCTCGTACTCATTGCTGCGCGTGAAATTGATCTGCTGCTGGGCCGCTGTGCCCTGGGCCACAGCCACTCCGGCCTGCAAGGCATCGCCGCTGCCTCCGGCCGCGCCGAGAATCATCGCGCCGAGCATCAGCGCTGTGGTCAGCAAACTCTGCCGGGAACTGGCATGGATCGCGCGCGCGATATGGCGTTGGGTCACGTGGGCAACTTCGTGAGCGAGCACTCCCGCGAGTTCATCCTCATTGCGTGTCGCTTCAATCAGCCCGGTGTGGACGCCAATGTAACCGCCCGGCAACGCAAACGCGTTGATTCGCGGGTCGTTAACGACGAAAAACGTAAACTGATATTCGCCATCGTTGGTCTGTGCTGCTATGCGATGCCCGATTTCATTGATGTATTCGTTGACCTGCGGATCTTCGACAAGCGCGCCGCTGCGGCGAATGTCACGCATAATCGCCCGCCCGATCTGACTCTCAATCGATTTGGAGAGGATCGCATCGGCGGGGCTGCCCATATCCGGCAGCTGAATGTCCCCTGCGCCGGCGCCGCTCATAAAGACGACGGTGGTGATCGTCACGCAGGCGAGGGCGCGCTTCAGAAATACATTAAACAAAAACCGTTCCCAAGGATGGACTTACCTAGTATCCGACAGGGCCGCTCGGCACGTGTTCCACATGATAACGACTCCCGGCATCGAGTGGACGACAAAGGTGTAACAAATATTGCCGGGAATTGACATAAGCAGCTGAATTAAAATGATTTATTGGCCAAGTTCTGCAACAGCGGCGAGCACCTCCTGCGCATGACCCTTGACCTTTACCTTGCGCCACTCGCACTTGAGCCTGCCGGCGGCATCGATCAGGAATGTGCTGCGTTCGACACCCATGAATTTGCGTCCGTACAGGGTTTTCTCCTGAATAACATCGAATTTCCTGCACAATTTCTCATCCGGATCCGAAATCAGTTCGAACGGGAATTTCTGCTTGGCTTTGAATTTCTCGTGCATAGCGATGCTGTCTCTCGATACGCCGAGAATGACCGTCTTCTGGCGGCGAAACTTGCTGTGCAGATCGCGAAAATCCTGGCCCTCCAGGGTGCATCCGGGTGTGTTGTCCTTCGGGTAGAAGTACAGTACGACGTTCTGGCCACGCAGATCTTTGAGCCGAATGGTGTTGCCGCCCGTCGCTTCAGCCGTGAAATCGGCGACGACTCGATTCATCGTGGGTCCGCTCAACGAAGTCTCCTCTCAATCGGATATCAGGTTTTGACAGGTTCAAGGATTGCGTCCATGTTCAGCTGATCGCAGAACTCGTGAAATTCGTCGCGAAACTGCGCTACCTGGATGGATGCAGGGATATTGACGGTCATCTGCACCTCGAACATCGGTGCTCCGGTATGCGCGGCAGCGTAATGGCGAGTTGCCACGTCTGCGATTTCCACGTCGTGGGACGCGAAGAAGGTGGCGAGGTTATAGACGATGCCCTGCTGATCCAGGCTGACAACATCGACGCCGTAGGGCATGCGATCTTCTTTGCTTGTCTTCTCGCTGGTTTTCCGGATCGACACCGTCAGATTGTCGTCGGCCGCGAGCTTTTCCAGTTTCTTTTCAAGTCGACTCAGCGTATGCCAGCTCCCCGAGACCAGCATCAGCATTGCGAACTCTGCGCCGAGCGTCGTCATGCGGCTTTCTTCGATATTGCCGCCGCAGGACAGGATGTCCTTGGTGATATCCTGAACGACGCCGGTTCTATCCGTTCCAACTGCTGAAATAACAATGAGTTGTGGCATTTATTTAAAATATTCCTCTAAAATTGTCGGGGCTGTGCTGCAGCGCCCATTGGCACCAGGCTGGCTTTCCTGTCTTGACACCGGCCTTTCTTGCCAGCACCGGGTATGAACAGTACCATCGCCGCCTCATTTGTGGCGAGGACAAGCAGTGTTCAAAGGCTCTCTGGTCGCGTTGGTGACGCCGTTCGATGCGCATGATCGGGTGGATTATGCGGCACTCGAGCGGCTGATTGAATTCCACGTCACCGAGGGCAGCAATGGCCTGGTTATCGCCGGTACGACGGGTGAATCGGCCACGCTCGAGAAAACAGAGCATGTGGAGCTGATCGCACGTGCGGTCGAGCTCGTCGCTGGACGTTTGCCGGTGATTGCCGGCACGGGCTCCAACTCTACGGCGCAGACGATCGATTTGTCAGTGGCGGTCGGCGACCTGGGAATCGACGCCTATCTTCTGGTTGTGCCGTACTACAACAAACCCGTCCAGGAGGGCATGTTCCGACACTTTTCCGCGGTTGCGGACGCAGTTTCGAAGCCAGTGATGATGTACAACGTGCCCGGCCGCACGAGCTCGGATTTACTCCCGGAAACGGTTGCACGTCTGGCGGTACACGACAATATTTTTGGTATCAAGGAAGCGACGGGTGACATCGAGCGCCTGCAACAGATTCAAGCTGTCGTCGATGAGGACTTTATGCTGTATAGCGGCGATGACTTCACGGTCCTGCCGTTCATCGAGCAGGGCGGTCACGGCGTTGTGACGGTGAGTGGCAACGTGGTGCCGGCGGCAATGGCGCGGCTCTGCGAACTGGCGTCGGCCGGCGAGCACGCCGCGGCGAAGGCCCTGGACGATTCGCTGCAGCCCCTGAACAGGTGCTTGTTTATCGAGTCGAATCCGATCCCCGTGAAATGGGCGCTGAGCCAGATGGGGCTGATCCCACCTTATATACGCTTGCCGCTGACCGAATACAGCGCACCATACCATGATGAAATGCGGACGGCGTTGACGACGGCCGGCGTGAATTTGGAAAATTGCCGATGATGCTGACGCGTCTTGCCCTGGTGTTGGTCGCGCTGAACGCCTTATCGGCTTGCGGCAGCACGGTGGATATTACTTGCGATGATGTACGTATGTATCAGCTGGCCGTTGCGAGCAAGCGTGTTAAGGCTCCCGACGATCTTGACGATCTTGATCCGCTACGTGAGATTCCGCTACCGGAAGCATCTCCACAGCAACCACGGCCGCCCGGCACTCCCTGTATCGACAGGCCGCCGGAGGTCAATATCGGCAGCTAAGCGATATCGTGGAACGCGGCGTCCGGTGCAAGTCTGAATTCGGAGAGGTGGCTGAGTGGTTTAAAGTGCTCGCCTGGAAAGCGAGTGTACGGTGATACCGTACCGGGGGTTCGAATCCCCCCCTCTCCGCCATTTATTGTCATACCACATTGTATTTAAACATAATTTTTGTATCTGGATAGTTTCTAACTACAAACTGACCTACAAGCCTCATGGATTCCTTCTTAGCCTTTGTCGAAAAATTTGGTTTTGGAATGGCGTTCGGTCTGATCATCTTGGTCGCGGTTGTCGCCGTAGCCGGAATCGTGATAACTCATTTGTTTGCCGCACCGGGCACGGAAGTGTCTTTCATGGGGCTGGTCAAATACACGAAGACTGAGCAAAAGGAACCGGCCTTTGAACCCATCACGGTCCATGACGCAGCGCACCACCTGAAGTGGCGCTTGGCTCGGAATCCGCATCGTTGGCTTGATAGGAATATCTCTTCGCTGACGATGGGATATGTAGACCAGGCACTCGTTGGCCCTTTCCACGATGAATGTTTCACGCTTATGCAGCTGATAACCCGCTCTGCTGCAGGGCCCGGCATGGAATCTATCTTGCACTGCGCAGTTTGCGACGAAGACATGTTGCTGACCGGGCGTGATATTGACATCCACAATCTGAAAGTTTCTACCCTTGCCAAACTTCAGTCGCTGCACGTTGCGGGGAAGTCAATCGAAGACAATATGAAGCTTTAGACGTGCTCAGGGCAGGATTTGACGAAATCAGCGAATTATCGACGGTCGAGGTTCGGCTGGCTGCATAGGTCACGCTGTGGTGATTGGCTGTTTTTGGCGTCGATTTACTCCAGAGAATCTGGCCCCACAATTTTTGCAGACAAATCCTTTTAGAGTTACGTCTGAAGTAACCCATGGTTTTTTGAACTGGTGCCCGCATGAAGTGCACATCAAGAAAATCTTCGTACGGCTTCCCTTTGTGATTTGATTCGGGCCTTTGAGAGTATTCCTGTCCCAATCCCAGAACTTCACGATGTCCGGAAATGCGACCTGTAAGACAGTCGAGCAATCGTGCGTCCTCATTCCGTGTCTTGCGAAATTACGGATACTGCTAGGCTTCGCCCACTCGAAGCCACAATTGATGCAACGCCAGTAGTATTTTTGTTGGCTGTTCGATGGAATGTTATCTGGATTCAAATTGCTGTTTCTCTCTCGATCCCAAAATATGCTTAGGTCTGGAAATCGCTGGCTTAGAGACTGAATGCAATTATGGCTATCGACAATACGTCGAAGATCCTTGAGAGTCCTCTTTTTTGGCCATTCAAATGCGCATTTCGGACATTTGATGTAGACGCTCGCATTACTTCCCGGCAACTTGTGACTTGCATCAATCTCGGGCGAACGTGCCGAATCAATGAAGGCAACAATGTCAGGCCGTCGATCTGCCAACGAGCCTTCTTTGGCGATCTTTAGTTTGATTCTCTTTCGTGCTCCGCGTCGATCGCTGCAAGGCTCACACCCGGTTCCTACATGAATGACATTGTTGGGGAGTGCTTCCCATTCATGCCCACATTCTGGACAAAGCCACCACACTTTTCTCGACGCCTCTTTGTGCCTAACATCTTTTGGCGTATCTGGCAGGTTCTTAGTCGGATGCCAAAGCACATCGATCCTATCCAATTTAGTAGCGACACTTGTATCATCCGTCACCTGTCTACCGGTGCAAATTGGACATCCGTTATGTTTTCTTTGTCGTTTTATCGGGTATCGAAAAGATGGGTGTCCTTCAACCGGACAATGCCAGTAGACCTCTTGTTCAGAACCCGGCCTAAACATTTGTGGTGTGAATGAACCATTCAACTCATAATCCCATGTAGACGCAGCCTGCGGATACAAGTGCTCGAGCGACTTTTCGAATGGCGGAAACTGGAGGCCCGCCAACCTGTCGCGGTAATGCTCTAAGGCAGCCAATTTTTTGCGGCTTAGGTAAGATTGTGCAGCAGCATTATCCGCGATCTGAGACCTCAATTCTTGCAGTCGCCTCACAACTCTCTTGACAAGCGACAAACTTCGATCATTTTTCTTATGCTGAATGTCATGTTCGGAAATTTTTGGGAGTGGATGTTCTCGTAACCGTAGAATGTGAACTCCCAATGATTTGAAGTGCTTGTTCTTGGCACTATCCTTGTCGGCCTTGTTAGCGTGAAAGTAAGCACCATCGATTTCTATTCCGATATTAATTGACGGAATAAGAACATCACACTCTTTTCCATCTACGAGTTCTCCCCACAAAGCGTCTGGAAACAGGGTTAAGAGTTCCGTGTAAACGCGAATTTCCAATTTGGAAGACCGTTTGTTGCAATCGGGGCATCCTGAGTCCCCTGCGGTTCTATTATTCGGGGCAGCCCTCCACTCGTGGCGACGATTGAATCGGCACCGCCACCAGACAGGCTTGGCACTGCCGCATACGACTTCATCTGGGCTCAGGTCGTTATTTCTTGTTGGATGCCACTCGGCCATTAGGTCAGGGCGTTTGACAGAAATCAAATTGCATTGCCGACATTTCGGAATACCACGTTGCACAGCATAGACTACAGTCGCTCGACGAACATGTTCAATATCTTGCGAGCAAAGCCAATAAACCTTTCTGTTGGATCCAGGCGTCACATCATCCGCAGTTAACAAATTATTCTTTGTCGGATGCCATAATGCGGCGATGTCGGGTTCCAGCGTAGCGAGACTGCTGGAGGGAGCCGCTTTCTTACCTGAGCAGTAGACGCAGCCGGACGACTTATGTTCTCGTCGAATCTTCGTTAGGTCATTAAACGTTGCCGGAAACTCCGGGTGTTCGGGTTCAGAACAACTCCAGTTCGTCTTGTCTTTCGTATTTTTCGGCAAATGTGGACCACACCACGTCAAACCTAATGACCGTGCCAAATCTTTGTATTTGTCCTCGGTATGACGTGCTGTCACTTACATGTATTCACAAGGCGAGTTCGGCGTACACGGATTATCTGCCAAAGTGACTACTATTCCTAACCAAGCCCAGACCGCCATAAAATCCGTAATTTCCCCTGCATGCCATGCCTCCCAGACCTCATCGGCCAGTACCTCGTCAACGATCAACGCCTCAATATAGTATTCGATGAGCATGCTGACAGGCTGTCAGCAGCGATTTGCCACAACCAGACCAATTCTGGCCTATATGTCCGTTTTCACCGGTAGCAGTCGTTCAAATTGTCTGAAGTTGACTGATATTTGGGGCCGCTAACGGCCACGAGCAGCATTTCGAGAGGCAGCAATGTAGTGAGTTGTTAGGCGCCACGTTACCTTGTATCACCATCCACATAGGATCGGGCTTCATCAATCTTTTCGCGAAACTGTAATACCAGTTTTTCTGCGACATCGTTAGCAAACTTGAAATCATTGATCTTGTCCTGCAGCTCGGCTTTTCGTCGCAATAAATCATCTTGGCTAATATCGTCCGTCCAAGCATGAACAGTTGCCCAATCATCTTCCATCGACTGGAGAGCATTGATGGTAGCTGGCAAGTAACTGGAGAACAGTTTGGTGTAATCTTCCAGAAGAACCTGAACCGCTTGCCTTTCATGGTCAAAGTCCGCCTTGAGCGCTCCTATCTCTGTGTAGGTCCTATTGAGTATTGATCGGCATTCGGAAATGAGGCCTAGCACTTCGACCTTTACCTCCTGAGCTTGTAGGGCCTCCGATCTACGCCGGGCGGCGTTAGACTGTTTCAAGGCTTTGATGCTGAAAAAGAGACTCCACGCGCTTAGGATAAGTGCGCCTAATGCGATCCAGTTTGATGCGGTCATTTGTGGCTCCAAACTATGGTTCTTGTACCCAAATGAAGAAAAACATCCTGAATAGGTGCGTCAGTTTCGACTGTCCGCAATAGGTCACTAGCGGCCGTTCAACCAAATATTAGCCTAATGGCTGCTTCGGGGCGTCTAGCGGACCCTCTACGCCCCCGGCCTAAGTCACTCTCAAAGCCTCCGCCTCTGGGCCAATAGCCACGGTCTCAGTTGATCTGATGCTGCGTACTGGTGGGCGAAATAAGCCTAAGAACGTCGGTTTTCTTGACAGACTCACCGCAATCTGGAGACCCGTGTTTCGGCATCTGGATAGATTTCAGCGCCTTACGGTTTCGGACTGAAAATTGCATGTTTTTACGGTGTGAATTGCACGGGGCCGTACAAGGTATACGTCACGATGAATCCTTTACGAAAACGCGCAGTCGTTGTTGCCATTCTACTGTCACCGATGGCAGCGTCAGCTACAATGATCGAGTATCAGTTTTCCGGCTCTGCTGATACTTATCGTATTGATGGCCAGTCGAATCCTGTTGAAGTGGAGTTGAGTGGCGGGTTCTACTTGGATCCTCTGGCCGTCTGGGAATTACGGCCATACGAATCCGGCTCTGGTGATACTTTCGGAATCGGCGGGATCCTTGACTCACCGAGACAAGAGATTTGGGGGACGTTCGGTGACTATTCGTTCAGTGGTACTGTTGCCCTTCATGCGTTTTATTTATTTAATGACTATCCCGAAGGAGTGCCTAACACCTGGATTGTGCGCGCAGATCTGGAAAGCAACGAAATCGACGGTCAGTCGCTGGGTTTTCTCAATCTCTTTGCAGACGTCTACCAATCATGGGGAGAATCGACGATCACCCTTCAAGTACCTACGGGTAATAACGTAGACCTTAGCTTCACCATAGGTGACGCCTATAATGGATCCTTCGGCGCATCCGGGCAATTGACGACGCTACAGGTCGTCCCCGAACCCGGCACCCTCGCACTCTTTGCCATCGGCCTTGCTGGAATTGGATTGGTAAGACGCAGAAAGCGATAGCGCTTCTTTCCTCGGCTCAGCGCAATAACAAATAGAACCGGGGACCAATTCTAAGCCCCGCCTAGTGCGGGGTTTTTCTATGGCTGCTTGCGGCCGGGCGCTGTCTTTCAAATGTCGTCTATTCTGCCCACGTGAGCGGCAGCATTTGGGCTCCTAGCTGACGCACCACCGTTATCATTCCGCTCTCCGCGCCCTCTGGCGCCGCTTGCGAAGCGTCGCGCCGCAGCGCTTGGAACACGTCTCTGCCCGATACCACGTAGAGCACTGGATCAGCTCGCCGCAAACAGCGCACGCGACCTCGATCTCGGCATATTCCGGCAAAGTCTCGAACTCGCCGTCCCACGGCTTGATGTCGTCGGGGCCGATTCGGTAAGACTCGTCAAACTTGAACGGCACTATCTTCACGCCCATGTCACGCCCCACGGTTATTAACAGGCTGCGAAAAAATGTGCGTACCTGCCGCGTTCGCTGATCGAGTCGCCAGAGATTGAAGCCCCCGTCCCTGCCAAAAAGCCCGCGCCGACCGAAGGAGAAACAGCCAGCGCGGGAACAGTGTCCGCCGGTGAACAGAGCGGACGAGCGAGGAATGAGTAAAAACTCGCTCAAGCCTGTAAAACTTTGACTGCGTCATTGTCGACGATGCGACCGCCGAAGCGCTGACTGATATAGAACAACACTCTGCCTCGATCCGTCACTTCGTCGCGAACGATGGCCATCGGCCCAATCTCGATCAGCTCGTAGCCCTGCACAAAGTCGCCGCACAGGATGCTGAAGTTCGACGGTGACTGACCGGACGCGCCGAGTTCCTCAGTCGTGATCACGTTCTTGCCGAGAAGCAATCCGTCCGGCGCGTCCATGCCCTGCGCGAGGTTTTGCTGCCACAAATAGCCGGAGCCGCTTGAGTCGCGCAATTTGCGGATCGCTGCCAGCGTGGTCGAGGACATGGCGAAGGCGGCGTTGCTGCGGTACTCGTTCTTCAACGTAAAAAACAGCGTGATCAGGTCGTCGGCAAGATCAGCCGTGCCGGAGACGTACTGCAAAATATCCTGCGTTCGCTGCGGGCTGTCGTCGTCACCGATCGTATTCGGGTCGGTGTTGAGCAGGCCCGTGGGTCTATTGCTTCCGCTACCACTGATGATGGCCGCCTCAATCGACTTCGAGAATTGATCGGCAGCGTTGCGCATGATCAGGTCGGCGACGTCGAACTGACTATCCTGTAGCAGCCAGCGCGTGACGCCGACAACAGCATACAGCTCGCCGTGCGTGGGCCTGATCTCGCGGAACTGCGTGCTTGCGCCCTCGGACCGTGTACCCGCTTCGGCCGACCACGCGGCAGCCTGTCCGCGCAAGTTCACGAGATGCGCGTAGTCCGAAGTCGAGACCCGCGTACGTCGGACTGCCTGAGCGATCGGGCTCTGCGCGAGCGCCTTGTCCGTGATCTGATCGCGTATCACCTCGGGCACTAATGCCTCGCCCGCTGCCGCGCCGCCCGCGATGGACATCGCCTTCATTTCGGCGTCATCGCCAGTGCGGGCAAAATTGTCAAAGGCCTTACGTGCTTTATGCTTGGCACGCGAGCCGATGATGCCAGCCGTGGCCTGGCTGCGCTCCAAGTGTTCGACGCGGTTTTGCAGTCGGTCGTGCTTGCGGTCGTGGTCGCGCTTGAACATTTCGACGGAATCACCCAAAGCGCTGAGCGAGTCGCCAATTTCTGTTGCTTTCACTTTTTTTCCTCCGAGACCCGGAGGCATGAACGCGCCGCCGGGTCAAGATTGTTGACCAGTAGGTAGCGCGTCCTCGTCGGGGTGCATCGCCAGGGTGCAGCGCGTTCAGATTCACGAACCTGAAACGTCGGAGAGACGCTTCGCCGCACGGTCCTATTGCAGGAAAAATGGGCGACGGTTTACAAGCGAAGAATAGCATGACCGACTGTCACTGTAACCGCCCCGGATCGACTGCGGCATCGTACTGCGCTTTCGACCTGCGCATATGTTCGACGATGTCGGCGGCGGTGCTCTCGAACAACTCGATACCGGGCTCGTCCAGTTGGGCAGCGACGGCTGAAGCTGCCGATAACAGTGTCGACATCCCCGTCGCCAGATTCAATTGCTTCTCGATGACCGCATCGAGCACGGTCTCCACGAATAGCTCGTAGTACCGCGCGGCGTTCTCTCTCAGTGTGTCGTACTGGTGTTGAATGTCATCATTGTTCACGCTTCGCTCCCGCTTGGTAGATCTAAGAAGGTGCCCACCTCGTGGGGCAATCAACGGCGAAATAGTTCCTGATTGGTCCACCTCGTGGGGCAATACGGGCTCTCATTGATTCGTCGCTGCCATATTTGGCCCACCTCATGGGGCACATTGGTCCACCTCGTGGGGCACTGATTCTGTCTTCCAGTCGCCCGGCGCGGTTCGGGTTTCTGCGATGTCGTGCTTGCCTTCGCATTCATCGATTGCATAGAACGACACCGCGTACAGCGAGCACTTGTGCCTGCCCCCTTGCCTCGAGACGATAACGAAGCCGGACTGAACCAGCTCGCGAATCGCCTTATGCAGTGTCGTCTTAGAGCGCCAGCCTCGTCGACGCATCAGCTTGAACGTAGCCTGCAAGTCTCCATTGTTCGAGCCGCGATATTGAGCGAGGAGGTCACAGAGCAGCTTTACGGCGAACGGCGACAATGCCGCGAAGTTGTCGTGCTCCAGCACAGCATGCGGCATCGCGACGAATGAGCCACCTTCTCGGCGACCCTTCGACCTGTTGCGGCTGCGAGCCACGCGTTACACTCGCACTACTGCGTTGGCGGACTTCATCATCGCAGCTTCCCTTCGCGGCCCGGCCCCAGACCGGGCCGTGTCCTTATTGGGCGGCGCTATCGCGCTCAGCGATGCGCGCATTGTTCCACTCGGCGACCTCGGCCTCGACCCACGCGACAGCGCGCGGCCCGATCTCGACGGGGCGCGGGAACTTGCCGTCATCCATGAGCTGATAGATTCGCGAGCGGGATAGGCCGGTTGCGCGCTCGACCTCCGGGCGGCGTAGCAGTCGATTCATCGTGTCTTCCTCGGCGATCATTGGAACATGCCGGAATACGGTAGACACGTGACGCGCACGCGACAACGACTAAGACCGCCCAGATGGGCCTAACGCGCGGTCTTTCTCGGGAGTTTCTCGGTGGGGTTGGCCTTCTCGAAGCGACGAATGGTCGACACGTTGACGTCGAGCTTCCGGGCGATGTCCTTTTGCGAGCCGGTGCGCGACTGTTTCCATGCTTGCCGGTAAGCTTCCGGCGTGATGTCGCTGACGCGGATCGGCGGCAGGCCGTGGAGCCGCTTGTCGTCGAGCACGACGCGCGCACGCACGGTGTGTTCGAGTACTTGGGCGTCCTGCATGAGCTCGGTGTCACTGGTTGCCTCGGCGAGCTTCCGCATCCTGTCGATGGCCCGGTAGCAGCATTGCATCTCCCACCTGAGGCGAGCGAAGTAGTCCTCGGGTGTCAAGTCGGCGTCGAGTTCGGCGAACCAGCGTTCGTAGTCATAGTCGCTCATCATTCGTTGCCCACCTTCGCTAGTCTGGTGACGGTCGCCTTGCCCAGTGTCTTGCCGCAGTACGTGGCCCATGACGACATGAGCCGCGCGCGTTTCTGGTACAGGTCGCCGCGCCGATATGCGGCCTCGGTCTTGTCGCGCAGCGTGTGTGCGAGGGCCATCTCCGCGACGTCGGCCGGGTAGTTCGTCGTCTCGGCGCACCAGTCGCGAAACGTCGATCGGAATCCGTGCACGGTGTGATCACCGAATCCGAGCCGCTTCATGACTTGCATCATGGCTGCGTTCGACAGCGGCGTGCCCGGCTTCGATCCGGGGAACACGAACACGTCATCGTGCCCGCGTTGCTGCTTCAACACGGCGAGCGCGGCGGGCGACAGCGGCACGCGATGTTCGCGCTTGGCCTTCATGCGTTCCGACGGGATCGTCCACGTCTTCGCGTCGAGGTCGAACTCGGACCAGATCGCACCGATCACTTCGATGGTTCGCGTCGCTGTCAGGATCGTGAACTCAAGGGCGCGCACGCCCGACCCGTTGTGCGCACGCAGGGACTTCATGAACGCGCCGACTTCTGCGTAGGGAAGGGCGGCGTGATGTCTGATCGGCGCGACCTTGCTCGGCTTCGGCAGCAGCTTGTCGAGATGTCCGCGCCAGCGAGCCGGGTTGTCGCCCTTGCGATAGCCCCGGACCGTCGCCCAGTCGAGCACGTTCTCGATGCGGCCGCGCAGTCGACTCATTGTCTCGGTCTTGCTTGCCCATTGCTCCTCAAGGCAGCAGAGCACGTGCGCCGTCTCGATGCGGTTGACCGGCAAGTGGCCGATCACTGGTCCGGCGATGTTCTGCAGCGTCGAGCGCCATTGTGCGATGTGCTTAGGGTTGCTCCAGCCGGCGGCGTGGGCGTCGACGTATCTCGTGGCGCACTCGGCGAACGTGAGCGTGTCCTCCGAGCGCAACGCGCGCCGCCGAGCCAGCTTGTCGGTGTACGGGTCGATGCCTCGGCGCAGCTTGCGGCGCTCGTCGGTCGCCAGCTCGCGCGCCTCGGCCAGCGTCACGTCGGGATAGGGACCGAGACCGAGCCACGTGTCCTTGCTGAATCGCGAGTAGCGGAACAGCCACGACTTCGTGATCGACGTCGACCCGTCCTTGCGGCGGTTCTTCGACACCTGCAGGTACAGGTTGCCGCCGTCGGGATACTTGCCCGGTTGACGATTCTTCTTGACGAACGCGGCGGACAACTTCTCCGGCATACTCAGCACCTACATTTCTACCTACAGTACGAGCTTAGATTCTGACGGAATCTGTCGGAACTTGCAAGAAGGGAATCGCCCAGAAATTACTGATTTACATAGGGGTTTTCAGCACTTCTCGGAACACGCCGGAAGTACAGCCGGCGGTCCCCCTCTCCGCCAAAAATATAAAAGGGGCCTTTGTGGCCCCGTTTTGTATTTCCGGCAGAGGGTTCGGGATGAGAACCCTGTTCGACGAAACGCGCCAGCGTTCTGGACGCACACAGTGCGCCCCGAAAGGGGGTGAGAATCGCCCTGAGGCGATTCGAACGGACGCGGCTTTGCGCCGCGGCCGGCTGCGCTTAAGTCACGGCCCAGCAGCGCAGCAGGTTGTGATAAACACCCGCCAGTTCCACGACGGCCGGATCGCCGGGAAGGGCCGCGCCAATCGACTGAATTGCTTTGTCGAGCTGGAACAGTATAGTCCGCTGCGTCTGATCGCGGATCATGCTCTCTATCCAGAAGAAAGACGCCAGCCTGGTACCTCGTGTTACCGGCGTTACTCGATGCACGCTGGTGCCGGGATACAGAACCATGTCTCCGGCCGCCAACTTGACGGTCTTTTCCCCGTAAGACTCCTGGATCACAAGTTCGCCGCCCTCGTATTCGCCCGGCTCGCTCAGGAACAACGTGGCCGAGAGATCGGTTCGCACCTTGTACGGCGTCCCGGTTATCGGTCGAATTGCGCCATCGATATGACTGCCGTAGGTTTGCGGCGGCTCGTAACGATTGAATAACGGTGGAACGATCTTCAGCGGCAACGCCGCCGCGGTAAACAGTTCGGATCTGTCCAGGGCACGAAGGATCAATTCCCCGAGCTCGCGGGCAGTGGGGTCGCCGTCTGCAAGCTGGACGTTTTCCTTGACGCCGCGGGATAGATAACCGGCACTGTGCCGTCCGTCCTTCCAATCAGCGGAGTTGAGCTTGGCACGGCAGTGCCCCAGCTCCTCGGCCGCCAACACCCCTGCAATATGGATGAGCACAAGCGCGGCCCGAGCCTAGTCGGAAAACAGCGCAGGCTTGCACCGTAGTTCGGGCAGGGCTCTGGCAGGCCGGCGGATTTCCGCAACAAACCGTGGCGTACGGTCGCACCTTGTTCGGGACAGCTGCGCCATCGGACGGAGAAGCAAGCCATGCCACGTCATAACGCTACAAAGTCCGGGCTAGAAGACTGTGTTGACGGCCAGCGTTGCCGTCATACCCGGCGCAGGTATGACGTGCCACGGGTGCAGCTGATCGATGTAGAACTCGTTGGTGAAATTCGTCAGGTTCAGCTTGATGAGTATGTTTTCGGCAAACGCGTATTCGGCCATCGCGTCCAGATTCCAATAATCGTCGACCACCTTCACCGGCGGGCTGTTCTTGGCAAGTCGCTCGGACAAGTAGCGAGCACCCGCGCCGATCATGAACCGCTCTGTCAGCCGATAGGTGCCCCATATCGACAGATTGTGCGTTGGTACATCCGTCAGCTTGCTGCCATCCGGCGCGGCACTGGATGCTGCGCGAACGACTGCACCGTCCAGGTAAGTGTAGCCCGCCAGCAACTGCAGATCTTTTGTGGGATGGCCTGCGACATCGACGGAGAAGCCACGGACCCGCTGTTCTCCGGCCAGGGTATTGAGCCCGGTATTGTCCGGGTCGGGTACGCGGGCGTTCTCCTTGGTGATTTGAAACACCGCAGTGCTGAGCTTGACCTGTTCCGCGAGGAGCATCCATTTGGTGCCGAGTTCGATGCTTTCATTCTCCTCCGGATCCAGGTTCTGGTTCCCCAGTCCAAGGGCCCGCCCGGTGGTAATAAAAGACAAGCCCTCGGCGGACGGGTTGAACGACGTGCCCCAGGACAGGTAGACGCTGCCTGGCGCGGCCGGTTTGTAGACAATGGCTGTCCGGTAGCTGAGGACGCTGTCGACCTGGGCAATGGACTCCGTGCCGGCCACACTCGGCCCGGCAAATGGCGTCGGCGGTCCGTCGAACCGCTCGGCCTCGTATTCCGTGTCGAAGCGGTCCCAGCGCAGCCCGGCGATCAGTTGCAGGCCGTCGGACAACTTGATGGTATCCAGGAGGTAAGCCGCGCTGCTTTTGGACACCGTGTCCGCCGTGACTCTCGGCGCCGTGCTGTCGGCGCTGAACTCGACGTCAGAAACCGGGTTCAACAGGTTGGTGCCCGGCACACCAATACCGATGCCAAACGTCGGTTCCGAAGTCTCTTCGCTGAGTTCGACTCCGGCAACGATCGCGTGACGTACATTCCCTGTGGCCAAACGCAGTGTGGCGTTGCCGTGCCCGTATAGCATGCTTTCTTCGCTGTGGCCGATGAAAACGTGCCGGTCAATCGTGATGTCTTCCAGCGGCGCATCGAGCGACGTTCCGGCCGGAATAAGAGGTTCGGTGAGTCGCGAATCACGGGTGTAATTCGCGTAACGGATCTGGGTGTTGAGATCGAACCCGTCGCCAACCGAATGCGTAACGGCGGCCGTGAGAATGTTAGCAGTGGTTTCCAGGTAATCATCGCGGAAACCGTAGAAGTTGTCGCGAGGCACGTCTGCGGGCCGCGTCCCGAACCACGGTAGTCCGTAATCCGGGATGTTGTCTGCCGACTGGTGAATGTAACTCAGCGTGAGTCGTGTCGATGACCCAAGATCGACGGCAAGACTCGGAGCAAAGCCGAATCGCTCCGCCTTGACGTGGTCGCGTTCTGTGACTTCGGATCGATGGCCCATCAGGTTAACCCGGATCGCCGCATCCTCGGCGATGGGCCGGTTTGCGTCCAGCGTGCCGCGTACGGTCGAATCGCTGCCTACATTGATGTTGACGGCGGTGCGGACCTCGTCGAGAGGCTTCTTGCTTGCCTGGTTGATCGCCCCACCTGTCGAGCCTCGGCCGAACAGTACAGACGACGGCCCCATCATGATTTCGACACTTTCAAGATTGAACGGATCACGCGCATAACTGCCGAAATCGCGGATGCCGTCCAGGAACATGTCGTTACGTGACGAGAAGCCGCGAATGCTGGGATTGTTCCCCTGCCAACTGAATTCTCCCGCGCCGAGCGTGATACCGGGAACCGTCCGCAGCGCCGCGTCTAGCGAATCGACGCCCCGGTGCAGCAACAGTTCTTCGGAAAGCGTAGCTACTGACTGTGGCGTGTCGAGCAAGGGCTCGGTCAGTTTCGAAATTGACGCGTTGTCGCGAGTGAAGTCCTGCTGTTGAGCGACAACGATCACCTCGTCGAGCGACTCATCGTCAGGCTTTGAACCATCGTGTGAATCCGCCAGGGCTGTCGTGGTTGCAATGACCAGACCAACCGTCGTTCCCGCACAGGCGCGCGTTACCGCTTGCGCGAGGCTGTTGTTGCGTACCTGACCCATCGGCAACGGCGATGACTTCGTACCATCGTTAGGCAAGCTCCTGTCTCCTTATCACGCAAACTGAACATTGCCTCTATCAGCAGCGGCCATCACCGTGAAATACGGCGCTTACTTGAACTTGGCGACGAAATATAGCGTGTTGGGTTCCCTCCATCCAGAGTTACGGTGAATTTCGGTCACGGAAGGATAGGAAATTCTATGATGTCGGCGCGGCCGCCCGAATGGAAAGCGGGCGCTGAATCCCGGTGTGAAGTTCGAAAGAGTGCTTGCCGTCTGGGGCTGAGGTCCTCGCAGCATGATTCTGCGGCCAGGCGGACCGCTTTGCCCGGTCACCGGGCTGAATGCGGTGATCCGCCCCTCGCCTGGCCGAACGCGATCCTCGGACGTCGGTTCAGGCGATAACCGGGGCCGGGTGATAGGTGAGGGGAATGATCTGGCCTCTGGAGCAGGCCGGATCGGGGCCGGCCCCTTCCCCCAAAAAATCGACATTTCAATTTGCCAGGCTGGCGTTGTGTATTCGCAGCGAACGATAGAGAAGGAGACCATTCCATTGGAATGATAGGCTCCGTCATCGTATGGACGTTAGATCGGCAATCAGTTCACTCGGCGATTTCTTACTGGAGCATGACACCTTCGTCGTTCTCAGTGGTGCCGGTGTCAGCACGGCATCCGGCATTCCCGACTATCGTGACCGCGATGGCGAATGGAAACAAGCGCAGCCAATGCAATTTGGCCAGTTCAAATCCAGCGACATTGCCCGCAAGCGATACTGGGCACGCAGCTATGTCGGTTGGCAGCACTTTTCCAGGGCACGGCCGAACGGCGCACACCGCGCATTGGTTGAGCTCGAGTCTTCGGGAAAAGTGGACACACTGGTTACTCAAAACGTCGACGGGCTGCACAGGGTGGCGGGCAGCCGAAGGCTAATTGACTTGCATGGCACATTGGGCAAGGTCCGCTGTATGGAGTGCGATACGGCATATGAGCGTGATCGATTCCAGAAGATACTCAAGCGGGCAAATCCAGACTGGCATGCTGAAGTTTTTCGCTACAAGCCTGACGGGGATGCGGCACTTGCCGAAAGCAGTCATGAGGATTTCTCAGTTCCTGGTTGTCCCGCTTGCGGCGGACCGGTTAAACCAGACGTTGTCATGTTTGGTGAGTCAGTTCCCACAGCGCGTGTGCGACGGGCGCTGTCAGCTATCGACCGCGCTGCGGCGCTGCTGGTCGTTGGCTCGTCGCTGATGGTCTACTCCGGATTTCGAATCGTATGCCACGCCAGTGCGCGGTGTATGCCGATAGCTATCCTCAACCAGGGCAGGACGCGCGCAGACGACTTTGCTACTCTCAAGATCCACCAGGATTGCGCGACGGTTCTGCCGGCAGCCCTGCGATTGCTGACAGCCTGAGGATGCACCATGGCAATTGATGCGCCAAAGGTCGATCTGGTGTTCGGAGCGAGTGGCTATATCGGGACAAACCTTGTCGAGTTCTTATTGGCCGAGGGACGGCATGTGCGCGCCACTTCCAGAAACATGGAGGTCCTGCAAGGTCGGGGGTGGGATAGCGCTGAGCTGTGCCAAGCGGATGCTCTCGATCCAGCTTCCCTGGACGGGGCGTTGGAGAATGTGGACACAGCGTATTACCTCGTTCATTCGATGGCAGCTGGCAAAAATTTTCCCGAACTTGACGCCACAGCAGCGCGTAATTTCGGGGCTGCCGCTAAGCAACAGGGTGTGCGCCGCATCATTTACCTGGGCGGCTTGACGCCCGAAAACCCGCGATCCGCGCATCTCAGGTCGCGCCAGGAAACCGGTGACATACTGCGTCAAAGTTGCGTGCCGGTGACGGAACTGCGTGCCGGCATGATCATCGGCCCCGGCTCTGCTGCCTGGGAGGTGATACGCGATCTGGTCAACCATTTGCCGATAATGGTCACGCCGCGCTGGGTGTTTTCCAAATCGACACCGATCGCTTTGACCAATTTGCTGCGTTACCTGGCGAATGCGCCAAAACACGATGAGACCGCCGGCGAAATCTATGATGTCGCTTGCCCCGATGTTCTGACTTACAAGGAAATCATGCTGCGCTACGGTGCCCTTGTGGGCAGACGGCCGAAGATCATTCCTGTACCGGTTCTAACGCCGCGGCTTTCTTCCTACTGGTTACGCCTCGTCACCTCGGTGCCCACCGATTTGGCGCGAGCGCTGATCGACGGCCTTTCGCAGGACGTGGTAGCAAGAGACCAGCGACTTGCGGCCCTGATTCCACAGGATTTATTGGGCTTTGATGCGGCCGCCGCCGAGGCTCTCAATGCCGACCGGCAGCATTCCATGCCAGCGCACTGGGTAGAGAGTGCTGTGCCCTGCGAGACTTTCAATCCCGAATACAGTTACTACCCGAAGCAGGCAGATGGCAGGGCGCTGACGCCTGCGAGTGCGGCCGATATCTGGGCGTTCGTTACTAGAATTGGGCATGAAGGCGATTTCTTCCATGCGCGGCCCCTGTGGTGGCTGCGGCGCTCGCTCGACTGGCTTGTCGGTGGCCCGAGTTTCCGCCGCCGTCGCCGTCAAATCGACAGGGTGCGCGTTGGCGATGTCATCGACTCGTGGCGTGTCATCGGGCTCGAACCGGAGGAGAGACTCACGCTCCTCATGGAGATGAAAGCACCGGGGGCAGGCGTGCTCGAGTTCACTATTGCCGATCTTGGCGACGAGCGGTGCGTTTCAGTTCATGCTTACTGGCATCCGGCCGGTGTCTGGGGCCTGCTCTACTGGTACCTGACGCTGCCAGTACATTTGTTTATTTTTCGCGGCACTGCCCGGGCGATTGCCAGGAATAGTGCCCGAAGCAACTAGGCATGGCCCGTGCAGGACTCGCTCCTTAGTCAGAAGACAACAAGGCCCTTTTTCTTTTCGGGGCTTGCATGACCCTCGAGTACGCCTTTCCAGATCGCCCGTAGGTCCTCAGAGCGGAATAGGGCGGCTGATGCGCGCCGGTCACTATGACCTGCCTTTATGCTTGGCGGGCTCATACACGGTAGGTTGCGCCGGGTTAGCGGTCGGCAACTCCGCGTAATCCCTTATTCAAGCCGATCGAAGAGCGGGATTCCTCGCCGTTACGTATGGAAACATCTGTTTACAGAACTGTAACCCGATCAAGTGGGCGATCTAGCACGCTTCGTCTCGTGCAAGAACAGCTAACCAAAACAGGAGATTTACAGTGAAGACTCGCAAATACTTAGTAGCTGCTGTGAGTGCAGCGATTTTCCTCGCAGGTTGCGAAGGAGACGACGGCGCCGATGGCACAAACGGTGCTAACGGCGCTGATGGCTTTAATTCGCTTGTCGCGTTCCGCGACTTGCCCGTCGGCGATGCAGTCTGCCTCGGTGGTGGACTCGTACTCGATAGCGGACTCGACACCAACCGTAATGACATGCTCGATTCCTCGGAAGTTCAGGCAACTGAATATTTCGAGTGTGCGGCAACGCCGGTGCTGCGTGCATTACATGCATCACCGGACGCACCTTTGGTCAATATCTGGATCGACGGCGCGCCTGCTCTGACGGACGTGGACTTCAATCAGGGTTCTGGCTTCGTTGGTGTTGGCCAGGCAATGAACGTCACTGAAAACGGTGCGGATGTTAATGTGCAGGTCGAAGCAATCCTGCCGGGTGGCAACGGCGTCGTTCTCGACACGACTTTGCCGCTCGAGTTCGGCAGTGAGACGACCGTTATCGCCTCGGGATCGATCGAAGCCGCAACCTTTGGCCCGATCCTTATAACCAACGAAGCTGGCGAGCCTATCGCAGACGGAAGCTTCCGTGCTCAGGTCGTGCACGCAGCACCCAGCGCCCCACCCGTGGACGTCTACGTTACCGCACTCGATGGCGAACTCGTAAATCCGGTCAACGGCGGCGATCCACTGGCATTTGGTGAATTCACGGGTCGCCTGGAAGTGCCTGCCGGTGATTACCAGATCCGCATAGCAGTGCCTGGAGCACCGCCGACCGTTGTCTACGATTCTGGCGAGATTCCGCTTGCCGCTGGCGCCGATCTGATGATCGTTGCGACTGAGAATGTTTTCCTCGGTGATTCGGCTGTGCAGCTGATGGTGCTTGACGGCGTTTCTGCAACGCCGCTGTACGACGCGAGCACGGGTGCGGCGGCACTCGCTGTTCACTTGTCGCCGCCCAATACACCGGCGGTAGACATTCTTGCTGACGTCGGATCGACGGCAGAAGTGGAAATGATCAAGTTAGTCGACAACCTCGCCTACACTGAAGCTTGCGTCATCGCCCCGGTCGGAGCTCCTGAAGACTACACGCTAAGTGTTGTCGCAACTGGCGACACGACCAGCGTACTCGACATTCCGTACACGGCAAACGTTAACGAAGGCACTGCCGTGATTGTCTCCGGCAGGCTCGAAGATGCATCTCTGCAGGCGATTCCTCTGGGCGTCGACGGCCGCAGGGTATGGACTGAGGCCCAGTTGCGTATTACGCACGGTTCCCCGTCTACGCCGAACGTCGACATCTATCTGCTGACCGACGGTGTGCTTCCGGGTGACGAGGGCGTAGTTCCGGCCTTCTCCGACGTCCCGTTTGGCGCTGATACCGGCGTCCTCAGGATCGAGCCGGGCGTAACCTATGACGCTTACGTTACAGCTACTGGCAGCACGGTTCCGGCCATATCGCTGACTGACTTCACACCGGCCAACGGCCAGGTACTTGAAGTCATCGCTCGAGACGCATTTGGAGCAGAGATGGCTCCGCAGGCGTTGATCATCGACTACGATGCAATCGACAACTGCAGCGGCCCGAGTTGACTAGCATCACCCGTACCTCCTAGGACGGGAACGTAACACCAAAGCACCCGGAGCGTCAGTTTCGGGTGCTTTTTTTGTGGGCTGCATGAGCCAGCCTTGCAGAGCATCCTCTGCCGAGGACTCGCTGCAGTGCCAGAAAAATATACAGGGGCCCTCGTAGCCCCGTTTTGTATTTCCAGCAGCCGGATCAGGATGAAATCCCTGTTCGGCTAACGCAGCCGCGGTACTGACAACGATTCTACAGCGACAGGACCCTCCTGGCGGCCTCTTCCAATGTCACGCCATAGCTCAGCAGGCCTTCCTCGTGTCCGCCCATGACCGCGAGCTGTGACTTGCGAAAATCGGTATCCCGGTAAAGCCTGCGGAACTCGTTCGCCATCTCTGGTGTGCCGTAGCGAACATCGGGGTCCGTCGTCGGCAGGCTATGCATGTACTTGTACCATAGGTCCCTGTTGTGCACGTGAACGATGGCGCCGATGTGCTGGTCAAGCTGGTATATCGCCGCGTGCGTCATGGCTTCCGAGGAGGCCTGCACGAGGCCCACGCAGCAGACGAGGTTGCCGTGCACGCTCCACGACGTGACCAGCGCATAGTGACTCTTGTCTGTTCTTGCCAGGTGGCCGGTTTGAGTGCCACTGATCAGGAATTGCCCAGGCTCACCGCAGCGGATGCTGATATTACCGTAGCCGATGCCGTGCTCCTCGTATTCGCCGATGAGCCCTGCTGCGTACAGTGGCTGGCGCCAGGTCTCAAGCTCTTCGGCAGCCGCGGCGTGCGCCGCGGGCGCTCTCGTCCAGAAGCTCTGGTACTTGATAACGCCTTCGTCGATCGTCACTGCACGGCCATTTCTGGAAACAGTCGGAGCAGCCCAGCCTCGGATGCCTCGCAAATTCCGCGCTCGGTAATAAGTCCCGTAATCAGGCGCGCCGGTGTCACGTCGAACGCCGGGTTACTGACCGGCGTGTCTGCGGCCGTCGTGCGCACGGATAGCCGACTGCTGTCATGCACGCCGGAAACGTCGGTGACTTCCGTCGGGTCACGCTCCTCGATCGGTATCTCCGCGACGCCGTCGCAAATCTGCCAGTCGATTGACGTCGACGGCAACCCCACATAAAAAGGTATTCCGTTGTCGTGAGCTGCCAGCGCTTTGAGGTAGGTACCGATCTTGTTCGCGACGTCACCACACCGCGTCGTGCGATCGGTGCCCGTGATGACGATGTCCACCTGACCGCGCTGCATCAGGAGTCCGCCCGCGTTATCGACGATAAGGGTGTGCGGCACCCCGTTTGCTGCAAGCTCCCAGGCTGTGAGCTGCGAGCCCTGGTTGCGGGGCCGAGTCTCATCGACCCACACGTGTATGTCGATGCCGCGTAGGTGGGCAAAGTAGATCGGTGCGGTCGCCGTGCCCCAATTAACTGTTGCCAGTGAGCCTGCGTTGCAATGGGTCAGCACGTTGAGGGTGCCCCCGTTCTTCTGTTTCGACAGGGTCTCGAGCAGTTTGACGCCGTGTTCGCCGATGCCACGGCTGATCTCGATATCCTCGTCACAGATCGCCTGCGCGTCCGTGCGAATCAATTTGACCAGGTCGGCGTCGTTCGGTGCCGTGGCGACAATACTGAGGATGCGTTCCACGGCCCAGCGAAGATTGACCGCAGTCGGGCGTGACCGCAGTAGTGCGTCGGCCGCTTCACGGACGGTAGCTGCGGGTGACGTGCCGTGTGCGGCGGCGAGGTACAGGCTCCAGGCAGCGGTCGCTCCGATCAGGGGTGCGCCCCGCACGTACATGTCGCTGATAGCCTGGACGCCGTCCTGCCAGTTCCGCAGATCGTGAACGCGGAATTCGTGCGGTAGCAGGCGCTGGTCGATGATCTGTACGACCGACGGGTCGCCGGGCTTTGGCCAGATAGTGCGAAAGTCCTCGCCGCCGGGCACCATTGTCGCGTCGCTACCTCTCGAGGCCGGCTACAAGCCGCGACTTCGTCTCACCGTCGATGCTGTGATGGATTTGGCGAGCCGTTCGGCCTTGGTGTCTGGCGTCGATAGTCGTCAAAAGCTTGAATGGAAGGATAGAAAATTCTACCGCGTTTTGAAGGTCTGGCGATACGGGATGCCGGGCAGGGGTATCGAAGAGCATTATTCTGCGAATGACTCTTTGCACGGCCAATTCGTACAGATCCGTCCTTCCGGGGGCGCCCAAGTCGCCGGATGGTCTTTTGTGAAGCGATATCGGGTTGCTAGGCTGCCCGCGCCTGCAGCGGCAGGTCAAAGTGAAAGCGGGTGCCGTGTTCTTCTTCGCTAACGACGCGAATCTCGCTTGCATGCAATTCGAGGATTCGCTTGGCAATGGCGAGCCCGAGGCCCATAGAACCATTGCTCCCTGCGTCCTGATTATCGACTTTATAGAAGCGATCGAATATGTGTGGTAGAGCCGCAGCTGAAATACCCGGGCCTGTATCTGCGACAGAAACGCCGACAGCCCCTGATGAGGGCCGTACCGATATTGAAACCTTGCCACCCTCGGGCGTGTATCTGAGGGCATTGCCGACCAGATTTTCGAGAACCCGCTGAATCAGGCTGATGTCGGCGTAAACGGAAACAGCTTCGTCGGGCGGATCGACCTGGAGCGAAACTTTCGCTTCTTCTGCCTGCAGTTCGAATTCCTGCACAACGTCATGGATCAGCTCGGTCAGCGAGAACTCCTCGACGACGGGCGTGACGCGGTTGGAATCGAGCATGGCGAGTTCGAACAGGTCCTGTATGAGCCTCCCTAGGTGCGCAGCGTGTTTGCGGGCGACCTTCAGGTACTGCTGTCGCGTCTGTCTATCGAGCGTTTCATCTTTGATGATCAGTGTCTCTATGTAGCCCTGCATCGTGGTCAGCGGCGTACGCAGATCGTGGGAGATGTTAGTGACCAGTTCGCGCCGCAGCCGGTCATTTTCTTGCAAGCTGGACAACTGTCGCTGGATTGTCCTTGCCATGTAATGGAAGGCATTTCGAAGCTGATCAATTTCGTCTCGCGGTTGAGCGACTGCTTCGACTGACTTGTCGGCTTCGAAATTTTCTTCGGTGAATTCGGAAACGTCCGCGGTCAGCCGCCGTAGCCGGCGTGTCAGGAACGAAAACAACAGAATCCCTGCGACAAATGCGGTCAGCACGAGCAATGCGATTGCCGCGGCGACCATGCGTTGTTTGTCGCTGCCGGAGACTTGCTCCGCGATAACCTCGTACTGGGAGCCGCCAAGGACTACATACAAGTATCCGGCATGACGATCGGCATCATTTGAATCGAATACTGGAAATGCCGAGAACACCTTGCGCACGCCGGGATTTCGAGGATTGATGCCCTTGATTGGCAACGGTCGTGATTCGGCCAGCAAATCGCGAATCGGATCCACCTCGATACGATCCACGACGATCTCTTCGGGGGGGAGCGCATGACCAAGGATCCTGCCGTCTGGTGCCAGCAAATAGATTTCTGCGGTGGGGTTGATGACCATCGCGCGACTGGCAAGTTCGGACAGCGCTTCCGCGTTTACCGCACCGTCACTGATCAATGGTCCTGCGTTGACGACGTACATGGCTAACGATGAGTTCAGACGCTGGCTCAACTCTTCGTAGTACATCCGAATGCTGTACCGGTCGATCTGGTAAAAAGCGCCACCGAGCAGTGCGACTATCACCAGCATTGCAGTTGACAGCTTGTAATGAAGATACTTCATGTGGTCAGCTCGCGGCCTGCTGCCGCGTTCATCTTGTAGCCGATGCCCCACACGGTGACGATGAGTTCGGGATGGGCCGGATCATCTTCGATCTTGGCACGCAGCCGGTTGATGTGTGAGTTCACGGTGTGTTCGTAACCATCGTGGCCATATCCCCAGACGCTGTCTAACAGCTCGGCCCGGCGAAAGACTCGCCCCGGGTTGTTCGCGAAATGGAACAACAAGTCGAATTCTTTCGCCGTCAGTTCGACGGGTTTACCGCGAATCGCTGCGCTGCGGGTTGCCGAGTCGATCGCCAGGCATCCAAGCCGAACTGCGACTCTTGATTTCACGTGCTGTCTTTCGGATAGCTCAGTGCGGCGCAGAATGGCTTTAACTCGCGCCATCAGTTCGAGAACGCTGAAGGGTTTGACGACGTAATCGTCGGCGCCCACTTCCAGGCCAACGACGCGATCCAGCTCGGAGGATTTCGATGTCAGCATGAGAATCGGGACATGCTGTGATTTCTGCCGGAGGCGCCGGCATATCTCCAAACCGTCGATTCCGGGCAGACGAAGATCGAGAATGATCAGGTCCCACGAACCGGCCGTACTCTCGCGCAGACCTGTGCTGCCGTCGCGGGCGATGGCAACGACGTAGTTGAGGTCCTCCAGATGTAATCGAATCAGGTCGGCGATGTCTCGCTCATCCTCAATCACCAGAATCTTCTTACGCACGACCACCTCCCGTTGCTCACCTCATTTGTAATTAGAGACCGCAGCAGGGGCCGGAATGTCACAGCATCAGGCAGGCAGACACCATCGACCTGCGTAGCCGGCATGGAGCGCCGGCAGGCCGATGGTGTCGCCGTGTCCGGTGCGGCCTGAAACGTTCGGGAATCAGGGATCAAGCCGCCCTGGGCCGAGCAATGGGCACAAGAAGAAGAGATCACCCTCGTCCATGGCGCTATCGCCATTGACGTCCACCCACCAACGACCGCCGAGATAGCCGACGTCGCCGGGGCCATACATCGTGGCAAGGCCAGTCGGGCCGGTCTCTGTTTTCAGCAGCTGAAAGCGGCCATTGGGCGGCAAGTCGGCGAGTACGATGGAGTCGTAATACAGCCCCTGTGACTCCACGTACACGATCGGGCCGTTGCCGCGGCCTTTGCCTCGATTTTCTGCCAGGACGTTTGTTGCCAGCAACGCCGCGATGACAACAATTGTCCCCACACCGAGCATCTTTGTCGTTTTCACAGATTAGCTCCTCAGTCTCTATTGAACGATCTGAGACTTTAATCGGGCCATATCACACACACGTCGCCGAATAATCACAAAACTTTCACGTTCGAAGTAGCCGCGTAACAGCCAACTCATGGACACGGTTTGACGCGAGTCTTTGCTAATCGCTGTGCATTTCCGGTATAGGGGTCCGGATGAGATCTCTGATTCGACTCAGGCAGTGGCGCGGTCGCAATTGAAGAGGCGCAGCGTCAATCCCCTTCTCCGCCAAGAATCACTACCGATAGTTGGTTTTCGATCGTCGGTTGCGATAGGTGCGATGTTCCGGTCTGTGGAGTATGCTTTTAAACTCTGAAGATGGCCGAAGAAACCACCAGATCGACATTGAGCGAAATCGGAGGATTCAGCATGTTCAAGAAAAATAAGGATGATCAATCTCTTGCGTCACCACCGAGGATCGGCGAGGTGCAGCCCATTCGATCTCGAAATGTCTCTGTCATCGGGCCGACCCTGACGTTTCGCGGTGAATTATCGGCCGACGAAGATCTCGTCATTGAAGGAATGATCGAAGGCACGATTGCACATCACGACAAGAACATTACGATCGGCAAACAGGGTAGGGTGATCGCGGATATTCACGCGAACTCAGTCATTGTTGAAGGCGAGCTAAGAGGCGACATTCACAGCGATGGACTGGTGTCACTGGCCAGCGGCGCGTCAGTTACCGGCAACATATACTGCGCGCGCATCGTCATGCAGGACGGTGCGTGGTTTAACGGTAAATTAGACATGGGGGCGAAAATGTCGGCGCAAGTTGCCGATGAGCCCGATGACGACGAGGAGCAATTGGATGAGCCGGAGGGCCTCACTGCCTGATCAGGTCGCTCGATGAACTTGCTGCCGCAATATCAGGACCCGGAGCTTCTAAATCGTCGCGTTGTTGTAAATCTCTGAAAATTTCCCAAGAAATGGGAACAATGAATGCAATATCGCTTCGAGTATATTCGGCCTAAACATAATCAGGCACGAGAAAGCAAAATACGATCAACGTCGGTACTTGTATTCTCTGCTTCATCGAGACCTCGTCAGGCTGTAACAAGTGGTCGTCAGCAGTATTATGTGGAGACGCGTATGACACCTGTCGCGAGCGATTGAAAAAGGTTGACTGTTTGATCTGCATCTCTTGATAATGTGTATGCTAACACCAGGCCACCCACGTTTGGGCCAATCGCACACGATCACTGATTCAATTCGGGGTAATGCTGATGGGGCGGGTAATATTCTTACGAGCATTGATGATGCTCGGTTTCTTTTGCGTTGCACTTACTGGTGCACATGCCGGCGAAATGTACGTTACGCCGGCTGTCGTGCATACGGATGACGATGCAGTTCGAAAAATCGACGATAGCGTTGGTGGTGGCCAGATTAGCGTCGGCTGGGTGGTTTCGGATCGAGTATCCATCGAGGGCATGGGCGGCTACTCGTGGTTAACCGGTGTCGACGACCATAAGATCTGGGATGCCTCACTGAATTTGTTGATATCGCTAAGCCCGAATACGCGGCTGTCACCGTATCTGATCGGTGGTATTGGCATGATGGGTACCGATACGGAGTTGGTGGAGTCGGAAAATTCGGCGCTTGGTACGTTTGGCGTCGGCCTTATGTTCCGATTTGGCAACAGCCCGGTATCGCTGAGACTCGAACACCGCGCGCGATTCGAAACGGCGAACACCTTGGAGTTTGATGATCGAATCTCGTCGCTTGGCCTGCAATTCGCATTTGGCAGGGAAAAGCCGGCAGAACTACCGCCTCCGGTCGAGAGGGACGGCGACGCTGACGGCGACGGCGTGCCTGACAGCCGCGACCGGTGTCCAGGTACGCCAGCCGGACAACGCGTTGATGAGCGCGGCTGCGCACCCGATAGTGACGGTGACGGCGTTATCGACGATCAGGACCAGTGCCCAAATACCGTCGGCGGAGTGCCCGTCGACGCCCGAGGTTGTGAGCGTGACAGCGACAACGACAGGGTCGTCGATCGCCTCGACGAATGTCCGAATACGGCGCCCGGTGTACGCGTTGACATCAAGGGTTGCGAGATTCGTGCGGTTATCAATCTTCCTGGTGTGAATTTCGAGACGAACTCGGATCGGCTGCTGCCCGGCGCAGAGCAGGTATTGGCAGACGCAGCCGCTACGTTGCGACTGAACAGAGATCTGGTCGTAGAGGTCGCCGGACATACGGACAGCGATGGCAGCGCCGAGTACAACCTCGGATTGTCGGAACGTCGGGCGATTACAGTTCGCGATTATCTGATCGGGCAGCGCACGAATCCCGGCAATCTGACCGTAAAAGGATATGGCGAGGCAGAGCCCATAGCGGACAATGCAACGGCGGAAGGCAAAGCCCGTAACCGGCGTGTCGAATTGCGCATTTTGAATCGCTGACAGCCTGGACTACGGGAGCGGTAGACGTAACAGATGCCGAGATGGTAGCTGTATTGCCTAAAATGGAAGCATCGCTATCTGTTCTTCCATTGGGGTTTGCGTTTTTGAATAAACGCATCGATACCTTCGCGCGCGTCGTGCGAATCCATGTTGCAGGCCATGCGTTCGCTCGCATAGGCATAAGCATCCGCCAGGTCCATCGACAGTTGCTTGTAAAACATATCCTTGCCAAGCCTAATCGCATGCGCGGATTTGGCCGCAATTTTTGCAGCGAGCGCGAGCGTCGCCGATTCAAGCTCTGCTGCCGCGACCACCTCATTGACGAGACCAAACCGCATTGCCTGCTGCGCGGAAATGAAGTCCCCGGCAAGCAGCATTTGCATGGCCTGCTTGCGCGGCAGATTTCGACTCAAAGCAACGGCCGGCGTTGAGCAAAACAAGCCGACGTTTATACCGGAGACCGCGAATTGCGCAGTTTCGGCCGCTACCGCCAGGTCGCAGTTCGCGACCAGCTGGCAGCCGGCGGCCGTGGCGATTCCGTTAACCCGGGCGATCACGGGTTGTGGCAGGCGATTTATGCTCACCATCATGCGGCCGCACTGGTCGAATAACGCCTGGTGGACGGCACGGTCTTCGCTGGCGCGCATTTCCTTCAGGTCGTGACCGGCACAGAACGCCTTGCCATTGGCGGCAATCACCACCACCCGTAACGCCTGATTCTGAGCGATTTCGTCCAGTTCAGTCTGCAGGCTTGTCAACAAGTCGGCGGACAGCGCGTTGTATTGCCTCGGACGATTCAACGTCAGTGTTACGATCCCGTCCTGATCGTCGCGCAATAGCACCGGCACGGAGGGCATGTGATCGGTCCTGGTACTCATTCGGCAGTGTCCTGAATTTTTTTCTAACGCAGTATCAAAGACCGATTGTCTAGGTAATACGCAAAAGCTTAATCAGGTTGCCGCCGACGATGGCTTCCTTTTCTTCGTTGGTCAGATAAGACGCGTCGAGAATCAGGTCCAGCGTGTCGGGCCAGTGAAACGGTATGTCTGTACCGTAGACGATCTGGCTGGCACCCATCTCTGCCACCAGGTGTCGCAAGCCCTCGTCGGAAAAGACCATTGAATCGGCAAGGATCTGTGTTTTCAGGTATTCGCTTGGGCTTTTCTTCGCACACGCGGAATCACTCCTTCTCGTGCAGGTTGCCTGCGTGCGGCCAAGATAGGAGGGCAGATAACCGCCACCGTGTGCGGCACAGACTTTTACTCCGGGGAAGCGGTCCAGCGTACCATCGAAAATTAACTGCGTTAGGAACAGCGTGGTTTCGAGCGGGTTGCCGATAAGCCCGCCAAAGTCGGCCTCTCGCAACACACCTGTGCGATCGATATTCTTGGCATTATCCGGATGCATGAAGATGGGAACACCCAGCTCTTCAACTTTTGCCCAGAAGGGGTCAAAGCGCTCGGTGGTCGGCGCCTCTCCCTCAACGTGACCGCCGATCGAGGCACCCCGAAGCCCAAGTTCCTGAACGGCGTACTCCAGTTGCTCGGCCGCCAGTTCCGGGTGCTGCAGCGATACCGAACTCAGACCCACGAAGCGGTCCGGATGTTTCGTGCACCACTCTGCGAGGCTTTCATCCTGAACACGGGTTATTTGGCGCGCGAGATCCTCGGCTGCGGAATACCACCAGTAGCGGTTGATACTCAATGCCTGGATGTCGATACCGCGTTCGTCGATCCAGTCGATCCAGTGTGGTCCCAGGATGCGGTTGTCGCTCTCGATGTATTCCTGTGGCGTTCCCTTGACGACCGATTCCACGGCCCGAAAGCCGCAATGGGCGTGTATATCGACCACCTTGACGCGGCGACCGGCAATGGAAACCTCCCGCCGCGTGGATTGTGCTGCGGAACAGGAAATCTGACCGAGTAGGAACGCCCCGGCTCCCGCGTAAGCCATGTTTTTCAGAAAAGTTCTACGGTCTGGCATGCAATACTCCTCGTCGTGATTTTGTGCGATTACCGGTCAGCGAGGCGACTGGCTTAGTCAGCATGCCAGTGCGGCTTGCCATCAGCACCCGTCTCGCCGTGTGCATGATGCTCATAATGCTGTTTTAGGAGATCCGTTCCGTAGTCGTTGCCATTCGGTGTTCGCACGACCGCGTGTATATGATCCCGATAGGCATTTCGATGCGTATACAGATTCGTAAGTCCCTGCGGTCGCTGGTGGTCGAACTCGATCAGTATGACCGGGCTTTGAATGCGGTAATAGAACACCGCGTCGTCACTGGTATCTCCGATCCAGGCGAACCAGGTTTGATCGAGGTATCCATCCACTTCTGCCATGCGTAACCGCGCGTGCTCATCGCGCATATTACCGACGTAGTGCCCGATCACCTTTCTGAGCAGTGCTTTTTGCTTATCGGTCATCTCGGCAGCGGAGATCCCGGCATAGGGAACGATCGCATTGTCGCTGAATGCCTGAGTGAGGATATTGACACCGTCCTTATGCTCACTGATTACCGCTTGTTGCTGCTGTCCGGGCGTCAGTGACTGGATCAATTCAAGACCACTATCGGTTTCCTCGGTCAGTACTACTGTCCCTTTGTACTTGCCACCCTCGGCAATAATCGGCTCGGCTCCCCAGAACGTTGGCGTCATGACGACCTGGTCTCCCACGACCACGTAATTGATGATCAGGTGATGACCATCCAGTTGCCAGCCCCATGGTTCTGTTGCAGATGGTTCGCCCATGATCGAGAGCCAGTACTTCCATTCACCGTATTTGGCAAAATCATTGTCGTTCAGCTCGCCCAGTGTTCTGTTCAGTTTCATACTGTCTTTGGTCAGTTTCAGTCCGCGGGCACTGAGTGATGTTCCCAGCAGTTCGAATGCCGCCTGACGCTGCTCATCAGTCATCGGTTCGAACCACACGCCATCGCGGTAATAATTGGCCTGGTTGGCCCATTTACGCCATTCGATATCGTGTACCGGAAATTTGGCTTCTTTACGTTGCTCCGGATCCAGGGTATTGAGAAAGGCCTCTGCCGCGGCAACGATCGGCGCAGTGCTGACGCCCGTGGACTGCATGGAGTAAAGCCCCGGCATGATGTTGCCGTCCGTGGTGATGCCGACAAACGGATCACTGATACCACCTGCGGCGGTTTCCCGTTCGATACTGCGTTCCTTTAATGTCGCCCGGTAGGCCGCAGGATCGGTCGGCTGCGGCTGCGCCACTAGTATCCCGGCGGCTGCTAACAACAAGACAATCAAAGCCGGCAATATTCTGTACCACTGAGCCGTATGCATAACACTGCCCCCTTATCAGTCAACTACAGCTAAAATTATCGCCGTCAAACAGCCGACGCATGCGAGCAAAGTACCATAGTCCAGACGTCATCGGATGCCCGAAATTAATTACATCTTTAAGTGTCAGTGACCTGCGTTGACGGGGTCGGGAGCGGCTGCTATACACCTTGTTGATTCGCCGCCACACGGTCCCTGAGGGGAAACGGAATCATGCTGACGAAGGTTTACAGACTGTTGGCCACGTGGACGGCAGTGATGCTGGCATCGGTATCGATAGCCTCGGCTGCATCACAGCCAGCCAGCTATTCGCCCGATGAAGTTCGCGACACGTTCAACGGCTATTGCGTTACTTGTCACAACCGGGCCCTGAAGACCGCGCGTCTGGAGCTGGACACCACAGACGTCCACCAAGTCAGTGCGCACGCTCCGATTTGGGAAAAAGTACTGCGCAAACTTCGCAATCGGCAGATGCCACCCGCAGGAGTGCCGCGCCCCAACGCGGCCGTCTACGATGGCCTGATTGCCTATCTCGAAATTGAACTGGATAACGCTGCGGAAAAAAATTCCAACCCCGGTCGTCCGGATGTACACCGGCTCAACCGGGTCGAATACACCAACGTTATTCGCGACTTGTTGGGACTCGAGATTAATGGTCGTGAACTGCTGCCGGCCGATGATATCGGTTACGGGTTTGACAACATCGCCGACGTCTTGACGGTCTCACCGTTGTTGCTCGAACGTTACCTCGCGGCGGCAGCGAAGATAAGCCGCCTTGCGATCGGCGACACGTCGATGCCACCGGCTTACAAGACGTACGAACTGCCGCGCTCCCTGGTGCAGTCGGAGTGGATGGGGAACAACCTGCCTTTTGGCTCGCGCGGCGGCATGGCCGTAGCACACCATTTCCCCGTCGACGGCGAATACCTGATCAAGGTAAAGATGCAGACCGGACGTTTCGACGAAATCCTGGGGCGTGACCGGCAGCGCCAGGTCGATATCCGCATGGACGGGGAGAGGCTGGGAAGGTTTACGATCGCCGTCGACGAACGCAAGGACACGCGCCTCCACGGTGAAGAAGTCGCCGCCGATGATCATGTCGAGGTTTACATACCTGTGCAGGCCGGCACCCGGGAAGTCGTCGCCACCTTGGTCAGTGACCGAATAAAGGCGGAAGGCGGCCCGAATGTCTATATCGTCGGATCAGTCGATAATAATGAATCGGCGTTTTTCGAAGGTGTGGGCAGTATATCGATAGGCGGTCCGTACAATGTCACCGGACCCGGCAACACCAAAAGCCGCGAACGAATCTTCATCTGCAGGCCCTCATCGATGCTGCCGGAATCAGACTGTGCACGCGAAATTATTGTCACGCTGGCTCGCCGTGCGTACCGGCGTCCGCTGACGGATGATGATTGGCCCTCACTGCTCACGCTCTTCGAGCAGGGTCGCGCCAAAGGCGGTTTCGACAACGGGATTCGCCTGGCGCTACAAAAAATCCTCGTGTCGCCCGAGTTTCTGTTCCGCCTGGAACGCGACAAGCCAGGAGTTGATCCCGGTGAGGCCTACGCGGTCTCTGATCTCGAACTGGCATCCCGACTGTCGTTCTTCCTGTGGAGTTCCATTCCCGACGAGGCGTTGCTGCGCGCCGCCGAACGCGGCGAACTCAGTAACCCGGACACACTGGAACAACAGGTACGGCGGATGCTGGCGGACCCGCGCTCCAGTGAACTGGTGCAGAATTTTGCCGGCCAGTGGCTGTACCTGCGGAATATGGAGCGTGTACTGCCGGATCCTCTGGCGTTTCCGAATTTCGACGATAACCTCAGGGAGGCTTTGCAGCAGGAAACAGCATTGATGATAGAAACGATGCTGCGCGAGGATCGCAGCGTGGTCGAGTTACTCGATGCGGATTTCACGTACGTCAACGAACGGTTGGCAAGGCACTACGGTATCGACGGCATCTACGGGACCGAGTTCCGACGCATAAAAGTCACTGATGATCGCCGCCGGGGTTTGCTGGGCCATGGCAGCATCCTTACGGTGACCTCGTACCCGAATCGCACCGCGCCGACGATCCGGGGCAAGTGGGTACTGGAGCAGTTGCTCGGGACACCACCACCCCCGCCGCCTCCAGACGTGCCGTCACTGACGGAAGATCGCAATACCAAAACGCTGACCATGCGTGAGCGCATGGAACTGCACCGCGCAAATCCCACTTGTGCGGTCTGCCACAAGGTTATGGACCCGCTGGGATTTGCCCTTGAGAATTTTGACGGCCTGGGCCGATGGCGCGAGACCAGCGGCTTGGGTACGGATCCCATTGACGCCTCGGGCGTGTTACCGGATGGCACCAGTTTCGAAGGTCCGGCCGGACTGCGCAAGGTGTTGTTGAGCAAGCAGGATCTGTTTGTCGAGACCTTTACCGAACGGTTGCTTACATACGCGCTGGGCCGCGGCGTCGAGTCTTATGACTATCCAACAATTCGCAAGATCCGGCGCGACACCGAAGCCGAGAACTATCGCTGGTCGGCTATAATCAGCGGCATCGTCAATAGCGTTCCTTTCAAAATGAGGCGGGCAGGTGAGTCATGATCATTCTTAACAAACCCATGCCTCGGCGCACGTTCCTGCGCGGCGCGGGCGCCGCCCTGGCATTGCCGTTCCTGGATGCGATGGTGCCGGTGTTCGGCGCGACGGATTCCGGCCTGACCAAGAGTCCGACGCGACTGTCATTCATCGAGGTCCCGAACGGCATCATCATGGACCAGTGGACGCCCCTGGCCGAAGGCGCGGATTACACGATGCCGCCGGTACTGGCAGAACTCGAGGCCTTCCGCGATCGCATGCTGGTGATCAGCGGTCTGTCACAAAACGCGGCCGGCCGGCTCGATGGCGAGGTCGGCGGTGATCATCCCCGAGCCTGCACGGCGTTCCTGACGGGGGCGCATGCAAAGATGACATCCGGTGCCGATCTCAGGGCCGGGATCTCGGTGGATCAGATTGCCGCCAGGGAATTCGGCAAATATACGCAACTGGCATCGCTCGAGGTGGGGATGGAGTCGCCGGAGGTGGTGGGCGCCTGTGAATCCAATTACAGCTGCGCTTACTACAACACGATTTCCTGGCGCAACGAGACGACACCGTTGCCGATGGAGAACCGTCCGAGGGTGATCTTCGAACGGTTGTTCGGCGACAGCGGCTCCACCGACCCGGCGGTACGCCAGACCCGGCTGCTGGAAAACCGCAGCATCCTCGATGCCGTGATGGAGGATATCTCGAAGCTCCGCAAACAGCTGCCGGCATCCGATCATGAGAAGATCGATCAGTACATCGAGGCTGTGCGTGATGTCGAGCGGCGGATCCAGATGGCGGAGTCCCAGGTTGACCGGGATCTGCCCCAACTCGAGGGACCGGTGGGAACGCCCAGAAGATTTTCCGATTACTACGATCTGATGACCGACCTGCAGATCCTGGCCTGGCAGAGTGACCTGACGCGCGTCTGTGCCTTCCATATCGGTCACGAGATGAGCAACCGGGCCTACCCGGAACTCGGCTTTGGTGACGCACATCATTCCGTTACCCACCACCAGGGCGACAAGGAAAAGATAGCCAAGACCATTCAGATCAATCATTTCCACACCCGGTTGCTCGCCCACTACCTCAATAAACTGCAATCGACGCCGGACGGTGAAGGTTCATTGCTTGATCACTCCATGCTGCTCTATGGCAGTGCGTTGAGCGACGGCAATCTGCATATCTTCAGGGACCTGCCGATATTGTTGATTGCCGGTGGTGTTCAGGGCGTCAAAGGCGGTATGCACGTACGCTATCCGCTCGATACACCGCTCAATAACCTGTTCCTGAGCATGCTCGACAAGGCCGGTGTACCGATAGACAGCTTCGGTGACAGCACCGGGAGACTGGCGATACCTTCGGCTTAATCGGCGGATTGCATCATGTTTATAAATAGCAGGGGATATGTCGCGACTACGTTGCTGGCAATCAGTCTCTGTGCAGTGGCCGACGCTGGACAGCTGATCGAGGCAGTCAAATCGGGCGATGCCGATGCCGTCGGACAGCTGCTTGACCGCGGGGTCGACGTCGACCGGCCTGCAGCTGACGGCACCTCCGCCCTGGCCCATGCGGCCTATCGCAACGACCTGGCGATGCTCGAGTTGTTGCTGTTCAAGGGCGAAGCCAGGGTCAATACGGCCAATGATTATGGTGCCACGGCTTTATATGTGGCGGCCGCCAATGCTGACACCGATCTGATCGAGCGGCTGCTGAGGGCCGGCGGGGATCCTGATGCGGGCCTGCTGTCGGGCGAGACCCCGCTCATGATCGCGGCCGATCGCGGCAGGCTGGCGGCGGTGCGGCTGCTACTCGAACATGGTGCCGATCCGAATGCGCAGGAAGCCAGCGGCGGGCAGACCGCCCTGATGTGGGCGGCGGCGGAGCAACACCCGGATGTCGTGCATTTGCTCATAGAACACAAGGCTGACGTCAATGCACAGTCAAATTCCGGGTTCACGGCATTGATGTTCGCCACGCGGCAGGGCGATGCAGCCATTGCAGACATACTCATCAATGGAGGTGCCCGCGTAAACGCCAGCATGACCAGGTCTGGCCTGACGCCACTGATGATAGCCGCTATGGGCGGCTTCAAAGATGTGGCCGTCGTGTTGCTGAATCGTGGTGCTGATGTCGACGCCATCGACACGAGCGGCAAGTCGGTACTGCATCACGCCGTTACTTATACCCCGTCTGCCGCCATCGTCAGCGAATTGCTGGCCCGTGAGGCGAATCCAAATATTCGGGTCAAGAGCCCGAAAGCATACGATGGCAACAGAATAGACCCCCAGGGTGCGACGCCGCTACTGCTGGCCGCGGGTCTCAGCAATCTCGCCGCGGTAACCGCGCTGCTGGAGGCTGGCGGCGATCCACATATTCCGACGGCGCTGAATACGACGGCACTGATGATGGCGGCCGGTGCGAACGTGGGCATTGCCGCCGCCGTATCGGATGTCGAGATCGAAAAAGCCACCCAAATCGCCAGGCTGCTGCTTAATCTGGATATGGATGTCAATGCAGCCGGTCAATATGGCTGGACCGCATTGCATGCGGCGGCATACCACGGCAGGAATGAAATCATCAAAGAGCTGATTGCCCATGGCGCCAAAACCGAAACTCTGGACGGATTCGGACAGACAGCGCTAAGTATTTCCCATGCGATCGTGACCGAGGGAATGGGCGACGATTACAGTCATACGCCGCGCACTTACCGCAAAGAGACGGCCGACCTGCTGTTGATGCTGGGGGCTACGCCGCTGGAGCAATCTGGCGTGAAAATAGTCACGGCACGGGTGGGCGGCTACCAGTAAATATTTGCCGGCACGGCATCTGCTTTGCCTTATCTGTGACCCCGGTCGCGGATTCCGTCGGGCACTCACCTTATTCTGTTTTTTTACAAAGACTTATCGCGCCAAATCGCGCGAGAATCGACTCCATGACTGACAGCACGGCAATAATGCGAAAACCGCTCGTACTGGTCGCAGCAGATGATGCAGATCAGCGGACGATGCTCTGGGACGTTCTCGAGCAATTCGGCTTTCGCATTCGGACAGCTGAAGACGGTCAATCTGCATACGATATGTTCGTCAAGACCGGTCCGGATGCCATCCTTCTGGATATTCAATACCCGGATCTGGATGGATTCGGCGTTTGTGAGTCGATACGAAAACATGAACTGGGTCGGGAGACCCCGATCTTCATGATTTGCGAGCGGGATGACGAGGAAGCCGTTGAACGCGCCTATCGCCTTGGTGCGACTGACATAATATTTAAACCAATTTCCCTGCCGGTACTTCCACATCGCGTTAGATATGCGTTAAGAACTGCCCGCTCACTCAGTGACCTTACCGGATTAATTCGGGCGATCCCCGATCTGATATTCGTCGTCAACGAAGACGGTGAAGTGCAGAATGGGTTGAGCGGTCCGGATGCGAGCCATACTCTGCAGCTCAAGGCGCTGACGACCGCTTCGCACATTCATTTCTATCCCTGCGAAAACGATGACGGAGCCCTTGAGTGCATCAGGCAAGCGCTCAAGACAGGTAAGCCGCAAGTTTATGAACATGTCCTGGAAGGACTCGACATTCACCTGGAAACACGGTTCGTAACGCGTGACAAGGATACGGTTCTCGCAATCGTACGGGACATCACGGAACGCAAGAGTGCTGAAGCAAAAATATACAATCTTGCGTACTACGACGAGTTAACTGAACTACCCAACCGAGAACTCTTCAGTCAGAGTCTGGAGCGAACCATTGCAATCGCAAAAAAAGATAATCAGAAATTTGCGGTCCTCTTTGTCGATCTTGATCGCTTTAAGCGAATCAATGATACGCTCGGACACACCATTGGCGATGAATTACTGAAAGATGTCGCAGACAGACTCGCCAAATGTACTCGGTCCACGGACTCAGTTTCCCACCTTGATCCCGTGGCAAGCGGCAACATAAAGCTGGCACGCCTCGGCGGCGATGAGTTCGTAATCAAGTTATACGGCATCGATTCAGAGGAGTCGGTTGCCACGGTTGCCAATCGGATAATCAGTGCTCTAACGCCGCCATTCACCTGTGCGGGACACCAGTTTGTTGTGACGCCGAGTATCGGGATAGCGGTCTATCCACAGGATGGCAAAACCGGCGAAGAGCTGCTGATGAATGCCGATTCCGCAATGTATCGTGCGAAGAACGTCGGACGTAACAACTTCAAGTTTTACTCGGAGACGATGCGCACGAAGTCGCTGCACAGACTTGAGCTTGAAAATCTGATTCGAACGGCAATTGAGGAGCAGCAGTTCGAGCTTCACTTTCAGCCAAAAGTTAACGCAGAGACATTTCGGTTGGTAGGTGCAGAGGCGCTATTACGCTGGCACCACCCAAAAAAGGGCATAATCGCGCCCGACGATTTTGTCCCCGTCGCCGAGGAAACCGGTCTGATCGTGCCGATTGGTCAGTATGTTCTACGTGAGGCATGCAAGCAGGTAAAAGTATGGTCCACATCGCCGGTCGGAGCGGTGCCAGTTTCCGTTAATATTTCCAGCCATCAGTTTCGCGACGGTCGACTTGTTCAGGATGTGCTTGAGGCAGTTTCATCTGCTGGCATTAACACGAACCAATTGGAATTGGAAATAACTGAAAGCATCCTTCTGCAGGATGTTGAAAAGACGCTTGTGGAACTCAGACTTTTGAAGGACGCGGGGATCTCATTGTCGATTGACGATTTCGGCACAGGCTATTCGTCGCTGAGCTACCTGAAACGCTTTCCGATCGACACCATTAAGATCGATCGCTCCTTTGTAAAGGACCTTCATCAGGATGCGGACGATGCGGCGATCTGTGCTGCCATTCTTGCTATGTCTCACCAGCTTGGTCTCAACGTCGTCGCTGAGGGAGTAGAAACGAGGGAACAACTCGAGTTCTTGCGACGGCACAAGTGCGATCACATTCAAGGCTTCATCTGCAGTCTCCCGCTCTCGGCGGATGACTTTTTTGCACTGCTCGTGAAGGTCTCCGGTACCGCTGTGACTTCGCAACAGGCGGCTAAAGCAACGGCCTGATCGCTAAGCCCTACCGGATCGCTCGACCATTCAGGGCGCCAGACCCGCCACCCGGTCACAGCAAAACTCGCTGTAAGTAAATGCTCTGATTCGCGAATCGTCCGGATTGTGGTACAGGCATGTTCATGGACGATCTCTCAGATACGCAAGTAGAACAAGTACTTGGTGCACTTGATGAGTCCCATCTTAAACGCCTGGTTGAGCTGCGCCGCTGGTTGCATCAGCACCCGGAACTATCATTCCAGGAACAGGAAACGGCACAACGAATCATTGCGGAACTGCAGGCGCTTGATATTCGGCACGACTACGCCGGTCTCGGCCATGCAGTCATTGCGCACATCGATGGCTTGAATCCATCGGCGCCTGCGATCGCGTTGCGGGCGGATATGGATGCTCTGCCGGGTGACGAAACCACAGGCGCGCCATACGCATCGGTAAATCCCGGGGTAGTGCATGCGTGTGGGCACTGTGCGCATATGGCGATGCTCATCGGCGCTGCACAGCTCCTGAAGGAGCATCCGCCACCTGGGCCCGTGCGCCTGGTCTTTCAGCCAGCGGAGGAGCGGGGGGCCGGAGCACGTGTTGCGATCAAAGACGGCGCCCTGGATAACGTTGCGATGATCTTCGCCGGACATGTTAATAACGAGTATGAGACAGGCAAGATCATGGTCCGTGACGGCGATGTTACGGCACAGTCGGACACGTTTTCGATCTCTGTCCGAGGTAAGGGCGGTCACGGCGCGCGGCCACACGAGGCCGTCGATGCCGTCGTCATCAGCGGGTTTCTGATTACCGCTCTGCAAACGCTCGTATCGCGGGAAATCAACCCGTTACACCCATCAGTCGTGACTATTGGCAGCGTTCACGCGGGCTCGGCTCCAAACGTCATTGCCGAAGAAGGCAAACTCCAAGGCACCATTCGTACGTCACTGCCTGAAGTTCGCAAACATCTGCATCAAGGCCTTCGCCGCATGATCGGCGCAGCGGCAGAACTGCACAACTGCCGGATCGACATGATGATAAATGAAGGCTATCCCCCGGTCGTTAACGAGCGCCGCGCCACCGCAATCGCCCGGATGGCAGCAAGTGACATCGTCGGTGAGCAAAATGTTTTCGCGGCGGAACACCAGAGCATGGGATCAGAGGATTTTTCTTTTTACCTCTATGAACGTCCAGGTTGCTTTGTGCGTTTTGGTACCCGGGCGCCAGGTCTGGAACCAGTACCATTGCATAGCCCGGCTTTCGATATTGATGAGCGAGCCCTGGGGATTGGTGCGCTGTTCTTTGAGCGGGTAGCGCGGGTTGGCTACGATCATCTCAACGAATTCGCGAATGAAATTTAACCCTTCAGCGCGGCATACCCTCGGTGTTGAGTGGGAGCTGCAGCTGCTCGATGCTAACTCGCTGGATTTGGTCGATGGCATTATACCGTTGATGGAGTTCTTTCCAGATGCCACCTATGTCAAGCCGGAACTCATTCAATCCTGTGTAGAGCTAAACAGTTGTATTGCCGATAACAGCACAGAGGCTGTCGAGCACTTGCGCCAGACTTTGTTCAAGCTGTCGCGGCGCTGTGCCGAATTGAATATGAGCATCTGTGCTGCCGGCACGCACCCGTTCTGCCACCGATTGGCCCTGATAACTCCCCTGCCTCGATACCGGCGCGCGGAGGAATACGGCAGCTACCTCGCACCGTCGCAGATTACATTCAGCACACATATTCATATCGGCATGAATTCCGGCGATCAGGCCATGTACGTCATGTCGTGCCTGACACCGGCGATGCCTCCGCTCATCGCGTTATCGGCGAACTCGCCGTTCTGGCGCGGTCATGAAACGGGGCATGCCGCGTACCGGCATCGTATTCTTGCGGCCGCCCCCAATTATGGAGTGCCGACGCGATTCAACGACTGGCTGGAATTCGACGAGTTTCTGGCGGCGGCTCGACGGGCGCGAATGATCGAGACGTTTAAGGATATTCACTGGGACATGCGACCACACCCAGACATTGGCACGCTCGAGATTCGTGCTATGGATGCAGCATCGAATTTGCGCGCCGTACATGGACTGGTCGCCTTCGCTCGTTGTCTCGCATTGCGCGTGGCAGAGGCGTCGGCGCAGGAGGTCAGCGAGGTACTTCCGGTGGATCTGCCGTTCTGGATTGAGAGACAGAATCGTTTCAGGGCGAGCCTGCGCGGGCTGGATGCAGAATATATTGTCGATACAAAGGGAGTGGCTCGACCACTGCGGGACATCATTGTCGACCTGTTCGATTTTTGCGAGCCGGTGGTTGCCGAGCTGGAGGAGGAGAGAGGCATGCGCATTGCGCACGAGCTCCTCAATGACAGGCCGGGGTACGAGCAGCAGCTCGGCGTCTACAAGCGCCATGATTCTGTTCGTCGCGTCGTCGAGATGCTGCAACAATCGCTGCTCGATGAAATAAATTCGGCTAACCGAATGGTTAGCCCTGCAACCGCCTGATATGGAGTTTCTTGCATTAGTTGCCGGTCTGGCGGGGCTCTGGCTCGGCTCCGAAGCCACCATTCGGGGCGCTGTCTCATTAACAGAACGGCTCCGTGTGTCAGAGTTCGTTGTCGGAGTCGCCGTACTCTCGATAGGCAGCGACTTGCCTGAACTTGCCATCGCCGTCGATGCGGCGATCAAGAATCTCCAGGGTGGACAAGCATCCGATCTGATCGTCGGCAGCGCTCTCGGCAGTGGGCTGGGCCAGATCGGCTTTGTCCTCGGTGTCGCGGGGCTCCTGGGACACCTGACGCTGTCGAGGAAGATCCTCTATCAGCATGGTGGCATGTTGCTCGGTTCGCTCATTTTGCTCGGGCTATTCGGTTTCGATGGTTTTGTCTCCCGAACCGAGGGTTTGTCACTTGTCATCGTCTATGCGCTGTACCTCCTGCTCCTGTTTGGCGATGTTGAGACCTTTAAGCCGGAAAAGGACGCCGGAGACCGCGTGCATTTCGGTAGGTCCATTGCCTATCTCATGGTGGGTCTAGCCGTTGTTATCGGCAGTGCGGAATTGACCGTTCAATCCGCGACGCGCCTGGCTATCGCACTGAACATCGAGCAGTCCTTCATCGCCATCATAATCATCGGCCTGGGAAGCAGCCTGCCCGAATTGTCCATTTCACTTGCTGCAATACTCAAACGGCGCGCGAGCCTGTCGGTCGGCAACCTGGTTGGTAGCAACGTATTCGACACTCTTGTGCCGGTCGGAGTTGCGGCCACGATTGCAGACTTGCAGTTCAGCGGTAACATGTTGCGTTTCGAACTGCCGTTTTTGTTCGTTCTGACACTCCTAGTATTGTTCTGCTTCCGCAGCATAACGGGCATACGGAGGCGCGAGGGCAGTATCATCCTCGCCCTCTATCTTGGTTATGCAGCGATCAAACTGGCGACGGCGGAAGCATGAGCTGCACGCTACAGTTCTTTGGCGCTACCGGTGAAGTGACCGGATCACTGTACGTGATTCGCGCAGGGGGACACACGGTTCTGCTCGAATGCGGTCTGATTCAGGGCGGCGCGGCGAACGAGCGGCGCAATCGCGAAGCGCTGCCCGTCAATATCAACGACGTCGGCGCCGTGATATTGAGTCACGCGCATATCGACCATTCAGGCCGTGTGCCACGCCTGGTCAAGCTGGGTTACACGGGGCCGATCTATGTGCAAAACGCAACGAAATCGCTGTGCGAAATCATGCTGCCGGACTCCGGTTATCTGAACGAGAAAGACGCCGAGTGGGAGAACCGGAAACGCCGCGGCACGGGAAAACCGCTGGTAAAGCCCCTGTATACGCGCGAGGATGCGGAAGAATCACTGCAACAATTCGAAAGCGCAGCCTATAAGGAAGATGTCGCTGTCGTGCCCGGGATGACGCTCCGGTTTCACGATGCGGGTCACATCCTGGGCTCAACGATCGTTGAGCTCATCTGCGACGACGGCGATGACGTCCGCACATTGGTGTTCAGCGGAGACCTGGGCTACCGCGACGCTCCGGTCATGAACCGACCGGAAACGCTTGCGCATGCCGATGCAGTATTAATGGAAAGTACCTACGGTGATCGACTGCACAGGCCATTCGATGCAACTCTGCAGGAGTTGACTGGCGTATTTGAAGCGGCTCGTGCGGCACAGGGCAATATTCTAATTCCGGCGTTCACGGTGGGCCGGACCCAGGATCTGCTGTACCTCATGGCCGAGAACTACGAGCGCTGGAATCTGGATGACTGGCACATCTTCCTGGACAGTCCGATGGGCATCGAAGCAACGGAGGTCTACTCGAAATACCGCCACTTATACGGGGCAAATTTATTCGGTCCGGATTCCCACCTGCCGGAGCTGCCGAATTTTCACCAGACACGAACTTCAAAAGAATCGATGACGATCAATGAGATCGAATCAGGTGCAATCGTCATCGCCGGCAGCGGCATGTGTAGTGGCGGTCGCATTCAGCACCATTTGAAGACCAACATCTGGCGACCCGAATGTCACCTGCTCATCGTTGGCTACCAGGCACACGGTACGCTCGGTCGGCGTATCGTCGATGGTGCTGACATGATCAAACTATGGGGCGAGCATTACCGTGTGCGCATTCGGGTACACACGATTGGTGGTCTGTCGGCACATGGCGATCAACAGGACCTTATCGCCTGGTACAACGCGTTCGACAACAGACCACCGGTGTACCTCGTGCACGGCGAACGCAAGGCACAGAATGTGCTGGCGAATAAAATGCGCGCCGAACTGAATGCACCTGTCGCGATCGCAGAGCACGGACAGTTGATTGAGATTTGATACCGTTATGAGTCACGAGACAATCGAAAACAAGAATGCCGACGCCGTACGCCGGGGTGAGCGCCTGGCGCGCGGCTATCTCGAGCCCGAACTCGTGATGCGTGAGCAGGGAATCGAACAGACGATTGTCGTGTTCGGCGGCACGCGAATTCCCGAGACGCAAGAAGCGTTGCGACTGGGAAAAACGGATTATTACGGCATTGCGAGAGAATTTGGCGCCATCGTCGGCAGCTCGGGCCAGGGCCCACAGGACTGCCGACTGATACTGATGACGGGTGCCGGACCGGGCATCATGGAAGCCGCGAATCGCGGCGCGGCCGATGTCGGTGCGAAAAGCATCGGCCTGAACATCCGCCTGCCGCAAGAACAGGTCCCGAATCCGTACGTCACGCGGGAACTCTGCTTTGATTTTCGCTACTTCGCGATTCGCAAGCTGCACTTCATGCAGCGCGCCAAGGCGCTGGTCGCATTCCCGGGAGGTTATGGCACGCTGGATGAATTGTTCGAGACCCTTAACCTCGTGCAAACTAAGAAGATTAATCCATTACCTGTTGTTTTAGTTGGAGAAAAATACTGGAGACATGCGATCAATCCGGAGTTTGTCGCGGCGCGCGGCCTTATCGACCCCGATGACCTGAAGCTTTTCTGGTACGCCGAGACCGCCGAGGAAATCTGGGCCAGCATCCGCGACTGGCATCGCGCAGCTCACACGCCGCTGTTGTGTGACATCGACGTCTGAAACGAAATCACCATGGATTCGGATCACGAGATTTCGGCCTGGAGCGACAGTGCGGAGCACGTGTTGCAGCAACTGCATGTCGACCCTGCACGCGGTCTCGACAGCGATGCAGTGATCCGCCGACGGCGTACCTGGGGCTTAAACCAGCTGCAGGTGACGAAGCAGCGACATGTGCTGTCGATCCTGACAGATCAATTCAAGAGCATCATTATTCTCCTGCTGATTGGTGCCGGTGTCCTGGCGCTGCTATTCGCGGAGCTCGCCGAAGCTGTGGCGATCTTCGCGGTGATCCTCATTAATAGCTCGCTCGGTTTTCTGACCGAATGGCGCGCCATCCGGTCGATGGAGGCGCTGCGCCAGTTCGCCCAGGTGACCTGTGTATTGCTGCGAGACGGCACGGTGCAACGCGCCAGAGCGGAGGAACTGGTGCCGGGGGACATCGTGCTCCTCGACGCGGGCGACATCGTGCCGGCTGATCTGCGGCTCGTCGAGGCCGCCAAGCTCAACGCCGACGAGTCGACATTGACGGGCGAATCGCTGCCCGTCGAAAAGCACACAGAGCGGCTCGACGAGGAAACGATCATGCTGGATCGCGAGAACATGGCTTTTAAAGGTACGGCGATTACGCGTGGCTCAGGTCGGGGCGTCGTTGTCAGCACTGGCATGAAGACTGAATTCGGCAAGATCTTCGAGCAGGTCAGCGAAGCCGAAGCAAAACAGACGCCGCTTGAGAAACGGCTGGACGCGCTCGGCAGCCGTCTTGCCTGGGCGGTCATCGTAATCGGTGTGCTTATTGCCATTGCCGGAGTACTCTCCGGCCGTGAGGTGATTCTGGCCATCGAAGTGGCGATCGCGTTGTCGGTTGCCGCAATACCGGAAGGCTTGCCAATTGTCGCGACAATTGCACTGGCGCGTGGCATGTGGCGTATGGCGAAGCGTAATGCGCTGATTACCAGGCTGTCGGCCGTAGAAACACTGGGCGCAACCAGCGTCATTCTGACCGACAAGACCGGCACGCTCACCGAGAATCGTATGGCGATGACGACAGTACTGCTGCCCGGCGCCGATATCATGATCAATGACGTCCCTGCCGACATGGCCGAGCTCCTCGATACGCTGCTGACAACGGCGGTGCTGTGCAACGACGCCTCGTTGCAGGTGACGGAAGAGGGCGAATCGCAAGGTGTCGGCGACCCGACCGAAGTCGCCTTGCTCATAGCCGCGGCGGCCCGCGATATCCGGCGGGAGAAGCTTATTGAGCGGTCCCCGGAGATTCGCGAAGACCCTTTTGATCCCGATAGCAAGCGAATGGCGACCGTGCATGATCATGACGGCAAATTTTTCGCGGCCGTGAAGGGGGCCCCCGAAGTCGTTATTTCGGCATGTTCGTCGGTTCGAACGAACGAAGGCGTTGTGCCGCTCGACGACCAGCAACGTCAACACTGGCTTAGCCGTGTGGAGCAGCTGTGCGGGCTCGGCCTGCGTACGATTGCATTAGCCGACAAGCCGGTTGCCTCGGTCGACACGGATCCATACGCGGATCTCATACTGCACGGCGTTGTCGGCCTCGAGGACCCTGCGCGTGAGGGCGTGAAGGATGCAATCCGGCAGTGTCGTGATGCCGGAGTGTCTGTGGTCATGGTGACGGGCGATCATGCCGCAACGGCCAGTAACATCGCCACACAGATCGGCATCATAGAAACCGCTACGGACGGGCCGGCTCAACTCGAAGGTGAACAGGTCGATCGGCTGTCCGCGGCGGGGCGCAATGACGAATTACTCAGCGCGCGTGTATTTTCCCGGGTGACGCCAGAGCAAAAGCTCAAGCTGATCGACCTGTATCAACAAAGAGGCGATGTCGTTGCAATGACGGGCGATGGCGTCAATGATGCGCCCGCTTTGAAGAAGGCCGATATCGGTGTGGCCATGGGCGTGCGCGGTACAGCCGTCGCCAAGGAAGCCGCGGAGATGGTGCTGCAGGATGACGAGTTCGGCACGATTGTCGCGGCCATCGGTCAGGGCAGGGCGATTTTCGAGAACATCCGCAAGTTCGTCGTCTATCTGCTGTCGTGCAATATCAGTGAAGTACTCGTTGTCACTCTCGCGACGATCGCCGGTGCGCCACTGCCGCTGTTGCCCCTGCAAATATTGTTTCTCAATCTCGTGACCGATGTTTTTCCCGCATTGGCGCTCGGCGTCGGGCCAGGTCGGCATGAAATAATGAAGGACAAGCCGCGAATGTCGAGCGAACGGATTGTGACGCGATCACACTGGATTGCGATCGGTCTGTATGGCGCAATCATGGCGCTGGCGGTACTTGCAGCTATGGCGTTTGCGCTGCGATACCTCGAATTCGATCGCGAACGGGCGGTGACAGTTGCATTCTGCACACTGGCACTCGCGCAGTTGTGGCATGTTTTCAATATGCGGGGTAACGTCAGGCGCATCTTTAATAACGAAATAACCCGCAATATCTGGATCTGGGCCGCGCTTGCGCTGTGTCTCGTGCTGATTCTGGGCGCCGTCTACACGCCCATTCTAAGTCAGGTCCTGCAGCTGTCGGATCCCGGTATTGCCGGATGGTGGGTGATCGTAACGAGTAGCCTCATCCCCCTTATTGTCGCGCCAGCGGTCAAATATATAGCGGGGCAACCGCGCTTCGCCGAATTGGCGTCGGCGGCTAGTTCTGGTGTTAGGTAACCCTCGATGAGACCGGTGACAGGCAATTCCCGATTCCCATTAACCTTGCCGACGTCGTTTCTTGTCGTGTTCGCGGTCCTCGCTTATGCGCCCTGGCTTTGACCGGTTGCTAGAGCGCAACAAGACTGAGCCGACCATCAGATTCGGTCCACCCGCACCCCCAGTCCTGGCCTATAATGGGTCTGCCCAGCCACGACAGCAGGTTCATCGGTAGCAGGTGATGCGCAGACCCATATCGATTGCGATGATGCTCTCATCCGTGATTCACGGCTTGTTCTTTGTCATCGCTGGTTGGGTGATCAGTGACATGTCTGAGCCATCTATTTCCACCACTTTACTGAAGGTCAGCATCCGTCCATCGCAGGCCAACGATGACAATTCCGCAGAGACAGCATCCGGCCACCAGACAGCAAGCCCTGAATCTGCAGCCGCTGCAATTGAACGCGTGGCGGACGTGACTTCGGTTCACCCAACGAAGACTGCGGATGTAACCGAATCGCCGCTCACAGATGACAGGAATCCGTTCCCACTGATTGCCGAAATCGCCATACCGGGTTCGGGCCAGCAAGCTGTGGCGGAACTTGGGCAGGCCGACGTCAAAGATGTCGTCGCCTCGGTTACAAAGGAGGCGTCGGTGCCGCAGTTTGAAGTGGTAACGACATCTTCGGAAAGCCAGACAAGTCAAACGACCGGTACAACACAGTTCCATCGACCCGTTATTACGCAGACGGCACTGTCATCCAAGCAGGAGAAAATGCTAACGCGGAAATTCGAGGAGTGGACTGAGAATTTTTACAAGATGCCCGATGCCGATGCTGGCTTAACCTGGAAATACAAAGGCCAGGAGTATCTCGCAAAATTCACGCACCTCATGGCCGAGGATGACATGGGCATCCCGCAGGTCGTTGTTGAAGTCAGCACGGAGGAGGACGGTAAGCGGCTGTCGACCGAGATGCGCATGAAACGGCTGGCGTTTTCCAGCTACGCGCAATTCGTGAATCGATGGGATCCTAACGTTCAGATACATAATGATGAGCTTAATGGTCGCTTTCATTCCAATACGGAAATCAATTTGTCCTATAACCGCAAGACAAAACCGCGGTTTCATGGCGAGGTAACGACATCGGCCCGTGGCGTCAATTTTGTGGATTCGCGTGGTTACGCAGGTCGTAACGAGATTTTTCTCGGCGGACTGCAGACACGGGTAAAGGCCATCCGATGGCCGAAGGAATTCCTGCCGCTGCAGGCTAAGGCAGCACTGGCCGATCATCAGGTTCGCAGATTCGATGAGGACGCGCGCGTCACGTTTTACGCCGATGGCAGTTACGCTTGGAAAGCGATTGGTTCGGAGTCTCCGCGGCAAGAAGCCGTGATTTCGGCAAGTACGACCTATCTCATCGCCGCGGAGAATGTAACTTTGCATGTCAAAGGTACGGTCAACGGCAAAGTGCTTGTCTATTCGCCACAGCGGATCGTAATCGAGGACGATCTCGTTTATGCACGAGACCCGGCCGAGACGCTCGACGCTGGTGACTACCTGGGTTTGGTTTCAGACAAGTATGTCGACATTGCGCCTCCCGATGTCACCGGGCCAGGAAAGCTCATCATCAATGCCGCGATCTATGCGAAACGACGCTTCGTCGTCAGAGAACATCGCTCCAGGAACAATGACTTGCTGTATATCTACGGAAGCCTTACGGCCGGGTCGTTATCCGCTACTGAGCCACGGTACTACACCAGGATCCAGTTCGATGAGCGACTCGACGAGCGGCGGCCGCCAGGTTTCCCGATGACGAATCGATACGTCGTTGATTTCTGGGACAGCACCTGGAAAGTAGAGCCACATGACGTATCGTACTAAGACCTGCTAGCGATCAAATCAAATGGCACGGCCCAAATTAATAATTATTCTAGCGTCAAGTGTGATGGCACTGTGCGCTTGTGCAGGTACGATCGACCAGGATGGTGCTCTTGCAGTAGTACCGTATCGCGTAGCGGGCGATGGTCGAATCGTCGTTGAAGTGCTGCTCAATGACCAGGGTCCTTTTCCGTTTGCGTTGGATACGGGCTCGAGTATATCCGTTATATTCGACGACCTTCGAGACGAGCTACATTTCGAATCTACCGCGGAAGTGTGGGCAACTATCCAGGGTTTAGTGTCGTCCGGTCGGTTCCGAATATTAAATATTGATCGCGTCCAGATTGACGGCGAGACCTGGGTCGATGCAAGGGTTGCCCTGATGCCAGGTGACACTTTTAGCGAGGCTAATATCGACGGTCTCCTGGGCATCGATTTCTTGCGCCAGTACGCAGTCGGTTTTTCCAAAAAAAATCGAGTCGTGCGTCTCTATCCGCCCGATCTGGTCAGCAAGCGATCTTATCGAGGATGGGCTTCGATTCCGCTTGACCCTGTGAATGTCGGAACGAGTGCAATGCCGTTATATTTCTTCACGATAACGATCGGGGGACAAGATGTTTCGGCTATGCTCGATCTGGGTGCCGCGCTGAATATTATGAACTGGCCTGCCGCACGTTCAATCGGCCTCGAACCTGTGCGCCTGACGGAAGATGAAATGCTGGCAGGTGCAGTTGAGAGTACGCCCATTGTCGCTCGATACAATGCCAAGGAAGTAAGAACGGCTCGTGTCCGTTGGCATAACGAGAAGTTCTCGGTCGCCGATACTGGGATTTTTGCAGTGCTACCGGGAGGCGACGGTCCTCTGGCCATTTTGGGTTTGGGTTTTCTTGGTCAACGCGACTTCGTCATCGATTTTGTTAGAAACCGATTGCTAGTCAATGTTGCAATGGACGAACTGGATAATTCGTATGAATAATTTGAATGGTTCGAATTCAGGCGAATCCATTCACTCGCTGACAACCCAGGATTTCCCGGCGCGCTGAAGTTGTCAGGCCTCGAGCGTTATCGCATCCGACAAGGCCGCTACCGCATTTTGTAGACGATCGAGCACGAGGTACTGATTGTCCACGTCATCGAGAATGGCGGTCGTAATATTGTCTACCGGAGCAAGTAACAATCGATGAGGCTCGAGCAAGACGAAGAGCAGGAATAGCAGGGTGGCAAGCATCGCCTTCGCAATGAAGAAAATCGCAATCGTTGTAACAGCGCAGTCGAGCGGCGATAATCGCCGCCGGTCCGCGTCGGCTTCCCCGCGACGGTCAGCCGTGAACCCCGTCAGGCCCGGAAGGGAGCAGCGGCAGCGGTGACGCCGGGTGCCGGGGAGCAGCTGGCGCGGGCCACTTCCCGGGCTTGCTCCAGGCAGCCCTTGCGCTACACTGGCTTATTCGCAGACTGGCCCGAATCCCCAATGAGTTACCTCGTCCTCGCACGCAAATGGCGGCCGAAGACCTTCGCCGAGACGGTCGGCCAGGAGCACGTTCTCCAGGCGCTGATCAACGCGCTGGCATCCGAGCGGTTGCACCACGCCTACCTGTTTGCGGGCACACGTGGCGTCGGCAAGACGACGATCGCCCGGATTTTGGCCAAAGCCCTGAATTGTGAAACCGGTATTACGGCAGAGCCCTGCGGCGAGTGCAGCGCGTGTCGGGAGATCGACGAAGGTCGGTTCGTCGATTTGATTGAAGTGGATGCCGCATCCAGGACCAAGGTCGACGATACGCGCGATATGCTCGACAACGTGCAATACGCGCCTGCAAGCGGACGGTTCAAGGTGTACCTGATCGACGAAGTACACATGCTGTCTCGCAGTTCGTTCAACGCTTTGTTAAAGACGCTCGAAGAGCCACCACCGCATGTCAAGTTCCTGCTCGCTACGACCGACCCGCAAAAGTTACCCGTTACCGTGTTGTCACGGTGCCTGCAGTTCAATCTGACGCGCCTGACGCCACGACTGATTCACGATCGTCTCGCAAAGATTTGCGAGGCCGAGGGTATCGCCGCGGAGAGTCCGGCGCTTGCGATGATTGCACGCGCGGCCGACGGCAGCCTGCGTGACGCGCTGAGCTTACTTGATCAGGCCATCGCTTATTGCGCCGGCAAGGTGGAGGAGGCACCGGTCTCGACGATGCTCGGCACGATTGATCGCGATCATGTGGCGCGCCTTATCAAACTGCTCGCCGCCGACGATGCGCCGGGCATCGTCGATGCAATCGAGGAGATCGATCAACAGTTTCCAGATTATTCGCGGTTACACGAGGATCTTGCGCGCGTGCTGCAACGGATCGCAGTGTACCAGGTAGTCGGTGGCATCGAGACTGACGACGAGATCAGCGACGAGCAACTGGCCGAGCTGGCCGAAATCCTGTCACCGGCCGATGTGCAGCTTTTCTACCAGACAGCGCTGATCGGTCGACGCGACCTGCACCTGGCGCCAGATCCCAAATGCGGCACGGAAATGACGCTTCTGCGTATGCTTGCGTTTCGTCCCGCGCAGGCCGACATGGCTGGAACGGCCGGCGGATCAGGTGCGAGCAAGTCTGTCAGCCAGGCGACCGTGTCCGAAACGACCTCCAGGGTCGCGCCTGTCAAGCCGGTGAAGGTAGCGAGCGAATCCGCCGGCAACTGGCAGGATCCCAACTGGAGTGAATTGATCACAGAGCTTGAGTTGTCGGGTTCGGTCAAAATGCTCGCCAGCAATTGTGCATTTCTGCGGCGGGACGGCAACACCGTTTTCCTGAGTATTGATCCACGCTCCGAGTCACTGCTGACGAGGGATCGCAAGCAGGCCCTTTGCGATATCTTATCGGAGCATTTCAGAGAAGCGCTGACCGTCGATATCAGCATTGGCGAGGCCGTGGTCGAGACGCCGGTTCAGGAAGAATCCCGTTTAGCGGACGAGCGTGTCGAGGCGGAACGCGTCAAACTGGAATCCGACCCGAACGTCCAGGCGCTCAAAGATCTGTTTGGTGCAGAACTCAAGGCGGACTCGATCGAATTGATTAACCCTTCGCAGAGCGATTGAAGCTGGAGTAGACGATGAAAGGTGGCATTGGCCAGTTGATGAAGCAGGCCCAGGAAATGCAGGCCAACATGAAAAAGGCCCAGGAGGAGATGGCGTCGATGACCGTCACAGGTGAGTCCGGCGGCGGCATGGTGCGTCTCACGATGACCTGTCAACACCAGGTGCAAGGACTCGATATCGATGACACGCTGGTCGGCGACGACAAGGAAATGCTCGAAGACCTGATTATCGCCGCGTTTAATGACGCGCTGCGCAAGGTCGAAACGACGGTGCAGGAGAAATTCTCCGGAATGGCTTCCGGGATGGGGCTGCCACCCGGGATGAAACTGCCGTTCTAGCGCTGGCCTGACCGTGTCCTATTCGCCGCTACTCGTACGTCTGATCGATGCTTTGCGCTGCATGCCCGGTGTCGGCCAGAAATCGGCACAGCGCATTGCCTTCCATCTTCTCGAGCGCGACCGTGATGGCGCGACCAGCATGTCGGCAGCGCTTGCCGATGCGGTAAAAGCCATCGGTCACTGCAGTCGTTGTCGCATGTTCACCGAACACGAACTGTGCTCGATCTGTTCGGCGTCCGGTCGGGACGATACTCAACTTTGCGTCGTTGAGTCCCCGGCGGATGTCATGGCGATCGAGGATGCGACCGGATACCGTGGTTTGTATTTTGTTTTGATGGGACACCTGTCGCCCCTCGACGGCATCGGGCCCGAAGAACTCGGTTTGTCGATGCTCGAGGAACGGCTTCAGGACAATACGATCAGCGAAGTGATTATCGCGACGAATCCGACGGTTGAAGGGGACGCGACGGCGCACTACCTTGCCGAGATGGCGACCCGCCACGATGTGCAGGCGTCACGGATCGCGCACGGTGTTCCACTCGGTGGTGAACTCGAGTACGTCGATGGTGGCACGTTGTCGCACGCGTTTTATGGTCGCAGGGCGGTCGACTAGGGCTTTGAGGACTGGGAGATAGTATGAGTGTTGAGGATTGTCTGTTCTGCAAGATCCTGGCCGGCGCTATTCCGGCCGACATCGTTTATGAAACCGACGAGGCGATCGCGTTTCGCGATATCAATCCGCAGGCGCCAACGCACGTCGTGATCATTCCACGACGACACATCGAGACGATCAACGCGCTGGAAGCTGGCGATGAGCCCGTGGTTGGCAACCTGTTCATGGTAGCCAAACAAGTCGCTGCGGATGAGGGGCTGGCTGAGGATGGTTATCGGGTCGTTATGAACTGCAACGCGGGAGCCGGGCAGTCCGTGTTCCACATTCACCTGCACTTGCTCGGCGGGCGGCAGATGGGCTGGCCGCCCGGTTAATGCTTCTGTAAGAGGCGGCCTGTGGGAGGCCGCCATGCGGGCGATTGTCGCCGGCATGGCCGCCTCCCACACTGCTGTCGCCCACAGGCCGCCGCCTACAGTTTGCTGACGAGTTGCTCTGTCAGGTTCAACAGACGCTTGTAGGATTCATAGCGGCGCGCGCTGATGTTTCCGTCCTCGACGGCTTGCTTCACGGCGCAATCGGGTTCCCGCGTGTGGCGGCAGTTGGCGAAGCGGCAGGACTGTGCGGCCGCTGTAATTTCGCGGAATCCTATGCCGACGCGGTCGGCCGATTGCAGGGCCGGCGCGTAATCGCGAACGCCCGGCGAATCGATCACTGCACCACCACCAGGTAGCTCGATCATCATCGAGTTGACCGTCGTATGCCGGCCTTCGCCGCGCTTATCCGAAATTGCGGCCGTCGGTAACAGTTCGGAGCCTGTCAGTCGATTGATAATGCTGGATTTGCCCACACCGGATTGACCGACGATGATCGCGGCCTTGCCGGCCAGCAGCAATCGCAACGCATCGATGCCGTCTCCAGTCACCGCGCTGCAGCGCAATGTTGGGTAACCGATGGCGTTGTATTCGCCGAGCGCCGCATCGATGGCTGCGACATCCCGATCGAGATCGGTCTTGTTGTAAACGACGGCGGCAGCGGACCCGATGTCCTCTGCAGCGCTCAGGTAGCGATCGACAATAAACCAATCAGGATCCGGTGATGCAGCCGCGAGGGCCACGAGCAAATCGATGTTGGCGGCCAGGACTTCAGTCTGGCCACGCTGATTTGGTCGGCTCAATTCGTTGTCGCGGTCGAGAATAGCGGTGATCAGCCAATCCGATTCCTGCTCAAGAGGCTCAGCGACAACACGGTCGCCGCAGACAGGCCTGAGATTTTTGCCTTTGATGCGCGCGTCGACCTGATCGCCATTGGGGAGCTGCAACCGCATGCGGCGGCTGTAGGTGGCGACGACGACGGGATCGCTGTACTGCATATTCTCGGGCCTGCGGATTTGCTGCTGAGTATGCCGCGATGCATGACGCCTTGCACGGCAAGGAGAGGTAGACTATCCCTCTTGGTACACGACGACAGTGAATCACGCATGGGTAGTATCGACAACGAGCAGTCCGGTAATCTGATCTGGATTGATCTCGAGATGACCGGTCTCGATACGATGAATGATACGATCATCGAGATCGCGACCATTGTTACGGACAACCAGCTCAACGAACTCGCCGAGGGACCCGTTCTCGCCATCCGCCAGGCGCAAGCAACTATGGACGCCATGGACGAGTGGAACGCCCGCCAGCATCGTGAATCCGGACTGACCCAGCGGGTCCTGGCGAGCGGTATCGATGCTGCGCAGGCCGAAAAATTGACCATCGCGTTCCTTGCAAACTGGGTGCAGGAGGGCACGTCGCCGATGTGTGGAAACAGCATCTGTCAGGACAGACGCTTTCTGGCCCGCGAAATGCCCGCCCTCGAGCGCTACTTCCATTACCGGAATCTCGACGTAAGCACCGTCAAGATACTTGCTGAACGATGGGCGCCTGACGTGGCGGCGGGGTTCAGTAAAGAGTCATCGCACCGGGCCCTGGCCGATATCCGGGATTCGATCGCCGAACTCGCCTGGTATCGTGATCAACTGCTTGATCGATCTGTGTTTGCCGACGAATCGGGCGAATGAGTGAAAGACCGTTCGCGCCGGCAACCGCGCGCAACGCCGGGCCGATACTCGACGTATTGGGTTATGAGTTGCGCAATACCCGCGACCTGCTCGAAATCGGCTCGGGCACCGGGCAGCATGCCGTTATTTTTGGCGCCGAGTTGCTCCATCTGACCTGGCAGACAAGCGACCTCGAGGAGAACCACGCGGGCATTCACGCCTGGCTTCGCGCTGCGGAATTGAGCAACGTCCGCCAGCCATTGACTGTCGACGTCACCAACGCGGTTTTGCCGGCCGAGTCATTCGATGCTGTTTTTTCTGCGAATACGGCACACATCATGAACTTCGGGGCCGTCGAAAAGATGTTCGCGCTAGTCTCCTCGGTGCTTACAAAAAACGGTGTGTTTTGTTTGTACGGACCGTTCCGTGAAAATGACGAATTCAACACGGTAAGCAACGCCGAATTTCACCGCTCGCTTAAGGCACAGGACGCGGCGATGGGCATTCGGCACCTTGAAGACCTGGATCGTTTCGCGGCCAAAGGTGGCATGCGCCGCTTGCGCCGCTACGCGATGCCTGCAAATAATTGCCTGATCGTCTGGCAAAAATCAGCGGCGGAGGGAGTTGATGACAACGCATAGAGGTGGTTGCCACTGTGGCCGCGTTCGTTATGAGGTCGAGGCGCCGGAAGATATCGAGGCAACACAATGCAATTGCAGTATTTGTCGCATGACAGGATATACGGCGATCTTCGTGCCAAAACGTGACTTCAAATTGCTGAGCGGCGAGGATGACATCGAGACATACACGTTCAATACTGGCGTCGCGCAGCACTATTTCTGCCGCCACTGCGGTATCAAATCGTTTTATGTCCCGCGATCTCACCCCACGGGTATCAGCGTCAACATCAACTGTCTCGAGCCGGGTACGATCCGCTCGATGTCGGTCGACACGTTTGATGGTCAGCACTGGGAACAGAACATTTCTAAGCTGTCGCCGTTAAGCGACTGATTTGGTTGATCTTTAGTTGGCAAGCTCCGTCCTATGTCATATAGTTGCGACCTGATGAGCGATTCTCGGGTGATATGACGTTGAAATGGGTTGCAACTGGCCTTCTAGGCCTCCTGGTTGCGGCGCAGGCGCTTGCAGAGCCTGCCTGGGTCAGCGATCAATTCGAAGTCATGTTGCGGACAGGACCGAGCACATCGAATGCGATTGAGCGCATGTTGCCGAGCGGAACCGCACTCGAGGTGATAGAACGAGACAACGAGACGGGCTATTCGCGTGTGCGCACGGCTGCGGGCACCGAGGGCTGGGTTCTGACGCGCTACCTGATGGCCGAGCCCAGTGCCCGCGAACAGCTGGCGAAACTGACGGGGGATCTTACGAATGCGGCCGCGCGTGGCAGTTCGCTGACCTCGCAGCTCAACGCCATCAAGCTTGAGGCTGATAAAGCGTCGCGCCGCATTGCACAGCTCGAGCGCGAGAAGAGCGGCCTCGAAAAGGAGCTCGCTGACATCCAGCGCACGGCCGCAAACGTGCTCTCGATCAATAACCAGAACAAGGAACTGCGCGACCAACTGGCCAGCGCCCAGATTGAGGTGGACACGCTCGAACAACAGAATCGCGAGCTGACCGGGCAAACTACGCGCTACTGGTTTATGACGGGTGCACTCGTGCTCGTCGTCGGCATTATTCTCGGGCTGTGGTTACCCCGCATACGCTGGCAGCGGCGCTCTCGCTACGATCGGTTTTAGGGACTAGGGGAATTCGCCGGCATGGCGGCCCCCTACAAATGCTGCCGTGGGAGGCGGCCATGCCGGCGACAACACTTCGCTGGAAGGCCTCCTACAAATTATGCCGTGGGAGGCGGCCATGCCGGCGACTACTGCTCGCTTCAGCGGACTCCTACACCGACTCGCCGGCCAGGAACAGCCACGTCTCGACGACCGTATCGGGATTCAGGGAGATGCTCTCAATGCCCTGGTCCAGTAGCCAACGCGCCAGGTCCGGGTGATCCGAAGGTCCCTGTCCGCAGATCCCGACATACTTGCCATGTTTCTTGCACGCCCTAATAGTCATGGCGAGCAACGCTTTAACGGCTGCGTCACGCTCGTCGAACATATCGGCAACCAGAGCCGAATCCCGATCAAGGCCGAGCGCAAGCTGGGTCATATCGTTCGAGCCAATCGACATGCCATCGAAATGCTCCAGGTAGTCCTCGGCGAGCAGGGCATTGGTCGGCAATTCGGACATCATGATGATCTTGAGGTCGTCTTTACCTCGTTCCAGGCCGTTGTCGGCCATCAGATCGATGACATCCTTTGCTTGCTGAACGCTGCGAACGAACGGAATCATGACCTGTACGTTCGTCAGCCCCATGTCATTGCGCACCTTGCGCATTGCAGCACACTCCAGTTCAAAACAGGGGCGGAAGCTGTCAGCAACGTAACGACCGGCGCCGCGAAAACCGAGCATCGGATTCTCTTCGTTGGGTTCATATTTTTCGCCCCCGATCAGATTCGCATATTCGTTGGATTTGAAATCTGACAGGCGCACGATAACGGGTTTTGGTGCAAATGCAGCCGCGATCGAACTGATGCCTTCCGCCAACTTGTCGACAAAAAATTGCACTGGCTCGTCGTAACCGGCCATCTGTTCATCGACGGCCCGCCGCGTATCGTCATCGAGGTTGTCGTACTCCAAGAGCGCCTTTGGATGCACGCCGATCATCCTGTTGATGATAAATTCGAGTCGCGCCAGTCCGACACCATGGTTCGGAATGTTGGCGAAATCGAAGGCCCGATCGGGATTACCGACATTCATCATGATTTTGACCGGGATCTCCGGCAGGGAATCGATCTCGATCTGTGTCTCTTCGAAATCGAGCCTGCCATCATAGACGCAACCTTCATCGCCCTCGGCGCAGCTGACCGTGACTTCGCTGCCGTCCTTGATCGCTTCGGTCGCATCGCCGCAGCCGACGACGGCAGGGATCCCGAGTTCCCGCGCAATAATCGCCGCATGGCAGGTTCGGCCGCCGCGATTGGTGACGATTGCGGCCGCGCGTTTCATGACCGGTTCCCAGTCCGGATCCGTCATGTCGGAAACGAGCACATCGCCCGACTGGACTCGACCCATTTCCCGGACGTTCTTAATGACCTTGGCCGTGCCGGCGCCGATTTTGTGGCCGATACTGCGTCCTGTAACGATGACGTTGGAACGACCTTTGAGCGTAAATCGCTGGATCGTGCGCCCGCTGCGGCTTTGCACGGTCTCCGGTCGCGCCTGCAGGATGTAAAGCCTGCCATCGTTACCATCCTTGCCCCACTCGATGTCCATTGGCCGCTGATAGTGTTTTTCGATCGCCACGGCCATGCGCGACAACTCGATAACGTCATCGTTCGTGAGTGAAAACCGGTGGCTCTCGGATTCGTCGACATCCACGGTCATGACTGTATTGCCGGGTGTCGAATCATCGCTATAAATCATCTTGATTGCTTTGCTGCCGAGGTTTTTCCTGAGGATCGGAAAGTGCCCGCTCTCGAGCGCGGGCTTGTACACGTAGAACTCATCGGGATTCACGGCGCCTTGCACAACGGTCTCACCGAGGCCGTAAGACGCCGTAATCAGAACCGCATCACGAAAACCGGTTTCGGTATCGAGCGTGAAAATCACGCCGGCGGCACCGATGTCGCTTCTGACCATAGTCTGTACGCCGGCTGATAGTGCGACCTGCTTGTGATCAAACCCCTGATGCACGCGATAGGCGATCGCACGATCATTGAAGAGTGAAGCAAACACGTGGTGTAGTGCCGTGACGAGATTGTCGAAACCGCGAACGTTGAGAAATGTCTCCTGCTGACCGGCAAATGACGCATCGGGCAGGTCCTCGGCTGTCGCTGACGACCTTACGGCCACCGCGATGTCCTGCCCACCGGACATCGCCGCCCACGCGGTTTCAATATCCTGACGCAGCCGATCGGGCAGGGGCGTGTCGAGAACCCATTCGCGGATGGAGCGTCCGGCCGTGGTTAGCGCTTCGATATCGTCGACATCCAGAGTGTCCAGCACTTCAGCTATGCGCTGGTCAAGACTATCAGTCGCCAGGAATGCGCGGTAGGCGGCCGCCGTCGTCGCAAATCCCCCTGGGACTGTGACACCCAGGCTGCTGAGATTCGCGATCATTTCCCCGAGCGACGCGTTCTTGCCGCCCACAACGTCAACATCCTTCATACCAAGCTCGTCGAGCCTGATGACATTTGGCTTCAAAATCGGCTCCCTTGTGTTCTACGGCAGGAAATGGACAATCGATCTCGGGTTAAGGTACTACAGCATCGACCGTAACAAACGCAATACGGATTTTCCGCTTATGACCGTACGCACCGCCTTCTTTCTGTCAGATCAGACCGGCGTCACCGCGGAGACGCTTGGCCACAGCTTGCTCACGCAATTTGATGGCCGGAATTTTCGGCAGGTGACCTTGCCATTTATAGATACCGAAGACAAGGCACACGAAGCGGTGCAAAAAATTAACGAAATTGGCGCGGGCGACAGGCATCGGCCGATCGTTTTTTCAACGCTAGTACAGCCGGAATTCAGGGCGATTGTAAGGGAAGCGAACGGTCTCCACCTGGATATATTCGATGCGTTCCTGGAACCACTCGAGATCGAGTTGCAACAGGTGCCGATGAATGAACCCGGCCGCGCGCATGGTATGAGCGATATCGACGCCTATATGAAACGCATCGAGGCGACCAACTTTGCGCTTGCCAACGACGACGGCGGCGTCAGTCACAATTACGAAATGGCCGACGTCATTCTTATTGGCGTATCGCGTTCGGGCAAGACACCGACGTGCCTGTACCTGGCATTGCAGTACGGCGTTTATGCGGCGAACTACCCGCTGACCGACGAAGAATTCGAATCGGGTGCTTTGCCGGACTTCCTGACGCAGCAGAAACACAAGTTATTTGGATTGAAGATTGCGCCCGACCGGCTTAGGCAGATACGCAAAGAACGGCGACCACTGGGTAAATACTCGTCGGCACCACAGGTGCGTTATGAGCTGCGGGAAACCGAGAAACTGTTCAAGCGTTACGGAATTCCCAATGTCGATACGACGGAATTCTCTATTGAAGAAATCGCGAGCACAATCCTTGATAGTACCGGTGTTGAGCGCCGGGTGCGACCCTGAAATTTCATCGAAAACTTCTATTCTGGAACGGTATTTGCACACATTTTGTGTGCCGAACGCTGTGCTATATTCAACGCATGTTACTCGACTACCAACTCGTTCCGGAGACGATCATCAAGCCCAAGAGTTTCGTTGGCTTGATGGCGTTGTATGAGAGTAATTACGTTCGACTACTGCAGCTGATTCCGGAACTCGGGCGCCTGGACGGCTGTTTCCGATCGCGCGTCGCGGGCGAATGCGACCTGCACGTGGAGATTCTTGAGCGCTGTCGCTATACAGTCACCTTGTCACTAACCTATTTATTCGCATCGGCTGGCGGGCCTGTCGCAGATCCCGACATGACGGTCCGTGCCTACCTCGACGGACAACAGGCTGAATCGATGAGTGTGGGCGGCAATCGCCGGCACGCCGAGTTGCGGCGCCTTCTGCGCAAGCACAAACCCGAACTCGAGGCACGCTGGCAGCGCAACGTCGTACTCAATAAATGGCTTGAGTATCTGTCTGACCAGGGGCATCTCATCCTCGAACGCTAGGTCACAAAACTGTCGACTCAGTCAGCGTATCCCGAAGCTCCAATTGCCATCATTTGATTGATAGGCATCGTTGCCATTGCGTTCGACGCGACGGAATTATGTAAAGAGGTAGCGACGTTGGCGAGTTTGACCGCAATTTTCGGCAGTTCGACCGACACGGCCGAAGAGCGCCAAAATGAGAGCGAAAAGCTCCTGAACCTCTATTGGAACCGGGCTGAGCTGAAGAAAGAGTTTGCGCGGCTGCGCAATGAGCAGTTTGAGCTCAGGGATCGCATCAAGGCCCACGAAGGCGAGGCCGCTCGCGTACAACAGAAGCTCGATCATCTTGAAAACCTGCTCCTCGACCCGGGTTGGGTTTACAACATCGTCACCCATTTTCAGCTCAAAGCTATCAATCTGCGATGCCAGGAGCGGCTCGCAATATTTGCCGAACAGCTGAAGCGGCAGCGCGAACAAAAACAACACAGTCACTTGCTCGAAGCGTGGAATGCAGAACGCGCGCAGGAAGCCAAGGACATTGAACGTGAACTTGGCGAGCAACGCACGCACGTGCAGTTGCTGGAAGATCGACTGCAGGCAGAACGCCACCGACTGGCGACGATGAGCGGCATATTGAAGATTTTTCGCCGCCGTTCGCTGACGGCATTACTCGACAACCTGGCGGAAAAGATCGAATCCGGGCATGCGGAGGAACGGGCTTTGCTGCAACTTTACGACGAGGTGCAGAATCGCGAACCTCCCGACACGCAGGGCTTGAGTATTGCCATCAAACGCCTGATCAACTACATGATTCTCGCGTTCGCGCAACAGCTGTATCTGCACTTTCGCGACGACGACATCGCAATGCTGGCCAAGGAAGCAGGCGACAAGAGTGTCGGCGCCATCAACTACGGTGGTAAGGCGAGCTGTGACGTCATCCTCGCGAAGATCAAGAAGCGGCTCGATAAGCTGGAAAATCTTGCCGACTTTGCCGATGTGCTGCATAGCCGTGCAAATCTGATTGCGCAAAAAGCACTATTTCAAAGTGATGACGACGCGGTACCGGTTAGCCAGAGCGTGGCGACGATATTCGAGATCGATGCAGATGGAAAAGTCAGTCAGGACGACGGCAACTTGCTCGGCGAGAATTACTGGAATCTCGACCATATATTGAGTCGCTAATCTGTAGAAGCACGACTTGACGCCAGCGTTGTATCCGGCCGGGCCGGCATGTGCAGATGCCGCCTGATTCCGGAATCTAGCCTAGATGTCGGTACGAAACATCTGCCGCCTGAGGCGCGGCAGGTCCGATTCCGCCACGCCAGGCAAGCGTGTCGCGGTGGGCAGGGATTCGATACGCGGCGGGCTTGATTCTTTGTCGCCGACGCTGTCATCGTCGTACTCGGCCGGCATTGGAACGGGTGCCAGCGCCTTCGGCTCGTCAATTTCGTCGTCAATCGCGGCCGAACTGTCCACGCCATGTTCGGCGACTTCGATCGTGAGCGACGGAGCCGCAATCTCAGCCACCGTCAGTTGGCGTTCGTTGTCTGCCTCCGGGCACTGGACTTCGACGCCGCTTGAGGCGATGGCTGGCGCGCACCAGCCTGCCAGGAGCACTACGGCGATGCCGGGACCACTGAACAGAGCGTATGTCGGGGTTGCCAGGCGTGCTTTCACGGGCCCTCCAATTTGCGATAGGCATGTTGGTGTTATAGTGGAGTATAACACCAACATGCCAACATGCAAGATCCGCGAGTCAGGGCCCTACTTGTGCTGTCTGCGCAGGCACGGTCTCAACTTCACGCATTACCGCCAAGTCTGTAACAATGGCGGCCGCCTGGTCAAGCTGCACATCAGGACGATCCTCGTCCTGCAAGTCTTCGAGGCTGGCGAGCGGCTCCTGGTTAAGTGCCTGACGCCGTTGATTTTCGAGGACGAGGGCGCTCTGCACGCTGGCTTCCCGCTCGGCGCGTCGCGTATCGATACTCAATGACACGGTCTTACGCGACCGAGTTTCGCGGTCATTTTCGATGAACTGCGTCAGGTACCGATAATTCGGGTCCAGTTTGGACCGCTCGGAATGATTGACTGTAAGAGAGTTGATCGTGCTGTCGAGCGGATCGCCGCGGCGGAAACGCGTCGTCTGAATCGTGTCCCAGGGCAGTGCCGTCTCTCGGACGCTTTCGCCAATCTCCTCGACATCGATCGGCGACGGCAGGTCAATGTCCGGGATAACGCCCCTATGCTGGGTGCTTTCACCCGTGACCCGATAGTACTTGCCGATAGTCAAGGTCAGCTGACCGAACCCTTTGCCGCCCTCAGGCTGCAGGTATTGATCCAGTGAATACAGGTTTTGCACCGTACCCTTCCCAAATGTCTTCTGGCCGATGATCACGCCGCGGGCGTAGTCCTGAATCGCGGCTGCGAAAATCTCCGATGCTGACGCACTGAAGCGGTTAATGAGTACAGCCAAGGGGCCGTTGTAGGCGACTCGTGCAACCGGATCGGGATCGTCGAGGCGACTGATCCGGCCGTTAGAGTTACGCAGCTGTACGACTGGACCATTATCGATAAACAGGCCGGATAAAGCCGTAGCTTCGGTCAGGTGGCCACCACCATTGTCCCTGAGATCGATGATAAGGCCGTCAATGCCCTGTTCTTCGAGTTCGGCAATCAGGCGTTTCACATCCTTGGTCGTGCTGGTGTAGTCCTTGTCGCCGTTGCTGAGCGCGCGATAATCGCGGTAGAAGCTCGGAACATCGATCACGCCGATCGACCAGTCACGTCCATCGCGTGGGATCGTAATGATGCTGCTCTTGGCAGCCTGTTCTTCGAGCCGGACCTGGCCGCGTGTCAGCGTGACCACCTTGTCGCTGTTGCCGGGCAGGGCGCCTGCGGGAATGATCTGCAACCGCACGACCGTATCTGCAGGGCCGCGTATGAGATCGACAACATCATCGAGACGCCACCCGATGACATCGACCATCTCGCCGTCTTCGCCTTGGGCGACGCCGGTGATGCGGTCCTCCGGTTGTAGAGATCCGTCTACCGAAGCCGGTCCTCCCGGAATGATGCTGACGATCTGTACGTAGTCTTCCTCACTCTGCAGCGACGCGCCGATGCCAAAATAGGACAGGCTCATCTGTATTCTGTATTCCTCCGAGTTTCTCGGCGATAAATAACTCGAATGCGGATCCAGCGTGTGGGCGAACGCGTTCATAAATGTTTCGAATACATCGTCGTTCTTGATCTGTTCCATGCGCTTGATATAGCGGCCGTAGCGTTTTCTCAGGACGTCGCGGGATTCCTCCCACGGTTTCTCGGTCAGTGCCAGGTTCACAACATCGTTCTTGACGCGTAGACGCCAGATCTCGTCGAGTTCTGTTGTTGTCTCGGCCCAGGCAGACTCGCTCCGATCAAATTGGTATTCCTCGTCCACCGACAGGTCGGGTTCGATTTCGAGCTGCGTAATGGCAAATTCGAAGCGTTCCCTGACGCGGGATCGGTAAACCGAGAACATGTCGAATACGGGATCAAGCGGTTCGCTGCGCACGACATCATCGAGTTCGTGGCGGAATTGCTCGAAGTACTCGACGTCGTTTTTCAGGAAATACATGCGATTGCGATCAAGTTCTTCAATGTATCTATCCATCACCCGAGACGACAGCTCGTCGTTAACCGCGATGTGAAGATAATGCGATTTCTGAATGAACTGTGTCACCAGCTCGCCGATATTCTCGTGTCGGGGCTCGGGTCGCAGGGGATCATCGCCGGCGTCCGGCTCAATGGTCGCTAATGCAGGCCATGCCAGTAAACCAAGCAGCAGTCCGGTAATCCAACCGTATCGACGGGTCTTATCTGTTAGCAAGTTCTTCTCCAAAAAAAACGCCTGCAATGGTTTCTGCCCAAGCCGGTGGGGCTAGGCTAGATGCCCGGCCCACATTGATCAAGGGCGTATTTGGCATTACCTCGTCCCGGTGGCCCGCCTAAATTTACCGATATGGAAAATCTATGTCGTGTCCCCTGACCGTGATTATATGACCACGAGTAACTGTCTGAGTTTCTACGCGTCATCGTGGCAACGACCGCGTCCGGTCGCGGGCGTAACGCTGACTGTCATAGCCGCCGATAGCATGTGCTGCTGCACGGTTCATGGCTGCTCCGATCGCACTATGTCAAACACGGATGAGTGCATGGCGTGCCTTCCAAATAACGCGCTATTCAAGGAGTCGCAGACCCGATGAAGTGCCTGTTCGCCGCAGACTGCGCTTGCGACGGCGGCGCATCCGCGATTGCAGTTCTTCGCGGCGTCGGTTCAGCCAGTCTTCGCGACGGACAGATGCGTTTGCCGAGCGTTCGCGCGCAGTGGTACGAAATTCACAAAAGTCAAGATAGGCATCGATCTCGTGCCTCAGCTCCCGCACTACGAGTTCCACCATAATGGCATCGTCGAGAAAACCCAACCCGGGAATATGGTCTGGAATCAGGTCCTCCGGCTCCGCGAAATACGCGAGGGCATTGAGAACGCGCGTCGTGTCCTGATGGGGCAGTCGCCAGTCGAGATCGGTGATCATGCGAATCATTGTCTTGAGTTTCGCCAATCGGTCGATGATGAAACCGGGGGCCCTGTCGTCGCCGATGCCCGCCAGCAATTCCTCGGCTGCGGCCACGATATCTTCGGGCGCCATTTTCGCAGCCGCTTTGCGTGCTTCGCGCATGATCAGACGGAAATGCTTGAGATCATTGTCGTCGAGATCAAACGATACGCGCAGGCTCATCTGTGTTCCCGTGGCTAACCCTGAACAGCATTCGAGCTGCGCAGACTAGCACGCTTGTCAGAGCCGTCAATCGGCACACAGTTGCGAACCGCCGGTTGGGCCCGTGCTAATCGCGCGAGCGCTTGTCCCAGTTCCTGGAGCGATCGAATTGACCGGTGTTGTAAGGATCAATGCCGGTCTGCTCCTCGGTGTCGATGATCGAGTCATCGAGAATCTTGAGGGTGTCATGCGTGCCTGTTTCCTCGCGCACATACCTGTTGCGAATCAGCACGTTCTTACCGGGGCCATTGTCCTCGATACGCCCGGCCACATGCGGATCGAGCTCGACGACCTCGAGTTCGGAAGGTGGCTTAATTGGCGCAGGTTTGACGGGCTGGGATCGGACATGGGTGCCCGACTGGCGCAAGTGTGACCCGGTTTCGCGCAGGGGTCGGCGCGGCGGTGCCGCCTTCGGTGCTACCTTGCCTGCCAGCCAATTGTAGAGACGTTTCATTGTCAGGGTCCGTCTATGTATTGCGCTTGTATCATCACTATGACAACTATAAAACTTGCCCGAATTGAGCATGCCTGATTGTTAACATAATTTCTACAGATTAGCGTGCAGGGTATTGTTCTAAAACAAAAATCTGTGACCCAGCTCACACTTCACCGGGCCGGGCAAACAGCGGTCCTTATGAGTTGCCCGGTCTGCGGACGAGCCGCCAGCCGAGAATCGTCAGCCGCAGGATTTGCCAAATCAGATACGGTGACAGCACCAGGAACCAGGCGACAAACTCGCCGGCGCGGATTTTACCGCTCAGCGTGCCAAAGAAATCAGCGTACCCGTGGCCACCGTATTCACCGAACAAGTCTCTCCCGATCAGGTAAATGCCGATCGGCATCAGGACAAATCCGAAGAACAGCAGCCCGAAGAAGAGCGCCGCCTCTTTGAGCGCAGTTTGCTTGATGGGTCTGGCCACCGATTCCTGCCCAATATCGCGAAACCGACATCGTTGCGTAGCGGTTGCTAAAGATCAAGCCCGGTGCGTGCCGTGGCAACGCCTACAGGCGTGTTAGTCGATGTCTTTTCGGGCGCGCTGCCGGCGGCGGAAGATCAGCGCGCCGAGGTGCAGGCAGGCGGCCGAAAACAGCAGGTAGTGCGGCAAAACCCACAGCCAATTGCCGATATAAAGCGTCGCGAGCAAGGCCACGATGCCTGTTGCCAGGTAAAAGTAGGGCAGAGCGGCGTAGAGGGCTTTGGGTAACCAGATCTTCTGCGACAAGAGCGTGCCGGCGTTACGATTGACCTTGTGGGTGTCGGTGAGGTTGGCAGGCTTCCGTGCTGTGTCGCTGAAATTCATGTCGGTTGGCAGTATCCTTGAACCAACATGCAGACTATATTGTTCGGGGGCAAATGTCCGTGACTACGCTCACAGTGCAAAGTATGACGCGGCTTCGATTTAGCCTTCGCGCTTGGGACGTTCTTCGTAGCGGAACTTCGCGGTGCCGATGGCGACTATGTCCCCGTTCTGCAGAAAATGCTCGTTGACCTGCCGTGAGTTGACGAACACACCGTTCTTACTACCCCAGTCGATTACTCGTGTTATGTCACGTTCGGTGACGATGACTGCATGGCGGCGACTGATATACGGTGCCTTCAGCTGAATGTCATTTTGCTCGGTCCGACCGATTGTCAGACGATTCTTGAACAGCGGAAAGCGCAGCTCCTGACCTTCGACCGAACCGATAAGCACCCGTGTCATCCGTTCCTTTTCGCCGGCAGATCGCTCGTCGATTCGCTCCGACATGCGATTATCAATCTCTTGGATGACGTCCTCGATCTGACCGATCGAATCTATTTGCTCATTTTTCTTTGTTAACTCGGCGATCAGGCTATGAACTGCCTGGCCCTTGATCTCGAGTTTCTCCTTGAGCTCCTTAATCTCCGCAAGCAACTTGACGTTCTCTCTTTCGAGCTCTTCGATACGGGCATTGTTGCTTGCTTCTGATTCGTCGAGCTTTTTTTCGAGTTCGGCAGTGTAACTATGCGTCTCGACAAGATTGGAAGACAACTGTTCTGTGACGATCGAGCTCTCTGCAATTGTCTCCTGAGCCTCTCCAAGCTCGAAACGGAGTATACGAACCTCCTCTGCGTGCGCATCACGGAGCCCCTCGAGTTCCTGCTTGAGGGCAACGTTGTCGTCAACTGCGCTTGCGAGATCCGAACCCAACCCGGCGATCTTCTCGTTAGCGAAATCCAATGACCTTTGCAGATTCTCGTCATTAACCGTGGCGGCCTGCCAGACAGCCTGCGCGTCCTGAAACTGCCGTCGCAGCGAGTCGGCGTACTCCTCCGATCGAACAAATTGCGCACGCAATTCCTTGATCAGCACTGCGTTGCTGGCCAACTGGCCCTCTTGTTCTAACAGCCGGCGGTTATTCTGTGCGGTCTCGACTTCATTCACCTCGAGCATCTTGCTTAGCGTTGCATTGTCTTGTTCGAGCTGGAGGATCTTTTGTTCTTGTTCCGTATTCGCTTCCTGCACAGCATCGACGTGCGGCAGCGTCTCGTACTCAGTGGCTATTTCGATTTGCTCGCGCAGGTCAATCACGGTGTCCTGCAACATCTGCTGTTCCTCAGCACGCTCGCGAATCTCAGCTTTTAGAGATTTGATTGTCTCCTTGCGATCTTTGAGAAGATTGTCTTTGCGCGTGAGTGATTCGCGCAAATCGGTGATTTCTCGATTGAGGTCTTTGGCTATTTCCTCGCGAACGCTAATCTCGGTGTCGAGACCGAGCCATTTGGCATGCAGGTGTTCAATATCGAACTGCAGCCGACTTATAGTTTCCGCGCTGGATTCAAGATCGGATTGCAACTCCGAAATCGATACGTCGACCCGTTCATCGACATCTGTCTGCAACCCGGAAGTGTTCGCGGCCAATTCAGATTCTATGACTTCCGGCAGCAACACCGGAAGTAACTCGAGTTCTGCCGTCGGGTCGTCATCATCGAGGACTAATTTGTTGATTTTGTTATTGTCATTAGCCATACACACAGTCTACCACGCGTGCTGTTGCAGACAACGGTGACCGGCCAGGTCCGATTATTAGGTCAAATCCTTGCCCCGTATCGGGGGCTAATCGCAAGCAACCGTGCGGCCTTCGGCCCATGTCCGCAGCGTATGTATCTGCTCTCGCATGACTACGGACAGCGGTTTCGTTTGCTGCACTTCGCCGAGTATATGTTCAGTCGATAGCGCCTTGCCCTGCGCATGTGCGGTATACAGTGCAGCCACAACAGCCTGCTCGATTTCGGCACCCGAGAATCCCTCTGCCGCCCTGGCGATCGCGTCAATATCGAAATGGCCGACGCGTTGATTGCGACTCGACAGGTGAATGGCCAGGATCGAGGTACGCACATCGACATTGGGCAGGTCGACAAAGAAAATCTCGTCGAAACGACCTTTGCGCACGAGTTCAGGCGGTAATGCGCTGATGTTATTAGCTGTTGCAACGACGAACACCTGGCTGCGCTTCTCGGCCATCCAGGTAAGGAAGGTTGCAAGGACTCGCTGCGTCGTGCCGGTTTCACCACCGCGGCCTGCGATGCCTTTTTCGATCTCATCGATCCATAATACGCAGGGTGACATGACGTCAGCTGTATTCAGGGACTCGCGCAGTTTCCGTTCAGTCTCGCCGTGGTATTTGTCATACACAGTGCCGAAATCAAGCCGCAGCAACGGTACGCCGAAGATACCGGCGGTCGCTTTAGCAGCAAGACTCTTGCCGCAACCTTGTACACCTATAAGCACAATGCCTTTGGGCGAATCGAGATGGGCGCTGTGTACGTCGCCACGAAAGACGGATTTTCGATGCGTGAGCCAGGTCTTCAGTCTCTCCATCCCGCCGACTTCGTTAAAGCGTGCGGTGTCGTACTCAAATTGCAGCGCCCCACCATGATTGAGCAGTTCATACTTTGCCTGCATCACACCAGGCAGGTCGCTTTTCGTGATGGCGCCGTCGACGAAGATAGCATTGCGTGCGAGCTGTTCTGTATCGCTGTAGGTCAGCCCGGCAAGATTCTTGACCAGCATCTCATAGGCTTTCGCATCCGCCTTGACCCGTGCACCGGGATTATCTCTGACCCAGTCATCCGCGGCCCGGTTGATGATTTCGCGCCGTTCGTCCTCGTTCGGCAACGCCATTTCGAAACGCGCGCTGAAAGGTTCCAGCTCCTTCGGCAGTTTGACCGTATGACTGATCAACACGATCTGCCTCGGTGTCTCCCGATAGCGGATGCAGATGTCCTTGATCAGGCGGACGTGCACTGGTTCGTCGATAAACGGATGAAAATCGAGCAATACGTATATGCCAGGCTTGGAAACCGCGCGAATGTGTTTGAGGACGTCGGTCGGTGCTGAGTTGATAGCCTGCGGCTCGAGTTCGATATCGAGGCGCTGCAGTCCGTCGGTAATTGTCCAGCGAAACAGCGGCATGTATTGATCACTGATGCCGGCCATAGCGATCGATTTGAGCATATCGAGCATACGTGACTCGTCCCGGGTCTCGATGACGACAATCGGGGTGCGCGAACGTAATATGACTTCGAGATCGTGGCGACCGTCCATCGGCTGCTCTAGGAATCCTATGGCCCGCCTGCGATATTACGGCAGCCCGGCAGCTTATCTATGTGCAGTGCGTCTGGTTTATGGCTCATCAGTCGTTCGGCCAGATGGGACAGAATCACCAGGCTGACCGGCTGTTTCCCTGCACTGAGGTCCCTGACGAGATCATCCAAAGATGCACTGCCGCCCGTACGTTCGCGGATTTCCGCGTCCAGAGCAGTGAAGATCGTGACGGCCAGGGCCGACGTCGAACCTGATGAAGTCCGTTGGCACAATGACGTTGCCGATCGGGCCCACTCAGCCTGGGCAGACTTGGCGGTTGTGTAACGCGAACCTGAAATCGTGCCGCTGCGCATCAACAATTCGAGTGAGTAATACTCGGCGAGGCCCTCAACGATCCAGTCGAAGCCTGGTTCCACTTTGATACCGAGCGCCAGGTGCATGATCTCGTGCAGCAGCGTGCTGGTGCCGTTCTCACTGATCAATGGCCGTTCGGCGTGAATGAACAGCGACTGCGGCGCGGATAGTCCGCCGCGCCACATCGGCTCACCGGCGCTCACGATAGTCAGACGGGCGGGTAGTTCAGGTAGCAGCCGCGCGAGTTCGGGCAGCGTCCAGTGCAGCATGGCTAAGATATCCATGCGCCGAACCGATTCGCCGATCGGAGCAGCGACGGCAATGCGCATGCCCGCAATGGTTTCGCGCCTGACACCAATTTTGCCCATGACGATCCAGCCGCTCGGCTGATCAAATCGCCGCTCGTGATTGGCGACCAGAAACTGATAGTCTTTGCCGTAGTATTGCGTAACGACCGACCAGCCCGCAGGCAAGTCGAACGATAATCGGGTGCGGCTGTGCGCGCCCCTGAGAGTCCGGGTTGCGGCGCGAGGAATGATGTCTTCGGCGCGCAACAGCCCCCAGGCCGGGCCCAACCAGGCATCGAAGCCGGCGCCGTTTCTCTGGTGATCGACTTTGATCTTCCAGCTCATTGCACCCCCGGTAGCAGGCGGGCGCCAGCGCGCTAGGTCTGCATCAATATGCAAATTACCGTCGGCCTGCAACCCGGTAATGCGGCTATCCACGGGCATCGAGACCTCGCGCAGCAGCGCCTTCGACTGACGCAGCTCGAATGTCACCAGCAGCTCGCGTGTCGACGGGTCCGGCCGCACTGAGTACTCAATATCGTAAATCAGCGAGTCGATGGGAGGCTCTGCCGCTGCGCTGGATGTTGCCCAGACTACCAATGTCATGAGACACCAAAGCAGCAAGCCTGGTGACCTGCCTCGGGCCGGGACTTCGGCAACGACGGGACGCCCGATGATCGAACCTGAGAAGCAGTTCATACGCTGTTAAGGCTCCGTCGGGTACTTTTGTGGCTCAGTGTCGCAGGGTCTGAACGCCATGATATCCCAGCGGGCCAATATTGTTAGCAGATGGATCCTGATCGGTGTCCTCACATCGGCAGCGTCGGCATGCTCAACCCAGCAGCCTGTTGCAAAGTCGCCCGCGCACAGAAACAGCGACGCATCGGCGGCAATGAAGCAACGGCATGTTAACCCTTTCGGCGAACGCGCTGCAGCCGTTGCTCTGAATCAACTGGGAGTGCCGTATCGATATGGCGGCAGCTCGCCCCGTGGTTTCGATTGCAGCGGCCTGGTCCAGTATTCCTATGCGCGAGTCGGAAAATATCTTCCACGCACGACCGCGGCCCTGTGGAACCAGGCCGAACCCGTCGACAGCCGCAATCTGCGGGCGGGCGATCTGTTGTTCTTCACCATTGCCGGCAAGATGTCGCATGTCGGCGTGTACATCGGCAACGGACGATTCGTGCATGCGCCATCGAGCGGCAAGTCGGTATCTGTCGAGGATTTGCGCTCAGACTATTACGCCAGGGCATTTATACGGGCTGGCCGCCCGCAGTAGACGCCAGCAGCGCGGACGACAGCAGTCAACGTACAAAGCAGCAACGCTGCTCAGACAGCTTCCTCGTTGATGATGAATGAGCGCAGCTGCGTGGCAAGGCTCTTGCACGCTTTGGACTGCGTCCTCGCAATAAGCGGCAAAGGCACGACAAGAGCTGGCAGGAACGACGTGCCGCTGACATCGGTCGATACAGTGCCTGCCGACTCGAGCCCTTCCAGATCCCATACGGAGGCGTTGTAGTCCGCATCGTTTTGCCACCAGGCGAAGCCAAAGCAGCCACCGCCACCGGGACCCGCTGCGCACGACAGGCTGCCGCCCCCGGCAACACGCTCCGTATCGCCGTCCAGCCAGATGATGTAGCGAACGCCCTGCCTGGCAATAGAATCCGCGACGCCGGGACGCTCCATCAGTTGCGGCAAATTCTTGGTCTCGGCCGGGGCGGTTCGTGGCTCAAACCACGGAAACAGTGAATCGACGAATTGCCGGTGCGGGATAACTCTGAGCCCTTTCGAACCGCGACCCAACGCGTTTTCGATGCACTTGATGTACTTTTCCTCGGTCTCGTTACCGAGGTGATAGCTCTTCGCCATGATGACGACAGATTCGCCTTCACTGATTCCTGTCAGACCCTCCCGCGCGTCCTCGACTCTCGAGGTGACGCAGCCTGTCAGTGTCAGCGCGAGTAGTGCGAGGATAGGGGCTTTCGTCAAGATCTCAGCCTGTTTCATCGTCCTGTCCTTCGACGGCAACGGCCTGCACGTCGTCTTCGTCATTAGTTTCGGGTATTGGCACCAAAGTTGGGGCTGCGACCGGCGCCGGCGCATCCGCCAGTGAACTGATCTGGGTCACTTCGTCGAGCTTCATGATCATCAGGGCGGCGGCGTCGCGCATTGCGAGGATCGCTGCTCTTTGCAACGCCTCGGAATTACTGACCGAAGCGGTCTGGCTTTTGCCGTAAGAACTCACGGGCCAGTTAGAGACCAGCGTACCACCGCTATCGTAGACCTTGAGGCGATAGCGTATCCAGACAGCAAAAGCATCGGTCTTACTCTGATTCGGTACCGAGAATTCGAAGCCGTCAACGCTCGGTTCGATAAGGGCGTCAATGTTGAGCAGCTTTGGATCGTCGTCAGCCTCGAGCACAGTCAATTGGCGAAACATGTGCTTGAACAACTGCGTGAACAGGGCTGCATGCGAACTGCCCAGATCAATCGACCAGACGTCGCGGCCGTAAACTTGCTCCTCGTGAACGAAATTATGGAAATTGGCGGGCATTCGCAGGCCGACGGAGACGGGGATCTTCTCGGTCAGCGGCGATGGAATTGTCAGTGCCTGAAGTGTGACGCTCGAAGAACAACCGGATAGCAGTCCGGCGAGCAATATGCCCGGCAGCGCGATGCGTGAGGTCAAGGTCAAATTGTCGTTCCCGGCAGTGTCTCTCGGTCTGTCGATCCTTATACTCAGAGCGTCCGCACCGTGCGGAGTTCCACACAGTGGCGACGAAATTGCTCGTAAACCACTGTAGTGTGACAGGCGCTTCAGATCAATACGCCGGCCGGCTTTCCGTAGCTGCCGAGTGGCGGTATAAAGGTGCCTGATGTGCACATTATGGCGCTTGCCGGCCGTCGGATGTCAAGACCAAAAATCCTTGTTTTTCAACATGTTCCGTACGAACCGTTGGGCACCCTCGATCCGCTGCTAAAAAAGGCTGGATTTCGCATACGCTATGTTAACTTCGGTCGCGACGCTACGATGCGACCTACACTCGATCGTTACGCTGCGTTAATCGTGCTGGGCGGACCGATGAATTGCGATCAAATCGAAACGCACCCGAATCTGCTCGCCGAAGCTGACATTCTGCGCGAAGCCATCGACAGAGACATGTCGATCCTTGGCATTTGTCTGGGCGCACAGCTTCTGACCAAGGCACTCGGTGGCAGCGTCCGCCGAAACCAGACTCGCGAAATCGGCTGGCATGAAGTGGAGCTCACCGAAGCCGGTACGACAGACCCGGTGCTGGCGGCATTCGCGCGTCGGCAGCAGGTTTTTCAGTGGCATGAAGATGGGATCGATCTGCCGCCCGATACGGTTCGGCTGGCGAGTTCTCCGGCAAGCAAGGTGCAGGCATTTCGCCACGGAGAACATGCCTACGGACTGCAATTCCATCTTGAGGCCAGCGAAGCGCTGATCGAACGGTGGTTGACAGTTGCCGACCACCAGGACGTGCTCGCGGAAGAACAGGATCGCGTCGATCCGGCCCAAATTCGCGCCCAGACACGACAGTCGATCGACGGGCTGCAGGCGCTGAGCCGGGAGACCTTTAGCCGCTGGATCGATCGATTCGAAATCGGTCCGCGGCGCATGACGCTGCCATCAAGGTAACTGCAGGGGAAGCTCCTGCATCAGCGCGATCTGCTCGCGAAGCGCAAGAATGTGCTCCTCCCAGTAGCGGTGCGATGCAAACCACGGAAAGGCCATCTTGAATGCCGGATCCTCCCAGCGCCGCGCGAGCCAGGCGGCATAGTGCATGATGCGCAGGCTGCGCAATGCTTCGACGAGGTGCAACTCGCGGGCGTCGAAGCGCCGGAATTCCTCATAACCGTCAATGAGCGCAGCGAGTTGCGGTGCCTGTTCGATCTGATCGCCCGACAAGAACATCCACAGGTCCTGCACGGCAGGCCCATGGCGAGCGTCATCCAGGTCGACGATGTGTATCTGCTCCTCCATGACGAGTACGTTACCGGGATGAAAATCCGCGTGTATCCGCAGCTGGCGCGCCTTGCCGGCGCGATCGTAACAATGCTCGACGCCCTCGAGGACCATGTTTGCAACGCTGGCGTAGGCTGGACGCAGCTCGGCCGGAATGAGCTCGTTATCGAGAAGGTAAACGCGCGAGGCCTCGCCGTAGCTGGCGATATCGATTGTCGGTCGCTCACTGAAATCGCGAATTTCCCCGATCAGGTGAATTCGCGCGATCAGCCGGCCCAGCTGGCCGAGCAGTTCCAGGTTGTCGAGATCGGGTGATCGGCCACCCCGACAGGGATAGACCGCGAAGCGGAATTGACCCGATGTGTGCAATGTCTGACCACTCAATTCGAGTGGTGCGACGACGGGTAGCTCTGCCGCAGCAAGTTCGCGGGCGAAATCGTGCTCCTCGAGGATTGCCGCATCGGACCAACGAGCGGGTCGATAGAATTTGACAACGACCGGCGCCTCGTCTTCGATTCCAATCCGGTAGACGCGATTCTCATAGCTGTTAAGCGCAAGGAAGCGGCCATCGCAATGAAACGAAAGGCCTTCCAGCGCTCGGAAAATATGTTCGGGCTGCAGATTCGCATAGGCGAGAGCTGCCGTGGCCTTGACCTTCGTCATCTATGGCTCATCGCGAGAGGCGTGTGTATTGCTGGTTGCTGCATGCATCTTGCGGGTCGGCTGCGCCCGAGGCAACATGCAATGTCCACAACGATGTGCCAAAACGCGTGTAGCCGATATGGGATCAAGTGCAAGAATTCTGCTGGCAGTTTTGACGACCGGCCTGACCGCCGCGTGCAGTCCTAACGAAGCTGAAATTGACCCGGCAGTATATACGGCCAACATAGAGGAGTGGCGAACGCAGCATATGCAGCGACTCAAAGGACCGAATGGCTACCTAAATCTTGCCGGTCTGTTCTGGTTGCGCGAAGGCAGCAGCACACTCGGTTCTGCACCCGACAGCGACATCGTGTTACCCGCCACGGCAGCGCCCCGCGTCGGGGAACTGCAGCTGACCGAAACAGGCATTGTGCTTACGGTTGAGCGCGGCATCGACGTCCGCTACGAGGAGATACCGGTCAGATCTATCCTGATCGCTGACGATACGACCAAGCATCCGGTCACGATCACCCACGGCTCACTCGCCTGGACCGTGATCAAGAGGGACAATCGCTATGCCCTGCGCCTACGCGATTACGAGCATCCTGCGATCGAGGCATTTCCGCCGATCGAGTATTACCCGATCGATCCGGCGTACCGCGTTACCGCGATACTGCGGAAGTTTGCGCAGCCAAAAATCTTGAACGTCGATACAGTCATCGAGGGCCTCGGCTGGATGCCCGAGTCGCCGGGCACGGTTGTTTTCGAAATCGAAGGCAAATCGCACGAGCTCGAAGCCTATGCGTCGGGCGACGAGCTCTTCTTTGTCTTTGGTGATCAGACCAGCGGCAGGGAAACGTATCCTGCGGGCCGATTCCTGTATGCGGATCTTCCTGAAGATGGTGGCAGCACGATTCTGGATTTCAATAAAGCCTATAACCCGCCTTGTGCTTTCAATGACTTTGCGACCTGTCCCGTGGCAGCTCCGCAGAACCGCCTCGCGACTCGAATCGAGGCTGGCGAGAAGTTCGATCCGAACGTGCATTCGACGCCCGACACTGTCCACTAGGATCATCTCCGGACGTCACACCCTGTCAGAGCGACTTGATCAGCAGGGCGACTTCCTTGCTGCCGTTATCCGCTTCCAGCGAACCTACCTGACTGAAGCCGAGTCGGGTGTGAAAGCGCATCGACTCCTCGTTGGCCGGCCGGATATTGACTTCGCAGGCCATTATCTTGACGCAACCCGGCACTGAGTCTGCAAAATCATCATAGAGTCGTGACGCGAGACCGAGGCGGCGAAACGAAGGTGCAACCGCCACTCTGTCGATGTAGGCGAAATCGTCGTATCGATCGCAAAACCAGCGATAGTTCGGACTCTCGTAACTGCTACCTGGCCGCATGCCGATTAGAAATGCCGCCAGTTGACCGTCCGCCTTCACAACCCGGAAATAAGCGGCGTTGGCGGCGAACCATTGCATCCTGCCACGATCAACCTGGCCGACATGCGGGACTTCCAATTGGTTTAACGCAAATATGTCGGCCAGGTCAGAGGTCTCGACATCGGCCAATTCGAATTCCATCGGTCCAGTCTAGATTCAGCCGCGATGCGACGCAAAGCGTGGCCGGGGCGGGAGACTGAACGTCATCACAGCAGCTCGAAAATTCGTATGCGCCGCTCGCCAAAAGCGGCTGGTTTTGCGTATACTCTGACCTACGACGGCAATCGACTCTGCTCGATACCAACAACCAGACCGTCAGCTTTGCTACTTTACTCGCCTGATTACGGAATCCACGGCCCTGCGTGACGTTGGGTTGCGCGGAGCTACATTCAAAGGATGCCAGTTAAATGTTCAAGTCTATTAGTATCAGGATTATTACCGTCAGTCTGTTCGGCGCAATTTTGCTCGTCGGCTGCAGCAAGGATGATGCCGAAGACCAAACTGTCGGCGCCGGCATACTGGTGTCGGAGGCCTCGATTCTGCAGTACGTGCCCGCCGACTCGCCATACGTTATCGCCAACATTGAGCCGCTGCCTGATGCTCTGCTCGACAAGTTCGAGCCCAAATTCGATGAAGTTCTGCAATCGTACGACGCGCTGCTCCGTGAGATTGTGAAAGTGGCAGAACAGGAGGCAGCCGCGGAGGGCGACGACAGTGCTGATATGGAGAAAGTGTCGGCTGTCGTTGACGGACTGTCGTCATTGATGTCGCTCGAGGGAATGCGCGGCGCCGGCTTTAGTCGTGATTCGACAGGCGTATTTTATGGTGTCGGTTTGCTGCCGGTCCTGCGGGTAACCGTATCCGATGGTGCTCTTGTTGATGCGGCATTGACGCGGATTGAAGAAGAGGCCGGTGAGCAGATGGCAGTTGCTACGATCGGTGACAGTTCTTTTCGCTACGTTGAGGCTGACAAAGCAAAAATCTTAATTGCTACTTATGAGGATCAGGTCGTAATCACGCTGGTGCCGGCGAGCTTCGATGATGCGCAAGTGGGCCAGATTCTCGGCCTGACGCTGCCGGAAAAGAATATTGCGGAGGCCGGTGTGTTGCAGCGCATTGCCGGTGAATATGGTTACACCAGCCATTTCGTCGGTTTTATCGATATAGAGAAAATTGTCGGCACATTTTTCGGTGGCGCCAGTGGTACCGATGTTGCGCTGCTCGACCTCGCGGGCGATGAGAAGCCCGAATTATCAGATGTCTGCAAAGCGGAGATCACGGCTCTTGCCGGTACCGTGCCGCGCATAGTCATGGGATACAAGGCGATCAATGAGGATTACATGGAGTCGCAGGCTGTCATTGAACTGCGGAACGACATCGCCGCCGGACTGGCTAACCTTCCCGCTGCTGTCCCCGGGCTCGGCGGCGACCAGGGCGGCCTGATGTCCTTCGGTCTGAGCCTAGACGTTATGGAGGCGCGCAACTTTTACGAAGCGCGGCTCGATGCCCTTGAGGCAGACCCGTTCGAATGCGAAGAGTTCGCGGAATTCCAGGCTGGCATCGCCGCGAGTCGAGCGGCACTGCAGCAGCCCGTGCCGCCGATGGTTTACGACTTCAAGGGCTTCCTGACCGTTATCAACGATATCGAGGGTCTCGACCTGGCAACGAATACGCCACCGACGTCCGTCGACGGCCGCGTACTGCTGGCGATGGATAACGCGCCCGCTCTGCTGGCATTGGGCGCGATGTTCAGCCCGGAGCTCGCCGGCCTGAGTATCGAGCCCGATGGCAAGCCCGTACCCTTCCAATTGCCGCAATCACAACCTGTGCTCGAGTCAGTTCATGTTGCGCTGACAGACGAGGCAGTGGCTATGTCATTCGGTGCTGGAGCCGAGCAGGAACTCGACGGCATGCTGTCGGCAGATACAGGGGAAGCCGGGACGTTCATGAGTTTCAGCATGGATGCCAGCCGTTACTACGCATTTATCGGCGAGGCGATGATGCTCGCCGAGCAGGACGAAGAGAATCCGATGCCTCCCGAATTTCAGGCCGCGCTTAATGACATCATGGTGACATTCAGTGATTTCTACGACCGCATGTCGGCAGACATTCGGTTCACCGAGCGCGGCATCGAAATCGATAGTACGATTACGCTCAAGGACTAGACGCGTGCTGCAATGATTAAAAAAATCGCTTTGTGTTTCGTTCTGGCCGGACTTGTTGCATTTACGACGCACGCGGGTGAGACCGACGATACGTCAGCGCGCAGCGTACATGTGGATATCGCAGAAGTTGTGGAACGCAGCGCAGTACAGCCGGTGGACGGCATCACTTCGGCCGGACAGCCCGGTGCAGATGCGCTAACGGTCTTTGCCGATGCGGGATATGTCGCAGTCATCGATCTTCGTGGGCCCGAAGAGAACCGTGGTTTCGATGAGCGGGCCGTGACCGATGAGCTCGGGCTCGACTACGTTGAGCTGCCCATCGTTGGCCAGGAAGCGATCAACTTCGACAACGCGAAGAAGCTCGATGCCCTGATCGAAGGTTATGAAGGCCCGGTGCTGGTGCATTGCGGCAGCGGCAATCGTGTCGGCGCGTTGCTGGCACTGCGCAAGAGCCTGGCAGGGGCTGACGACGAGGAAGCGCTCGCCTACGGGCGCTCAGCCGGCTTGTCGCGGCTCGAACCGGTGGTCAAAGAGCGCCTCGAAGAGAACTGAGCAAAAGGGGGTTCGGCATTCCGGATCAATCTTCCGCAGGTAAGGTACGAACCGGGTCGGTTTGCTCAATAGCATAAGGATGTTGGCCGAGTAGCTCATCGAGACGTTGTCGCAATTCCGGGGAATCTTTCAGGACCAGGACCTTAATACACATTTGACTCTTACACAGGCTGAGTCCTGTGCCTATCACACCGGGTAACGCCATGATGGCATCCCGGTTTGCGTCAAATGCTTGCTCGATCGTGTGCTGGGGCTGAGCCACTGTTTTATCGATCTCTCTGCTATGCAATCCCGGCGAACATAGCATGATGCCGCAAATAATCGAGATCGGTATTCTCACCAACATCAATACTCCGAAGCGAGCGTAGACAGACAGCGGCACGCAGTATGCGTGCCGCTGATTCTATCGGTGCTACTGTATGGTTACCGAAACAGCGTCGGCAATCACATACTTGGAAGCATCATTGCGAATGCTCACGGTGAATGTGGAGCCTGCAGTCAGGCCCGGAACCATACACAGGTAATTGAGCTGACCGCCATTAAAGCGCTGGTCCACCGGCGTACCGCAGGGCAGGAGCGGGCCCCCGTTTACGGAGTAGGTGTACTGCACGCTGCGCGCGCGGTTCCGATACGCCGACCATTGCGCGGCTATCTCGTAATTGCCGTCCGCCGTCAAGGTATACGTCCAGCTCGCCGTCTTGGTGCCTTTGCCTTTCTGTTGGTCATGCAGGTAGTTACTGCCGTAGTAGCCGGGGTTCGAGGTGGACGCAGACCACGTCCCGACAGTAGCGAAGCCTGTGTCGGTGTTGTCGCAGATTCCGGCCGGGCATGTTCCGCCACCGACGGGTTGCACTGCCACAGTCTGGACCTCCTGGTCGGTCGCGCCGAAATCGCCGGTCACGGTCAACGTCACGTTGTAGCTGCCGGCAGCCGCGTATGTGTGTGACGCCGTGACACCGGTACCGATCGTGCCGTCACCGAAGTCCCAGTCGTACGCCACAATCGTGCCGTCCGGATCGTGTGACGCGCTGGCATCGAAGTCGACCGTGAGCGTGTCGGGTACCTGGCTGTGGACAAACGCTGCTACCGGTGGCAGTGGGCCGCCCAGGTCGAGTTCAACGCGTACTGCGTCAGCGATCACGTAGCCTGTGGTGTCGTCGTTGCGCAAGCTCACCGTCAGCGTAGACCCTGCGGTCAGCCCCACGACGGTGCACACGCTGTTGAACACACCCCCGTTATTACGCTGGTCCTGCGGTGCACCGCAGTTCTGCGGCGAGCCTCCGTCTACTTCGTACATGTACTGCACGCTGCGCGCACGGTTCGACGACGGTGACCACTGTGCGGCGATTGCGTAATTGCCGTCCGCCACGATGTCGTACGTCCAGCTTGCGGTCTTGCCGCCTTTGCCGCTGTTCTGGTCATGCAGGTAGTTGGTGCCGTAATAACCGGGATTCGACGTAGACGTAGTCCAGGCTCCTACGCTAACGAAACCCGTATCGGTGTTGTCACATTCAGCGGCCGGACATGTTCCGCCACCGACCGGTTGCACGATCAGGGTCTGGGTCTCCTGGTCGGTTGCGCCGAAATCGCCGGTCACGGTAAGGGTCACGTTATAGGTGCCGGCGCTTGCATACGTGTGGGAAGGTGTAACGCCAACGCCAGTCGTGCCGTCGCCGAAGTCCCAGTCATACGCCACAATCGCACCGTCCGGGTCGTTGGAGGCGCTCGCATCAAAATCAACCGTCAGCGACGCGGGTACCTGGCTGTGGACAAACGCGGCGACCGGGGGTAACGGACCGCCTGCGTCGGCTTGCACGCGTACGGCGTCGGCAATGACGTAATCGGCAGCATCGTTACGCAATGTGACGAGAAGTGTGGACCCTGCTGTCAGCGTGGGGACGATGCACACGCGATTGAACTGACCACCGTTATAGCGCTGGTCCTGCGGCAGACCGCAGTTCTGCAGCGGCCCGTCGTCAATTGAGTACATATACTGCACGTCGCGGGCACGATTTGTCCACGCCGGCCACTGCGCCGCGATCTCGTAATTCGCGTCGGCCGTGACGGCATAGCGCCAGCTTGCGGTCTTGGTACCCTTGCCGCTTCTGCCATCATGCAGGTAGTTGAGACCGTAGTAGCCGGGGCTCGAGGCGGATAGGGTCCATGCACCGGCGGTCTCGAAGCCCGAGTCGGTGTTGTCGCAGATTGCGTTCGCGCATACTGCGCCGGGTATCGGCTCCACCGTCACCTGCTGGACGTTCGGCCCTTCGGCGCCCTGGTTATCCGTCACTATTAGCGTCACGTTGAAGCTGCCAGGGCCCGAATAGTCGTGGGTTGGTGCGACGCCCGAGCCGGTCGTCCCGTCACCGAAGTCCCAAAAATAACTCACAATGCTGCCATCCGGATCATTCGAGGCGCTGGCGTCAAAATTAACCGTGAGCGTCCCCGGCACCGGGTTGGCCGTAAACGCAGCTACGGGTCGAAGATTACCCGCCAAACCATCATCGATGCTTACGCCAAATCTGTTCAGGACCAGGTCAATACGATTGGCAATCGTGATTGATCCATTGCCGGCAAACAAAAGACCCACGCCCTGATACAGAAGATCGTCGGTCACGATAAGCGAACCCGAATCGCCACCTGCAGCAAATCCTCCGGGCCCGATGATGATTTGATCGACAAATGTGGCGACTTGCGTACAGTCCGGTGAGTCATAACAAACAGTAACGATCGCGTTGATCGTGGTGACGCTGCCCATGGTGTGGCCGGTTGTGCGACCTACCTTTTGCACGGGCGTGCCAAGAAGCGATGCCAGGTTCTCATCACCGAGGACACCGGGATCTCCGTATGCCGGATGGAGCAGGGCGCTCGGCACACCGTAACCGGCTATTGATCCATATTCGCCCGTTGGCGTTGCGATGCCGAGTTCGGCGGTCGTGGATAAGGCGACAGCGGCATCCATCGTGTTATCGCCGACGAAATCGATGGGTTCAAAATCCGTGAGCGTGGCAATGGCGTCGTCAAGCGCAACACCACCATCAAAAGCTCCGGGCTGAATGATGTTGTCACCAAGAACTGCGTTGTTGTTGTTGGCAAGTACATGATTATTGCTGAGTATGAAGACATTGCTGCCATCAGTTACGCGGGCACCAATCGTCCCCGCGGTTATGGCCGGGTGACCCACCGATACGCCGATGGGAACGGGTAAGGGCCAACGCTCCGTAGTGGAACAGACGTTGTTGCCCGATGATTCACAGGTTGGGCCTCGCAATGCGAAGATACGCTCGCTGATTTGCTTGTGAACGCGCACACCCTCGACCCGATCAGGCACAACCACGTTGGCATGTGCGACCAGCATCTTGATGACAGGTTCGCCCCTGGCATCGAGACCGATGCCGCTGGCTATCACATCACGATTCGACATCAAATGATGGGCGTTTCGCTTATGGACGCTGACGACATCATTGATACGCTGCAGCTGCTCCGGTGACGGTGCGGCGTGACTTGCCTGGGCTGCAAGTCCCAATGCTACCCAGGTGAGAATAATTGTGGATATACGGCGTAAGCAGGGAATCTTATTCATATTTTTCGCCCTATCTGCTCTCTGGTTGGCCTCGCCCTAGTATAGTGAACAGCACCTCATCTGCATAATCCTGTCCACAGAAGCAAGCGATTTTGTTGCAGCGTATACGTTGCGGGAAAGATCGGCCGGGTTCCGGTCCGGATTTTGTTCAGTTCATTGAGGAAAACCTCGCTGCCTGGACAGAATTTGGTGGAGGTGGTGGGAATCGAACCCACGTCCGCAAGCCCTCCGCCCCAAGGTCTACATGCTTATTCCGTCTTTAGTCTCGCCACGAGCTACCCGACGGGCAGGGAAAACTCGTGGCCAGTTCAGTTAGGATTTGACGGCTTACGCCCTGAACATACGTCTGCCGCGGTCCTGTGAAGTCGACCCCTGGATTCCGGACGCACAGGCACGTGCCGGGCAGAGGGCGCTAGGCTGGTTTTTAAGCAGCTAGTGCGTAGTTGTCGTCGTTGGCAACTATAGGTTTTACAGCTGGATTAACGAGGTGATCTGTCCCTCGGCATGCACTCGGAGTTTCGCGACCCACGTCGAAGCCATGTCACCCCCGTGTCAGCCTAGTCTATGGGCTTAAACAACAAAAACAATGCATCAGGTACACAGTTTACTCGGCAGGGCGGCCGGTTGAGGGCGAACATTAGTTTATAATTCACATTATATAAGTTCTATAAGTATATGTTTTATAGACTAATGTTTTAAGATTCTTGCCTTCTGTCGTTGCCAGTCCCGCTCTTTGCTGGTCGCGCGCTTGTCGTGCTGTTTCTTGCCCTTGGCGAGACCGATGGCGAGTTTCGCGCGGCCCTTGGCCCAGTGCAGGTCGAGCGGCACGAGGGCGTAGCCTTTGCGTTCCACGGCACCGACCAGGCGGTCGAGCTCATGGCGATTGAGCAGTAGCTTCCGTGACCGGGTCGGATCGGCCTTTACATGTGATGACGTCGTATTGAGCGGTGCGAAGTGAGCGCCGATCAGCCAGCCTTCACCATTGCGGATCTGTACATAACTTTCGCTGATTTGTGCGCGACCTGCACGCAGACTCTTGGCTTCCCAGCCCTCGAGCACGATTCCCGCCTCGAGACGGTCTTCGATAAAATAGTCATGGCGTGCCCTGCGATTGACAGCTATGACTTTATCGACTGGTTTCGCGGACTTGGTGCTGCTCTTCATTATGCGTGCTGGCGGTGAATGAGGCAGGCGATTATAAGGTGATGCTGTTGTCAGTTCTTGGCATTTGTATGAGAATCGCGGCTTCGTCCGCCCTGAGAGAAGAATAATGCCAATTAATCAGGTGTCTGATAGCGGCAAACGCCAATCCCTTCACGGCCATTGGTCGTCGCGGATGGCTTTTATCCTCGCAGTGACAGGGTCTGCCGTTGGTCTCGGGAATATTTGGAAATTTCCCTATGTTGCCGGACAAAACGGCGGTGGCGCATTTGTTCTCGTCTACCTGGTCTGCGTCGCGCTGATCGGCGTGCCGGTCATGATGTCGGAGGTCCTGATAGGGCGTCGGGGCCGGCGTAATCCCATCGCAACTATGGCATTGCTGGGCGCCGAAGAAGGCAAATCGCGTAACTGGCAATGGGTTGGCGGTATGGGAGTGTTGGCGGGTGTGCTCATTCTTTCTTATTACAGCGTCATCGGCGGCTGGACGTTCGCGTATGTCTTGAAGAGCGGCGCCGGTGCGTTTGCGAATGCCGGCGCGGCAGACATTACCGGGATCCGCGACGAATTCCTGGGCAGCTGGACGACTGTTGGGCTGTTTCATTCTGTCTTCATGGCCCTGACGATCTTCGTTGTGGCCCGCGGCGTTGAGCGTGGTTTGGAACAAGCCGTGCGTTTAATGGTGCCGGCTCTGTTGGTCCTCATGCTCACATTGCTGGGCTATTCGATCAATTCGGGTTCCTTCGATGAAGGGCTGGCTTTCATGTTTACGCCGGATTTCAGCAAACTCACCTGGGATACGGTATTGGCGGCAATGGGGCAGGCGTTCTTCACGCTGAGTATCGGTATGGGCGCCGTGATGGCCTATGGCGCATACCTGCCAGAGGAAACTTCGATAGCGGGCTCGTCCGTAGCTGTCGCGATCGCCGATACGGCTATTGCGCTATTGGCCGGCCTCGTTATTTTCCCGCTGGTATTTGCCAATGGTCTGGATCCTGCAGATGGCCCGGGCCTGGTCTTTATTACCTTGCCGCTCGCATTCGGGCAAATGCCCGGCGGCGTCTTCTTTGCGACGTTATTTTTCGTGCTTTTGACCTTCGCGGCCTGGACGTCTGCTATCAGCCTGATGGAGCCGGCGGTTGCGTGGCTGGTCGAGCGTTTCAACCGTACTCGGGCCGAGGCCGCAGCGATAATCGGACTGCTGATCTGGGCCCTCGGTATTGGCACGGTTTTGTCATTTAATGTGCTCGCCGATTTCAGGTTCTATAAAGGCACGATCTTCGACAATTTCGATCACCTCACGATCAACATCATGCTTCCGCTTGGCGGCGTCCTGATAACAGTATTTGCCGGCTGGATCATGTGCCGCAATTCCACGGCTGATGAACTCGGCAGTGCCGGCACCATGTACAGACTCTGGCGGCTGCTTGCACGTTTCGTTGCGCCGATCGGCATCCTGTTCGTATTCCTGAAATCCGTGGGCCTGATGCCTGAACTGGGTTAATCAGGGTCTGCGATGAGACCTCCCTGCGCTCATGCGTAAGGTAAATCGAAGCGCATTGGTACCGTACTCTGCCGCCGAGATGTTCGCCCTCGTCGATGACGTTGAGTCTTATCCCGAGTTTCTACCGTGGTGCAATGATACCGAGGTTCACTTCCGCGACGAGAATACCGTGGAAGCGACCCTTGAGCTCCATCGCGGTTCTGTCAGCAAGCACTTCCGGACTCGCAATACATTCGTCGCTGGCGAGAAGATGGACATTGCGCTCGTGGGCGGACCGTTCAGGCATCTGGCCGGCGGCTGGAAATTCAAACAGATCGCCGATTCCGGTTGCAAGGTGTCTCTGCAAATCGAATTCGAGTTTTCAAATCGCTGGCTCGACATGACGATCGGTCATTTCTTCGAGGACATATGCAACTCACTGGTCGACGCATTCGTTCGCAGGGCTGACGCGTTGTACGCAAAAGACAGGCCAGCCCATGAATAACGAAATAACCGTGGAGGTCATCTATGCCGGACGTCACGCTCAGAAACTCGTAACCGTGTCACTGGGCAAAGGTGCGACCGCCGCAGACGCAATCGAACGATCCGGAATCCTCGCCGATTTTCCCGAAATCAACAGAGATAACTTGCCGATTGGTATTTGGGGTCGCGTCGTTGACCGTCAGCAACGTGTAAATGAGGGCGATCGCGTCGAAATCTACCGGCGGCTCGATATCGATCCGCGCGAAGCACGGCGTCAATTGGCTCAGGCGGGTCTCACGATGAGCGAGATGACTGACGCTGAAGCTGACTAGAGGCGCGGATCGAGCTCCTGGTCTTTGCGCACTTCGCTGACCACGTCGTTTACGAAGAACACGGAAATCCAGCGTTTGAACGTAGCGTCTTTACGGCCCACTTTGAGGTAGTAGACGTAGTCCCATCGATCCTTGTGGAACGGATCATCAATCATAGGTGTACCCAGGAGAAAACGAATCTGGTTGCGCGTCATGCCGACTTCAACCTGATCAAGATCCTCCTGTTCGATCAGATTACCCTGCGAGATACTGGCCCGGTAAACGCAGCCGGTGGAGGCGGCAAGGCCCGAAAAAATCAGCGCAATGAGCAATATCTTGTGCATAATAGGCGGGCATCATACCTGCTTGCCAAACGGGGCAACAGTCGCATCATTTAGCCCTACAATCCGGCCCAGAGTTTGCCCATGGAACAGCGTCATGAATTGCGCAAAGCGGGGCTCAAAGTCACGCTGCCCCGCCTCAAGATCCTCGAAATATTCGAGGGTTCGCATCTCCGTCATCTGAGTGCAGAGGACATCTACAAGGAATTGCTCGATTCCGGCGAGGATATCGGCCTCGCTACCGTGTATCGCGTTCTTACGCAATTCGAGGCGGCGGGGCTCGTTACGCGTCATAATTTCGAAGGCGGTCACTCGGTGTTTGAACTTGACGACGGCGAGCATCACGACCACATGGTTTGTGTCGAGTCAGGTGAAGTGATCGAGTTCTTCAGCGAGGAGATCGAGCGTCTGCAGCGTGAGATGGCGAAACAGCACGGTTTCGAATTGCTCGATCACAATCTTGTGCTTTACGTCCGGCGTCTCAAGAAATCGACCGGAGGTCACTAATCCCGGGCAGCCCGGATTTGGTCGACATATCCTAGGCCTGCTTGCGGCTCGCGCCCGCCAGCATTTCGGCCGCGTGCTCAAGGGTCTTCTTCGTGATGTCCACGCCGCCGAGCATGCGGGCCACCTCTTCGATACGCTCCTCATTGCCCAGCGCATGGACACCGGTGCGTGTTGCCTTGCCATCCGTTACCTTGCTGACGCGAAAATGATGATCGGCGAGGCTCGCCACCTGCGCAAGGTGGGTAACACACAGGACCTGGCGGCGCACGCCGAGCTCGCGAAGCCGGCGGCCGACCATTTCGGCAACGCGGCCACCGATGCCGCTGTCGACCTCGTCGAATACCATTGTCGGGATCGGGCTGCCATCGCTGGCAATGACCTGAATGGCCAGGCTCATACGCGATAACTCTCCACCTGATGCAACTCTGGACAGCGGCATCGGCGGCTGCCCGGGGTTCGCGCTGATCAGGAACTCGATGTCGTCGATGCCCCAGGGTCGTGCCTCACCATCGGGCAACGCGTTAATCGCGATCTCGAACACACCACCGGGCATACCGAGTCCATCCATGGTGTCGGTAACCGCCGCAGAGAATAATTCTGCGGTTTTTCTGCGCCCTGTTGACAGGCTCCGCGCGAGTTCGAGAAAAGTCGTGTGGGCCGCAGCAAGTTGTTGTTCGAGCAATGCACCACGTTCCTCCGCGTGCGTCAGCTCATCGTGTTCCGTGCGTAATCGGTCACAGAGGGCGGGCAACTCCGCGGGCGTTACTCGGTGCTTGCGCGCGATGCTCTGGATTCCATCGAGGCGCTCCTCGACCCAGTCCCGGTGCGCGGGATCCATGTCAATGGACCCGCCATAACGGTGCAGACTTTCAGTTGCCTCGGCGAGCTGAATACTGGCGCTTTCGAGCAACTCGAGCACGGGCTGCAGTTCGCTATCGAAGTCAATCAATGGTTCGGTGGCACGCATCGCCTCTGCCAGCAGCGCAGTCGCATTGGCGGCCTCATCATTTGCTAAACGAGCGACGGCAGTGCTGACGCCCTCCGCGAGTCGGCCGCTATGCAGCAGCTTTTGGCGCTCCGCCTGCAGTTCCGCGATTTCTCCTGTGCCCAGGCTTAAGGCCTCGAGCTCGGTCAGCTGGAACGTCAACAGATCGAGTCGCGAAGCGCGATCGGTTTCGGCCGCCTGAAGTCGTTGCAGCCGGTCCAGCAGCGATCGCCAGCGGTCGTACGCCTGCTCCGTCTCGCGCCGCAATTCCTGAAGATTGCCGTAGTGATCGAGGAGGTCGCGCTGCACCGGGCGCCGGCCCAAAGATTGGTGAAAGTGCTGCCCGTGGATATCGAGCAGCAGTTCGCCAAGCGCCTTGAGCTGCTGCAGGGTCACGGCATTGCCGTTGATGAAGGCGCGTGAGCGACCGTCCGCACTGATTACGCGGCGCAACAGACACTGGTCGTCCTGGTCGAGCGCGTGCTCCTCGAGCCAGTCGTTCGCGTCGTGCATCGCGGTAATGTCGAATTCGGCACTGAACTCGGCGCGCTTGGCGCCGCCCCTGACAAGTTGACTGCTGCCACGCTCGCCGAGCACGAGGCCCAGCGCATCGACGAGAATCGATTTTCCGGCACCCGTCTCGCCGGTGAGCACCGTCATGCCCGGCTCGAATTCCACGGCGATCCGGTCGACAATCGCGAAATCCCGCACCTGGAGGTTTGTCAGCATCGTCAGGCCTCAGTGCTATTCGCGCGTACGACTGTCCCGACCCCAGAACAGCTTGGAACGCAGGATGGCAAAGAAATCGTGGCCGGGCGGATGAATCAGGCGAATGCGGGTATCAGCCGCGCTGATCGTCAACGCGTCCCCGGGCTCAATGGCCCCCAACGCATTGCCGTCGATCGCCACTTCGCCCCTGGTATCCTCGCGCTCCAGCACGCGAATCTCTATTTTCTGGTGAGCTGGTACGACAATGGGCCGGTCCGTGAGTGTATGCGGACAGATCGGCACGACAACGACGGCGTCGAGCTGTGGATCGATGATCGGCCCGCCACAGCTCAGCGCGTAAGCCGTCGATCCGGTCGGCGTTGCGACGATCAGGCCGTCACCGGAGTGTGTATTGACATACTGACCATCGATGCTGGCCACGATGTCGACCATGCGGCCGGTCTGACTGCGCTGCAGCACGACATCATTGAATGCCGTCGCCGTCAGCCTGCTGCCGTCCGCTTTCGCGAGGCAGGCATCGAGTAACAGCCGGGTTTCGCAGCTGTAGTCGCCACTCAATATGTGGTCGACGCTGTCCAGCATCTCGTCGGGCGAAACGTCGGCAAGAAATCCAAGTCGTCCCCGGTTGATACCGAGCAGCGGAATGTCGCTTTGCCGCGAGAGACTGCCGGCACGGAGCATGGTGCCGTCTCCACCGATCGAAATCATGAGGTCAGCGTTACCCGCAAGCTCCGCTTCTGCAACGCGTCTGACCGGCAAATCCAGTGACATTTCGTTCGCGGCCACCACGCCCACACCGGCGTCTGTCAAATGTGTGACGAGCAAGGTCATAGGCTCCGCAACACGCGGATCGTCGTCGCGACCGACGACGGCTACCCGATTAAATTCGCGGCTCATTGAGTGTGGCCCATCGTTTGTCTACGTACCCCCTTGACCGGCTGTCAAGCCGTTGCTAGCTTGTCGAAAGATACCCTAACACAGCGAGACGCTTGCGAATTTTTCGTATTTTTAGCAGATGTCTGCAGAAGCAATTACTCCGTCGCCCAGCGACCGTGCGCGCCACCTCCTGCGCGTCTTGATTCAGCGTTATATCGATGAAGGGCAGCCCGTTGGTTCGCGCACGTTGTCGAAGGACTCCGGGCTCGAGCTGAGCCCGGCAACGATTCGTAACGTCATGGCCGATCTCGAGGACATGGGTCTCGTCTCCGCGCCGCATACGTCGGCCGGGCGTGTACCGACGCCGAAAGGGTATCGCCTGTTTGTTGACACGCTGGTCCGCTACCGGCAGCCAAAGGATATCGACATAGACTTGCTGCGCTCGCAGATCCGCCGCAAGGTCGACGACGCCGAGGCGCTGATCGCATCGGTGTCAAAACTGCTGTCGGAGTTCACGAGCCTCGCCGGCATCGTAACTGTGCCGCGGGGGCAGCATGCGTCGCTCAGGCAGATCGAGTTCCTGCCGTTGTCGGAGAAACGCATCCTCGCCATTCTCGTTATCAATGATCGTGAGGTGCAAAACCGGATTCTGCACGCAGATCGGGACTATTCCGAATCCGAGCTGCTGCAGGCCGCAAATTACATTAATCAGCACTACTCGGGCGTCGAGTTGTTAGACGTCCGTGAACAGATCCTCGCGGACCTGGAAAACACACGGCACTCAATGAACCAGGCCATGCACGATATCATCGCCGTGGCACAGTCCGCGATGGAGGGCGCAACGAGCCCGGCCAACGGTTTCGTACTCGCCGGCGAAACCAAACTGATGGACTTCGCCGAACTGTCGGATGTCGACACGCTGCGGCGTTTGTTCGAGGCATTTTCTCGCAAGCGTCTGCTTCTCGATCTCCTGGATCGCAGCATCAATGCCGACGGCGTGCAGGTGTTCATCGGTGAGGAGTCAGGCTATGAAATCCTCGATGATTGCAGTGTCGTGACGGCACCATACCATCTCGACAATGAAACGATCGGCGTGCTGGGCGTCATCGGGCCGACCCGCATGGCCTACGATCGGGTTGTACCGATCGTCGACGTGACCGCGCGCTTGCTCGGTTCAGCACTGAATCAGTAACCGACCTCGGAAAAAGGTCGTCCCGGCTCTTGATATTTACCGACAGGACGCCACACTCCGAACCTCTCCGGAAATTCCGGGACCAATAAGTAGGGGACAATCGCCGATGAGTGGCCAGCCAGATCGTCCGGAGGCCGAGTCCGAGGACGCACCAAACGAGGAAACCGAAGCTGATTCGACGGACCAGGAAGACGTTGCTGAGTCGGCGGTCGCCGCGCTGCAGGCGCAGGCTGACGAGAACTGGGATCGTTATCTCCGGGCTGCAGCGGAGACAGAGAATGTGCGCAAGCGCGCGGCACGTGATGTCGCACACGCGCGCAAATACGCGCTCGAAAGCTTCAGCCGCGAGCTGCTGGCTGTCAAGGACAGTCTCGAAATCGGTCTCGCTGCCGGCGCAGCGGCTGATGCCGATTCACTGCGTGAGGGCAGCGAGGCCACGCTGAAGCTGCTGGCAACGACGCTTGAGCAATTTGGCATTACAGAAGTCGACCCTGAAGGCGAGCCATTCGATCCCGAACTACATGAGGCCATCAGCATGCAGCCGTCGGCAGAAACCGAACCGGATTCGGTTCTGACCGTGATCCAGAAAGGCTATACGCTAAATGGCCGCCTGTTGCGGCCGGCGCGGGTCATTGTCGCGGCCGAGGTCCCCGACGCCGCAGCCGACGACTGAGAAAATGGACCGGGATGGCTTGAAACAGGCAACCGAGGCCCCACCTATCAGCCAGATTTGAAATTTCCTGACGAATTCGGAGTACAGAAATGGGAAAAGTGATTGGTATCGACCTTGGTACCACGAACTCCTGCGTAGCAGTAATGGAGGGCGACAAGCCCAAGGTCATTGAAAATTCCGAGGGCGATCGCACAACGCCGTCGATCGTTGCTTTCAGCAAGGACGACCAGGTGCTCGTGGGCCAGTCAGCAAAGCGCCAGGCGGTGACAAATCCGCACAACACCTTGTTCGCGGTCAAGCGTCTGATTGGGCGGCGCTTCGAAGATGACGTCGTGCAGCGTGACATCAAGATGGTGCCGTATTCGATCATCAAGGCAGACAATGGTGACGCCTGGGTCGAGGCCAACGACAAGAAAATGGCGCCGCCAGAGATTTCAGCGCGCGTGCTCATGAAAATGAAGAAAACGGCTGAAGACTACCTGGGCGAGACGATCACCGAGGCTGTCGTCACCGTGCCGGCCTACTTTAACGATTCCCAACGCCAGGCGACCAAGGACGCCGGCAAGATCGCCGGGCTCGATGTCAAGCGCATCATCAACGAGCCGACCGCGGCGGCTCTCGCCTACGGCATGGATAAAAAGCGCGGCGACAAGAAGATCGCCGTATTCGACCTCGGCGGCGGAACGTTCGACGTGTCGATCATCGAGATCGCTGAAGTTGATGGCGAGCACCAGTTCGAGGTACTGGCTACGAACGGCGACACGTTCCTCGGCGGTGAAGACTTCGACATGCGCGTCATAGAATACCTGGCTGCGGAATTTCAGCGCGAAAGTGGCGTCGATATCACCAAGGATCCGCTGGCCATGCAGCGCCTCAAGGAAGCCGCGGAGAAAGCCAAGATTGAGCTTTCGTCGCAGCAGCAAACCGAGGTCAATCTGCCTTACATCACGGCGGACGCGAGCGGCCCGAAGCATCTCAATATCAAATTGACGCGAGCGAAACTCGAGTCTCTCGTCGACGCGCTGATTGAACGCACGATGGGGCCATGCAAGATCGCGCTTAACGATGCCGGCCTCAAAGTTAACGAGATCGATGACGTGATTCTCGTTGGTGGCCAGACGCGCATGCCGAAGGTGCAGGAAGAGGTGCAGAACTTCTTCGGCCGCGAGCCGCGCAAGGATGTCAACCCGGATGAGGCCGTCGCACTGGGTGCCGCCATCCAGGGCGGTGTGCTCGCCGGTCACGTCAAGGACGTTTTGCTGCTCGACGTGACGCCGCTGTCGCTCGGCATCGAAACGCTCGGTGGGGTCATGACCAAGCTGATTGAGAAGAACACGACGATTCCGGCCAATGCGGAGCAAATATTCTCGACCGCCGATGACGAACAGACTGCAGTGACGATTCACGTATTGCAGGGTGAGCGGCAACGGGCGCAGGACAACAAGTCACTGGGTCGATTCGACCTGGCTGATATCCCGCCTGCACCGCGCGGCATACCGCAAATCGAGGTGACTTTTGATATCGATGCCAACGGCATCCTCAATGTGTCGGCCAAGGATAAGGCGACCGGCAAGAGCCAGAACATTGTGATCAAGGCGTCGAGCGGACTGTCCGATGAGGAGATCGAGCAAATGGTCGCCGATGCCGAGAGCCATGCCGAGGAGGATCGCAAGTTCCGCGAACTGGTTGATGTCCGCAACCAGGCCGACAGCCTGATTCATGCGGCCGAAAAAACCCTCAGCGAGCTCGGCGAGAAGGCGACGAGCGAAGAACGCTTGCAGATCGAGAATGCCGTGTCAGACCTCAGGTCGGCGCTGGAGAAAGACGACAAAGCCACGATCGAGGCAAAAACCGCGGCACTCGCCGAGGCATCTGGCGGACTGGCGCAGAAATTGTATGCAGAGCAGGCGAAGCAGGGAGCCGATGCAGGCTCGACAGATGCCTCGGACGACAATGTCGTAGACGCCGAATTTGAGGAAGTCGACGACGACGACAAGTCCAAAACGGATTAAGCTCCCGGTACGTTGAGACAGTTATGGGGCGCCGCTTGCGGCGCCCTTGTTTGAGAACACATGGCCAAACGCGACTATTACGAAGTACTTGGGGTCTCAAGAACGGCATCGACCGAGGAGATCAAGAAAGCCTATCGTCGCCTGGCGATGAAGCATCATCCGGATCGCAATAAGGACGATCAGAACGCGGAGAGCAAATTCAAGGAGGCCAAGGAAGCCTATGACGTTCTGCATGACCCCGATAAGCGCGCGACCTACGATCGCTTTGGTCACGACGGCATGCGTGGCAGATCCGCGGGGGCCGGCGGATTCGGCGCCGAAGGCTTCGGCGATATCTTCGGCGACGTGTTCGGCGACATATTCGGTGGCGGCGGCAGGCACCGGGGTAGCCAGGTCTTCCGCGGAGCCGACCTTGGCTACGAGCTGCGCCTCGACTTAGAGGAAGCGGTCAGCGGCGACACGGTGACGATCGACGTGCCGACACAGGTGACCTGTGAGAGTTGTGACGGCAGCGGTGCCAAGAAGGGTACCGAGCCCATCAAGTGCTCCACTTGCGGCGGCGTCGGTCAGGTGCGGATGCAACAGGGATTCTTTTCGATACAGCAGACCTGTCCCGCGTGTAAAGGCGCCGGCACAGTTGTCTCCGATCCCTGTGATGAATGTCACGGCCGCGGCCGCGTGCGCAAGACCAAGACTTTATCAGTCAAGGTGCCGGCGGGCGTCGACGACGGCGATCGCATTCGTCTTTCGGGGGAAGGTGAAGCCGGGCGCAACGGCGGTCCGCCAGGCGACCTCTACGTCGAGGTGCGCGTCAATCCGCACAAGATATTTACGCGCGCGGGCGCCGACTTGTCGTGTGAGGTACCGATCAGCATGGCCACGGCGGCGCTTGGCGGCGAAGTGGAACTGCCAACCCTCGACGGCCACGTTTCCCTCAAGGTGCCGGCAGGTACGCAGTCGGGTAAAACGTTCAGACTGCGTGGCAAAGGCGTCACGACCGTACGTGATCCGCGCGTAGGCGACTTGTTTGCCAAGGTAGCGGTGGAAACTCCGGTTCACCTGACGCCTGAGCAAAAAGAACAATTGCAGCGCTTTGACGATTCGATCCGTGCGGGCGGTGAGAAACACAGCCCACGGGCCGGCGGCTGGCTGGACACGGTCAAGCGCTTCTTTGATCGAATCAGCAATTAGCTTAATTGGCGCGGGCGACAGCTGTGCCGTAATCTTCGGCCTGAGTACGGCAAAAAAGGAAACCGGCCATCAGTCTTACAGCCATCGGTATAGCCGGCGCGGGCCGCATGGGGCGGGCGATCGCGCAGACTGTCACCGCGGCCGACGACCTGCGCGTCGCCAGCATTTGGGTCCGCGACGAGCGGTCGGCAGGTGGGGCAGGTTTGTCCTCCGATACTCTGATCAGCAGCGATTTGGATCGTGTCGTGGCGGCCGCCGACGTGTTGGTCGACTTCAGCCTGCCGGAGGCAACCGAGACCGTCATCGCTGCCGTCCTGCGTCACCGCACGCCGCTCGTTTGCGGTGTCAGCGGCCTCACGGAAACATTGCTGGCGCAGCTCGATAACGCCGGGAAATCGGTGACCATCGTTTATGACCGGAACATGAGTCTGGGTATTGCAGTACTTGAATCCATCGTATCTCAGGCGATCGCCGCGCTGGGACCGGCTTTCGACATCGTCATTCACGAGACGCATCACAGGCACAAAATCGATGCGCCGTCCGGAACGGCTCTAAAGCTGGGGGAGGCGATAGCGGCGGTACGAGGATGCGACGCCAGTGAGATTCACTACGAGGTCGAGCGCCGTGGCGAGGTACCCGGCGAGCATACGGTAGTGCTGAGCTCTGCAACCGAGACGCTGTCGCTCGGCCACAGCGTGACCACCCGGCAGGTGTTTGCCGATGGGGCAGTTCGGGCCGCTCGCTGGGTGCTGGACAAGCCGCCAGGGCTCTACTCGATGCGCGATGTCTTGGCGCGCGACTGAAGTGCCGGCGTTGATCGCGGCGGGGATCGTACTGGGCGTACGTCAGTTGGTTGAGCGAAGCGTGATTACTGGCGCGATCAGCGGCGCTCCCGTGCGTGGCCCAAGCGGCGCGCGCTCCTGCAGGCTAGCGCCGCAAGTCACTGTTCAGTAAACTACGCCGGATCGCTTGGCGATCGGCGAAATTACGAGCGGGAGGCGGCGTCCTTCCGCTTTTGTGCATCTGCAAAGGGTCGCTTTTGACTACACCTGCTGTTCTGGCGCTGCAAGACGGAACAATCTTCCATGGGACCTCTGTCGGGGCGAACGGTAAGACCATTGGCGAGGTGGTCTTCAATACAGCGATGACCGGTTACCAGGAGATCCTGACAGATCCGTCCTACTGTCGGCAGATCGTTACGCTGACTTATCCACATATCGGCAACACCGGCACGAATGGTGACGACATGGAGTCCAGCCGCGTGCATGCATCCGGGTTGGTGATTCGCGACAGCTCGATGGTCAACAGCAACTGGCGATCGGAACGATCGTTCAGCGAATTCCTGAAAATGAGCGACACGGTCGCTATTGCCGATATCGATACGCGCAGACTGACGAGGATCATTCGCGAACGTGGCGCCCAGTCGGGTTGCATCATGACCGGCGCTGTGGATCCGGCCACCGCGACTAAGCACGCACGCAAGTTTCCGGGCATTGCGGGCATGGACCTGGCCAAGTTCGTTACAACCGATTCCACTTATCAGTGGTGTTTTGGCACATCGTTCGGCCGGAAGCCGCCGATACTCAGCAGGCGAATTGCGCCATACCATGTCGTTGCCTACGACTTCGGTATCAAGCGAAACATACTGCGGCTTTTATCAGACCTCGACTGTCGAATAACGGTGGTGCCAGCAACGACGAGCGCGGCGCAGGTAATGCAATTGCTTCCTGACGGCATTTTTCTGTCCAATGGGCCTGGTGATCCGGAACCCTGCGACTACGCGATTAACGCGATCGAGGAATTTCTGAACAACGATATTCCGATCTTCGGCATCTGCCTGGGACATCAGTTGTTGGCGCTGGCGGCCGGTGCCAAGACTCTGAAGATGAAATTTGGTCATCACGGGGCTAATCACCCGGTGCAGGACCTTGCGTCGGGTCAGGTGCTTATAACCAGTCAGAATCACGGCTTTGCGGTCGACGAAGAAAGCCTGCCTGCTAATGTCGTGGCGACTCATCGCTCGTTGTTCGATGGCAGCCTGCAGGGAATCGCACTCGCGGACCGACCCGCGTTCAGCTTTCAGGGGCATCCCGAGGCGAGCCCGGGCCCGCATGACGTGCTGGCATTGTTTGATCGCTTTATCCACGCGATGGACGAGCGGAAACAGACCACAACGAGGGCCGTGATTTCTAGCTAATTATCGTTTAAGAATAATTAGTTATGAAATTTATATCATGTTGATTCTAGATAGTAACGATGCCTAAGCGGAGCGATATCGACAGCGTCTTGATCATCGGCGCAGGACCGATCGTGATCGGACAAGCCTGTGAGTTCGACTATTCCGGCGCGCAGGCCTGCAAGGCGCTCAGGGAGGAGGGCTATCGAGTCATTCTCGTGAATTCAAACCCGGCGACGATCATGACCGATCCGGAGACGGCCGATGCGATCTACATCGAGCCCGTGCACTGGACTGCGGTGGAGCGGATCATTGAGAAAGAGCGGCCTGATGCGCTGCTGCCAACCATGGGTGGGCAAACCGGACTGAATTGCGCACTCGATCTGGCCCGCGAAGGTGTCCTCGACAAGTACAAGGTCGAAATGATCGCGGCATCACGTGAAGCGATAGACATGGCTGAGGATCGGGATCTTTTTCGGCAGGCGATGACCGACATTGGCCTCGACGTGCCGCGCTCTGATATCGCGCATACGCTGGAAGAGGCGCTTTATAAACAGGACGCCATCGGGTTTCCGACGATCATCCGGCCGTCGTTTACATTGGGCGGCAGCGGCGGTGGCATTGCTTACAACCGTGAAGAATTCGAGCGCATAGTTTCGCATGGCCTCGAAATGTCACCGACGACGGAGGTGCTGCTGGAAGAATCGGTGCTGGGCTGGAAAGAATTCGAGATGGAGGTCGTTCGCGACCGCAACGACAACTGCATCATCGTTTGCTCGATCGAGAATTTCGATCCGATGGGTGTGCACACGGGCGACTCGATCACTGTCGCGCCTGCGCAGACGCTGACCGATAAGGAATACCAGCGCCTGCGCGATGCCTCGATCGAGGTCCTGCGTAAGATTGGCGTAGATACGGGCGGTTCAAACGTTCAGTTCGCGGTCAATCCGGTCGATGGACGGGTGTTGATCATCGAGATGAACCCGAGGGTGTCCCGCTCGTCGGCACTGGCATCGAAAGCCACGGGTTTTCCCATTGCAAAGGTCGCCGCCAAACTCGCGGTTGGATACACGCTGGATGAGCTCAAGAATGACATCACGGGCGGCGCCACACCGGCCTCTTTCGAGCCCGCTATCGACTATGTTGTCACCAAGATTCCGCGATTCACGTTCGAAAAATTCCCGGGCGCCAATGATCGATTGACGACGCAAATGAAGTCGGTTGGCGAAGTCATGGCCATCGGGCGAACTTTCCAGGAATCGCTGCAAAAGGCGCTGCGCGGTCTCGAGACGGGGGTTACGGGCCTTGATGAGCGCGCGCTGTCGGTCGCGACCGGCGCCGAAAAGGATCGGCTGCGCCATGAACTGCGAATTCCGGGGGCCGAGCGGATCTTGTATATCGCTGACGCAATGCGCCACGGATTCTCGTTCGAGGATGTGGCCAGGATCACGCGTATCGATCCGTGGTTTCTTGCGCAGATCGCCGACCTGCTCGTTGCTGAGCGGACGGTCCGTGACACCGGCATGGCTGGCCTCGACGCAGCTATGCTGCGGTCGCTGAAGCGCAAGGGTTTTTCGGATGCACGAATTGCCAAGCTTATCAACGTTACAGAGACAGCGGTGCGAGCACGTCGCCTGGACGTGGGAGTGCGTCCGGTCTTCAAACGTGTCGATACCTGTGCTGCCGAGTTCGCGACGACCACGGCCTATCTCTATTCGACGTACGAAGAGGAGTGTGAAGCGAAACCGTCGGACAGGCCGAAGATCATGATTCTCGGCGGCGGGCCGAACCGTATCGGCCAGGGAATCGAGTTCGACTATTGTTGCGTGCATGCCGCGCTTGCACTCCGGCAATCGGGATATGAAACGATCATGGTCAACTGTAATCCGGAGACCGTCTCAACCGACTACGACACGTCTGATCGCTTGTATTTCGAATCGCTGACATTTGAAGATGTCATGGAGATAATCGACACAGAAAAGCCAAGAGGCGTTATCGTTCAGTATGGCGGTCAAACGCCGCTGAAACTGGCGCGGGACCTCGAAGCGGCTGGCGCGCCAATTATCGGTACTACCCCGGACTCGATCGATCTCGCCGAGGACCGTGAGCGGTTTCAGAAACTGGTGCAATCTCTCAAGCTCAAACAACCTCCGAATAGTACAGCTCGCAACAAGCAAGAAGCGGTTGAAGTGAGTGGTGATGTCGGATTTCCGCTCGTTGTTCGTCCGTCGTACGTCCTTGGTGGACGCGCAATGGAAATTGTACACAACGAGGAAGATCTGGCGGCCTATATGGATGCGGCGATCAACGTATCCAACGACAGCCCCGTGTTACTCGACCGCTTTCTGGATGTCGCAACCGAAGTCGATGTCGATTGTGTCTGTGACGGTGAGCGCGTCCTGATCGGTGGAATCATGGAACATATTGAACAGGCGGGCGTACACTCCGGAGATTCGGGTTGCTCGTTGCCGCCGTTCAGTCTGTCCGCCGAGGTGCAAAAGGAATTGTCGGTTCAGGTCGTCAAGCTGGCCAAAGGTCTGCACGTCGTCGGCTTGATGAATACTCAGTTTGCAATTCAAAACAATGTTGTCTATTTGCTCGAGGTCAATCCGCGCGCATCACGCACGGTACCATTCGTTTCGAAAGCGATCGGCATTCCGCTGGCCAAGATCGCGGCACGAGTGATGGTCGGCGAATCGCTCGCCAAGCAGGGCTATGTCAATCAACGCACGCCTGCGTATTTCTCTGTGAAAGAATCCGTTTTTCCGTTCATCAAGTTTCCGGGATCGGACCCGATTCTCGGTCCCGAAATGAAATCGACGGGCGAGGTTATGGGCGTTGGGCGGTCTTTTGGCGAGGCCTATGCCAAAGCGCAGCTTGCATCGGGTGTGCTGCTGCCACGCCAGGGTGCGGCGCTGCTTAGCGTTCGCGATCGTGACAAGGACGGTGCCGTCGAACTCGCCAAAATCCTCGTTGGCCAGGGTTTTGACATCGTGGCGACACACGGCACCGCACAAAAACTCGCCGCGTCCGGAGTATTTTGTCGGCGCGCCAACAAAGTTCGCGAAGGCCGGCCGCATATCGTGGATATGATCAAGAATCGCGAGATCAATCTGATCGTCAATACGACGGAAGGCAAACAGGCGATCAATGAGTCACACTCGATTCGTGCGGAAGCCGTGCGGCGTGGCGTTACCTACTATACGACGCTTGGTGCCGCAATCGCCACTTGCGAGGCAATCGAACATCTCGATGACAGCGACGTAAACCGCCTGCAGGATCTGCACAAGGAGGTTGCGGCATGAACAAGGTGCCGATGACAGTGCGCGGCCACGAGCTTATGCAGGAGGAACTGAAGCGACTAAAAAGTAATGATCGGCCCGCTGTGATCCGGGCCATCGCGGAGGCGCGCGCGCACGGGGACCTCAAGGAAAATGCCGAATACCACGCTGCGAAGGATCAACAAGGGTTTATCGAAGCGCGGATCAAGGATATTGAAAGCAAGCTGTCACATGTGCAGGTTATTGATGTCACGGCGATCGATGCAAGAGGCAAGATCGTCTTCGGATCGACGGTCGAATTACTCGATGAAAGTACGGGCAAGGAAATCATTTACAAGATTGTTGGCGAAGATGAAGCCGATATTGGGCAGGGGCTCATCTCATACACATCGCCGATTGCGCGAGCACTGATCGGCAATAACGAAGGCGACATCGTGACGTTTTCGGCACCGGGTGGCGAAAAACAGTACGAGGTCATTGAGGTCCGCTACGTTTAAGGCGTGCCAGGAAGGGATATTTTTTTCTTGTCCGGATTTTCCCGGTACAGCAAAGCCATGTTGCCGACACGCTGTACAAGCTCGGCTGAACCAAGTTCGCAGAGTTCGTCGATCATCGCATCGCGCCGGCGCCGATCACCAACGCGGATGCGCAATTTTACAAGCTCATGGTGCGCGAGCGAGGTTTCAAATTCCTCGAGCAGCGATTTCGACAATCCACTGCCGCCGACCATGACTACGGGTCTTAACTGATGGCCGAGTCTGCGCAAGTATTTCTTTTGTGTGTCAGTCAAGGGCATGGGCGCGCAGTGTACCAGTGTGGCCAGCGCGTTTGTGCTGCAATTCGGGTGCGAGACGTTGAATAAGCCCCGAGGCACAGGGCGAAGCTGGCGTGAGCGTCAGGAGCGCGATCCGTATGTGCAGCATGCACGCCGTGACGGCTGGCGTTCGCGAGCTGTTTATAAGCTGCAACAAATTGACGATAAAGAACACTTGTTGCGACCCGGCATCGTGTGTGTCGATCTCGGCGCAGCGCCCGGTAGCTGGAGTCAGTACGTCACCACCAAGCTCAAGGGCCGGGTCCGGCTTATCGCCGTGGATCTGCTCCCCATGGATGCGCTGGATTCGGTCGAGTATATCCAGGGAGATTTTGCGGATCCTAAGTTCCTGGAGTCCCTTCAAGAAAAACTGGGCGGGGACCGCGTCGACCTTGTAATGAGTGATATGGCCCCCAATATGAGTGGTAACTGGACGATCGACCAGCCGCGGGCAATGCACCTGGCCGAGCTGGCCCTGGAGTTTTGCGATCGGGTATTGGCGAGCGGCGGCAATTTCGTCTGCAAGGTATTCCAGGGTGATGGTTTCGACGCATTCGTCACCGCTGCGCGGCGGTCGTTTGAGCGCGTTAAAGTCATCAAACCCAAGGCTTCCAGACCAGGCAGCCGCGAGGTGTACTTGGTAGCGAGAAACTATCAATTGTAGTAGTGTCTAACACTTAGAAAGTGTCTAAATTTTCAGACTATCTGGCGCTTGCTGGCGCGGAATCCAAACGTGAATGATCTGACCAAAAACATACTCGTCTTTATCGTCATTATCGTCGTACTCCTGTCTGTCGTGCAGGGGCTGTCCGGCGTCAGCGGTGGCCAGCCACAAGCGAAGGACTACTCTGATTTTCTGGAGCAGGTGCGTTCCGGACAGGTCGCGATGGTCGAAATCGATGGTCAGCGTATTCGCTTTGGGAGTCGTGAACCACTGCCTTACTATACGATCAGTCCGGAGACGGATAACAACACGCTGATCGGACTGCTCGACAAGAATGATGTTCAGTTTGGAGCAGCGGAACCGAAGTCACAAAGTCTGATCGGGCAGTTACTGATCAGCTCGTTCCCGATACTGTTGCTGATCGGCGTGTGGATCTATTTCATGCGCCAGATGCAGGGCGGCGGAAGCGGCCGTGGCGCCATGTCATTTGGCAAGAGCAAAGCACGCCTGCTGGGCGAGGACCAGGTCGGCGTGACGTTTGCCGATGTTGCAGGCATCGATGAAGCCAAAGAAGAAGTCGGCGAAATCGTCGAGTTTCTCAAGGATCCGAGCAAATTCCAGCGGCTCGGCGGCAAGATCCCGAAGGGCGTGCTCATGGTCGGCCCGCCAGGAACCGGTAAAACCTTGCTGGCAAGAGCTATCGCCGGGGAAGCCAAGGTGCCTTTCTTCACGATCTCGGGGTCTGACTTCGTCGAGATGTTCGTCGGTGTCGGCGCCTCACGTGTGCGCGACATGTTCGATCAGGCGAAAAAACAGGCGCCCTGCATTATCTTCATCGACGAGCTCGATGCGGTTGGCCGGCATCGCGGCGCCGGTCTCGGCGGGGGACACGACGAACGCGAACAGACGTTGAATCAGATGCTCGTCGAAATGGACGGTTTTGAAGGCAACGAAGGTATTATCGTCATCGCCGCAACCAACCGCCCCGATGTGCTGGATCCGGCCCTGCTGCGGCCAGGTCGCTTCGATCGCCAGGTCGTCGTGCCATTGCCCGACGTTCGCGGCCGCGAACTGATTCTCAAGGTGCACATGCGCAAGGTACCGCTTGACGATGACGTCAAGCCGAACATTATTGCGCGCGGCACGCCGGGCTTCTCCGGTGCCGATCTGGCAAATCTTGTCAACGAGGCCGCCTTATTTGCCGCACGCGCTAACCGTCGTGTCGTCAGCATGGAGCAATTCGATAAGGCCAAAGACAAGATCATGATGGGCGCCGAGCGTCGCTCGATGGTCATGAGTGAAAAGGAGAAGCTCAATACGGCGTACCACGAATCCGGCCACGCAATTATTGGTTGCCTCGTCCCCGAACATGACCCTGTTTATAAAGTGACGATTATTCCGCGTGGCCGTGCCCTTGGCGTCACGATGTACCTGCCCGAGGAAGATCGCTACAGCATTTCGAAGCAACGACTCGAAAGCTCGATTTCGAGCCTATTCGGTGGGCGCATCGCGGAAGAGATGATCCTCGGTTCCGCCGGCGTGACGACAGGCGCATCGAACGATATCGAGCGCGCGACCGAAATAGCGCGGAACATGGTTACTAAGTGGGGCCTGTCCGAACGTCTCGGTCCGCTGACCTACAGCGAAGACGATGGCGAGGTGTTTCTCGGCCGTTCCGTGACGCAGCATAAACAGGTATCAGATGATACGGCGAACGCGATCGATGAAGAGGTTCGGATCATCATTGACAGGAACTACGCGCGTGCCGAGGAGCTCCTCAAGAAACACATCGACAAGTTGCATATCATGGCCAAGGCCCTCGTCAAGTACGAGACCATCGGCGAATCGCAGATCAAGGACATCATGAACGGCAGGGAGCCGCAACCGCCGGATGACTGGGAGGACACGTCCCCATCCAGTCCTGATGAGGGTGTGTCTAAACCTGAAAGCGAAGCAACCGGATCCATTGGTGGTCCGGCCAGCGAGCACTAGACTCACTCGGTCGCAGGGTCTTCGCGACCTGCCGGTCTAACAACATGGTGCAACTCGGACGGCTCGAATTCGACGGCCCGGCGGTGATGGGTGTGCTTAACATAACGCCCGACTCGTTTTCGGATGGTGGCAGATTCGTCGCGCTGGATGATGCCCTGCAGCAGGCCGAGAAAATGGCCGCCCAGGGCGCTGCCATTATTGACGTCGGTGGGGAGTCCACCCGGCCAGGGGCTCCGGCCGTCGACGCACAGGAGGAGCTGGATCGAGTCATTCCGGTCATCGAGGCGCTCGCCGGCCGGCTCGACGTGCCGATCTCGATCGATACCGGTAAGCCTGCCGTTATGCGCGCAGCGGTAGCGGCCGGAGTGTCAATGATCAATGATGTATTTGCCCTGCAGGCCGACGGCGCTCTGGAAGCCGCAGCCGCGTTGCAGCAACCGGTTTGCCTGATGCACATGCAGGGACAACCGCAGACGATGCAGCAGAATCCGCATTACGATGATGTCGTGGCCGAGGTGACGCAGTTTCTGCGCGAGCGCGTGGCACAATGTGTCGCGGCGGGACTGGCCGAGGAGCTTATTGTCGTCGACCCGGGCTTCGGATTCGGTAAGTCTGCGGCTCACAATATCGAGTTGCTTGCTAATCTGCGACAATTGCAGAAATTGGGACGACCAGTGTTGATCGGCGTTTCACGCAAGGCGACACTGGGCGCCATCACCGGACGTGAAGTCGACGCCCGGTTGCCGGCAAGTATCGCCGCCGCCGTATTGGCTGTCGGGCAGGGCGCCGACATCATTCGGGCCCACGACGTCGGGGCAACGGTCGATGCACTCAAGGTGGCGAAGACGGTAATCGAATCAGGCAACCCTAAATGAGCAAACAATTCTTCGGTACAGATGGCGTTCGCGGCAAAGTCGGCAGTGACCCGATGACGGCCGACTTCGCCATGCGGCTTGCGAGTGCGGCAGCACAGGTGCTGGTGCCGGCCGGAGGCACCGTTCTAATCGGCAAGGACACGAGGCTGTCCGGTTACATGTTCGAATCGGCTCTCGAAGCTGGATTCGTTGCCGCCGGCGTTGACGTGCTGTTGCTCGGGCCGTTACCCACGCCCGGAATCGCTCAATTGACGCAGCAGTTCGAAGCTGATCTCGGCGTCGTAATCAGCGCTTCACACAACAAGTATGAGGACAACGGCATAAAATTTTTCGACCGCAGTGGCTCCAAACTCAGCGACGACGTCGAACGCGAGATCGAGGCGCACCTCGGCGAGCGGGCAATTACCCGCGAGTCGGGCCAGCTCGGCAAGGCGAAGCGCATCGACACGGCCAGGATTCGCTACCAGGAGTTCTGCGCATCGACATTTCCCGCCGGTCTGGACTTGCAGGGAGTCAAGGTGGTGTTCGATGGCGCCAACGGTGCCGGTTACAAGGTCGGACCGAGGACGCTGGGTGATCTCGGTGCTGAGGTCATCCCGATTGGCTGCTCGCCGAACGGCCGTAATATCAATAATGGTTGCGGATCCACAAATCCGGAGCTATTGAGTCTGACCGTGCCTGCCGTGCATGCCGACGTCGGCGTAGCGCTGGACGGCGATGGTGATCGCCTCGTCATGGTTGACGAACAGGGCTCGATCGTCGACGGCGACCAGCTGTTGTATATCCTGGCAACGGCCCGCCAGCGCGACGGCCGCCTGAGCGGACCCGTCGTCGGCACGGTCATGAGCAATCTCGGCCTCGAACACGCGCTCAGCAAGGAGAAGATCGAATTCCGCCGCGCGAGCGTCGGCGATCGTTACGTGCTCGCCGCGCTGAAGGAAACGGGCGGCATCATTGGTGGCGAGACGTCCGGCCACATGATCGTCCTTGATCAGACCACGACTGGCGACGGTCTCGTCTGTGCCCTGCAGGTGCTGGCAGTTATGAAGCAGTCGGGTAAATCGCTGTCACAACTTGCCGCCGGCATGCTCAAATACCCACAGACGATGCTCAACGTGCGGACGCACAAGCGTCTCGACCCCGCGTCCTCGCCCGCAATACGTGAAGCTGTTGCGGCCGCTGAAGTCGAACTTGCGGATACGGGCCGAGTCGTTTTGCGGGCCTCCGGAACTGAACCGGTCATTCGGGTTATGGTCGAAGGCGAAGACAAGGACCAGGTTGTTGCGCTGGCGAAGCGCCTGGCGGCCGTCGTGGCCGAAGCAGCGACCTGAGACGGGGCGAGCAGTTGCGTTGCTTTGCCGGGTTAGCCCGGGTATCCTTGCGCGCCTTTTGGGCTTGGGATGAATTCTGTCGTGCGTGACTTTCTCGTAGCCGGTAACTGGAAGATGAATGGCGATACGGCCAGCAATGCTGAACTCGTTGCCGGTATCGTCTCCCGGGTGCCCGATTCGGACCGGGTCAAGCTCATGATCTGCCCGCCGTACCCATTCTTGTCCGCCATCGCCAACCAGCTCGCCGGCAGCGCGGTAGCACTCGGAGCGCAGAATGTGTCCGAGCACCAGGCGGGTGCCTTCACGGGCGAGGTATCGCCGGCAATGCTGCTGGAGTGCGGCTGCGAGTTCGTAATCGTCGGGCACTCGGAGCGACGCACGCTCTATGGCGAGACCAGCGCCGCGGTCGCGGCGAAGTTTGCTGCTGCCATCAATGCCGGCCTGAAGCCAGTCCTTTGTGTTGGCGAGACGCTCGAGGAGCGTGAGGCGGGCCGCACCGAGGCTGTAATCGATGAACAGTTGCAGCCCGTGCTTGACGCGGTTGGCACAAGCGGCTTCGCCACGGCGGTTATCGCCTATGAGCCCGTTTGGGCGATAGGCACCGGTATGACGGCAAGTCCGGAGCAGGCACAGGATGTCCACCGCCATATCCGGGCGATCATCGCTAGCCACGATGCGGATCTCGCAGAATCCATTCAGATCTTGTATGGCGGCAGCGTGAAAGGCGACAATGCGGCAGGGTTATTTTCGATGCCGGATATCGACGGCGGCCTTATTGGCGGAGCGTCACTTAAAGCAGACGATTTCTTGGCGATCGCACAGGCTGCCGCAGACCTTTGAGATATCGATGGATACTATTCAGAAGATCATGTTGATTACGCACACGTTGATCGCGCTCGCTATCATCGCCCTGGTCCTGCTGCAGCGCGGCAAGGGCGCGGACGCCGGAGCAGCCTTCGGCGCCGGCGCATCCGGCACGGTGTTCGGCGCACGGGGTTCGTCGAGTTTCTTCTCGCGCGCGACGGCGGTTCTCGCAACAGCCTTCTTCGCGAGCAGCTTGACGCTTGCTTACCTGAGTAGCCAGCGAACGAGCGCGCCGGAGAGTCTTCTCGAGGACGCCCCGATTATCGAGACCACAGCTGACGAGGCGCCTGATCTAAGCGACGAGCTGCCGGTCTCGGACATGCCGTCACTCGAACCGGTGGAGGAGCCAGGGGATCTGCCGGCACTTGAGGAACAGCCGGCGGTCGAAGAAGAGACCCAGTAAGGCCAGGGTCTGTCTTACGGCCGCCTGACGCTCTGGTGGTGGAATTGGTAGACACGCTGTCTTGAGGGGGCAGTGGCGCAAGCCGTGCGAGTTCGAGTCTCGCCCAGAGCACCAACACTTTCTGTAAACACACTGATACAATGTCGCGCTGATTCGACGGGTACACCAGTACTGTCATTGGTGAGCCGGGACGCGCCGGAGCGACAATAATAATGCTGCAAGAGTACTTTCCTATCCTGGTTTTTCTTGGCGTCGCCGCGGGTATCGGCCTCGTACTGCTCGGACTCGGTTTCCTGATCGGCCGTGGCGGCAAGGACGACGAAAAATTGTCGCCCTACGAATGCGGTTTTGAGGCCTTTGACGACTCGCGCACGAAGTTCGACGTGCGTTATTACCTTGTCGCTATCCTATTCATCATCTTTGATCTTGAGATCGCATTCCTTTTTCCATGGGCCGTGTCTCTGGATACGGTCGGGCGTTTTGGGCTGCTATCCATGGGACTCTTTCTCGCGATCCTGGTGGTCGGTTTTATTTACGAATGGAAGAAAGGGGCGCTTGAGTGGGACTAGGCGGCACCGCGGAGGCACAGACATCGACGGCGAATGAGTCTCCCGCCGCCGCCGGCGCGAGCCTGCAAGAAAAGGGCTTTGTCGTGACCAGCGTCGACGCCGTGATGAACTGGGCGCGGACGGGTTCATTATGGCCGATGACTTTCGGCCTGGCGTGTTGCGCGGTGGAAATGATGCAGGCCGGGGCGGCACGGTACGATCTGGATCGCTTCGGAATTATTTTCCGACCGAGCCCGCGGCAATCGGATTGCATGATCGTCGCCGGGACCCTTACCAACAAGATGGCGCCGGCACTCAGAAAGGTCTACGACCAGATGCCGGAGCCGCGCTGGGTGGTATCGATGGGTTCCTGTGCGAATGGCGGCGGCTACTATCATTATTCGTATGCTGTCGTGCGGGGCTGTGATCGAATCGTCCCCGTCGACGTCTACGTCCCCGGTTGCCCGCCCACGGCGGAAGCGCTGATCTACGGGCTGATGCAGCTGCAAAACAAGATTCGTCGTACGAGCACGATAGCTAGATAACAATCAAAAATGACCGATCGGTACGAGACATTAACGACTCGTCTTGACGAGCGCTTTGGCGAACAGGTGAGAGTAGTTCCGTCCACCTGTGGCGAGCTGACGATTGAAGTCGACAGGGGCGACCTGATCGGTGTTGCCACAGCGTTGCGTAATGAAGCCGATTTCGGTTTCGAGATGCTCATGGATGTTTGTGGTGTCGATTACCTCCATTACGGCAGCGACGAGTGGCGAACGTCCAGCGCGACGGGCACTGGATTCAGTCGCGGCGTAGAGCGTGAGCCCGTAATCCTCGATGAGGCTGATGAATTTGATCCGCGCCGCTTTGCGGTCGTTTATCACCTGCTGTCATTGCAGCACAATACGCGGCTGCGCATGCGCACCTATACCGGATCGAATAATCCGCCCATCATCCATTCAGTCGTCGATATCTGGAATTCTGCCAACTGGTTTGAACGTGAAGCGTTCGACCTGTACGGGATCCTGTTCGAGGGGCACCCGGACCTGCGGCGCATCCTGACGGACTATGGCTTCATCGGGCATCCGTTCCGCAAAGACTTCCCGCTTATCGGCAACGTGGAAGTCAGTTATGACGCCGAGAAGGGGCGTGTCGCGTACCAACCGGTCAGCATCGAGGCGCGGACGCTGGTGCCTCGCGTCATACGTGATGATAACCGCTACGAAGCGGAGCTCCGGGGCGCCACCGATGAGTGAGATCCAGAACTACACAATGAATTTCGGCCCGCAGCATCCGGCCGCGCACGGTGTACTGCGCCTGGTGCTCGAGCTTGATGGTGAAACGATTCAGGCAGCAGACCCGCATGTTGGCCTGCTGCATCGTGCGACCGAGAAGCTCGCCGAGTCGAAACCATATAGCCAGAGCATCGGTTACATGGACCGGCTCGACTACGTGTCGATGATGTGTAACGAACACGGCTATGTGCTCGCTATCGAAAAACTGCTTGGCATCATGCCGCCGATCCGCGCGCAATACATCCGCGTCATGTTCGACGAGATCACGCGGATCCTCAATCACCTTATGTGGTTGGGCGCGCACGGTCTGGACATCGGCGCGATGACGATGTTCCTGTACTGCTTCCGAGAGCGCGAAGACCTCATGGATTGCTACGAAGCGGTGTCAGGCACGCGTATGCACGCAACCTATTATCGACCCGGTGGTGTCTATCGCGATCTGCCGGAGACGATGCCGAAATACCAGGAATCGAAGTTTCGCAGCAAGAAAGAGATCGATCGGCTTAATGCAGTCCGCGATGGCTCGCTGCTGGATTTTATTGTTGCTTTCACGGACAAGTTCCCCGCCTGTGTCGACGAATACGAGACGTTGCTGACCGATAACCGCATCTGGAAGCAACGCACGGTGAACATCGGCGTGGTGTCACCGGACAGGGCCATGCAACTCGGCTTCTCTGGACCGATGTTGCGGGGCTCCGGTATCGCGTGGGATCTGCGCAAAAAGCAACCGTACGAAGTTTACGATCAGATGGACTTCGATATTCCGATCGGTACCAATGGTGATTGCTACGACCGTTATCTTGTTCGCGTCGAAGAGATGCGCCAGGCGAACCGTATCATTCGGCAGTGCGTGGACTGGTTGCGAGAGAATCCCGGACCCGTGATGCTCGACGATCACAAGATCGTTGCACCAACGCGTGTCGAAATGAAGGACGACATGGAATCGCTGATCCATCATTTCAAACTGTTTACAGAAGGTTACTGCGTGCCCGAAGGCGAGGCGTATGCGGCAGTCGAGCATCCCAAGGGCGAGTTCGGCGTATACCTGATTTCGGATGGCGCCAATAAACCCTATCGAGTAAAGATTCGGGCAGCGGGATTCGCGCATATTTCCGCAATGTCCGAAATGGTGGAAGGACACATGCTGGCTGACGTTGTCGCCGTCATCGGCACTCAGGACATCGTATTCGGTGAGGTGGATCGATGAGTGAAGCTGACCTGCTGTCCGCTCACGTTACGGACGAGATTGATCAGTGGAAGGCGCGCTTCCCTGAAGGCAAACAGCGTTCCGCCATTATCGGCGCACTGCATGCAGTTCAGCACGAGAATAATGGCTACCTGACACCCGAACTCATGAACGCGGTCGCCGATTACCTCGATCTGCCGACGATCCAGGTTTATGAGGTTGCAACATTTTATTCGATGTTTGAGACCAAACCGGTAGGGCGCCATAACGTCGCCATTTGTACGAACGTGTCGTGCATGTTACGAGGTGCCGACGACATCGTCGCACACGTCGAACGTAAACTGGGCATCAAGTTGGGGCAGAGCACCGCAGATGGCCGCATCTATCTGAAGCGTGAGGAAGAATGTCTTGCAGCTTGTTGCGGTGCACCAATGATGATGGTCGATCACAAGTACCACGAGAACCTCACCGTAGCCGCAGTCGATTCGTTACTGGATGGACTCGACTGATGGATTACGAAAAGAATCTGGTTTGCTTTAACACCTTCGGTTCAAGCGAGTCGTGGACGCTCAAAACCTACGAAAAGCACGACGGTTATAAGGCGTGGCACAGGATCCTCGCTGGCGAGCTGACGCCGGATCGGATAATCGAAGAGATCAAGGCATCGGGCCTGCGCGGTCGCGGTGGTGCAGGTTTCCCGACCGGACTGAAGTGGAGCTTCATGCCGCGCGGTGCGGACGTACAGAAGTATCTGGTCTGCAATTCGGACGAAAGCGAACCCGGCACCTGTCATGACCGGGAAGTTCTGCGCTACAACCCGCATTGTCTGATCGAAGGTATGGCGATTGCCGCCTACGCGATGGGTGCCACTGTTGCTTACAACTATATTCGTGGCGAGTTCATCGACGAACCCGTGCCGCGCTTCGAGGCGGCGCTCAAAGAAGCGTACGCGGCGGGACTGCTCGGCAAGGACATTAAGGGATCGGGGATCGACTTGGACCTGTATGCTTTCGTCGGCGCCGGCGCTTATATTTGTGGCGAAGAGACGGCATTACTCGAGTCGCTGGAAGGCAAGCAGGGCAAGCCACGCTTCAAGCCACCTTTCCCGGCCGGTTTCGGTCTCTACGGCAAGCCGACGACGATAAACAACACGCAGAGCCTGGCCAGCGTACCTGCGATCATCCGCAACGGGGCAGCCTGGTTTGCGGGTCTCGGCCCCGAAGGTTCGGGCGGCACGGCACAATTTTCGGTATCCGGTCACGTTGAGAAACCGGGCAATCATGAATTGCCAATGGGCATACCGTTCAAAGACCTGCTCGAGTTATGTGGCGGTGTCTGGAAAGGTCGAAAGCTCAAGGCGGTGATTCCTGGTGGGTCGTCGGTACCCGTGCTGCCGGCGGAGCTCATCATGAACTGCACGATGGACTACAACTCCCTGCAGCAGGCAGGTTCGTCCTTCGGCACGGGCGCTGTCATGGTCATGGACGAGACAACCTGTATGGTCAAAGTGCTGCGCCGTATCTCGCGTTTTTATATGGCAGAGTCCTGCGGTCAATGCACGCCGTGCCGCGAAGGCACTGGCTGGCTGTATCGCATGTTGTCACGCATCATTGATGGCAAAGGTCGCGTGGAGGATCTCGACAAGCTTCTCGATGTTGCGAACAAGATCGAAGGTCACACGATCTGCGCTCTTGGCGATGCGGCAGCATGGCCAGTACAGAGTTTCCTCAAGCATTACCATCACGAATTCGAGTACATGGTCCGCCATCACGGACGAAGTATCGTCGCAAGCACGACGGGTGCCGCTGCGTAGCCGTTATGAGTGACGACGTCGTAAATTTGGTGATCGACGGTAAGTCGGTCGAAGCCCGCAAGGGCCAGATGGTCATTGAAGTAACGGACTCGATCGGCGCCTACATTCCGCGCTTTTGCTATCACGAAAAACTCAGCATCGCTGCCAATTGTCGCATGTGCCTCGTTGAAATCGAGAAGGCACCGAAACCAATGCCGGCTTGCGCCACACCGGTCGGCGAGGGCATGCAGGTTTTCACGCGTTCGCGGAAGGCGATCGCAGCGCAAAAAGCCACGATGGAGTTTCTGCTCATCAATCACCCGCTTGATTGCCCGATATGCGACCAGGGCGGCGAATGTGAATTGCAGGATCTCGCGATGGGTTACGGTCGCGACATTTCGCGATACAACGATGGCAAACGAGTCGTCAAGGATAAGGATATCGGTCCGTTAGTTTCGACAGACATGACGCGCTGCATTCACTGCACGCGTTGCGTGCGCTTCGGCGAGGAAATCACGGGTATGCAGCAGCTCGGCACGACCGAGCGTGGCGAGAACATGAAAATCGGCACTTACGTCGAGACCAGCGTCGACCACGAGCTGTCTGCCAACATCATCGACCTGTGCCCGGTAGGCGCCCTCAATAACAAACCGTATCGATACAGTGCGCGGGCCTGGGAAATGGAGCAGGCGGCGACGGTGTCACCGCATGACTGTGTGGGCTCGAACATGTATGCGCACGTGCTGCGCGGAACGGTGAAGCGTGTCGTTCCCAGAGCCAACGAGAGTATTAACGAGACCTGGCTGGCTGATCGTGACCGTTACAGTTACGAAGCCATTTACAGCGGTGACCGACTGCAAGGCCCGCGTGTCAGGGAAAGCGGCGCGTGGCGAGACCTGGATTGGGAAGAGGCCCTGACTATTGCCGCTAACGGCCTGGGCAATGCTCAGGCGGGCAAGATCGGCGTTCTCGCATCGCCCAGCGTGACCGTAGAGGAGGCTCATCTCCTTGCACGCCTCGCAAAGCATCTCAAAACCAGTAATGTCGACTATCGTCTAAACCGCCGGGACTTTACCGACCAGGATAATGATCCGCTGTATCCCTGGCTCGGATGCGATATCGCAGACATAGACGGACAGGGCGCCATATTTGTCATTGGCTCTAACATCCGCCGCGAAGCGCCGATTCTTGCACATCGACTGCGCAAGGCAGCGATTCGGGGTGCGGAGGTCAGTTTTGCAAGCAGCGTCGAGCACGAGTACTTCTTCGACGTCGCGAATTACCTGTCGGGAGAAGGCCTGGTCAAATTGCTGTCGGGCGTTGCAGTAGCTGCGGCGGGAAAAGAGAACTTGCCGAAAACCGTGGCGGCTATATGTGCCGGCGTGACCGCGGATGCCGCCGCCAAACGGATTGTCAAATCACTGCGCGATACAGACAAGGGTCTTGTGTTATTGGGCAACATCGCCGGGCGCCACGGGGCCTACGCAGCCGTGCGGGCGCTTGCGTCGTTTATCGCCGAGGCGACGGGTGTGACGCTGGGCAGCCTGTCTGAAGGGGCTAATTCTGCCGGGGCGCAATTGGCGGGTCTGGTTCCGCATCGATCGGCAGGTGGAAGCGAGCGCAGCCAGCCGGGCCTTCACGCCGGCTCGATGCTCGATGCGACTCTCGATGTAATGGTGCTCGTCAATGTCGAGCCGGACGCGGATATATCGGCTACCAATGACGCTGCCGCAAAACTGGCAAAACAAAAACTGGTCATCGCTTTGACACCGTTCGTGTCGGACACAATGCTCGAGGCTGCGGATTTGCTGTTGCCGATCGGCACGTTCGCGGAGACGTCGGGTACCTACATCAATGCAGCCGGCACGTGGCAGAGCTTTGCGGGTGTCGCAAGCCCCGTCGGCCAGGCGCGGCCCGCGTGGAAGGTCCTGCGCGTGATTGGGAATCTACTTGAGCTGCCCGACTGCGACTACGTGACGAGTGACGATGTTCTCGTTGATTTCAAGAAGCAACTCGGCCAAGTATCACCTGATAACCGATATTCGGGTCAGGGCGAGATCAAGGCTGCAAATGGTGCCGACTCTCCGGCTGCCGAGATCGACATACCGATGTACGCGGTTGATGGTCTCGTCCGGCGTGCGACGGCTTTGCAACTGACTGCAGAAGCGCGACGTTCGACGGCCAAGGCTGACAAGTCATGAGTGGCGTCATCGAATGGGGCATTGGAATCTGGAATTCGCTGCCGCCGCTGATCCAATACCTGACGATTGTTACCTGGAAGATCCTGTTCGTGACGATTGGCGTGATTTTGATCGTTGCATTTTCGACGTATTTCGAGCGCAAGGTCATCGGCAGTATGCAGGCACGTATCGGGCCGAACCGGGTTGGCCCGCTGGGTCTCGGCCAGCCGTTTGCGGATGTCATCAAGCTGCTGATCAAGGAAGTTATTGTTCCATCGGAGTCGAACAAATTCCTGTTCGTCATAGCCCCGTTATTGACATTGACTCCGGCGCTGGCGGCATGGGCCGTCATTCCCCTCAATGACTGGTACGTCATCGCAGATATTAATGCAGGACTTCTTTACGTCCTGGCGCTGACTTCGCTGGGGGTTTACGGAGTAATCCTCGCCGGCTGGTCCACGAATTCGAAATACGCTTTTCTTGGCGCCATGCGCTCGGCAGCACAGATCGTTGCGTACGAGATTGCGATGGGCTTCGCGCTTGTCGGCATCTTGATGGCTGCGGGAAGTCTGAACATCGGTGACATCGTCCGCGCCCAGTCCGGTGGTTTCAGCAACTGGTTCCTGCTGCCCCTATTGCCGTTGTTTCTTGTCTACTGGATCTCGGGAGTCGCCGAAACAAACCGTGCGCCGTTTGATGTCGCCGAAGGCGAGTCCGAAATCGTCGCGGGATTCCATGTCGAGTATTCGGGCGTCGCGTTCGCGCTGTTTTTCCTGGCGGAATACGCCAACATGGTGCTGATTTCGACCTTGACGGCCATCTTCTTCCTCGGCGGCTGGGCATCGCCATTCGAGGGCCTGAGATTCATGTCGTCGCTGGCTGAAATTCCTGTTGTAGGCCTGCTCGTCGTCGGCGGGTTTCACTGGCTGTTCATCAAGATGGCATTCTTCATGTACACGTTCTTCTGGCTGCGCGCGACCTTTCCACGCTATCGCTACGACCAGATCATGCGCCTCGGCTGGAAAGTGTTTATTCCGATCACGATCGTATGGATTGGTGTCGAAAGTGTCATGGCCTGGTTCAGGATCGGGCCATGGTCCGGGTTGCCAGGCTGAGAAGTGGCGGAATGATTATATGAGTCGAATAAGCAGTGTTATCAAGACGTTCGCCCTCTGGGAGTTATTCAAGGGGCTTTCCATCACGATGCGCAACTTCTTCCGCAAGAGCATTACGCTCGAATATCCGGATGAGAAGACGCCACAATCACCGCGATTTCGTGGTCTGCATGCGTTGCGGCGCTACCCGAACGGAACAGAACGCTGCATAGCTTGCAAGCTGTGTGAAGCCGTCTGTCCGGCGCTCGCGATCACGATTGAGTCGGATATCGGTGAGGACGGCACCCGCCGGACGACGCGTTACGACATCGATCTGTTCAAATGCATCTATTGTGGGTTTTGCGAAGAGGCGTGCCCGGTCGATGCGATCGTTGAAACGCGCATTCACGAATATCACATGGAGGCGCCAGGCGAGAACATCATGACCAAGGACAAGCTGCTTGCGATTGGCGACAAGTACGAAGCTATGATCTCGGCCGATAAGGCCGCGGACGCGCGGTACCGGTAGCGGGGCGTACGATGCTGTTTCAGGCGATACTCTTTTATATGGTCGCGGCGGTGCTGATCGGCGCATCGCTTGGCGTAGTCTTTTCGCGTAATCCTGTCCACGCCGTCATGTTCCTGGTCCTGGCCTTTTTCCAGAGCGCTATCCTGTGGTTGCTCGCCGAGGCCGAGTTTCTGGCGATCGTGCTCGTATTGGTCTACGTCGGCGCGGTCATGGTGCTGTTCCTGTTCGTCGTCATGATGCTCGATATCAACGTCGAGGCCGTGCGCCGCGGTTTGACGCGGTATGCGCCCCTTGCGATTGCCGTCGCATTATTGATGGCCGTCGAGTTGGTGCAGCTAATCTGGTTGCGTAGCCGTCTCGGTGGCGGACCAATCGCTTTTGACGCCTATCCGGAGGGCTATAGCAACACGAAAGCCCTCGGAGCTGTGCTGTATACGGAGCACGTGTACGCCTTTGAAATTGCAGCAGTTATCTTATTGCTGGCGATCGTGGCTGCGATAACCCTGACGATGCGCAAGCGCCCTGGTCTCAAGGTCCAGAATATTTCCAAGCAGGTTGCCGTGAAGAGCAAGGATCGCCTCCGCGTCATCAAGATGGATGCGGAGAAAAAATCGTGATCGGGCTGCAACATTACCTGACAATTTCAGCCATGCTGTTCGTACTCAGTATTGCGGGCATCATCATCAACCGCCGCAACCTGATCTTGTTGCTCATGTGCATCGAGCTGATGTTGCTGGCCGTGAATTTCAATTTCATCGCATTTTCCCGGCATCTGGGCGACGACACGGGCCAGGTGTTCGTGTTTTTCATCCTGACGGTCGCTGCGGCAGAAGCCGCCATCGGGTTAGCGATCCTCGTCGTCCTGTTCCGCAACCGGCACTCGATCAACGTTCAGGAGCTGAACGAGATGAAGGGTTAGTTAGCGATGGTCGACTATTACCTGACAATCGTGCTGGCGCCGCTCGCGGCAGCCATTGTTGCCGGGCTGTTCGGCAAGCAGATCGGTCGCGCCGGTTCGCACTGGGTCACGATCCTCGCTGTGGGCCTGTCATTCGTATTGTCGGCACTCGTTCTCAAGCACATGTTCCTGGATGGCGGTACCACTGAGAACGTCAGCATCTATACGTGGGCTGTCACCGACGGCCTGCGCATGGAGGTCGGTTTTCTCGTTGACCGACTGACCGCGCTCATGATGGTCGTCGTGTCTTTTGTTTCCTTCATGGTGCATATCTACACGATCGGGTACATGCACGATGACCCGGGATACCAGCGATTCTTCAGCTACATCTCGCTGTTCACGTTTTCGATGCTGATGCTCGTCATGTCGAACAACTTCCTGCAGTTGTTTTTCGGCTGGGAAGCGGTGGGCCTCGTTTCATACCTGTTGATCGGCTTCTGGTTCAAACGCGAATCGGCGATATTTGCGAACCTCAAGGCGTTCATCGTCAACCGTGTAGGCGATTTTGGCTTCATACTCGGCATTTCGGCGGTTGTGGTGATGACGGGGTCATTGGATTATGCGACGGTTTTTGCTGACGCCGAGTCAGTCGCCGGGCAGGAAATCGAGGTCATCGCCGGATCGCCGTGGAATGCGATGTCCGTCATCTGCATTCTGCTGTTCATCGGAGCGATGGGTAAGTCGGCGCAAGCGCCGCTGCACGTCTGGCTACCGGACTCGATGGAGGGCCCGACGCCGATTTCTGCATTGATCCATGCCGCAACAATGGTCACGGCCGGTATTTTCATGGTGGCACGGATGTCTCCGCTGTACGAGTTTTCGGAGACCGCTCTGGCCGTTGTGATCGTTATCGGCGCGATCACGGCATTCTTCATGGGTCTGCTGGGCGTCGTGCAGAACGACATCAAACGGGTCATTGCCTACTCGACATTGTCACAGCTCGGTTACATGACGGTGGCGCTGGGCGCGTCGGCGTACGGCGCAGCTATTTTTCACCTGATGACACACGCGTTCTTCAAGGCGCTGCTGTTCCTCGCGGCAGGTTCGGTCATCATCGCACTGCATCATGAGCAGGACATCCGCAAGATGGGTGGACTGCGCAAGTACATGCCGATCACTTACTGGACAGCATTAATTGGCTCACTCGCTCTAATCGGCTTCCCGGGCAGCAGCGGCTTCTTCTCCAAGGACTTACTGATTGAGGCCGTCAGGGAATCACATTGGCACGACACCTATTCGCTGGTCTATTGGATCGCGTACCTCAGCGTGTTACTCGGCGTATTCGTCACGGCGCTGTATTCGTTCCGAATGTTCTTCCTGGTTTTTCACGGTGAGGAACGCATGGATGCCGAGACGAAGTCGCATGTCCATGAATCGCCCGCGGTTGTCACGGTTCCGCTAATCCTGTTGGCAATTCCTTCGGCCGTTATCGGCTGGCTCACCGTCCGCGACATTCTGTTTAATGATTACTTCGGCGAATCTATCTTCGTCGTCCGGGCACATGACGTACTTGCCCGTTTAGGTGAGGCCTTTCACGGCAGCCTGGCCTTGTTTCAGCACTCTGTGCAGACGCCGGTGTTCTGGTTAGCAGCGGCCGGCGCGTTTACGGCCTGGTTTCTGTATCTCAAACGACCGGACATCCCGGAGACGATCCGGAGCAAGGTCGCGGGACTTTACGCACTGCTCGATAACAAGTACTACATGGACGACCTTTACATCAAAGGCTTCGCGGCCGGTGGTCGCTCCGTTGGTCAATTCCTGTGGCAGAAAGGCGATCAGCTGGTCATCGATGGCGTCCTGGTTAACGGTACGGCCAATTCTGTCGGCAAGTTGGCAGGCGTGATGCGTCAGCTGCAAACCGGTTATCTGTATACCTATGCTTTCGCGATGATCATCGGGCTGACCATGTTGCTCAGCTGGCTCATTTGGTTCAGGTAGGTCAGCGACGGGGGCATGGACTTTTCGCAAAATATTCTCAGTTTGCTGATCTGGCTACCAATTGCCGGCGGCGTCGTGTTGCTGGTCATCGGTGACAATAACGATGTCCGATCATCACAATCGATCACGATGCGCTTTGCGGCGTTGGGCATGTCAGTCCTTACCTTTGTCCTCAGCATTGCCCTTTACAAATGGTTCGATAACGGCACGCCGGCCATGCAGTTCGTCGAACGAAATAGCTGGATTCCGGCTCTCGACGTCTGGTATTACCTCGGCGTTGACGGTATTTCGGCACCGCTGATCCTGCTGACGACATTTATCACGCCCCTGGTCGTCATCGCCGGCTGGGACACGATCACGGTACGGCCCGCGCAGTATTTCGCGGCGTTTCTTATTCTCGAAGGATTAATGATCGGCGTGTTTTCGGCGCTCGACGGCCTGCTTTTCTATGTGTTCTGGGAAGCGATGCTCGTGCCAATGTTCCTGATCATTGGTGTCTGGGGCGGCGCGCGGCGCATTTATGCAACAGTGAAATTCTTCCTGTACACGTTCCTGGGCTCGGTCCTGATGCTCGTTGCGTTTATCTACCTGTACGGCAAGACGGGCAGCTTCGACCTGTTCGGCTTCATGAACGCATCGCTCAGCCTGACGGCGCAGCAGCTGATCTTTATTGCGTTCCTGCTTGCATTTGCAGTCAAAGTGCCAATGTGGCCGGTGCATACATGGTTGCCGGATGCTCACGTCGAAGCGCCAACCGGCGGCTCTGTGATCCTGGCTGCGATTATGTTGAAGATGGGCGGCTACGGGTTCATTCGCCTGTCGCTACCGATCGTCCCGGATGGCAGCGACTACTTTGCGACATTCATTATTGTCTTGTCGTTGATTGCCGTCGTTTACATTGGCTTTGTCGCACTGATGCAAGAGGACATGAAGAAACTGATCGCGTATTCATCGATCGCACACATGGGCTTCGTAACGCTCGGCTTCTTTCTTGTGTGGCAGATAACGGAGGGTACAGGTGCGGGTCTCGGCATGACAGGTGGCATGATACAGATGGTCTCGCACGGCCTGATCTCAGGCGCCCTGTTCCTGTGCGTTGGCGTTTTGTATGACCGTGTTCACAGCCGCCAGATTGCCGACTATGGAGGCGTTGCGAATACGATGCCCAAATTTGCGGCGTTTATGGTGCTGTTCTCAATGGCCAATGCGGGCCTTCCCGGTACGTCCGGTTTCGTCGGCGAATTCATGGTGATCATCGCGAGCTTCAAAGCTAACTTCTGGTATGCGTTTCTCGCCGCGACGATCCTCGTGCTTGGTGCTGCCTATACGCTGTGGATGGTCAAGCGAGTGATTTATGGCGACGTGGCGAACGATAATGTCGCGGCGCTTGATGATCTCAACGCTCGCGAGTTCATCGTATTAGCCATACTGGCCGTGTCCGTGTTACTCATCGGCCTGTGGCCGGCGCCGCTCGTGGATATGATGAACGTCAGCATTGAACACCTGCTTCAGCAAATAGGGCAAACCAAGCTCTGACGGGTTCTTTTATGAATTTCACGGATTATTTGGCAGCAGCACCGGAAATCACTCTTTTGGGTCTGCTCTGTGTAGTGCTGATCGCCGATCTGTTTGTTGATGATAAGCGCCGTATGCTGACCTTCTGGCTGAGCATGGGCGCACTGCTGATTACGCTGTTGGTCTTGCTGACGACAGATCCGGGTGCCCGGATCGTCATATTTGATGGCAGTTACGTCAGCGACTCGTTGTCACAAGTGCTCAAGGTAGCGGCGACAGGTTTCGTCGCGATCGCGTTTCTGTATGCGCGCGACTACCTGCGTGCTAATGATCTGCATAAAGGCGAATACTACTTGCTGGGTATATTTGGGCTACTCGGCATGATGATCATGATTTCGGCTAATAGTCTGTTGACGATGTACCTTGGCCTCGAAACCTTGGCTTTATCGCAATACGCGATGGTCGCGATCGATCGCAACAATGCAGCGTCGGCCGAGTCGGCTATGAAGTATTTTGTTCTCGGTGCGATCGCGTCGGGGGCTTTGCTGTATGGAATTTCATGGGTCTACGGTATTACTGGAACGCTGAAGTTCGACGAGATCGCTGCGGTGATAACTTCAAATCCCGGATTGAGCAGTTTGCCGCTTTGGTTCGGTCTGGCCTTCCTTATCGTCGGTATCGCGTTCAAATTCGGCGCCGTGCCGTTTCACATGTGGCTACCCGATGTCTACCAGGGCGCTCGCTCACCGATCACCTTGTACATTGCCTCGGCGCCGAAACTGGCAGCGCTCGCACTGGCTCTGCGCATACTTGTTGACGGGCTCGGCGATCTGCACGACGTCTGGGCAGATATGATCATGGTCGTGGCGGTCTTGTCGTTGTTGGTCGGCAACATCGTTGCTATCGCTCAAACCAACATCAAGCGCATGCTCGGCTATTCGACGATTGCGCACGTCGGCTTTATCCTGTTAGCCGTCTTCCTGGGCACGGGCAAAGGAGATGCGGCGGCTCTGTTTTACACGTTGACTTACGTGGTCGCTGTGGCCGGTGCATTTGGCATCGTCATTTTGCTAAGCCGGCGCGGTTTTGAGGCGGAAGAACTGGCTGACTTCAAGGGACTCAACGCCCGCAGTCCGTGGTTCGCGTTGATGATGATGTTCTTCATGCTGAGCCTTACCGGCATACCGCCATTTATCGGTTTCTTCGGCAAGCTGAACGTCATCGATGCTGCTTTGAGCTCCGGGTACACGGGACTTGCCGTACTGATGGTGCTGGCATCCGTCGTCGGCGCCTTCTACTACCTGCGTGTGATTTGGTTTATGTATTTCGAGGACGCGGAAGACAGGGCAGTGCTGCAGCCAAGCGCGGATACCCGCCTGGTCTTGAGTTTGAACGGTATCGCGGTACTGGCTCTCGGCATCGTGCCCGGGTGGCTGTGGGCGCTGTGTTTGGCTGTTCTGGCCGCATAGCAGGGATGTACGGGCCCGACCCAGCCGGTGGTCTGTGGGAGGTGGCCATGCCGGCGAACTAGGTAAAGATCCCACCTGTATTTTATTGTCCAATATCTGTAATATCGCCAACCTGCTGATGCGGGGTGGAGCAGTCTGGCAGCTCGTCGGGCTCATAACCCGAAGGTCGCAGGTTCAAATCCTGCCCCCGCTACCATCTTTATATACTTCTGCAAAGCACGCTCTTAGCCAGCGCGCCGTGGCTGTTGGGCTTTGTCTATATCGTAGGTGGTCTGAAGAATCATCGAGAGCATTGGTATTGTGCCCGGTGCGAAGATTGCGGACAATTATCGGCAGCTGGTGGTCCTGCGCCGCGTTACGGAGCATGCAAGCCTCTGCGCGGCGGGCGGCGTGGCGCCGCTTCGAGTGCTTTCCGCTTTGCTGCTTTTTCCAGCGGACTTCGGCCTCAATGGACACGGAGGAATCACATGTGGAATGAAGTCAGGGGCCTGCGCGATGGCATAGACTACGGCACGCCGCCGCGTGACGGCGAACCGGTCACTCTGACCGTGGACGGGGTGGAGGTGACGGTGCCCGAGGGTAGCTCAGTCATGCTCGCAACGGCGGAGGCGGACCGCGCCGTGCCGAAGCTTTGCGCTACCGACATGCTCGAGGCTTTTGGCAGCTGCCGTATTTGCCTCGTCGAGATCGAGGGCCAGCGCGGCTACCCCGCGAGTTGCACGACGCTCGTGGCGCCCGGTATGGTCGTACGGACCCAGTCCGACCGACTTGCGGAGCTGCGCAAGGGTGTCATGGAGCTCTATCTGTCAGACTTCCCCGAGTCCGAGATTCCCGACGGCTGGAGCGAGTTCCATCGCACGCTCGAGGAAGTCGGCATCAACGGCCACCGCTACGGGAAGGGCCGGAATCACTTCGATCTGCCCGTCGACGACTCGAACCCGTATTTCTTATTCGACCCGGCGAAATGCATTGTCTGTAGCCGCTGTGTCAGAGCCTGCGCGGAAGTGCAGGGAACGTTCGCTTTGACGATCCAGGGTCGTGCCTTCGAATCCAAGGTTGCGGCGAGCCAGGACGAGCCTTTCATGGAATCCGAGTGCGTGAGCTGCGGAGCCTGTGTTCAGGCGTGTCCAAGCCATGCGCTGGTAGAAAAGAGCCTGTTCCCAGGAGGGTATGAACGTGCCAAACCCACGTAAGCCCGAAAGAGAGACCATCACGATCTGTGCCTACTGCGGCGTAGGCTGCGGTTTCAAAGCGGAGACGATTGGCAATGAAATCGTCCGCATGACTCCATGGAAGGAAGGCAAGGCCAATCACGGTCACAGTTGTGTCAAAGGCCGCTTCGCCTATGACTACTGGTGCCATCCCGATCGGATCAAGACGCCAATGATCCGCGACAGCATCGAGGAGCCCTGGCGAGAGGTCGACTGGGACGAAGCATTCGCTCACGCCGCGAGAGAGCTAAAACGCATACAGGGGAAATACGGCCGCAGTTCAGTCGGTGGTGTCTCGAGCTCGCGCTGTACTAACGAGGAGATCTTTCTTACTCAGAAATTTGTGCGCGCCGTGCTCGGCAACAACAATATCGATAACTGCGCACGCATATGTCACTCCCCGACCCAGTTCGGGCTCTCCGCCACTGTGGGTGCCGGGGCTGCGAGTCAACATTTCGATTCTATTCTCCAGGCCGACGTCATCATGGTGGTTGGTGCAAATCCCACCGAGGGTCATCCCGTTTTCGGCTCGATGATGAAGCGCCGCATCCGTCAGGGCGCGAAGCTCATCGTAATCGATCCTCGCCGTACCGAGACCGTCGACAGTCCGCACTGCCGCGCTGATGTCCACCTGGCGCTGCGGCCCGGCACCAACGTCGCGATCCTCAATAGCATCGCCCACGTCATCGTTCGCGAGAACAGGCACGATCCGGAGTTCATCAAGTCGCGTTGCGAATGGCAGGAGTTTGAGCACTGGGCCGAGCTGGTCGGCAGCGAAGAGTACTCGCCTGACAAGATCGGGCCCGTCGCCGGCGTCGATCCCGAGGATATTCGACGCGCCGCGAGGATCTACTCAACGGGACCGCGAAGCACTATCTATTACGGCCTTGGCGTGACCGAGCACTCGCAAGGGTCGACAGGCGTCATGTGCCTCGGCAACCTTGGGCTCGCCTGCGGCATGTACGGTCGTGAAGGTGTCGGCGTGAACCCGCTGCGCGGCCAGGGCAACGTTCAGGGCGGCAGTTGCCTCGGCAGCTGGCCGCATGTCTTCAGCGGCTACCGCTTTGTCACCGACGATGCGACCCGCAAGAGCTTCGAAGCCGAGTGGGGCGTCGAACTCGACAGTGAGCCCGGCCTGCGGTTGCCGAATATGTTTGACGCTGCGCTGACAGGACACTTCAAGGGCATGTACATCATGGGCGAAGACCCGGTGCAGTCCGATCCGAACCAGAACCATATCATTGCAGCGTTACGCAACATGGAATGCGTCATCGTTCATGATCTGTTCCTCAACGAAACGTCGAAATTTGCGCATGTCTTCCTGCCAGGCAGCTCTTCACTCGAGAAAGACGGCACATTTACGAGCGCCGAGCGACGAATTGGCCGGGTACGCCAAGTCGTCGAGCCGCTGGCAGGTTATCAGGACTGGGAAGTGACAATGAAGCTGATGAATGCGATGGGCTACGACGTCGAGTACGCGCATGCCGGCGAGGTGCTCGACGAGCTCGCGCGCCTGTCGCCGGCGTACAGCGGCGCAAGCTTCGAGCTGATCGACCGAGTCGGATCGGTGCAGTGGCCAGTCAATTCGGACGCGCCCGAGGGCACTGAGGTGCTACACACGCAGGAATTTCCCCGGGCCAACGGTCTCGGCACATTCATGCTCACAGGGTTTGTTCCAACGCGCGAGCGGGTTAGCGACCAGTATCCTCTGCTCCTGACTACGGGCCGCATCCTGACCCAGTACAACGTCGGCACGCAGACGCGCCGCACCGCGAATTCGCAATGGCATCCCGAAGACGTTCTGGAAATGTCTCTCGGCGACATGCAAACGCGCGGCCTGCGCGATGGCGACAGCGTCACGATCACTAGCCGCTTTGGCTCGACTCGGCTCAAAGTAGTGGAATCCGTACGCGTGAATCCAGGCGTGGTCTATACAACATTCCACCACGCGGAAACCAAAGCCAACGCCGTGACGAGCGACCTTTCCGACTGGGCAACGAACTGTCCCGAATACAAGGTAACAGCGGTGGAAGTGACAAAGGTCACATCGTCCAAGCAGTGCCAGGCAAAGACGAGCGTCACACGCCCGGCGCAACGAGAACGTCAGGTGGAGGAAATCGCCGTGGTGGAGGAAGTCTCAACATGAACGATGTCGAGCGGCCGGCCGTTGAAGGTGCCGTCATCGATCTGGAGCGCCTGATCGAGATGGCAAATCAGATTGGCGACTTCTTTGCGCCTTACCCGCCCGAGCGCGCTCGCGAAGGGCTGCGCAACCATTTGCGGACATACTGGGACCCGCGCATGCGTAACGCGCTGCTCGAACACATTGATGCGGGCGGAGACGGTCTTGATATACGCGTCATCGACGCAGCGCAGCTACTGCGTGAGAAAGCGGCCGACAAGAGCGGCTATTACGGCCCGCCGCAGGCCTGAGGATCACACCATAGCCTTAAGGCTGTGTCGGGAAGTGATACTGAAGACCGTGAGAAGCGTCGCATAGCCAAACCTTGCGGGTGAGCCCATCAATGCTGGATTTCTCGGCTGAGGTGAAGGCCCTCACGCCTTGGGTTGCCGTTCTTGGCGTGGTTGGGACGCTTCTGTGGGGCTTTGGCGACTTACTACAACCTTGACGTCAAAGAAGGGGCGCCCGAACTAGCACCGATCCTCATGAATGAGAGGCGTCCTACAGTCGTGCATTCGCAGAGCATCAGTGACCCCTCTGGACTCCATAACTGCCGTTCAAGGGAGCTATGATCGGGACTTGTTCGACCAGCCGGCACCTGCCTAGGTGAGCGCCACAAGCGCCGGCGGGGGAGGGTGTATATAAAGGGGCGATGGGGCCCCCGCTACCAGGAAAACGAAGACCCGGCCTCGTGCCGGGTTTTTCTTGCCCGCAGTCCCCTCGGTCGATGTCCGCTTTACCCCCGAATGGAGTTACCAGGATTTCGTGGACACTATATCTCACTTGTCCCAAGAACAAGGAGTGACAGATGTCCAGAGCAGCTCGAAGTGTTCGGCGAAAGTACGAATTCATCAAAGCGAACCAGAAAAAGTA